>JAEEGK010000061.1_pt1 | contig 237937 bp, 225 predicted proteins | sample 8958771 | NCBI WGS metagenome assembly JAEEGK01 (sample SAMN16246547, study PRJNA631951) | gut metagenome | biome: gut microbiome; feature: rumen; material: SC-attached | host: Bos | place: Iran: Karaj | collected 2018-10 | reverse complement strand
AGTTCCAGAGGGTAAAGACGGTAAGATGCGTTTCGAGCGTTCGTACACGGTTAAGAGAGCTCGGTCTTATGGACGTGACTCACGTTCTGGCATTGAGGACACGTGTATTGCTGATATGCCTTATTATCGGTTTGATGGTCATGTCGTAGGTATGGCACATGAGTTCGATCCAGTTGCCGGAATGTATTCCCATGAGGTTTACACGACGCGTGGTGTTTATGCTTTCCGGACGCGTTCTGAACTGTCTGAATGTCCGACATCTTATGACGCCTATTTCCAGACTTTGTTGAACTCGACGATTCTGTATGATGCAATGTTCCTACCGATCAATGGTCTTGATGGTTATGATGACTTTGACGACCGTGATTGCGATGACATTTCTGTTGTGTGTATGGGCGTTCTTGAGGTATGCGGTGTCCGTTATGGTATGCGTTCCGATTGTCAGGTGGACTTTGAAAGTGTGATTCGTGCTTTGTGGGAAATCATAAATGCAGATGATTCCGATGAAGACATCGGATTTTATCGTGCCTACTTCAAACGCTTGGGAGACTGATATGAAAAAGGATTCCGTTTTTTCTTACGTGTATGAAAATACCGATTTGTCTATGTTCCATGAATACCCCAATAGCGTGTTCATTGTCTGTTCTGATGGACATACGCACAATGTGATGAATATGCACGCAAAATCTCTTGGTGAAGTGATTACCGGGATTGATGCTTGTGGTATTACGTCTGTTGAGTTCGACCGTGAGGGTGTTCAGACTGTGATCGTTCTGCCGGACGATTAACTTTGTCGTGGTGCTGTGTTTAAGTATTTGTGTATTTGTATGGTAAAAGGCATGATGCGGTAAAGGCTTCATGCCTTTGTTTTTCATTGGCTTTATTTTCGTTTATGGAGTTGTTATGCCAAGAGGTGTAAAAGGTTCTGCAAAAGATTCTGCGAAAAAGGTTTCTTCACGTGGTGGTAAGAAAGCAGCTTCTACGGCCACGGTAGAGAAGAAGTCTCGAAGTGTACGTGAGCCTAAAGTTAAGGCTATTGCACAAGAGCCGGAAACTGAGGATGTTATTGAAGAAGTCCTCACGGAAGTTACTGAGGATGGCGAGCAGATTTCTGTGCGTGTGACCAATAGTGCCAATGCCGGTAATGAGGTCATGGTCGAAGAGTCTGAATGGAGTGAGTACAATCAAAAGGATTTGGATGCGTTTAACGCGATGCCTGAGGCTCGAAAGAAGTATTACGACAAATTGACTTCTGAGGTGCTTCGTGATCGTAAATACGTGAAGTCCGGCAGTTTCATCTTTGATGCGATTTTGTCTGACGGTCTTGGTATTCCGACAGGTACATTCATCGAAATCACAGCTCCGTATGCTGTCGGTAAATCGTCTTTACTTCTTTTCATGTGTCGAAATTTGTGTGATCAGGGGTATCGTTGCGCATATATCGACACCGAGCGTGGTTTGAATGACAAACAGATCGCAAGTTTTGGCCTTGTAAACCATACGAAGTCACGTATGTTTTTACCAATGACCATCGACACGTTTGAAGAAATCGACGAGTTTTTGTGCAATGCTTTGACAGATGACACGCTTAAATTCATCGTTGTTGATTCATTGACGGCTGCATCCACATCGGATCAGGTGGAAAAGGAAATGGGTCAGAGTCAGGCAATGGGTGTTCATGCTCGCGCTACATCAGCGTTCTTGCGTCGTTTCCGTTCAAAGTTTGGCAACTCTGACAAGACAATATTTTTCGTTGCACAGAACCGAAAGCAGTTCACGATGTATGGAGCGCAGGACGGGGCCGCCGGTGGTGAGGCTCAAAAGCATTACATGGACATTACGGTCAAAATGAAAATCAAGGATAAGCTCACACGTACCGTTAAGGGATATAGTGATAAAATAGTCTACGGCACGAATTGTCTTATCATGTGTGATCCAAAGAATCGTTTCTGTAATCCACGTATTCCGATGACGATTTCGATCATTTGGGGTAAAGGTGTTTCCAACGCTGCCGCACTTTATGATGCACTGTTTAGTCACGGTAAGATTATGCAAAAGGGTTCGTTCTACACCATTGAAGGTGTTAATGGGCGAGAGGAACAGTTCCGTGGAGAGAATACTGTTCGGGAATACATTTCTCGAAATGCCGCTTATTACGTAGAGCTTGTTGAAAGTCTTGGCGGTATTCATCTCCCGAAAGTTTCCAGTAATCAATGTTAAATCACCGGGCGTGTATTCTGCAAATTCGACTAATCAAATTATTATCTCTTGCAGGATACACGCCTGTGTTCTTTTAACCTTGTTCATCGAGTTTGACGATGCCTGAGAATTTGTCTGTCCCTGTTGTGTCTTCATCTGTTTCTTTGCCGCTTGCCAAAACTTGTCTTTACATGGCGCACGCGATCATGTTTGGCAAACCACATCCAGTGTCTTATGTGAAATCAGCCATTGAAACCGGCACAGTGAACATCGACACTGAAACTTCGGATGTGTGTATGGAAAAAGCCAGATTATGTCTCAATGATATCGACGCTTTAGTTGGTCGTTTGTCCAAAGGCGGTAATTCCGAGCGTTTATTGAAACAGTTAGTCGGTATGGCGAATTACGTTGGGACAGAACATGCGATTCGTGAATCTGATCTACCAGTGCTTGCTTTTATGTTTCGGCAGCATTTCGGTTGTCGTAAAAAAGACCGAAAGCAGAAAGGTAATCCGCGTTATGCGTTCGCGCCGTATGGTAAAGTTTCAGTCGTTCCTTCTCAGGTGTCTTTTATGGCCGAGGGTGTTGATGTTTACGGCAAGTATTTCAGGCTCTATTCTATTACAGATGAAGACGCAAAGGTCTTTTATGTGGTTCGAGCCGATGAATGGGTTGATGACATCCTTGAGTCTGATATGTTACAGTTGAATGTGGAGAAACACGAGACGCGCAAAGGGGTGAATCAATCCGTGTGCAGTCTTGTCTTAAAATAACACAGGAGGATATCATGCAGCAGTTTGAGAATGAGGAGTTTTACGTCGAGGTTGATGACAGAGACACAGAAAGACCTTTATTTGACGCAGCGTGCGTTGTGTTCAGTCTCGGGCGTAAGATGCTTGATTGGGCTTTAACCCGTGTGCCCAATGATGAGAAAGTCCTTTCAGAGCATCCATGTGGTCGGAATTATTTGACGCTTGATGGCGTTAGGACTTTGTGTAAGAAATCGAAGTCGAAGAAAAGTCGCCGGTTTCGTGATTGGTTTGAGAATGCTGTCGTAAACAGTGTGTTTCCACCGGATGCTGATGAAGTGGCAGCCTTGTTTGTTAGTGAAGACTTGTTCCCCATTGGAGATTCGTCATATAAGGCACAGAAAAAGTCTGTTGAATTGTTTGATGAACAAAACGATGTTGATACGAAACCGTCTTCAAAACTGGGTGTTCAGGAAACACACACACCGAACAATCTCGTTAGGTGTTTCGACAATGGTGTTTTCAATGTTCGCACTGTTATGCGTGATGGTGAACCGTGGTTTGTTGCCAGAGATGTGTGTGATTGCCTAACACTAACCGACACAAACAAGGCTTGCCAGAATTTAGACGACGACGAAAAGCAGATAGTTTCAAGAGATTTTGACTACGAACTTTTTTCGGGGTCAAAAGCACAAGCAATGACGCTGATTTCCGAATCAGGGCTATACACGTTGATTATGCGCTCTAACAAACCCGAAGCAAAATCGTTTCGCAAGTGGGTGACTGGTGAAGTTCTTCCGGCTATACGAAAGACAGGTATGTATGTTCCGCAGTATGTTCTGGATCGTATTTCCACGCTTGAGGGTCTTTATCAGGAGATGCACGAGTTGTTGATTTTACAAACACCGAAGTCTTCCTTCAAAACGGCACGTGATGTTTGTGAAGAACTTGGGTTGGATGTGGTCGATACGACGTTTAAGTTTGCCGTATCGTCTTACATGAAGAGTCTTTGTGATCAGCATCCTGAACGCGACACATACAGTCGTGGGTTTAATGGAGTTCGTGTGTTTCCTGAATGGGTAACAGACGATTTCATTTTGCTTTATCGAATAAATCCAAAGATACTTGACCCGTACCTTCCGTAAGGCTGTCAATCTAAACATTAGCTGTTTGGTAGGTTTACTTACGTTGGAGGCATTTCATGGCAGGACGCACTGTTCCAAAGACAACAAGGGTTAGTTCGGACAATGAGAATCCGCAGGGCGTCCATTCGTCTGTTTCGTCGGATGGTGTCATTGAAAAGAAAAGTGGCGGTCTTATCCAGTGGATTAAAGGTTTATTCGGTGGCCGTGTTCGTGTTGTCGATGATCCACAGGATTCCCGTGATGATTTCCTGAAAGACCTTATTTCCAGAACAGATTGTTCCCTTCTCGGCGACCTTCACAATTATGCAACTGATCGTGAGGGTATGATCAATGATTACAAGGAAATGCTTACCGATGCCACTGTCATTGCGGCGGTCGAATTGATTGCTGAGGATGCCAGTATCATTGATAACGATACGAATCTCGCAGCTTGGGTAACGTGTCAGGATGATCCAGATTTCGGTGATATGATGACTCAATGGCTCGCCGATACAGTGAACATCAATGATCTTATCTACCCCATTGCCTTTAACGTGATTGCCTTTGGTGAGTGTTTCTTAAACACGAATTTTACGAATGAGGTTTATCGCGACAATTTCACATTGGGCGATTTCTTTTCCATTGCCGATCCGTTGGAATGTATTCATCTGTTTCGTTTTGGTGCGCCGCTCGGTTATGCGATTCGTGAGGGTGATGGCATTTACACGTATGGCGAGAGTGATGCCATTCTGCCGGAGAAGTCGTACATTCATTTCATTTCGGATCGCGGACAGGATCAAGCTGTTGGCGATCCGAATGATGGCGTTGTTATTCGTTATGGTACGAGTTTTCTTGACGCAGCCAAATATCTGTTTAGACAGAAGAAGTTGCTCGATGATTTGCTTATTTTAGCGCGTCTTACGAGAAGTGCTTTTTATCGCATATTCTCGGTTGAGGTCGGCAATGCTACGTCTCAGGATACGGCTAGAATGATGCGTGAGGTTCGCACGGCCATCAACTCAAAGCAAAGTTTGAATGTGGCTCAGGGTGTTTTCAGTTCCGTGAACGCGCCGATGATAACAGGTGGTAACGTGTACATACCCGTTAGAAACGGTGTCGGTAATGTTAGTGTCAACGAGGTTTCAGCTCCGACAGAGATCGGTCAGTTGACTGACGTGAATAACATTCTCAAGTCGTTCATGGGCGCACTCGGTGTTCCACCACAGTTTCTTGGTTTCGCAGATGAGACGGGCGGCGGTTTGAATGATTCGACGCTGACGCAGTTGGATATTCGATACGCCAGAAAGGTTAAACGTGTACAGCGTATTCTTCGTGAGGGAATTAAGAAACTCGTAATCTGGAAGTGTCTCATTGACGACATCATGCCGCCCGAGTTCACGATTCAGATGCCGACAATCTTAACAGGTGAAGACGAAAAACGTGCCGCAACAATAACAGCCGAAGTTGACCGCATGAACACAGCTCTTGATATAGTCGCAAAGATCGATCCTGAGTACATGAGCGGCGTGAATAAAAGAGAGTTGATTTACTTTATTCTGCATAAAGTGTTCAAGAATGACGATCTGCTTGATGCATTAGGTTACAACAAACCACAGACTGAAACACCGGAAGAAGGTGGAGAAGAAGGAGAAAATGAAGAAGGTGGTTTCGGTCGAGGTGGAGGATTTGGAGCAGTATAGCCGATTTTATCTAACCTATGTTGGATGAGTTAGGGGCCTGAGGAGATTGTGTCATGCTGGACGCAACGCATACGCTTTTTTTCATCATCGGCTTCCTGGTACTGTTCAGTATTGTTATGCCGTTGGTGGCACGTATCACAAAGATTTCGTTCACATGGACGCTTGTGATTGTTTATCTTGGCATTTTGTTCGGAGTGATTCTGGATTTTTCGCATTTGACGAATGAAGTCAGGATGATTCTCGCCATTGGTTCGATCCTTGTGTCCGTTGCTTACATCCTTTCACATGTGTCCGAGAAAGCCCGCGCTCGTGGTGAACAGATGCGTTTACCTGAGATGCACGTGAAGAAAGGAAATACTCACGTAAATGTCAAATTCGCAGACGCTAAGAAAATCGTGTCTGATGATGAAGACCCCGTTGATTTAAACGACCTTTCCACATTGCCTTACAATAACGATGATGATTCCAATTTTCAGACTGATATTCCGCAGGAAGTCAGTATTGCAATGCAGAATCAGTCATTACGAAATACGCACGAACGAATCACGGCGCAGGAAAATCCTTATGCTGTGATAACACCCATTCCTCAATCCTGCGTCCGGTCGAATCGCGTCCTGCGTCCTGCGCCTTCATTGGACAACAATGTGGTTGATAAGGATGAGCTTGGTCAGATTGGTGTGGTGGACAGACGTGTTCGCAGGGATGGAAACACAGGTGTACACAGAATGTCCTCAAGTCAGGGATTTTCTTCTACACGTTCTGGAAACTGGAATCAGCCTCAGTAAGTCCTGTGTCAGTTCTGTGGTGCTGATAAAGGTGTTTAATATATTTTGTGTTATAGTTCTAAAACGACAGGGTATCTTGTCGTTTTAGAACTATTTTGTGGAGTATGTCGTTATGAGAACAGATGAAGAGATTATGGCTGATGAGAACATCAAGTACTTGTCCAATGTGCTGCTTGAACTCATGGATTACCTTGCAAGGAAAGACTTGGCAATCATGTCAATTCTTTGTAAACATTTAGAACGCCTTCAGGATATTTCCGATAATGGCAATTCAGGCATTTAACAGAGGTGAGCCGAAAGCCAACCCGATAAAACGGGTTGGCATGGTGTACGCAAAGCCGTAAGACTTTGACGTAATAAGGATCGCTATATTTCTGTTCTGGCGTGGTGCTGACTGAGGGAGATATTATATGCTTATACGCAATCGACGCTATCTTGAAGATTCTTTGTATAAACATTCCGTAAACGAGATGGCAAACATGGGAACCACTCGTGGCGGAATCACGATAAAAGTGTATTCTGGTGAAGGTCCAATACCACACCTACATTTTATCATAGATGAGAATCATCAGGGGTGCTTACAGCTTGAGCAAGCAGCGTATTTCAATCATGGTCAGTACACTGCCACTTTAAATGCACACCAACTTAAAGATGTTATCAGATTTTTGAATTCGTCAGCTGCCGCACATGGGTTTAATCCGGGATGGTCTAAATATGTGGACTGTTGTAGTGAGTGGAACAAGAACAATCCTCAGTATGCAATGTCCAGACAGGAAATGCCTGACTATTCGACCATAAATGATTAAGGATTTTAAGTAGTGAAGCAACCAAGTTGACTTTGCGTACACCGTGATCGGTTGGTAGTTCACATGTTTGGTTGTTTTGTTCGTGTCTAAAGAGCGGTGGATAAAATCCATCGCTCTTTTATCATCACACGATCTGGTTGTTGTATGGGAGATCGAGAACATAAAGGTGTTCAGTTGAGTTTCCGACGGCCATTAACAGAACGAGATCACCGACTTTCAGCAGTACATTATCATCAATGTCGTGGCAGTATGGTTTTAGGCTTTTAGGTTTCTCTGTGAGTGACATGTCATACTCACCGATGCTGTTTGAAAGTGACATTGAAGGCCCAACCATCGCTCCGAGTTCACTTACCAATGATGTGTCTAATGAACCGCTTACGGATTCAAAGGTGTCGTTGATCTTTGTCGCTACGTCTCCGAGTTTGTTCAGTGACGATATGACTTCCGATACGCCTTTCGTTGCGCCCAGAACCGAAGACACTTTGTCCATAAGACTTGTTAGGTCGAGTGCTTTTCCAACGAGTTCTCCCATACCGCCCATGAGGTTTTTAACGGTATCATTAAATTCTGATGCGAAATCAGCGACTTCCGCACCGGCATCTTCCATGAATGCAGTAAGCCTGTTCATCACTTTTTGTTCTGCGTCGGACAGGAAAGGTTCGATGTTCTTTAATGCGTCGAAGTCAACCACGTCGAATGCTTTGTCGATAGCGTTTGGGATCGTTTCTGTTACGGTCTTTTTCGCTTTCTGCATGGTATCCATGACTTTGTCCCATGTGTCTTTTGGATTCGTATCGCTTTCATCGTTTGCGGCGCGTTCGTTTTCGTACAGAACGTGTAATGAGTCTCGACAAGCATATTGTGGTATGACTGTGTTTGGAACGTCGTGATCTCTAAGACGCGCTCTGTCCTGTATCTTGTCCGCATTTGGATCGATACTTATAAATGCGATTTCACTGCACGCATTTTTGTGTATGTTCCAATCGAAGTTTCCTACGTATTGCGATCCAGAGTCGTCGTTCTTTATGTAGTATCGCAGTCTCCTTGTTATACCGTCTTCACCTGTATCCATGAAAGTTCCAATTCCGACATGATCCTCATCCTTTGTCTTGATTGGTTGAGACAGGAAAAAGAATTGTGATACGTCGATACCCGGAGAGCTTTCGTCTTTGTACCAGAGTATTCGTTCACATGTTAAGGTGATTTCTTTGCTTTGAACGATTTGAAGTTCTTCGGATTCTTCGTACATGGGATTACCGTGTTCGTCGAGAACAGGATTGTCGTCATCGTCAAGCACTTCTTTATAGAGTGTTTGCCAGTAGGCGAAGTTTTCTGTGTTACCGTGTTTGTCTTTTCCTACCAATGGGTTTGTTTCACGCAACGTTATCGGCACATCCAAGCTGTTATTCACACACGGGTACATGTATCGGATACCGTTTACGGAAAAGAATCCGTTTTGTTGTCTGAACGTTGGGTTATCTGTCTTTATGTATTGACGCATATTCATTGTGAACTCAAATGTTCCAAAGGTTATGCGTAATCCGTTCGGGTCTTTGTCTGCATCTCCGATATGGATTGACAGAAGCGATGGGTTTGTAGGCATTCCTGCCGGTTTTTTGTACGGGTATTCGTCTGGATAGAAACTGAGTATCCACCATTCGTTTAAAAGGTCTGCTTGTTCACTGTTAATTGGAATGAGTTTGCCGACCATTTCTGGATGCTTTTCAAGGTATTCTTCACTGGCAAGCCTTTGTGCCGTAATCAGATGTTCTCGTGTGAACTCTGCCGATTGTGTTGTCTTTACACCTTTTTTCTTCTTGGCTGCTTGAATGTCTCGCAGGTCTAATACGAACGCAGGGCAAATATGGTACAGAATACCTGTGCTTTGATCGACACTGATGTACTCCGAGTTGATATGTTTGTAGCAGTAAACCTGATTCCCATTCATGTCTGTCAGCGGAACGGGCACGTAGCTTCCGTCCATTTGTTGTTCGTACTTTATTCCACCGCATTTAAGCACATATAGCGATGCAAGCATTTCATTGATGTATGCGCAGAAATGGTCACGTAAGAATGTTATGACTTCCCCTGCGTAGGGTTGGAACTTCGTGTCGAACGCGCCAAGTGTGCTTGAATACCTGTAATAGGTTCTTGTCGTTTTGTGTTTGTGTTTACCAGAGCCAGTATAGACGGATTCACTGTATGTTGTTGTCGTCCATTTCGGGAATATGTCGTTATCTACGGTGATTCGTGGAAGTGTTTGGTGGTATCTGTCAATGTATTCGTACTTAATGCTGTCTTTCTTCAGACCGATGAGATCACATATATAGTCCATAATGTTGTCATCAATACCACGTGCATACTGTGATGAACTTTCCATCCCTTGTTCAATGGCAAGCATGATTTGGTGAATCAGTTCTTCTCGGTTTGAGCTTTGAACGATCATGGTTTCAGGAAGTTTCGACAGGACAGCGGCCATGAGTTCAGATGGTTTCGCCGTTGGGTTTTCTAATGCATCAGCATAAGACACAAGAACAATCAGCTTTTTCTGCGTCCATTCAGTGTATGACTTGTATAAAATACTGCACTCAGAGCTTTTGTTCGCGTGATATGAGATGGATTGCGTTTTGTATGGTGAACTCCACATGTCGTACATACATACGCGTCGGCCACGGATTCCATCCCAGAGTTCTGATCCTGCTTCTGGTTTCTCTCCGACCAAAACACCATCGTACACTGAGTTTAGGAACTCTCCGAGAACCGTGTGTACGCTGATCATTTCTGCCGTGGTGGGAGACAAGCGATCCTCAATCTCTTCGTACACAGTGTCCATTGGTTTGAATTGTTCAATAAGCATTTCAGGCAATGCTTTGACGACATCTCCGGCGTCTGTTCCCATGAGCCATTGTGTCTTGCTTACCAACTGTTTTGCGGTTCGTCCTGCGAAACTGCTCATAATGGAATTTTTTAGCGGCTCGAATGCATTGAGTAGCATTTCGATGATCTTGTCCTTTCCGTAATCGAAGACTTTTTTCAGAGCTTCCTTTACTGTCTTGACAATGAATCCAACGATTTTGTCACAGATTTTCTCAAGGACTTTTTTCACTACCTTTGACGCGATGAAGCGTGCGGGCATCGGTAGCTTTTCGAGAATCGGCGATATTGCTTGTGAGACGATTTTCGCCAGTTTCTTTTTCACTTTGCGTAGTGGTGGTTTTAGTTTTTTGTTGACGACATTGAGTATTTGGTCGCGGATTTTTCCAACCACTTCGTTGTACAGCGATGTGATTTTATTTACGATAGGCGACACTACGCTCATAATGACTTCTTTGAGCTGTGTCGTTACCGTTCCGAGTGCTGCGCTCGCTACGTTTTTTAATTGGTCTTCTGCGGACTTTTGAAGTGCGTTGATCTTTTGAACTATCTGTTTTTCTGCATCGGTCAGTGCTTCGTGAAGTTCGTCCCGTTTCTTGATGATTTCGTCATATCCATAAGCAGTTTTCAGTTTAGGTAATAATCCAGATACGAGTTTCACGCCTTCACTGAGCATTTGCGCCGCGCCGTTTCCGGGCAAAATTTGAATGCTTCCTATGATGGAACTTTTTACTTTGTCGATGATGTCTGATGCGTCTATGGACGGAAGTGCCGATTCATTGCTTCCGGGTTCAAGTGGCGATGTCATACTTGACAGTGCGTCTGAGAATGCTTCTTCAACGACTTGTCCTACATCTACTGATGTCGCCGGGGCTGGTATTCCAGTTTCAGACAAAGACACGAAAATGGGCGGAACATTGACAACACCGATTGCATTCAGTGCTGTCGATACCGTTGTGATCCATGTCATCGTGAGCGGGTCGAACATGTAATTGGAAATACTGATACTTCCGTTACCTGCGAATGATCCCTTGTAGTATATGGTTTGTGGGCTTTCCCACAAATTTGCGGCCATTACAAGGCCACGCGGAAGCATGGCTCGACGATACCCATAGCTTTCAAGTTCGTGTTCCATCTCCTTTCCGTTGTCTTCGCTTGACTTTGGATTCTTAATCGCGCCGTCAAGTGCATTCAGATCGACATATACCAGACCGTTCTCTTTCCATGACGATGGCATGTAAACAATACGTCCGATATAGACAGACAGTGGACTGGACGAGATTGCGTCCTCAAAGGATAATGGTTTTTTCGCTTTTGATTTAGGCATGATTCTCACTCTCAATTTCAGTGAACGGTAAAGACCTTTTCGTTTCGATACCTAAAGAAAAAGCGGCAAGACTTTCGTCCTGCCGCTTTAAGGGGTTGGCTGCTTAGGTGTAGGGGCAACCAAGCAACCGATTCATTAACCTTTTTGCTCTCATTAGGTCGCCTGAGCGGCCAATCTAACAAAGCCATAGTGCTAGTAAGGCCAAGGTGATGTTTTTGATAACACAGTAGAAATTGTTGGTCAATCATTATCGTTAGTAATCATCGTCACGGTACATCACACTGTCCCAGTCGATTGCGCTGCCGTACAGGTCTTCCATATCGTCTTCTACTGTGTGCTTCGGTGTAAGAGGCATTTTTAATGCCTCACGTTCGTCATACCCTGACACAAAACCTTCTGATGGCCGTTGCACTGAGCCGTTACCGTTTGCTTTATCATCTCGATAGGTCAATGTCTCAGTTGGGTTGTGCATTGATAACGACAGGATGTCTTGCGGGTCGTAAGACGGTGATTGGGTTTCGTAAGCATTGTAAAGTGCACCGACGACGGCGTCCATACGATCTTTCATGCCGCCGTGCGCCGTATCACTCGGGTGATCCACTTTGTGTTTATCTCTATTCCAATCCAAATTGAACAGTTCGTGTTTTATCGCCTCCGCAAAGTCAGAAGGAAATTTCACAATGTCTCGGTACATGCAGTCAACGAAAAACAGATAGGCTTTATCGTTGCGGTCAACGCTCTGATACCTGCAAGGAATTCTGTGTTCTTCAAAGAGCTGTAACGACGCTTGTGATTGGAAATTATCCATGCTTACCATTCCAATGATCAGCTTTCTTGAAAGGAATATGATGAACTCATTGATTCGAGCTATGGAAATCTTTCGTGGTCTGGGCGGCGGGACAATACGTAACGAAAAGTCAAAGGTGTAAACAGGTGTGCGTACACCGTCGGCGATGGTCTCCCCCGACTTGTAACAACACGCGATACCTGCCGCGTCGTTAGTCAGACCTAAGTCGATGTGGATGAAACGTGGCTTATTTTTGTCTGCAAAGTCATGTTCCATGTAATGCTGAATGCAGTTTGTCGGTGAGTCATTGTTTGTTTCAATGGTGAATTCGTTCTTGCTGAATATCTGAATCAGTGACGTGTCAATGCATTTGTCAAAAATGTGTCTGTCTTGGAACAGTTTGCCTTGTGCATAGACAGACATGCCTGAGATGTCTCTCAATGCGAGGTAGATGTCGCGTTCGTATTGGTCTCTTGTGTCCACTGGAACCGCATCCACAAGTCGCCGCATATCCTGTGGAAGTTCGGATACGATCTCGCTGAGGGATTTGTTATGGTCAACAGGAATGTTCAGTTGACTTTCGATTTTTTCCGGGCTGTCCATGATGAACGGTTCGTACTTTTCATTTCCGCAGAAGACGAAGAATCGTTCCTTCTTGTGCGCCCACGGTTTGACATCCCATGTTCTTACGTTGATGGCTTTCGAGCGTTTGTCTGACTGTGCTTTCTTAAAGAGATGTTCGGTGTACGAGTTGCTTGTTGTCGCTGACGAGATGACGATGTTCATTCCGAATTTTTCACCGTTTAGCGAGAAACGTGATGCTTGTCGTGACAAAACCGCATTATGCATTTTTTGCATTTCGGTTAGGGAACTTGCATCGCCTGTCGCGTCGCCCTTGAAGTTTGCCTCGTCAATGATACTTGCGATGACATTGTTTCCGATCATATCCCCTTCACCTGTACCGAATATAACGGATATGTTATTTGGAAACCGAAGTTCAGAGTCTATGTGTTCATCACGTGGGAATTTTTCTCTGAAATATGGGATTGTGTCGATGATTTCTCGAAGTTGTGAACCGAGACGGATCGCCATGAATTTTGACACTGCACAGAAGTAAAGGAAAACGATTGGCGATGTCGGCATAAGGCCATAACGTCCCTGTATGTTTTCGTAAACGCTCTGCTCATAGAGTTTACGTATGAAACAGTACAGACCGAATGTGGTCTTTCCGCCGCCGATACCGCCGGATACAACCAACATGTCGTACTTGTTTTCATACTCAAACAAGTCGCACATCAGTTCTTGGTAATAGGGGTAAATGCCGGTCGGTACTCCGTCATTCCATTTGAAAATTCCACCGTTCCCTACATAGTACGGGTTTTGAATCCAGTCCTTGATTGGTACGATTGGTTCTTTGAGTTCCGGCTTTTTTACTTGCAGTTGTTTAAGAGCGTTCTGAATTGCCTTGTAGTTAGCCATGCTTGAGTCTCCTGAAATGTGTCCCACACTTCCAATATATGGTCTGATATCGTGTTTACCAAAAGCGAGCCGAAATCCAAAGGGCTTTAGACCGAGGGTAAGGCGAGCAATCTTATTACACAATAAATCATTTCAAAACCGAATATCTAGTTAGGGTTTGAGGCATGACCATTCGACTTCATGCGCCTTTCCTTTTGTTGTGGTGCTGACGGCTTGGCTGGCGTCTTTTCGTGGTATAAGAGTGTGTGGCGATAGCGACGGCCTCACGTCGTATCGTTATCGAACTGAAAAGACTTTAACCGTGTGAGGTGTGAGATGGTACTGCGTAGAAAACAAATACCTTTATACTGTGAATCTCTTAGTGGTGTTCCATTTGATGGCTCTGACAATTCAGTCAGTGGGTACATTTTTGAATTGGGCCGTGAGGACTTGGAATCGGTGCAATCTACCATAAAAGAGATTTTGGAAGCAGGGTATTCCCGATTAGGCGGAACTCGTGCGGATTTGGATTCCGTTTTAAGCGATAAAGATTCTCTGTACCGTGTCTTTTCGATGTCGGGTAATTTAGAAGAAACCAATGCCATTTGTGCCGTTCAAGTGTATAAGATCAATTTCGGTGTTCCTCGCTTGCGTTACATTGCAGGACGTGGAGAATACAGGTCAAAAGGCGTTTACGCTTTAATTGAGTACGAGATAAAAACAAATGGGTATTGTTGTTTTGCAGAAGTCAGTGGGGCTGTGGAACACATGTATGCAAAGAGCAATGGGTATATCGTACCAAACGTTTTTGCTTTCAAGATTCTGAAACAACGCCGAGGAATTGAACCAATAAAAGATAACTTATTTGAGTATGTACACACTTATCCAGATGGAACCTCTCTCAAAAAGGTGTTATTTGGCTTCAAGTCTGTTGAGAACTTTGAGAAGTTCAATAAGAAGATTTTGGAGGACACCGACACCTTTGTTGATTATTCTGACTATGAGGACTTTCGCGCCAAAACAAATGCACTTATTTCAGGGATAAAAGAATCTTTTAACCATAAAGGCTTCTGTGAGAAACGACGTTTTGATCTGCATGACGTACTCGACACAGCAGAATCATTCCTTATCAACCTAGTCAGTTTACATGATGAGTATCAATACAACGAGTTTCCTTTAGAAACTTTTGAACAAGCCTCTTTTGCACTCAAAGTTATTAGTGAACTTGGAACTTCACATGATTACACAGAGGCTAAGGAATTGTATGAGCATTGGATTTCAAATGTTACGGAACTGAAACCTATTATGTTTACGCTCTGAGAAAACTTGAATTACTGGGCAGTACCCCCTGTTACGTCAAAGTTCTATGACTTTGCGTACACCGTGAGTTCACACTAAGTGCTTCAAGCTCAAAACAAAAAATCGCGTAGAACAGCTCAAATTTGCTCTCTACGCGATTTTTTGTTTCAGAGGTGTACTTATTAGGGTGATGTCGTAACTTTTTCGTACAGGTCAAATTTCGCTGCTCTGGTGATGATGTTTATGAAGCAACCCCACCTGAGTATTTTAACGACACGGCCATCTGGTCTTTGTCCACAAGCATGAAGAACTTGAAATAGATTGACCTGGATTTGACATCTACGGTGTACTCACTTGTCTGCAGGATCATGCCGTCTATGGCGTTAATGCAGTTACGTATTTCAGCATGGATTTCTCGAAGTGTTACCTGATTGAGCGGTGCGTATTTGAACTTGTGCAAATTGCTGCCGAAATTGGGGTAATACGGTCTGGTCCCTTTTGGTGTATTCAGGATATACGTCAGGTATTCACGGACGGCATCCGAACCGGTATCCCAGACAAAATTTCGATTGTGGTATTTTTCAGAAAATGAACGAAGCATGTTTTTCTCTATGCAATAAGTGCACGGTGAAGTTCAAGCAGTTTCCAGAACACATCCTGTTTTGATTGCACGTAAGCAAGTACGGCCTTTTTGACTTTGTGTCCGTACATAAGGTTTGCCTGTCTGACGAGTTTTCCATATCCACCGGAGTTGCCAAAGACATCTCCGTCCATTACGCGCCCGAGAAATGTCATTATAGAGGATTCGACTTTCCACGGTTCCATTGCATCCATCACTTCAAACAGTGTTTTCGTGAAGTCTTCTGTGTCTCGGTTTCCGATTTTGACGAATAACGGATAGACACTTACGTCACGCATCTGCTTTTTTGTAGGCAGCCCCTTGTTAATGATGATACTTTTCAGAAGCAGATTTAGGAATTCAGGCATACGTTCTGAAAATTCTTTTTGGAAGTGTCCGATTCGGTTGTGTGTTTTTTCGCTCTCTTTCGGGTAAAACCATGTGATGTAATCACGAATTTTGAAGAACTTTACGACTTTTTCCTCGCCTAGTTGTTCTTTGAGGACGCAGCTTTCTTTGTCTTCAATGTCAAACATATCAGTGAGAACCACATAGTTTTTGATGAACTCAAGTCGTTCAAATACTGTGTTTGTGACGATTCCAGTGTACAACATTCCACTGTATGATGGCCGGTATGCTTTGATGTCATTGGTAAGTATGAAGTTCGGATAAAGCAGCCTGAAAAAGTCCCAGTGTGCTTTTGGCGCGACGACTATTCGTCGTATGAGCGATGTTTCGTCGAGTAATCCGCGAGTTCTTGTTCTGGTGCTTGCCTTTTGAAGCAGTTCAATGCGACGTTGACGCGATGAGACTGAGCGTTCTTTTGTTAATGTTTTCAGTCCGTTGTTAAGCAATCGTTGTTGAGTGATGTGTTTCAGAACTTCTGTATCTGGCTTGAACAGTCTAATTTTCAATCCCACGGTCACATCTCCTATTTGTGTTCAATGATGTAGGCAATACGGTCTGTCATTCCAGTTCCCATATTGCTACGGTCACATAACGCGTTGACTCTGCACATCTGCCACGAGTGTTTTATCACTTCTGTTCTGTAAGCGTTAGAACCATGAAACATTCCGATGGTTTCTTCTGCCATTTCCTTCCGTGCTTCCTGTGGGTTCGCTCTTCCGATCTTTAATGAACGTGGATGTTTTTTGACGTATGGAAAGCGCGATAGGAAGGTGCTCATTCCGACATCCTGTGTTGACAGAATGATGACTTTATGATGGGTTTCTTCAATGAATTTCAGCATCTTTGTCTGCACCTGTATCGAGGTATCTTTGTTGTCGATGAATGACAGGTTAAAGATTACAGGGTATTGAAGGTCGAAGTCCAGATCGTCGTATCGGCTTATGATTTCTTGTAATGCGTTTAATGTTGTGTCGCAGTAGTCTTTCTCTTTTACGTCTTCGGCTGTTTCGTCTGTGTCGTCGTCTCCTGTATCGACACGCAATCCTATGTTGTGTATTTTGTCAACAAGTTCCGGATGTTTCTCTCGTAATGCTGTCAGGAATCCGGTTACTGCATCACCCAGATAAAGTCTCGGGTAAGGAATCTGTGTTGTTTGCGTGTTACTCATGTCAAATCCTTGATTAAGAGCGTTATGTCTTTTGTTTTTACGGCGCGTTCTGTTTCACGCGGATTGTCTCGTATCGTGAGCATTATCTTGAGTATATTCTCAAGGAACTCGTTACTCACTACCTCGCCGATGCTGAACTCTTTTTCGAGTAAGCAGAGTTCATACTCGTCACCGGTTTTGTCTTGTCCGACGACAACAAGTCTTACGGTCAGACGGTTGTTTCGCCACGTGTCTAATGCATGTTCGACGAGGACGTACACGGGTATGGTGCACTTCCGCCCAAACATCCCACAAAACAGCTCGAACCGTCTGTTTTGTGATGAGTACACCGGGTTCACATACCAGACGTTTTGTTCAAGCCATTTGTCGATGTCGAATGCAAGGTATCGTATGTTTCGGACAATCATCACCAATGACCTGTCAGTTAAATTTGAAGTGGTGACAGATGGCATACGGTTGTGTATCCATCGGATTGCTCATAGGATCGGAATATCATTGGTTCATAAACACCTTGCTCTGGAAACTCTAAGGAAACACTTGCAGGGAACAATTTGATTATTTTGGTCAGGTATTGTTCATCATAGGTGTCGGCCCCTGCACCGTCATGGTTTAATAACGACGCTTTTATAGGTGTTATTTCACTTTCAATGAACTTGGATTGGCCGCCGCGCACTTTCAGACTGGTTTCGTCGATGTGGAAGCATACGGGTTTTATCGTGCGTGTTCCTTTGGTGTATGTGTCTTTTACGCATTTGAGGAATGACCTGAATTGGATTTTGCCTTTACTGTCGAGCATGACTTTGTTTGTTTTCATTGTATCCCAGTTGTCAAAGCATTTGGCGTAAGTGGTTTGTCTTGCGTCTTCATAGAACTTTCCGATCTCATACCAACCGTCTCCGGTTGTGTATAGACATTCGATGGACTTTTCTGTCTTTCTCAGGAATGTGATTTCTGATGTGTCATGTGTTAGCATGTAGTCGAGACAACGTGGCGGTATGACGTACATGTTACCAGAGAATGAGTCTTTCGCTTTTTGTTTGTCGGTTTTTCTGCTTGTCACGCAAATGTGATTGTTCGTCCACATCACGAATCCGGTTGATGGGCAGTATGTGATTTCTGCTTCTACGGACAAGTCAGCACGAGATGGTTTTGGAGCGAGTTTCATTGTGTCGATGAAACGCTGTTTGGTCTTGGTGCTTAATGACAGTGTCGCAGCCAGTGTGATCTTGTTTCCGTACATGATGTCGTAAACTTGTTTAATCTCATACGAGGTGTCGATGACGGTGAGCAACTTTTTCCGAATCACGTCAGAGAAAAGGTTTTCTAATGACAGGTCAGTGTAAGGCGCGTTGTACCGAATCATCACGTAATAGTCGTTGTCCGCGTCCTTGATGAATGATACGAAGTCTTGTGCATTGATGCTGTAACAAACATCTTTGTCCAATAACTGATCCTCGCATATACGAAGGAAACGGTAAATGGTTTTGGTTTCACAGCCGTATTTTACCGGTTTTCCTTCAATGATGGCGTCACGAATGAAGTATAAAGTTGAGTCTTTAGAGTTTATCAGTTGGTCAGCAATGAGTTTTAGGTCGGTGACTTTGAAGCTCAATAATGATTTGTCGTTCATATTTTCCTCTCTTATTTATGTGCTGTGTCCTCTTGTTGAAGTCTGTCGCCATCCGTTGCTTACGGCGTATTTATATCACGTAAAGTGCTTATTGCCTGTCACAGCACCACAGGGTTGCATTGCAATCTGTAAAATAAAAGTCGCGTAGAACGGCTAAAATTTGCGTTTTACGCGACTTTCTGTTTTGGACGTGTATTTCCTAGTGTGAAGTGCTTAAACGCGATTACAGTGCAAATTTTGCTTGTCTATAATCGCGTTTTGTTTGAGGTTACACAGACAGTTTGCACCGGGTCAGCTCAGTCTGTTTTGTTCCCTTATATTCTGAGTGACGTTTTACCGTTCCGGTTACGGTGATGGTGCTTCCGATTTCTTTTTGGGGATTTGTTGTGGTGAACCATACGAGTATGTTTCCATTCTCGTCCTCGAACTTGATCATGTGTTTGGTGTATTCGCCGAAAGCGTTGAATGCAGAGTAAGGAATATCAGCAATCAGTTTAAGAGACATCGAAATGCGTTTTCCTTCCTCACTTATCCACTCGGACGTTGATTCCTTTTTTCGCAGAATCTTTCCAAGAGCTTTTTTATAGGTAGGGATAAGACTCGTTACCATTGCATAATGTTCTGATGTACACAGGCCAGATTCACAGATACGATGGAGATTGAACATGAAGTTCGTTTCGATCTCGTTGTCCGTGAGATTTGCACACCACTGCACGGCGTCATGTGCAAATGTTTTCTGCTTGTCCGTGAGTTCACAATCACCGGCATGAAGGTGTCTTTCAAAGTCTTTAATAAGACGCCATGTCGGTGTTTCATAGTACATGGCTGTGCCAGATGAAACGAAACCATATTTGTCGATTAAGGCACACGCGATTGATGCAATGTGTTCGACGTTATCCATGTACACGCAGCATCCGTCATATCTCGATTTCATGTCTTCAGCATCAAGATCGAGGATGAATGCTTTGTGATGAATATTCATGTGAAGCATTTCGTCGTACATGTTTAAGATTTCAGTGCACAGCGATCCGTCAAGACCACATGTGAACTCTTTAAGACATGTGGTTCCAATGATCATTTCACGTCCGTCTTCGTGACGTACAACGCAAACGCTTTTACGAATACGTTTTGTGTGACAGTGGTCACAGCGAGTAAGTGGAATGTCGATATACTGTTTGGCCAGTTCGGTGTCGTTAAAGTATGCCTGACGGATTCCAGATACGTCTTTAACGCAGCCGAGTACCTTCCATCCGTTATGTTTTAAGGTTACGTCCAATTCAACGGGAATAACGTGCATTACAAGTGTTTCGTTGTACGCTTTGTCTCCAAGAGCCACATCGAATGTGTGATGTACGCGAACTTTTACATCATACATCTCGCCTACTTCGTACACGAAAGGCAGTCCGGCTTTTTTGCACTTGTTGACGATACGGTTGATTTTTGCGTTAAAGGTATCGAACTTAGCTGCCGGGATATTGAACTGTGTCATGTCGTCCTCCGTTGGGCTTTAGGGTCGGCGTCATTGTCGCCCTCCTGACAGTTTCTATATACCGCAAATTAAGGTTTTGTTCGCTCACAGCACCACAATAAACTGTTTCTGGTAGGTGATTATGATTCGCTCGCGACGTATGTTTGAGAATAATGAACCGGCTTTGTATGATGGTGTTGAAGATACAGATTCAGCATCTTGGTTCAATGTTGAATTTCTGAATAAGCGTTTTGCGGAATACAACGCACGCTTCTTTGGCGGAAAGATTCCTGAGATTCCGGTGAAAATCGGTCGCGTTTCTCAGAAAGTGTTGGGTAAGTGCGTGTCTCGGATAGACGGAGCAACTGCCGAAGACGCAAGAGCCTTTGTGCTCAAGCAACTGATGGATAAGGTGATTACTGATGATCAGGCGTCAATCGAACGTGCTTTGGAGCAGTTTTATCGTGATCATCCACGAAGCGTTCATGTTTCAGGTATTCAGATCACGGATGGTAAATGGTCTAATCGGTTTTTCCTTGAGGGCACATTGATTCACGAGATGTGTCATGCGTACCAGATTGAGGTGTTGTGTAAGAACGACATCCTTGAGTATTCAAAAGACAGCAAGCTCGGTAAAGGAAGTGCAGGGCATGGTCCCAAATTCTTTGAAGCAGCCGACCTTGTGAACAGTAGTCAGGATAATCGTGAGGGGTTTAAGATTACGCAGTACGGTTCAGCCGAAGAGATGTCACGAAAGGCGTATAAGAAAGCCGATGGGTATCTGCACATTCAATGTCTTGCGAATCAGACGGTTGATGTTTACTTCGTTAGTGCGAAAGCATCAAAGCAAGCCGTTGTGGATATGTATGGCAAATCGTACATGTTTGGTTTCCGGGACGGTGACATTAAGGCCAAGTTCAAGGTATCGAAACGAACGAAATTCCGTCTGACAGACAAGTATGTTCGTGATGTTGAAGAAGCGATCATCAATGATGAGTTGTTCCTGTATGCGGTGAATGAGTACGGTGTATGGGATAGATACATTGTCACAGAGCGAGAGCGGATCAATGAATTGAGTCAGTTTATCACTTATTTCGATGTCGTTGATTGTGCTTTGTTCGGTGTTACAGGGAATGATCTTGATCTTGAAGACTTGCTGAAAGGTTCTCATACGCAGGGAGCGAAGTGGTTACTTAGTCGGATCAATTACGTTGTTGACCGAACTGGTATGAATGATCAGTATGTGAGCATTTATCCTGAGACTTTCAAGTCGATGTTCGCGATTCCTGATGAAGAAAGTATTCCGTATTACGGTCGTTGTCTTAATCAACCGGCGACGAATCGTGTGTCTTTGTCAGATGTTAAACGCTTGTATGCCGCCACTGAGAAATTTCATAGATTTCGTCGGAGATTTGAAGCGACAACTTCTGATTTATCAGATAAAGTGGATGATGCATTGTTTTCGATTTTCTCTTTCGACAACAGCGATGTGTCGGTAGATCGTAACGGTGACATTGTAATGGAAGTCGAACATTGTGTTCGTTAATGATGGGTTTTTCTCATGGCAAGCAGATTAAAGGGTAGAGATTACACGACATTGCGCCGCGAACTGATAGAGATGGTTCGTCAGCGTGTGCCTGTGGACTGGAATCCGAATAACATAGCAGACCCATTGATTGCAGTGATTGAGGCTATTGCTTTGTCAGGTGATCACTTGCATTACTATATCGACTCATGGCGTCGTGAATGTGACATGGCAACGGCAACGCTTCAATCAAGCATTTATTCATACGCCCTTCGAGAGGGTTATAGTATGGTCTTACCACGTGGAAGTCGTGTTCGTGCTTTCGTGCAGCCTACACCAGAACGTGATGAACGTGGTGAAATTGTTGAAGAACAAGAACATGTTCCTGTTCCGGTCGATATTCGTCGTTTTACGCAATTCACTGCGCCCGGCATTGCAAAGCCTTTGTTCGTTGTAAATGACTTCACGAAAGTTGTTTCGTATTACGGCAAGACAGTCATCTCAGAACAATGCATTGATTTGGTTTGCGGTGAACTCAATTCCATTACGTTTCGTTACTCGGACATTGATGCTTATTCACGGATAGAGTTACCAGACCCGTACATTGATGGTGAGTTGGTTGAACTCACGAGTACAACGCCAACCGGCGGTACGGTTATGTGGGAATGTGTTTCTGATGTCGTCACGAAAGGATTGCAGGGGAATGTCTATTCCTTAGTTCCGACGTTTGTTTCAGGTGCAACGCGTCTTTACATTGAGTTTCCGTTGAATTATCGCAATCTGATTACGTCGTCTCGAATCCTGTTTACGTTCCGATTTGTGTCTGTGTCGAATATCACGAAGCCGTTACCGATTACGTTGACCACACCGAACTTGGATGTGTCCGTAGTTGAAGTTTCCGGCATTGATGAACTCGGTGGGTACACTGGGTATGAAACAGCGGATGCTGTTCGTCGTAATTACCCACTGTACACGCGTGATTTCACGGCATTGCTTACGAAGCAGGATTACAGGCTTTATCTGTCATATCGTTATGGCGGTCGTATTCTCGTTTATGACAAGCAGGATGAGTATGACAGTCAGGATTATGATCATGGTGTGTTCGGACTGTGGGAACGCAGCATGTATGTTATCAGTGAGCTTCCCTATACCGCACGTGAATTGGCTAGACACGATTTGGCATCACGTTCGTCACGGTCTGACATGATATGGATGATCCCGTTTGGTTATTATGCTTACGGTATTCTTGTTGTCGTAAACGTGGATTTGTCGAAAGTTTCTGAGGATGAAATCTCGACGCTTACAGAAAAGGCACTGCTTAACCTGTATAACGGAACCGATGAAATTAAGGGACCAACACAGTCTGTGATTTTATCGACAGTTCACGGTGTGAGTGAGTACATCACGAACGTTCAGGCGATGCTGTTTAAGTATCACAATGCGCAGTTTCAAGGGATTATGGCTATGAACAAGCCGTCTGCAAAGAATCAAGAACTGCAGAAGACACTGAGCGGGTTCACGAGCGACTACAATTACAAGGTTAAGAACTGTATGCCGAAGCACGTGAGCGGTTTCACGGATTACAATGATGCCGTATTGCATTGGACACTCGGGTATGATTCAGAAGAAATCGACACGTATGAAGAAGGTACACAGGAGTATGACGATACGCATTTCCTGATTCCGTTCTGTCAGAAAGTGACCGTTTGGGTTTATTCTAATTAGGTTAGGTGATACGTCCATGAGAGCAATGACGGAATATCTGGCGGAACATCTGCCGATTATTGAGCTTCTTATTGAGGAGTTACGTTTGTCCATCAAGGATCATGCACGTGAACTCGTTGATTCGTTGCAGCTCTATGGTATGGATGCCGATACTGTCCGGGCAAAGCTCGACATGCTTGGTATGGATGTCGGTGAGCTTGAGGAAACGTGGGAACCGTCCCCGCAATTTTACAAGCTCTATCGCCGTATTATCCGTAACCGTTCAACGACCGGCTCTGTGCAGACGCTTGTCCGAACTGGTGGTCAGCTTGAAGCGAGTTATCGTACACTGGATGAGATGAGCTTTTACAAGAATCTTAACGTGTACAGAGACTATCAAAATCCGTCTGTGTTCGGAAAAGATGGATATTTCTATACGGTTTATGATCCGAGGTATCCAGTTTCGTCCAATGCTCTTATCCGTAATGCGTTACCTGCCGGGTATTCGCTTTTATTCGTTACGCAATTCTACGGGTTTGAGGGTTCTGATGTTATCCAGTACGATACGATTATCACGAATGCTCCGCTTTATAAAGACCCATATACGGAACACTTGGACAATGATCGTGTTTACATCTCTGACTTCCCCGGTGATGCAGAGAATGAATGCGATCTTGTTTTTGAAGAAGCATTGCATGAAGCACTTCATTTGTCGAATGTGAAAGGGATTATGCCGCAGCATGATCAGGGATGGTCTTTGGGTGGTTTGTCTGTGCGTGCAAAGACTCTTGGAGATTTATTCCGTGAACGTGATGTTCGCACGCAGCCGAAAAATAAAGCATGGGTAGAGACGCTTAATCATCCCGGCACTGGCATTATCAACGATGATCAGCATTACGTTCATGCAGGAATTGTTACGGGTGTTCATCGCGTCAGAGAGGATGGATTGGTTATTACCGATTCCATGCAGTATCACAAGGACATTATCATTGCTGAACGACAGGAATTTGACTTGCTTCACGAAGCCGTGAAACTTCCTGATCCAGATGGTGGTCGTGATGATGGTATCACCATTGACATTATCATTCCGACAGTTCCTACGGATGTCGTCGATGTTGGTTCCTTTGAGGATGTGCCTACGGGAACGGTGCGTGTGAAATTGACGGCGACAGTAGCGTATGTCTTGGATGATTCTGTTGAAGTTCCATTATCGAGTGACATCGTTGCAGACATTGGCACTGTGTCGTTGTCCGTTGAAGAAATGTCTGGGATGTAATCATGTCAAAGGAAAAGAAAGTCACTCAAGATGCTGTCTATTACATGTTTTCGTATGCCAGTCTCTTTGTGTGTTTGTTTCAGTTAGACAGGTTGTTTAGTGGGCTTTCTGAAATTACGCATGGTGATTTCAGAGTATTTTGTGATTGTCTCAAACATTATGAGGAACATGAGTCATTGGATGCGATTCTCATGGCTGAGTTGGAAACAGAGGAACGCATCGTAAAACTTTTTGCAAATCCGAAATGTCTGTTAAAGCCTGATGTGCTTGTGTCGAGCTATGTCATAACGATTTCCACTCACGGTGTTGGGTGGTATGTGATCCACGATATCGAAACATTACGTGTTGTTATGAACTGGGCTTTGACGAAATTTCAGCAGTATGATTCACTGTTTAAGCGTTGTGGACTAGACATTGATACGTATGAAGAGTTCAAGAAATGTGTGTCAAACAAAAAGGCAGTAAACGCAAGGCGTAACAAGGTTCGTCGAACATACGAGAGAGACAATGATGCTTAAAGTGAGTGTTGATGGTTTTGAGTTCTTTTCAAGTGCGTGTAATCACGTTGACATTAACCGTCTTGCAGATGGTTCCAAACGTGTGTCCTGTACGCTTGAAATGAACGGGCAAACGATTTCATTTTACTCGTCTGCGGACATGATGAAGATTTACCATTTACAGGTGAGTTCTGAGTTTGGTGTCCTTGAGGACGGTTCGTTCGTATGCACCGAAGTGTCGTGCGTTTCCGACAAAGGTATTGTTGTGAGTTTTGTGCCTTACGGTTCATGTCGTCCTGCAAAGCGTGTATTCCATGACTGATTCATTTTTTGTTCTTTTTCGCAAATCTGCACTGGCCGGGATATTCATTTCTCTTGGGTGTATTGTCAACTTAAAGGTTGGTGGTGCGCTCGGAGCGTTTTTGTTTTCGTTCGGTCTTCTTTCCGTTATTCTGTACGGTGTTCCGCTGTACACCGGTAAGGCAGGGTTTTGTGAGAAACCTTGTGATCTGAAACGCTTGTGTCTTATTCTGTTAGGAAACATTGTCGGTGCATTGGTACTCGCAGTATGTGTACATTTTTGTTTTCCAGAAGTGTCGAAAGCCTCTGAGAGCATTGTGTCTGCTCGATTGTCCTCTGGTTTCTTGAGAGCGATTTTGGCTTCCGTTCTATGTGGTTTCGTGATGACGATTGTGGTTCGTTTTGCGAGAAGAACTAAGGCACAAATCAATCAAAAGTATGACGGTAATCTTGTGGTGTTACTGCTAGGCATCCCACTGTTTATCCTGTCTGGTTATTGGCATAGTATCGCCGATGCCTTTTATTACTCTGTGTGTTTGACGTTTAGCGTCAAGGCATTTGTTGTTTATCTGCTTACGGTAGTTGGCAACTTTATCGGGTGTAATCTGTATAACCTTATTTCAGGTGGCAGTGTCTTTGTCCGTGATGAATGACGTTACTGATGTGGAGAGTTCTTATGATACGAAAACGTGAATCTAAAAAGTCTGCTAAACGTGAGGGTTTGTGGGACACTTTCGTTGACCACGGCCATGAGATTCTTCTTGCCACATCGCTTCTGGATTCAGTTCTCAATAAGACGATTTCGACGAAACGTCAGTTGATGAGAGCTGAGGAGAATGGTGAGGACACCGCCGCGTCAGATGCGTTACAGCAGTACATTGACGAAATCCATGAAATTTCTGCTCGCATGGAGGATTTGGACATGATTGATCCTACTTGGGAGCGTAAGCGATACCTGTAATCACTTTTCTTTTTTGTTAAGGAGAGATGTCGTATGTTCGACCGCGTTGTTTTGTGTTCTGAAGGTAAAACTCTTCACGCCGCTTTACGTGCTAAGAATCTTGAACTTGCCAATAATGATTTGGTCAAGGTTTATCTGATAAATGAAAGCACACTGAACAGCAGCTTTGACATGGCCGGTGTCACTGCTTCCATGATGAGCGGCGTTCCGCAGCTCACGTCTGTTTTCTCGATGCAGACGGAACTTCATGTTGCGGCTTATGGTTCAGCCAGTAATTCAGAGGTTGGTGGTTATTATGCCGTCGTTGTGGTAAGTGGCAAGGCTTTGATTTGCGCCCGTTCTGATGAGCGTTTGATTGCTAATGAAAAATTGGCAATGACCTTTGATGTCGAAGAGACCAACAGTGTTTTGAAAGCGACTGCCGACTTTGATGGAAACATCACTCAAGGTCTTTTGAAAATGTTGGTTGGTGCTGGAGAAGTGTCAATCAAGAAACACACAGATGATGATGCTGCCACAGGCACTTTTACTGTGAATGATTCTTCTGATACAGAGATTGACCTTGCGTTGGGTACTGCTGCTGATGCTGACGTTCTTGATGGTTCGGCTCTTGAGTGTTTCAGTGATGGTGAGTTAGTTTCTGATGAAGACAAGTTGGTTACTCTTGAACAGGCTGATGATGTCGCCAAAATGCGTGCTGAAGAAGTTGCTGATTCTATCGGCGATGGTGAGCTGACTATCAGTGCGGGTAATAACACAGTCACATTCTCTGCAAACAGTGATTCTGATGCATCCCTCACGCTTGGTGAGGCGGCGAATCGTGACGTTGATTCTTCGATTACGTCAGGTACGACTTCCAACGGTCTCCCAACGTCTTCGGCTGTTGATGCCTTTGTCGGTAAAGCAAATTTGTCGATTACCGTTCATCCAAATGGCGCGGCACTGAATACGACATTCAGTGCAAATGCTTCATCCAATGTGAACATCAACCTCGGTTTGGGTGATGCCGCCGATAAAGATGTGGATGCTGCTGTTTCTGAAAACTCCAATGATCTTCCGACAAGTGCCGCCGTTGCAACGTATGTCTCCGAGCAGTTGAGCGATCCTGATAACGTCGGTAATGGAACAATTACGGTTTATCCGGGTTCGACGAATAATGCATCCCTCGGTTCGTTTACAGTCAATCAGAAAACCAACTACGACTTGGTTCTTGGTGAAGCCGCAGGTAAAGCCGTTGACACAACGATTCCTGCTTCCAATGCTACGGCCAATCTTCCTACGAGTGCCGCTGTTGCTGCTTATGTTGGAACCGCAAATTTAACCATCAAGAAACACACCTCTGATAACAATCCAGTTGGTACGTTCAGCGCAAATGCTCAGAGTGATGTGGCTGTCGATCTCGCATTGGGTACGGCTGCTGATAAAGATGCATTGCTCGATAATAATCTGACTGATGTCGCAAATCACGGTGATGATCTTACTTCCTTGTCACAGGTGAAGACGTTAGTTGATCAGGCCACTGCTGTGAACGCTCTTGCACCTGCCGATGCTGCTGTACAAGAAATCACACCGGCAGTTGGTCAGATGATGTGGCTTGCGATCAACTTCTCTGGTCAGGTCGGTATCGTTGATTTCACAACCGCCGCTGTCCAGTCCTCAACGCCTTCTTGGAATGGCACAACGACCTCTGCGACAGATGCTTATATCGCTGAAATCGTCGATAACGCAGGAGACTTCCGTGCTACACAGAATCGCATCATTGCCGGTTGCACATTCCGTACACTGAATGCAATGGATTCAACTGGTATGACAAGTCCTGCATACGGATTTGCTCTTTGTGTATGCACAGCAGTTCCGAATGCCTAATTTGAATCTTCAATGAAGTAAAAGGGGATGCCTTGTGCATCCCCTTTTTTTATGCACATCAAACATAAACGTATGTTGGTGCAGATGGTTGGTACAAATCAAATCTAAGAGCTATCGTCTGAGTGTCATCAGACTTATTTGGGTTCTTACGAGATTTATTACATAATCCCACATGTACAGGAGACAGTCTTATGGCGTTTGACTTATGTGTAATACCTGTAGCAACAGTTCCATATCTATCAGCGTTGCAGACACGTCAGTTTAACATGACGGAAATCTCAGCGTATCTTGTTTCAGGGAAACTCACCCGCGATCAGTGTCGTTCGTTGACGCCGGAGACGTTTTCTACTCATTACGGAACCTCAGCATCTTACGGTTCTTCAATGACGCGTGCTTTGCAGGTTCGCAGTTCCGTTTCTTCCGAGATCAATCTTGCAATCACAGCACCGTCTAATAGTGACAATTCGACTGGATATACCATTGTCATTAAGGGACTTTTGGAGGATCAAGAGCAAGATAGACCGCTTATTCTCGGTGTCTGCGTTTCTGATGAGCCTATCGTTGCAAACAGTTCTCTGCGTCTTTTCGTGAACATTGAAGAAACAAATAACGTGTTCCGTTTGAGCGCAGATTTTGACGGCATGGTCACGCAGGGTCTTCTTGATAACATCCTCGAAACTTATGTCACGACTGATACAGACCAAGACATAACAGGCGAAAAAACATTCACAGAAAGCAGCCTGAAAATTGGTTCTGACACGATCAAGCATTATTCGTTCAAACACGGTCAGGAGTTCATAATCGGAACTCAGGCCGCATCAACAAATGCATGGACTGGTGTGTCTGTACAGGATGCTCTGTATGACGGCATGTGCATTAACTTTTATTTGCCTTATGCAGGAACTTCCGATGCGGCTACTCTGACACTTACGATGGCAAACGGAAGCACGACGGCTGCAATCCCTGTTAAGTATCGTGGTAACAATAACGTCACTACAACGTTCCCAGTCGGTTCAATCATTCAGCTAACATACTGCGAGAATAAAACGATAGGTAGTAATACCATCACAGGATGGTTTGCCGATTCAAATTACGTTGCATCCACAACGGTTTATTATGAACGTAACCGTATTGCGGGGCGTGTCGTTGCCGGGTCAACTGGACTTTATGCTTTACAGCCGAGTTTGTTGGTTGATCGGAATGAGAACAAGTATGTTTCTATTACGACTTCAAGTACTGCGCACGCAAGCGGTACACCGAAAACTTGTACTACGTTGGGATTTTATCCTGACAATATCCTCACAAGTACAACGAGTTATACCAGTGGAAATTCTGGATCGAATACGATTTACAGAACTTACACAATGACGGTTAATCAGTGTTTCGGAACAGCTTCGTTGACTGCTTATCGTCCAGTGTACCTTGTGTGTACGTTTAATCGTAACGACGGTAAGTTCTACCTTGATACTACGCAATGGTGGTCACAGACTGTTCCACAACAGGATAATGGGAAGCTGTATATTTTCCTCGGCATTACTGCAACCACGACGACGTTCACGTTGGATTCTATTCACCCAATTCTCTGCTACAAAGACGGTCGTGTTCAGGAAGTTACGTATGCCTCATTGGTTACGGATGATCGGATTGACGCTCTTGAGGAATCCATTCCGCAGAACTTGTCAGACCTTGAGGATGACCTTGGTGTTCTTACTGAACATCAATCGTTGGCAGCGTATCCGACTAGCGCGTCATACAACACTTCGACGAAAAAGATTGAGTTCAAAAATGCCAGTAATGTCACATTGTCAAATCTTGAAATTGACGCTTCTGCGTTCATCAAGGATGGCATGGTCGATACGGTTGAAATTCAGAACAGCAATCTTGTCGTGACGTTTAATACGGATGCAGGGAAAGAGGATATTTCGATTCCTTTGTCGGACATCTTTAATCCGAACAACTATTATACGAAAACCGAAACTGATTCTGCTATTTCCGATGCGATTGAAGAGTTGGGTCTTGGAGATGCAGCACAGAAAGACGTTCAGACGACAATGACGGCTTCGTCTTCTGATCTACCTACGTCTGCCGCTGTTGCTACATACATTACGAATCAAGGGTTCGCTCATGCTTCCGACATTCACGATGCAACCTTAACGATTAAGAAGAATAGCGATGATGCAGGTGATACGTTTACGGCGAATGCTTCTTCAAACAAGACAATCAATTTAGGACTCGGTGCTGCCGCTGATTACGATGTTGATCCGTTCCCGATTTCGGATGCGTCTTCTGGTAATTTGGTCACAACAATTTCCATGACTCAGTGGGTTCGCGGTCAGAACTACGCAACAATGAGTGACCTTCCGACGGTCAATAATGCAGCTTTGACCATTCAGAAAAACGGTTCTACGATTGCGACCTTTACAGCTAATGCTTCAAGCGGTGTCACAGCTGATATTTCTGTACCAGAGAACACGAGTGATCTTGAGAATGATTCTGGATTTGTTTCGGAAAGTGATTTAGGCTCTGCGGCTTTCCGTGATGCTGTTGATGTTATGCCAGATGCTTCGTCCGGTGATTTACCATCGTCTGTTGCTATCAAGAGTTGGGTCAATGGCGCGATACAGGACAAGGCTGATTACATACAATCCCTTATTCCTTCTGTGTATAACGCTACGCTTACGATAAAGAAAAATGCGAATGATTCAGGTGATACGTTTACTGCAAATGCATCATCCAACAAGACGATCAACCTCGGACTAGGAGCTGCCGCCGACAAATCCGTCGATACAAGTATCGTAAACGCTTCATCTGGAAATCTTCCAACCGTGGAAGCCGTGACTGGATGGGTTTGGTCACAGCTTGATGGTTATGCACAGTCAGGTGATATTCCTACGGTAGGTAATGCCACCATCACGATACAGAAACGTTCAAACGTGAGCGTTGGTAATTTCACGACAAACGCCACAGCAAATAAGACAATCAATTTTGGTCTCGGTACTGCCGCAGATAAAGCCGTCGATTCGACTATCTCAAGCACGTCCTCAACGAATCTCCCAACGACTTCCGCTGTTGTGGATTGGGTGAACGCTCAAGGATTTCTCACGAGTGCCGCCATTTCATCGAAATTTGTTGTCGCGGATTTCAGTACGCAAAGTCCGTCTGGACTAAGCAATGTTACGGACTATCGTCCTGCGCGTGTCAATAATTCTGACAATCCACATTACAGCAACAATGATTTGTCTTTTAAGATTGATGCTGCGGAAGTTCCGTCGAACGGTACGTCTTATGATGTTTACATCAACCTTTCAATATACATTGGAAGTGTTCAGGTTGCTTGTGATGGGAACAATTACCTGTATCCGATTTATTTCCGTGGTAAATCCAGTGTTCATTGTCCGACGGTTCCTGCGGGCAGTGTTCTTCGTATGACGCTGTACAACAATGCGTTTTACTGTGATTTTTATGACCTTGCGGACTTTGGCAAAGAGCATGAGGCGTATGTCTATGTCGGTAAAGTTCCCATTGATCGCGTCGGTTCTGCGCTTGAAGGCTTCTCCGGCCTCGTTGGTATGGATGAAACGTCCGGCAAGTTCTCACAGTTGTTCACGGTTTCCGTGACACAGAATGGCGCACAGGTGACGACGCCGTCTCTTAAAGAAGGAACGCCAATTTATGCTTGTTTCCAAGGTGATTGTTTTGCTGCGCATCCAAAAGTTCCTTTTGGTAATATTCTCCGTATTCGTGATGAGTATTATGTTCAGAACACACTTCAAACCAGTATGCTTCCTTTTACGTTCTATCCATTCACGAACAATGATACGGTGGCTGCTCATGTGGTAGTGAATCCAAGCAGTGAAGGAGGTTATTCGTATTTCCACATGGATAATTGTCCTGTGTACATACTACCTGATACGAATCGTGTGGCATTGGGTAATGTTCCTGAAGAACTTCATGCACGTTTGATCGGTTTCCTTTGTGAGGGAGCCAGTAATGCGGGTATGCTTCGTCTTGTCGATAATGATCCTGTTCCTTGTGTAACAGACGAAGACTATGCGAAGACGTATGCCGGTGCTTGGGATTCCGATAAGGTTGATCAAAGTTCTAGCACTTACTCTGCTTATGATGAGTTTGAGTCTCTTGATGCCAATACGAATAACCTTCTGGTCGGTGTGTCGAAAACTGATGGGCGACTTGTTCCTTTCTTACGTCCAGATGCATGTGGTGGCGGCCCAATTCTTAATCAACAGTTGGATTGGGATGCACCCATCTATGTGATGTTTGAAGGATTTAAGTGCTATTCTGCGTATCCGTATGTGAACTTTAAGGCCATTTTGTATAGTGGTAATAGTGGGATTGGTACGTTTTACAACATGTCTTATGTTTTGTCTGGAACGGATTCTCAGTCCTACACAAGTATTGGTGACGATGGTGAGAATTATTGGGCTTATCCAAACTATCCTGTTTTTGTCAGTGATTATTCGCACCCGTACAATTCGTCCGAGTGCTTCTGTATTGGTATTCCAAAAGATGTTCAGAAACCGTCTGGGAATCTTAGATGGCGTTTGCTTGGATACACAACGGATCGTCCGGGGTACATCAGACTTACGCATGATCATCCTTATCTCAAGGACTTCATCAACAGAACTGGGTATGCCATGCTGTCAAGTTATACCGATACGTTTTACGATGCCTCTATCGGTTCCGATGTTACGCCATTACAGTACGTCAATTATTTTATGACGAACTCTGGGTTTTCAGTCAATGAAGCTGTCGATTCGTTGGTGGATAACTATGGAGATACGGTTTTTCATACTGATTACAGTGGTCTTTCTATCCTAGCTAACACGACTGGAAATGATGTGATTGTTTACCTTCCGAACGCAACAAATGTACTCTTTGGAAGCAGACTGTCTTTCAGGAAAGATGTTCGTGGCTATAACGGCTATCTTGCTGATGAGGTATCTTACATTGACGAAAACGGTGTTTATCACGGACGTGCTTTAGAGGCTGAGACCTCTGTCAATGCGACTCGTTCCCGTTATGCAACAGAATTGAACGTTTCAAATGGAGTTTCAACATTAGCTTCTTTTAAGTACGGTTCGAGTACTTGGGACACAGACAAAGGAATAAATCCAACCACGACAAATGCACTGTCATTAGGTTCAAATTCAAAGGTATGGAAGGATATTTATGGATATACGTTACACGCTTGGGGTAATAACGCATCGTCAGGGTTGCGTTTGTGTGATGGGGACTATGAAGCGACTGCGTATAGTTCTATAACTGGGTATCAATCTGGCACAAATGGTCAGATGAAATTCCATCATTACAATGCCAGTGATGGAATTGATTATATTGTGACTAGCACTGGTCCTAACACTACAGATACTTCAACTACTGCTGCAACTTTAAAAACAGAGCCGCAGTCAACAGGTACATGGACTGTTGGCAGTTCTTCTAAAAAACTGGCTGCGGTTTATGCTAATACGTTTTATGGAGACTTGAGTGGTAACGCTTCATCTGCTACTAAAGCTACACAAGACGGTTCAGGCAATACTATCACTTCGTATTATTGCACTTTATCTACGGGGCAGACGATTTCAGGTTCAAAAGTGTTTACCGGTAGTATTACTGTACCTGCCAATTTTATTTCTGATGATACAACATCTTATAGTTATAAAACGTGGAATACGACTGGTATCGGGAGTCTTTCAACAAGTTCCACATCTTACACAATGTCAACTGGTATGAATGTCGGAGGCCGAGCGTGGTTTGAACTTTTCAAAAAGTGGGTTGCTTTCACACTTACGTCCATGACTTCGGGCACAGCGTATTCTTCTGGCGGTTATCGTGGTGATATTGGTTGCATCCGATTTGGTGCTTTGTATCGCGCTACACCAGGCGCATCTGGTTCGATTTCTACGTATAGTTACTATGGATTTGTCGTGGCTGCGACAAATATTTGTCAGGTGGATTTATACTCTAATGGTCAAAATGTTAATTGTAACATCCACACTGGCTACACATTTAATTCTGGTACTTGGTTGTGTATATCACTTTTACCAACTACCAATTTTAATGCTAACACATCACGGTATCCTCTTGGTTTGTTCATTCGTATTGCGTAGAAGGAGTGGTTTATGAAAGTTTGTAACGCACGGTGGTTCGATAAGGAACATACTTGTTTTAATGTTACTGTCAGCTCTGATGGGTTTGAGAATTTACCATACAGTGTTTGCTTAAACACTGATGACGAAGCACCTATACACAGACAGCTCGTCGAAATGTACAATAATGGACAGATTGATGTGGCTGAGTGTGACGAATCTTTGTGGGATGGTATAAAGTGTTCAGAGGTTCGGTGTACAAGGGACGCATTACTGTCAGATACGGACAAGTACATGACCATCGACTATCCCATATCAGACGAAGACCGTAACGCGCTCAGGACATATCGTCAGGCACTTCGTGATGTTCCACAGCAGGAAGGTTTCCCTGACAACGTGGTATGGCCGGAGAGACCATCCTGTCTTGGGTAGTAGTTCAGAGTTGGTCACTTATCAAATAAGATGGCTGGACTCTGTTCTACAGCGTTTCACCTAGATGTCTATTTGGGCATTTGCAATTCTTTTGGCTCCTTCGGGGCCAAAAGAATTTTTTGTTTCAGCAAGGTTCAAACTGAGTGCCGCCATCCTTATCGTAACTGACTTTCTTGGCGGTGACATATTTTCGTACTGCTATTGGAGGTAAGTTATGTTTGATCAGCAAGTTATTACCAGTCGAGGTCTGTTTCTTCTTAATCAGTTGAAGACACAGATGGATGCTCGTCTGTCGTTTCTTGGTGTTCTTGGTTCGGATGAACGTGTTCCAAATGAACAGCTTTATCGTCTCGAACCTTATCAGATGTCCGACTGGACGCAGGGCACACTGTTCAAGGTGTATCCGACGAAGTATAACCAGTTGAACGATACACGTATCGCTGTGTCCTTTGATGACAACGGCGGCGAAGGTCGCGCAATAAAGTCAATCGCTTTAATTGCTCAGATTATTGGTAGTGGCTCTTCTGATCCGACGTATGCACAGGCTACGATTGCGGATGGTTTAATCATTCGTGCAAAACACGCAGGTTCCGCCGGTAATGAGTATTCGATTCATGTTGAGCAGGAAATGGATTCTCCGCGTCTCGGTATCTTCTTGCGACGTAATGGTGAGCAGCTTGGTATTTGTTTTGTAAACCGAAACCAGTCCATTGAAGACCTGAATGCTTCTGAATTATTGGCAGATCACGTTGAATTTATCGGTAATATCGAGACTTTGTTTGAGGTTGGTTACATTGAAGAACTGATTTTTACAGGTGGTTCTGATGGTGAAAGTGCTTCTGTGCCAACGGGTGATCCGGTTGTTTTTGCGGTTGCCACTACGGACACGGCCATTACGATTAAGAATGACGGTAAGAACAATATGTTCTTTACGTTCCAGTTGTTAATCACGAATGGGTATGCACGCATTAAAGCTGACGAACACGGACGCGCAATGCTTCAAGACATGGAAGACGTTTCCGGTTCTGAAAATAAGGGAAGCGTTGCAACGATTATGTTCAATGCGGCCACGAGTGACTTGCAGCTGTTCGACCGTGAAGGAAACTTGATTGATCAAGCAAATCTCCCTACCGGCATTTACAATAATGGCGAATTCGTCACCGTAAGAAATCGACAGAACATTTATGGCGAAAAAATTTGGGCTGATCCAGAGGATGTTCTTGAAAACGCAAACACGTTGTATGAGCTGTCCGGCGATGATACAGCTTACGGTGTGTTTATTGGTCGGTCATTGATTGAACAGGCTTCTGCGCATCATGCAAATCATTTCATTTATTATCTGCAAAATAGCAGTGATTTCGGTGCTCACGTATTTTCTTTGTCAGATGAAGACGGTATCTGTTTCACGCGTGATCAAGATCGTTTTCCGCAGAATAAACTTGCGCAGCCTTCGGTAAGAGACTTTTTCAATATCAGTGAAGACCGCGATGTGAACACGCTTGAGGACATTGGCGATGACTCTGTCGTTGTATGCAACGTTGAAGCTCTTTCAACGATTCAGGCACTTCGTTTGTGGCAAGGCTATTCACAGGTTGCTTTGAGCCGTCGAGATGTTCAGGATGCGTTAGCTATTGCATACATTGAGTTTATCAACGGTTATGACCCGACCGCTTCTTATTTGGATTTAACAGATAATGGTGAGTCTGCTGCATGGATAGTGTCGCGACTTTATGATATCGGTGTCATTTCTTCTGATGACATGTCATTGGATGACGCAAAAGTAGAGTTGTCCGCGATTCGTGAAGGTGATCCAGAAGAAGATGAGACGGTACGTACAAAACGTGCTTTATTGGCTAATGAATGTGCTCGTATATTCCCGCATAAGATCGGCTTGGATGATGAATCCGCGATTGAGGATGTCATTGGTATTCCTACGGTTGCAGTTCTTCCAGAAGACATTCGTCAGAAATACACTCTTACTGAGGTTAATGAACTTAAAGAGAAATACGAGGATTTGGCAACACAGGACAACGGCCTTTCCAATGCCACAGCTGACAATTTGGCTGAGATTCTTCGTGGTATTTATGAGGCACAGATTGAAGCTGCACGTAAAGCGTACATTGCTTCTGACAATGCATGGCGTTCCAATCAGGGTATTCGTGGATTCCTGCATAGTGTTGAGATTTCTTCTGAAGGCATTACGCTTACAAATGAGCGTTCGTCTTATCGTATCCATCTTAAAGAAGGGTATAAGGATGGTGAGGGATACCAGAAGATCGCTTTGTCGAAAATGGACGGTGCGAATGCAAAGACATTTGCATTTATCGGTGATTCCGGTGTTCTCGGTGGCGCACCTTTGTTTACAGTTATTATCGCGGCACACGCTGAGATGGTTGAAGGTATATCGACATGGGTTCTTGATAGCCTGAGTGCTTCTGATGGTTTCATTCCATCGTTGTTTGCTGAACAGGATGACTTTGAACATGGTGAAGGTGTCAATCACATGGGCAAAGGTGATGTGTTTGGTCTTGAAGACACTAATGTGCTTGCCGTTCGCTTAGACCCGAACCTTGCCGATCTCGACTTTACGCATGTTTCCTTGGACATTCAGGGTATCACTGGTGTGAACTCGATTCCTTGTGAACAGTTCAAGCACATGAATTGCGTTGTTCCTCTATATATGAATTACGGTGCTTATTCTGGTTTCTCTGGCGAACGTGGATGCGCTGTCGATGTCACTGAAATGCTCAACTCTTGGGTACAGACTTCGATTATGCCTGTTCAGGAAGTAAATGGTTTTACGCCGGACATCATTATTGTTCGCGGGTATGGATTAAAGATTCAAACGACAGAACCAAATATCGCGCCGCCTTTTGATCCAAATCATTAAACCAACGTTTACTAAAGGCTAGAACGTTTATCAAACCCCTTACATCCCCATGTATGGGGTTTTTGTTTTCAAAGGAGGCTATTATGAACGATATAACTATCATTACAGGTAATAATCCGTTTATGGTCACAATGCTTGCGAGCTTGATCGGAACGTTTTTCGCGATTTGCTTGTTCTGCATCTTGCGCGTCATCCTGAAAAAGTTTATGGCATCAAAGGCTAAAAGTGCTGAGGCTAAAGCTGACGCTCCTGCAAAGAGCGATGAGAAACAAGAGGCTAAGGACGAAGCACCGAAACCTGCAGCTGACGACGCCAATAACGCTGACGGTGCAGAGAAAGCAGAAGATAAAGCAGACAAACCTGCTGATGGAAAAGACGAGCAGAAATAAATCTCTTATCGTTCTTACAGACGAACAAGGTGACGGCTATGGCAGACTATAAGCGTAAACACAAATGTGATGGACACGATATTGAGCAAGAACTCGACGACAATCCGATTCTTGGTGATATTTGTGACACAGTGTTGGGTATTCCTTCATTGATTCCACACAGCGTCGATCTCCATTTGTACGTTCATTCTGATGAACCTTTGGAATACATTATAGACCTTGTCATGGCCGATACCGGTATTGCACTATGTTCGTTGTCTGTTGTGTTTCGTTTCGATAATACGGTTCATGTGTTCGATGCAGATGTACTTTACTCATGTGGTGATGATGTTCCGTGTTATGAGGATGCTTTTCTCGCCTCATGCGATAATACACAGGATGAACATTCCGTTGATGCATTTCTCAACGATCTGTCTGGTGTCATGGAATCATACATGCAAGACATTCTTTGCGACACGCTTTTGTATGTGCGTGAGGACATTTGCAGTGCAGGGATCACTCAATGTCCTTCGTATGTTCCAGTCCAAACTGTGTTAGGTCTTGGGCAGTTGGCAGAACACACATTGGATGTTCCTGTTGTTCCGGACAGGACGGACAAGAAGATGGCTACACGGGTTAAGCATATTCTTGCCAAACAGCAGAAGACGTTAGCCGATGAACTGAAGTGAGTTTTCTTTGGTGTGGAGTGTTTATGAGAGAGCAACGAACCAGATATGAACACATCATGCAGCGTCGTAATGTCGTGCGTAAACGTAGGTATGAGGCAGATAGCGATGATGTAAATCTTAAAGACAAGGGTATGCACTATCGGTTTTATTCGCTTCTTTATGGTGAACGCACGCTTGCTCAGTGTATGGAATATCCTGATGTGGAGAATAACGTTCACGACTTCGAGGTGTTTGCCATGAGTCCGTCTGGGGTAAAAGCAGCGTTGAAAGAAACGACTTTCTTGAAGAAGCAGGATTATGCTATCGTGAATAGGCTACGCAGTGGTTTCATGGATGTTATTGTCGGGTACGTGATTCCTGAATCTGTTAAATACACGAACACGTGGGAGTACGCTGAAGTGTCCGTTGGTATGGACCAGGATATCAAGGTTACATGGAGACATTGATGGTGCTGTACCAGTCTCATTCTCCTTATTGTGGTATACTCGTCAAATCTATGGTCTTTACTTTTTGACCGCAACTTTTAATTTGGGGCAACAATGAAAAATTACGGAGATGTTTGTCTTATCAACGGCGGGCAGGTGGAATCAGTTGACTGCGTTATTGGAGGCAGCCCATGTCAAAATTTGTCTGTGGCCGGAAACAGAAAGGGTCTTGAAGGGAGCGAGTCACGTCTTTTCCTTGAACAGATGCGTGTCATCAAAGAAATGCGACAGGCTACCGAATTTCATAAACCACGATACATGGTCTGGGAGAACGTTGTAGGATCACTGTCCTGTAACAAAGGAAAGGACTTTCAGTGCGTTTTAAATGAGTGTGTTGAAACTGCTCTCTTGGGTAAGATAAACATTAACAAAGGAATGAAAGATGGCGAAGAGAACTGTACAGAAGAAGACAGAGATGGAAGAGAGACGGGAATCCCTGATGTGCCTATGCCTAAAGACGGAAAGTGGCCAAAATCAGGAATCCTCTATGATGACATGGGAAGATGGAGCATTGCTTGGCGAGTACATGACGCACAATATTGGGGAGTCGCCCAACGCCGCCGTCGAATCGCGCTTGTCTGCGATTTTGGAGGAATGTCCGCCCCAGAAGTACTATTTGAGTCCAAAAGCGTGTCAGGGGATTTTGACACGTGCAACTCGCAGGGGGAAGGAGCTACCGAAGCCTCTATTGGAAGCCTTGAAGAATCAGATAAAATCTGGGATGCAAGGGGAAATGGAAACGGACGACTTAGTGCAACCCTCACAGGAGACCACGACAACAGAATAACGGATTACACGAATGTCGTTGTGTCTTCGGAACCTTATACATTAGACTCTAATGATCTTCCTGTTTATTGCATTGGGAACGGTCAGGTGCATGATGCCTTGAGTCCCTCTGTAGAACTGTCTAAGACATTAAATTGTCTAATTGATCCAATGAAGATAGCCATTCCTGTAGTTGTCCAGAGAGAAGAGTCGTATTCAATCAATGGTGATGCACATGAATCAGGCGTATCCGTTATGGGTGAAGTGTCTCATGCTTTGAAGACTACAACAAAAGAATCTGTATTCGTTAAATCGGTTTCTGAGAATTTGCGCAATGAAGTTCGTTTAGGCGATGTTGCATCTTCTTTAACTACGGGTGGTGGGAAACCTGGTCAGTCTTATCCGTGTATTTGCATTGGAAATGGTCAAGCACATGTTACTGAGCATTATACCGAAGAGATTTCACAGACGTTAAACTGTATGCACGACCCAATGACGATTCTTGAGCCGTGTGCTTATCAGTTGGTCGGAGTGAACAGTAACAGCATGAAAAGTTCCAATCCGAACAGTGGGTGTTACGAAACTGAACAGGCCGGTACGATAACCACGAATGGTTGTGTACCGAATAACCAAGGTGGCACTGCCATTATGGAGCCAGTAAGTAATTCAAAAGTGTATGGTAGTCAGGGTGGTATGGCGGTTGTTGAACCTGTAATACCTCTTGAAGGAAATGGGTGTCGTGAATCACATAAAGGTGATGGGTGGAGTATAGAGCAGGTTTCTTATACGTTAAACACGGTTGAGCGGCATGGTGTTGCGTATGGCGAAACAGAGTCCTCTGTTGAATCTCATCCTGTTGTTGTAGACCGTGCAGCTTTTAACCAAGGTAAGAATGCACAGTTCGATATTAAGATTGAAGAGACGGAAACAGTCCCGTCAATGGTTGCACGTGGACCTCATGCAGTAGCGCAGCCTGTTCAGTATCGTGTTCGCCGACTTACTCCACTTGAGTGTACACGTTTACAGGGTTATCCAGATGGATGGGTTGACATCGGTGATTGGCTCGACTCGAAAGGTAAGAAGCATAAAGAGGCTGACGCACCGAAATATAAAGCATTGGGTAACTCTATTGCTTTGCCGTTTTGGAAATGGCTGTGTAAGAATATTGTAAATGAGTTACAGAAAGATGGTCAGACCACTACAATGGCAAGTCTGTTTGACGGTATCGGTGGTTTTCCGTTGTGCTGGACAGCAGCGACACAATCAAAAGAATCAGTACTTTGGGTAAGTGAGATTGAAGAATTCCCACTTGCTGTTACACGGTATCATTTTTCCTAGAGGTGTGTTATGAAAAGAAATCAATCGAGAAGTTCGTATTGCAAGCGGTACGAAAGGAAAATAGACAAAACCAGTTTGTGGGGGCTAAGTACCGAGATTCAAAGGTTATTTCCATGGAAAACGTCTAAAGCGAATAACCGTTTCGATTTAAATGATAAAGTGTCATTTCGGGTAGTCTCTGAATGTGATATAGACTTGTTTTATTTAGATGTCAATCGTGTTGAGTTCGTCTCTAAGGCTATTAAAACTGGCAGAGAATTGAAACGTATAACCGTACAACTCAGCGACTACTCAGTTGCTGATGATTCTATGAAAGCATTACAGTGCATTTATGCAATGCTTAAATCCGGAATGATTCCTGATGAGAATTTTAGCGTGTGCGGATTATTTTACCTCCGTCCGGATGGTGTTGTGGTAGAGCATGGTCTTATTGTTCTGTCCAAAAATGAATTGGAGACTTGGTTTAAGCGTGGAGTTACTGACGACGGTACTTGGATTCTTGTCACCAATGAAGACCTTTTGAATGAAAATTGGAATCATCCTTATATGTCTGTAACGGACGGTGTTTTCACGTTCAATAGAAGCAACGAAAGACGTGGTGTCTTACAAAAGAGAAAGAGAACAGAAGGTCTCGTTCGTGATGCCGTTGATGCTGAAGGTATCAAGGCTTTCTGGGAGGAGGCATTCGCACTTGCTGTGGAAAGTCTTAAAGACAATTATTCTGTCGAAGAGAGTATGGATGGTGTTTACATCACAATGACAGACAAATTTGGTTATGAACTTAGTTATCAGGGGTATGTTGCATTTGAAGGTGTTGAAGGCGATGAGTTGATTCTTCACATGGTGTGGCCTGATGATGTGTCTGTCTTGCAGTCGGCAAAGGTCTTTTCAGGTGTGGAGAATGCAGCACCATTGGATTCAGTAGGCATTGATGGCATTTCTAACGCTTCTGAGAAGGAAGCTGTTATGGATGAAATCTCTGAGATTATTGATGCTCTCAAGGATGCCAAGAAAGGTGTCGAGGACTATATGTATTCTCAGATTGATGCGGACATTGCAGAATACATGTCTGAGTCAGGTACAGTTGAGGTTGTTAAAGTTTCGCTTCCTGATGAGAATCATGTGGATTACGACCCTGATTATCACGATGATGAACGTGCTGCGGTTCTTCTTGCCGCAGGTGAAGCCATTGTTTCGGAAATAGAGTATTACGTTCAAAATTGTGCACGTGATGCGGATAAAATTATTTCCAGGGCACGGGATGAGATTGATGACCTTGAGCAGAATATTCAGGACGACTTGACCGAAGCTGAGCAGCTTCTTAAAAAGATTGATCGTTCTGAACCGTATGAATCAAGAAGGTCTCTCAGACGAAGATAATGGTTCTGTGGTCAAATCGGATAAGTGGTTTGCATCATCCTGTTTGTTGACCCTGTGGGTTTTAAGGAGTTAGTATGGTTAGAAAATTACGTCGTTTTGAATCAGCTTCTGATAGTGTTGTGTACACTGCAAAACTAGCTGACTTTATGTCTGAAGAAGACGATTATCGTCAAGGTGTAATTGGTGGTGGGGCAAGTGGTGTGACGATGCTTTAGGGTATATGTTTAACCACTGTAATTCAGTCTATAAAAATGCACAAGAAGTAGCGTTATTTTCTGCGGCGTTTAGTTCAGGCATGGGCGTACAGCTTGTAAAGGAAAACTTCACCCGTTGTACGGCTCTATTCACGGCGCGTAAGCTGATTGAAAACACATGGATAAATCATGCAGATGAATATCTCGCGCCGGACGAAGACCATCCTGAGTACAAACGTTTTGAAGCAGACTCAATCGTGTATTCGTTGTTTGAGAATAAGTCAAACCAAACATCCATGCGTCAAATCATGTACAAAGGAAAACTCTATGATATTCCAAATGAGTTCTTCTGGATGTCGAAAGATACCATGATTGATTTAGCTAATGAACATCACGATGATTACATGTTCAATGATGCACGAACAAGCAAAGAACGATATGTGTTCACCCTCTTGCAGAAACCAGAAATAACACAGCACTTATCCGAAACAGCAAAACAATTACTCTCTATGGCAACAGAGATGACGGTCAAATCAATGAAGTATCACACACTGTTTGAATCAGACCATCCAGACTATCACATTCATACGTGGGACGCTGGCTACTATCAGTTGAAGAACCTTTGGAAAGAATATATGCCCGAAGACTTCAAACAATTTAGAGACCTGTTCAAAACGTTCGGAAACGAACTGCGTCCAATGGTTTACTCGCTAGGATTTTTGCGTGAATAGGAACGAAACAAACATTTGGAGCAGTTTGGCACTGTTGCTGTCGAATGGAAGGAATCCTAATATCTGGATGAATCATGTCTAAAATTTCTACTTACAGCACAGCTAAACGTGTTTCGTATGCACGTGACAATCTTGCGTATTCGTTGTTCTATGAGTTTTTGCCGTTTTATCATACGGTTGTCACTGAGCTTCCGGCGATAATCAAGCTGAAACTTGTACTTAATGACTTTTCTTCTGTGTTTCACGCATGTTCCGTTCTTGTTAAGGACGTGTCTGATACGAAAATGAGACGTAAGATGACGCAAGACATGCGAAAAGTCATGGTATGGGGAGTGAGTTATGAACCAGAATCCTAAACTGTTTAAGTTTTGTGCGACATCAGATACGCACGGTTACCGGTTTGATGTACCGCCTTGTGACTTTTTCTGTCATTGTGGCGATTGGTCTCCGCTTGACTTCCAGGGTGACTTCGTTCGTATGCAGAGTTGGTTGGACGCTTTCATCATTGATTTGTGTCATTTGCCGTGTAAGTATGTCGTCATCATTGCAGGGAACCACGATTTGATTATGGAGTCCATGCTCGGTAAGGACATTTTTCGCAATACTCAGTATCGACTTGGATTGACAAGAACCGTTTTTGACAAAGTGGGTGTCCCTGTGCAGGAGTGCAAGGTTCATTATCTCAATAGAGATTCAGTGACTTTGGATGGTGTTACGTTCTGGGGTAGTCCAGTAACGAAGCAGGTGAATCGTCATGTAAAGCGATGGGCTTTTGAAACGAATCATCCGATTTACGATATTCCATACGATGCAGACGTTGTGCTGACGCACCAACCACCATCATGTAATGGTCTTGGTAATACATACTGGAAACAGAGTACTCCAAGTAAGCGTTTAGGTTCGGATGAATTGAGGGATGCTGTGTACAGTTCAACCGCAAAACTTCTTATGTGTGGACACATCCATACAGGTAATCACAAGATGACTTCGTTGAATAATGAAGCTAAAACACGAGCGTGCAATGTGTCGTATCTGGATGAGGATTACGAGGTTGCCTATCCGGTTACAGAGGTGAACATTTCTCTGTGAGTTTGTCGATGTTTATCACTAACGACTCTCCCCTGTTTCCTTCTTTGCTTCCCATAGAGCATGTACGTATAAGGGTTCCTTTGTTTTCCATCGCTAAGGTTATCAGGTCTGAATCTGTCCTGTCCCAGAGCATAAATCCCTTGCACCGGCTTATGATTTCTTTTGCCCACTCACGAGCTTCCTGACGGCATTCTGCTGAATACTGTTCCTTGTATGCATGGCCTTTGTATGGTGGGTCGAGGATGATGAAGTCAAATTCATCTGAGAGCTGTACGCATTGTGGTTCATTTCTTAGCCGTATGTCACATACGTTTATTCCATCCAACCATCGTTTTGCCATGTTGATATCAGGCGGAACTGTTGGGAGCATATTTCTCGGAGAGCGTGCGTGATTACCCCATGAGGTTACTGTCACTTTGTCTTCTGCACGTGACAGTATGTCTGTAAAGCATTCATACTGTGCGTCTGTGAACCGTGTTCGTGTGGTATGGTCAGTCCGAGTCCCTATTTTCTCTTGTGCCTCATGCCATAATGCTATTGTCTGTTCGATTGCGTTAAGTCTTCGGCTGTAAGTTCCGTCCATGTCGTTCGCTGTGATGCTTAATGTTTCATTCTTGTAAAGCATTATTCTGGATACAGAGAATGTACCGGCAAACGCATCGAATACTTTACATCCTGGTGGTAATAGTGATGTCACGGCTTGTATTTCACGCCACCATTGTTTTGCTTTTGAACCTACCAAAGGGAGAACCGGATGCTGCCATGTGAAGGCTTTTTTCTGTGCTTTGCAAAGATGTTCAAAGGTGTCTGCGTTCATGTTTATCCTGTGGTGCTGTGCATCGACGATCTTTGCCCTTATGATATAAAGGATTTGTCGGCAATGACGCTGACCAATAACCCAGTGGGGTTTCATCATGGCATCGCGTTACGTTTCATTCTGTAATCATTCCGATAACCCTAATCGTTGCGGCAAACTGTCCGTGCTTCGTTTCGTCACGTTGACATTGGGTGACGGAAAGATGGTGCGTTGTTACCGGCATGATCAAGAAGATGGCGGGACGGCTTATACGTTTCAACCATGTGCAACAGAGACATTTAAAAGCTCTTCTGGAACTGAGTATCGGTGTGGTTATGGGCTTTATGTTGTCGATAATGATAATGATCCGTTCTTTTCCATTGAGAGCAGAAGTGATGTTCTGCATGAGGTTTTTGATTCTTTCCGTCAGGATGGTATTCACGTTAAGCACGCAACTGTTTGCGATGAGATTATTCCTTGTAATAGCAGGGGAAACCTTGTGAATAAGAAAATCTATACACTTTCGGCGAGTTTCGAGGTGAATGGTGGTTATCAGCTCTGCCTTGTTCGGTAAGTGTACGACAATCTAAACATTGATGGCTTTAAGGCCGTGGTTTGACTTTCTTTTGTCTATGGTAGGTGACGTATGATTCGTAAGACAGCAACAAAATTAAACCTTAGAACACAAAAGATGACGCTTCGTGAACGCAACGAGAAAAAGACTTCTCTGCGTAAGATCGCACGTCGTAGTTTTGTTCGTTCCGAATCGCGTAAGCACGTGAAGTCTGAAAAGTTCACGCGTGGTTGGGATGCTTTGATGGATGAATGCATCGATATCGACAATGCGGATATGGCAGATGATTTCTTTGATGAAGTTCAGGACACGGCCCGCAAGCTCGATCTCATTTGCTCAGATGGTAAACCTTTTGATGCGCGTGATGCAAAACAGGCTTGGGATAAAGTCGAGAGTCACGTGAATGACGAAGTGGATAAACTTCTCGATCAGTATGGCGACGATCTGGACTATATACCTTGCATTGGTCTGAAATACTTTGGTCACGATGACACGTTGGCCGTTGGTATTTATGACAGCGGGAACTTTGATCCTGTTTATGGATGGGAGTTTCGTGAAGCTCCTGCGATGGGACTTGAAAATCGTCGTAAGACCACACGTCAGGAAACACGGACAGTTGTTCGTGGTCGTTATGTAAGACGTTAATTTTTTATTCTTTCAGGGAGTAGCCAAACGACCGCTCCCTTTTTCTTTTTGGAGTATTGTTATGGCTACACTACGTGGATTTTTGACCAATCTCGGTAAATACAATGAAGGTGATCTCGTTGGTGAATGGGTCGATCTTCCCATTGATGAGGATGAACTTGAAGACGTTTTTAAGCGTATCGGAATCAGTGACGAACCAGATGAGAATGGCGTTTACTACGAAGAATATTTCTGGACTGATTGGGAATGTGACATTCCAGAAGTTTGCGATACGCTTGGAGAGTACGTAAGTATCGACGAGGCCAACAAGCTCGGTGAAATGGTTGAGAATGTGGAAGACCCAGAAGCGTTCGCTGCCGCCGTGGAAATTCTTGGCGATACCGATGAAGCCTTTGAACATGTGGATGAAATGATCTGCATCGGTGAAGGGTATGATGTTGATCGTATCATAGGTGAGTATTATTCTGATCCGAGTAATGTCGGTGAACTTAGTCAGGAAACGATTGAGCGTTATTTCGATTACGAAGCTCTTGGTCGCGATATCCGTCTTGAGTATTACGCTTCTGAGGAAGGTGATCCAGAGACAGCAGGTGAATACTGGTGCGGCGATGAGAATGCCACTGATGAAGAAATTGGTGAAGCTGTCGTGTCCGAACTAGGCTTCGATGGCATTTCCAATAAAGAGTATTACTTTGACGAGACATCGTTTGGTCGTGACATTCACATTGAAGGTTCATTCTGTGAGATAGACGGAAAGATTTGGGAATACACTGGACGTTAATCATGGGTACACACAGCAAAAGACATTACGAAGTCACGTCAAAAGACATTCCTAGTATGTCGGATCGGCGTAGTTATGCACGTTCACGTTCGTCGAACATCGTTGCACGATTTGTTGATTTTAACAAAGAAACAGGTGAAGTGCACTACAGCGTTACGTCTCAGGAAAAAGCCGGTAAGTCATACACGGTCACGTTTCGTTTCAAAAACTGGAATCCAGATATGGCGCACCTTGATGACGAGATTCAGCACGCTGTCAAAAGCAATATCGAGATTGATTGCACATGTCCGGCTTTCACGTATCAGGGGTATAAGTTTCTTTCGTCTTTGAAAGGCGGTAGCGTTGACATCGAACGTCGGCCTCCAAATCAAACTAATCCAGACAGGCATGGATATGCTTGTAAGCATATTCTCAAAGCCATTGACAGTTTTAATCAGGACTTCGATAAGTTCCGGGCAGAGGGAAAGGGTATGATACGGAAACGAAATCTACGCGTACAGCATAAGTACGAGAACAAGAAAGCTCTGGAAGCAAAAGACTATTCGCTTTCAGAAATGTTGGACATGCAGCTGTTGACTTACTGTGATGAGGTTCTTGGACTTCATTTGATGGGATTGAAATCTCAGTCAGTGCTTGAGTCCATTGCAAGCGCGTTCTTGAGTTACATGGAACAGCTCATGGATTTGGACGGTATCGATCTTGGCGACACCTACGATGATTTTCGTAGATGTATTTCTCAGGGTAAACCACGAAATAATGTGTCCGTTGATGCCGATACACAGGCTGCCTTTGACAAGCTCGTAAAGACGTTAAAACGGCATTTCGATAGGCTTCAAGGCGGTATGTTTGATGTCAAGGAAGCACGTGGAGGAGCAACAGGACATTTTCCAACTGGTATTCGTATCTACCTCAATCTGGTGAATGAGTCTGGTATTGAAGTCTGGATCAACACTTTGGACATTCCTTTGTATCTGTGTTTTGCGCCGACTGGCAAACTGCGTCTGCTTTCGCTTGAGCAGGTGAAAAACAAGATCAATGATTGGATTGTTGATGAAGTTCAAAACCTTTCGGATGATTGGGATAGAATGCGTCGCAATTTTGAAAGCAAACGTCCTCGTCGTTCTCGTAGTATGAAACGTTTTGAGAGTAAGAGTATAGATGCTTACAGTGAGATCGAGAATGATTTAAGTGACTTCATTGACAAAGTGCAGGTTAGCTTTGAAGCAGTATGCAAAAATGAATTTCATTTCCGCCGTGTAGACGCAAGCATCGACATTGAGGATGGTCTTGAATCGGATGATGGCGTCCCGGCAATCAATGTGGTTCTTTGTGATGACCGAAGAAGTTCACGTTTCGGTTCTTTAGCAGAAGTCATGTATTCCTTTGATGGCGATGGGATACATGATGACAACGGTGATTATGTCGGAGAAACCGTTGAGGACTTGATTTCTGATATCGCAAGTCGTTTTGCGTCAGAATACGATAGCAATAATTCACGTTAATGGAGGTCTTAACATGATTAAACACAATACAAGAAACATTCGTCGTACACGTTCAGAGAAACGCGATCCGTCAGATCGTTCTATGCGTATCCGTGGCAGGAGACGTTTTGAGTCATCGTACAACATGGATGACAGCGAACTCAAAAAATGGGCGGCAGAGCACTGCATTGACCGTCTTGAGGAACTTGAAGGTGCAGAGATTTATATGGACGATCTGTCTACTGAATTGACAGAGAACGAAAACATGAATGGAACGGTTTTCATGTCAACACAGAAGTCTTGGGATTTCATTGCACAAAATCGTTACGATGCCGGTGACGTTCTTGAAGCGTGGGTTTCTGAAACAGGTTCCTGTAAACCGAATCCGCTTTCTGATCCGGATGGTTTTTGTGTACTTCTTCTTGAACACTATGTTCGTGAAGTGCTCGACGAGTGTCCTTCAATGGATTCGCTTGGAAGTGGAAGGAAAGAACTTACTCGCGATATGATTGACGCTCTTTCAGAAGACCTTGAGCAGTTCTGCTAGACTGTAATCAGTCTCAAACGAAAATCGTTCTCTAAGACGCCAAAATTTGCGTTCTGAGAACGATTTTCGTCTTAGACGATAAATCATACGTCTGAATCAAAAAATCGCGTACAGCGCAAAATAGACGGCTTACAGACGATGTTAATTTTTAAGCCACTTTCGCCATTCTCGTTCGTAGTATTCTGTCTCGTGTGTTTGACCTAAGACGAGTAATGGAAGTTCGATGCCGATAGCTTCCATCGCGGCGAAGTACGTTGTTCCGCTTCCGATTACGTTGTCAAACAGTATGGTGTTCCGGGCCATGATGTCTCTTGTTATGTGGAAACCGAACTTGTCTTTGCTCAACGGGTTGCCGGATTTTTTTGCGTCGTACATCGTTTCATGCTGAGAACCAATCAGTATGTCGTCGATTGTGATGTCACGCAGCTTTTTCAAGCGTTTGAGGATTTCCAGTGTGTACTCTGCCTTTCCGCTATGGTTCGGTATCGGAATGATATGGAATCCGTCCAGACGATATATGGACACTACGTCAGACAGGCATTCGGCGGCTGTCGTCATTGCATCGTCGTTTCGTTGTTTGACTGCATGACACAGTTCACGAAGTCCTTCTGTTTCATAGTAAAGTCCACAGGACATGATTCTCGGTAAATTCTGCGTGAACATCCAATTCTTCTTCTAAATCGGTATGGATTCAATGGAATATCTCACAATATTTCCTTCCTGTTTCAACGAACAGTCCACATTGCCAAATGATTTGACTTTGCTTCCCTGCCCTCCACAGGCATAAGTTTCGATAGTTCCTACCGTACTTTTAATCTTATTTACTGCATCGTTACGCAAATTGGTTGCCGCGTTGTGATCACGATTATGTTCCATGCCACATTCAGGACATATCCATTTACGGATGCTCAAGTTTTTCACGATTTCATTCTTGAAACCACAAGCACTACAAAGTTGTGACGATGCAAACCATTTATCTGATTTGACAACAGAGCAGTTATGAAACTTACTTTTCCATTCAAGCATACCAACAAACTTGTTCCATGACACATCGTTGTAGTTTTTGGCATTATGACTAAAATGCATCATACCTTTTAGATTGAGTGTTTCGACACCAATTACTTCATAGCTACGTACAAGACGGAGCGTTTCTTTCTCCATCCAATCACGGCGTTTGTTAGCGATATGTTCTTCAAATTTAGCCAATCGTTTCCTAGCCTTTTCACGATTGTTTGAGCCTTTCTTGGTTCTCGAAAAGTTCCTTTGCAAATGTGCTAGATGTCGTTTGGATTTTTGTTTGCATGGAACATAATTCAATGCAGGATTGTTGTTTGAGTCTATGAAACAGTGTGATGGAGAAAAGTCCAGTCCGATAGCTTGGTTATCGTTATCAGAAAAAGATTTCTCTTTCTCACCAATGCTTTCATAGATGCAACAAATGGATGCATAGCAACGTCCAGACTTTGTGACTTCTACTGTTATATTTTTTCGCTTAATTCCCTTGGCATGAAACCATGCAGGAATGTGATTGTGTCGAAACGAAACTTTGCCGATCTTTGGGATTTTCAACCACATTTCATGTTCAGAGATAAGGTCATCAGAAAGCATGACCTCTCGAAACGAGAAACCATCCTTTTTCTTCTTGAACCGAGGTTTTCCTTTCTTACCTGCAAAGAAATCAGAATATGCTTTTTGAACATCACGCCGTGCTTGTTGCAAAGCGACGGATGAGACTTCTTTTAAGAATGGAAACATCTCACAAAGGTCTTTTTCTGACGTGTATTTGAACGCCTTGTAAATCTTGTTCTTTTCTTCTTTAGTCAGAGTACGATCTTTGAGGTTATCAGCGTAGAATTGTTCCCTTGCTTCGACGTATTTGTTGAAGACGAATCGACGGCATCCACCAGTCTTGACGAACATTTGAAACTGCTCTGGTGTTGGATACAATCTGATTTTAAGACAACGCTTAATTTCCATTGGTAACTGACCTGTGTTACTGACCGAAAGTTGTGGGGCGGGTAGTCGGTCAAACTACCTTGTCGTGTAGCTACTCACTAGCCCCAGAGATATAGATAGCGTAAGAGGAGCTAAGTTTCAAGTTCTTAAATCACCCTAACTCGCTCGTTTTCATCCAATGGGTTAAATCCGCGTTGGTTTGCTGATCGTGTTCAAATCAAAAAGGGTAGCATGATTTTTAATGCTGCTCTTTTCTCTTGTGCGTAGAATGGTGATGTAATGCCGATTGCTTATTGGACAAGAAACGATCAGGATATTCAGTATTACGATTATCTTCTTGGACGGTATAACTCTGTCGATTTGAACATGCTGTTCCTTATCGGGTATTCAGCGGCGACCGGGCACAGTCATGTGTCTGATCATATATGGATTCCGAACAGCATTATTGACAAAGATGGCGAGGAACGCATTACTGACTTGTCGTTCTTTAATAAGGCACACGAATACCTTGATGATAAGTGGCGTATAGACCTCATCTCTGATGGCTTGTACTTCGACATCTGGGCGTTTCGTTATTTGCTTGAAGAACTCGGATTTGTCTCTGGTGTGAATGGCAAAATTCCTGAGTTTATGTCTTCATCTGATCACACACCTATTCCGATACAGGAAGCGTTGCAGTTCGTGCCGCCAGAACGTCGTGAGGGTGAAAGCAATATTGAATACGCAGAACGTTATGATCAGGCGTATGCTGCATGGAATGCATCTCGAAGACGGGTATCATATCCATTACGTTATCAGTTGGCCGAAGGGTATCTGTATGGACTGATGGAGATGGGCTATGGCAGTGCGCCATTCGCTCGCAGCGATATTGACTGGTATAAGGGTTCAGATACAGGAATCACACAGTCGGCTATGGATGTGTTCCATAATCCAGTTTATCGTGGTCGTGAGGATTTGCAGGGTAAAAATCTGTTTTACAATGCAGAAAACCCAGACCCTTATGACTTAACGGATACAGTCGGTGGTCTTTCACAGAGTTCAGGTGATTTGTCCGACCCGATTGAAGACCATAGCGCAACGCTTACGGGCGATCTTTTTGGCGAAATTGATTTGCCGTCATTACCTGACATGTACAGGTACGCAGACATTTATGTGGGGCTTGGCATTGAAGTTCAGATGACTTTTTGGATGGTGGCGGGAACTATGATACCGAACGTATTTATTTCAACAAAGGTCGAGGCATCAAACAACTCATTTTACGCAGGTGACTTCAATATTCGAGCGAATACGGATATTAAACGTCTGCCGCTTACAGTTGAAGACGTAAGCATCAGAAGTCGCGTGAAAATTCCGGTCAATGTCGGTGCTGAGTTCACGGCGCAGTACACGTTACCTGATGTCTATTTGGATGCCGATTGCGGTACGTATGATTTGGATCATGTGTCACAGCAGATTGATCAGGGCGTAGAAAATGGCGCATACGTCATTGCAGAACAGGCGATGGATTTGAACAGTGACGAACTCATTGAGCATGATGGTTCGTCAACTGCTTCGATGGCTATGAGTTACCGTAGCGGTCTGACGTTTAAGGAAATGGGAATCACAATACCCGGCCAGAACGCCATGTACGGTTTGTCTGCTTCCGGAATTAAGGACATTCTGTATGTCAATGTAATTCCAGACGCTTCGTTTACACGTGAGCAGATTGAACGTTTGACTGATGATCAGATTGAGTTGTTGCACAAATCGTCTGTTGTCGGGAACATTATTGATGTGACTAACGAGTATGATGCGGATAGACCGAACCTTGTTGTCCGTGTTTCGTTCGATATGACGGATCAGACAGGAATCTTTAACATCTCTACGCTTGTTCTGTATGCTTCCAGAATGGACAACAATGTGGTTATTCCGTTTGCCGTTGTTTCGGTCGGCAATGATCAAGTGATTTCCGTTGATACACGGTTAATGCGCGAATTGATGTTGACCCTGCGCCTGAATAACATTTAGTTTGTTACCCGTCATCCGCCACGATAAATCAAATTTAAAGTGTTTGTTGTTACAGCAGAACTGTGCTGTACGTAGTTTCAAATGGAGGATGTTATGGCATTTGATCGTCAAAACATAACGAATCAGGGGTTCTATCTCCTGAAGAAAGTGAAGGACGGATGCTCCCTCTCATTCACGTCCATGTTTGTTGAACAGGACACCGTTGCACCTAGTCAGATGCCAAACGGCGGTGGATTGACATACGAACAGGCTGTTGGTGATACGGAACGATTCCGTCAGGGTGTCATGTGGTCAGTCACACCGATAAAGTCCTACATCGGTGATAACGGTAATTTGTCTGTCCGCGCCGTAGGCAAATTCAATACAGATGTCGAATCAGAATTGGTGGTTCGTACCGCGTATCTATTTGCGTCTGTCGTTGACGAACACGGTGATCTCGTCATTGAGGATGGAACACCATTAGAGAATGTGTTGTTTGCTGTTGCCAGTAATAACAACACATCTGTATTACAGGGAGACGGTAAGAACTCATTATACGTCACGTTCTCGGTCGTTCTGACGAACGGGTTTTCGTCGATTATTGGTATGGAGAATGGCGTTGCCACATTGCAGGATTTGGAAAGTCTGCAAGCCGGTGCAAACATTCAAAAGCTCACGATCAAGTTCGATGAGAACACAAAAGATTTGCAGCTGTTTGATGCAGACGGTAATCTGATTGATCAAGCCAATATCGGTGCTATCAGTGGGAACGATGATGCCGTTACAGTACACAATCCACAATATGTGTTCGGTGAAAAGATTTGGGTTGATCCCGCCGCGATTCAACGTCCGTGTAAAACCATTTACGTCGTGACCGAAGGTGCTGAATCCCATTACATCTTTGTTTCCGGACTTGATGCTGTAATCGAAGAGCTTGCTTCTTCTGATGAGGCCGCAACTGAACAGTATAAATCCAATGTCAAAGCCTTTGAAATTACGGCACAGGATGGCAGGATTGTCCTTACCCAGTTGGAAAAGACTTTTGATGAATGTCAGGAAATCGCGTCAGGAAAAGTCGTTCGTCGCCCAAAAGTGACGGACTTTTTCATCATTAGCGATGACCGTGATCCTGAAACAGTTGAGAATATCGGACAAGATAAAGTTCGTACAGGCGACAGCCTTACGAACGAACTTGCCGCTATTTTGTGGCAGGGTTATGGACAAGTTATTGCGACCGATCCATCGTGTTCCTGTGAGACCTTACGACAGTATGCCATATTCCCAAATACAATCAGTATTGAAGACATCAACGCATTGATTCCGCCAATCGCGATTGATCCTGCGGACTTCAAAGCTGTTTACACGAACGGTGAGTGTGAGACATTAAAGCTCAAGTATCAAGCTCTCGGCGAACTTGAAGTCAATGGCGTACAGCTTCAAAATGCAACACGTAACAATCTTTTCCGTGTTCTTAAAGGTCTGTACGAGCGTCAGGTTGCCGGTACGCGTGATGCTTATGTAAAAGCTGAGGAAGCATGGGACAACACACTGTATCTCGACAGCAATCGTCGTATGACCTTTGTTGGCAATGACGGTATTACGCTTTCCAATGAGAATCAGTTTTATAATATCGGGTTGGAAAAAGAATCCAACGTTGATGATGAAAAACAAAAGATTGCATTGTCCAGAAAGATTTTCTGGAATGATAATGGTGTTCAGAAAAACGCCCTCGCTCCGTTCGCTTTCATTGGCGATAGCGGTATGCTCGGTGGTGCTCCGCTCTTTACGGTTCGCATTCTGACTGCTGCACATTACATTCGTGGCACAAAGAATTGGTTGCTCAATTCGATTCAGTGTTCAGATGGATTTAAGGCTGAACTTTGTGGTCAGTTGAAAAACAATATCACGAACCCATCTACCTCTGAAATGGACGCTCACCTGCTTGTGTCTTGCTCTGATAATCTCAAACTTCGTCCGTTTACTTCGGTCGTTGTTGAAATTGATGGTTATACCGGCGTCAATCATGCACCTGTTTCACAGCATAAAACGCTCGGATGTATTGTTCCGTTTGATGTAGAGAAAAAGCACAATCCGCACACAGGAAGTTATGGCTGTGACATTGACCTTACGATGCCTTTGAATAGTTGGGTTCAGACGGATGCACAAGAAGACCCATTGCAGCCGGACATCATTACGGTGAAGGCTTACATTTGTGATACGATGCCGATGGAAGTTCCTGAGATTTCGTCTGATGACAGAACTCCTATGGTGTTCCTGCCTTTCGATCTCAATGGTGTTACCGTTCGTGAAACTGTTTTGTACGGCGCGGTTTATTCCGATGGAACTGCAGAAGACGCATTGCCTACGGTTCTGCCCGAAGGTGTTCGTGTTGTTGTCGATGGTCGCAGTGCTGATTCGTTTAGTGGTTATTGGTGGTATCGTGTTATTGCAGTTGATGAAGACGGCAATCTCGTTGATCTCAATGGTAATCCGACAGACACGCCTGTACATGCTTATACGTGGTCACAGAACATTCGTGAGTATGAGCGTGAAATCGGTGAATATGAAGATTTTAAGAAATATGCTCGCATTCCTGCCGGTGCACAGCTGTATGTATGGAATGAAGAAGCTGATGATGTGAAATACGGTTTGCCGCTTACGTCTTCAGCTGATGTCATTATTGACATTCATACGCAGAATGGTTGGTACGGTATTGCCGACACGACTCAGAATAGCGGATACGTTTTCGTGAAAGATAACGAACCCGGTCTTATCCTTGACAGTTTGATGGAAACCTTTGAGAACAAAGAACATGATATGCGTCTCATGGATGTTCCTGTACACTGCTGTATGACTCCGCTTCTTAATGATGCGCATTTCGCTTTGTTTGATGGTGAACTTGCTTTTCCGTATACCAATGACACTAATGACGGACATAGTACTTCTGGTCTTCTCAAGGATTCGTTTGACGATAGCTTGAACGCGTTTTATGTCTGCCCCGACCTCCCGTGGCTTGCTTATAATTCGTTAAACAGGTACTACATTGCTCGTCGTGATGCGGTCGATCTCATTGACGACTCAGATCATTCGTCATACACTCGCGTGAAACCATTTACGGTTAGCGATGAACTTGTTCCTCGTTTGCCGCACTCTGCTCAGTATAACAGATGGTCGAGACTTCTTATGGAACGTCCAGACTTGATTGATAAGTATTATGAGACTGATGACAAGATTGGCATCGGTTTTACGCTTAAAGATTCAGTACGTGAAATTTATCCTTATTTGTCGGATTATGATGGCAGTATTTTTTGGTGTACAAAAGCATTGATGACCATTACACCTTCGGTTCTCGAACCTTACGAAGACACTACAATCACGCCGATGGATCGTTTCGCAACTGGAAACTCCGTTGTGAACAAGTATGAACGTCCGTTGAGCGATGAAGAACCGTTCGCCACGATTGACTTATCTGAGATTCCATATCTCCGAGTGAGTGGCACAACGGCCAATGGATTTGCGCGTATCGACGCTGTTCCTGAATATTACATTCGTTTGTCTGACATCACGTTGTCTTTGGTTGATACTCCGGCAGAGGATGAGACTTACACAGTTGTCGCTTCTGAGGATAATCCAGTGACGTATTATCTCGGCGTAATGCCTGATAGCACACTTGTTTCACCTGTTACAGTGACCGAGGGTACATTCACTTGTCATGTGATTAAGGGCAAGTCTGTGTTAATTGCGCAGTATCGTGAATCCGAAGATGCTACCGAAGAAATTCAGTGTTATCTGCCGAGCACCGTGGTCGCATTACGTCTTACAGAAGAAGACAGACAACAGATGATTCAGGACATTATTCGTGCGCATGAGGATTTCAACATCTATCTACTCGACGGGAACATCACGTTACCTCAAGCCGCACAAACCCTTGATGTCGATGATTCGTCTGTCGTGGTTCTGGATCGTGGCGCACAGGTGAGACTTATCGGACAAGCAGCAGATGCCGCAGACGCAGAACAGAATAACTCAAACTCCGCCCCTGTCAGTGGCGAAGGTGACTAATGGTTTAAGCCTTATTTGAAAAGGAGTATAAAGATATGAGTACGATTTTCTTTATTGGTCAGAATCCTGCCACTGGCAATCAGACACTTTACAGCGTAACCGCCGGGACACTCGGTTCAATCATGGACTCGTTTAGTCCCGACAAAGACATTGTTGAGCAGATTTGGCAGAAACGTTATGTGTTTCTTAATGCCACTTACTTTGACAGCATGAAAGATACGGCACAGGAAAAGACCGATAGCACGGTTGTTCCGCGTGCAACTGCTGATAAGTCTGTTGTGAAATGCAAAAACCTCAAGAATGATGACGAGAAGATTCGTTTCGTTCGCAACAGCATTTCACAGTACAAGCGTGAAAGTGACATCAGTCTGCTTCTCAAGATTGAAGAATGTGCTTCTGAGTTTACGTTGCTTGCTCAGTCGGAACAGATACAGCTTGCTCCGTCTGCACGTCATATTCAGGAAATCTTCAAAACCGATGGCGAGATTAACATTTATAAAGCCAGTGACGTTGTTTCGACTTCCACGGGTGGAAATATCGTTGCATGGCGTGTAGGGTCATACAATGGTCACAGCATTATTACGCTTGAAGATTCGCAGGATGCACAGAAATACGTTCTCGTTAGTGAGGATGTGATTGTCGGTGTCGTCGATGCTGTTCCTGCTGAGTTCGATCAGAATGCTGTCGCAGTCAATGCACAGTTGACCGTTGGTGATGCGAATAAAAACTGTCTCGTTCGCGGCGATGAGAACGTTCATGCACCTCTTGAGGCACATACGACGCATGAAGTTATCCGTCAGTGGAAAAACTATCTTGAACTGTCGTTGTCCAATAACAGCGGTACGGTCGTTGTTACCGTTGATGGCTGTCACGTTGACTATAACGTGTATAGTGCCAAACCTTTACAGTACATTGAGCTTACACAGCGCGTCGAGATCGAAGGTTCGCTTTCGAGTATTGGTTCTCGTTGGAAAGTTGAGTCAATGGATGAAAACGGAATCGTCCCAGAGATCAACATCTTTACGCCAGACGTGAAAGAAACGATTACGAACTACGATGCGTTTATTTTTGTCAATGACAATCCTTGCATTGCATTGCAGGATACGACGGTTACTGTTACGCAGTCCGTTATGCTTCGTCCGTCATACAGTCTTGAGAACAATGAAGGTCGTAGCTTCGGAAAACTGCCCGTTGGTTCAGTCCATACCGCTGATATGGTTGTTTACGACAGGAGTGGCCGCGCATGGTTCCATATTACGTCCGATGAACCGATTGAACTGGAACAGTCTGAGGGTATCTTTACGCGACGTGGTTGGGTCAACGGTAAAGCCTCTGACGGCAATTACATCTTTGCTGAGATTGAACCTACGGTCGTTGATGACCACAACGTTCGTGTAAAAGAATGCACTTACATTACTGTTAAGCAGGATTTGGGGCCAGTTGAAGGTAGTCCGCTTGTTGGTAATGCTTATGTAATGGTTGAATCCATTCAAGCTGTAACAGCAGAAGACGGCGAGCCTCACGATTTGTCCTATGGCGATAAGGTGCAGCTCGTTCGTTTGTTCACGAACAAATTCCAGTTCACGCACAATGGTGTTATGTGCGAACTTCCGGAGGCTTCTCTTGATGTGGATGTTCGTCGTGAAGTTACTGGCATGTTTGAGCCGTTTGTGGCTGACGATAATATGTTATCGTTCGACGGCGATTATCTTTGTGTGATTCGTGGTGAAGCACTTCATAACATTGTCGCATTTGTTGAGGATGACTATATTGACAGTACAGATGACGTGATCTTTAGAGAAACCTTATATGGCGATTCTCATGTGTTCAAGATTATCGGTGATGGCATTCACGGTTCTTATCGTTACGTTAAATTGCTTGAAGGCGATGAAGAAGAAGGTTCAACGTACATCGCGAAATATAGCGAAATCCTTATTCCAACTCGTTACGAACTGGCAGCGGGCGATAGACTCAAGAACTTCACGCCGAACGATATTTCTCTGAAACGCACACCTTTCCCCGGTGCTTCTGAATCAGAGTTCGTTCCCGCCGGTACAGTGATTGATTTGTCTGACGCTTTTGGTGTAACGCTCAATACCAACTGGGGTATCGGCGTTGATGACAACAAATATACCGATGCTCCGTTATACGAAGAAATTCAGAATCCTAATTTTAATACTGTTAAAGAATTGTTCTTCTTCGGAGATACCGTCAATCTTTCCCCTGTTGCTTTTTATGACAATGATGGTGTTGAAACAGGATGGGTTTCCAACGATTCTTTTGTGTTTAACATCAGATCAGACGGACATATTTTGTCGAATTGGACTTCAATAAATTATGCTAGAATTTGTACCGCAGGTGATCCTCAGAATATTGTGTTTGGTGATGCCATTAGTGATCAGTATCCAGACCGTATTTTGATCCATGACTCTTTTAACGGTTATTACCTTGCAGATGCAAATGCGAAAATTTATTCCTATGGTATTTCGTCTGATGATCAAGATTCTTACATGATGTTTGGGTCTGTTGATGTGTTAGACTTTAACAATCATCGTGAAGAGTCTTGCACTAATGGTTGTGTTGTTACCGTCACTGGTGGGTTCCAAAGTGTTGAACGTCGTGAGAATTTTGATCCTCAGTTTGCTGACATCAACGGTCTTCATGTCCCTGGAATTGATGAATTCAGAATGGCTGATAAATCGAAATTCGTTGACTCGTTAGGTTTCGATGACATTGATTGTTTCGTTTTGATCCATAAATATGCCGAACTCACTGGAAGTGAATTTGGTAATTACATCACAGAAGAAGAACTTGGAGACAATTCGTTTGAAGTTTCCATTGATCCTTGCTCTGGTACTGACAGCTATACAGTTTCTAAGTATTTCTACTGTGGAATGTCAGCTTGCGGAACAGATTACATTTTGCCCGTTTCGACCTATGAAACAAAACAAGTCATGGCCGGTATGGTTGCCAATATGGTCAGAAAGATTCGTGTAGATGCTGACAATGAGGTGTTTTACATTTCTGATGACGGCTATGCGTATCCTGCAAGTATTCTGTCTGCCATAGGACATGTCACGACCATTACGCGTTTCGATTCGCCCAAGAACGTGTGGGTGACGAAAGATTCAACGGTTGTTAGCACGCACATGAATCCGTCTATTACAAGCGATGTTCCGTCGAACATTATGATTCGTCAGGCGCGTTCATTAGCCGGTGTTGCAGAAGTTGCGGAACAAGAGCGCGATCCTCATGGATTCTTCCTCAAGTTGTTAGGTAGTAGTTCGCAGAACCTTCAAGATTCAAACACAATCTTACTGGCTGAGATCAATGGTGAAGAATTCTACATCGACCTTGTTGAAGACGGAGATGACATTTACGTTGTTGAAGTCACTGATGAAAATCTCAAGACGGTATTTGTCGGTAATGCCGATGAGACGACGACCGTTGCGGGCATTGATTCGACGGATGGCGAAATCGCAGAAAGTGATGCGTTTGACTATTACACAGCAGTGCTTCATGCCGGTGACATCGTTACCTTTATTAAACGCTTTAACGGTGCAGATGAAGTTGTCCATCTTTACACAGATGGACACGATGTGATTCATTCTGTTAAGGCTTCACGTCTTGCTGAAGACTTCTCAGACCTTGAAGAAATCCAACCGTCGCCTACCACGCAGTATTATTTCAGAGATGTCGCAGCGGTAAAACGCCCGATGAAATACCTGTATAACGGTGAGATTATTGACGAAAATTCACTCTGGTCGGTTGACGAACACGCTGTCATGTTACCGAACGAAGAAAGCTGCGCTTATATCGCACCGGGTGTTCCGACGGATGCTTATAGAAGTGCTCGTGTTTCGTGGGGTGAGCCTCTAAGACATGACAATTCGAGCGGCAATATCGACGTTACGGAATACTGGTACGAAATTCCAGAAGGTACGCTTACGCCTAAATATTCTGCTTCCTATGACGGCGTTACATACTATGCTTTTACAATCAGTATGCAATCGCATCGGTATGGTAATGGGCCAGTTACAATTTGGGTGAAATCTTCTGACGTTTCCAACGTTGCTCCTTCCACATTTGAGGACTGTGATTTACAGGCGTTCCCGTTCTATAATGCTCCAATTTATTCCGATTGCTCCACGTCGTCTTCGTCTGTTTTGTTCGGAGTTGATCAGCAGAACATTGAAAGTTACTTTACAGAGTTTCATCTTGACAAGAAGGTTATTCAGAATGGTGAGCACACCTTCTATCGGATTGCAGACAATTCAGGTATTTACTCTGGGAAATATATTAAACCAGAACATGTATCTCTGATTGAGAATGTCACAGAAAACATCCAACTGTTCCATAAGAAGAACACGTCGATGGTTAATCCGATCTTTTTAAATGCATCTCCGTCGGTTCTCGCACATAGTCTGTATATGGTTCCTTCACGTAAAATGACATTGACCAATTACAGTGGTCATCATACATACTACGAGGTAATGGTTGCTATATCTGCTACTGAGACACATGCTATGTGGATTAAGGATGACGATTGCATCATCGTTCAGGTTCCTTCCGAGGCCGTGTCGATCAATGACGAAACCGTCACCGTTCACGCCAACGCGAATGCTTATCTGTGGGATGCTGCCGACGCGCCTGTTATGCACATCTTTGAAGAGGATACGACGTTTGCTGATTTCAGTGTCGTAAGCGATAACAGTGGTGATCGTTATATCTGCATTGAAATGGCGCGTAATGCGATGAATCAGGGCGATGCTCACATCACCATTGATGATCCGACAACGCCTGATGTCAATGAAAGCACCGAGGCACTTCGCCTGTTTGTTCCTGCCAGTGACGTTACACGTAATACGCAGGGATCAGGTGACATGTTCATAGACGTTGAGGACTTTGATGTGTATCTCGGTAGTCAGCAACCGCCTGTTTCTTTCTCAAAGGCAAACGGAAGTCGTTCTAATTTAACCGAAGAAGAAAGAGCAACGCTGATGAGTTACCTTGCATCACGTCAGGGTGTGGCTCACATTGACGCTCTGTATAGAGATTCATCGTCTGGCGAAGTCGCGCTGTATCGTATTTCATCGGATACGACTCCCGTTGTTTACTATGCTTGCATCGACTTTAATGACGTTTCTGAGGTTGAGATGATCAATGACCGTAAGGTTGAAGCCGTAACGAATCAGGATGCCGTTGTTGTCGATTCTGATGACGAAACCGAAGGCGATATTCTCAACGTTCTGTGGAGATTCACGACAACAGACGAAGACGCTGAGTTCTACAACTGTGTTGTTGCGGTTTCTGCATCCAGTCAGGAGCCGACTGAGGAAGTCGTAAAACTCGTCGAACTCTAAAATTCATTCGTTAGTCAACCATGACGAGGGCGTTCGCGAACGCCCTCGTTGTGTGTTAAAAGCTAGGTTTTAAGCGTAATACGCCCCTAATTGTTACGTTTTTAAGTATCAAATAGTCATCCAAGGGGCAAAGGAGAAATGTGTTATGGGTAAAAATCTGTATTCTGATTTCGCTGTTCTGACTGCTGCCGGTCGCGCTGTTGACTTTATGCAAGTAGCCGAAAGTCTTCGTATTATCCCGTTGTTCGACGCGATTAGTCTCGTCGATGCCATGAAAGGTTTAAAAGATCACGTAATGGGTGTTCCGTATTACAACGGTTCTGAAGGAGACCCAGGTTCGTTTGTTCCTTTGAATGCTGCGGGTGCTGATGTTAGCAATGTTACTATCCAGCATGATTCTGATGGATATGTTCGCTTTGTAGGAAAATTGCAGGTTCCAAATGTTGAAGTTGACCCTGATGATCCTGATCCTGATCCTGTTGTAATTTCCCATGTTGCAAAAGGGTTTGCTCTCGTTGACCTCTCAAGAACTGAGTCCTCGCCTGAGCAGGGTCATATCTACGGTGAGATCGGCGGCAAGTCGGATGATGTGGATGTTCTTGCTGTTGCTTCTATCGACCGTGGTTACGACATGGGGAACGAATGCTATGTTTCCTTTACCATCACGACGGTGAACAATTACAAGAGCGTTACGTTTAATCCTAATGCTTTTGCCACTATGGAAGACCTTTCAGACATCAATGGTCTTGATGGTCTTCACATTGCTTTCGACACCAATTCAGGTGACATCAAGCTCTTGGATAAAGACGGCAAAGTTCTGGATCAGGCTAATCTTCACATGGATACTGACACCATCATCGCTGAAGGTGAAGAAGGTTACAAATATGTGAAGACCGACATTGATCAGGACATTCATTCCGTCAAGGCTTTCATGCCTGATGGTATGTCTGCTTTTGATGATGTCGATGGTCAGGATTATGAAGTTCAGAACGCAGCACTGCTCGTTGACCTTCGTGATCTTAGAGATGCAGTTGATTCTGCAGAAAGTGCTCTCGAAGAAGCCGAATCAGACCTTGCTGATGCACAGGAAGCCGTCGATGCCGCACAGCAGGCTCTTGACGCAAATGATGATCCCGATGCCGTTCCTGCTTTAGAGGAAGCCCTTTCGTCCGCACAAAGCACCCTGAGTGAGAAAGCGTCTGCTCTTGAAGAAGCACGTGATGCTGTGGACGAAGCAACTGCTGATTTCGATGAAGCACTTCAGGCCGCCCGTCATGGTGACTACACGAATGTCATGGGTATCCGTGTCATAAGTGATCAGGGCGAAAGCATTACGGATTACTTCATTGGTGGTTCGTACAATAACAGTAAAGTCGGTGCTTCTGATGTTCCGTTCCTTGCTGAACTGGAAAGTGACATCCCAGAAGGTTTTACCCCTGTTTATTCACCTGCCGCTTTCGTGTGGACGGTTGGCAAGGATGTCGGTGGTGAACCTGATGTCGATCCAAACTTTGCACAGCAGATGAACGCTCATGCACAGGCATTGGGTTTCCATATCGGTGATGACATTCCTCTTGGAACAAACCTCGAAAATCTTATCGGAAAAATGTCTGATGGTGACTTCGATGCCGAAGCCTACATACATGACACTATTGTAATCGACGATGAAGAATATACGTCTGACGAACTCGTTGATGAACAGCGCAATCTCGCCAAAGCTGAATTGGTTGCTTGGAATGCACAGCATCCTGCCCTTGCTCTTAATGAACTGGAAGGTACACGCGTTGGTAAAGACGGTGTTGATATCCGTAATGGTAATATCCGTATTGGTAATGGTAAACGGTCTGCTTTCCCGTATCAGTATGATATTGCTACGAATATCGGCGATACTGAACACACCAACGGTCTTCAGATTGGCGTCATTGATTCGTCTTACGGTGGTGGCAATAGCGGTACACCTCGTAATATCGTCACGATCAATAAAGACGATTACATCTCCGGCGCACCGATTTGCATGATTCTTGCGCAGTTCTATATTGACCGTATTCAACAAGCTGATTTGCCTGACATTGTGACCCCCGGTGTTCTTGTCAAACGTAAAACTGCTAACTTTAGCGTTAGCGTTCCAGACGATCTTGCCGCTGGTACGTTTGAACTTACGATTAACGATACCCGTCCAGATGTTGAACAGGCTATGGGCACGTTCGGTTTGGAGCGTATCATTGAGATCGTTCCTGTTTACACGCCGGGTGCTGATACATCCGAAGCTGTCCCCGCTCTCCAACCCATTCATGCTATTGGAAGATTCCAGGGTTCCGAAAGCAGAAGCCTTACCGTTCAGTGTTCACAGGTTCTTGACTGGGCGAACTCACTCGGTATCGACGGAACAGGCAATGGTGATCAACCTTCTCTGTTCTTGATCGTTAAGGTTTACTAATCAAATCACACCCTGTTAAATCAGGGTAAAAATGAAAAGCGCGTAGAAGCCATTTATTTTGACCTCTACGCGCTTTTTTGTTTCAGACGTGTGTTTACCTTCCTATGGTCTGAACTTTTTAGTACAGGCCAAATTTGACCGCCTATGTGATGCTTTTACAGATAACATGTATGGTCGCATCTTTTTCACCGAAACCGTAAACCCATTCAAATTCTTGGTCTTCATTCCATCTGCGCAGTGCTCCAAACGGTGTCTTTTTCAACGTTTCTCTTTTGTTTGGTCTTGAGATTTCCTTTAGGTAATCTGTTGAGAAATCAACTGTGTGTTTCCAGTCGATGTTTTCAAAGAGTTTCATCCGAAGTACGCGCCCATCATTCATGCACAGGTAAACGTGGTCATCACTGCATACGAATTGTCCTGTGAGTTTACAGGTATCTCTGTGTTCGTGATATTCCATATTTTCAAGGTCTATAACGTACCATAATGACGGTGAGAATCCCACGAATACGTATGGATGTCCGTCTTGCCATAGATACTTCGTTGTAGGAACGCCATACCCGTTTGAAACTGGTAGTCTTACTTTGACTAAAGAGTCGTTGGCATGGATGTGCATCACGAATAGCTTTCCTGCATAGTTACCTGTATCCTGCATGTAAACCGTCATGTTTTCATGCTGTGCGACTTTAGTCATTTTTTTGTACGTGACAGATTCACCTTTTTTGTCCTTTGCGTTTAGAAATACGCGTTTGATGTTCGTGTCGTACTCAGGTGTGTCTTCACGTTCTTCGTCATACGCATCGAAGTCCGGCAACCATCTACCGCCTTTTTGTTTGCATCTAACCCAGTATTTCGCACTGTGAGACATGAAAACTTCTGCGCCATGAATGATGTGTGGCAGTATGTTTTCCTTGTCGTACTTATAAAACAGGTTGTTGCAGACGGTCATGGTTTTCAGATGAATGGCGTTAAAATAATCTCCATCTTTTGTGCAATTCCGGAACGGTACACAAAGGTATTCGCACTGGCCCTTGAGAATGAACGGTGTGAGTTTTTCATGTCGCGGAAGTGTGAGTTCAATGTTCCAATCGAAATAGTACATATCCACATCGTCTGATGGATCATCCAGTTGTTCTCCATCCTGCAATGCAAACGTGTTGATGTTGTCGAAGAAGCATTGCCTTGTCAGATATTGTTTGTAAAGGTCGAGAAATTCTTCTGTGTCGCCTATGTCATGCATCCACACTGTGTAATACGTGTTATCCTCTGATTTCTTGTAACACAGTCGGAGGCCGAGGTATTGCATGGCAGTTCCGAGTGCTTCAAGACCGTTACGTAACGACCGTGATTCATAAGCACTCACCACTTCGTCAAGGTATTCGTCGTTCAGTTTGTAGCATGATTCACAGCTCAGGAGTTCTGAATTTATGGTTCTCAGCATATCGAGAACTTCATGCAGGTGTGTGGATGGATAGACTTGGAATGTTTTGACATCAAGGGTATTGAAAAGTTCGTCCCAAGTAAGAATTTCGCCGCGTTTGTCGTAGTTGTTCATAGCAATCTCTCTTTGGTTTGTCGCGTCATTGCGATGTCTAACCGTGAACCTTACGCGTCATTGCGTCAGGATCGATTTGAATGTAACACATGGCGTATCATAATCCATCCACAGCACCACACCCCAACGACTTCGCTGCAAATCAAACCTAACGTCTTATTCTGTTTACCTTGTGGAGATTTACCAATGCTTATCAGAAAAACAAATACGAAACGTACACGATATGAAGCCGAAGATGCACAACCGTCAACACAGAAACGCGGCAGAACAAAAAACCGTATCGACCGTGAAAATTGGAAGTCCCATGACTTTTTGGTTGAGCAGTTCCATGACATTGATGACCTGTATTTCGACGGATATTTTCGTTTGAATGGGTGGAAAGACGAATGGGTCAAATATGATCGAATCGGAATGGGTGTGCTCGGTTGTTTCAGTTACCTGCCGGTCTTTTCGGTTACGACAAGAACCCGTGAAAATGGTTGGGTGAATCAGCGTATCGGTTTTGTTTCGACTGGTATTTCAATCGGTAAAGATACGGTGTTCAATTCACTTCACGATCTGCGTGATACGTTGGCGCATGAAATGTGTCATGCTTTGACTTTCATGCAATACACTGATTTGCGTGAAGTGTTGGAAAGCAATCGTGAAGGTGGGCACGGTAAACGATGGCGTGACAATGCAGACGTTGTGAATCGAAAGAGTGTCGGAATTGATGACTTGGGTATTAAGCGTTTTGCTGACAGTGAAAAAGCTATGTTTACTGTTTTCCAGACGGCGCGAATGTCTGCTGAGTTCTGCTACTATTACATCGACATGGATGATAACATGTCGAATTTACGGTTTTTCCGAACGAATAAACCACAGATTGGATTCGAGGACGCATGGGATTTCATGCATGATGATCCAAAAGCCAAAGTTCAGTCACGTTTGATGCTCGTCAAAGCCTCTGATGCTTTCATTTCTACGGCGGTCGGTTCTGGTTATGAAGACTTTATGGAGACGTTGAAAAACAAATCTGTGTATGGTCGTTTCGTATCCACAGCTGACCCGTTTACAAGTGGCCAGTATGGTGCATCGAATGGCGTGAAGCGTCTTTTGGACTTGTGCAGGAATGAGGACATGTCGTATGTTCTTGACGGCAAACGCGTCGAGCCTATACAGATACTTGAAGAATGGACATTGGATGAGCTGCGTGACGAAGACTAATCTGTAAGAGTTCAACAGCATAAGACATAATCAGGAAAGAGCGGTGTTATGGCAGATATAGGCGTTTTTCAGAGATCAGAATATTCATTCCGTGGCGGAACGTTTACATCCGATATGGACGGCGCACGCGGTGTGCTTACCGGCGTTGCATTGTCGATGATTGATCATGGATGGAATTTGGTCGGTACGTGGAGTGAATCACTCGCGGTTTTACCAGAAATTGCTTACATACTTCTTGTCCATGATTCAGGTTTGAAAGCGTGTTTGGCAATGAACGTATCTGCCGTTCCTGAATCGTTTATGACGTACTGCTTGCCCGCTGCGGTCGGTAAAGATGAGTGTGGTCAGACGCATCCCGGACAGTATGCCGGTGGTTTGATGTGTTCTGTTGTACCGCCCACGAGTTCAGAAGAATTTGAGTTCATTCGTGATGATGACGGAAACGTAACTGGACTTAAAAAACCATTTCAGAGTACGCCATTTGTTGGAACGGTTGGCGCACGAAATCGTATGGTCAAATCGTTTTTGGACATTAACCGAACGGATGAATACTATTCATACATTGTTGTTTCCGATGGTTACACGGTGTACGGGTTCTCACATAAGATGTCAGACGAGGATCATTTACGCGGGTTTGCGTGCGGCTCTTTGATGGGTGAACTTCTCTATCCTGAACGTGATACGTCCTACTGCGCAAGGTATCTGGCGATACGTCTGAGTTTGGATGCAGATGAGAACAATCCACATATTGACGATTGCGGTATTGGTTCAGATACAGATTTTGCGTTTCCGCTTCATACGAAGCCCGGTGTATCGTATGCCGCGTGCATGAACGCAAATAATAACATGAGCGTTTGGGTTCCGTGCCATTTGCATATCGATCAGCATTACTTGAGCTTGAAGACGTATATCCCTGCTGTTCTTGGTAAAGATCGTTTTGCGCGTGTTGCGATTTTCGCCGGGTATTCAGAAGAAGAAGCAGACCCGTACACATACCGTATTATGTGGGGCGATACGTTGAAGGGATACCTTGACACGAAGCGTTTTGTGATGACCACGCCGAACAATAGGCCAGTAGGTACATGGTACAATAATAACAGTATGATTCATGTCGGCGGTGGTTTGCTCATTGGGTACACACAAGGTGGCCCCTTGTTGCCTATTCGTTCAGACGGATAACACATTTGGCCTATCGAAAATATGTCGTATCATTTAACTTCCTTTGGAGTTGTTGCGTTATGATCAGAACATTAAACAAACATAGCCGTAACAGACGGTTTGAAAGTCACATTGGTACTTACTGGATGACTGCAAAAGCAATCGCAACTGTGCTTCTGCGTGATGGTTGGGATGTGTTTTATCCGTCGCGTCAGACGCTTGAGCAGGTTGCAAATGGCGATCAGAATGAAATCGCAAAAGCATTAGGCAGTCATTTCACGTTTGTCTTTATGCGTTTGCAGCAGGATGGGAATATCCCTCTGTATCCAACGTTGATTGTGTTGTCCGATAACCCGAATTCTTCTCGTGATGACGCAATGGATTTGCTTGCATCGCACATTGACGTAACAGCAGAAGACATTGAGATCGTATGCTCGAACTTCTTTAAGGACGACGACGAAGCACGGATGTCAGACATTTTCGATGAAATTCGTGTCGATGTTACGCCGGGCACAGGGCGTAATGACGAAACGGTTGATGTTCGTGAGTTCACCATCGCCGATAACGGAACTGTTCGTGAGTTGTCTATCTCTGCGATGCTTGAAGCGTTAGGAGCGAATGACAATGCGGATTATGACATCGTGTTTTCCAAGCTGAAAATTACGTCTCCGGGACTCGTTCCGTTTAACTGGCAAGACCCAAAAGTAAACGCTCTGACGAAGAAATTGCCGAAGTTCGGTCTTACGTCCGATGGTACAGTTACGGTTTCACGCGAAATGTCCCTGAAAGACATGATTTCCGTTGTCACGTTACAGTTGCGTGAATGGTGTCATCCACGCAATCATGCTGAGAATATGTGGTCGCGTTTATGGGAATCTGTTGCTGTCGATTACATGTGCGAACGTCCGGATGAGAATCTTGATTTTAATCCAATGACGCGTGATGATTATGGCATGTCTGATGGCGACATTGATTACGATTCCCTGTACGATGCCGTGACCGGTGAGTCTAAGCGTCGTCGTTCTCTTAGAAGAAAATCTGAAAAACGTTCGTATGTGTTCGGGAAAAACGAACTTCGTAAATTACGCCCGAATCTCAATAAGAAAAACGAACGGATTATGGACACCAATGCAACAGTCAGTGACATTAAGAAAGCAATGTTGGACTACATGAATCCCGGTGTTCCATCGTATGAAGTGTGTGCAAAGGTGGACATCGAGACGGAATCCCATGACTATATTCTTTATGGTTCGTATGCTTATGCAAACGGCGGTCGTGATGAGGAAGTTCTCTGTATTCGTGTAAACGTTCATGGCGATCATGTATCGCTTTTTGATGTCTATGAGCATTTCCAGATTGCTGAAGACACAGAGACACCGGCAGACGATTTACGGGTTTACCTGAATGGAAAACAGCGGTCGAGCAGGGGCAGAAAGGAAAGCCGTAACAGCGTAAGACGTTCATGCAAAACTCGAAAGAACGAATCGTATGGTATTGAGTACGAAGAATTGATGCCCGCGTTGGTTGATTCCTTTAATAGGAATAAACGTCGTTTCAACGTGAATACGCGTTATTCATGTTCTTACAAGATGTTGACTGATCATCGCGGTATTCTTACGATTCGTAATTACCTTTCGTTCGAGATTGACATTTGGGATCGTGTTGAAGTTCGTTATGCCGACACACACCAGATGATGGGTGTTTACGATACGGATGATTTCAGCAATGCGTCTGATCTTGCTGATAGCATTATGATTGACATTTTCCATACCATGTAACGCATAAGGGAGAAAGTTATGGCCACAAGAAGTTTTATCGGAATTTACGACGGCAACGCACAGACGGCTGAGTATGTCTACTGTCATAACGATGGATACATCGACGGTGTTGGTGCAGACCTCATTAACTACTACAACGATGAGCGCACAATTCGCGCCCTTCTGAAAAAGGGTGATTTGTCCTCGCTTCATCCTGAAATTGACACGTGCGTGTTTTCTCAGCTTTATAAAGCAAGCACAAAAATCGAAGGTGTGAAGACTATTCACGAAGCCTTTTATGAGATGCATCAACCATCGATTGAGTACATGTATCTGTACGATTTAGGCAAAAAGAAATGGTATTATGTTAAAGGCGTTCCGTCCACACGTACAAAAGGTAAAGTCCTTCCTCAAATGGAAAGTTCTGAGTCCTTCGCTTCTTTGAAAGACGCCATTGCATATTTGAATGGTGTTTTGGATCGCCACAATGGGTCTTTGGATGTTACGTCCAAGCATATTTATATGCAGGACGGCGTGTGGGGTAATTATTACGAGATTACCATCATTGAAAAAGATGGCAGTGACATTGCGATAAGCACTAAGGAAGGCGATTTGTTCAAGTTGGCCTCATTGGATAAGCCGACACAATTCCGTCTTTTGAGCAGTCTTGAATGGCACAAAGTTGAAAGATATACGCATAATCATAAAAACACTTCAAGGAGAGATGAGATGAAGAAAACCAAAAATGAATCCATTGCGGATGATTCTCACAGCCTGTGGTATTCGTTTGCAGAAGACCTCGAAAAAGGAATGGAAGAACAGGGTGTTTACGTCGATATCTGGCTTAACGATATGGGCTTCATGGAAGTTACCGAAGTCGAGGAAGGTACGACCTGTGTCATATACGCCAAAACTTATCAGGATGGTGGTTTCATGTCACAGCAGCTTATGATTGAACAAGAGGATGGCAGCTTCCTTCCGGGTGAGAAGTTCGATACAGGTGAAATGCCTGATGCAGGAATGGTTGTTCAGGAACTTCAATGGCTCGAACCACAAATGACCGATGAATGCAATCGTGGCAAACGTCGTACACGCCGTGAGTCTGTACGCACCGATTATGATGGCGGTTTCACTGATACGATGAAAGCCGTCGATGCGATGCTGACGAAGTATTATGAAGACGGTCAGGTTGAGATTATTGTTACGGATAATGGCACTGCTGTCGTTACGGTGTTCCCGAAAACAGGTGAAGACGAAAGCATTACGATTCAGCTCGATTATGCCGCCGACAAAGCCGTTCTGAAAGACGATCAGGGTAAGAAAAAGACCGTGAATGTCGATGTGGATAAACCTGAGTTCGACCGTTTGGGAAGTGGAATCATTGATCTTGTTGACGCACAGCTCGGTAAAGGTAAAAAAGAGTCACGAAGAATGCGTCGTAATGAAGCAAGCATGGCCGACATCGCTGACGATAAAGCTGCACAGCGTTATGCAGAGGTTGACCCGAAACATTGTTCCAAAGATGAATTTATGTCACGTCTTAAAGTTGGTGACTTGTTTGTTGGTCATCGTTGGGGTACGACATCATATTTCAAAGTGACTGGTTTCCGTGGTGGCCGTGTGGTTCTTTCATCCATTGGGAAAACCTCATCCGGCAAACTTGTGCCCGGTGTGAGTGAACCATTGTTTGCACCAGACCCCACTAAAACAGGAAGTGAAAAAGGCGTACACGCACAGCCAATCAAATCATATAGCGGTTGCGAACTTTCCAGTCGCGATTGGTCATTTGAATTGTGGGATGGTAAATGGAATTTCCATGACATCAATGGGGCACTCGGTTTTTAGCCAAAACCGCTGATCGTGTAATCAACTAGGCATACCTCCAAAGAAGAAAAGGCCACGTAAACTTTACGTGGCCTTTTCTTTTCACATGTCGATATTCGCGACATGTGGTGGGAAAAAGTTAGGTATTGGTTTCTTCCCAAGTTCGTTTGCTATGGCCCCATCACGAAGTAAATCAAGGCATCGCGCATACCCTGTTTTGTATGTGAAGTCTTTTGGATATCCATAAGGTCGTAGTGAGTGCATGAAGTTGTGCAGAGCCGCACAGTCAACTTCGTTGTTTCCCTTTTCTTCATTCGGAAAGATTCCACCGTCAATCAACGATACACGGATGTCCCAACAATAATCTGCGTTTCGTGTATGTTTGTTATATCGTGTGATGTGGACGTGTGGCGGAATTTCTTTCTTATTCTGTGACATGCACACATAGAGTTCATACGTGTAATCTCCCAGTATATCGAGATTTCCAACCAAAGCACGTCCACATCCTGCGCCGATTTCGCATTGCGGTAAGTGTTTCTCAATGGTTGTTCTATATGTGGCATCGAAATCTGAAAGAACTTTGTACACCTCGTTACGATCTCGTGAAACCAAGTCACATGTTTGACAGAACATTTTCGTGATGGCAGACCATAACGGTTGCTGTTTGTTCTCTTCCGTTGCACGGAGAATTTCCGCATCTTCTTGTGGTGAAACACAGTTGAGTGAATGGACGTATTTTAGGATTTTTCTGGTGCTTTCCGCATTTTTTCTATGTGCCGAAATACAAAGTAATATCAGACGGACAAGCCATTCCGAAGCGGCGTTTTCTTTGATGAAATCCAGTGATCGAACAGGGATACAATGGAACAGTTCGTCATAAAGTGCATATACGTCAAACAGTTCCATTATGGCCTGTGGAGTAAGTGGTTTTTCGCTATCGTTGTATCGTGCGTAAGATTCGGTAAATAGCCGGTCAAGAAATGGTTTTAGCTTGTCTTTCGTATAGACGTGTACGGTCTTGTCGTCAAAGTCGATTCCGAACTCACGGCATACCTCGTTAGACAATTTGAGGCTTTGCCATTCGTCCGGGTATTTCGTTGTCGGATGTGCAAAGCGTTCTGCTATGTCCATTGCAAGAATGTACGTAGTGTCGTTCAACCGTACCCCTCGGATATCTCTAATTTTGAATGGAATTTGTTTACTCATGGTTTGTTCCTTATGTCTATGGTTCCCACTGGAAGTTAAAAGTCTTTGTCGGTCTTGTGTACGTTTCGTATCCTGCCCATTTCGCATCACGGAATATGTGGTTGTAAACCGAGGGGCCAAATCGACCGTAATCGTCTGACATGTATTGCATTCCGTGTCGTTCGCATGAAATGTCCGAAAGCTCCATTACGGTCTGTCTGAACAAGGGTACGCCGGTTTTAACTTCGCGAACCACGAGATCGAGCCGTGCTTGCCTATCCTGTTTGAATCGTTCGTTAAACATATTGGATGCTTCGGCATAGTTTTCCGTCGTGAGAATAACTGACATGTGGGCCATCTCAACGACTTCATACGCAATAAAGTATGGATTTTCATGTCGTGACTGAACGTCTGAGAGATACGTTTTTGTGTCAGGACAGGAAGCCGCAAATGCGCGTTCCTGTTCTGCTATCTGCGCCATACGTTCACGTAATTCGTCAACTGTCGGTTCTGGTGTGAATTTGCTCGTTCCTTTTTTGCTTTTCATACATTTCTCCTATTCATGCTCTTTGAGAAAGGCTTTTAGCATCTCGAATTTCCTTTTTGAAAGACAGCCGCAAGAAATCGACACTCCGGTCGTGAGTTGATTTGCTCGCACGTCCTTGAATTTACCGCAATAGCACTGGCAGCGAAAACGTCTGTACTTAAACTCACCATTTCTGTATGGCTTGATTTCCTGTACCACAGTTAGAAGTCCGAAAACCTTTCCGATATAGTTCTCTGCATTCTTGTTTGGAGTATCACGTTTTGTTGTATGCACTTCGTGTGAATAACACCCGCATGATGTGGTGTTTCCGTTTTTCAGTGCGGTAGATAACACCTTCACTTTACGTCCACAATCACACTGGCATAACCATTTTACCATGTGCTTTCCTTTCGGTGTGACATGATCCTTTGTGCGTTCAAGAACGACTAAGCGGCCAAATCGTTTACCTATAAGGTCTTTTACGAGAGAAGAACTGTGAATTTGGTTTACCTTAAACATCGCACATCCTCCTGAGTTCAGAAACCAAAACCTGTTTATCACAGAAATACGAAAGTGGTGTGTTCAGCACCACTATTCCGAAAACAACGGCATTTCGGGAATGTGTCATGTCAGGTAGAGAGCTTCGGTATTTTCAGAAGTGGTCATGTATTTTGCACGTTCACATTTAACGTCTTCACCAGTAAGTTCACGGTCTGGGTTCGTATGTGGTGCTGTTCATGTGAATCGCATTTTTTGTGTTACAATGTGAGGTAGTAACGACTTTCCATTGTATGAGGTGTTATGTGTGTTTACCAGATATCTTGTGGTCTTTCTGAACATGAACGTGTAAAGATGTCGAATTTGAGTACGAAGCGTTTGTGTGAGATTGATGTTGGTGATGAAGTGCTAACACCGTATGGGTCTAAAAAAGTCACGGCCATTTACAACAATGGCGTTCATTCGTGTTACCGTCTTGTCTGGAATGGCGGTGTTGTTACGAAAGCATCAGCAAATCAACGATTTTTATTCTGCAATCCTGTAACGAATCAGGAAGAATGGAAATCCGTCGAGCAGGTCATTCACCTGTATGAGCAGAATACTGGTTTCTTGGATGCTGTACGGATAACGCCTAGTGGTAAGCATAACAGGCTCAAACTGTTTGGTATCTCTTCATTTCGACCGTGTGTTATGTACGACATGACTGTTGAAGATGGACATGGTTTTGTTCTGTCGAACGGCGTGGTGTCATCTTCATAAGTTTATTCGTCTTTTCGTTTTGTGGTGCTGCAATACACGTGCATGGTTCTTTGTGTTAGACTTCACCTTGGTTGTTTTACTTTCGTTTACGACTTTGTGAGGTAAGTGATGCGTATTACGAGTGTTAGTGCAGACGGAATCAGGTTCGACAATGGACACGGTTTGAGTGATTACCATTCGCAGCAGTGTTGTGAAAATAACTACGCAGATTGGAAACAGCTCGAAGAATTGGCTTATGATACGGACTTTGATGAACCGCTTACGTTGGAATCTGTCGATGATTATGGCTTTCGTTTTGGGAATCCGCCGCTCAAAATGTTCTTTGTCCCATGCTACTCTGAGCAGAATGGATATTACTCGTATGACATTGAAATCGAGTATTGGGATGAGAATGGAAAAGTCATTTCCCGTCTCGAAACGATCTGTGCGTAATCTTACAAACTTAGGGAGGTACGGCGATGACTATTACAACGATACGGTTTCTTTGGTACAGTCTGATTTTTGTCGATACAGAAAGGAGATAAGTGTTATGGGTATTACGTTCACATACAAAGAGAAAACAGAAAACACAGGCGTTTCATGTCAGGAATGGTCTGACGAACTGAATGAATATTACGAGACGGATAAGATTCAACACCGATTTCTTGTGACAGTCTTACTTGATGGAAAGGAAGTAGGTTACGCTGTGTTTGAATACTTCACGTATCTTGATGAACATGGCGATGACCTTATCGTGTGTGACAAGGGAATGGATACGGCATATCTTGAGTCTATCTATGTAGAAAAGGATTATCGCGGTCAAGGTATCGGAACAGAACTGCTGAAAACCTGTTTGAAGAAATGTGACGATTTGTGTCTGCGTGCATGTTTAGTTATGGCTCCTGACAATTATCGTGCAAAGGCATGGTATGAAGAAATCGGATATGACATCTCAAGTGATCCTGATTGGTATGCCGTTGATCAGGGTTTCGGTGTGTATCGTGTAAGACTTACGGATATGACGTAGGAACATTTATTCCAACTGGTATGCGGTCAGTCAAGGTTTCGGTGTGTACACTGTACGTCTGACTGACCTTAATGGAAGCACGTAATGTTTACGTTCAAATGCGGTCGCCCGCGTCTTCGTGAAATGAAATCATGTGTGCTTCGTCAATGATGAGTTGTCTCTGATAAATCGGGATGTACCTTTTAAGCCATTCACAGGCATCCTCTTTGGTTGCGATGTCTGGTATGTCGATATCGAGGTAATGGCATATTTTCGTGATGTAGCGTTCCTGCTTTATGGTCATTGCTTCATAGCATGGTACTCGTTTACGAAATACCGTGACGAAAGGGAAATTGTCTGCAATGTGTTTTGTGTTGTCGTCATTCATATCCCAAGCTCCTTTTTAGCAAGCGTTGAATCCTTCATACGTTCATACCACAAGCGTTTATCAGTGTTCTAAAACAGCACCACGATAAATGCCTTAAATCACATAGTCTTTCATATCGAATAATAACAAGCCGTGAAACGTCATTATGTTTACGGCTGATGAAAGCACGTATTTTCCCCAAAGAATGGTGGTGTTATGATTCGCACATCTCGTAGATCACACAGAGTAAGACGTTATGAAAGTTTCGGTGACGTGTATGCACAAAACAGAAATGCGAAGACGGAATTCACGGTTGATGTCTCCGGCGGCGTCGTGTACGGATCACAGATAAATGGCGCGAAAAAAGACCCAATGAATACAACGGCATACGGGTTTTACGATGATATTGAAAGCCTTTTGAAGAATGCCGATCAAGTGCTTGAGTTGGGTTCTTTGGATGCTTTGTTGAAGAACAAGAAAGCAATCGTCAGTATGGTTGATGGATCAAAGTGTTTGCTGTCAAATGGGTTTGCGTTTGACGTTAAAGACTTGAAGAAGGTCGCATCGAAGTTTGAACACCCTGTAACCAATGTGTGTTTCTGCTGTATTTCACGAGATAAATTGAACCTTGTTCCTGACGGATGGTATAAGGTTTATGCATACCTTCTTTTGGAAAGCGATACGAACGTGGCGTATTATCAGGGAGTTCCATTCCTTGATGAGGACATGAAAAACCGTCAGGAAATAGCAGGGATGCGTATTCTGAATGCGGTGTTTGGCGGCAGCAGTGCGCCGAAAGCAAAAAGCCCAAAGCACGATATTCCTTTCTCGCTTGATATTCAGGGATATGCTTCATCTGTTTCTGGCAGCAATGCATTACCGGATATTTCATTCTGGTCATGTGAAGAAGTGATGGATGGCGTCCTTTACGAGGACACAATTTCTTCTGCAATATTCCAGATTGAGAAGTATGGTAAATCTCTTGAGCAACTTCTGTCTGACGAGTTCTCGTTCAAACGCGGCCATGACGACCTGAGACTTCATCAGGTTTTGGTTTCGCTTGAAGGCGATACAGAAGAAGACATGATTCAGGATTTGCGCCGTCATGTTGAACTGATAGGCAATACCATTGATTACGCGTATGATCGGATTACGGATGAATTTCAAAAACGCGATGTACCCTCACATGAACGTAGGTTACGTCAACGTAATCACGCGTTTCGTAAAACACAAAACAGGTAACACTTTATAATATATCTAATGTTTGTGGATACTTATGCGTAAGCATATTTATGCACTTTATTTCGTAGTGGAGAAGACCCATGCCTGAACAAACAATTACGACGAAACGTCTTGTCACGGAATCGCTCGTGAGTGAAATGCGGCGTGTTGACGAAAAAGGTTCTGGTAAACCGTCAAATGCCTTGTGCATTGTGGAAGGCCCGTGCATGGAGTTCGGGAAGGTCAACCAGAACAATCGTATTTACTCACGAAAGCTGATCGAGGACAGGATAATCAATTACCCGCCTGTTAAGGAAGCCATCAAGAACAAGTGTATGCTTGGTGAAGGTGGTCATCCTGAAACACGTATCGACATTGCATATCCAGAGGTTGCTTTGTCTGTTGAGCGTATTTGGATTCCTGACAATAGCGACCATCTTGTTTTTGGTCGGTTCGCTATCCTCGACACGCCGGTAGGACGTATTCTTAAAACCCTTATTGACTACGGTAGTAAAATCGGTATTTCCGCCCGCGCCCTTGCTGAAAGTAAGATGGAAGGTAATACGGAAGTAATGTCCGAGACGGAATACGATTTGATTACGTTTGACGCTGTTCCCGACCCTGGTTTCAAATGTGCACATTTGGAAAAGGTTCAGGAAAGCAAATCTCTGTCATCTATGACGACGAATGAGTTACGCAGCAATGTTGCCGCGCTGTCTGCTCTGAAGATTCCTGCCTTTGAAAGTCGTATGCGTGATATGGCACAGGAACTTGAGAAGCGCACGGACGATGTTGTCAATTCCGTCATTCGCAATACGAATGGGATGAATGCTCTTACGGTTGACCGTAAGGATGAAACGAATCGTAACTCGAAAAAGGTTAGCATCAATGAGATTATGACTTCATTTGATGTGTCCGTAAAATCGTCTGACGATAAGTCATCTGAAAAAGCATTCGAGTCCATATCTCGTAATTCCTCTGATGAAACAGACGGTATGAAGATTGCCCGTATGGAGCAGGACATCGACACATACCGTGATACCATTGAATCGCTGACTGAAAAGGTCGAAACATTACAGGCAAACGAGGCATTTCTTCGTCGAAGTAATGAAAGTTTGCGTTGCGGTATTGAAAAGGATATTTATCAGGCGAGCTACTTGGAGCGTTATTCAGAGCTTGCTTGTAAGGCCGAAGCTCTGGCGCGTAAACTTGATTCGCTTTACAAACGTTCTCAGCGCATTGTTCGTTGTGTGAATGAAGCGGCTTCTCATACGGACAATGGTTCGCAGATGGAAAAGAACGAATCCAGTTCTACGCAGGATACAGGTAAGATTCGACGTACCCGTTTCGATCACAAACAGATGAAGACAGAAGCATCGAATCGTTCCGAGCAGTCTCAGAAGTGTCGTCGTGTGTCTGTAAATGACATTATGTCTGATGCAGACAAGAAACGTGCAGACGAGACAACACAGCGTCTATCGAAAAGATACAGGATAGATGCTGATCGCCTTACGGAACTTGCAGATAAAAACGTAGCAACTAAGGGTAACGGCAGGTCATACGAAAGACGTGTCCGCAGTATATCTAACTTTGAGCGTGATGTTCACGAAATAGCCCCCGCCCGAGGGGTGTTCCTTACCGGTAAAGGGAAATGAAAGGAGAGTTTTTATGGCAGTTTTGACTAAAGAAGATCGTAACATTCTCAAACGCAATTATGAATCCTACGTTAAGAAGGTCGCTGATGTTCGTGGTAAACTTACCCCGGCTCAGGAAGACACCCTCCTCTTGACGTTCAATAACGCTGCTCGCGTCCTTGAAGAAGGTCAGAAACGCGTTAATGAGGGAATCATCCGAAGCGGTATTTCGCAGCCGTCCGGAATTTCTTGGTTCCCCGAGCACATGATCAACATGATTGCTAAGATGAGTGCTTCGTCAATCATTGAAGACCTTATTTGGGTACAGCCTATCGACAGCCCGCAGGGTCAGATCACATTCTGGGAAATGACCTATGGCGATAGCCGTGGCGACAATCTTCAGGGCAACGTGATGATCAATGATCTCGGTGTCTCCATCAATCACACGAGCCGTAACCGTTTCGCGTCTGGTCGTATCAGCGGCGAACCTGCCACTCTTAAAAATGGTCAGGTAGAGCTTCATGTCGCTCACATGCCTATGCTGATCGATGCCGACAATCAGATCATCTTCACCGACGCTGGTGATTCGAGCAAGCGTTATGCTCTTCGTAAAACTGGTTCGAGCACTTGGGAACTCAAAGCCCTCGATGCTCAGGGTTATCCTATCGGCAGCGATCTTCTCAAAGCCGGAACCATCGAAGTCAATCCTGACAGTGGCCTTGTAATGTTCACTTCTGAGGATGCAACTTTCGCTGCTCTTTCGAGCGTGTTTGTTGATTACACTCAGGATTTGGGTTCTGCACCTTCTCTGGCCGGTCGTCCCGTGTTCCGTATGAGAAATGAACCTATCCATGCTCTGCCTCACAAACTTCGTGTTGAGTACAGCTTCGATGCGGGTTATATGTATCAGAACAGCTTCGGGATTGATCTCCAGAAGACCCTCATCGACAACTGCACGATGGAGATGAAACAGGAACGTGATAATGAGGTCATTGACAACCTTCTGCGTCAGGCCGGAAATCACACTATTTGGGATCGCACCAATACCAACTACATTTCGCAGGCTGAACACGATTCTAGCTTCTGTGGCGAACTTCAGTCTTGTGCAAACAAGATTTACCAGAAGAGCTATAAGTTCCGTGGCAACTGGGCAGTCGTTGGTATCGAAGGTCTCAACGTCCTTATGAACGTTGGCCGTCCTCGTTTCGAGCCGAACTATGTCGAAAATCCCAATGGCCCCTATGTCGCAGGTGTTCTTGACAATTCCCTCAAGATCATTTGTTCACCTTATATTCGTGAAAACGAGTATTTAGTTGGACATAAGAGCATTTTAGAGAACAGTTGTGCACTGCTCGCGGATTACCTCCCAATCATGCACACAGACTGGTTGACCCGCAACACCTTTACTGTTGAATCAGGCTTTGTCTCGATGTGGGCATATAAGATGCTCCGTCCGGAACTCCTCGTTCGTGGTGAGATCAAGGGTTACTAAGTCACTGAACAAATCGTGAGATTTGGAAAAGCCCCGCTTCAAAAACGGGGCTTTTCTTTTATGTGTTTGTTCAGATATTATCATAGAGCTTAGTTACAATTTACTGAACAAGCATGGAATACTTATGGGACGAGAAAGAAACAGTGATAAACTTATCGGACAAGTCTTTGGCCGTTTGACGATAACCGGTATTGTCCCTGTGGACAAACGTCATTTGAGAGTTATCTGTCATTGTTCTTGTGGTCGGGATGTTACGATAAGGTGGGATGCGATACGACGCGGACAAGTGTCTTGTGGCTGTTTCCGTAAGGACTTTCTGAATGATGCAAAGGAACGTCAAGACGCATATAAGGAAGCTGTTGCACAGCGTAAACAGGAGCGTAAAGAACGTGGTATTCGTAACCGTGCTTTACAAAAAGCCGAACGTGCAGAGCGTAGAGTGAAACGAGAACAGGAATACGCAGAGCGTAGGTTGAAACGAGAACAAGAACGCGCCGAACAAAAGTCGTTGACTAAAGATTTCAACAATTATCCGTCCCCTGTAACCGAGGGGGATGTCTATTGGAATCTGACTGCTGTTCGACGTGATGGTAAGCGTTCATGGATTTGGCGATGCAATCTCTGTGGAAAGGAATTTAAGTACAAGCAGGGAAAAATAATTAAGGGTAAGTTCAAATCATGTGGTTGTTACAAGCTCGTGAGGTTCGATGATACGGATTTGCCTGTCGGAGCTATGTCTCATACGTTACGGTTTACTGGGGAGAAACGGATTGAGGGTTCAGGTGATGACGCCGTGTGCTTGTACAAGTGTATTTGTACCGTATGTGGACGTGTTGATTGGTATCCGAAACGACTTTTCAAAAACGAAAACAGTGCGTGCGAATGTGAACGTCTCAAACAGAAACGACGACGCTTTATTCAGGTGCTTTTGCAGTATAAGCGTAAGAAATACCCCGTTAAGTATGATGAAGTTCCTGCCCTGTGTGCTGCTTTTTTGAAACGCGAGAAACGAACTTTGATTGATTATGGCATCTGTATGCATGATCTTGCCGGAATGCGGCTACACTCCATCACGTCTTCGTCTGTGAATGATAACACGTTTCCAACGGCGGATTATTCTGCATACGGATCATTGTCATCTGGTGAAGACGTAACGATGCAGTCTGTTGTCCGATGCTTTTCTCCACTGCTGTATTCCTTTTTGTATGAGCATACGGCGATCTCAAGCATTGGTACTGACTGTCGTTTTCATGTGATGGAGAATGTAAAGACGCAAGAGGACATTTTATCGTTCCTTGATTATCGTTGCTTTGTCGAACATCTGATTCCGTGTGAGTTTCGTAGTGATAAATTCATGTACGTAGATTGTGGTGATGCCTATTTGTGCTTGCGTTTTGATCCTAGGCTTTTGTCTTTACGTCGCGTAAGAAACGAAATACCTGTGCTTACTATGCGTGTGTTCCCGAAGAGTTCTGGCTTTCACTTCACGGATGAGTTTGTTCGTTCCTTTATGTATTGGTTTTGTACGTCATTTATGCAAACAGATATTTCTTCATTGTCTAACGATGAAGTTATGTTCCACATGGAAGTGACGATGCCTGAAGTTTGGTTCTCGTATGTTACGTGTATGCACATGACGGAGCGAAAGGCAGTCATACGAAAATACCCGGTATGGTTACGACATGATTGTATCGTCCGAGAACGTGTTTTTTCGCAGATTGGGTTCTCGCTTCGTTCGTTACTTGCTTTGATGTATCCTGACATGCACGAAATCTATGTACGAACGTCGGCTGCATGTGATGTCATTACGGGGATGATGAAAAAGCTCGGATTCGTTTTTGCGCAGGAATTTCAATGTGCTTCATACACATTGGATGTGACACCTAGGTTTGTTTTGGGTATCTAAAAGATTACATGCCATCAGGGGTTTTGGATAGGAGGTATTTTATGCGCACCGTAAAGTTGATTACATATAACCCGGAAACTGAATCTTACGAGATGGGTCTTGGCACACTTACAACGGATCATTTCACAAGTTATGACATCTCATGTACGGATGATCTTCATGTCGGACGGAATCTTTGGGTCGGCAATGAGTTCTTGACGGCGGAAGTTATTCGTAATCTGAAAACTACGCCTGACACGCTTTCCTTAAATTCATTGCGTGCAAATGAGATTTACGTCAACGACAAGTCAGCGGATGAGCGTGGTACGCTTAGTGTTCACAATATTTACATGGCCAATGTTTACGGAGAACAGGTCGTATCCAACACGGCGGATATTGGCGTTATTACTTGTTCGCAGGTGAAGTTTGGTGATTTGACCTTGAACGAAGCTCTTTTATCGCAGCTTATGAACGGTTCAGGTAGTTCGTCCGGCGGAGGTTCCACCTCACAAGAAACTGTCTATGCGGATTATGCGTATATTACGAACTTTGTGTCTGCCCGTAATTTCCGTATTAACGGCGGTGAGTACAACAGCGGTAGCTTACAGTTGGGTACACATGATTTCATGTACGTCCAGTATAATTCTGAAACACAGGTCGTGAGTACATTTGCACGTGGTGTGTTCAATGCCGATAACGCAAAGATTGATCGTTTGGGTGTACGTGTTCTGACGGTGGACGGTATTACGTTCACGAGTACACCGGATGTTGAGGCGATGTACATTGCATCTTTGACTTCTGGCACAGGCAGATTCACATCTTTGAATTCGGATACGGGCAGTTTTGATTCCGTGTCTGCGGACGAAGGCAATTTCGACATGATAAAGTTGTTTGAAACTTCGTTTGACGGGGAATACTTAAAACTCGATGATGACGTTGTTTTTCGTTCTTATCGGAATGCACAGAATGATCCGATTTTTAGTGTGTCTTGCACGATGTTCACCGATACCCTCTATGTTTCTAACGCACTCAATACATCTAATGTCGAATGTACATTTGTGAATGCCTCAAATTCAGTCACAACGCCTATGATCAAGTTGGGAAATGCAACTGAAATTCAGAATAACATGGCTTTGACTCTGAATCGGAATTATTTCGACACACTGAACTCTTCAGTATCGACAAACAGCACAGATATTTCCAATCTTTCCAACGTTGTACAGTCAACCCGTTCCACTGTTTCGTCTTTACAGAACAGTGTTTCGACTTTGCAGACCAGTGTTTCGACTTTACAAACAAACTATGCGACTTTGAATAACGATGTCACGAGCTTGAAGTCGGCAAACACGAACCTTTATGGATTGAAGGTTGAACCAAGCGTTGCGTTCAATCAGGGCAATCCTGAGTATTCATTGACTCTTGTGGTGAACAATCCGCCCGAGGCCGGTGGTTCGACACAGACGCACAGGTACACATGTTTGACCGCAGAGAACTTTGACAGTGAAATTTCAATAGGTGCTAAATTAGCTGATCTGTACATGCCCTTTAGTACTTTTCCAGAAGGTAGTGCTTACCGTACTTATCCAGTAGGGACTATGTGTCTTTTCATGGCATACAATCCAAACGGGACTGGTTATATGGCAGGTATGACCACACATAGCGGGGCTGCAGGTGATTCGCCTATTCGCTTATACAGGGTGTCTATGCCTATTTCCACTGTTGCCGCAGGAAATACACCTCAGGAATTTTCCGTAATTGTGGACTTCGATGTGTCGCTACATGGAGAATGGAAACTTCTTAATGACTGTCCTTCTGGACGTAGTTTAGTTCTTGCACTTAGGATTTCGTAAAGGGTGGTTGTTATGGCTAATTACATTCATCGAAATGAAAAATTCTCAGGACGTAATTACTCACTCGCTGAGAGATTGGATGAGGTCTGTGCAGATGTTCAAGAATGTGCTGTTTTTAATGTTTCAGACTTGCGTAAAATTCTGTCAACCATCGAACGCGGTGCAGACGCATTAGGGTGTTCTTTACGTCTTCACCTGTTAAATGATTTTTCTTCTAACAGTGTTGAGTATTCAGTCCGTGATTTTTGTAAGAGATGTTCTGAATATTTGCCTTCGTCAGACGATACACATCTTGAGGTTTTCTGGTCTGGTGGAGAACCCGGTGATCAGTATATACTGGTGTGGACAGATGATGACGACGAGTATTCCAATGTCACTGAATTTGCTCAGTTCATCTTCGAGGAGCGACAGTGAAACACCTGTAATCAAAGTTTAAGACAGCATACGGGTTGTCTTAAACTTTGACTTTTTGTGTCACGGCATTTCGTCGTAAATCAAATGGAGCAATGGACACAAGTTCATTGTCATAGGTAAGAGGATAGGCAGAGGATTATGGCTATGGTGAAAGCAGAAGTTAAGAATTTGCGCCGCGTGAAAACTGGCGTGTGGGTTGGTGGTAAACGATACATTTTCCCGGCAGGGATACAGGTTCGCATGAATTTGACGGACGAAATGCTCCGTGAGCTTCAACGCAATAACGCTTTTTCGGTTAAGATTGTCTCTACAATTACTGATGGTAGTGGAAACAAAGACAAAGCACAGAAATCGGCGGTAGAACAAAAAGCCGCATCTGTTTCTGAAACAGTCGAAGACGTTATTCCTATTCCGCCTGAACCTGAGGAGCCTGTACAGGTGAAAACTGAACAAGAACATGAATCAGAGGAAGCGTCTGGCGATCTCGTTGAAGTTGATCAGAAACAGGATGAACCTGTGGAAGCTGAACAAGAGCAAGATCAGGAGCAAGAGCCTAAGAAAGAAATTTTCACGATGAAAAAGGATGAACTTGCTGCGTATCTCGCTTCAAAAGGGATCGACACAGAAGGCATGAGCCGTAGGGATATGCTCAAAGCCGCGAAACGCATTTAACATTCGTTTTGGAGTTGCTTTATGTCAAGGGATGAAGATTCCATTGCTTACAAGATTTTAAGTGTGTTTGAGTCAGACGCAGATGGTCTGCCTTATGTTATCGCATGTCGTAACGATATATGCTTAGTGCCTTCTTTGTTTGAAGAATGGCTTTATGACTGCTTTAGTGATGCCGTCACTGAAACAAAACGTGCCCTGAGTATTGCTGGTGCAGACGATCATTTACGTTCGTGTGTTCTGTCCGGCGAAGGAGATGACGAAGTGTATGGCGTTACGGCATATCTGTTCGAGGATGAAGACGCAATGGAATCCTTTATCTCTGATTACGGCACATGTGACAATGTGACGATACTGACGGAGCTTGAAGACCGTTGTGACTACATCACAACATCCATGTACGAGTTGGTTTGCAATGAACGTGAAGTTCACAAACTTTTGAAATAAGTGAGGTACGCGTATGATAAGAAGTAAAAAACGTCGTTTTGAATCATTGAACAATGACGATAAACGGAAAGCAGTAGCGAAGTTTTTTGGCATTAACCCATCTGAAATCGAAGTTGATTCTGTGACTGGGTATGATGGCCCTGTGACACAGGCGATAATTGGTGAGAACGAGTTCTGGATTCTTTCAGAGGATGAAGCCTATCGTGAAGCAACGGAATCGTTTTTCAACACAGGGTTGCGAGGTGCAGATATAGAACGCGATTCTTATCTGAACATGGCTGCGCGTAATTGTCCGTTCGATCTTGATCGTGTCGCAGAGTATTACTGTGACTATATGAACGATGTAGACGATGAAGGCGACGAGCGTTCGTATGACGAGATTCGTGAAGACGAATATGCACTTGAACAATGGGCGGATGACACGTTTTCCATTGAAGACCTTTGGGATAATGACTTGATCGACAAAGAACAGTTCTGTCGCAATATCTGGGATATGGACGGTATTGGTATGGAACTCGACATGGAGCAGCGTACTGAAAGCACTGTTTTCAATGGTGAGACTCTTTACATTGTTTTGCGTGACGGTGAGTGGCCTGATGTCGCTAATGAAAGCAAGCGTCATGCTGTCAAGGTAGGAAAGCGTCATGTTGAAACCAAAACCCGCAAGGTGTGTTCAATTCCATGTATTCTGAAATCCAACATACGAAGACATTTCGAGGATGCTACGGATGAACTTTCTGATGCAGTTGATGTCATTGAAGGTAAGGACAAGTTCGATGCCCGTGCATTTAAGTTCGAGGTTCGTTCCGGGAACAGTAATGGAATGATTAAAAACGGTAAGTTCGTCGGCAAACTTTCTGCAAATCTGACGATGCGCTATGAAGGAGCTGAATGTTCTGTTTCCGTTACAGATACCAAAGCCGAAATGACCGTCGATGAAATGCCGGATGTGACCACTTCATTGTATGCCGTGACCGTACAGCTCCCTACAAATCGCCGCGATATGACGATTGAGCGTGAAGGTGATGGTTACGTCATTCACATTGCTGCCGATTGCAATGTCGATTGTCCGGAAACCATGAAGTCGCTGAGTGCTTTATGCTACTGTCATTTCACGTTCCATGTCACGAACAAGCGAACTGTCGGTAAGATGTCCGCATGGATTCTTGAGGGTGTGGATGACAGTGTGAAGAAAAAACGTGGTGGCGGTCGTCGTCGCGCTTCTTCATTGGCAGGTATGCTCGATCTGGATATGTTCGCCGATGGAACCACGTATGACGACATTGAGTACGCATTGAGTTCGGGTGATTATTCATATCTACTTTAAGAATTAGACTGCTTCGTTTCCAAAGGCTTGCGTATCAAAGAAACGTGATATGCAAGCCTTTTCTTTTTGAGGAGAAAACAAATGCTTTTAGACCGTGCAAGGTGGGTAAACGAAATCAAAACACGTCTCGGTTGGCCTGTTGTGAACATTGAAATAAGCGATGATGTGATAAGTCAACAATGTGATATTGCGATTCGTAAAGTCGCTCCATATCTCAATTCAGTTGATGTGTTTACAGTTGGTTCGTCAACGGTGAAGTTCACGGATAAACTTGTGTATGCCGTACTTCGTGTTCATTCGCCTTCGGGTACGTATGCGCAATCAAATTATCAGGCGACGACGGACATCATTCAGATGAATATGTACTACGGCAGCCTCGGTAACAGCACGGAATTCTCGAACGGTCTTCAGCAATCTTTGCTTGCGCAAACCTTGTATAACACCCTTGAGGAAACAGTTGACGATATAGGTTTTCGTTTGGCAGGTGATACGTTATACATTGATGGTCAGAAACCGCCTTATACGGTTGAGGCAATTACAGAAAAAAGCGTAGAAAACATGCCAGAGAATTACGTCAACTGGTGCTTTGAGTATTCGCTTGCATTGACCAAACTGATACTCGGTCGTATCTATTCCAAAGTGACGATTCAGGGTTCACCTGTCACACTGTCTTCGTCTGATCTTTTGAGTGAGGGTAACAGTGCAATAAACGAGCTGGAACAAAAGCTCGGCACGGTGTCACACAGCTTGTTTTACTGCATGAGGTAGGGATTATGAGAGAAAATCGTTTTCGTAAAGTTCATGTCGGAACTGTTCGTAAATGCGAAAGTGCCGGTGATGCAACGCTTATGGGTCTTTGCAACTTTGTTCGCAGCCACGGCCAGTGCGATATTGATGTTACTGGCAGATCGAATTTCGGTATGGATCATTACGTCCAGATCGGTATCGACAACAGCGGTCTATTCTGCATAACAGATAAAGGCGAAAAAGTGGTTGCAAAACACATACGCCCGGCAGTCCTTGTGGAAATCGCTGATCAGCTTGGCGTACATGAACGTAGAACAAGAGCGCGTCATCTGCGTAAGACGTTAGAGGGATTTAATGACGGCGACGTTGAAGAAATCTATGACGTTGATGATAACGGTAATCAGGTACTTGTTGACCGCCGTATTTACGGTATCAGCATTATGCCAGACCCTAAGGGCGTTATCCCTATCGTTGAAGAAATTAAGAGCTATGTTCGTTTTCTGAAAACCGGTGAAGTTCCTCGCAAGAATAACCTCGAACCATCTACAACAACAAGACAACGACTGGCAGACCTCAAAGCTAAGTATGGCGATGATTGGAAAGCTCATGCAAAAGGAAATGGAGCTGATATTGCTCAAGCATCCGATGCGAAACCGGCTTTAGTTACTGACTTCTCGAATAAACGCGTTGCGATGGGCAACCTCAAGAAATTGATGATTGCTGTCATTAAGAATAACGTTATTTCTCAGGAAGAACTTTTAGACATTCTTCGTCCGTTGAATGATAACGACACTGCGGATTCCGTTCGTATGTCGATTCTCCGTGATAATCCTGAACTGGCTGAACTTCTGCCCATTGTCTTCGGCGACATCGACACGAAAGAATTGGAACACGGTGTAGGTTCACATGCACACAGCATGGATTTTGATGATCTCTTGGATGATCCGACGAAGCATGATGCGGCTGCACGTATTACCGGTGATTCTCCGAAAGACCCAGAAACCGGTAAACGTGCCCGTACAGGCGGACCCGGAAAACGTATGGATTGGGAACAATCATCCTATCGCGCCATCGCTGAACAGGAAGCCAATGCGTATATTGAATTGCTCACATCGGCAACTGGCGGCAAAGGTCACACAAAAGTTCTCGGTCGTGAAGAAGCACTGAATAAGCAGGACGCAACCGATATGATTATCGCTATTCAGTCAGACTTTCAGGGTAAAGGTTCAAAGGCAACCGGTCGTAATTTCGGAGATGCATGGATGGGTGATCCATCACGTGAGGATTACGGCTTTGACACTGAACATGCCGTGTATGGCGGTATCTCTGTTTCCTTTGGAGGTTTCGCACGACGTGAGCCTGAAATCGGAAAGAGTGGAAAGCCGTTGCGTGGCGGTAAAGTGAGCTATAACGTGAGTGGCCGTGGTGCGAATGCACCTGATTGGAGTTGTGCATTGAGCATTAAGATTGCTGCTCCGTATGTCGGCAGTCTTGATGATCCGAATGCAGAACATGATCTCATTCCGTTCTGCGTCTCTGTCGGTCTTGGTCAGATGAACGGTGTTCAGACGGTCGGACGAAAGAAACTTGAAGACCATATTGATCGTGTATTCACAGGTCTTGTTAAAACACGTGGTCGTGCTTATGGATGTTCCGTTGTGGATAATGTTTACAATGCAACCGCGATGTGTCGTGAAGTAGATGCCAATAAACAGGTTGAAGGTTTGAAGTTCTTGACCCGTTGCGCCTGTGCCGCTTTCGGTGAATGTATCGACATGGTGGACAGTGTTGACATTGACGATGCTGAAAGCATCCGTAACACAATCAATGTCAATGTGTTTGAGAATCGCACACGTAAACTATTACGTAACAGCAGAAGACGGAATGAAGCTATGGTGTACAGCCGCGATGAAGATTACCCCATTCAGGAGTTGATTGAATGGGTCAACATGAATGGTATCCCTTCCATTGAGTCAGACATAACGGCTTCTGATGTACGTGATTTCAGAGAGCTTTGTGCAGATGGATGGGTAAAGTTGAATGACAATTACATTCAGCAGCTTCTTCGTGATATGAGCTATATTAAGAAGCATACAACATCTCGCCGTCAGTTCCTTACTTCGTCTGAGAAGAAAGAACTGCGTGATGATATGGAAGAACTGTTCGATGCCTTTGAGCGGTTTGATGATTCTATTGTGGATGATCCTGTTGCCATCTTTATTCGTGATAATTCTAAACGAGGCGGCAAAGGCAGCGAACTTCCGTATTACCTTGAATCCAGTCTGCGCAACTGTCGTAATTGGGTACAGGATCATAAGAACGAGAATGAGGAATTGGCATTTTATGCAAGCAACATTCTTGATTGTCTTGACGATATTGAGGATGCGTTCGGTGAGAAGAGTTATTCCTGTGATGCTTCTCGCCTCGGGTATGGTGATGCTTCGTTCGAGATTAAAGACGATTCATCACTTCCGAAATATCTCGACATGCTGAAAGGTCGCGGCAAAATTTCTATGCAGGATTTCGAGGACATGTATGAGGAAACGGAACGAATCGACGGTACGGTTGAGGCCATGTTCGATCTCGATTTGGAACAGATCGATAACCTTGAAGAATCGTTGAACACTGATTCCGATCTTGAACAGATGTTTGAAGACCTTCGTGACCTGTGGCTTAAAGTTGTGGATGCCATCGAAGGTTTCCCCGGAAGTCTGCATAACAACCTTCGTTTCTCATGGGAATCACGTAATAAACGTATTCAAAAACATAAGGCTCGTATCTAATAAGTATGCAGTCCTCTTGTGAATAAAGAAAAGCCCCCACGTTCTCCGTCATGGGGGCTTTTCTTTTCGCATACGGTAGTCAGGTTGAAAACATCCTCGTAGAGTTGTCAAATTTGCCCCGTACTGAAAAGTTTTGTCCCTCCCCTAGTAATCATACCCCCAAGTCGAAAAATGCGTCAGAACGCAAATTTTGCCCCTCTATGGACGTGGTCTGTTTTTCGTATCAAACTTTGTGGTTTGCTTTGTTTGCAAGGAGATGATTCATGGCACGTAAAATCGTTGACATCAGAGATTACGACATGGGGTTGCTTCGTCGATTCCAATTCTTTTACCCGAACACTGTGTGGGTGAATCGCGCAAGTATTTCCATTGCTGAAATCCGCGACAATAAGATTTACGAGGGGCAAGACATTTCATTTCCGGTTCTGATTCTTCGTCGAACACAGTGCCCTGTTATTTACAAGGATAACAATACGTATTCGCAGTTAAAGACCGGCGACAGACGGACTAACATGATGTCGCCTGAACAAATTGCAGCTAATGGGTATCCAGATGATTTGACTATCGTAAACAGTTCGTATGAGCTGAAATACGATCTCGAAATCATTGCATTGGACAGGGACAACTTCGACGAACTTGTGATTGAAGCACAAGAGAATTTGCTTCGGTATCCCTATTTGACGTTCGATGCGGATGATGCCATTATCGACGGAATGAGTGTGCATTTGCTTTTGGATGGTGTTCAGGACAATTCAGACTTGGACAATTTCGACGAACACACACCGTTTTACAGGGCCACGCTGTCATTAACATTACGTGCTTGGATTTATCGTAAATATCGTAGGTATCAGGTTGAGGATATGGGTATCCATATCAAGGCGAAAGATACCGATCAATCAAAAGGTATTGTGACTGAGCTTGAGGTGCACGCACCACGTGAGGAATTTGTTCCACAAGGAGGAATCAATGTTAAAACGGGTCTTAAAAAATAGAGTTTTTTGTAATGAATCAGAAGCATGGGATGCCGAGGCTCGTCTTGATGTAGCACAGGACATCTGTCAGGCATTGAATATCGTTGATCATTTCTCTGATGGCGACAAATGGGAAGTCATTCCACATGAATCTGACGGGTATGTTACTGTAAGGAACACTTCGGATGACGACTACATGGACGGGTTGTTCTGTGAAGTTGAAATCGACAATGTGTGGGCGAAATGCTTTGCTGCTCCACAGGATGAGGGCGGCGATTATGTTCTTATCGGAAAGGTTCGTTGGCTCGCACGTGACCTTCTGGATAAAGTGACTGATCTCGTCGGTTGCGGATCGGAATGTGCTCTTGAGGCAAAGAAACATAAAGTCATAAAGACTGAAACCATCGACACCAATCTGGATCAACTTCATGGCGACATGAGTGACGAGCTGATTGCTGATTTGAAAGTTGCATGGAAAGCCGGGAATCGAAAAGCCGAACTGCTTTGCTCCAATCATAAGATGGAAATCCAAAAGATTCTCAAAAAATATGGCGATGACATGTACGGAATGTCCGATCTTTCGTTCTTCGATTTCCGTGGTGGGTACGATTCGTTGGCACGCGACATTCTTTTGTGTGCAGATATCATAACAGACGAAGACATTGAGCGTCGTTACATGGGTCTTGAGTCGAGCCGTCGATTTGTACGTCGTTGTGAGAACATCAAACGTCACTCTGTGAAACATTCACGTAAATATGAACGCTCAAATGCCGTGTATTCACAGAAACATGCTGATCGTGCACATGAACTCGCCAATCTGTCTGATCAGGCTCTTATGGATGCTTTGCAGCCGGGCGATATTCTTGAAGGAACTTGGGGATATAATCGAACCATTACGGATTACTTCATTGTGAAACGTAAAACAGCAAAGCGCGTTGTTGTTCATAAGCTCGTGAGTAAGAATGGAGATCAACCCGGTGATTCGTGGGGTGGTTGGACGGTTTGTCCTGTGCTTCCGCCGAAAGAAGACGCTTCCGCGAAAGACGTTCAGGGTATGATGTCTGGTAAGGACGTTAAGATTGCTGATTACCCGAAATACCTGTCTGTCTATCAGGGCGATTACGGTTGGGAAAACATGGACTAACAATCAAAACAACACGAGGTGCTTGGTATGTTAAAGAAAACACGTATAGATAAACCAGAACGTCGCGGTCTTAGAAGCACGCATCTCGAAGCCAAAAAAGCGTCTGGTACAAACAAAGACGTTATCAAGATGATTTTTGCCAAATTCGGTGAGATTTACAACGAACTGTATGAGGCGGATCAGCTTCCTGATGACTATTACGAGATGCTTGATTTCTTTGACACGAAGCTCATTAAGAAATGTCAACCGTTGGTTATGGCATTAGCAAATGCACGTATGGATATGTTCACGTCCGATAGAGAGTGTGTTGCTCTTGCAAAGACCATTAAGTTCTTTGGTTTGTACGCAGAATAATAGATGCGTTAAGATAAGTGGAGCATGGAGATTGCGCTATGTACAGAAACGAGAAACTTGAGATTGCATCGCAGGATTTCGTGAAATCCCTAACAAAGGCACGGGCGATGGAAGACAGTCAACCTGCTGATCGTGTGTCATTGGGGTTCGATGCTGTCCTTGCACAGTTGCAGGAACTTGTCTCCACATTATCTGACCGTGTAACGCGTGGTGAAGCTGTCATTGATCGTATCGAAGAAGCCTTGTCTAATATCGGTATCGACTTGGATGAAGCTGAAGAAGAAGCCGAGAACACCGAAGATAGTGAAAACGCTTCTGGTGAAGAAACAGGTGGCGAGGGTGGAGAAGGTGGAGAAGAATCAGCACCAGAGGAAGGTGAGGAACCTGCACCAGAAGAAGGTGAGGAAGAGCCTGAAAACAACAACTTCGATTAAGGAGATACGGGATGCTTCGTACAGACAAACGAAAATTTTTGCTTCGTAAGGAAGCATTGGGTGTTGCTTCCGTAAATGCTACGGATATTCAGAATTTCAAGCATTTGGTGAAGTTAGCATGGAAATTCCGTGATAAATCAGTTCAGGAGTTTTCTGACTGGTTGGAAGATAATCTCCGTGGTTTCGATGCTTATGATTATATGTACGCAATGGCTGCTTTCGGATGTCTTAACGACAAAAAACGTGTTGATGTGTGGGATGCTTTGTTCGCAGTTGTGGAACAATTATTCGGAAAGTCTTCCCCTGAACATAAGTTTGCCCTTGAAACTTATTACACGGATGCGTCGCCATGTTCCAGCCGTAAAGACGTAATACAGCACTGTCTTTATGTGTACTGGCATGAAACGCCCGTTGATGTGGCCATAAGGAAAATGTGCAAAGACTCAAGCTCTTACATCACTTATGATGAGGCATACCCTGTTATTGCAGTATGTCGAAATACTAAAGTGAAGGGCAATGGTAAGCTCTATTCCAGTTATGCTTCTGATATGGAAGAATGGTTTAAAGATATGTTTGGTCAGAAGCAAGAAAGTCGTTACTTTAAATGATAACATGAAAGAAATGGCACTCATTTGAGTGCCCTTTCTTTTGCTCAAAACAAAAATGGCAGCGATTCTCACGAACAGCTACCATTACCATGTTAGATCACTATTTCAAGTTCACAACCAGAAATAGGTGAAGTGTTTATTATCACAGACAGGTTTGTCTGTCTAGGTATTTACGTACTGTTTGATGAGGTTGTCGATTTCATCATCCGTTGCCAGTACGCTTTTTATCGTGTCCAGAACTTCATCGAATTTGTTGAACTGTATTGCGGCCTTCACGGCATCGCGTAGAAGTTTGTATGGGTATGATGCGAGGCAGTTGTACTTTGTTTCACCGTCCCGATAAAACGTGTACGTCTTTACATACCGAATAATCTTGTCGATCTCTTCCTTTGCGTGAAATGAAACCAACGCGCCGATGGGTCTTGGATTGTCTGACTTCCATGAGCACATAATCTTGTCGAACAGTTCACTCGATTCGTATGCAGAGATACGCAATGCTTTCGACATTTCGGCACGAACACAGTAGTTGGCCTGTGTAGTGATCACGCTTTTAATCATGGTGAATAAGCGTGACTGGTCACTGATTCCTTTAAGCAGGAATAACTTCTGGATGGATGGCAGGTGCATGAAGTCAGGAACCGTGAAAAACTCATTGTCTGATACTTGGTCGTTGAACCTTTCCTGATTTAGTCTCTTTTGCATTGCGTTTTCGGTGATACGTCGAAGTTTATCGGCGTCTGTGTTTGTTTCGTTCTGCATTTGTGTTTCAAGAACTTTCATCACATCGTAAGTTGATTGTTGGCTTGTTCGTTTCAGGGATTCGATGTCGTCACTCATTTGTTTAAGGCGTGCTTCCAAATCTTCGTTTTTCTTTTTCGACTTCTCGAACTCGTCCGTGATGGCTTTCATCTTTAACGGCAGTTCTTTCAGAGTGATTTCCCCTTTGAGCCGGTTTTCAAGGTAGAGTTCGCAGAGTTTTTTAGTTACAAAGCTGATGAAACGGTTCGCTGTGGTAGGCGCATATTCCATTATAAGCATAAGTGATACGGACAGATTGTACTTGCAATTTGCGTCTTTCGTGTAAATCACGCATTTGTCGTCGTCAAACAGGTTATTCGACATCAGGCGTGATGCTTTGACGAAACTGACGGTTGCATTGCACATATCGCTTATCTGGTCTGTTGTGAGCCATACCGTGCAATTTTCAAGGTCGAAGTCTTTTCGTGGGATGTCGATTTGGATTTGACTGTCTCCATACGTGGTATCGAACGTGATAAATTCGCTTGTTTCAAAGGTTTTGCTGCTCATAAGTTCTCCTGTGAAAGATAGATGACGAAGACCCGAGCCTTTCAGGTTTTCGCTTTGAACGTCGATACTATCATAAAAGCATCATTGATTTGTGTTTCAGCACCATGACACGTTTTCGTAGGCGTTAAGCAAGTAACTCAGTATGGCATCATTTCAACCTGTGATTAAGTGGTCTGGATCAAAGCGTTCTCAGGCCGCTTTGATTAAATCGTTTATGCCGTCAACCTTTCGTCGGTATTACGAACCTTTTGTTGGCGGAGGTTCTATGCTTTATGCCGTCAATCCGAATGACGCAGTTGCCGGTGATGTATGTTGCCCATTGATCAATCTGTGGAATGCCATTAAAGAACGGCCAGATGATGTCAAAGCAGGGTATCGTATCCGTTGGGAGAATCTTCAAAAGGAAGGTGATGAAACGTATTACGATGTTCGTGACGAGTTCAATCGCGATCCTGACAATGCAGACCCGAATGACTTTTTGTTTCTTTTGCGCACGTGTATGAATGGTTTGGTTCGTTTCAATCAGCAGGGGAAGTTCAACAATTCGTTTCACTTCGGTCGTCCCGGTATTCATCCCGACAGATTAAATAAGATTATCGACGAATGGAGTGAACGGATAACGCATACGGTCTTCATCTGTAATGATTTCCGAAACACCTTAGAATCTGCAACTGATGAAGACGTTGTGTATCTTGACCCGCCTTACTTCCATACGAAAGGAATGTACGGAGACACCTTTAACAATCAAACCTTGTGGGAATGTCTCAACGATTTGAATAGACGGAACATCAAATGGTTGCTTTCGTATGACGGTAAATCCGGCGATGAGGATCAGACCGTTGAAATTCCGAAAGAGCTTTATCGTCGGCATGAGTACATTAAGTCTGGTATTTCGTCATTCAAGCGCATCGTTAAGAAAGAAAAAGCGATGGTCTTTGAATCACTTTACCTCAATTATTAGTGGATAATCAAAGTACAGGCTATGAGATTTGCAATCAAGAACCCATACGATACCGTCTATGCGGATGAGCTTGTTCGACGTGTTCAATCTCATGGCCTGTCGTGTTTTGTTCGTGTTCAAAGAAATGAACTAAACAAATCAAAACTAAGGGATTGTGACCTTGTGGTGCGCAGTATTGCGTATGACGAGGTTCGACATGAGTTTTATTTCAAGAAAGACATAGAGTTCAGGCAAGCGTATTACAATGCTACCTTAATGGTGCTGCGCTCTTGGGTGTCTTCCTTTTTAGAGTATATGCTTGTTTCGCCTTTAGCGAATAATCTCTTGGGAGGATTTGGTTATGGTCAAAGACGTTAAGAAACACACACGTTATGAACACATTACTTCAAGCGCACAGCAGAAAACTTCTGGAAAGCGTCGTTGCGAGGGTTACGTGAGTAGTTATGATGGTGAAGAACGTGAGATGCGCACTACGTTCGGATGCATCAATCCAGAGGATGCCAATTACTGCGATCATCTCTTTCAGGTAGGTATTTGGCCCGGTGCTGGGTATTTTCTTGACACGATGCTCGTATGGGGTAGCGATAGTGCTCTTGAAGCGATTCTTGAAATTGCTGCCGGTTGGTGCGAAGAAAACGCGAAATACCTGCTCGTTCCTGATGATGAAATCTACGAGATGCAGGGAGATTATGTTCGTGACGCCATTCTCGATGATCCAGAGAAATATGGCTTTACACCTGAAGATGTTGAAAGCGTCAAAGACATGAGTATGGATGAAATCTGTAACCGTATTGGCGGTGACGATGTGTGGTACAACTTGTGTGATGAAGCTCTTGAAGCATACGGCATTCTGTACGTTGACCCACAGCTTTATGTACGTGGTGAAAACCTTCGTATCGAAGAAGTCAACCCGAATGATTATCTTCTCGACGGTATTTATCCTGATGATTACGACAATGGTGAGGATGTGGATAATGATTAAGAAACAACGTAAACAACGTAAATTTGAAAGTCGTAAGCAGGTTGGCCGCGACGATTTTTACGATATGGTGGCAGAAGCATTTGACCAGTGTGGTTCAAGTGACGGGGATTCCGTCTATGTTTCCACAAGAGATCGTATCGGTCAGGAACTTCCTTATGAAGGGTACATGAAACTCGAAGACGTGACTGACATTGCACTGATTTTCCATACTGTATATCCTGAACCTTTGCGTCTTAGCGATGTTACAGATCAGACGTTCATGTCAGCAGATAGCTCCCGTGACTCTATTCAGGAAGCTCTGGATGACGCAAAAGAATATCGTGACATCAATTTCGTTGAAGACGTTGCTTATACCATGAACGATCATGGTCGTGTTGATGAAATTGAAGTTCCATTTGCGGATATCTTTGAAGACCTTTCATTCGAGGATGATGTTCAGTTTTTGGACAACGGTATTCCTGTGATCAACTCAGATGAAGACTTTGAAAATGTCTTTGCTATTGGCGTGAAGTACTTGCAGGGTGAAGTTGAGTATTACAACGACAAAGTGTCCGGCGAAGCTGATGATGTTTACAGCTCAGTCTGTGGAGAATTGGACGACATCATTGAGAACCTTGAAGAAGCCTTAGAAAATGCCAACGAATCACGCAAAACTACGATGAGAACACGTCGTTATCGTCGTTAAATGCAGATTTAATTCTGTGTGAAATCAAAGCCCGTTAGACAATGTTCTAATGGGCTTTTTCTTTTTTGAAAGGATTGAGTGCAATGAAGTATCAGATTGAAATGAAACGAATTAAGGATTCAGAATGGCGTCAATATAAGGTGTTTGATTGGTATCTGGCCGCGTGGTTTGATTCGTTAAAAGGTCGAACGTGGACGAATTTTCTACTTTGGTTGAATGATGTCGATGATCGAATCGAGACTAGAATTGTTTCAATTCAGGAATAACGCTCTATTTGTTTTTCGATAAGCCTTGTATCATAACAGTTTGTGTCGTCTTTAGTGTTGCGTACACATTTGCTTATCAAAACCAAATAGATTTTGACGTGCGTGTGATGCGGTCAATGTCTTCGGCTGTTGTGCGCACGACAGTTTAGGCGTGCATCTATCGCATGGTTTTAACGTTGCAACGTAATAGGAGATGCTTATGAAACCTACAACGACGAGAGAGGCGGCATACGTCCAGACATACATTAAGGACAATTCGCTGATCAAGAACGCGCCGGACTTTGCCGGTTTGTTTGCATGTGTCACGCCGTGGGGACCAAAACCCAAGGCCGATTCAGATGAAATCGTTTATGAACCTGTGTTTATTCAAGACACCGACACGCTTGATCGTGTATTCGGTGATCCGCGTATCGATCCTGAAAAGTATCGCGACCTTTATGCTGTCCGTGAAATAGTACGTACCGGTTTTTCTGTGTATATCAGCAAGGTTCCTTCCGGTGATCCTGCAGAATTTCTGTGCCTGTTAAATGACGCTTCTAAGACAGACACGTCAACTGAAACTTTGCGTACAGATGAAGACGGTGTACTCTTAATTGACGGTCACACCAAAGTTTCAGACATTACGAATGGAAACGGCATGGCGGTTCTCGGTTTTGAGACGGCTTTCGGTACAGCTGACGCTCCCGCTAAAGCAGAATTGGATGCTACGAACATTATTACGATGCGTCGTATGGGTGCTCTTGGTAACAATATCGCCGTCAAGGTAACGCGTGAATCCACGATGCAGGATGGTGTTGAGACAGGTAGCATTTACACACTGCATATTGGAGAGAAAACATCGGACGGTTACAACGAGATTGAGAATCTTGCTTCCAGTGGTGATACGGTTGCAAATGCTTTCGATTCAAACATTATTGTGTCCGGTTCCTTCGACAAAAGTGATGCGGATTTACTCACGGCGTTGACTGAGTGGACTGCCCTTGAAGGCGGTGTAGGTAACTATCACGGCATTTGGAAAATCGGCGATCTGGCTAAACTGCGTAATATCTATGGCATTGATGAAAGTGCTCCTGCGTATGAAGTCGTCACGTACTGGTTTAATTCTGCAGGATGCGGTGAATTTATTTTCGTTCCGTTCCCTGCTTCTGAACCCGATCTTGATCTTGCAGACGCGTTCCCGAAACTCGCCGCGATGGGTGCTTCAAAGAAGTCTGTCATCGCAATCGACACTGATGACACGGATTGGTTTTCTCAGACGGAAATCAAGAATGCAGTTGATGACAATGAGTATATCGTCGTTATCTCCCGTGTAAGCACCGGAACTGATACTCCGTCGGCTCTTGCGCCCGTGGACATGTTCGCCACGTATCCATCATGCGTAAAAATGGCTTCGACGAACACGAAGTTCGGAATGAACATCGCACTGGCCTGTGCGCTTAATCAGCAGCGTAATCCAGTTGATGCTTCTGTAAAGACAGATGACATGCTCGGTCGTTTCCTGCCGGGTGTTGTCCCTTGTACAAGCGCAGGAACAGAAGTTCTCTACGATGCAACCAAATATGAAGACGCGAAAGCAAACAATCTGATTACGTTTGCGCAGACTGCTTCTGGTGAAACGCGCCTTTATATCGCAAACAGCCCCGTGTCTTGCACGTACATGGTCGAAGGAATTGATTACACCGTTGAAACCGTAATGGTTGATGGTGAGATCAAGACGAAACTGACGTTCCCGAAACAGAAGAACTCTGAGGGAAAAGAAATTCCTTACACTGATGGTCTGGAAGTATCCGTTGATCATACGGCTTCGACAAAGCCTTATGCAGACGTTCTGTCGAGCATTACAGATGAACTTTATCTGATGACCTCACTGATTCAGCTCAAGCCGAAATCTTTGGGTCTGTATGCAATGGACGTTCGTCTGTATTCTCATTATGATGCAGCCAATCCAGATCAGAACGTGATTGTTTCGACACGTACATCACTGGCCGAAGGTTTGTCAAACGGCGCGTTCATGGAAGCACTGAACTCTACGCTCGGAAGCTACCTGTCATTCAACCTCATGGAACCCTATGAGCCGGATGGTACAGATGTCGTCGAGAGCTTACGTGCTATCGTCAAAAGCGGTAATACCTGTGGTGATCCTCTGATTCTTTCACAGGGTAAAATGTCGTTCGGTGTTGGTGATTATCAGCGTGCTTTGGAAGAATTCAGGAATCCTGCCTACAACGGATGTTTTATTTCCGAGTTATCTGCAATGGTTACTGATGCCGACGGAAACATTGTTCATCTCCAAGAAACCACGGATGAGTCTCCACGACGTGTTCTGCATTACTACATCAAGCAGATTGCCGCCGACCGTAAAGACCTCACTTGCGTATTCACGACGCCTTATGGGTTATCGCTTGATGATGCTTGCAACTGGGTAAATAGTCTGGATAAGTATTCAGATTTGTGGGAATACGGTGTTTCTGAACCCGTGAATTATGTCGAGCAGAGCTTTTACTGCGAAATGTATTGGGACTGGGTTCGTGTAACTTGTCAGAAATTGAACAATGGCGTTATTTCAAAGACGGTTCGCGTCGATATGTCGCCTTGTTATCTCGTTATTATGCGTGGTCTTGCGTCCTACCGTACAAGGGGGACGTTCTATCCAGTCGCCGGTGAACAGGGTGGCAAACTTCCTGATGGTGTTGCCGTTATTCGCAATCCCTCGACTAAGACAGAACGTAATAAACTCATCAATCATCGTATCAATCCAATCTTCGACCTGGGTGTTTTAGGTGTTCAGATTTACGGTAATGAAACGTTGAATTACAAGTATACCGATTTGAGTGCGGCTCATATCGCCCGTACTCTGGTTTACATTCATCAGCAGGTTGACCGTTACACGAACACCCTGACCTTCTCGCTCAATGATCGCTCGCTTTGGCAGAAATGGAAACAGTATGTTTCATCGAACATTCTTGATCCGATTTACGCTCTTGGCGGCCTTGCTCAATACTCGGTTGCGATGGGTTTTGACACCACGTCTCCGGAACTTATTGCACAGCGTAAGATTAACGGCGTGATTCATCTCCAGTTCGTACCCGATGCGGAAATCTTTACTGTGGACTTCATCGTGGATTCCTCAGCGAATACCGTTGAGTCAGGTGCAATCTAAGACACCCCGTTACGTCCTGTATGTCTATCGAAACAGACAGTGAATTCTATGATCTGCCTTATAGCCGTGCAGGACGTTTCAAGGGATTATGGATTTGAAAGTTTACATAATCATACGAGATAGGAGAGATACCCATGCTTACTAAACGAGAGCATAAATATAACGTACAACGCAATGTGCAGCGTATGCCGGTACGGCGTGATGAAAAGAACGTCATTTCAGACGAACTGATTGAAGCAGAAGACCGAAAAGAGTTCGACATTCTGTGCAAAACAATGGGTGCAACAGATGAAGACCTTGTCGTTGAAGCAAGAACAAAGAACATCCTTATCGGTCGTATCAGCAGTTCTCTTGAAATGAAGCGTTTGTTGATGTTTGATGTTATGAACACAACTGTTGATAAGGACAAGAAAGAAAAAGTCTTAACGTATCACATTAAAGTGTCGAAAGGCGACCTTGCAGACAGCTGCCTTAAATCCCTTGAGAAAGGTTGTTTAGTTTGTATTGAGGGCACTCTTAATGGAGACACAATGAAAGCGTCACGTATTTGCTTTCTCGGCAAACGAAAATCTGAATCGCTTCGCCTTATCAGCATGAAATCGGAAAAAGTGCATAAGGTTTCATCAATCTGCAAAGCCTCTGCAAACGAAGACGATCATCCAATCTACAAAGTGTCCTGTATTACCCGTGAGCATTCGGCCACACGTAAGAAATACTCTGGTGAGTTTGATTCCTTACAGGATGCCATGAAAGTTTGCGCACAGGCTTACAATGCCGGTGTCGATGTCTGCGTTGAATGCGGTGATCAGCTTTATGCTAAGATTTACACGAAGACGAAGGAGTTCGAGGACTTCACCGATGATTCCAGTGCTACGAGTGCTTTCCGTGAAGCCATGATGTGGGCGAAATCACCGGAACGTCGTAAGAAAGACGAAGAAGAAATCAACACTCAGGTTCCCGATGTCAACTCGCTTGCAGAAGCAATTCCTGATAATGCAATGATTCCTGATGGTGAGGATATTCAGTTTTCAGAATCAGAAGAAAAAAGCGAATGTGATGATGAAAAAGCACAGGAAGCACAGGAAACCTCTGATGTAAATCTTGACATTATTGCACAGGAATCCACAGAAGACCCGAATGACATTCGTGTTTATGCAAAAAATCACCAAATGACTGTTATGACCGAAGCACATATCAATGGTGTTAAACTTACGCGTATGTGTCCCGGTGTTGCAGGTAAATTTAACGGACGCAACCGTCTGAAACAATAATCAGTAGGAGGCTTATCATGGCTGACAATGTTAAATTATCGCAGTATTACGGTGCGTCTCATTTTGCGAACAGTGTCAACTGGGAACCTCAACGTGACGCCCACTGGGAACTGAAAATCGATCTTCCGACTGCACAGTTCCCGGACAAGATCAACAGTGCCCGTCGTTCATTTACCAATGTTGATGAGGAAGTTATCCGTCTGGCTGTTCAGTCTGTTGGACTTCCGCAGCTCGGTGTAACGCCGTCACCCGTTCGTCGTGGTAATGATCAGGTGTTCTTTGCCACGAACCCACAGATGGGTGGTAACTTTAACATCACGTGCATTGATGCTATCGGTTACGATGTTCAAAATTTGCTTCTGGACTGGTTCCGTTTGATTTACAACTTCGACGGTAACAGACTTATGGGTCTTGCGGTCAATTACAAAACGACGGCCACATTGTTTGTGTTTGCTCCTGATGCATCTATCATTCGTGCATGGGAAGTTTACGGACTGTTCCCGACTTCGCTGCAGATTCCTCAGATGGGTACACAGGGCGGTTTCACGACGATCAATGCCGGTTTTTCATGTGACCGTCTTGAACGTGTGTCCATTGCCACCTCTAACACTTAATTCTGATGGAGGTGACTTATGGCTACGTTCATTAAAGAAACGAATACACGTGACGACGCTCTTACGGACATTTATGGTCGTGAAATCAAACGCTCGTTTTCACTGCCGAAGTATGAGAGTTTCGACCGAGAAGATTCTGATGTAGAAGTTATGCAGGAATCGTTGACCGTAAACAAACCGACGGAAATCTTTGAAGACGAAGAGTCCCGTACCGCTTTGGAGAATGTCATTGATGGTATTCTTACGCAGAATGGTTGTGGTAACGATGCGACGTTAGACATTGTTCATCACAATGACGGCTCTGAAACGTGGAATCTCAAGGCGTATGCTGATTCGCTTACGTCTTCATCTGATGGTTCTGAGGATGATCGACCTGCATTGGTGATTTCAGTTGATGTCGATAATGGCGGCATTATTACGCACATTGAAGGATTTGATGGAATTTCTGCTGTAATCAATAGCCGTATTGATTCGCAGAGTTTCTTGGATTTCGTTCGTTCGCAGGTGTCCGAGTACATGGAACTCGTTGGTCATGTTGAAAGTACGGTTCAAGGTGAAACCATTGATCTCGGCGTTGGCGTTACAGCGTTGACGACGAACCTTCGTGCGGAATCGCAGAATATCGCACGGGCAATAGACTCTTCTGTTCAGAGCGTATGCGCCGATTACATCCTTGATTTGACAAGGGTGTACAGTTCTTCTCTGTCTGAAACTTCTCTCGTTTCTTATGCAGGAAATTATGCCGACAAAGATCGTATGCCTCACAAGCTGACCGTGGATGTTGTGCCCTACAACAACGCTTTGGCGATGGTGATTACGTCTGATGGTACGGCGGTGAAAACAGCTGAAGACATTAAGGATGCATCCGCGTTCGTCGATTGGGTTCGTGATTCAGCATCGTATCGAATGAATGAGGGGCGAAAACTCGTATTACGTCCAGTTCGATAATTCCATATTCGTATTCGAGTATGGTTCGGGTTCGTTAAGGGGATTTTCCAGTTCTGGTCAATCCCCTTTTCTTTTTCGTTTCTATACCTGCCAAATTTGCCCTGTACTAAAAAGTTACGACATACCCTAGTAATCATACCCCTAAGTCGAAAAATGCGTCAGAACGCAAAATTTTGGCTCTTACAGAATGAAGTTCGTTTTCGGAGATTCTAAACCATGCCGACAGTAACCTCATCAACAGTGAATACAGTTCAGCAAACCAATGCCGTGATGGTTACGGATAATGATGTTCGTCAAGGCTTGGATGTCCTGAACACACGACTTCAAGAGATGCAGAAGAAGTCGGACGAGAACATGGCAAAGCTCTGGGGAAAGACCGCAGAGGCTTTGAATGGTGTGCTTCGTTCGATTAAAGAGACGCAGAAAACGAATGACAACCTTGCGTCTGCAATGGGCGAGCTTTCCAAGCAGATAAGTAGCAGTAAGTCTTCACAACCTACTCCCGGAACGCATCCACAAACCGTTCCACAGAATCAGAATCAGAACTTTCTATTACCATCACAGAACGGTACGAATGCTTTACCGGCAATGGCTAATTCAGGTCGTGGGAATGGCAGTCAGGGAAGTAAATACGATCAAAGCCGTACACCCGTAGGAACACAGGCAGAGAATTTCAAACAGGCTTTGGATAATTCATTACGTATGCAGCGTAATGAACGTTCGGATCAGAACACGTTCGGTCTTGGAGCTAAGACCGACAAAACAGGTCAGACTACGCAGGAACAGGACGCATTGGCTCTGCAACAGACCGCCGCGAGAAACGCGATTATCGTTGAAATCCTAAAGAAAATACAAGGCATCCTGACAAGCAGTTTGTCCAAATTCGAGCAGTTCAATGACGAGATGCGACGTAATTACCACATGTCACGGGATACGTCTGTCGCCATTATGGATAATACTGTCTCGGCGCGTAACTCAGTCAAGGACAGTCTTGGTATTCACATATCGTTAGAGGATTCGGTCAAGGCCATCAAGAATCAGGTATTGAATAATGGCGTAAATGCAGAACATCTCAACGAGACGACACGTGATATGGTTGTCGGCCTGGACAAATTCGGAATGAAAGTGGATCAGAACACACTGATGACCCTTGACACGATGAACATGGATAAGGATTCGCAGAAGCAGATCATGGAGCAATTTATGAAGATGGCTTCTGGCGATAACACTTATCGTGCTGACGTGTCAAAGATGAATGAGGATTTCAAGTATTTGGTTGCCTTATCACGTCAGCATGGAATGAACAATACTGAAACTTCAAAGCTGATTAAAGAGTATGGCGAGGCTGTTCAACAGAATATGGCCTTGGGTATTTCACAGACTGAAGCACAAAAAGCCGCAATGGATGACATTAAACGTGACATTCAGGGCATTGATATGCGCGGCAAGGATCAGTTGTTCAAAGACTTGTACAACATAGGTTCCCATGCAGGTGCTTCGGTTAATGAGAACATGTCGATGGCCGAGATGGTACGTGCAATTCGTAACGATATTGCGAATGGAAATACCGATGTGAAACGTGCATTTGATGTACGTATTCAACACGATATGCAGCAAGCGGGTATTTCCGGTGATCAGAAAGCTATGGACAACGTGATGAAATTAGACCGTATCATCAACGGAAAAGAAGGTACGATGGTCACGGATGTCGAAAAAGCCAAAGAGGGATTCGACACTCCGATGCTTGAACGGTGGAAAGATAATGTCGAGACTTTTATCGGTTCTAAAATGACCGGCGTCGTCGGTACGATGTGGGGATTCAATGGTAAAGGAACGACTTCTGAAATCATTACGAAAGGATTTAATGCGGTTATCGCTATATTGAATGCTCAGACGTTGGGTAGCTTCTTGAGCAACACAAAGATCGGTAACTTGCTCAAAGGCAGTAATGGAAAGATCGGTAGTTTGTTAAAGGGCGGTTTGGGTAAAATCGGGGGTGGGTTACTTAAAGTAGCAGGCCCGCTTGCGATTATTGTCGGCCTTGTGACGACTATTATGGAAGTCGTAAAGGGGATAAAAGAGTCTAACGACAAGGAAGCAGATCGACAAGCGAAACAGGAAGAACTGGATCGTGTGTCTAAAGAACTCAAAGACAATCGTCAAAGAGATTCAATGGCGCAAGTTGAGGGCGACACGAGATCACAAAATGTTTACGGAACACGCGCCACGGCACTTGCAAAACAACAAGAACAAATTGCCGGTGAACTTATTGAGGCACGTCGTCAAGAGAATATTGCGAAATACGGAACCGTCGGTACGGTTGTTGGCTCTATTGGCGGTGGTGTGGCAGCCGGTGTTGCAACAGGCGGAAATCCTCTTGCGATTGGTGCAGGAATGACGGGCGGTGCACTCGCAGGTAAAGCCGGTGGCGGTGCTTTGGCAGACACTTTCTCTGATAAGAACACTGCATCGACGCGTGCGGATGTTATCGCGGCAGCAAATCAAGGTACGGTGTATTACAATGCAAACGGCGGTATCGTCGATAAAGAGATCGTTACGCATGTCGGTGAAGGTGATAATGTCGAGGTTATACTTCCGACAAATAACGCAGATCGTATGCAGTATCTTGCTTCTGAGATGTCGAAACGTCAGGATGTTTCCAACGACGTTCGTGATTCGTTCAGTTCGATGGCTGATAGTCTGTCGTCTTCTAAAGGAGGCACACCTGAGAATGAAATTTCAGATGAGGCGAAATCCATCATCGAACGTATGGTCAACTTTGCTGCTTCAAATAAAGGAAAGCATTACGAACTTCACGGTCAGAAAGACCCACGTGATGGTCATGTGTGGCAGGGCTTTGTATGTAATCAGCTCGTGTCAAATGCGTTCAAAGCTATTGGTCGTAATGATCTTTTCCAACGCTTTTCTTATCCAGTGTCGTCTATTGTTTATGGATGGGATCAAAGAGAAAAACGCGATAAAAAGGGAAAAGTCATACGGCCAGCAGGACATGTCAAGGGTGTTCTTGAAGATGACGATTGGGTGAGTGTCGATTTCGAGGACATCAAGCCGGGTATGATCGTGTTTACTGGCGTGAAAGAAAAACCCGGTCATGTCGGTATTGCTTCCGGTGACGGCAAATACTGGAACGCTTCCGGTAGTGCCAGTAAGTACGACAATCCGTCTGTGTTCATTGCGACACGAACAAAAGACAATGGCGTCGTGAATAATCCGATTCCGAGAAAGAACTTTAAGTACGCAGGGTATTTTAAATCGCTTTTCGGTAATTATGCGAAAGCCGCGAGTTTTGTTCCGATGGGCGCGGCCAGTGCAGGTGATCCGGTTGGTGACGAAATTTCGACTTCGATTCCACCTGCAAGGTCTTCGTCTGTTACATCAGGTGCGACTTCTGGCGGTGTGGATGGTGATACGATGAGTCCACTCGGATTATTCGACATGATTTCGTCATTCGATTTACTTGAAACGAAGTATCGTCATCTGGATCGTAATGGTGTTTTGAAAGACGCGTTGGTTCGTGGAATCCTTCGTAGTAAAGCCGGTTCGTTGTTTACGAATCCATTTATGCGTACTTTGCTCAAAAAGAATTTCGTCGATGTGACGCAGGATGGAGAAATTGCTTCGTTAAATCCGCTACGTATTTTACGTATGCGTGATGGTATGCCGACGGCTTTCGGATCGCTTGAAGAAGGATTTGAGGATTACATTAAGTCCATTGAGAACAACTATGCGTCATTACGCGATTTGACAGCGATGCAGCAGTTACGTTATCTGGCGGATCAGTCTGTAATCAATCGGAATGAGGCGGAAAGCATAGCAGTTACGGAATCTATGCAAGAATTGGCAAAGGAAGTAAAAGAGCTTACAAGGGAAGTGAAAGAACAGAATCGGACAAGCAGAACAAATGAGCTTCGTAACGCTGCGATGCCCTTACGTCCTGCTGTTGGGTTCGGTGTTTAAGTAAAAATTTGTATCAAAAAGGTGGTAGTTCGTAGAACCAAAAGGGGCCTTAAAGGAGTGCCGTTATGAGCATTGGTATTAGCATGAAAGCATTGAAAAAGATTCTTTTTGTCCAGAGTCTTGAACAGGAAGCTCGCCTTGGAACTTCCAATGTCATTCCGTCCGCAGAGTCTTTTGCAGACGACATCAAAGACTTTGAACTCGCAAGTGGTGATTCGACAGCTGTCAAACATCTGCACGTTGGCCGTGTTTGCCCGGGCAATGCAGAAACCGTCATCCTTCCTTATCTCAATGAGACTCTTGGTGATGAAACTGTAAGCCTCGGTCACAAAATCGACGTTGTGTCGAAGTTCAGTTACACAGACAAAGACGGCAAGGTCTATTATCGTGTTCGTTTAGACACTACACAGGTCAAGAAAATTGACGGCGATGCACAAGGACGTAATTTCCTTGAGAAATCACCTGTGTCGAAATGGGTGTGGACGAGCAGCCTTCTCCCAGTTCCAGAAGAAGTTGAACTCGAAGGTGAGGAGATCGTTCACAATCCGCATACCCAGTATGTTGTAAAGAGCGGCCATGTTTTGGTTCTTCATCCAACGCTCGATCCTAATATCGGTGAGACACATGTGTTGACTGAGGGTACACGATGCTCAGTTGCAAAAGAAAAACGCAATCCTGATGAGTTGGGTGATTCTCCGCTTTTCTGCACCGTTATGGTTGATGGCGTCGAGTACAATGTAGAAGGACGTTTGTTTGATGACGCAACTGAAATCGTTCGTATCGGTCTTGCACTGGCAATCCTTACAGACGAAGACACTGGCGAGAAGAGCATTCTGCCTGTCAATCTTCGCAGCTCATTCATTGAAGGCGGCGTCAAAAAATACATCTGTCAGTATCCTGTCAATGCTGACGGTGATCCGATTTATGAGGGTTACAACAAGATCGGAACACCTGAGGTACAGATTGCGACCATCGTTGTTCCAGAAAGCGATCTGGCGGTTGCTATGGCCGATTTCGTTGCCGATGAATCCGATAAGCCTCGTGGTCTTGTTATGGATGATTCCGACCTCAATAGTGATGGTGAGATTGGTGATCTCGCTATTCGTCTTAAAGCCTTTAGTCATGGCGATGACATTTATTATGAATGCCTGTCGTACAATGAGGATCGTGAAGGCAATCTCATTATTGCCCCTGAACGTCCAGTTGACAATGACGACTTCGTTGACGGTGCGTACTTCGTTAAAGCTAGTGACATTCTGTCCGCACACGAACTTATTGCATGGCTTGAAGGCGACAAACGTGCGGTATGTCTCGGTATCGGTACAGCAGAAGAACAGGCTGCTGCATGGAATGCTTCAATCGCGAATGGCGGCTTGAAGAAGTATTACGACAAATATCCAGAAGAGGATATGTGGGATACGACCACGAACGCTCCCGGCAACTGGAACAATGTCGGCAGTACGTTTACGTCTTATGACATGGAAGGCAATGAACTCGCAACGGGCAAAGCCGTTAAAGTCTGGGAAGACGGTAATGGAGCAGACACATTCCTCAAGGTTCGTGTTGTTGAAAACAGCGTTGACGGATGGGTTGGTCGTTTCTTCTACGTACAGGGTAATGCCACTATCGGCGATGAGTTTTATGAGTTGTTTACAGACAAAGACCTTACTGAGTCTGCGAACATCAAAGTAAAACTCAACAAGAAAGTCCTTGTTAATGCAGAACACAATATGCTTGGGGCGATTTACGCATCCGGTGCTCTGTATCCGTGGATCGTTTTGAACTTCGATGAGGATGTCAATGCACGTGTTAAACTTACGTACATCAATCCTGCGAATGACGAAAGTATTTCGATTTCCCCGTGGGGCGACAAAGTGTTCCATAAGGGATTTGGATGTGTGTCACTTCCGCGTGAGTTCAGCGGCATAATCACGGCCACAAACTATCGTCTGGACATCAAGGACGGTTCGATCATTACGCCGAGCAACTTCGTTCCTGAAAATCTCAGCATCGAGCTGCTTAGAGACTAAGGTTCACATCAAATTTTGATTGACATTTATATTTAAGTCTGACATACAGACTTCGCTTTTTGCGAGTGTCGTTCGACATTCGGTGAGCCTCGAAAAACCGTCGTCACATATTGGTTTTTCGAGGCTCTTTTTGTATTTTCAGACATTGAAGATATTGAAGGCATTGATTGTAAGTATTATCAAATAAGCCGTACACATAGGGGCAAAAGAGGATTTCATTATGAAGACCGATTTTGACTATTCAAAGTTACGTTCCCCTGTTGTATGGCTTCTTTTTTTATGGCAGCTGCCTCAATTCATCGCCTCATTGTTCTTGCTCATTGTGCTCCATGACATTGAGCCGTGGAAAAACAAACACACAGGCATGACCGTTTGGCGTGTCAAGCATAAGTGGCTTACGTGTTGGTCGTTGGGGCCTTTTATTTTCACATACAAAGATGCACAAGAGGACACGTGCCGACATGAATCCGGTCACAGTGTTCAATCGCTCTTGTTAGGCCCGCTGTACTTGTTTGTTGTGGCGATTCCGTCTGTGATTCTTTACTGGAGAAGACGCAAGGGCAATCATAGCATCATCTGGTATTACTGTCATTTTCCGGAGAATTGGGCGAACACATTAGGTGGTGTTTCCATCGCGACCGAAGAACAGGGCAGCATAAGTAAAACGCAAATTTGAAGGTTTTGATCCTGATCTTTTATGACCATGATGATCGTGGTGTTCATGTCAACCGGAAGTCTTTATGATTCCGGTTGTTTTGTTAAGATGCTTTCGATACGTTGCTTTGCGATCTCGAAGTAATGTTTATCCAGTTCAATGCCGATAAAATCACGATCAAGGTTCACGCAAGCGACGCCGGTTGTTCCAGAACCCATACAGTTGTCAAGAACCATCATGCCTTCTTGTGTGTACGTCTTGATTAAGTATTCACATAGAGAAACCGGTTTCTGTGTCGGATGAAGTTGGTCCTGTCGTCGCCATTTCTGCTGAAATCTGAGTATCGTCGTTGGGTAACGATATCCATCATTTGTGCTTTCAACCTCATGGCGATTGAACCCGATTCCATGATTGTTTACATCACATTCGCTTATCTTGTGTGTTCTGTGGTAGGGCTCGCCTGATTCCATGATTGGGTAATACTGTGTTCGTTTACCGTTCAGACTGAATACGCTTATCGTTTCATGCTTGCAGACGGGACGATATTTTGCTGTGAACGCAGAACCGGACTTCGATTTTTCCCATATCCAGTCATATTTGAACTCTTTAAGGTTCGACATGCGCAGCGCACTGCTGAATGGTTCAGAACCGAACAGACAGATTGCGCAATTTGGTTTGATGATGCGTCTGTAATGATTCCAGAGTTCATCAAATGGCAAGGGTGTATCCCATTTGCATGAGGTGGTTCCGTAAGGCAGATCACAAAGGATCATGTCGATTGAACGGTCTGGAATCTGTTTCATTATGTCCAGACAATCGCCGTTAAAAAGCTGCATCGTACTTTCCTTAGTCGTGGTGCTGTGAAAGTTTCATTCCGTCTGTGGTGCTATAACACTTACGCACTGTTATGGTGATAGTGCATGGTGTAATGCGTAAGGAGGTATGGAATGAGGACATTAGAGCGAATCGAAACAGTGATTTCAATGGATGACTTTGAGGGTGGGAATCTGTGTGATGCGATTGACCTGCGTACTGACGTTGGTGTTTCTAGGTGTGATAATCGAGTCACATTACAGTTTACAGTTTGCTACAGTGTTAAACATTTGAACGATCTGCTTCAAACCATTGCATGTCCATATCTTTGTGGTGAAACCGTAAAACCAAAAATTTGTCGTTTTTGCTTTACTGATGGTAGTTCTCTTATGTGTTATGTGGAACAGGTTTCTGGAGGATTTAATAAATGTTCAGATCAGGCTTCCTGTACCATTGTAGGACTTGTTTGTTAGGAGTAATGCGAACATGAAAGAATATGACATCCAAGTGCCTTGCATGATGTACGACATCGTAACGCCTTGTGGCCATCTGTACCCGAAACGATTGACTGACCAACTGATTGATCTGTTCAATACGAATAAGGACTTTCGTGACAGTTTGTTTTGTCAACGTAAGACAGATAACCCACAACCTGAAATCAGTTATCCACGTATTTCCGCGAAAGTGATGGATTTGTGGTATGGCAGTGCAATACCGAACAAGCTCATGGCGACGATTCGCATTCTCGACACACCAGAAGGACGTGAACTGGATTACTTCTTTACGAGGGATTACAAAGTTGAACTTACTCCCTTTGGTATTTGCAATGTAACGAATGTTGAAGGAATCGAGATCATTAACAGCGATTCGTATTCACTCTACTATTTTGAATCACTGGTATTGCCGAAAAACACATAACTTCTTGGAGAGTGTAAGATGTCTCTTGAGCAATTCAAATGGAACAAGTTTTCCGAAGTTCGACCGCATAAAGTGAAGTATGTGCACAATATCCATTGCGAAAACCAATATCTGGGTAAGTTCATGGTTCGCTTTCACACAGGTAAATACTGCATTTGTGAGTACATGTTTCCGTCTGACGATGATCTTAACGACGATACATGGAAACCACGGTGGAAGGTTGTTGAAACGGACGACACTGTGGAAGCGGATGACGGCGATCTTTGGTATCCGATGAATTACGTGTTCGACATGCTTGATGGATATCCAACGCCGTATTCATGTTGGGAGTTCGGGTGCGCGTTGGCAGAATTTGCGATTCCTGCGTTGAGTGTGTGGATCGAGAAGTGCGTGAGTTATAAGCCGGGAATGACTCCGGACGAATGGCATGATGTGCTTAAAAAGATCAGACGCGCCTTTGAGGTGTCTCTTGCAGACATGTCTGGTAAAACACCAGAGAACGATGAAGCCGTGTGGGAAGAACACAAACGCATCCGTAAGGAAGGTTTTGCGCTTCTCGCCGAACATTACTTGGACATGTGGGATTAGTCTGACTTATGCGATACACACCTGAGAACAACGAAGTGATAACATATTACTACGCTGAAGCCTTTCATCCTGATGGCAGTATTGAACGTATTTCAAACGATAATCCAAACTGTGCCTCTGTGCAGAAGAAAGCCCGGCACTTTCGGAACAAGTTTGGTGTGCGCACAGTTGTCGTTGAGGTGACAAAGGAAATCACGGTGAAGAAAACGATTTGTGTTCATAACAGGTATGAACCGAACAATGACGTTGATGTGAAAAGGGAGGGTTGTGATGAAAGTTCGTGAACTGCTTGAACGACTGAAAGACGTAAACCAAGAATCTGAAATCTATGTCCGATACTGGCGTGGAGATGCTTACGGTTCAGCAGACTTAGAAGATTACTGGGTTGAGGATAAGAACGTTGTCATGGACAATGATATGCTTGTCATAGACATACGTGAGGACTAATTGAACGAATGGAGGGAATTTTATGGATAGAGAGTACGTGATGAATGCTATCGGCGAAGCTCTTCTTACGGGCAGGTCTGGGTTAAGCTATTTCGTGAACGCAGTACCTAGCATGGAATACAATCTTGGAAAGTATCACGAAACTGGCGAACTTGAATACCTAGACGATTTCTTAAAAATGGCCAAAAGATACCTGAGAGCTGTTGAGAATGTAAGGGATTCGTATCATCAGTTGGATGATTTGTTCAGGTTCCTTAAAAATCAGGAGGGTGACAATGGGAATCACATGGCATGACGGTAAACAGACACCAAACGACGAATCCGGCAGCTACATTATTCTGACGAATAAGGGCAACATCGCAGAGGCAGAATGGCGAAACAATCATTGGTATCAGTATCGTTGGGGTTCGCAATATGAACCCCATGAGGTGAAAGCGTGGTGTCGTTTGGACGATGTGAAAACCACTTATAATCCTGCTAATGTACTGTATAGCAAGCGACTTGATTTTTGTGTTAAGTTTGAAAAAGACGGGTTGGACAACTCTGTTATTTACGATGTGTCTTTCGTACAAGGAACTGGTCAAACTTTCCAATCACACGGATACACGTTCAGTTTTATGACGTTCAAAACAATCTGTAAGCAAGATTCTCAGTTGGAGAGATGGTTTTATGATTACCATGACAAACCTCGGGATCATGTAGGTACAGCACGTTTGTTTGCAATCAATGGAGAAACCGGTGAAATTGTTCGGACGTACAATTTACAGAATGTTTATCCAGCAGACTGTAAGCGTTTTGAGGGTTACGAGAGTGAGTATTTGACTATTGATTTTAACGGTCTGTTTCAGCATGACATGGTAACTGAATCCGTATGATCTTTGTCATGGTGCTGTGCGTCAACTGATCCGTTAAGTGTGTTATACATGTGTTTGTCGATGGGACGTTTGATCATAAGGAGACAAACACATGGCTACATTCACAAGCAAAAAAGAGATCGTCGAAAGACTCAAAACCCAGATTTCCGAGAAGGACGATACAGCGATCCATGCGTTGTTATTTGTCTATGCGTATCAGGAAGCCTCGGAGCAGGACAATTCTGTTACGTCATTTAACAATGGCGTTGGGTTCAACAAACAGGACGCAGAGTTTTGTACCAGTCTTGTGAACCAGTACAACGAACGCGGTTCGTTTTCACGCAAGCAGCTTGAATGCATCAAGCGTGTTATGAAGAAGTATGCCGGTCAAATCGTCGAAATAAAACTTGGAAAGGGCGACATCGTAAAAAACGGTCGCGTTTACACATGGACTGCAAAGGGAGTAAATTATGAGACAGCTATCACCGCTTGAATACAGACGTTTTGCGCTCTGGACGTTTCCGACGGTTATTGAAATGCTTTCGCTTCTCAAGGACCGTTGGGACAAATTGGACAACGAGACGTACAATGAACGTATTACGTCGAAGAAAGTGGATCACAAAGGACATGAGGTAACGCAGTATGGCGTGAAGCCATTAGACAAACGTGTGTTCATAAAATGTCTGGACAAGGATGGGTATATACCTTTCCTAGGCCATTTAATCAGCACGCTTAGTGATCTGTGTCCTGAAAAGTCTTCAAATGAAGCCTATAACGATGCGGTCAAAGTCATGTCGGTTTTACCAGACGCCGTTGAATTGCCGCAGTGCAATCCAAAAGACGTTTATTGCTGCATAAAAGCTATGCAATATGTCATGGGTTTTGGGTATGGGAACCTTGAGAAATTCAACAAGGCGTTTATGTATCTTGCGAAAGTCGCGCTGTCCATTCTTGTCTGGTATCTGCATATCACGGAGCAGACGTTTTCTTATGGTGACGTGGTTCCAAATGAGACTGAAAATGAGACTAAGAAAGAACTCAATTTAAGTGCCCTAGAGGAAGAATTTCACCTGTGACGTGTGATTAGACCTTTTCGCTCGAAATGTTTCTCAGGGCGCAAATTTTGGCCCCTATACGTGTCGTTTTTCACCTCATGGAGAATGGTTATGGCTCTACTTTATGACGTTTACATCATGTGCCAAGAAAACGCTTTTCGTGATTACGAGAGTTACATTCTTGACAAAATTCAGTCTTGTCTGCCGACGTATACGCGCAAGACTCGGTACGGGTACGCTGATTTGTATTTGCTCGAATGGCATTACCTCAAAGATTGGAGTCAGACGCCTAGCCAGACAACACGTGAGATCAACGTCATTCGTGAATGGGTTTATGATTACGTGAATAACCGGCGACATGCAAGAGACGGGGATGGTATGTCACTGATCTGTATTTGTGAGGGAGAATCCGTTGTAGAATCTGCGAGCAATTATGTGGATTCTATGCCGTCAGACTTTTACGCAGAAATGCAGATACACCGGCCAGAAGACCTTGAATGGAAAGAACTGTACAGTACACAACCGGAGGCTTAAATGATTGTTCCAAATGTGAGAGTTGAACGCATGGAAATGACGGTTGAGCAATTACTCAATACGTTTTATATTGCCGATCCAGATGAAGCCGTTCTGCAAGGTTATCAGCTTGAGGACTTTACCTATTACATCGAAAGCCTTCTGATTGGTACATCGGTAATGCCATTCGTTATTGGTGAGAGCCCAAATCTCAAAGGCAAAGATCGACCGTATGAAGTGGTGGACGGCAAGAAACGGTTCGCCATTCTTCGGAAATATTTGCGTGACGACTTTGCACTTACGGATTGCCGGTTTTACAAGGAACCGTCGCAGCACACGTTTTCGGAACTTCCTCGGTTACTTCAACGCCGTCTTAAAGACACACATGTGCAAGTGTTTGAAGTGTACGAATGTGGTTTTGGTATTGGCAATTATGATGCTGTATGCCGGAGTGTTCGCGGTGAAGACAATTACAGAAACCTGTGAGGGGTGAACAATGGGATTGGACGCATACTTTTACAAGAAACCAAAAGTCGTAGAACAGCCGGAACCGGTTACAGCAGAAATGTTGTTTGAGGCGTTTGAAAGCCAACGTCTTAAAGACGCACTGACAAAACTGCAACGGTGGGCAACTGAGAACGATCATACGTTTGAACAAGCACTGTATCAGGCCGTGGATCACTTCAACGATTGCTGCAATGGGTATGATGATTCACGATGTGAAGTACTCTATTTCCGGAAATTTCATTACCTGTTGAGTTTTTTTAACTACGGTGATGACGAGTATGGAAAGGATATCGTTGTCACAAGGGAACAGTGTGAGGAGCTTTTGAAACGAGCTGAGAAATGTCTTCGTGACGTTGACAGATATTTGAAGAAGTGTGAGGGTGTTTCGCCGAAACATGATAGTGAAAACGGAGTTCTGCTCAATTACACATTAAACACGGACTTGAAGACTGAAAATCGCATTAACTCGCATGTCAACAAACTTACAAATCTTGCGTTTCCTTGCACGTCTTGGGAGGATTCTTATATTGACCATATCTCAAGATTATTTGTTGGGATGCGCGACATCTTGAACGATACTGACTGGGATAACTACGATATTGTGTTCAATGCGGACTGGTGATTAGAGAGGTAGGAATATGGACAATCAGAGACCTTTCAAAGTTGTCAAAAGCGCAGTTATCTCGGCAAAAAAGCATGAAGACCGTTATGTCATTATTGACGAGTCAACTGGCAAAACTGTAGATGATGCACATGGTAACGGATACACATCAGAACGTGCAGCCATTTCTTCATACCGATATCGGCATGGTAATCATAAGCGAGCAATACCTGTTATTGAAACATGGTTTTTAGAGCACAAAGATTTTCTGGATACCTTTAATGACAAGGTAGCTTGCTTTGAGAGAGACGGAATTGACGTGGATAAGAAATGGATCATGGAACACATGCTTAAAGCACACGGTATTGAAGTTGAATTCGACATAATAAATATGGTTCGTGCGTGGGAAGCAATAATCTCAACTTTTCAGGTTCCAAAAATAAAACAAGGGAAGAAAAACAGGACACGGAAACAACATGGCAAAGAAAAAAACTGACTTTAGAGATACGTGGGTTTACACTGGATATTCATTGAATCAGGAACAAGAAACGGCTCTTGATAAGCTGAGAAAGATGAAGTCTGCCGTTATTGCCCTTCAAATGGGTTTAGGAAAAACCTTACTGTCTTTGCATTATGCGATGGAGCTTTGTGCTAAAGGCGTCGAGGGGTACAAAGCCCCTGTACGGTGCATCTTTGCCGTGCCGAAAGCCGCGTCCATCGCATACGAACGTGAGTGCGTGACGAAGCTCGGTAAGCCATACCTGCTTCTTACGGTCAACACAAAGAATGCCACATGGGAACAGGTTATGAACAACGAGATCATACTTGTTGAGCATACTTATCTTAAACAGATTGTCCCGGCACTCGCACGTATCACAGAGACGTTCCCTACGTATCTGTTTATCGACGAAGCGCATTGTTTGCAGAACGATAAGAGCGAGCTGTCAAAATCCCTATGGGAAATCCGGCAACGATGTATCGGTGTGTTTTGTTTGACAGGTACGCCGCTCGTAAACAGCATCGAGGGTCTTTACAATCTGTATCACTTCACGTTTCCACGTGTGTTTACGTCGTGGTTCGCATTTCGTGATCGTTATTGCATAACGAAAGAACGCGAGATTTATATGCGCAAAAAGGGTCAGGCGTTCAATCCTTATCAGCAGAAGCGAATCATCAAGGAAATCATTGGATACCAGAACATGGAAGAACTGAACAAGTACATCGACATGCTTACGATTAAGGGAGCGAAGCATTACGATGTCGAATACCAGTTCTTGAAAACTTCATTGGACACAGAACTTACGGATGCGTATATCAGTGCCGCGCAGGGGTTGTTGGTGACTAAAGACGAAAAGGACTGGGGCGCACGACTTCACGATTTGCAGCGCGTTGTTGACGGAAATCCGATAACGGATGACGAAGGAAATACTGTATCGCTTCCGGAAGGTTTCATCTCAAACAAATTCCGACTGATGGCAGACACATTAAAGTCGGTTATGGATCGAAACGAAGCGTGTTTGATTTATGTCGAATATTTGGAAACCGTGGATATGGTTCGTGATTACATAGAAGGTCACAGACTCGATCTTGGGGTAAACAAAGTGCACATTTTGTCAGGGGATGTTCCTGAAAAGACACGCGCCGAGATTGAAGTGATCATGCAACCTCGCGATGTAGTTGTGATGACCTCATCAGGTACGGCTTCTCGAAACCTTCAAAAAGCCAACAATTTGATTTTCTTTAACACGCCATTTTCCATTCAGGCAACGATTCAAGCAAGTGGGCGTATTTGCCGAGTTGATTCTGCTTACAGCAAGCAGCATGTGTACATGCTTGAAGTCGATGGAACCATCGACTCTTACAAGATAATGCTCTTTAGGGATCATTTGGCTTTGGTCGATCAGTTGATGGGTGAAGAATGTCGATCTTCTGTGACATGTGATTATGTTGAAATCGACCGTAGCCGGATGGACTACATTAAGAAGTCTCTGCTATGGCAAAAGGGCGTCGGAAAAACCGTTAAAGGTAGCGGTAAAGGCACAAAGAAACATAAGAAGGAAACGGAGAATAAGGTAGAAGAACCAAAGAACGACAAGGGCATTATCGGTTCGTATAATGACTTTTTGAACGGTAACTGGTCACTCAAGTGACACAACGTGGAGGGTTTCGACATGACAGAGCAAGGGGATTACATGAAGTCTTTGGATGAGCTAGTCGATGATCTTAGGTCTGAGTACAAGTTCAACGAAAGGATAGCTAGGAAAATTGTCAGCAAAGCTGATATTGATTATCATTGGTCGTGTATTGAAGAAGTGCGACAGAATGCTTATGAACTTGCCGAGTTCGTGGAGGGAATTTTAGACTGTCTGAAATAGTTTTGGTTCAAACTGAAAATGGTTATCAAACAAAAATGCCTGGTATGCAAACCCGCCGGGCATTAGTTGCGTGTGGGAAGGGCAGACTGCACATCTCACGCGCAACGTCTTTTACGTCTTCATCTGATCTATGTTTTGAGGCTTGTGATGATTTTGCACAGAACCAATAAAATGAATAAACGATCTGTCTCAGAAGCACGTTTGGGAACTGATGAGAATGACAGCACAATCGATCTTAACAAGCTGTCGCTGAAAAGCAAATCCTTCTATCGAAGGACAAAACCATGTATCGACGAAAGCCGTCTCAAGACAGTAGAGAAGTTGTTCAGAGAAGGTCTGTGCGATGTCGCAAAGCAAAAAGGTCAGGTGTACGTTGAGTTCCCTGCCACTGCCGGTGAGGGAATAAAAGGATTTGAGGCGAAAACCGTCAATGGAAAAACACGTCTCATTTCAACACAGACGAATCCAGTTAAGTTTGTTGGAGGCGACAGCAATACGTTCTATGACATGATTAACCGTGATCCGTTGGATGACAGTGTGGTCATTGTCGGAACTGCTTGTTATGATTCAAAAGGCTATGCTGAGGGCGCGACGGTTTATGTCCTTCAGATTCTTGAAGTGGCCGCTGTCAATCAGGTAGATGACAACAAACCAGAAGAACCTGCACAGCAGAATCAGCAAGTCCAAAGCACACAGGATGATGCTTTGGCTGCACAGAAACCGGCTGAACAAACAGGTGAAGACGGTAAGAAAAAAGAGTCTTTTGTCCGTCGTGATGCTGCCGGGAACATGATTCCATTTAAGATTTTACGTGCTTACGAAGCAGATGACGATAAACAAAAAGCAGACGCCGAAAATACGGAATCGAAGTCTCTTACAGAGATGTTTGAGGAAGCCGCGCCCCTTTTTCTTAAAGGACAGTTTACGCAGGGAATGACGGCTCTTTCAGGATCGAATTATCAAGCAAAACTGATTGCATCCATGTCTGCTGTTCGCACAGACAAACTTCCGTGGCTTGGTCGATGTACGTTTTCTGTTGGAACAAATCAGACAACAGATGGTATTCCATGCATCAATATGGTTATCATTCCGTGGAACCATGAAGCACAGTCGAGTAAAGACGATGCTTGGAGTGCATTAAGGCCATTAGCCAGTGCAGCTGAGTTGGACGACGAACTTGCGAAATCGTTGGGTAAGTCCATGAAAGAGCAACCGTCGAACTCAAAACCTACGACCGCCACACAGCCTACGTCTCAGGGAACACAAGGTTCTACCGGCAATGAACTTTTGGATGCCGCAACCGCAAACGGTCAAGACGTTGTTGCAAAAACACAAGAACAGCCAGCCAATCAGATACAGGCTCAACAGCAGATGGGTCACAGTCCAGAAGCAGAAGACCCGTCACAGGTGCGCACACAGTTGCAGCAGATGCAGACTTCCGATAAAGCATCTTACGCCAAAGTTCTTGTGAATCAGATTAAAAGCATCTTCGGAAATTCCGCAGGTACAGACAATATGACATCATACCGTGTATTTGAGAAATGGCGAGATGTCATATTCAGTACAGATGCAGACGTGTGCAAAAAGAATGGTCTGCAACCCATGAAGTCACAGAATGACATTGTGGCTAAGTACACGAGTTTCAGAACTTCGACGAATGCGTCTGCCTTCGTACTCTACTAATAACTTCAACCCATCATTGGAAAGATAGGTGGTAGCTATGAATCTGGTAAAAAGTATCTACATGTTATTTACGATAATCGTGTGCGTTGCTCTTTTCGTCATGTTTTATGGCAATGATGAGACACAGGCATCACCTATCTCACAGGAAAGTTCAGAAACAATTCACGAGATTGACGCGTCAAATCCTGCACAGAATGGAGAACTTCTTTGGACAGGTGGCGATGGGGAAACGCAAAGTTCTACGTTGTACATGACAGCAAGTAAGTAACAGCATTAAAGTGCATCCAGACATGGTTTTAGTTCAGGCGGTATGAACTCATTTCCGCCTGACATCCATTCGTCCTGACATAGATGGAACGAATCAATGAGAAATGACTTGAAACGCTCCATGTCTGGATTGTACATCGTAAAGAACTGTTCGAGTTTACGAAGTTCAGGGTCTTGTGATCCGCGTCGCATACGAACGAGCCAGTCTTCCCATGACTTGGTAAAGTAATGGTTTATCCATACATTGCCGGTATCGAGTTCAGTTGCTTTAGGTTTTGCGACCTTTTCCTGTCCGATACGCATTGCACGTTGTATGCAGAAGAATTTATACGGGCGTGACACGTTGACGACGGATTTGCACAGCATGTCATTGTCGCGATATTCCCAATGCGTATATGCCTGAACCGTTGGAACTTTCGGCGCGTATATATGACCGCTTGCATTGAAGTTGCGCAAGACAATGTACGAGAACCATTCACCGGTTTCTCGTGCATGAGTGTTTAGGTCGAACATCCAGTTATTGATGGTGTACCCATCACGAAACATCAAGAACTCATCGGTGTCCAAGAATAAACACCATTCGTCCTTATGTGGTGTAACGATTCCTGTCTGAAAGAATTTGTCGTACATCCATACCTGACGCCACGGGGTGTAATTCTTCTTCTCGTCGGTGATGTCGAAGTCTTCCATACGATGAAGCGATACTGTCTTCGTCTGTATATAGCTGTCGAGAAGATCACGATGACTTGATGAGTTGAAGTCTTCAACTACGTAGATGTGGTCAAACCCAAGCCAGAGATGGTGTTCAATCCATTCTGGCAGATAACGGTGTTCGTCTTTTACGTTAATCAGGATGGAACGGTACATAGTGTTTAGTTGCCTTCGAGACTGTCACGGACATTGCGAGCGATGATCCACACTTGGGCGATGATATTGTCCATGTGGTAGAGGGCCCCAAACTCGCTCTGTCTGGCGTTGTAACGTGCGACTGCATCTTGCAGTTCACCTGACAGTTTGATTATCCGTTCAAGGGATTCGATGTCTTTTTCTTTGTTCGTTTTGTCGCTCATGCTTAGTCTCCTTATGTTTGACATGACGCCTCTGGTTAGGAAACTTTATCACAGAGTACGTTTACGATCTTTGTCAGCACCATAATTAAACACTTGAGAATTTTTGTGCTTTCCGTGACTATCAGACAAGTGTAATGATGTAGCCGTAACTAGGAGATAAGGACAATGGCTAAGAAAAAAGACACCGAAAAGAAACCAACAACGCAGCCGGAAGTTAAACAGGTTGATGACGTGTGGTCACTCGGGAACATGGACAAGAAAACTACGGAAACAAAACGGACAGAGAAATCCGCGAAATCGACAAAAAGTCGTTCAGCCAAAAGCGCACCGATGTCTAAACAGATGAAGACGAAAGCAACGAAGTCTGCCAGTGCAAAGAAAGAAACGAAACCGAAAGCCACAAAAAGGACTTCGGCAACAAAAGCAAAGGCTTCTGAAAAACCTAAGACAACTAAACGAAACCAGAAGTCATCAGTTCAGATAGAAACGGAAGTCGTTACTGAAGAACAGCCACAGCAGACTTCATCAGAATATCCGATCACACCATCAACGCCAATTCGCACTGTGCCTTTCGTTGACGAACCGGAAGTCCAGTTTGCCGGTCTGGAACAGGTGTTGTCGGATTTGCCGCAGGATGTCATAGATAACATGCCAACGATTCAGAATCGTATCAACGCATATCTGACGTATTTCTCTGCGATGCGTTTAGGTAGTTTGCCGCGTTTATTCCGATTCATTGACGCTGCTGAACAGATCATGTTCAATCCAGATGATTTGCTTCATTTGGATTTCGATCAGATCAACAACGCGTATCGTAATGCGAAAGCCACTGCGAATGATACACTGGAACAGGCACGAAAAGTGACGCAAACAGTACAGGTTGATAATGACAAGAAAGTTGACACCCTGTATAACATGTTGACCGCTATGTCGCCAGACACGGTTGCCCGTATGCTTGAGATGGCAAGTGATGCCGAACGTGAGAAGAAGGAACAAGAACTTGAGCAGCAAAACAAACTACAACATGGTACAAAATCAGAGTAATGAAGAACGCATAAACCAACTTGAGGACATCATAAGTGAGCATCAGTACGGAGATCGTCACCTCGATGCTGTAACTGAGATGGGTGAATTGTTAGGGATTCACACAGGTAGAAACAGCAAGAAATGCACGCTGTCTGTAAAGTATTATCGTTATCCGAATAAACCGATACCTTGGCGAAACATCAATGTGTTCACATCCATCTACGATGCGTGTCATATTATGCTCGGATGTCTTCACGGTTTGTCTGGTAATGAAGAGCTTTACTGTGAAGCTGTTATGACGACGCAGGACGGTAATCGACTGCCGGGCGTATCAAACAAAAAAGAGACTGGCTTTGAGGATGGTCGCATCCATTGGAAGTGTCTTTAATTTTATTCACAACAGAGCAATGTCAAGGATGACGGTATGATGGTTCGGCGCGTAGGAGTACATATCGAAAGTTCAAAGTGTTTGCATGACAAGGAAGCACTTTTTGGGATACTTCTTGGAGTTTCCTGTGTTACGTTGTTTTTTGTCGTTCTGACATTGCTCACGAAAGCGATACAGTTTGTGTTTTACCACATTTAACACATAACAATACGGAGGCGTTATGCACGGTTTTTGGGTTTCGACGGAAGTTTTCATTGATGATGTTGACGGATACCTTTGGGATGAAGGTAAGGAAATTTGGTCGTCTCTTTCTGATGAAGAGAAATGGGATTGCTTTGACTGGATTTGTGATAACATTACACTTGAAGATGAAACAGGCGATATTGATGCGTTTATCGTGAGATGGAATGAGCAGGAACGCAGAAACGAACGTCGTGTACGTCACGGTGTTCGACGTAATGAAAGAGCTAATCGCATTCAGTTGAAAGCACGATCAGGCAGACGACGTTAATCATCCTTATTCTGGATGATTATTTATGGCGAACGGAAATCCCTTCTCCTTCCGTTCGCCTTTTTTTCTGAAGCATGTGAGGAAATATGCAGCTGTATCAAGGTGATTGTTTAGAGGTAATGAAGCAGATTCCTGACAATAGTATCGACATGGTGTTGTGTGATTTGCCCTATGGAATGACAGACTGCAAATGGGATTGCGTCATTCCATTTGAGGATTTGTGGTCAGCCTATAAACGCATCTGTAAAAAGAATGCGGCGATTGTCTTGTTTGGTTCTTTTCCATTCTCTGCTTTGTTGGTTACAAGCAATCTTAAAGCCTATAAGCATGACTGGATATGGCAGAAGAATGCCGGGTCTAACTTCGGTTGTGTCAAGTATCAGCCAATGAGGGAGCATGAACAGATTATGGTTTTCTGTTATGGAAAGACTATCTACAACCCAATTATGCAGGAACGTGCGGAGAGTGGAAAAGATCGTATTGTCTATAATGTCTTATATAACACTAATACAGAATGTTATAAGAGTAGTTTGAGAAATGAAAAACTGTCAAAACGTCCTGAATTACGTTACCCATCATCCATACAAAAATTTAACCGTGAGCGCGGCTTACATCCGACGCAAAAGCCCGTTGCCCTGTGCGAGTATTTGATCAAGACATATACGAACGAGGGAATGATTGTGCTGGATAATTGTATGGGTTCTGGAACAACCGGTGTAGCTTGCGTAAACCTTGATCGTGATTTTATCGGCATTGAACTGGATAAGCATTATTTCGAGGTTGCAAAGAGTCGGATAGAAAAAGCACAAGAAACCAAACATACAGTTTCATAAAAGTGAGGAAATATGATTGGGTTACAGCTTTTCCACGACAGTTGCTTGAATGTCCTGCCGACCTTACAGTCTTCGTCTGTTCAGCTGTTCCTGTGTGACCTTCCATACGGCGTACTGAATAAACAAAATCCAAATGCTTCATGGGACAAACCCATTGACCTGAATGTCCTTTGGAAAGATATGAAACGTATAGGCACACCAAATTGCGCTTACGTTTTCTTTGCGTCTGGCTTGTTCACACATGATCTGATTGAGAGCAATCGAAAGGATTTCAAGTACACATTGGTGTGGGATAAAAAAGCGACGACTGGGTTTTTGAACGCAAAGAAACAACCATTACGTCGGCATGAGGATATCGTTGTGTTTTACGCAAAACAATGCAAGTATAATCCGCAGTTTACAAAAGGGACACCGAGCCATATTCGGGGCGCGAATGCCAAAGACGGAGACAGTGTTTATGGTTCGTACAAGATGCCTAGTACGAAGAAGTTCACAGACGACAAATACCCGACTTCAATCATTTGTTTCGAGAAGAACAAACACGTCCTTAAACATCCAACAGAAAAGCCAGTGAGTATTCTTGAATGGTTGATTAAGACATACACTGATGAGGGTGATACCGTCTGTGACCCGACGATGGGTAGCGGAAGTTGCGGTGAAGCGTGCAACAATACCGGGCGTAATTTTATCGGTATTGAGATGGACAAGGCATGGTACGACTATGCTCAGTCTCGTTTAAACTATCATAACTGTGTTGATGCCTATATGGGAGATAAGAACGATGGGAATTGACTTTGTACGCAGCCGTGAATCACATTTGACGATAACGCATGATGCCGTTTACCGAAAACTTTATAAAGTGATCGAAGCAGAATCGTTTGCTCTTGGAGATCGTGTCCTTGTTGAGCTGACGAACGGCATGTATGAGCATTGCATTGTTGTGTCTTCTGATCCATTAAACCTCGCGCCCTATGAGAAAAAACATTACGTGAGCGAGGACAAAATGTATCGCGGTACATTCATCCCTGAATACTTGCGTAAAGGTACAGTAAGCAGTACAGCTGACGGTGCAGATTCAGATTCAGGTACATCATCGTCTTCATCGTCATCTTCTTCGGATTCAAGCGATACGTCTTCGTCTGATGACACATCAAGCACCACGACCGAGGACGGAAGCGGTTTCATTCCAAATGCGGACGATATGAAAGACCTTCCGAATCCGAATGATTGGCATGATTATTCGCATCTTTACAATCCGTGTACGTGTGCTGATGGATGCAAAAGATGTAAAGGGAAAGATTGCGGTAAATCCATGCTCGGTCATTGGGGGTATGAACATCTGTTTTGTCATTGCCATGATGAAGAAGAAATCCCTGTTGATGAACCCGATCCTGTTGATCCTGATCCCGGAACTGGTGATGATCCCGGAACTGGCGACGACACGCCAACAGAACCCACTTATCCAGACGTTCCGTGCTTCTGCAAAGTGTGTCACAAAATTTGTTTGTCCGATTGTCCTTACGTCAAGACTGTATTTGACATTGAAGTCCCAGAATCTTTGTTGCCTGACGCAACTGAGATCAATGGTAAAATTGTATTACCGAGTGCTGCACCGTTCGACATGACCTTCCGTGTTGAGATTGAAGACGATCTCGGCGTGAAACATCTTATCGTGTCGATTAACAAGGGTGAACTCGAAACATCGTTTACAGAACCTTTTGCTGGAATCGAGACGACTGTACGAGCAAGTTATAACGGAAAGACCATAGAGAAGCAGATCACCATTGACGAATTTCCTGTTGAGTTTGAGTTGTTCACATGCGAAACGGAAACGATTTCAATAGGTAAGCCGCTTCAAATGAGATTAAGGTTTGCGCATCCCGTAAAGGAACAATCCATTGTTCGTATGACTGTGGATCGTGTTATGGTTTGTCCTGAACGAATCGTGTTCGATACAGGCGAGCAAGAAAAGACTTTCACGGTGGTTATCTGGGATGATGAAAACGAGATAACGGCGCACTATAACGATAAGGAAATTTCTTGTCGTGTCGATGAAGAAAAATTCCCGTACATCATTACGGACATCACGGCCACAGATGACATTGTTGTCGGTGAGACGTTCTCTATTCGTGTACACATTGATCGCGCCGTGGAACGTAACAAGACAATCGTTATCGACGTGTCTGATGATTCCATGATGCTTTTCCCGCCGACGGCGTTTATTCAAACAGGTGAAGACGTTGTGACTGTGCAGGGGATGTTCGCCCATTCCGGAACTGGTACGGTTACGGTAACGTTAGGCGAGAACAGTATGACAAAGACATTGTCATGCTAAAACCTATGGTATATCTAAACAAATGTTGGTTTCGTGTTTTCCCTTAAACACGACAGAAGATTCGCGAAATTTCTGTGAGGAGATGTATTATGATTCGCAAAACAAATTCTCGTACTGTTAGTAGAGTTCGTCGTGACGAACGTGAAGAACGTCCTGCCCGTCGTATGGTTAAAAATTTCCGTAACGAAGAACGTGAAGAACGTCCTGTTCGCGTAGGTAATCTCCGTCGCCCGGCCCGTCGTCTGGAACGTGATGAGATCATGGCTCGTCGTTCACGTCGTATGCGTCGTTTTGAAGAAGACGAAAAAGAAGATGACAAGGCAGAAAACCTTATCGACACAATGGAAGTTGCCGACATCGTTGACAAAGCCGTTGATGCCCTCAAAGGTTATGATTGCCCTGAAAAAGAATACGATGATGACGAAAAAGAGAACCTTCCTGAATCCGAAGCAATCTGCATGATGGACGATGCCGAAGTTCCCGTTAAAGTCGATGAGGACGGCGCAAAGATTATCATCGATCTCGATGATGAAAACAGTGTTGAAGTTTCTCTGGAACAGCCGGAAGAAGACGTTGATGCTGAACTCGCTGAAAGCCTCGAAGAATACTTTAATCCTGAGGATGAGGAAGAAGGCGACAATGACGATAAAGAAGACAAAGACGATAAAGATGCGAAAGAATCTTTCCGTCAGCGTCGTATCCGTCGCGATATGGAACAGCGTATGGAAGCCTTCAAACGTCGTCGTGCTTTAGAGCGTCGTCGTCAGGCTATTAAACGCGCCCGCAACGAAGAACGTGAAGAAACACCTCGTCGAGCTCCCCGTCGTCCAGCTCCTAAAGGTCGTCGTTAATTCCGACATCCTTTGATTGACAAAATGAAAATCGCGTAGAACGTCAAATTTTGCGTTCTACGCGATTTTTTGTTTTAGGGGTATGATTACTAGGGTGAGTTCAAAACGTTCGTCAGACGCGAAAATTTGCCACCCCGTATTTGAAGTTTATCGGACGATGATTCCGAACAACAATCCAACCAGTCCGACGAAAAGACACAGGGCAGACCAGAACGAATCGTAAGAAGTCCATTCGTTGCTCATAGCGGCTTCGGTGTTAATGACGTATTTGCTGATAAATTCTTTCATGGTCGTACTCCTGCAAAAAGTTAAAGGGTTCATCAGACGATCTGCGCTTCTCACGTCTGATGAACCCTTTTTATCGCAGGTGTGACTTACGTCAAATTTTCGATCTTTTGATAACTCAAATGTCAACAACCACCGCCGCCACCACATGAAGTCGATCTTTGACGTTCTCTATACTCTTTCAAAAGACGCTCTTCAGCCTCTTTCGTCATGCGATCAATGTTTGCGATGCGAATCAGATCGTTCCATCCGTCATTATATTTGCACTGGTTCTGGTTTTTGTTGACGGTGTTTTGGAAGCTCTTGTAGATTTCTTTTTCGATGTTCTTTTCGGTTCTCTCTTTACCAACAGTTTTTTCAAAGAATGTCCATAAATCTGTTTTCTTCAATGAAACCAAAGACGTATCCTTGTTTTCATTATCTTTACTAGACGTTTCGTAGTAGATAAGTACTGGGTCGTTTTCATTCCAGTCCACTCGAACGACTCCATTAGGAAACAAAACAATATCATTGATGATGCCATACATGCTTGTTCTTATAAACGTCCGCTGTATTCCGCGATGAAAAAGCACATCATAATCGCGCATACCTTGTTTGTATCTGAAAACATCCGTATTACATACAAGGCAACCGTGGCTGTTCACATACGAAATGGATTCCATCTCGAACAGACGGTTCAGAAAGTCATTGCTATGAATAGATTTAAGTTGTTCAGTGTCGAGTACTTTGCGATAATCGTATCGGAAACATAAGGATGACGAAACGAATGATGCATCATAAATGAATTTTTCGATGTCGTCATTCGTCATGTGTTTTGCCGTTGTTTCATCGACGATATGGTTAATCCTCACAGGGATACGGCAATCTACGGAACGCAAGAAAAGATGGTCTTCGTATGATGAAATGCCGTTGTGTCGAGAAACATTGATACCGTGAACGAAACAGCGATATTTTTCAATCAATTCAATCGTTTTTTCGTTCTGTGTTTTCTTTGGAAATGACGTGTTGATGTAAACTTTCTTTCCATCATGCTCATATATGGTTGCGAGTATTTGGTCAAGTCCTTCGAGATTGCTGAACGGCTCGCCTCCCGTGATGACGATTTCACGAATGTCTGTCTTGAGCAGTTCTTTAAGCGACGCAATGACGTTATTAAGCGATAAATCCATTGACGAGTAGAGCGGCTTTGTTGTGCAGAAAGGACAGTTGTTTTTGCAATCCCACGGAACGAAAACCGTGATGCTCAGGTTCGAGCGACCGATAATAAGACGTAATGAACTCGTGTCAGTTGCCATTTCTTTTTATCCTTCTTTATGGTTAAGACAAACAAATTTTATGCAACAAACGGAAGCATTGTTCAGGGCTAACTATCTTATGTGACATGTTGATTCGACCATCACTTTCTCACGGTGTGCACATTTTACGACTTTGCATACACCGTGAGGTTGTCTATGAGCGTGACTCAGAAAAGATTCTTCTGGCCTTTGGATGGAAGGCTTTCGATACCGGCCTTCATGCTCTTCGCAAAGTCTTCGATTGTTTCAAGTAATTCGTTCTTGTCCGGGTCTTCTGATTCGACGTGCTTTTTAATGTCCTCAAGAAAGTTTCCAAGTGTTTCAATGATGTCGTTCTTTATGGCATCCTCTCTTTTACGTGCTTTCAAGTTGACGTTTTCCAATTCTTTGAAAAACGCATTGCAAAGCTCTACCCATTGTTCAACACCGATTCTGGGATTCTTTAAGACATCGGGATGTCCGTTAGGGGTGTGCACAGAAGCAACAACTTTACGCTTCTTGTTATTAAAGAGTTCAAGGCGGCTATTTCCTTTGTTAAACGCAACATGAAAGTCCTTGACTATCTCAAGGATTTCATTGTTGTACATCGTATCCAAAGGATATTCAGCTCTATACTGACGACGAGAAAAGGCACTGATGGACAAAAGAGCCAGAAAAACTTTCCAATCACTGTCATTGATGCTTTCGACTTGAGTTGGAACTGTGTACAGAATTGGAGCTACATCACTGGTTTCAGGTAAAATCCAAACTGGAATTTCCTGTGGTTTCATGGAAGGCTCTTGGTCTTTTTTCTTTACCTCGAATGTGCGCCGGATGATTTCTTTTTCGTCAGTGTCCTTGTCGAGTTCATCTGTCGGCAGCACAACGTAGATGTCATGGTTCTCCATCTTGCAAACAAATCCTCCGCTCGACTTTGCATACAGGTCTGCTTGTTCTTTAGTTGCGAAATACTTCATTGGTTAAGCTCCTTTGTTTGGGTCAAATTCGTTCAATAAGTCCAAATGATTTGCGAACACGGGCGCATTTTGACGTGTTGTCCGTATTCCGTCATAAAAAATTCGTAAAGATTTACGTGGCCGCGAGATCGACACATAAGTCGCTTGAACGGCGTCAGCACTGTTAAGGTTGTAGTTCTTTTTCGGAACATACGCCCCTTGCCGGGTATCGAGTTTTTCAGGATTGCCGTACAGAACGACCACATCATCCCACTCAAGACCTTGTGATTTATTTACCGTGATTGCGTAATAAGGCACGAAGTTCTGAATGAAGTCTCCCCAAGAGATGTTTGCGGATTTATACTCTCCACCTGTCTGAAACACACATGACACAATTCGCACGGTATATTCAGATACCATCCTCGCAATACAGGTTTCATTGCGCAGAAATTTTTTGTTGTACGAATCACGAAGGCTTTTACCGATGCCTTTTTCAAAGCGGAAGTTCTCTTTGGGTCTGACCTTAATTGAGGTCTGTTTCATGCGTGAGCGAATCCAGTCCTCGTTCTGTTTCCACATGTCATAATCGTTCCAGTCGGTAGTTCCAGAAGGGATGTAGAAGTTTGGCAGAGCATCCGTCATAGACTGTTTAAGCACTGATTCCAGTTTGAGTTCATTCACGATACCTGCATACGAATTGCTGCCTGTAATGCACATTTCGCTGTCCGTTGGTTTCGCGTGAATGAACGCTTGCAGTGAAACTTGATCCATACGGAACGGTTCAAAGGTTCGAGCTTGTCTGCTACGTATGTCTGTAATGAGACTGTTAAGTTGTGTCTCTTTAATTCTGTGGTTAGTGTCCAATTCCGTGAACGGATAATTTGCGGTAAGCATATAGAGCAGATTTCCGCGTCCTAAGAACGTTCCGATTTGCAATAAATCACCGAGGATGACCAGTTCAGCTCGTTCTTTGTAGGCTCTTTTAAGAATGGACATAAATGTGTCGAGCTGTTCAAGGCCCCACTGAGAAAACTCGTCGATGCAATACGTGTCATAATCAGACACCCATGAACAACGTAATGGATTTGACTTGCAGAAATTGAACATTGTGATGGAGCACGGGTTTGTAGGTTTGCCTTGTTTCGATGCACGGTCTGCTCCGTTGATCGCAACCAGAGTGGATAATGAAACAAGCAGAGTTCCCTTTTTCGCCTTTTCTAATTTGGTGGGAAAATAGTCGGTAATCGCTTTGTGGCTTTTACCAGAACCGGCGAATCCAACGATGACAGTGAACAAGTTATCGTCAAGCAAATCCCTGATCATGCTGTCCATTTCCTGCAAAGTGTCAACGATTTCTTTAGGAATAAAACCGAACTGGCCGCTTTCAACAACGCGAATGCATGACGTGGATATTCTTTCAGAGAAGGCTTGTGACAGTTGGTCTTTATCCAGACTGATATCATGCTTTGCGTAGTAAGAAACAAGCGTCGAGTTTCCGTTCTTGTTTTGTGAAACAAGCGTATTGAACTTTACACGAAGCGCGTCAGGTGTACATGAAAACCGAACAGTGTCGGCCAATTCACTGACAAAGAATGGCGTGCCGTCACCGCGAACACCACGAGCCAAACGTCTGAACATGTCATACCCCTGTGAGGACGATAGCAGATCAGGCGACTGGAACACTTCTTCGATGATGAACGATACAAGTTCGTCTCCGAGAACAGGCACGAATTTCTTTTCGCCGGTTCTAATAAAGTTCATAAAACTCTTACGGAATACGGCTTTTCGGATAGTGGTATCACGTCGCGAGAAGTCCGTAATCTGCTGCAACGAAACATACTTGTAATGACGTTTTTCTGTATCGAGAATATCCCATCCGAGCAGATCAAGTTTGTCGCCTTTGGATTTGTACCCGGAGGCCACTTCGATGACGGTTTCGATCAAGTCCTTCTGTGTGACTTTCATTTGAACTTCACGACGAAAGTTGTCGATAGACATTTGTATGTCTGACTTTGAGACGGTTTTGTTCTTCAAGGATTCCTTGAGTTGTTCCTCAGGAGAAACGTTTGGAATAACCGTTCCGGATGGAATCATAAAAATTCCGGATGGACTTTGTGATACGAATTCTGAAATTACTGAACTACAATCAGAACCATGATCGTCATTCAAGCCCTGCGTTTCAGGTTTCAAGAAATCTGGTGTGTTGAACAGGTATTCCGTCTCTTCCTTATCGTCGGAATTGTTATTGTCGATAAGGTCTTCTGGATTGTCCATCAACTCGTCGGTATTGTCATACATTTCGTCAAACATGGTTTTCTCCGTCAGCTGCTTATGTCTAGTTAAAATGGAATTTCGTCGTCTTCGTTTTGCGCTATTTCGTAAGGCTCAAAGTCTTCTGGTTCCGGCGGTCTGCATTTGCGTTCTTCTGAATACAACAATGAATACAGAAGGTCGCGAAGCAATGACAGTTTCGAGAAGAATCGCACGGCGTCGTCATCAATACGGCATATTGTTCCTTCTACCCTATACGATTCACGAATCGTGTTATGAATTTCGTCGAGTAATGAATCGTCTCGCCAGTCACATTTGGTAAGTTCGGAAACCTGCGTCACAACCCATCCAAATGCGCGATCAATCCATGTGTTCGCTGTACTAAGTTCGTTCAACATCTTACCGAGCCTCCATTCGTGTTTCATAACCTTGTGACTAACCTCGTCACATGATGAAATTTAACACAAAAAAGCCTCGTGAACTTTTACAGCACCACGAGGCTTTTAAATCTGGATGTGATCTGTGAACTAAAGAACGAGCTTTTCTAACTCAGCCAGTTCCAATGTTTCACAGTCGGATGGTCCCTTATCAGGACGCCATTCTTTCAACGTGCAATGTGTGATTCGCATATTGACGCCGGAGATGTCCTGACCGGATAAGGTTGCAACGCGACCATAGTATTCTTGTTTAAGTTTCGGATTCCCGGCTTCATCGTAATCAGTCATTTCAACACGCAATTCTTGTGGAATACCGGCGACACGACCAATTTCACGAACAGTCACGTTTCCGTCTCTGTCGCGAATTGGCACTGAGAAACAAAGACCGCCGATGTAGTTTTCATTGGCTTTTCCTTTCGTTGCTTCTGTGTAGCCGGACACCCAAGCATCCAAATCACGAAGCAGATCACATTGGATGGTTCTCTTGATTTTAATCATGTCGTTCGTTCGTGAAGTCGTTGAAGTGTAAGGCGCGTCAACTCTTTTACATACGATTCCTTCACCGCCCTGTCGAATGATGTTCTCGTAGAAGTCTCGTTTGTTTTCAAGTACGTATGGATTGATCTTGCATAGGAATCCGGCGTCTGAAAGTTCTTTTGCAAGACGTTCTGCGTGAGAATGTCGTTCTTTCCACGGAAGCGCACGCAAATCAACGCCATCGTATAAGCAGTCAAAGATGACGAACATCAAAGGACTGTCTTTTTGAATCTCAAGGCTTTCTGCCGGATTCATCGCCAATAAAGCGGATGTCGAATTGAGTTGCGTGGTGCATGTTTTACGTGCTTTCGTGTTGGAATTGGTGGCGATGATTTCACAGTCAAGAACGAAGCTCGTATCTGATTTGAATGTGCCGAAAGTACGGATTGTGTTCTTGTACGAAATGGGTAAAAAGTCTGTCACACTGTTGTGGCGCGAATAAAAGTCGAACTCTTGACGTTCAGCATCCCAACAAAGGATTGACCTTGAACCGTCAATCTTTTCTTCGACTGCGTACTTACCGTCGTTTTTCCATACGGCGATTTGCTCTGATTGCTTTTTAATCGCAGCGTATCGTTTGCACAGCATCGGACAATCCATTGTAAGCATGAAACGTAAAGGAAACGGAACTTCGTCCGGCTCGCCGTAACGATCAACGAGATAATCCGCACGTAACGCCCGAATATAATCCTCTTTTGCGTACTTGCCGTTCTTACCTGTCGCTTGCACATAAAGATTCCGTGCTTCACATTCCTCTGCCAATTCTTTTATTGTCCGTGTCGATTCTAACGCCATGATGATTTCTCCTGTGGTTGTCTGTCAAATCCGGTATGCAAAACGCATCACCATAAAAAGCAATGTACCACATCAGGAGAAATAAACTCATTACAGCACCACGCTTTATCAAAACACATACAGAGTATGGGGCAATGGAGTGATGAAGATGGCCAAAGTAATAACTGTTTGCATCGACCCGGGACATGGGGGAAATCAGCCGGGGGCTGTGTCACATAACAAAAAGCATAAAGAAAAAGACATTGTTCTCGACATTTCTTTATACGTAGCATCATATTTACTGTATGCGACACGGGATACGCTTACCGGCGACTTCGTGATGAATGACTTTTGCCCAGAAGAACCTAATCCACCGGTGAGCGTTATTATGACTCGTGCATCAGACGATGCCGTTACCTTGCAGTCCAGATGCAATGTCGCCAATCTGAATAAAGTTTCTTGCTTTGTTTCGATTCACTGCAACTCGTATAATGGCGATACTGCGAATGGCGTTGAGACCTGGTATTTCACGACAAGTTCCAAATCAAAAACCTTTGCGTCCGTAGTTCAGGACAGCATCATGGAACACGTTAAGTCTTTCTCTGTTAAAGATAAGGACGGAAAAGTCCACAAGATCAAGAGTCGCGGCATCAAGGCAAACAGCACTTACTACACGTTACGTCATACGACGATGCCGTCATTGGTTGTCGAGTGTGGATTCATGTCGCATGAAAGTGAGGTTGAGCTGCTTGCAACCGATGAGTACAAGAAAGCAATGGCTCGCGGGATCGCGCAGGGTATTTTACGTGTGTTTGCAAGTTAGCATTCGTAGCATTTAAGTGCCTATGCTTCATTTCGCATCACTCAAAAGCTCGCTCGTGAAAGTTACCAGCAAGTTAGCATCCATAGATTTTATACGGCTTTTCAGCATATCGACACGTCTCGACACTCCGCCGTGCAAGTTAATAAGGTTTCGTTGATTTCGTGGTGCTGTAAAAGCAAGTTTTCTTTTTAGTGCTAATATGTCTAAGTACGGAATAAATGAGTTTCGTACTCGTGGTATGTTCCGAAAATTCTTGAAAGGTCATTTGACAGGAGAAACTTATGAAACGTAAAATGATTTGGATTCCGAAAACCGGCAAAATCGAAACCATCACCATCGACGATTCCTTGGAGAGCATCCGCAGTAAAATTGACTGCCGTCTGATTACGATGTTCTCTGTCGGCGAGTCCCAAAAGAATCCAAACGTCAGCTATGATTTCATCTGTGATGACGAGGGAATGATCGTCGGCGAGGATATGGAAGATCGTAACATCAATGCTTTTTCGCTTCTGCCTTATCGTATGCACATCTTTAGACAGCCATTGTTCGGTAACATCCTCATGTGTGCCATAGATAATGAAACGGGCGATTATTCCAGTGACTTCGACGTTACGGAAGCGAAACGCATCCTTCGGCAGCTTTACATTCTGTAAGCAACAGTCTGAACCCTTATCAAAAAGGGAAACCATGTTGCGGTTTCCCTTTTTGTGTTGGTGGGTGTCCTATGTCTCATAAACAGAAAACGGAAACAGACGAAGACCGTATGTCTGTTTTCACGATTGATCAGGTTATCAAGCTAACGCCATACGACCCCATCACAGAAACACTCGGTTCAGCGATTCCATTCAGAATTAAAAGCCGGGACGGTGTCTTTATCACACTGGAACGTGACAGTGGCATGTCACGTGATCTCGTGACCCGAATCGCCATTATCACAAATCCACGATCTGAGGTTATCAACCCATCAGGGTTCTGCCCGTGTTACGCTTACGATTATGATGCGGACTTCAAGCATTAAGGAGACAGAGTATGCTAAGACGTATATCTTCAAGAGGACGAAGGTTTGAAAATAGTACAGAGAAAACTTTGAGGTCTATTTCTGACTTCATGGACTTATCTTTCATGGATGGTGCTAAGGTAGGATATTTTGACAACCATGACAATGATTCTTCTGAATATGCTGTCGTAAAGTGTATTGCAGATAAAACAAAAGGAACTTTTTCTGTCCAGTACATGACAGCTGATGCTCATGAAATCGCAAGACAGTTTCTAAGCCTTACGAATACAGAAAAAGAAGAACTCATGGATTTCTTTTATGCTCGTGACGAAGAAGAATTGGCATACAGTTTCGTGGAACGCTGCCTGACAGAAGAAGGATTTTACCATATTCGTCATAAGATTGATCATGTGGAAGTTTTATGGAAAACCGGCGATGATCCACTGAAAGAAAAAGACCTGATCAGTGCGCTTGAAGATTGTGCTTCTGAACAGCGCGATATCTTTCAAGGTATAGAGTACGAAGCTGTTGAAGCTATTGAAGAAAAGGCTTCAAATGAAGCAAGACGCATTCGTAAAGTTCGTGAGTACAAAGTAAACAAACCTTTTAGACGTAACAAGTTTTAGACATTGTTTAGACGCGTTAGACGACTTTTAGACATCTTACCCTTGTGAAATCCGCATGATTGCTCACGGTCATGTTGTTGCACTTTAGACGAACTTATACATCGTGGTGCTGCAAAACCTCATTTCGTCATTTCGTGGTATCCTTGCACATGGTTTTTGTGATTTGTGTGAGGATACTTATGGCACACATGACAAAGAAGCTAAGAGAACAGATAGTACAGAAAAGGGTGGAAGGCTTGGGCAGTCCCGGCGGTACGGTTTCCACTCTGGCATTATTTGCACCTGAACAAAGGGAACTTGTGAGTAGGGTTCATTGGGGTGTGATTGAGGAGTGCCCGGAGATGGAACTGGTCTTCAGCCACGATGAACACGAGGCCAGATATACCAGAACAGACTTCGAGACGGTTGCGGAGTACGTGGAACGCAAATCTCCGTCCAATGAACACAGTCTTTCTATGGCCTACTACCTGTGGGATTCGTTCTTCAAATTCCTGATGAAGTGGGATTTGAAGGAAGCATATCCCGATACGATGCTTTCATGGGCTGAGGACTGCGTTCTCCTGAGAGAACATCCTGAGCAGTGGGAAAGGGAAATGATTGACATTGCAGGGAAGTATGCGACCGTGGAATCGCCTTACTGCATGATGATCGATTTCTTTGAAGAAATGCTTGAGCATCCTAGTGATGAGGACGAGTTTTTCAAGGGATGTTTTCAGGCTCTTTTACGGCTTCGCGGATACCAAGGTCTAAAGAAAGGTCTGTACATTCTTGTGCTGTACAACACTGGAATGACGGTTAGCCCTTTCACCTTTCCTGATGGGTCGAAAGTATTTGCGACACATACTGACTTTACCGATTTGAAACCAAAAAGGAGAACACCTGATGGCAACCACTGAAAAATTTGCGATCCTTGAATACTACCTACGCATGGCAAGTATTCTATGTAAAGAAATCGACGAAACTGCGTGGGCTAATCATTGGCCGGGCGAGATAAGAGAAAACATTGACGATGCACACAAAGCACTTCAAGACTGGAATCGGATAAACATGATTAAAGAAAACGATCCGTCAAAAGACGACGCAGACTTTGCGTTCAAGTCGTACCGTAACTGGAAAGATTCTTTGTCGAGCAACGTCACGTTCTCACCTGTTTACGGATGCATTATGAAACAATAACGGAGACACCAATGACTATCGCAAAAACACTACCTGTACCTGACATTCTTTTCATGTCCGTATCTGAGTTTGACGATTCGCGTCATCTCACGTTTAGGCGCGTGTACAGCACGGAAAAGGCGGCTAGGAACATCATCAAGTATTACGAATCGGAAACACGAAAGTCGTATGCTCCGATATCACATCGTGTGTTTCGATGCGATATGGTGAACATGACGATTAAAGAAATTACAGACTTGAAACCATGTGAGAGTGTTCCTTTGTTTGACGTTGATTCTGAAGCAGAATCAGAGAATTGGGATGACGAATAATTGCTATGGTAAAAACAGCTTATGACACAGTATTAGACATGATGCTTAACGCACCATGTTCTATCCATAACGCAACCGTTGCATACCATCAGTTATTTCTCGTATGGGGAAATGGCTTTGCATGGAACACAGACGGTCGGATTGTTCAAGAACATGACGATACTGAACAAGAAACGGATGATGACCTTGCACTTTATTCGCCGGTTAGAGACAATGAACTGTTCTGCAAACAACTGGAAAAGGCCGTTGCAGAACAAGTCAAAGTTCATTTGCTCAACAGAACCTTTACGCTCGGTGACGAACTTGAACCTGCTCACAATGGAAACGAAGCAGACTATTTGCTTTCAGAAGAAGTGGCAGACAAGTTAAACGAACACATTCATAAGGTTTTTACTGTCAAAGAACGCATGAGAGATTTCACGCTGCCGTGCGATGGTTATCGGTTTCACCCAATCTGTGAGCAATCTAACCTCAACAACATTCCAGATAATGTGACATGGGATTGGTTGGATGCCGTTCAGACGTTTATTGAAATTCTCGACAAGTATCCTGACAGTGTCCGTGATTCTAAGTGTTTGTTGCCGGGAATTAAGAAACGTGTCAAATCCATTCTCAAGGCAAAGGTAGATGACTACTACAAACAGTTGGCAGATGATTTTTACGGTTACGATAAATAGACGAGGGACATCATGGAAACAGGGGTTAGTGGCATGAGTAAAACATTTTGTAAGTGGATTAGTGTTTTGGACGAACATCCAGACAATCGTGAGTATGACTGGGTACTTGTAACGTCTGTGGCCGAAGAAGACAGGACATTCCGTCTTGTTCCTGACGTAGCTGAATGGAGACGAGATCACTGGGCGACACATGATTCTTACAATCTTGAAGAAGAGAAACACGTGCGTGTCACTCACTGGACTCCGCTTCCAGATAATCCAGACGATCCTGAATAGAGTTGGACATGAATGAACTACATGACATTACTGAAACACTTACGGATGTTTATCATCGGTTACGACCACCTGAATATTCTGGTCGTAATGCAGTTGTGCCTGACTTTGTTTTGCGAAAGTTACAGCAGGTAATCATCTACATCGAAGCTATGGAAAAAGCAGCGAAAGGGAGTACGTATGGGACTTGATGTGTCATTTTTGAAAAAGCCTAAACTCAAACCAGAAGACGGAATACCGTTGAACATTTTGTCACAGCATAAGATGCCGGATATGGTATCGTCTGAATTGGACAGGCTTTATCGGTTTTCAAAAGCGATGGAAACCGACTTCTGGGAAACACTGTATGACGCGATTCACGAATTTCTGGACGAACACGATACGTTCTACGGTGCTAAAGAAGTAAAGTATTTCGGTCGGCGCGGAAGTGCAGGATGGATGCTTGATTACTTCCATTATACGAACAATGCGTCTGACATGGAGATAACAAAAGAAGAACTGCAAAAGTTCATCACATACATGACCGATATTTTGAAAGATTCGGTCGATAAGGCATATAGTTTTGAATCACAGATTGAGGATGTTCCTTTTACAGTCACGGTCGCAGACATGCATACGATTCTTGGTATGTGCCGTGAGGTAATGGACACGTTTGATTGGGACAATTTCGATCTGATCTTTTACGCTGACTGGTAATGGAGAACCAACATGCTTGACAAAAAACAACTTAACCAACTTCTTTTCGTTTCCGTTGTGTACTCATCATTTGCTCAGATTTACTCTGTACTCGACGATAGTCCATTGGATGAGCTTCCTGATGAACTCAGGGATGACTCGAAGAATATGCTCCATGAGTTTGAGAACTTGTTGGAGAAATACAATGACTACATTCAGAACGCCGTGGATAATTCCGGTCTTGAAGACTAAAATCCAAACACGTCACTAGACGCGATTTTAAGGCCCTCTGAGCGCGATTTAAGATCAGACGTATGATTTACTGTCTAACGTCAAAATCGTCGTCAGAGGGCAAATTTTTGCCACTCTATGGGTACGTTCGTATCTGTATGCAGTTCACACATGTGAAGACAAGCTCCAATCTGACAACAAAAAAAGGCTTAGGAGCGGCAACTCCTAAGCCCACTGCATACCCAATTTATCGTCGTCGGGTGTTACACCGACACCGACACTGTACTCCTCTGTATAACACTCGCAGCTACGAGATACAAGAAGAATAATACACTAGATCGTTTTGATCATCTTCTGTGCATAGAAGTATCCGATAAGATCACCAACCCGGCGACCATTACCGAGTTGTCGGGCATACCTTGCACGCTTCTTCTCTTTGTCTTCTTCTGTTGCACCACGTGTGTTTGCATATTCGACACAGTACGCATTGAATTGTGCTTTCGGCGGAACAGCAGTTCCATCGCTTTTACAACACGCGTTTGCTTTCGCCGGTGTTGAGTTTGAAATACGAGCAATGCAGAAAATGTCATTAAGAGTAGCGTTTTTCAGCTTATTTCGTTCTTCCATCCAGAAGTGTTCGACCCAGTAACGAACCAGAATCCGTTGATACGGATACGAACCATCACTATTTTGAGCATACAGAATTTCATGTGCCCAATCCTGCCACGGTTTCGACGGATAAGGACTTGAGGCCGCGAATCGTGCAGCAAGTCCGGATCGTTTTGATGCATTTGTTCCCATACCGTCGAAGTTACAGATGCATTTTCCGCCGTTTGTCAGTGATGGAATCTTACGGCCATTGCCCATATCCTGCCAGACTGCGCTACTCGCATTCGTGTAAAAGATCAGATTGAGCATGTCTTTTGTTGCATACTTTTCGGGGAATCCGATGAGACGATACAGGTTATAAAGCGCACCAGAATCGAAATGTGCGATCCCGAGGCCGCCGACCTTATAATCGAAGAACCCTTTACCGTGTGAGCTGTCAGGTTCATCCCAACCTTTACGTTTTCGACCGTCTTTGCATAAGGTCATACAGTCGGTTACGCCACTTGGAACATTGGTGAAACCCCAGTTCCCTGCGCCGCCAACAAGACCGAGCAACGCCATGTTACATTCTTCGAGAATGTGTTTTTTGAACCAGTCGGATGAGACATCCAATGATCGTTTTGTTCCGACCAAGGCGAGAAGTTCATCAACGGCTTTGTCGAGCTTCCCATTTTTTAAGTTTTCAGGTGTTCTGTCTATGGAGACGGGTACAGGATTCGTGTACCCAGAACAAAGATATGAACAGAAATTAGCACTCGACGCCATACTGCCTCCATCATTGTCAGGTTCGCCGGAGTCTTCCGACGATACGTAATCATCAGCCACAGTTCCACCACTTCCACCGCCGCCACTTCCAGTGCCAGCGTCGGTCGCAGCAGAATTAAGTAACGATTTGATTATGCCTGTTTGAGTCTGTAAAGCACTCGAATCGTGAACCCCTGCCATCGTGGAACCACCGCCACGTACAGCGTTCATCGCGTTTTGCTCTAACGCAGTCGGCATATTCTCCAACTGTACTGATGTGGATATCACGCCACCAGACCATTGAAAGGTCACAGAGGTAACACGGTAAAACCCTTGAACGACACCGGCTAATCCATTGCTAGTATAGCTGTAGATTTCAGCATACTGCGACAATCCATCGCCCCAGTGGATAAAGTTACGACAAGAAATTTGGACATTCGCGCCTTCCTTGTTGTTTCTTAGTGCAATCATCGCAAGTCGCATGTACGTACTTGTTGCATTATCGTTTGCCATAAAACGACCGCTTGGCGTGAACACCATCGTTCCATTCGGAGTGTCCTGAACGTCAAAGTTCACGTTCGTCAGAAAACTGCTGTCAACAGACGAAGACACTGAATCCAATGGAATTGCGACCTTGTTATTCCATAAACCATACGGCTTTGGTGCATTGTAAAGAAAGACGACACGATCCAGTGACAGGTCGGTTCCTTCCATATCAGCAGGAGCAAGAGATTCATCATCCTGTCTAACGGCAACGAGGTATGAACCGGAATTGTCCACGTTCTTACGCGGCGTGTAAATTTCACGTTCTGATTCAGGCAGACTCGTAATATCGGAAACAGACTTCAAGCCTTCTTTTGCTGCGAACAGATTTTCAATGATATTGCTGAACTCGCGTTCGTACATGGACGATGCAGAATTGGCATTGACAGAACTGTTCATTACAGCAAACTCGTACATACCGTTTCGGAAATACAGCTTCTTCTTTTCTTTCTTGAGTTCAGAAATCCATTCCTCAAGCGTGTAAAGTTTATCAGTTCCTTTGAGGTATGACGCAAATCGAATGTCCACGTTGTATAAGGATTTGAACGCTTTGAAGACTTCTTCCGGATCATCGTAACGTTCGCCAACGACACCACGACAAAGATTTGGTGATGACTGATCTGGGATGGATGCCATCGCCTTTTCGCTTTCAATTCCGCCGGTGCTTCCTTCGGTTGCTTGCATCGAGTTGATGGCGGCTTGAATGGTTTGTCTGTGCGCATCGTAACTCATGTTTGAATTTTCAAGGGAATTACCGAAGTCAAGCATATTAAAATCTTGCATTGACTGGTATTGATTCCCCATATTTCCTGATGAGTTCATGTCCATCTGAAACGTTATCGTTGACGGCGTACCCATGTTGTACGTCCATCCTTTAACATTCAGAAACCATACGCGTGTTCCACTGTAACACTTTACTCCAATGGCCATTGTTCCGAAGATTCCTTCTGCTCCCAATCCATACGGTGTATTGCCGGTGGATACGGCACTTCGGTTCGCGTTGTTTACGAGTTTTTCCAGATTCGAGTCTTTTTTAGATGAGGCAACCACAGACAGTAACGTGAACAAGTCCTCGTAATAATCGACGACAGTAATCGTTCCCTCGACAGAAGCCATGCCTGTTTCGGAACTCGTTGAAATGTTCTGTACGAGATTGAAGCTCTGTACGGCCTTCATTCGTGTAAAGTCGAACTGATACGAACCGATGCCTAATACAGCTTTAACGAATGTGCTGTTCTTGTAGTTCTCAAGGCTCATTGATGCTTACCCACGATCTGTCTATTTGAGGTCTATGATTGCTTTACACAAGGCTTCTGGCTTTGTCTTACTGTCTGCGCGAATAACGTGAATGTGATGACGACCTAGGTATGCTTGACGTTCATGTTCTTTTTCTTCGTCGTACCATTGGTGTCCTGGTTCGTCATACTCGACAGCACACTTGAACTTTCCGTCTTCGTTAAATACAGCGAAATCGAGACGATATGTGCCTATGGCGTATTGTCGTTCGATCCTATATCCCCACTGTGAAAGCATCGAGCATATCCGATCATAGAAATGCGTCTCTGGCCGCGACGGACAAATGATTTCACGTTCGATGTCCAACGCATTACACAGAGCTTTTTTCACGCGATCTGAGGTCATTGTGTTGTGCGACAAGATGAACATGATACCGTCTAATGTCGTGAAGCAGGAACGCTTTTTAAACTCCCACATATCGTCTGGAACCAAGTAGTTCAATTCGGAAACAAATTCCTCAAACGTCGGTTCAAAGGCGTCGAAGTCAAGACGGTCAAGCAGGTATGGACGAAACGCATCGTCCATTGTAAGCAAGAAATCAGGGGCTTGCGACAAAAGCATTTTAAGCCCCTGCACTCTCCTGTACCCTAAGATTCGGGCAAGGTTAGACAGCGGATACATTACAGTATCGGCGATGCGTAATTCCCAAAGGCACATCTCGAACCCTCTGAGATTACGTCTATGTGCTTCCAAAGCACCTGTGCTGTCTCTGTAAACGTATTGCATGGCTTATTTCATGTTCTGTTTCTTGTAGTTGTACATGGCGCAGCGAACTACGGACGCAATACCTGCACGTGCATCTTCAAGAGATTCATTGGACACTGTACGAGATGAAGTGTCGCCAAATGGTGTTCTTACATCATTCGTAGAGTAACCTTCGACTGCAAGGTAATGGGCCAGTGACCCGTGATCAATCATCTCGACGTGGACTGGTTTGTGGTCTTTATGTGTACGTTCTTTCTTGATCAGCATAGTGTCTTCTCCTGTTATGGTTATGTGCTGCCTTTGCGAAATACAGGCAACGTAACTTATCATCTTTGGTTTTGATTGGCACAACATTTCGGAACAAACAAGAAAAGCCGCCTCAAAACGAAGCGGCTTTTCTTGTTTGAATCTCTGGTTTGGGATCAGTCAAGTTCGACATAGACTTCCTTGCTGTAAGGAATATCGTTGTGGAACATTGCATAATCCATATACCAAATACGCTCATAGGTATTGTCGATATAACGCAGGTAAGGGCAGCTGTCTTTAAACGCTTTTTGTCTCACATGTACCAACGTCTGCATCAAACTCGCTTTGTTTTTGTAGTCATAACGGACTTCCGAGTTAAACCAATCATCCGAATACCGATCTTTCAGAATGAAACACATGCAATACGCTCCTGATGGGAACGGCCTACATGAATAAGCATCGACATCGCCTTTATATGGAATGGAATCTTGAAACGTGGCCATTGCAGCAAGAGCTTTAATCTGTTTGTCTGTATAGCCGTCTTTCTTGAGAGTTTCGTATGTGTTCTTTTTGACTATCAGGTTCGTCATGGTTCGTCTCCTTTCGTTGTGTTAGAACCGCCTTACACAACGATTCTAACACCGATACGGTAAAGAAGTCGTGTCAGCACCATACAGGTCATTCATCGGTTACTTCATTGTCTTCATCGTCTTCTTGTTCAGTATCACGGCTCCATGTCATATAGGATACGAACCAATGTTCCGGTTCTTTGCCTTCCTCTTTTACGAGCCATCTTTCGGCACATGACGAATCAAGATAATGGTCCATTATCTTATCCCACACGTCATAATCAGTAATGAGAAGGTCTTCGAGTACGAACTTTGGCCGCGTGTCTTGTTTGTTTTTCGGCTGCCATTCGTCGATAAGTCGCTTTGCGCTTTCCCTTGTGTAGAAAACATCTTTCGTCGCGTATTGATGGATTGTTCCGTCTTTGTGAACGATAAAGTCATGTCCTTTTAAGTTTGCTGAGAGATGTGCACAAGCCGACATAAACGTAGAAGGTTCATACCCAGCTTTTTTCTTTTGCAGGAATGAATTCAAAGTGTTCTCGTCAATGTACAGACCATCTGGAAGCGTAACCATGTATTTAAACAAATCTGGAAGCGTAACCATGTGTTTAAACGAATAGGGAATCCATGAAAACCAACCACAGTAAAAAGCTCTGTGTGGGTGATGGTAAACGTAATTGTTTCCAAAACACTGCCTGAATGCTTCTAGGTCTTCATCGTCAAATATCATGTCAGAATGTGCTTTTGTTCTCCCAAGACGACTATCGTGCCATTTCACAAATGCAGCATCAATCATAGACGGTTCGTAAGCACATCCGAAGTCTTCATTGATTTTATTTGTTAATTGTTCACTTGTGAAAATGCAGTCTTTGTCTTCTTTTAAGGCTTCGATGTAACCTGAACGAAATGCCCAACACATTTGCTCATAGATTATGTTCAACGTTCTTTCGTATGTGATGGCCTCGTCAGTGACGGGACAACACCAGTCAAGATTGAGAGACACATTTGTGTCGCAAGAGTTGTCTGGATTCAAGGCTTTGCAAATACCTTCAAGGCGTTTAATCTTTCGACCTAGCTTGTCGATTTTCTTGTTCATCATCAATAACATCGAGGCAATGTCTTCATTACTCATACGCAGTCTCCATAAAGGCAATCGCAAGAATTTCTGCTTGCGAATTAAACAGACTGTGAGAGAGTATCATAAACAAGTTCGGCCATTTGGTTTCAGCACCATAGCAGGACGCACGCAATCAAATCCTTTGGTCGTCTGTTTTGGTTATTGATTAACGATCTACGGGTGAATCTATGACGATAAGAATACGCAAATCTCATGGTGGGAAATTTCTCGTTTCACACAGAAGCGTTCATTACCACGAAATCATGGCAAACACATTATTGCAACGTGGTGTGGCGCGGTCAGGGAACATGCACGTCCGCCATTCGTTCAAGCATTTCTTGAACGTCAAGATGGCGTCGTATGCGCTTCCTTCGTTCAAGCCGATGTCTGGAAAGCACATTGGAAAGGACTGCGTGCAGCCAAATATGTCCTGTCATTCCGGGATCGTCCGTGAACTGGATAAGGGATTGACACCAGAGATGTACCTCAATATGAGTGCTCTTGCCTGTACGGATGGTGTTCGGTTCGTCCGTGGCGGGCAGTTTTATCGAGTCAATCTTACCGACGGAAAGTTGTCAAAAGACGATTCGTTCACACGTAAGCAGTATCCCTTTGGTATTTACTACGGATGGTTCAAGATCAAAGTGTGGACGACATCGAAGGATTACAAGAATATAAACAGCCAAAACGGGTACATCTACGAAAAGTTGGTTCGTGGATTTCTTTTGCAGAAGCGAACGGCAAAATTCTTGTGCGGTCGTATTGTTTGGGTTGACGAAGAAACAAGTCGAAAACGAACGAACAATACGTATTCACGTGAAGTGGAATACCCGGCAGAGACGGCTTACACGGTCGGCGGTGAGTTAAAACAAGGAGCATTCATCAGGTGTTCGTCAAAGACGTTTATTCCATCACGCCCTATGTTTTACATTCCATTTGAAGCGTATGATGCACTGCCGTTTATCGACGCATTCATTCCTGTAAATTTCCGCAATCCAGTGCAAGCAGGAATGAAACTTCCGTCATCCTTGTCGTTGTCGTACACGAAAAACGTCAAATGGATTTCGACAGCTCCGGGGGCGGCGGCATCATCGTCAGGAACGATCTTCATGGAAGACCCGACGGATCGTCTGTTTGAGTATGCGATGAATCGTGTTCCAACCGAAACTGAATGGATTCGTTTATTGAAGCCAAAGAGCGATGCAGACATCCATAGAAACGTTATTCTAAGATCATTTGCAAACTTTTTGACAACGCACGTTCAATATTCAGGACATAAAGGTTCTTTGGTTTTCAAGTACGCAGATTTGAAAGCGTGGTTGTTGAAGAATGAAGTAACCCTGCAAGAGATGATCGGACGTTTAACCATATCGTCATTAAAAGAAGCAATCACACAGGGTATGACGCAATACACGAACGATATGGCGATCTATGAGGAAGCACAGCGAACGCCGCGTGATAAAAAAGAATTTTTCTCGGAACAGAACTACACCGACACGCCGCTTTATCAGGATGGTCAACAGGTGAAGTCAATAATCAAGTCCACAGAAGAATCCATTGAAAAACCGATTCGTCTTATCACATCGACGACAACGTACACGACAGTAAGTAATAAATACGACTTCGCTTCTGGTTCTTTTGTCAGTCGTTCAGAGACACAAACAACACAGGTGCGCCCAGTCTCGACATTACTCTTGGGCGGTAAGGAAGTGTTCCGTGAAATGGCAATGACACCGGTCATTCGTGCCGGATACACAATGATGTTTACACCTGAAATCGCGAAAAAACTGATCAAGACTTACAACGAAGAAGCAGCAGAAAACGGAATTCCGCAGCTGTCACAGTACATTCTTAATCCTCAAGAACTCATTAGAGCCATAACTTACGATGCAAAAGCAAAATGCAGTAGAAGTCTGCGCCTTGACACGAAAGACCCTAAAGGCGATACAGTTCCGGTCACGATTGACTCTATGCTTATCGGATTCTCATTACCGTCTGCGCTTCAAGACGCTGAATCGAACGGCGACGGCTATTACATTGCCCTCATAAACAGTTCAGGTAAGTGCATTTTTATCGACAGTTTGGTTACGTTCGTCAACGCATCCATTATGATGGCAAATGAAATCCTTACCTCATTCTTGAAGAGCGAGGTTAAAGTTCCTGCCAGTACACTAACCGGATATGATGCAAGTGATGTCGATGCGAACGGAAACATCACGTTCTCACTTGCACCCGGATTAGTCACGAACATTCTGGTTCAACTAATTCTCGCGATAATTGGTATTTACAACATGGCGATTCCAACGACAACGTATCTTTTGTCATTGCTTGTGAAATACCGTGATCAGTATGTGAAAAACAACAAAACCGAAAATTGGATTCTGTCTGATGCACAGAGGGATAAATACACGCATTACCTCGAAAACGGATACCTGCCAATAAGTAATTACCTTGTTGGCCTGATAAACTGGAATGTAGGTTTTGGTTTCCAAAAAGGCGTTTACGATATGAATGTGTTGAAGTTCAACAACAAACTTCAAAAAGTTGAAACACCAGATGGCACATACAAGGTGTGTGCAATGGAACCTGATTCGACAAATCCTGACTTTTACGACATCTCGTCTGGCTCTGATGTGAAGTTCACGCGTCTTAATGAGAATGGCGTTGGGTTTTTCACACAACTGATGATGGAGTACATCAACCCAGTTACGGCTAGTGTTCTCGATCTCGAACAGATACCGACCATCATCGCAAAGTTCGATACACCGAATTTCGTATCGTCAGGAAATCCGGCCAATCAGGTTCATGTTCATCTCAAATATGGCGCGTATCCACTGTATCAGGACATCGGTTCGCCATTTGAGTAACGCGTTTATTTCGTGGTGCTGTACTGAAACCTTATTTCGTAAGTGTGTTATCATGGTATAATTAACTGTGTTACACAAACACACTTACGAATGGAGACACAATGAAAGACCTGACGACTTTATTGCAGAATTTCAACGATTCACTGAAAGACAGTTCGATGCCGTCACCGAACAAACCGTTATTCAGTTTCCGTGAAAACCAAAACACACAGGAGAAGTCGCACACTCCGTCACAGGAGAAGACAGAAGACAGCACTGGAAAATTCATCACGTGTTTTACTGGCTACATCAAAGAACGACGTTCCTTCATCCTAGACCTGTCGTATCTGCTTTATTACGGGTATTTCAGAAGTGATTCTCAAGTATGGCAGGACACAAAGTTCGTTGTTGAACTCATCACAAGCATCCTATCACGTGGGCATGAGGTGTACGTTGCAGTGGACGGGAAGCCTGTTCGTAAGCAGATCAACAAACATTACAAGGAAAACCGTAATCACACGTACAATATCCGAGAGAACATGCCGCCGCTATTGGCGGAGTTGTCCATGTACAGTCGAGTTCACATCCACTACAATCCAGAACTCGAAGCAGACGACATCATTTTTACCTTAAACAAACTTCTTCCCGGTAAGAAGGTAATCGTGTCTTCTGATAACGATATGCTCCAATGTCTCGGTAGCGATACGATCATTGATACTGGCACAAAGGTTGTCGATTGCTTGTCATACATGGAACAGTTTGAAGAAAAGTTCCACAAAGTTCCAATAGACAGGTTGCCACTGTACCGTGCAATCGTCGGCGACAGCAGCGATAACATCAAAGGTGTTATCTATCGGTTTCCTCATAAGATCGCTGCTCAGTTCGTCATATCACTCGACATGGACACCTCTGTATTTCCTTCACATGATGCTTTGGTCGCGGCGTATGAGGCATTAAAAGTAAAAACCAATCTTGAACCTACAAAGCGTAAATGGCTTGAACGTCTGTTATCTCAGGAAATTTCTGAACAGAAACCTCGTAAGAACAAAGCAGTAAAACAGGATGAAGACGACAAAGAAGTGACCCATGAGGAGTTGGAGCTTTTACCAAAAGAACTTAGACCAATGCTTTTGTCCGACATTGGAACGAAAGGAAACGAAGCGACGGAAAATGAAGAACAGGACGATGAAGAGATTAAACATAGTTCATGCTTTTCACGATGGCAGGAAAACTTTGAACTGATGAAATTGCACGCTTACACATGGGATGAGATCAGCCACAAACCTATGATGGAGTTTGGCGACATGCCGTATGAGATTACACAGCAATTCGCCAAACTGTCTCGTGCAAATGCTTCTTTTTCAACGATGGTTTAGTTCGGTATAACGGCATCCTTGTTGTTCGAGATACGTTCTTCGAGGATGCTTTTCGCAGTTTCTTCATCGTATCCGAATTGAACAAACAGATTCGTCATAAACGGCAGAAACGTTTCCTTATTGATTTCACCGTTCTCATGGTACGTCGGCAGTGTAAGCAGTTGAACATGAGGGCCATTGTTGACGCAATACGTGATGAACTGAGCATGAAGGTCTGCCCACTGAATAATCTCATGCGCATCAAGAGTTCCATGATGCAGTCGTGATTCCAAAGTTCCATGAACGCCGCGTGATGTCAAAGCAAGGTATTTGTTTTTTTCGTACATGCCATCAACATACCGGCCACAGAACGGATTGTATCCTCTATTTCCTTTCACCAAATGATTGAACAGAAACGGTTGGAGTTTGGAATAGAGCCAGACAATGGAATCGAAAAAAGACGGAACCGCATTCCCGTTTCGCATCTGCTCTTGATTGAAAATGCTTCCGATATGAACGTGTGTGCCGCATGTCCCATCCACATAACCGTTAAGAATTTCTCGGATACCTGACAGTACGAATTCAAGCTGTCCAAAGTATTTTCTACGCAATATTGGACTGACCATTTCATATCCAAACAATCCGTTATCCGACAGCTTACCAGTAACGTCACCGCCGACAGAACCATCAGCTCCGAGTGTCCATGCAATCGTCTGATTGTCGCCGTATTTCCCAGTAAAGACGTATGGAATATCATGCTGTTCCATGTATGATTTAAACCGTTTACGAGCAGACAGTTTTGCATTACCAATGAACTCGAACTCAAAACCATACGTGAGGTTTTCAGGCGAAAGTTTTGTTGTTTTGTTGAACATCATGTGTAATCCCCTTGATCTATTTCGTTATGCTGTGAAGAACACAGACCATTTTTGACTTTAACACGCAAGCAAAAAACCGTAGTGTACAGCACCATGATACGCCCTCAACTATCATACAGATGGATCAGGAAGTTGTGCATTCTTTTCATTCGGAGAACATGATGGCAACACAAGGAATCATAGCAACGGCGCAGATCACGAAAAACGGACGACGAGCACTGGCCGCATCTTATGGGTACGACATCGTAAACCACAAAGCCGTATATCGTGGAATCACATTCACTGGTGGTGGAGTGTCAGAACTTCCATTAGACGATATCGACAATGCCGGTGTGGAATCATTTTCGGCGAGCACCGGTAAAATCTCGAATATCGTTACGGTCGGAAACACGCTCCGTGTTTTCGTTTCGTATAACGGAAATGGGACGACTGCTCGTCTGTTTTCATTACATTGCATGTACAACAACACAGATATTGTGTTCGCTGTGTGTAACACAGGTGATGACGGAATCGCATTAAGTACACGAATGACCGTATGTTTTTCGATGATGCTTGCACAAGAGACTTCTGACGGGACTGAATATCCGGATATGTCGCTCGTCAATGGTGCAAATGCAACAGTCGAAGACGTTGGGTCTTTGCGTTCAGACGTTGAGGATCGTATCGACGAAATCAGTGATACAGTCGAAAGTCTGAGTAACGGATATTCAAACCTAGGAACAGCCTTAACAACCGAAGAAGTGACAACGACTCATGCGACAATAACTGACGCAGAGGTAACAGGTACAGCTACGTGTAATGCAGTTGAGTTCGTAAACATGCTTCCAAAGAAAGTTTCGGAGCATGATGGGAACATCGGAAAGCTCGATCTCCCGATAAACTCAATTACCTCGGGTGCGTATGTAGGGCGCACGGCACTAACCGAGAATTATGGATTACTTCACGATCCGTATGTGAATTATCCGATAGGAAGTTCGTATAAGAGCATCAATTCAGATAATACGCCGGATGCTGTTCTGTGTTCCATTGCGAGCACATTTAATATGGACGAAGCATCTCATGCAGAAATAATTCTGACGGGTCATGCAACAACCAAAGATACCGTATCTCCGAGAATTGTGTTACGTGCATCACAGGACAGCACATCTGCAGAACTGTCAGTGTCGCATGAAGGTGTTAGTGTCAGCAGCGATCTGTATGTCGAAGGTTCAACTGCATTGAAGAATACGACGATCACGACACTTGATGTGGGCTACCTGCATATCGCAGGGAATTACGTGTCCGTTCCCTTCTTCAACGGTTCGAGTGTCGCGGCACTTGAAGACACAACGGGAATTAACCCATTGAATATACAGGCGCGTGTGCTTCCGTCAGGCGACAAAGCGTGTATAGGTTCTTCTGAGAAACGGTGGAAACTTTACGCCGAACAAGCAGACGTATCTGGTTTGTCTTTCTCACAGTTGCCTGAAAAGACAGGACTTGGAAATACACAGAAAGTTTCATTTCCGAAAGGATGCGTTACGATGCTCTGCACACCGACAAAGGAAGTCAACGTGTGTGACGTTTTGAACGGTGAAACCGACGTACTTCGTATTTGGCATGATGTCGGTGGGTCTGCGTCAGGAACTTTGGTACAGACTAAAAACAAGTTCATCGCTATGTCCGGCGCAGTTGCGGGCAGACCATTTCTGGCTATGTGCATTGAATAAAGCTCACAGGGAAACTATATGACAAAAGACTGGAACGGAAATCAGACAAGCACTTATACGACGTTAGGTGCATCAAATCACACAGAAGCAGACAGAGCACAACACGACTATTACTCTACCGAGCCGAAAGCCGGTGAACTGCTTTTGCAGATCGAGCCTGGTTTGTCTGATTCCATTTGGGAATGTGCTTGTGGCGAAAACGCTTTATCACATGTGTTCAAAGCACATGGAAAGACGGTTCGGTGCAGCGATCTTGTTGTTCGTTGTGATGGCATTGAGCAGTTAGACTTTTTGACTTGTAATGAACCGATGCATGGAACGGATATAATAACGAATCCACCGTATAAGTTCGCAAAAGAATTTGTCGAAAAAGCATTGTCGCTTGTGGATGATGGTCGGTACGTGTGCATGTTTTTAAAGCTGACCTTCCTTGAAGGTAAAGCACGACGAACGCTTTTTGAAAAATATCCGCCACGTAGAGTATGGGTGTCGTCATCTCGTCTGAATTGTTTTCCGAATGGTGTTTCAAAACAACCCACATCGGCTGTGTGTTATGCATGATTTGTGTGGGAAAAAGGATACACAGGGTATCCAGAACTTAGGTGGTTTAATTGAACATGTCTCTATATCTAAACAAATGCAACGTATATGCGGCAAGTCACAACTGCAAAAGACGTTGCCGCAAATCTTCGTTCGTTTCGCGAAATTGAAAAGGAGAAAGACTATGCTTTTTAACGGACTTAATCTCACACCAAAAGGTCGCCAACTGGCTGAACTCAAAGACATGGAGAACATCCATGTTGGTCGTATCATCATCAACAAAGCATCGGTACTCGCCGATCTGTCTGATCCTGCGGCTCTCGCAGAGAAAACAGACATCGCCGGTATGTCCGCAATGTTCGCCGGTTGGCATTGCATCCGTGGCGGCGTTCAACTCAACGTTCGTTTCCATGTAGGTAATGACGCTAATGATGGCGTGAAAGATTCCAAAATGGAAGTTATGAATTCTGCAGAAGGCGCACCTCTCCGTCTCGCAGTTCTCGCCGACGATGAAATCATCGCTTCTGAGAATGTCGAAACCGGTGAAGTTTCTTATCGCGTTGTTCAGAAAAAAGACGCCACCGTTCTCGGTTGGGCCGACGTTGAAGAAGTTGCCGAGTGGACAACCATTTCCCCGAGCGGCATTGTCTTTGACGCTGTGATCACTGCTCGCGGCGATCTTCCTTCCCGCTGCAATGTGAAAGACGTTCTCCGTTGCCCGTATCTGTCTAATACCCAGATCAGCAACAACGACATCTGCAATCACGATCTTGCACCTTCTTCGATTACTCCTCGTACAGGTGATCCTGCAAAAGAAAATCATCTGTCCGTTGCAGAAGACAAACAGCAAGCTCGTGTTGAGCCGGAAACCGAAGAAGCCGAAGGTGAAGGCGAAACTCCGTAAGTTTTTGCTTACCTTGTAAAAAGAAACGCTCCATGACAGCTTCAAACTGTTACGGAGCGTTTCTTTTTATCAAATTAGACGCATGTTGGGGCAAGATTATGCCCCTGCTTGCTCCAACTGAAAGCGCGGAGAATTTTTCTCTGCGCTTTTCTTTTTGTCTATTTTTGAGTGTGCATGGTGTCTCTCATTACTGTGTCGATAGACACTACTTCATAGCTACCAATCAAGTTCCTCCAAAAAAGAATGAGGGGTATTTCGCAACCATACGAAATACCCCTCATTCTTTAAGACGTTTTTATGGGGTTGATTAGTCTATACGAATTTCAAAGATACCGTCATCTGTCTGAACGAACTCAAAATCCATACGAATGTCGCTACCGAATGATTCATAATCGAAATAGCGTTCCTGATTCTCTCTGCCAACGCCGTCCCATCCTAGCTGCGCAACGACTTCACGACCAATTTCTTCATCGTCGGCGCGTTCATCGCCACACCAATATTCACCGGCTGTCTCTGGATCACCTTCATCCATCGGATAATATTCCAAACGAATGTCGCGGCCATACGATTCATAATCGAAGTAGTTTTCTACATTGGAAATATTGTCAAAGCCGCCAAGACTCTCGAAGTAGTAATAGCCGATTTCTTCATCCATCTTATGGGACAGTTTTTCATCACTGATCTTTGAGACGGAATCATTGTCAACAAGTTCAACGGCTTCTTGGAAACTGTTTGCATATTCCATCGCTGCGCAGAATTCTTCTTCTTTGTCGTCGTCAACGATACTCTCAAGAGCCTCAGCATATTCGTTGACCTCATCCAAACTCATGTATTCAGCCAAGCTGTCAAGGTCAACCCAGTTGTAATCAGTATCCCAATCAGAGAAGAACCACTCTTCATATTCAGAACCATCACCACGGTCTTCACCGATACCGATCTTTTTCAGGTAGTCTTCAAAGTCATCCTCGTCGCAAGGAAACGGAACCCACACATAATCCAGTTCGCCCTCGTTGTATTTTCCGAGATTCGTCAACGCGCCACGTAATACGTCCATAATCTTTCTCCTGTATGTCAATGTCTCGCGCCACACATGGGGTGAGATACACGTCAAAAAACACACCAATTTGATAATGCTACTGAATACGAAAGCCCACGGCGACTTGCTTCGTGGGCTTTCGAGCTTACCATGAAAGATTTATGTTAGTTGTCGGCTTTAATCTCGTAAATGTCTGCGCATCGACTCAAGTCGCCATCGACTTTGCACAAATCCATGTATGGGCACTTACCGTATTTTGTGCATTCACTGGTATTCGGATAAAAGGTTTTGCAGGACATAATGTCGGAGGCCACGGCTAGAGTATTCGACACGGCCATGTTAAGCTGTGCGTCATTGAACTGGAGCATGAACTTACGCAGGGATTCCATCGGATATTCATCAAGCATACGGCTTACAAACTCGTCACGTGATTCCGCAACTTTGCGTTTGAGTTCGGCTTTGCTTTTACGGGCGGCATTACGGGCAGCGTATTCTTCATCGGTTTCGCCTTCTTTAATCTTATGCGATTGACGAACCAGTGCATTGATAATGACACCACAGTTCTCGACACCTAGATGTTGCTTTGCCGCAAGAACCTGCATACGAATATCGTTGTCGATAAGATACCGTGCCATGAAGTCCTCGGTCACTTTTGCAGATGACGAACGATTGACCACGACATAATACATCCCCGTCTCACGATTGCGGACGATATAGTTAATGTACGTGCGATAAATCACGGTCGGAGACACTTGAACATCGACACCCAAATCCGCCGTGTCAGTGAGGACTTCCCAACGATTGTCTTCACCGTTATAATAGCGTTGAACGTAAGCACGGAAAGCCGCTTCAATCTGTGCAGAATCGTTCACCTCAAGACCGGCATCATTGATGATACCGATACCTGCGTTCAAAGCATCGTCAACGGACAAATGATTCTGGTAGGACACAGCAACATAGGTTATTGCCTTTGACAGCACAACGGCATTATCGTAGCACGTTGGTGCTTCTTTAGGGCTTATGCGTTTGTTGACTTTATAGTCATACTGACGACGGCAGGAACAAAAAGAATTGACGGAATTTTTCGTGACGATGATTTTACACATAGCGTTGTCTCCTTATGACGAACGACTGGTTGTTTCATCAAGTGGTTGACCACCAACCGCCTGACAACGCTATGTTTACCACGAAATAAAGAAGCGATAGACCACAGCACCACGAAAGTTAAATATAGGGCGACAAGTCTTTAAGACGGATAAATCCACTAACATCAGATTCGTTGATCTGTTCAGTTCTAACACCGGCCATGTCAAACAATTTTCGAGATGCTTTGTATGCATCGTCATCGTGATGCTTATCCCATAGATAAACGACGCGTTTCACGTTTGCTTGGATAAGTGCTTTTGCACATTCGTTACATGGGTATAGTGTGCAGTACATCGTGCAATTTTTCACTGTCATAATGCTGTTGAGAATACAGTTTAATTCAGCATGAACGACATAGGGATACTTCGTGTCAAGCCATTCTCCGGTTCGTTCCATAGGCAATTCATCATCGTTTATTCCTTGTGGGAATCCGTTGTATCCAGTGCCTATGAGGTGCTTGTTCTCGTCAACCAAAACAGCACCTACTTTCGTATTTGTGTCTTTACTCTTTAAAGACGTGATCAATGCAATGGACATAAAGAACGCATCCCAATTTTTCTTGCTTTCGTTCAGGTTGTTCACGTTGTGCCTCGTTGTTAATGGTATTTCAGTAGGTACAAAGGCGAGACGCATTTGTAATTGAGAAACCCGTCTTGCGAATAAAGAACGTATCCCTCTATCATTCCGCCGTCAATCGCAGAGTGTTCATTGTTGATTCTACTGATAAGAGCTTCCACAGTGGACGGTATATGAAGCTCCCAGTCAAACACGTGAACCATCGGCAAACCAAGTTCCTGACAAAGAACTTGCGTGTCTTTCATGCTGAGACGATTGCCGTCAATCCAGATATGAAACACGACTAAGTCTTGCCGATTCTTTAACCCGTAAGTTCGTTTCTGCACCCGGTCGCCGTAAACTTCACATTGAATCGCAACCGATTTTGCGTTTCGTTTCGCTTTCAAGGTTTCAAGTTTCTGTTTCATGTTGTATTTCTCAGACATGAGAAGCCATACATTCTTCTTGATGTATGCATTACCTTCCGCGATCTTTTCAGAACCTTTGACCTTACTTGAAAACACGACGACGTTATGCGAGCAAACGAGATAAGTTTCTTTCTCGTCGAGAACATAACTTGAACTCATTCCATCAACTTTTTCACTGGCGACCCACCGGGTTTCCGGGCACTCGAACAATACAGGCAAATTCTGTACACGTTCAGAACCGGTTTTAGGCAACCATTCCGGCCACCTGATCTTGTCCTTTTTCTTGATGAACAGTTTTTTCAGAAGCCATCGAACAGCACTATATCGCATCAGGTATTTGACGACAGGATTCCTGAAGAATTTTCTGTGCCTGTCCTGTGCTTTAGACCAACCGTCTGCTTTTGTCTTCTGCTGTTGTTCCTGAATGGATTCTTCAAACAGTTTTACGCCGAGTCGTTCAGTAACAAAGTCCCCTTCCTTTGCGTGCTTTAATTCAGGGAAAGACGTAAGCGGTAACGCCAGCCCTTGCGAAACAACCTTGCACATTTTCTGTGTGCGCACACGGTAGTTTCGTTTTTCCATGAACGCAAACCGATTATCGTCACGTGGAAGTATGGAATCTATCTCGAAGTAAATCGCGAGATCACCTGTTTGCATGGTCTTTTGAGCCACGCACCACCATCCATTGACATGCACGTAATGGACATTATCGTATCCCGGAAGTTCACGGGTTTCTGAAATCCTGACGACATAAGCCAGTTCTCGTTCATTCGTTTTCTTATTCAGCATCGAAGTTCTCCGTGGTATCAAAAAGGTGCTTGGTTTCTCAAGGGGCTTAACAGCGAGGTAGTTATGAGTTACAGAACAGCAATTTTGATTGACAGATACGTAAAAACGTTCTCCGATTCAGAGAATCAGCCGCAAAGAACTACTACGGTTCAGTACAATTCCAGTCTCATTTCTGGTGACGACACGATGAGTGAGATCACCACGGCAGCCATTGGTAATTACCCGACACATTCAATTCCAGATGCCGTGTCATCACCTTTTAGCATTGAAGCCATCGGGGCCAACGGAAGCCATATTACAACAGATTTGGAAAGGCAAACCAATCTGCAATCGACACATCGCGTGACGATTGGCGGTGTCACTTACGTTCGAGTACCTTACCGATATGGTTATGTCGTTAATTCTAACGGGAAGAAATACATCGAACTTGTTCAGTCCGGTGATGAGCGATTTGTATGGCACAGCAATCTTGATGAGGAAGCAGTTGAAGGATTCGATTTGGAATCCTATCTTGAGAATGTTTGGGATTGGACGAGACTTGATACAGTCCCAGAAGGACTACGTGGAACTTTCATCTATACAGAAGACACAGAGGATTGGACACCAGACGATGAGAATGAATATCCTGAAAATTATTCCGAAGGCCGCGTATGGCCTGCATTGAAAATTTTTACAGATGAAGACTTTAAGGCTGTATATGAATCAGATGATTCCCATTATTATTTCTTAGTAGAGCATAATGGAATGGATGTCCTTATTGGAAATTTGGCTCTTGTTGATGATGAATATATTTACGATGGTACTTCCAATCAATTCCTAAAGGGCGAACTTCTGCCAGAACCCGTTGATGCAGCAATTATGAATGAAGGACAAGAAGAAATCGTGTCCGTTGACATGAAGTTCGGAGACGAATGGTACAGAGTCGCCGGAACAGATGAAGTGATTCATGTGATTATCCCTGAGCAGCAATCGAACACATCATGGCATATTATTCTGGGCGGTGGAAATGTTCAGCTCGTGAAGTCTGTTAAGGAAATTGCAACCTACTTAGGTGATACTGAATACTCAGAACTTAGTTCAGCTCGGGAATACGTGGAGGCGAACTCTGATGCATCATCAGGAACCTGTGAGTATCCAAGAACCATTACAAATCAAGAAAAAGAAAATCTTGAAGCAGCTATCTCGTCTGAGGAAGTTACAATTTACGGTAATTGCCATTTTGTTCCAGAAGGCGGAATCGAAGTACAAGATGACGGCAATGAATACGAAATTCACATGTCTGGTGCGAAATTGTCAATAATCAAGATGGTGAGATACATTGCTCAAACTTTAGAAGACACAACCTATGACGATCTTGGTGAAGCGAACACTTATGTCACAGACAACTCAACCGTAGATGAATCTGATGTCTATCATTGTGTTTATCCGAATACAGTATCCTCAGTAGAAAAGGCAAGCCTTGAATACTCAATCGGTGATTATATGGAAAGTTCAGGTTCAAGCACATATTCGTATGAGTTTGTACTTGTAGAAAACAGTAATCCAAGTGGTGAAGCAACCGAATACAACATAAGTCTAAGCGGAGCAAAACTGGATGTTATCAAGGTGATTAGAAATATTGCTACGCAGAGAGGTGATGCAGACTACGACGGATTGACAGAGGCTAAGGATTATGTTGACGCCAATGGAACCGTAAACTCATCTACTGGAATATGCACAGCAACATACCCGAACACAATTCAAGCGTCCGAACGAGATGGTATCAGTGCGTTGATTGATTCATTAAAAACTGGTGATGAACCACAGATAGCTGAATCACTTACTTACACTTTTATTGCGGTTTAATCCAAATACACTGAGCGGATAAAATGAAAGCCCCGTATAACGCAAAATTTTGCGTTATACGGGGCTTTTTATTTCAGTGGTATGGTTACTATGGTGATGCTGTAACTTTTTAGTACGGGGCAAATTTGACCGCTTACGCAACGCGTCTCGTACCGGCTACTCGAATTCAATCTCGCCGGGGTTGAAGAACTGAGATTTATGACGTGATTTGTCACGAGGTCTGTCTTCTTCCATCATAAACGGAACCACATGACAAACGTACCACAGTCCTGTGAAGTATGTACAGTTCACGGCCTTGATTACCCAGTTATCCTCACCAATCACGAGCACTTGGTCTTTTACGATGTCGAGATGTACCCCGCCAAACTGGAACGGAATAAAAACGATCACAGCTGGTTCGTTCCGTTCAATGTGGTTGAATTGCAAGTTGGCCAGTAAGCGACGATTTGGGTGATCCTGAAACAAAAGATGAATGTGCTTCTCACGCCCAGACAGCTTATGGTTATCCGAGTAGAACGACACGGAATCCACGTCAATGAGGACAGCTTCGATTCCGTAAAGACGCATCCCCTCATCAATGAAACCTATTTGGAGATTGCGTTCTGATTCAGTTGGTAAAAGCGATGTGAAAAGTCCCATTTGTCACTATGTCCTGTTTTACTGAGGTTTAACCGTTATGTGTGCCAAATGATTTGATTGCAGAAGCAAGAAAGCCGCTCCTAACCGAGCGGCTTTCTTGTCATTCCACTTTTTTACCTTTTCATCTCAAACAAAGGTAAGGAGGTATCGCCTATGAAGCGATAAACCAATTACCACAAAAGCACCATCCTGTCAACGAATGAACATCACAGAAGTGTCTATTATCGAACTGAAAGCACAAACAATCTGTGCGTTTAGTTCTGTAATAGCGGTGGTTGACCGCGCAACAATGGAGAAGACACATGGGAATCTTTACGGATTACGGTCGTTATGTCAAAGCACGTGAATTCAAGAAATTCTGCAATAGCGGCGGCGGGTTATGGTTTGCTTTTGGAACAGGTGGAAAAGCATGGACGACAATAGACATGCCAAAAGCACCGCCATGCAACGACCGACAGAACAGTCAGCAGAATCAGGACGATACTCCGACAGATGAAGACAGTACAGTGCCTTCCGGTTCTGTGCAGCCGAAATACAGACCATGCCCTTGTGGTTGCGGATGCATGGTCGAAGTTCCCGTTACCACATGGGGAACAGAAGAAGGTGACTGGATCGACATTCCTAAATTCGCATACACATTGCCCGTGATGATGATTTTAAGCACGAACCGAACGGAAGCATCATCGACGTATCTGTCCGAACATCCCATGTGTATGCAGCTGAATCCAGACGGGAAAGCAGAGATTTACTTTGCTTACGACAGTGCAAGAGACCCGCTATATGTAAGTGAGGACACACGTATTTCTGCGCGTGCGATTCTTAAAGCGTACCATGACAACTATGATGCAGGTGCATACGCGATTGTGTTCCGGGATTACTACCTGACGAACGGAAGCGAAGACGGAAGCACAGCGGAAATACCGGCCACGCGTTCTGCTTCTTTGACAGAGGATGACGATACCGAGAAAGGTTTCTGTATGGATTTGTCGGGGCTGCGTCACGGTTTAATTCAGTGGACAACAGTATCGTCACAAGAAGACCCGAGAATGAACGAGAAACCGGGAAGCAAACGAGTCGTTCTGAATGATGACGGTACACCGAAAACAGTTGCGCGTTTGGATGCCTTAGGGAACATTGTTCTCGATGCAGATGGTTTGCCTGTCTATGATACAGTGTATGAAGACTGGACACCAGCTGAACTGTATGACCGAAAACAGGCAAGGTACAACGCACAGAAAGCACAACCATTCTTGATTTTGTCCGATCTTGTTCGGGCGCGTTCAAACGATAGACGAAACAAACCAACAACCGAATCCGAAACTTCTGGTAGCACCGGCGGAACCACGTCGAAAACGACAGAATATGGTTCTGAGTATGAAGACCTGAATGCTTCACGTTACCTCAATGGTTTTGACCTTACTGGCGCACCATATCCGATGCCCCTTACGGATATGGAGCGTGATCGCAATTACCCGATATTCCCTGTAAGCTACCTTGACGATTTGAACGACACATCGGACGGAAACGCGAAACCATTGTACGAAGTAGGCGGAAATTACTACGAGAAACGAACTGTGCTTTCCACAGAAGTCGAATACAGTGATGAGGTGGTTGTTCCAGAAGCCTCGGATATTGAAGAATTCAAAGCCTTTCAGCGTCGCCGTCATCGTTGGTGTTTGAGCCGTTGGTACAATGCGTTCGGATTCCTCACGATGGTGAAAGGAAGTGCGGAACTCGTATGTGAGGCAGAGAAAGAAGAAGCGGACACTTTCTTGTACGGAGGTCGTTACTGGCGTCTTGCAACGGACGATATGTTCCCAACATACGTTATTGTTCGTGCGAATTTGAATCCATTCAGTATTTCAAAGTATCCGGAAGTTGACCGTGCTTTCATCATCAAACAGGTATGTGTTTACCACATGAAAGAAAACTCTTATGGAACAGATGTGCTTCGTTCAGAGGATTACGTTTTTGATGTCGGTCAGGCCGTACCCTCAGAGGCAGCCTCGAACGTCATTAAACAGGACAACCTTGAATTCATAATGAACGACTATATGGTATCTGCTGATCGAGTTCCGAATCAGATTGACCGCTATGGTTACATCATCGGATTCTAATGGAGGGCTTGACCTATGGCTAAAAAGATCACCCTTGAAGAACTGATGATGCCGCTCATTGATGACGCGGCGAACGTATTCTATTCCAAGTTGGTGTCGTTACTCGATGCGGTTTGGGGACAGGTGTTTGTTCTCAAATCGTGGTGTGGATGGCATCGACATAGACAGGTTGGGTTCAAATGGAAATATGGCGCGTTCTCGTCCTACGCAACGGATCGTAAATGCGTCATTGATCTCAATACGATACCGAAAGAAATCGTTAAGAGCGTCGCCGAAGAACCTCAACAATCGTATCTCCGTGCTGTGTATCAGATGGACATGTCTAAAATTCAGATAGATACGACGGAAAGCATAAGCAATACCGGCGGCGCACCCGTGCCTACATACCGTATCGACACCGATGCACCTTTAACACTTATTGGGTACACGATTAGTACAGAATCACGCGATTTGGTCTATGGCGCGGGAACTGGCGATCTTGTTGTTTGCACAAAAGGAAGTGATGGTGAAGTTGATCGTGTTATCGACAGTCACGATTTACCTCGTCCTTACATTACGATTGTAGTCGGCTACGTTACGTCTTTCGCTGATGTGTCCATTCAGTTTAATCCGTTTTACCGTAATGGTATTTTGGACGATGATTCATTCAATCTGAATCGAAAGACGACCATTTACGCTCAAGGTTCTGCGGAACTCGACAACATAGCCATAAAGGATGTAACACAGGGAACTAAGTACGAATGGGATTGCGGACGCGTGTTTGAGTATGCGTTTAATGATTCAGACGCCAAAACCGTATGGTGGAAGTATTACTCGCTTGATTCCGATGGAATGGAATGGTTACTTGAATCTTCAGACCGTCCATCGAAACAGAACAACGACATCATGCTACCGTTCATCAACAATCTTTCCGATATGGATTATTTCTTAGGCGGTTCCGGATTTCGACGAGAATGTTTGTCTGTCGAGAAACAGCATTTCAAACTCACCATCTGGAAACTCAAAAGCCATGTGATGACGCCGAAAGATGGCGTCGATGAAGTGTACATGCGATTTACACCGTACAAGATGCACAAACGTGAACAATACACATCGAAATCTGGAAAGACTTTGACAAAAGGTTTGAAGAAATACCAGATAAGCAAGTTTTACAGTGTGACGAGAAGTTATCTGTACGTGCATCATGCGTTCCATCCACACATCCAGACATCGACCGATCCTGAGATTTTCACGGAACTCTTTAACAACTGTGTGTTTTTCAAAGACCGTTTGCTGTGCCGTCGTTCGGCTTACGACATCGCGAAACGCTACACGAAAAAGATTGAAACTTCATTGAGTGCAGACGTTTACCTGTTACTCATTTCTGCGTTCTCGAACGTGTCATTGCATTACCTGTTCAATGGAAATCCAGTCAGTTCGCTTACACACCCATTGTGTACAGCACAGGAAACTATAAGTGGATCGTTGACAAATAACGATATGAAACAAATTACGAAGTTCGTATCATTGGCAATGGACATGACAGTAAATGCTTCGACTGGCATGTACGAACATTGTGGTTGGGACAAGATTTGGACACCATATATCTTCGTCAAGAACGCAACGGAAAGCGATTACAGGGCAAACGGCGGAACTCTTGTGAAGTTCGTCAACGTAGGAACCGATTCAAATCCAGTGTATTACCGTGTTGAACGAGCATCAACGAAAGCCGGGGATTTCGGAATCGACAATGCAACTAATCACACGATTACGGTTGAGGCTTGGTCGGAGAATGATCTGAACAAATATTACCCTGCAACGACTGGGATGAACGTGTCGATCCCCGGAATGTTCTCGCCGGGATTCAGAACTCATACCGCAGGGAGACTTTCTAAACTGAACGAACCTACTGAATTTGCGAACAAACCGTGGGATACGTTTATGAGCAATATGGCCACATTGTTCAAAGACATCTACATGGGGAATGACACGTTTTTACCTCGAAAGAAACGCGCTATCGTTACAGAAAACAGCATGGCGATATTCATGGACAGCGCACAAGCGAATCGCAGTCTGCGTCTGGTTGTGGTTAAAGACTCCGTAACTGGTCGTGATTATCTGAAAGCCGTATAATAACAGGAGAAGACGAAATGCAGACATTACCTTTTATGTACGGAATCATTTTTCGTAGCGAGAAAGATGCACAGGGTAGAGAAACATTCCGTACTTTCCGCGTTGGAACACACGGCAAATACGAAATGACCGGCAGAGAAGCCATGAGATCATTCCTCAAGGAAACACCAATAGACCGTTTGATGCACAAGATGACGGTATCTGATGGAATGATCTTTATCTCAGATGAGATGTACCAACCGGACGAGCGCAAGGTGTTCCTTTATTCCGGATACACGACTGCGCTTCTCGGATGGAAACGGATTATCGAGTGGGCATTCCGTACTGGAATCCTGAGTGACATCAATGTGAAATACCCAGTAGGTTCATTGGTCTTTATGCACGACAATTTACTGGATGCCCTATACGATGTGGACACTTACAATGAAGTGGCACAGGACAGAACGTTCTACGATTCCGTCAACTGTCAGCAGGAGACAACTTACGTAGTCACTGATGTGTCATTAAACCGTCTGGACAGCGATGGTTATCCTTCATGGCGTAACAGCAGCGACACGGGAAAGCGAAAGAACATGACGTACAACATGGTGGTTTGTTACACGAGTTTGGAACCGAACATTCCGTCCTTCGTAAATAACGAAAAAGACAGCTTCGAGTACGTTTATTTCCACGCGCCAGAAGAAGAGCATGACCCAGACAATCTGTTTGGGGCACTTGCGTATTTGTCGTTTTACAATGTAACGCCGGGAACTATTGGCTCTGTGTTGTACATGTCATTTACGTGTGCCACATTGCTTCAAACTCCGTTACAGACGTATGGACTGGATGGAAGCATTGAAACCGTATGGCTTGATCCTAACATCGACGCACCAGTACGCTTCGTAAAACAACCAGTGACGGAGAAGTTCATCACATCACTGCACAACAAGACGCTGTAATAGGAGATACGTTCATGGCTATTTGTTACAGAGGAAATAAAGAAACCGCATCGTATCACATTGCGCGTTTCGTTGAGAATTTAATGACAGACAGAAAGCAGGTTGTCGATCTGTTCTGCGGCGGATGTTCCGTAGCTTGCGAATTACCAAAACACTTACGTGTTATCGCCAACGATGCAAATCCTTACCTCATGTCACTGCTTCATGTCCTAAAGCATGATCTGTGGACTGACCCACCAGTCCCGGTTGATCAAGAGTTTTACGGCATGATGAAAGAAGAACTGAAAAAGGACTATGCGACTTTCAAGCACACCGGCGATGCCCTCAAAACAGACATCGAAACGTTAGTGCTTCGTGCAAAGATCGGGTGGGCTGGATACGCCGGTTCGTCGGGTGATTTCATGTCATCTTTCTGTGGACGTTCACGTGGAAGTGCAACAGATAAGACCTTTTATCGTGCGAAAAAGATTCTGGAAACTGTGTCAGCTTTGAAGAAAAATGACGTGCAACTTACCTGTTTTGACTATCAGGATTTCTCAGTGGATGTACCTACGGTCTTCTACTGTGATCCGCCGTTTGCAGGAAAGTTGCAGTATCCGGCCACGTCATTCGACTCGGAAACATTCTTCTCGTGGTGTCGCGAGATGGTGAAGAAAGGCCATGTTATTCTTTTGAGTGAGACTTCGGCCCCAGACGATTTCAAACTCGTGTGGAACAGGGAAAGCCCCTTGTTCATTTTGTCATAAAGGTATGGTATCTAAACCATCGTGCCTTAACAAAGCACACTGGTTTAACAGGGGGCATTCATTTCAATCGTGGAAGCCTTTGGTTTCCACGTATTTTTGAGAGGATTTACCTATGCGAAAAATAGCTTTTATTTCAACACTCTGTGCTTGCATAATGTTCACAGCTTCTTGTGCCAATAAGAGTGTCGTTCAGAACGCACAAGATCAGGTGAAAGAGCAGAGCGATAACGGTGCAGACAAAAAAGCAGACGACGCGAAACCCGCTGACGAAGCAAAAGCAGACGATGCTGCGAAACCCGCCGAGGATGCAGCCAAACCTGCTGATGATGCTGCAAAACAAGATGCAGATAATAAAGATGATGCGAAACCTGCCGACCCTGCAAAAGATGACGCAGACAAAAAAGCCGAGGAAGCAAAACCCGCTGCTCCTGCTGATGCCGCCAAACCTGCGGACGATCAGGCGAAACCCGCAGAAAGCGGGAAATAATCCTGAAATGAACAGGTGAAGACATAAGCCTGAAATGGGCTATGTAAGGGGCGCGTAGATGATGAAGTGTGATTAAAGCTGTCATCTACGCGCCTTTTGTGTAACCGTGGTGTATTTACCTCAAGAATTTGCCAGAAGTGTTATTATGGCATAGGACACATTTGTCTTCGATGTGTCCACTGTGGTCACATGCACTTTATACGGAGAATGTCATGTCTATTAAACGATTATGGATAATCGCTCTTTTCTTCATAACAATGTTTGTTTCTGTTTGCCCACAGGAAGGACTTGCAGATTCATTCGACACCTACATGGAACGGTGCGAGCCATACAGGGAAACCGTTGAACGTATCCTTGTTGAGGAAGGCGTACCGAAAGAATACTTCGCTCTATTACTAGCTGAAAGCGGCTGTGACTTGGACAACGTATCGAATCGTGGGGCAAAAGGCGCATGGCAACTTATGGATGCTACGGCTCGCACCTATGGTGTTAAAGACCCGAACGATCTTGAACAGTCAACACGGGGCGCGGCCAGATACCTCAAATCATTGATCGACCGTTTCCATACGATGGAATGGGTTGTTGCGGCTTACAATGCCGGTGGAACAAATCTGAAACGCGTAACCGGATACCCGAACGCAGAGTTCAGCAAAGTCAGAAAAGTTCGTCCAGAGGCATACGGTCTAGCAATGAAAGTCACTGGATTCGTTAAACGAATCAAAGTGTATGACATGCAACATGCATTGCAGATCAATGAAACTGAAATCTCTATAAAAGATGTCGAGACCAACGAGGTCAAAAACTCGACACTTGACGGATAAAATTTGAGAACATTCGCACGTTTACGATCCCCTATGTAACGCTACGGCACGTCAGAAAGGGCGTGCCAAAATAGGTAGGAGGTCTAAGGGACAACAAGTCTGAGGCCGTTACAGATACTACTGATACGTAAGAGTCAATCGACTTTGCGTACATCGTGACGAAGACCAACTACACGGTATAAGGTGTCTGTTGGACAGGAATCAATCTTTTTCAGTTTAAATACGGATTTCCAGAAAGTCTGTGCAGTCTTGTTTCCACGCACTATATGCAGAGTTTCAATCTCGCCGCCGTCAGCGACAAACTGCATCACAGCTTTTCTTGCAAGACCTTTACGCCTATGTTCTGGCATAACATAGATTCCATGAACATACTTGTCTATGACCATGAGGAATCCGACAGATTTTCCGTCACACATGATAAGTCTGTACCCGTCAGAGTCCATTGACCATTTACGCAGGTCAGGAAAACTGAGTCGGTCAATGGTTTCTCTGAACGCAAGGTACATCTCTTGTTCCAGATTGTCGTCAAAAATACCTTTGTCAGACATACTCTACTCCAATTCTACGGCATTGATAAGCAGCTCAGAAATTGAGGCTTCCGTATCAGAGATTTCATCACGTCGAAACTCGGCATCCTCAAGGGACGTAAACACCTCGTAAATCACCTTGTTTGTGAAGTGGTCTTTATAGGTCAGACGATAAAGAACCGAGTGCGGATAATCCGAAACGAACAAAGGCATAGGGGACTCGTGACGTTCTTCAAGATAAAACGAACCACATAAAAGATTCATGTGAACATGAACCATACCTGTATCGTCACGACAATCCTCAAAAGAAGCACACAGCGGAAGGATATGGCTAAGACTTAGACGGTATTTCAGATTTCCTGATGGATGACAAACACACATGGTTCCTGAGGCTCTTGAAGAAACACCCGAATAATTCAAATCAATCCACTTCTGCAGTAATTTTGAAGTCTCCGTAGATACCGTGGCTGTTACTTTTATCTCGTTCTCATCACATCCGGAAGTCGGACGCTGCCCTAAAGGACAGACAGATTTAAAGTTAGCCGTACTGAAATGCCAGTCAGCACAGTTCAGTTTTGCACCGAACTTTCCTTCGACGATTCCTGGGATTTCCTCAAGCGTCAAAACTGCCTGACCATCAACCGATTTCATTTTAGAAAACGTTCTTCCACAACCACTCATTACAACCTCCATCAAACCTATCCAAAGAGATGCGTAAAAACAAGAACGGGAACATCCACACATATTAGTGGAAACTAAATCTCTTTAAAAATATAAAATGCTTCCAGTGTCTGTTCCTTCCATTCACCCTTAATGCAAATCAGCATCCCCTTTTTCAGATCTCTCATTACCAATTCGGCTTGCTTACCTGTCGCTACACAGTGTGTAAATTGTGTGTATTCGCCATTAACGTCTACCAGTTCTAATTTGGCTCTTTTGTTACAATCCATTACCGGATTCTTAGCAAGTCTACCAATCGTGATTACCAATTTGCTGTCCATTTGAATCTCCGTTGCTGTTCCAGAATCTACTGGAATGTATGAACTCTCATCTTCGTGAGAAAGTGTGTGAAAGACTGCGGATAGTGTTTTTGTTATCCTGCACTTTTAAGAACATCCCCACATGTGTTGGGATGATTCGTAAGACACATGCAATGAGTGCCGACATGTGTGGGGAAGACGATTTGACCTGCTCTGTGTGTTTAAGGAAGTTCACTCCCAAATCCATTCTGTTTTAGTTACATTAGTAACAACTTCATGCTTCTTGTGTTCAAGCTGCCTTACCGATCTGATGTCATATTCATAAATTCTACGCGATACGACACAAGCAAAGAAGTTGTTTGGACCAATATCTCCTCGATCAGCAAAATATTCAGCCTTACTAAAATCATCGAAATAGCAAGTCTTTGTCTCTCTTCGAGATTCCCCGTTCCCGTCGCCGTGAGCATGAGAAATCTCGACAACAACTTTCCATAATTTTGTGCTTTCCATTGTGCTTTCTCCTATTGAAGTCTCTTACTTGTTGGAAATGTGAACTACACACCCGCTAAAGCTGCGTCATTTTTATCAGAGGACATAATGAACAAAAAAAAGTCCGTAAAGATCACGCAAACCTAACGTGACATTTACGGACTTTACCATAAGAATTTTTCGGAAAGCCTGACAGCACCATGACACACCAGACGATGATCTGCGGACGGCGTTCAGCGTTATTTCTTTGTTTTCTTATTGATGAAGTACAGTGCCCAATTTACGATGTCTGAACAGAGGCCGCGCATGTCGTCTTCCCAGTCACCAGTCCACGTGCATCGGAACTCTTTGTCCTTAATGGCTTCATAATCGCCATCGACAATCTCCTCAAGTTCGACATCGTAGATAGCTGTGGCACGTCCGGATAATCCTGATTCACGAACATCAAGCGAGAATACACGGTTATCTTTTGAACCAGAATCGGTCTCAATGGTGTATGTCCATCGAGTAAGATCGGAATCCAACTGATATTCGACATCATAGGAATCGGCAATCTCCTGACAGGAATCGGCAATGATATCATCAAGTGACACCTCAACAGCATCGTCTTCGACAGATAAGTCTTCAAAACGACGTTTTCTCGATTCGCCAATTTTAATGTGAGCATCACCCTTTTTGAGGGCGTCATTCATAACATAAGCAACCACGTCCAACGCCTTGATAAAGGATGCCTTCGTGATTGGTTTTCCGGCTTCGACGGATTTCTGTGCCTTATCGTCTCTATTGAGTGCTTGACAGAAGAAACGATAACATTTGGGGTCTGCGCAATAAAACCCGTATCCATAAGCACGCGTGAAACTGATGCCCATGTCTTGAAGAATCGAAACGATGTCCTGAGAATCCCAAGCAGCTTCGGTCAGCTCTACGATTTGACCTTTAACCTTGAGGCATACCTTATCAGGAAACTTACGCTCTTCTGCTTCATTACGAAGGAAACGACGACAAAAACGTTTCGACATACCTTCGTTTACACGTTTGAGTAAATCTGCCATGTTATCTCTCCTTTCTTATTTCCTAGCGGTTTTGCGAATACGTCTGCATTCTTTACTTCCGCGTCGATACCTGTAATCATTCATCATTTCGTCGATTTGGAGTAGCCCCGTTTCGATTTGAAGCATGACGTTCTGGATGTCCAAAACCATACGTGATACTTCACGGTCGGTTTTAAGATCATAACCATCGACGCTGATCTCCTGAGACATGTTATCCTCAATCCAGTTTATTGCAGATGCGACATTACGTGCGCCGTCCTCGATTGCGTCATAGATGAAATCTTCTTCAAGAAGAAGTTCGGCGTAATCGTAATAAAGAACATCCACATGGCAGTTTTGCATGTCATACGTGTTTGAGCACCGGCGATTGATGAGAATGTCGGCCACGACATTACCCTGAAAACTCACGGGCAATGTCACATGATTCTGGTCAATCTCGTAAAGATCGAGACCTTTTAGACTCAAGTTGTAAATCACTGCAAAGAAAATGTCGTTGGCCGTACCTTCCGAGATGCGTTCCATACGGACACGTCTCGGGCGAGTACGCTTATGGGGTTTCGTGATCGCTTCTGATTTTCGTGTTTTGTTTCGTTTGATCAGCATAAGAACCTCATTGAAAATAATACGATTTAATTAGTGCGCTGTAAAAAGACAGGCAAGGTCAGAGTTGTAGCCATTGAAACAGGCCCCTGAGGTATCTTAACAGAACTCATAAGTCTGTAAGTCCCTGCTTGAATCTGATGTCTAGTGTCTTCTACATAAACAGTTGTGTTTGAAGATTTGTCAAAAGTCAGCTGTGCTGGATACCAAACATTTTCATTGTCTGTCGGGTCTGATGCGTTTTCCAATGTAAAACAATAACCGACTGGAATAGTTACAGGAGCATCAGACTGAACAAATGAATGGAATAAGGCTTGTGGGAACATTGCAAGCACTAAACCACCTCTTGCGACCGTGACTCTCAGTGGAGATACAGTATCGTAATTCTCGACTTCCGATAAGGTTCTCAAATCAATCGTGTGATACTGACCGTTCAATGAAGCTAATGTCAATTCACACAGTGTGCCTGAACCAACACCACTATAAGTTGCTTGTCCACCATTAGCAGACGACGCAAAGAACAATAAATCGTTAGCAGCTCGACCAGTGTATTCTGAATCGGATTCCACACAAGGTTCTGTGGTGATTAAACATCCAGAAATAAGATGTAAAGCCTGTGTACACTGCCCATTTTCTGACAAAACAGCATGAACAGCTCGAATATCTCTGGATGTGATGTGCTCACTGGCAATGTCAGGAGCTGACAAGGATGCAGTAGCATTCAATGTTAATGTTGTAATCATTCTACTACATGTGATATCCATATTACATGTGATATCCGATACATCCAACGTATCTGCATAAACATTCCAACGGGATGAAGCAGTGCCGATGGTTGACTTTCGCGAACCACCATGTCTGAAAAATAGTAAACTTGGAACGATGTCGCATTCGACAGGGATACTATAATTATCAATACTACCAGATGATGCTCGTTTTATTGTATCTGTAATGGTTTGCGCAGCGTGAACTTTTTTTGTATAGACATCCGCAAACTTATATGAACTATTACCGATACTGCACGTTTCATCAGTATCAGGCTTTATTTCTCTGCCGTTATTAACGACAGCACCGATATCAAGAACAACATTGTCCTCAAACACGGTTTCGTCTTTGAAGGTTTTGCCACCATAAATCGACTGTTCTTCACCACTTGTAGAACTGATTGCAGAATGAGCTGATACGAATCTGCTAAGATCAATCGAAGAACCACCAGAGGATGACGAATTGAGCAGATTGATGATAGTGCCTTCGTCAAGTGTCTGACTACCGATGGTAAGTGTGTTAAAGTTTGCAGCCGAATTAAAATGCACTGTTGCATTGAAATTGACAGTTCCATTCACCGTAGCATCACAGGCAATCTGCATCCCATTGGTGAACGTGACGTGCTGCGTCATACGCGTTTTACATGGAATATAAAGCATACCACCTTCATCAAGTGGACCGTTGACGGCTTTCAATGTGTACGTAGGGCTGTTATACTCAGTGCCAATCTCAAACAAAGCAAGGTTAGGAACATTGTCAGCGGACAGGCGGGCTTTTTGGTAATAGTACCCATTGTTGTTCTGATCAAGGAAATCAATGGCATGACGAATATTCACTGTGTCGCTGAAATGCGATACCGCGTTTATCGTGACGTTCGCCTCGCCCTCATTCTGGTCTGAATTTATTGTGATGATGGTTCCGTCTGCAAGACGATCATCACTGATATTCATTACCAGTTGGTCTTCAACTGTATCGCGGCTAATGAGGATGTTGAACTTACCGCCACCAAATTCTTCTGGGCGACTAACACCCAACGAACCGAGGCTCATTTCGTACCGTTGTTCCTGCTCATTCCAAGTTATGAGTTTAACGCTTTTCATAATGAACCTCCTCAATTATTCAGCAATGACGTTGATCGAAGCAAGTTTCTGGTATTTGACCTGATAAAGAACGGTAGCTTGAGCACTTCCAGGTTCGACAGCAGTTGTATTGTCGAGTGTTTCTTCAATCTCACCAATAAGTGGTTCGTAATCGCTTTCCAGATGGTTAAGCAATTTGGCAAACGACTTCACACAAGGTTTCAACATGTCGAACGATTTGAGACCTTCTTCTTCGATGTCGTATGCAGTCTCGCCGCACGAATCCGGCTCGAAATCAGAAGCCGAAAATGCAAGGTTTAAAGGTTTAAGTTTCTGTCCTGTACCAAAGAAGGACTGACAACGTTGTTCGCCGGAAGTGAGTTCATTCCACAGACCGCTAAGGTGTCCACTCAACGTGGTTGCATCAGACATGATCTGCTCCAACGTCTTACGCTGTGCAGGATCACTTGCATCCAGCTCACCAGACTTGATGTTGCTCAGAATGCCGGAGGCTTTCTTGGCCATTGCGATTGCCTTGTCGAAGTCAAGATCGTAATCACCACCGAAAAGGTCTTTACCATTGTACATCTTATGCGCATCAGCAGACAACGACTCAAGACCAACGACGATTGCTTCCAATTCATCAACGGCGCGGTCAACAGGAACAATAACGACCATAGGATTAACACGTCCATTACGACGTTCTGGATCGAGTGGAATGTACTTGTATGTTCCGTCACGATAATCTTTCAAATCGTTCTGGATTTTTTCTTCGAGTTCTTTCGATGCATCGGACACAGCTTTCTGAATAGCTGCAACCACATCAGAAGCCGCCATCTTTTCCATATTCTGAATGGATGTCTCAGCTTCATACGATTTGGCATTCCATGAAGTGTCTTTCACAACGAGCATATAAGCAGTCTCGCCCTGAATCTTAATCGAACGTGTTGTCCAACCATCGATCACGCCGGTGATATCTTCTTTGTTTCCGACTTTGAAATTGGGAATGGAACATTTGACGTTCAACCCTACATCTGTACACCACACGGAAACCGTACCATCAAGGACAGAATCGAACAATGCATCATCGTTTTTGAACTGTGCCTGTAATGTAGCTTCAAGCATAACGGGGCCGCCACGTTTACGACTCAGAGAAAATGTGCTCAAACCCTCACGGATTTTCTTTGTAGCTGCACCAGTTGCGAACCATTCCTGTAACGTCTTTGCCTGTTCACGTGCTTCATAAGCACCACTATGATTAACTTTCAACATGTCTTACCGCTCCCATTTCTACGTAGAAAATCAAAGAAACTCCTTAGAGTTTCACAATATTATTTCGATAGTCTTTCGGCTAGGACATTCCGTTCAATTCAGGAATACGAACGCGTGTTCCTGCCGTCAAATTGTCTGGGTCGTTGAACCCATTAAACCGGCACAGAACCCACCACATACGTGCATCACCAAAGATGCGCTGCGCCAGTAATTCAGGATGATTTTCTTCTTCATTACGAACAAACGTCTCCGTAAAGGGCACGTTCATTTTCTTGAAGTCTTCCATGATGTATCCGTCTTCGTTACCAGAACTGTTGTATCTGGATAACTTCGTGTAAAGAATCTCAGATGTCTGTACAGTAGCCATAAATCATCTCCCATATCACAAGGACGGATACGCCCAACCATTGGTTTCAAATATTTCTGCGACGGCAGTTTTTTGCTTGTTATCACCGTAGAACCATCCGATAACACGAGCAACAAGATCGTCGGTTTCGATGAATTGACTTTCATTACGCGGAAATCCCTGCGCGACATAAAATCCAGTCTCGCCGTTCTTCATTAACACCTTGTTGATCCATCCTTTTTCTCTATCTGCGGGCGGCGTCGTATTCACCGTATCATAAACATTGCCCCATGTGAGTGCTCCCCATAAGGTCTTTAACTCATCAGATGGAGACATAAGCGTATCAATGACTTTATCGGTGTTAAGTAAACCGACACGTTGTGTGCGCATCACATCATAAGATGCCGTCGTCATTCCGATATTGCGAAAAATGTTGATGGCCTTGACCGCATTTCCGTAGATGGTTTCCTGAATGGACTTGGCCGACCAACAAGTTTCTTTGCCACTGGAATCCGTCGTGATGATACTGAGCAACACCATTTGCTTGTGAAGTTCGTTCGAGACTTGAGTATCACGGGAAACTGCCTTGAGGTTTTTCAATTTGTCCATAAAGTCATCGTACATAGCAAGGGTTTCATGGACGTAATCTCTCGATGCATAGTTGTCATCCTCAGGATTTTCCCAGTAATCGTCTAACCAATGCCGATCAGAACCAGAGCGTTCCTGCTCATACCAACCATCTGATAAACAAACAGCAATGGCATAATCGGCTTCATTAACATCCTTCATGTGACCTTTATCGACGCTATTCGCTAATGACAAATCTTCATCAACAACATTTTTGTCTGAATCAAAACTGGAATTTTTTCCGTTGACGATTCGTGTATTTGACCAACGACTTTTTCCGGGATTGTTTTTTGGCAATGCACTGACTCTGTCTGCTTTTAAAGCACCATCCGTATAAGACCCTAAATTGCCATTATAGTGCAAATTGGTTACTGTGCTTTCAAGCCACCAATCGAAGTTTACAATCATTATGAAATCATCAGTTTCCCAATCAACAGGGCCTTCCGTGACCAGTTTTAGTCCACCGGGTTCGTACCATCCGCTGTCTGTTTTGGTTAGGAGATTTTTGAACTTCATGTCGTAATCTTTCTTCTTTGAACCTTCTGTCAACATAACCCAATCCAAAGACTTTTCAAGTTTCGACCAAAAGTCTGAACCATCAATATCCCTGTTTTCGTAGTTATAGAATGTGACAAAGGTTCCAAGGTTGAACTCGAAATGCCTTTCAAAAACGAGATCATGCCAACGACTTAACCGACTTTTCAACTCTCGATACTGTTCATCCATTTCAGTCGCATTCGGAATGTTCATCGCATTAAAATCAAAGCTGATAGCCGCGCCTGAATTTCCGTTATCCACAATAGTCAAATAGGCACACTGCATAAGACGGAAGAGATAAACAACATTAGCGAAATATTTGTCTTCGCCGTTGTTTGTCGTTTTCTCATGGATTTCTTTCACATGGTCTCCATCAGTTCCATACGTTGCTGCGTTTTGAACTGACGTAATTGCCGAGTTTATTGCCTTTCCTGCCAAATCAGTACCAGAGTTGTTTAATGCTTCACACAAGCCGCGACCGATGGCTTTGAACGCAAGGGTAAGGAATTGCAAATGCGGATAAACCAACAAAGGCTTATCGTTGAATTTCGTTGCGAGACACCCATTCTCAAAAATTGGCGTTTTCTCAGCCAATGTAATCTTGGTTTCATTCAGAAGTCGCTCGAACTTGCCCGTCTTGAAAAAGTCCAATTTAATCTTCTGAAAGTATGGTCGGATGTCTTTGAGTTCTTCAAGGAAACCCCACAACGTTTTATCACTTTGCAGAATATTGAGTGCCTTCATAAAGTAATCGTAAGGGAACTGGCCACTTCGATCAGACACGCCGAACAAACGATAAAAGAAGTAAACCGTTTCAGTGAATGCTTCTTTTATCGCATTTACAGCTGCAACGACTACAGTGGCAGCTCCGACAAGGGCAGCTGTGGCAATCGCGGCGACTGGGCAAATCGCAAAGGCTGTTGTGATGGCCGCCATCTTTACCAAATTACCAAACGTGAACCATGAGGAATCCGTTGTATCCACATAGTCATTTCGCAGTGGGTACACATTCTTGAACTTCTCATAATTCGTAGAAAACACTTCTTTGAAATCGTAATTGGAATCCCAGAATCCGGGATCGGTAAGTAATCGTTCATCAGAAAAGTTTTTCTCTCCACCACTTTCGCCTAATACAACACCTTCGATTGTCTTGTACCCTGAACGGAACGTGTACGAATACTCAAGTGCAGCCTCGAACATAATGAGAAATGACAGCGTGCCTTCACTACGTTTATCAGCCAGATAATACCGTTGTAGGTCATTCATTTCAGAATCGGTCATCGTGGATAAATCAGCGTCAAGCGTATCGATCTTATCCACATTGTCCGAAATCATTTTCTTGATTTTCTTTATCCACTCACGAACCTCTTGCATATCAGCAATACGAAAGTCAGCGGCAGACGCAAACAGGCTTTTCAGCAGGTCTTTATCTGGGTTGCCGGGAAGTTCCATTTGCTCAACGGCATCCGTAAGAAGAATCACCTCGGCCTGTTCTGCCGCAGGAAGTTCTTCGTATTTCAACGCATATTTCTCGTCTGACTTCACCTGTTTAAGGGTTATGTTTTCGTCAATCAAGAACGATATACTGCACTCAAGTTGACCATACGAATACTGTTCACTCGTAGTGTTTTGGAGACTGCCTGAGGTCGGTTGTGGAAGTTCATCGTTCCATGTCGTGTACAGATCGCCTTTGAACGAACATTGAACCGTACTGATATACCCCTCAAAGGTCATACCCGGCAGATAAATCTGACAGCGTTTTGGTTCAACATGCAGATCAGGATACTGGTATGGACGCGAAAAGTTCTGAAGAATGTTCGCGATATGCATCAACGGCGTGTCTGGATATTCCTGTTGATGTAGAGTAAACGATAAGCTCAATGAACGTGCATTGTGATTTGTGTAATAGAAACCCATCGCATTCTGTCCTGCGGGCGGAACAGGATTCTGGATGTTTGCATTACTCGCGAACGAACCGACCGTATCAATGCGGGAATAAACCCGAAACTCTTGTGCTTCGCCGAACGATGCCATATCGACACCCACAGGCGGAAGTTCAACGATCTTCAAACCGTACTCATAGTAAGTAGCGTTCTTCGTATTGTCCAAAGGATCAGATGGGGTCTGTCCGTAGTTCGCAAGACGAATCGGATCACGATCCAACGACACGCGCCACGTTTTCTCAATCTCTGTTTTTTTGTCAGAAAGAAGTTCATCGAAACGACCACGATCAAGTGCCCATTCACCCTCAACCGAGTCCATGTTCATTGTGTCGATGCCAACACCATCATCGTGATTCAAAACGTCATCGGTATGTTCCTTAACGTCTTTTAAGTCTTTTGGTTCTTCTGCAAGACACATATCAGACGAAGACACACGACACGTATCAGATACAGGGATCAAAGCGTCTGTTTTCAAATCATCTTTGGTAAATGGAACCATTGATGTGCATACGTTGTTTATGGCATCATAATACCCACCCGCTTCTTCGACTTCGACTGGCGTACTCATCATTGAGTAGATGTCCATGCTTCCCAAAGACTGTTGCTGTTCTGCATACGCATCACGTGCAGCCTGTAAGGCTTCGGTTGCTTCGTCGTTCTTTGCGCCGCTGGCATCGTAAATCTCGTCTGCAATACAGACATAAGCATCTGGAGCTGTAGAATTCTGCACATTACCGAGAACGGATTTTACCAAATCAGCAATGGAAGCCCTTGTGTCATACGTTCCGTTTGCTGCATTACTTACGGTGACTTTTTTATCTGCGCCTTCGACAGACGACATACCTACGGCCACCTGCGATGCAACAACGGTAGAAACTTGTTCCTGTGTATTCCCTGATGGGTCATAGAAGTTCTGAACTGAACGAATTGTCGTATCGTCGTATTTCGATTCGCGCATAACGGTTGTTTGGCTCTTAAAGCCGGGAGACAACGATATGGCGATTTTCATGTTTAGGCCATCGAGATTAGCATCCTCGGTTGTACCGGGAAACGAAAGATACCCATCCTTGATTGCCTTTGCACACTCATCGACAAACTGATCCACAGAGGACATCCAGTTCTCAAAGGAATCAGACTTAAACGTGTAATCTGCAAGGAAATTCTGAAAGATTTCAAGTGCCTTATCGCGGCTCGTGTACGACACAGAATCCTTGACGATATTCTCAATCGCTTCTGAAACCTTTTTGTACTGAAGGGAATTAAGGTCGATAGTGTAAAACCCTTGCAGAGCTGAGTTTTTATTCTGATACAGACTGCTTTTGTCTGTTTTATACTCCGATGATGTTTTCGCCATAACTCGAAATCTCCTGAAACAACAAAGGCATGATACCTGAATTTGATACGCTTACGCACCATAAGCCAATACAAAAATCAGACACCATGCCTTATTTGCCGTGTATGTATTACCACGTTCTTACTGACATATTCGTTACATCAATGGATTGTGGATAATAGTAATGGCTTGTCCCGGGGAAATCGTGCGGTTTCTCTGTATACGGTAAAACCGTAACTTTCTTCTCGACAGTAAAGTTCTGATCACCGGCCAAGATAAATGATTCTCTTGCAGTGACGTACTCAACTTTTCTCGGAACAATCTTGGAACTGATTTCACTTGTCTGCATATTCCCGACGATTGACGGGAAGTAAAGATGTAGGAACAAATGAATATTCGTATCGAAGTAAATCTCGCTCGCGGAACGTGTGTTTCCTGAATAATAAACAGTAATCGCACCACCCAGTTCTTTCATTACGATGACATTACCAGTTGGATACAGGACAACTGGCTCTGCTTTGTTTATGATCACATCGTTTGAAGTTGTCTTGAACCAAGAAGCCCCGCTCATGGGAACAGGTTCCGAATCAAACTCTGCCATGATGAAATGATCATTTGTGTCTTCGATTGTGATTGACCTTTCAAGAGAACGCCAGAAACCGTGATAGTTGTTGCCTTTAATATCATAAAGCACTAAGAACTTGCCAGTGTCCGGTCGATAAATACCAAACTCAAGGGTATCAACGTTCCATGCGCCGCCATCTTTTTTAAAGCATCCCATATCGGCTTCACGATCAAAGTTTGGCGTGTAAATTGGTGTCAATCCGCTTGATTTCTTAATATGCATTGCACTGTACGCGAACTCTCCAATTACCAAATAGCCAAACCCATCAACATAAGAACTTACGCCATCATCTGCGATTTTCGCGAGATAGACAGCCCCAGATTCGACTAATGTGTTATTTGCGTTATATGCTCGGACAAGAGAACCGTCCTCAAGTTTAACACATCGCATTAGTGGGAATGATGGATACACACGCGTCAGCTGTCCAATATTCGTTGACTTGACTATACAGACCTTTACTGACGTGCTTTCGACGTTACGAACCCTTTCTGAAATTCGCTGCATCAAAACAACACCATCCGAATATTCACGTGTATCGTCGCCAACATCGGTAGGAAGCATAGACATCAAACGGTAGGTTCCACCCTGTATGATGTATGGAGACCAATTATCGCCTGACCAGTTGTTCTTTTCAGTATTGTACTTAGCCATTCTGAACGGCAAATGGCCTGTACGTACCCAATGTGAATTATTAGTGTCTTCATTGACTTCCACTGTAAGACACGATTCCGATGTAAAACCACCGTCCGTAAATTTCAAGACCGTGTTGTCAAAGCACCTGTATGGATTTGCGAGCACAAGCCCACCCAAAGGAACTTCAACGATTCGTTTATCAGCATTCTGATTAAGTTTCGACAGAGTACAAAGGAAGTCTGGACACGTGATAGTTTTTGCGTCGAGATGATTTACTGATACGTTGTTAAGTCCTTTTACGTTTACAGTAGTGGCACGTGGGTTAGCAGAACTCACTGTAACAACAGAGTTATCGCCGGTCAATTTCAAGCCACCGTCATCAAGAGCATCGTCAACGTAATCAATTCCTGTAATCAAGATTCTCATGCAAGACATGTTTAGATTGCTTCCTTCACCAGAATCAATCATCCACAAGAGCGCGTGAGACATAAGGCAGAACCGAAATTGATTGTAAGACATGGTTCTGCCGTTAAATTCAAGGGTTGATCCAGACTCGTATTTGACTGCCTGAAAGAACAAAGACATCAACCCAACCAACTGCAAGTTCTGTTTCTTCGGAAACATCTGCTGAAAAAGCAAAATTACTGCAAGGACAGGCAACAAGAAAAGGGACAAAATTACAAGCAAAAAACCACTTGTGGAACGCAAAAACTGTAAGACAGAAGCAAATATGTCGGTATAACTCATGTTATCCAAGGACACTTCAATGCCATACGCATCATAGAATTTATTGAAAATTGTCTCAGAATCGTAGGATGAGTATGTTAAGGACAAAACATCATACAGCGGTGCATCAATACCACCAACAATACCATGAAGTTTGATCAATGAATCGAGGTACGTGTTAAGCATTTCACCTTGAAGCGGCGCAAGGATTTCATAGAGCTTGCCCAACGATTTCCCATTGGAATCCGCAAACCAACCTTCAATAACGTCAAATATCTGTTGATTACCATTTGAATCAAAGATTCCTTCCCACGGAAGTGATCGCCAGAGGTACGATGATGCAGAACCATAAGTGTTCGTATAACCTAACATGAAGTTACGTCTTGATTCGTGAATATTTAAACCACTTGACGCATATTTTGCAAAGGGAAGCAAATCAGAAAGAGACTTGTCCGTTGAGGAATCCATTCTTGAGATGAATGAATAAACCAATGTCTGCAAATAAGAATGGAGACAGTTTCGTTTATCTTCTGTACTGGTGTATGTACTGTCAAGTTTTGGATAAATCATTTTGTCGAGATGGTAAACAATATCGCTAACGCGCCATGTTTTTGACTGGTATTTGGCATTGCACCACTCATAAACCATACGCTCGGACTCGGAACCATTTTCATCCATGTCTTTAAACATAGGGATTTTGTCAGGAACAAGAGACAAAGCACTGTCAGGGATTGTGCTTGCTTTCATCAACTTTAGAATTCGGGCTGCATACGTTGTCCCATCGTCAATCGCCTGATTATGTTCAGTTGCGCCATCATGCTTGATGTTTTCAAGTGTAATTGCAAGAAGAATTCTGTTTCCAACTGGCAGAGATTTGACTGGAACCTTGTATGGAGATTTTGTTATCTTTTTTGCTAACAGTGTAATTCCGTCATCCGTAGAATGACCGACGCCAACTGCATATTTTTGCGTGGTCAACAATGCCTCAGTTTCCCATCCACTGCTACCAAGAAGTGATGAAAACAAAAGACCGGCATTGGCTTTTTTCATCATCACGTCTTCACCAAGACCACTGAATGTCTGCGTGGAAACACCAATACCAGAATAGGCTTCACGACCTTCTGCCTGTTCTGGGTCTTCTGTGACGAGACGGTTTTTTGCAAACAGACTCATCGCCGGGAACCTTCCGTTGTCCGTATACACGTTGCTATCATTATCGGTTGCTTGCTGTGTTCTCAGATACCCAGAATAAAACGGATCACGGTCAACCATCTGAATTGTGTCATTAAACCGTTTGTGTCCACGAACCAGTTGGTTCTCGCCCGTGGACTCATTATCCTTTGAGTGTATGGTAATTCGACGGTCGAGTTCGTTGTCGATGGGGTTCGTGTCAAAACTTTGTGTTCGATCCCCGTTCTGTTTTGGACGCATCAGACTGTTTTCACGGTAGCGTATATTCTTTGCAAAAAAGTGTCTGCCTTTCTTAGCCATTGTGTCTTCTCCTGTTGTGCTCGCTAAGTTACGATATGACGCCTAATCCTTGCTGTTTCGGCTCTAAGATTGATAATCTGTCGCGTATCAAATACGAAACAAATGCGCCGTTTGCAGGGCTTCACCTTTTCGCCATGTAACGACAATGACTTAGGCAACGAATAACCTCAGGAGACTTTTTATGCTTGATCCATATATGACAACTATCATCCTCATCGCAGTGATTCTGCTGTTTGCGTTTGTTCTTCCGATGCTTGATTCCATCAAATCATTCAACAATTCCATCTCAACCAGATGGAGTATCGTCGTCATTTACATGGCCCTCGGAATCGGATGCGTGGTAGATTTTGAGGGTTTGTCTGATGACACAAGACATTTCGTCCTTCTCGGGTGTTTCGTCATATCAATCCTTTATGTCGTGTTCATCTCTCTTGAAAAATGGTTCTCGAACAAATGGATTGGGAAGTTTGGTGTTACATTGCAGCATGGAAAAACCAAAGTTCACGCCGGTATGGGATCGGATTCGGATTCCGACGAGAAACCAAAAAAAGAGTCTGGAATTAAAGGATGGCTGAAAGGGAAAACACATAAGAAAAAAGACGACGAACCCGAGCCGGAATCCAACGATGAGGAATCCACAGATGAAGACGTAATGGACGAGGATGCTTCCTCTGATGAAGATTCACAGATGGACGAAGAAGTTTCCAACGACGAAAATGATAATGAGGATAAAGACGCGTAACGTCAAGACATAGACAGGAAAGTGCACATCCTGTCTTTCACACATAGGAGTATTCGTATGATCATACACAGTATTGTAAACGGCAAGCACAAACACGTGCGAAAAACTTTGGAAGCAAAGCGTTCAGCAAAACTCTTGCAAAAGAAAGCGCACCTGTTATTCCCGACGGACAAGCTCCCGAACTTTATCTCACTGGCCGGGTCTGCCAATGTCGCAGACACCGCATTGCAGATCGGATTCAGTCATGGAAAGAAGACCAAAGGTATCGGTGCTTTAGACAATGTTAAAGAGACATTAAAGCTCATTCCACAAGCTGCTTTCGATGCATTGATTGACCATCTTAAAAAGTTCAATCCGTCCAAAGCATGGGATGAAATCATCTATGTCCTCAATGACATCAACGAAGGAAACCCTGCGCCAACCGACATCAACGCCAATGACTGGCAGTCCATTAGCCAAGCAATCGCACCGAAAGTCGAAGGCTTGATTAAAAATCTGCAAGACTTGGAAGCGTTCAGTTCCGAGATTCCGGTGGTTCAGCTTCTTTCAGACCTTTACGAAGACAAAGAAAGCCAGAAGGATTCCGACGGAAACGAGATCGGAATTGTCGGCAAGATGAAAGGTATGACGGATTCGAGCGGTGCTGCTTTGTCTGATGCCTTGCAAAACGACATGGCCACACTTCGTGAGCCACAGCTGAATGACGAACTCAAACTGTTTTGGTCTGCGTTCTCTGCAAACGATAAACGATATCCTGACGGTACAGACATTGATCAACTCGAAGGATTCAAAAATCGTCGTTACAGAATCATTTGTGCATTACCCGGAGGCGTTGTCCTTGAACACATGAAAGGTACGATAAGCAATATGGCAGATATGCTTATCACTTCTGTCGATCTGGACAGCACATTACAGCGTAAAGTCATCAACGTAATCAACCGTTTTATTGCTCAGGATTTCCAATGCAACAACTGCACAGAGGACACGCACGCTCTTGCGTATGTCATTCAAGCCGTCGGTCACAATGATGCGAAATACGACGATGCAGATAAGATCACCGATAGCAATGACATGTTCGTCGTTGGTCGCGAATGCATTGGATCGTTGATTACTGATGCGGATCACTTTGCCGGATTTGAAGGTGAACAAAGCGGAGACGTTGTGTTCTCAAGCAAACAGGCAATGGATGCAGTTTCACAAGCTCTTGAAGCATTTTATGTCGCATACAACAATGTCAAGAATGCGATCATGGCCGATGAGAAACGCGGCGATAAAGATGCACCAAAAGCCGTTGGTTGTATCGTTGACAATGGAGATACATTGGAAATCCGCTATTGTGGCCGACCGATGATTCCGAAAATGAAGGACGGAAAACCAGAACAGGCAGTTGATTCGTCCGATTATCATCCGGTCAGTTTCATCATTCCAAAAGGAGGAAGTTCAAAGTCTTTCCTGCGTATGGCCAAAAAGATGACTAATGCTTTAAGTGCGCAGTTCCCGGAGACGTTCCGTTATACCGAAACACTGGACGACTTTAATGAACTGATCGTCGCGAACATTCGTCTCTATGGAAACTCGACGGAGGGAATCAATACCGAAGACGAAAACGTCAAAAAAGAACTCGCGAAATTTGCAGGATTCTCACAGGGAGCAAAAGAAAAAGTCCTCGGTATTATGCATGAAGCTCTGGACATTACAGAGTTTAGGGCATCTTATGATCGTGGCGACGACACTACGTCTGCATACATCATTCTGTCCGACATCAATGATACAGTAACCAGAAAGAACATGGATACTGGATTCGTTATTGATTTTTCGACACAAGATAAGAAAAGCAACGAAGTGAAAATGGTGATTGCAACACCGTCAGGCGAATCTCGCGCCGTTTGGGAAAAAGCAATCGTTCCATGCCACACCAAATGTAAAGCAGAAGATGAAGATGGCAAGGTCGTTGAGTATGAAGCTGATTATGATCTGCACGTTGCATGGTATGGTGGTAATCGTAAAGGAACACAATCAGAAGTTGTTTCCGCGAAAGGAAGCACAGTGCTTCGTTGCATGATGGCAGGAAATGTAACAGACAAAGACGATGGCGAGAACGAACTGCCAACAGACCTCAAATCAATGGTTCTTCAAAAACGTAACGAACTCAATGCATCTCTCGAACGTACTGAGTATGTCATTGATGTTGCGGACAAAGAATCCATTCTGTCGGCTCTAAATTCAATCAAATCGGCATTGTCGATCTGGATGGACTTCATCAATGATGCCATTAAGATTTGTTACGAGAACCTTTCAGGACTTGCAGAATATCTCAAGATTTCAAGCAAAGGTGAAATGCGACGTTTCGTTCGATTTACAGAGTTCGACAAGACGATGCACGCACCCAGTCCAAATGACCAGATCAAGGATTACGCGGCAGGACAGGATAAGTCGCCGTTCCAACGTTTCTCGACGCCGAAAGGAAAAACGAATTACTCACCGTCAACCGCAACCAGTCTGTACTATGATCAGATTTCGTCAATTATCGGAAAAGACGGCATGAAAGAACTTCTTAATGGCAAAAGTTCAAATGCTGCTTTCGCTGAGTTTATCAAGAGTAACGGTTTGAGAACACCGGGAGCTGCACGCGACAAACTTCGTAACTTATCACAGAAGTTCAACACATTGCCCGCAGCTGATCAAGATGTCGTTGCCTCACTGGTATCGCAAGCCTACCCGGCGATTGCAGAAAGCAGGACACCGCTTCTGCACATTGATCGAAATTACAATTAAGCGACAAAAATAATTAACACTGAGGGCTTCGAGAAACCAACTACTATCGAACTATGTTAGGGGATTTCTTGAAGCCTTAGTTTTTAATGATTAACATAACATGAGGTTGGTTATGGCGCAGTTACGTCTTGTTACAAACAAAGGGTTGCAGATGCTCGGCGAGGCAACAGGTGAAGATGTCATCATCTTCTCACGGGCGTATCTGTCAGAAGAAACATTTACAGAAGAACAAATCTACGCAATGACTGTTGCGTCCGGCGATCAGTCAACAGACCGTGTGTCCGCGAATTTCGTAAACGATAAGTACATCGTAACGGTCGTGTTTGACAATCCAAGCCAGACTGCGAAGTCAATTATTCTATGTGGTAGATTACAGACGCAGGATGAGGATGTCGTTATTCCTATCACGGTCTATACGTCGGATTATTCACTCGGCTTATCCGGAACTGAATCTACTGTTACGTTCACATTGGGGTTCTCGTCAGATGGAAACGTAGAAACCGATGACAGTGAGCAGATGTCACGTGGTGAAATGATTGCGTACATCAATCAGTTGTTCCGTGATACCGTCAATAGCGGCGGCGACCTGGTTGTCACACTTGACGGACAACAGCTTATCAATGGGCGCAAAAGATTCACATCTCCTGTAAGCGTGCATGAATTAAGAGCCATCAACGATGACAGTCAAGGCATTACGTTCGATGGCAGACAGACAAGAATCACGAGCGGAAACGATGCTTGCTTCGGTGGTCAATCCCGCATACTCATGGATGCAGAAAGCATCGAACTGGACAGTGATCAAGTTCTTATTCCATTCAATGGTCAGAAACGTTCGTTGCAAGCCTTATTAAGTGGTGTTCAGGATGCCAATCGTGAAGCAACTGGATCGTTACGTCATGCGATTTACAATCTGGTTGACATTCAGGACGGGACAGCAGGAACAACGAATCAGACACTTCACATTGTAAGTCAGACGGAATTTTGTGGCGACATGTCAATGGACGGAACATGTTTCCTACGCGTAGGAAACTATCTGTATGCCGTGATCTGCATCGGTACAGCAGACGTTTCGGAATGCACGCAACGCGCACGTTCATTTGGTAATCCAACATTCCGTGTGAACTTCTTACAGCGCAATGAAAACACAGATGGAACTTCACTGCGTAAGTCTGTCGATGCCATGTTCAGATGGTATGACAACAAACAGGCTTTACTTGGTAATCTATCGACGCCGGATGCTTTACCGTGTTTCTCACAGGGTTCGAGATGTGCATGTCTGTCACTCATTCCGCTTGGAAATGTAATGCCGAACTCGTATGCAGAACTCGAAGTTTCCGTGTCGAATAGCATGGGTGGTTCCAGTGATGGTGCTGATGCAGAAGCTATTGAAGAAGCAATCGCTCCACTTCGTACCGATATCGACAACAATATGCTCCGTATGACGCGTCTGCATGATCGTTTCGTTGCAGTCGAAAATGAATGGCCAAATACACAGGAACGTATTCAGGACAATACAAACCGTATCACTGCATTGGAACGTAACAGTGGTTCTGGATCACAAGGTGGCATTTCTGATACAGCTTTGAATGAAGTCAATGCACGTATCGACACAAACGTGTCTCGTCTGAATGACCTTCAGGAAATGGTCTTACAGTTACAGCAAGGAATGTCGCCTGATGCTTCAAGCGGACAGGGTGGAAATACAGACCAACAAATTATCGGAAACATTCAATCAAGTCTCCGTGCCGTTCAGAACGATCTTGTTGACCTGAAAGCAAGCTACGATGAAACCGCATTGTGGGGAACAAACACGTTTGCAGTTCTCCTTTGCGCAAAAGAGAATGATGGCAACGTATCTCATAACTGGGTTTATACGAACAGTAAACGTACCATTTCAACTGAATTTACACCTCGGGTTGACTTTGAAAACGCTCAAGTGTCCGGAGCGGGCATAAAACTTAAACTGACCTATCCGTTCGGTATTCTCCGTGTCGGAAGCAAGAACGTTCAGTTGAAAAACATGCCCCTCGCGTTGTGCATCGAATACGAACTGACAAAGGATGATCGCGTCACCGAATGTCACTCGGTATTCAATCTTACGGCAACGAACAGCCCGACGGTTATTCTTGATTCAGTACTGCAACCTCTCATTGACATCCCGTGGGAGATAGCGTGTATCCGATTCATGGAAGCACACCTGCCTTACACAGGGCGTGATAGCGGAAGCGTTGGATACACAGTTGATTACGAAGGATTTGCTTAATCTAATCCCTTACAGAGAAAGTCCATCAGGAATGATGGACTTTCTCATTAAAAGGCAGGTGCGTTATGTTCGATCTAAGTGGAATCTCGTCAACTTTCTGGAAAATTCTTTGTGGAGTGCTCGCTGCTATTACTGTCTTCACCTGTGTGATGATGGGGGTTCGTTCCTGCAATGCAACGAAATTGGACAATGAACGTCTTGAGACAATACAGCAGCTACAAAGCACGATACATGAAGTCGAAAACGAAAAAGCACAAATGCAAATTTGCATGGACGGTATGCAGACAGAAATCAATATGCTTACCGACAAGGTTGCAGAACGCGAGACCGAGATCGCCACATTAAGTGAACTGCACAAGACAGAAACACAAGCCATCGAGAATGAAACAAAGATCGTGGAGGGAGTTTATGAAGCAGTGCGAAAAGACGAAAAAGCATACAACTGGTTTGATGAACAAGTTCCTGATTCCATTCTGGATGTGTTTAACAGTTGCGTTTCTGTCGGTGATGAGTCTGTCTGCTTGCCAGACCACCAAAACTAAAACGGAATACGTAAACGTGTTCAGAACAGAATACATTTATCCATCTGATGCATTGCTTACACCGTGTCCTGCACAGGAAGATTTGAGCTTTACGACTAACGGCGAGATGTTGATGTCGCTCATTGATCTTTCAACGAAATATGCAGTTTGCTCGGCGAGAATGTCCGCAATTATTCAGTATGTGGATACGATGAAAGCAATGAACATGGATAAAACAGACGAAGACGGAACAGACGGAGCACAAAGCAATGGGGAAACAGAACAAACAAGTACAGGAAACACAGAATGACAATCACGGTATCATTCTGAATGGCGTCATTACCGAAGCATTGAAAGATGCGACGTTTCGTGTTCAGCTTGAGACGGGTTCCTTTGCGTTATGCCGAATATGTGGAAAGATGCGTAAATTCTTCATACGTGTAACGCCCGGTGATTCTGTAACCGTTGAACTGTCCCCTTATGACTTGACGAAAGGGCGCATACTCCGTCGTCAATAAACAATATGTTCTAAACCGCTCAAATTTGCCCTCTGGCGACGATTTTACCCTATACCCTAGTAAGTACACGTCTAAGTAGGGAAAATGCGTCAGAGCGCAAAATTTTGCCCTTCCTGAACGATGTTTGTTTTGTCATGGTGCTGAACAAACCCATGTCTTATCCTTCATGGTAAAAGACATGGGTTGTTTCGTATTTACGTACACCAAAACAGGAGAAATTATGGTAGAGGTTGAACTCAGGCATTTCAAAACGATCAACAAGATTGGTGGCATCTTCCAACTGAACGGAAAATGGTATTGGGCAGACATTGTCGAGCTTCCGGGTCGTTACAACGAATTTCCGTATGAATTCATGGTGTTCACAGCTGACGAACATGGTAACATTACGGACTGGGCGGGTGAATACGTGTTACGTCCGGATGCCGTGAGCGAAGAAAACCTGATGAAATGCATTGAAGAGTTCTGCAAGGATCAGACACAGACAAACGAAACCGCATAATCACAATGGAGATTGGATGGTATGGAACACGTTATCAGTGAAAAGCATGACAGACCATCAACGCAAGTCGCTCAAGACGGGATCAATCAATACCTGAACAGCAATACGAAAGACGAACAACAACACCTTGCAAGTCTGATTGCGAAAGCCATAGCGTCTCCGTTAAACGAATCCATTGACCTAAACAGACTTTATTTCACTGTTTCGACGCAGGAATACACGTATTTCTTCAAGCAACTTGAACAAGCAAAAGAACGATTCCTCGATTTGATAAACAACGGTGAACATGGTGTTTACATCTGTATCGCAGGAATTAACGAGCAAGGTGATCCAGAAGAAGCCGACTGCATGGCCGACGTGCTTTATTACTGCAACGAAAACGATCCTGAAACGCTCAACTAAAGAGAAGTACAATGTCCGATACACAAGAAGCATTCTCGAAGGAATTCATGCAGCAAGTCATTGACCGATTGATTCCCTTTGAAGACCTGTTACAGTCGAAGTACAGCCTGATACAGTCAGGGCTTGGTGTCACGGGTAGTGGTTCCTGTTTCTGTCCGTTCCATGAAAACACAGACACGCGGGCAGCGAAGCTGTATCAAGACGACGATGGCGAGCGAATATTCTGCTTTGCAGAGAATAAGATGTATCGCCCGCACGATCTGATTGCACGTGGTTTGGTGGAAATCGACCAAACAGCTTTGTTTACGCTTATATGGAAATCGTTAAATGTCGCGGATCGTGATGACATCATAAGCAAATCAGGGGTACAGATAAAGTCATTTGAGCAACACGATTTTTCTGTTCTGCATGACGGGTATCGCAAAGGGGAACTCGCGCTCAAGGACATCGTTTTTGCGATGCTTGATTACGAGAAATTCCCTTTAGTTCAGAAGCGATAACATACACTACATAAATCAAAAACATTGATGGTCAGACCACTACAATGGCAAGTCTGTTTGACGGTATCGGTGGGTTTCCGTTATGTTGGACAGAAGTGACACAATCAAAAGAATCAGTACTTTGGTAAGTGAGATTGAAGAATTCCCACTCGCCGTTACACGTCATCATTTCTGTTAATAGGTCACATGTAACCCTATTGGGTTTAAGGAGAATCCTTATGATTAGAAAATTACGCCGTTTTGAATCCTTTTCTAACAGTGTTGTATATACTGCAAAACAAGCTGATTTTACGTCTGAGGAAGACGATTATCGTCAAGGTGCATTTGGTAGTGGGACAAGTTGGAACATTCCTTTAAGACTTGAAGCATCTACGCTTAAAGAGCTTTTTCATCGTATTAAAGAAGAACTTTATATGACAGATAAAGATTATTCTTGGGCTGTTATGACCGATGAGAGTTGTTTTTGGGTTTCGTACTTAGGTAATGCCGATAACGATTTGGCTTCTAAAAGTGAAATTGATGCTTGGAAGCGAGGAAAAGAGCGTCTTTGGTATGTTCAAGGAAGGATTGTTGTTCAGAAACATTCTAAGTCTTTGGATGTTCCAGATGAAGAGATGAAAGAACTTGCCTTGTCTGAGCATCTTGAACTTGCGTAAGGTATATACTGGCATCCACAAAACAATAACAGACGGACATGGCTAAGGTTTCTAAGACTGCTCCAAACGATTTAGACACCACTAAGCGTCTTCATAAGAAGCACAAAAGTCTTCAATACATTCCATCAGGACTTCCTCTGAAACAGCATCAGGTCTTAGTACAAAGATACCTGACCAGTCATTGACAGTACCGAGTTCATCAGATTCAAAAACCATGAACTCATAAGGTGTTTCGTAAATGTCAAGTCCACATGGAAATGGAAGCTCAATAAGGTCTGCCAAATACCAATGACCCTTAAACTGAAACACACCGCTGATTTGGTTTCTGTGTACAAAATGAGTTATCCGAACATCAATCATAAGTTATTCCTTTTATCGTCATATTGAACCATGCACGTGTAGTCGTATCTCGAATAGTTTCCAAGATTCTTTTCCAAGAGATTGCACGCATCATTTAACGCCTCACGTTCCTCGAACGAAAGATGACCGTACACTTTATCCTTTATCCTGATAAGAGTCTCAATGACTTCGCCAACCATTTTTGTCTGTTCCATGTCAGTTCTCCTTACTTACAGGGTATCACTCATGTGTGCTCCACATGACATGGAAACAATACCACAGAAAAGGAAAAGCAAGCAGAACAGCACCACGAAATGGAGATCGCGTACAGAGCATCTAATTTGTCCTGTACGCGATTTTTTGCTTTAGACGTGTACTTACTAGGGTATGGTCGTAACTTTTTAGTACAGGACAAATTTGGTGGGGTATATGAACGAAAAAGAAAAACATACGGGGAGTTCGCAGTTATTCAATCTTAATGACATGAATCACAGAACAGCATGGGACAAAACAAAGGGCGCGTGAAAATTTGTGTTCACGCGCCCTTTGTTACCGTACAATCTTAAAGATTAACGTCTTGGAGTTCTGACCTCACGTGCACGACGTGTTTGTCGTGATTCGTTACGTCCGAAATTGACGTAATATCTGTGCTTCTCTCCATGCTCAATCGCACCATAAATGGCATTGAGAAGGTCATGCTCAATGTCATCCGAAAGCAGGTAAGAGTACGAGGCACGTTCAGGATATCCAGTAATGTACGCTTCCTGATACGTTCCACTGGCAGTCAGACTATACGACTTGCTACTGGCATCATGTGTACGGTACGTAACATCGAAACCTTCTCTCGGATCAAGTTCTATCACGATTTCCACATCATTGGACATCGGTGAGTAATCATTACCCCTTAATGCACGATAGTAGCTACCTTCATCCATAGACACATTAAGGTCCAATGTAAGAGTAATCAAAAGGTCTTCACATACCCCGATATTCCCTGTAAATTCCACATCTTTCAACTTCAATGAAAGAATGTCTGTACGGAGACTAGCCCGGTTTACCATTGCTTTCACTACGGTCTTCAAGGTATCCAGTTCAGACGTTGACCCTTCATTAACTTTGTTCAGTCTACCATGTCTAACAGATGCCAGAGAAGCATTCTTCTGACGACTGTTGGATTCCCGTGACATTTCCAGTTTGCCTCTCATAATAAGCTGACAGGCATACCTTTCTGCATCAAGAATTTTCTGTTCTTGTTCCCGTGCACAAGCATCAAGAGATGCAATCATATCGTCATACGCCCATGAATTATCTCTTTCAGACCAGAGAATTTCAGAATCACCATCCGTTTGAGAAAAGTCACCGCTATGAATGCAGTCAGCGACGAACTCTTGAATGTCTTCATCTGTAAATTCACGAATACCTTTACGTCGTACTGGATTGTGATCTAAATGCACAGAGTTGAAGAAATCATCGACAATCGCATCAACGTCAATGTCTTCATAACAAACACAAAAATATCCATCATCCTCGTCAATGAAACACTCAATGGAGCAATAGTCAGGTGCTTTGTCCGGTAAATAATAGCCGCTATTGTTTCCATCCATAAAATCAAGAGCGTAGAAATCGTCAATGGAACGCATCCATTTACCACTACTCTCGAAACGCTTATGAGCGTTACGTTTACCATAATTTCGTTTTTGTAACATAGTTCACTCTCCTTCACGAACGATTTGTCCATTGACCAAACGCAATATCTTTTGATTGTCTGAACCGCGCCAACGCAATCCTGGTTTCTTTCGTTCCATGACAAAACGACCATCAATCAAGACATCCACATGACGAAGTATCTGAGCCAGTGTGGCATCACCGTCGCGTATCTGTGATTGAAGTTCGTCCCATGTGTATCCGGTGTAAAGCCAAATGTTCTTGCCTTCACCGAACGCGTTTTTAACCGTCTTGACGATGTACAGGATTTCATCCCGATTGTCGTGATAAAGCGGATCGCCGCCGGACAAGGTAAGACCGGCACACCATGTCTCACGCAAGTTGTCCATAATGGTCTGCATGGTTGAAATGGTGAACGTGTTGCCGGAATAAGGATCATGTGTTTGTGGATTGTGACATCCTTTGCAATGATGCGAACAACCACTGACAAATAGCACGGTGCGTAATCCTTCACCATTCATCATATCGCAGAACTTGATTCCTGAGTAATTCATAACAGCCTCCATGCCTTTACATACATTTCCTGTCGTCAATTTCTGCACGCTTTCCATCGTTCATACGAGTGTCGCCATGAACGCGTTCAAGACCGAGATAACCGCAAACACGTGAAATTCGTACTAAATCGGAACTACCACATTTCGGACACTTGTCTTCATCCAAGAATTCTGCGCCGCATGTGCAGCAGTAGTTCTTACTGATGTTGCACCCATAGTAATACCCGCATTTCATAGCTTCACGGATTAAGGTGATATAGGCAGCCGTGTTGTAATCAGAACCGAATCTGTTGTACACGATATTTCCGCCATTGCAGAGATGAAAACACCGATACTCGATCTCCATTTTCTCGATGGGTGTAATGTCTTCGGATACATGGACATGGAATGAGTTCGACATGTACTTACGGTCTGAAACACCTTTAATCACGCCATACTTCTTTCGGAACTGTTCAACTTGAGTTGCACACAATGACTCTGCGGGCGTACCATAAATGGCATACAGAACTCCGTCCTCTTTTTTGTATTTATTTGCATAATCGTTAATGAAATGCAAAACTTCTTCGGCAAACTGTGCATGATCTTCGTATAAAGTTTTTCCGTTATACATAACGGTTGCCTCATTCAGCGCAGTGATACCGAACGATACGGTCATAGGACGAAGCATGTCACGACCAATCTCATCGGTTTCTTTCAAATGACCACCGTAAAATCCACCTTCACAAAACGCCAGTGGGTTAATTCCTGCTTTTTTATGCGACAGATATTCAAGCGTTCTGATATGAATCTTTCGGCACAGATCAAGGTAATAAGTCAACACCTCATAGAAATCCTTATCCTCGTCCTGCGCTTTCTTTACGATCATTGGGAAGTTAAGAGAAATTGCGCCGCAGTTAAAGCGTCCTTCATAAACGGGGCGGTCATTCTCATCTGCGGGTTCGATTCCGCCGCGTTCATACCACGGTGACAAATTCGCTCGACATCCCATACGACTGATTGTCACACCGTATTTCTTGTAAATTGAAGGCGCATACCCGTCGCCGGTCATAGACAAGAAATCAGGGTATTGTGCCCGCTTCGTACATTCGACGGCTTCTTTGAAAAGCCATTCCTGCTCTTTTCCTTCACCGTGCATATCCTCATCGTACAAGAATGTCAGTTTAGGAAACAGAACTGGAATGTGGTCAGCTGTACCCGCACCTGTTCTCCGTACTTTCAAGAATGCAGACGTAATCATCTGTCCGAAACGGTCTTTTGACAGGCCGAATGAAATGGACGAAAAGATGAAATCACCTCGTGCGGTCGTCGCGCTATTCAAACGCATTTCGACTTCGGTAGCACCTTCTTCAAGTTCTTTTTGAAGTTTCTTTGTAGCGTACAGATTCGCGCCCGTAGGGTCTTTCTTTCCCTTTATCTCCTCGAACTCAGCATAATACTTGTCATACGACAGCTTTGCATACGGCGCGAGAAGTTTATCGACTTCACTAACAGTAAAACCTCCATACTGACAAGCACCGGCATTAAGCATTATGTCAGTCATCAACGATATGGCCGTACCGACGGATTTCGGTTCACGGTAATTGACATTTCCCATGTGGAATCCACCAGACAGAACGGACTTCATGTCGAAAAGACAACAGTTCGTAACGTCAAGTCTTGCTCCTTTGTCATGGATGTAGATGTAACCATCCTCTTGCGCTCTATTTTCTTCATCTGTCAAAAAGAATCGTTTGTAAAGCTCACCATTAAGTTCTGCATACGCAATCGCTTTTTGTGTCGTGGCCAGTTCTGAATCGGCATTAGCATTTGAGGTATCCCGGTTATCGTGCAATTCGAGTTTCTTGCGATAAACCTGATCGAGCATTTTCACGAACTGCGTCTTATAATTACGGTATTCACGATAACTACGGGCGACATCGTTGTTCACTGAATCCAAAGCCAACTCGACATAGTTGTGTAACGTCTTCACCTGTACGGGATCATTCTCAGGGCACAGGTTCGACACATAGGAAACGACGAAAGTTTCTTGCTCAGGCGTAAGGCGTACATTCACGCGTTCTGCGGATTTACGTATCGCAGATTTTATTTTCTCTCCGTCAAAGGGCACAACGGTTTCGTTCTTTTTCAAAACTGAAATGTTTCTGAAATCTTCAAGCATAGATGACCTCATCACTGGACGGTTTGGGAATGGCACATAAGGAAAAAGAGCCGGGTTGCTTTCGGCTCTTTTCGGAAACACACACAAATTGTTGAGTTCATGTGGGTTACAGTTCAAGCTCTTCGGGGTAATCAAGATCATCGAAAACGACTGGAATCTGCTTCTTCACATAACTAAGCAGTGGCAGCATTACCATACGCATTTGAGGATGTGCCGCCTTATCACATCGTAGCTTGAACACGTTGCGCCATTGCCGCAAGTTCGCCGACATAACCATCTCCGTTCTTAGAGCCAATGGAAGCACGCTCCGTGCTATTTCTGGCTTCATTGTTTTAATCAATTCAAAATACGTGTCGGAACTTTTCTGCATAGATGCAACCCACATGTCGTACTCAGCAGTACCATATTTGATTTGTGGTGGGCAGATTACACGTATTGCGCCGCCGTTCTTTTCCAACGAATAATTGACGTATCGCGTGGACTCGACAGCGAATGACGAACCGATACGATGCCGGACAAGTTCGTTTTGAACAGCTCGATCCACGACGAACCGAACCGCGAATGAAAAGTGTTCAAGCATCGCCTCGTGCCCGCGTCGGATAAGCATACGAACAAACTCATAACACGAATCGTCTTTTGTATTGCGGTAAGACTGATAACAGGTGCGCCCAATTTCCTCCAAGTATTTCAGAATGTACAGCCCATCCAAAGGCGTAATAACCTCGAACGACGGAATTGTAACGACGACTTTAGGATAGACCTCATTGCTGATCTCAGTCACAATCTTGAATTGATCTAACTGCTCTTCAGTGTATGCAGGTGCGGACAAATCGTCTTGGTAGTATTGGTCAAATTTACTGTCTGTCATTTAAGTCTCTCCAATCGGTGTTATGCATTCTTTCACAGGTTGCGTATCCAAGTGCCTTAACTTTCTGATCAATCAGATCGGTAATGTGTGACACTCGATCCATAAGGCGGTCGAAATCCTCACGGCATTTTTCTTGCTCCTTGAACCATGCTTGTTCATTGTGAACATACTCAAATCCCTGCGTATTCTGTCCATTAGAGTCTTTCAAAGTTACGTCTCCTGTCTTAGAAGTTGTATGCGGCGAACCGCTGATTATAGAGATAACACTCACTGTTAAGACCACGTGCGATTGTTTTAAGTGTTTCGAGATGGCCACTGTATGCTTCGACATAATTGTCAATAGTGGCCAACAAGCGGTCGATGCTCGACTTCATACGAAATAACTCGTACTGCGCCTCATTTCCTTGCGCGGCAGCGATATTCATTTGACCGCGAAGCCCTGCAGAAATTTTACGTAATTCGAGAATGGAACGCGAAAAATCCTGCATCTGCTGCATGACCGCAGTGTACAAGTTCGAGATGTCGTCAGGGGGCGTTTTTTCCGTAATTGCAATGAGTTCGATTGGTTCAAGAGTATCAGGCAATAACCATCGCCGGATTCCTTCTTCAACCTTTTTTATGAACGTGTATTGTGCTTGATCCAACGTTGCCATTGCATACCTCCCTAACAATTAAATAAGGTTTCTTCGGTAAAGATTTCACCAAATTCTAATGATTCATTGTTCAAATCATCTGGTTTGGTTTCGACTTGAGCACTCATGTTTGAACAGACTTCACGCTTAAAGTCTTCATTTGACACGTTTTCGGTATTGCCAAAGATGCCATAACGCAAGTTCGTCTCTGTATTCACGCCGACCTCACATATCTCGCCGTTACGATTTTTCAAGAGCTGAATCAAAGCTGTATCAGAACTAGAACTTTTGAAAATTGACAGGACATATCCAGACGACCGATCCAACTCATTTGCCTCAGCAAGAGCCGTCATGGTATACCTACCTTGTGTACTATTACTGTTTGGGTCAATATTTTTTAACGCGGCTTCGTACCCTTTACGGTTGATCTGACTAAGCAAAATCACACCAAGTTTTCTCGGCTTCTCGTCTTTTATACGGAATGATGTGGCGAGCTTACGGAAAAAAGCAACGTAATTATTCAGCTTTCCGTATTCGTCTTTCGATGACGGATTTCGTCCGTGACCATTGTAAAATTTCAAAAACGTAATATGGTCAATGACAAGCAAATCAATCGGATGTCGATCATCAATGGTATAAAGAAGTTGACGAACCGCGTCCTCTTCCATGTCGGTTTCAGCGATATCAGTTTCATCCAAAAGCGTGAGATTCGGTCTTATCTTTTTCTTCCAAGACTCATCAAGTGTGTCGAGATTCTTCTTCTGTGTTGGTGTAAGATTATAGGATAAAATGTCTTGAACTGGTATCGCGTTTTTACGTCCAATAGGGCTTTCCCTAATAAACGAATAAATGGACATCAACTTTGACCACATCTGATCTGACGAAACCTCAAACGACATGTACACCACATGAAGTCCTTCAAGTGCATTATGAAGTGCGGCATTTAAGGCCCATGTGGTCTTACAGCCACCGGCGTATGCAGCAATCGTGGTGATATATCCCTTGTGAAAGCCTCGTGTAAGTCGATCAATGGGATCAACATACAGGCGATAAATTCCTTCTTTCGCGCTTTCCTCAGCTTCCTTTTTGTAGTCGCGTTCTTGTGGGTCATTGACCTTGTGCGTTTCGTCATACATCGTCTGCACAAGGTTCAAAGTCTCCATAGTAATGCCAGTCAATCTTACGTCACTGGCCATTGCGAACAATTTACGTGCAAATATCGAGTTCTGAACGAATCGCTCAATGCGTGAAATGTCGTCATTAAGTTCCTGTGGCAACCGGCCATTCAATGGCGTTATGCCTTTATAATCTGCAAACTTTGCTGCGAATGAAACAGCAGACGGAAAAATATCCATCTGCTCGAACGCAGATTTCATGTAACAAAGAACTTCATACGCATTGTACGCAATTTCAGAATTCAGTGTGTCCCGGAAGTCTTCACGGCAAAGACGTTTCACCTGAAGAAACATCTGCTCCGAGTTCTCGCCGAAACATGAACGCAAGACATTCAAAAAGCAGTCCTTCACACCTGCCTGAATGTCCTGAAAGGCTTCATTGCTTATCTGGTTTTCCTGCATTTTCATAACCTGCCTGTTAAAGTCTCATAAGGTAATACAGCGATACTGTACACTGTTTCGGTGACGATGCACCGAAACAGCACCATGACAATACACAGAACAGATCAAATGTCCTTCGGCAAATGCTCACACGTCCGGCAACCAAACCTGAACCAAGAGACCATATACCCGAGACACTTCCCAACATTTTTCAGCATCGAATCAGACTGCTTCCATTCCGACCATGCTGCTTTAATGTCCTTGCAGAGCGCATCAAACGGCCATTGCTTTACTTCACTGTATTCAGCAATCATCTGGCTCTGGACGTACTCTAAAAACTCATAAGGCTTACCACTGCACTTGTCCCAGTCAAGCATACTCTGGAAGGCAGCACACCAGTCCGTTTTCTCAAGCGGATCAAGTGGTTTACGGTATTTGGCTAAAACATCAAATCGTTCATTATGCGTGACGTTCTCATACTTACCCTTTGCGAAATTTGAGGTGAAGGTCATCGCAAAAGGAAACGATGGACGGCACAAATACCCAGTAAGACTTTGTGGAACAACAGAAGACACCGGCATTTTTAACGTAAAACAACGCGCCCAGTCGTCATCACTGTCGGGATCATCCACGGAATAATCCATCTCAAACTTATCATCTGAACACTCAAAGTAAGTTACGTTGACATCCTTTGGAACGAACTTGAGGGCGTCTTCATTGTCATCAGGTGCAAACAACCCAGTGATGTAAGGGAGCGGAGAATACTGCGCATAATTTGTTTCCAAATCTGTGTAGTCTTCCCCTAAAGGCATAAGGTCTTTGTCGAACATCGGGAGTACATCCACCACTTCGACGGATTCAAATGGGATGTAAAAGATGAAATGATTGACATTAAACAGAATGCTGTCAATGACCACACCCTGAATTGCTTCCGAAAAAGTTCCAAGATTATCATTCATGTAGTCTTTCAGAAGCAGACCTGTAAGACCAATCACCGGCAGAATCTTTTTCCGAACGATGCTTCCGGGTATGATAAAACCGTCACATGTTCCGTTGTGGATTTTTTCGGTCAATGTAACCTCAAGAGCCTCATTGACAAACGAAACTTTCTTGATTCCGCTACGTAAAAATCCATAAGGAATAGGTAATGATTTCTTGACGAACTCCATGTTGTGTTTAAGTGAGAACCCCTGCATTTTAAACTCCTGCTGTGTTGTTACATACAATTCTTTGAAAAGTCTATCGGACGTTCAACAATAACTTCACCCTGCTGTAATTTAACCTCAGGCACATCCAAACGCGCTGTAGTATGAGTCTTGCCTTTACGAGGCTTCTGACTACCATCACTTGAAGATTTACCAGTCTTTTTACTGTCTCTGTGATAAATAGTGTCCGACGCAGAAGACTCTTGACGAGACTCTTGACGAGGCTGTGTTTGTGAAGACTTTTCCGTAAAGGATCGAACATTCTCGTTCACATGACGTGATTTATTGCTTTCTGCTGATGCGTCTGCATTCCAGTCAATGATATAGGCATCACGATTCAACTCGAACGTAGATACTTCACCGTAAATCTTTGTGAAGTCTTGTCGCGTGCCCTCAAAAAGAAAAATCGTTCTTTGTTTGTAAATGTTCATTCGCCTACGAACGAATGAGTTAAGTATTTCAGTAAGATAGCCATTGCGTTTCGCTATACCGAGCATCACAACACACAAGCACGCAGAAGGAAACCAAAAGTCGCCCGGCGAAAATGAATGCTCAAGAATTTGTTCATCATCCACATAATTGAATCCATTCAACGCCGGTGGAAAACACTCTCGCTCGTTATCGGAGTACATCAGCAACAAGGCATAGATCAATCCACGAAGCACTTTACGGTTGTACAACCATACCGTGATTGTGTTTCGAGATAATGCGGACAGAAAACGGCTTCTCTCTGTCACGAGCATTCGATGCAGTTCGGCATCATTCGGCAAGTTGGCTTTTGGAATGCCGCCAATATTTTGCAAACCTTCTCTGCGACGACTCACTCTAATGTCGCGCTTCCATTTTTCATAAAACTCATGGTCTTCGTCTTCTAACACCTGAACGTCCTCTGAAACCTGAACGTCTTCTAATGCCTGAACGTCCTCTGAAACCTGTTTGTTTTTTAATGTCTGTTTGTTTTTGTTCTTTGCCATAAACCACCTCAAACAAAAAGGAAACCACAGAGTTGGAGCTTATACCACGAAACCCGTTGTTTTGAATTTACAGCACCACGAAAAGATCACCCACAAAATAATGCCTGTACCGATAAATTCCAGATATCCTTACAGACGGCAAAATTTTGTGTTCTGACGCATTTTCCTACTCAGACGTGTACTTACTAGGGTATGGGTTAAAATCGTCGTCAGAGGGCAAATTTCGACTCTCTAGGGACAAAAAAGAAAAGGGATGCCGAACGACATCCCTTTTCGAGTGTAATGTGCTACTGGTTATTTAACAAGGAACTGAGCACATTCTTCAATGTCATCAGGGTCTTCACCGTGGAAACACAGCATAAACTGATCGCCTGGTTCACCGTCAACAAAATCGACAGCGATGTTTGACCCATTGAACCATGAAGGTGAGACAACCTTGCCAAGGAAATCATCTACAGAGTACGTGGCATAATAACCGGACATACCATTAAGAACTTGCAAATACAGACGCAAACCCATTTTGTCGAGATCGCGCTCAATGCTGTGAAGCAAGTCGGACAAATCGCGAGGCGTTTCAGCTTCGACATACGAATGTTTTGAGAACACATCGTCAATGTCACGTGCGGAAACCTTTTCATTGCGACGACGCAACTCAGAAGCCTTTTTTAAGGCCAAACGACGCGACTCATTGCCACGCTGCATACCTTTGTTGTTTATACGGATCATGGTGAAAGTCTCCTACATATAACGTTTTCTGATGGCTTTTGGAATTGAGTGCTGTTCTTTGACGTTTTTGATAACGTCATCAACACCTGTACCCAAAGCGGCTTTAACCTTACCGGGAATATCTGCGGGAGCTCCTTTTCCGCCATCCGTCTGCGGCATCTTCTCACGGTCGGGTGCGCCGTTGACGGCCTGATTCCCGGCTTTGAGTTCGAGGCAGTTGTTTACAGCGTAGGTAAGAATTTTTGCACCACTCGAATTATTGTCGAACTGTGCATCAATACGAGAAATACGGGAAGCTGCACCTTCACCTGATTCAAGAACTTCATCACACAGCTTGTTGAACTCATCATGCGATGGTGAAGATTCAAGACATTCTTTAGCGGCTTTAAGCATCGTGGTATCGCTATCTTTGAGAACGTTTGAGGCCACTTTTTCCTGACCATCAACTTTGCTCGTCGAAACAGGAACCTTACCCATCACGGAAGCAATAACACCCTGAACAGCTGCAAGAGCCTGTTTAGGATCGAGCTTTTCAGAACATTTGAAATTGACAGCAGTGATCTTTGCATTTGGGTTGAACGCATACACCTGTGACCAACGATGATGACCGTCAATGATATACTTGCCCTCAAAAATCCAAATAGCCGAACCAACTTTGACCTCTGGATTTTTCTCCATAAGCATCTTTTTGAAACTCGCTCCGGCTTTATCTGGGTTGTTTACAGTGAAACCGATTGAGTTCTCAAGACCGATAAAGTTCTGCGTGGGATACAGAGCATGAACGTCATAACCCTTTTCAGCTTCAGCAGTAAACTTGATGTCGCCATTACCATCACCAAAAGCATAATCAATCCATGCTTTGGCTTTCTCATCATCGACACCCTCAATCAGCTCATCGACAAAAGCTGTATAGGGCTGTTTCTTCGCAAATTGAGGCGGAACTTCAACATTTTTCTGATCATCGTCATCAGCTTCAAAGCGACGCATACGACGACTACGCGAACTTTCTTTGCGAAGACGTTTAATGTCTTCACCTGTCCAAGAACGACGACTCTCTTGCTTTTTCTTCTTAATTAACATTGTACAATCTCCAAGTTATGTTGCTCTAAAGCAATAATGCACGAACGGCAAAACGCAGACGCGGTACACACTTTTTAGATACTGCGTCTGCGTTCTCCATTAAGTTAAAAGTCAATTTCGTCCAACGACACGCCACAAATCACACCACTGTCTGCTTCATCTGAAACGGCATCTTTGATTTCTGGTTTTTGTGCTGCTTTTGGTTTTACTTCAAGCGTATCCCATTCCGGCTCATACGAATTTGTCTCTGCATCATACGTAAACGGAATGAGACTTCCGAGGTCTGTTCGACTTATGGATAATGAACATTTGAGCGTCACAGGCCAATCTTTACGTTCAATGGTCATACATCGAATACAGATCGGAATTACCTCACGTGCCAGTTCAATCGGAATCGAAAAGTTCACCTCATCGTGAATGGTTGACATAAATTTAACTTGTGGATACGGCTTGAATACCAGTTCCCACAAACGACAGAAGATGATTTTAAGAACATCGGCGGCGGTCCCCTGCACTGAGGTGTTCATCCCAAAGGTCACTTTACCATGATGACGCGTTACAAGGATTTGTGTCGGCACACTGAAACATGAATACTCAATAGGTTCGTGCTTAACGCGTGTCAGCTGTTTATTGCCAGACTTCCGAATGCGGTTATCCATACTCCTTACTGAGGTTTTAACGCAGTTCAGACGATAAACCTCAGTGCCGTTGGAATTGTGATAGGTCTGCAGTGAAGCCCGAAACCCTGTCATGGTAAACAGGATTTGGACATCATCAACAAGGGATTTGTTTGCACTGTAAAAAGTGCAACCTTGCTTTTTTGAATCTTTGACTGTTGTACCGTCAGCAAGCACCAAATGTCTTAAAAATTCTTCACGCACTTCTTTGGAAGAAGTAAATATCCATGAAGGAACATGACGTTCTGGTTTAAGACGACCTCCAATTTGTTCCAACACCCATTCACAAAACTCAGGCTTTGCCAGATAGGCTCTCATCTCTTTTCCAGAAGAGGCTTGCACGCAATTCCTGATAGTGACTTTTGCACCAAACTTTGAAAATATCTCCTCAATCACAGAGAAGTTCTGCGGTTTGTTCTGTGTACAAATAATGTAATGCTCTTTCTTTGTGATGGTAGAATCGGTAAGCACCCAAGCAAACAACCTTGCCAGATGCATACGTGAAAATGTTCCTAACGGAGTTTGGATATCGGACGTTTCAACCAAAGATGAACACAAATCCGCACTACAAATTTCCTGCCATACTGTAAGATTTTCAAGATTTCCTGCTTCACAAGGACGCCACCGATCATGTGATGTAGAACGAATCCACATACGATGATTCGTAGTGACATCCCAATCGGCAGTCCTTGACGAAAATCTCATAGATTCCGTACATACATGTGTGTAACGGATACCTGCATCACAGTAACGAATAACACCTGTATCAGGATCATAGTAAGCAAGTTGCGTTGTAGGTTCAATATCGGCAGCAACCTTCCATCCATCCTTTGTCATGTACTCTGTGTCTGGAGAATAACAGTTTTTGACCGTCCTTTCTCCAAATGCTTGTTTTGCTCTATCCTGATTTGAAAGCCAAAACTTCACACGACGATGACGACCGAACCCTGTGTTAATGTCTCCATGCTGTCTTGCATACGCAACGTTTTCGGCTTGACCTTGACTGATTGCGGGCAGAGCATCTTTGAACTTTTTCATAAAATCACGACACTCATCCAATGTCATGTCAGGGAATGACTGGTTGAACCCCTGTGCCCCAGAACCGTAGAGTATGCCGAATGATGCCGCTTTCGCTTTCTTTCTTGCATCCTTCGTGTAATTCTCTTCACCAAATAACTTAATAGCCGTATTTCCATTAACTGTAATCCTGCCATCATACCGTGTGACGAGAAGTCCACTCGGAACTTCAAAGCATGAGTAAATTCCTCCGTCTGTCAGGCTATGGCCAGTCACAGAATGAAAAGTCATTCCGACATCTTTATTCGGGCGTGATTCAATGTGCAAAGCATACCTGTTAGAACGAACGTTGTGCTGTATTCTGCACGAATACCCATTACATGTGAGAAGCCATTGAATCCAGTCGGCCAGTCCCTTATCTTTGACATAAGCGCGACCATGAACATTCGTGCCATCGCCCAAATACATCTCACTGTCTTTTCGACAAGACAGCCCGTGCAATAACCCGCAAACGTATCCTCTATAACGATTACGAGACGAAAAAATTGGCGCGTCATCGACAACACAACCAAGAGATATAGAGAACCCAAGGCGAACCAAACGAGAAACACCTTGAGCACTTAACGTAAACCACGTTTTATGCGTAGAACTACCGGCATCGTCCTTTAGGATTTGAAGAACTTCAGGATACACTGTCGAACATTTCACGATCATTCGTGTACCTTCAAATTCCTTATCAACAGCAGACAAGAACCCAAGAGCGAATGCAATAGCGTTATCATCATTCCGTTCTTTTGAGAACTCGATACGTGTTCCGACTGCTGTCTTCATGTGGAAACGCTGCTTTGCATTTCCACAATTTTTCAGATTGTCTGCACGTTCAATGTGATATCCACGAGCATCAAAGTCAACGTACATACGATGATTGTCAGTGACGTTAAAAACACCACTACGTACATACACCTCTCGACCTTTGTGTTTCGCCCGCTTACCTGCTTTCGTAAACTTAAACGAATCAGAGCTTACATCATAATAGGCGATCTCCATATCTGGTGTTATGTTCTCAGCGTACATCCACCCATGTGATTTGACATAGAACTCGGTGTCCGGTGAATAACATGCCTTGTGCACGTCTGCACCACTGTTGAATGCTTTTATCCATGTATCCTCGTGGTAAAGATTGGCTACAATTCTTAGTTCCTCTGCACAGTTTGAGGTTGACACGGAGTTTGCGAAATATAGATGTTCAGTAGTATCTACCGTGCAATTCCACACAGGAAACATCAAGTCGCCGAACTTATCCTGATACCAGTTTTCTAAGATGTCGCGTTTTCGCTGTAACCAGAGGGTTGCTTCCTGATACAGGTATGCATAGATAAACTTTCGCTGTTCGACCGTCCCATGCAACGACAGATACGACAAAGATGGTATGTGCTTGTAACCCCACTGCCCTTCAAGACGTTTTTGGATTTCAGTGATGTACGAATCATGTCCAACGAAACTAAAGTCAAGCACGTTCGTAATTCTCACATAACCATCTGCATCGAAAAGCCCTCGAATAAAGTGCCGGAAATTCTCACCAAGCCACTCAAAGTCAATGTTGCTAGGCTCGGTCGATTTACGTTCAGCAATGCCAAGTGAAAGCAGACGATTGCAGATTTCACGGCTCGGAATGTCAAGACACCACCACTCACAGCATTTCTTTTCATTATGACGTATGTTCAAATCAGCACCAAAGATGTTACATATCTGACGAAGATGTGCTTCGTCTTTTGACGATATGTTCAACGTGAGGTAATCGCCGCGCCGCCGACTGATGTTACCGTCACCCAGAATGAATCCGAAAAGATATGCTGACGTTGGTGTGCTTTCACCTGCAAACACATTGTTGTAAAACTTGCTCTGACGGTAACGGAACGCCTTTCCCGTAGGTTGAATTCCAAGGTCATTCATAAAGTGACCGAAAGACGACACACGTATGCCGCACCATTTCGCAACCTCTGCACGTGTGTATTTTTCTAAGGCTTCTTCAATAACAGGTTTCAAACCTTGTTCACTTGCGAGCACCAAAGCCTCTTTCAAAGTCGTACAACAATATAAACATGAAAGTTTATCAATCGTCTTCGTTCTATCATCAATTTCTTTCACGTAAGCCGGAAACGGAACACTAGGAACTTTTCCAACAATGTCTTTCGCCTTAACCTTCTTACCATCAATGATGAACGGGTGATTCTCGGTGCAATAAAGTGCCTGTCCACCATTATCAGGAAACACCTTGATTACTTTTTCGACACCTGTACGCATTATGCGTTCAACCTTGACCCATCCTTGCGGCGACCACACTTCATCGCCCGGCTTCATATCGCATATTCCCATATATCCACGTTTTGTCTGAACGGGCGAGCCACCCTCAAGACACATGTCTATCGACACCACATAGCATTGATCGTTCTCAGGCAAGAAAGCACGTCGGATATTAAAGTGATCCGGGTCCATTCCCTCAACCAGACCTTTTGCTTCATCGTCAGGAATATCATTCGAGAAATACCACCCGAGGATGTCACGCTTCTCAGCGATTTCCTGTTCGGTTGCTTTTCGTCCTTTAAGCATTACAGCATGTGGTTTTGGTGTACTGTTATGGACGATAAATCCATTCGCAGTAAACCGTTCATACGTAGGAACACAAAGATCATATACAGTGACCTCAGGTACATCAATATACGGAAACCAGAACGTGTCCGTTTTGTCCACGACATCAAAGCGAACATCTTTGTAAAGCTCACATAAAGACGCATAGCGCATTGGCGCATCTTCAACAAGGTGTGTCTCAAGTATATGCTGTTTGCGATAAAGATCATCAGCGAGCAATTCCTCAAACGTAAAGCCACCGTCAGCCGCGTTACGAACGAGCGCATACTGATGCGATAAACAATCAGCAAAACGATGAAACTCAAGCTCGAATGTGGTTGAGTTTAGGCATAAAAACTGGTGTTCAAGTGATGCGACAATGCTGCCACGATGATCTTTATTACCGAACCGTGTCCATACTTTTTCGCATTTCTTAGTCTTTGCACCGAGCTGCACACACGGAACAAATCGACTTCCAGTCCACACAAGATCACCGGTCTGAATATCCTTTATTTCAACCAGTCCGTTATCTGTCAGAACTTGCGTGTGTTCTTCAAGGCATTGCACGTTATTGTTCGTGAAGAATTTATTCTTAGCCGACGTGCCACACGAAAGACGACCTGTATTGTGCGTAACGATACCATTTGCAACATACTCATGCACATCTTCAACTTCGATGTCATAGACCTTTGTTTCGCCACCAACCACTTCGACATTAGCCACTTCTGATTCGAGATAAAGACGCATTTGCTTCGGAAAACGAATCGACGAAAACCGTTCAGTCAGTGGATCAAAGTCGCTCCACAAATCTTTAAGATTAGACAGTGCGTAAGGTTCGTGAATGTCGATACGCGTTATCTTGCACTCTCCGAACCATGCTTGAAATGAATGCTCAGTGACATCACAGCCAACAGATGCCGCCCACAGCATGGGAACAATAAGGTCACGTTCCTTTGACGGGATAACAAACACAACACGGTCTTTGTGAATACCGTCAACCCAATTCTCAGGTATGTCTTTCACGTTATACGCCGCAAGCGACGTTCCCTTAGAATCCAAGTAACCACACAGGAAATGTCTGAATGTGTCATGCAGAATGGAACGCGCATGTGCAACACGAACATAAACGCCAACGTTATCGACTTTCCTATTCCCATGCGAATCTGTCTGTATCTCAGGAATAAGATCGAACTGCTCAAGTAACTGTGACAACACGTGCCGGGTCACGTTGTACTCAATGCATTTACTATCCACATCGTAACGAGAAACACCTTTCTCACCGAACAATGAAACAAGCAGCTCTCTGTAATATGATGAAGACTTTCCACGGACAAACCTTAACGTAAACAAACATCCGTCAATGTTTCGACCTTTGCCATAAAAGTAACCCATAATTCGAGCGAGAATACAGAGTTTTCCATTGTCACATGATGAAGCAGCACATGTATGGTTGATGATTATAGGCTCGCCACTTTTGAGATCACAAAGCCCGGCCCATTCGACATCATCCTTTGTCATTCCACGTGGATTGACAGATTCCAAAGGTGATTTGCGAACAAGAACAGGATGTCTGTCAGTTCCTTCAATGGTCATTCCGTTCTGCAACGTAACACGATACACCTTATCGACATCGTGATCTTTGTTCCATAAAACGCGTCTGTATCCCCATGCAGTCCAGATCATGTCATCCTGCTTGACATCCTTAATTGAGATAAAGCCTCGATCTTTAACCAAAACGGTATTGTTTTCTGTCAGGCATGGAACACTGTTTGTTTTGTACGAGAAACGTATAGGGTAAACATCCTGCTCATTGGCAGTTTTAATGTACTTGTCGAGATAAGAAGACTTGAATTTGACTGTTTTTTTGTATTCCTTGTATGTATTTATAAAGTCCTTAATGTCCTGCCCAATCGTTGCGTTATGTTTCACCATCCATGCATCAATGGTTTTTAGGTCAGCTTTCATTGCTCCCGTAGCGGTTCGTGCACCTGTATCGACGCCGAAACGTTCAACCAAAACTTTGCCGAACTGCTGAGGCGCATTAAGATTAAACTGTGTACCGGCCAAACGATACACTTCTTCACGGGTACGTTCAATCGTGGCTTCAACTTGTGGAAGCATACTTTTCAAATACTCTGTGTCAAGTCGTTGAGGCGTATTCTCAAGGCGCATCAAAGGATACAGCATTGCATTGTCAAAACGGCTTGCAGGAAGGTTTTCATGGTAGAACTTATTGGATACCAAAGCCAACTGATAAGTGGAAACGGCGTCAGTACAAGCATAACGATAAGCGTCTTCGGCGGGAACGTGTTGAAAGGTTACAGCGTCACCCAATGTTTCATCAAAGGTCTTTGGCTTCCATCCTAAAAAGTGACGTTCAGATGCTTTCAGTGAAGGCATGACGACGTTCGTATCAGCAAGCCAGATTGCATTTTGAACGTCGTAATATGGCATTCCATCAAGCGTCCATCCTTTATGCTTCAATGCAAATTCAAGAAATCGTTGATCGAATCGACAGTTGAACAAGAACTGTGACTTACGTGTTTTTTTCAGAATAGAGTAAAAAATTTCAACGGCTTCCGTTCCAAGAGCCATATCATCATGGGCTACTGGTACATAGTATCCAGTTTTCCCGTCAAAGGAAAACGAGAACCCGACAAGGTAATCCATGTCAGGATCAAGGCCGCTCGTTTCCGTATCCCATGCAGTATAGTCATGTTCGACATCATGCACACGAAGTTCGTCAAGAGAACGAATAAGCACAAATGTCAAGTCCTTGTCCCAATCATCCCGTTCTTCCACAGCCGGGATGTAATGAACGTAACCTTGATGCAAACTTTTCTTATCGTCAGCCATTGTGATTCTCCTATGGTCAATATGGCGTTAAACGAAATATCGCCGTAATTACCACGATACCACGAAAAGAAGTTTCCCCTTGTGGCAGCACCATGACAATACGGCGACAGAATTAGGCTTTATTTATTTTTCAGATTCGTCATGGTCTCCATAATTTCCAAAACCATAGACGCGTTGTATCGGCATAACATTGTCATCACAACCAATCATCCACACCTCACCAAGATTGCGTGTCTTGTCCATTAGCGTGATATTGCTATACAAGTCCATGTATTCACCGCAGCACATGACCTCGGTATCTGGATCAACCTTACTCAACAAAGAGATCAAATCTTTAGCCTTCATCGGATTCCTTATGATGGTAGAAATGGTATGCGCACACAGGGATGAAAGCTCCCCATGACACTTTTACGTCTTCATCTGTTTCCTCTAATGCTTTCGAGAACACAGCTTTTTCATGGCAGTACGCGCACACCGTGGAAACTTCCACCAATTCATCGGCTTCGGCCATAAGCACTTTTATGCTGTCCCACAAACGACCGTCAGAAATCGTGCGAAGACCATAACACTGAACATCCACTGGTGACACACCTTCACACAATAGACCAACGGACAACAATCGAAGTTCATGCACTTGAGACGACGTAAGGAATTGAACCTCATCAACGAGAACAAGATCAAAGTTCCTCAACGTATCCGAAAAAGATGCCAGTTCGTCCGCCGGTGTAAGGATGATATCAGCATGTTCTGAAATACCGATTCTGGACTGTACGCCATCACCACGTGTATCAATGGATGGTTTTATAATGCATACGCGTTTGTCTGTCTTTTTCCATGCGTGTGCTCTCGCCAATAACGTCATTGACTTTGCGCTGTTTACTGTACCGTAAAAAAATTTTAGAGCCATTAAACATTCTCCTGTCGTGGTTTCCTAACGGGTCTCGGAGGCAAATTTCGTGGTTTCCATCGTGGTGAGTGCGGTGGATTCTTGAAGTCGATCTCAACCTTGTTATTCACCTGAGTTTGTATCTGCACATCAACGGGCTTACTTTGGATTGAAGTGTTTTTGTCCTTAATGTCTTCATCTGATTTGGATGGCGTATTCTCTGTTTTATTAGCGACCTTATGAACAGGTGAAGACGTAAGAGTTTCCGTGCGGCCATCCGGGAACACAATGGTATTGTCATCCATCTGAACACCAAACACAGCGGCATCGTTCATCACAGGCGTTTTGTCCTGTTTCTTTTTTGTCCGACCTTTACGTGGACACGTCTGTTTATGCGACACGGAGATGGACGATTCTTTTATGGTTTCAGACTTCAAAGACACAGGCGGAACGTGTTCGGGAATAACTTTAATTTCAGGCACTTCATTCGACATGTCATCAGAAACAGATTCCTCGGGTTTTAGCTTTGGAAACATCAATGACGTTGCGCACAAATCCAATCCGAAGAAGAATGCCTTCAACCACAGCAAGAAAGAGACTTCGATCACAACCGTATCGACATGATAAAGTTCAGAACCAACGCACATTCGGTTGTCGAGATGAAGCCGTATTTTCATGGCAGGAAATCCATTAAATCGCCATCGGAAACATTATGAGTTGACGGTGCGGAAGCTCCATCAGCGGTCTTCTGCACTTCTTTTGCCTGTTTCCGTAAATCCTCGTAATACTCATTCAAGATATCAGTTGCACTGTTGATCTCGAAGATCGTCATGTTATCAGTGACATCGAACCCAATATTCGCGTGCTTACTCAGCATCACTTGAAGACGGAATACCCCCTTCCAAAGTTCCTGTCGTTGTCTTAATCCCTCCAAACTCTCCGACGTTGGGCAGAAAAAAGCTCTCATCTACCCTCAACATAACAGAGTAAGTCTGTCCGCAGGAAGGACATTCAATCTGACGTTCAATGTCGGGTCCGAACTCGCCTAGGGATTTATTGACATGCGTAAGATACACAGCGTCACGAACCGGCAAGTTGTCATACCAGTCGGACATACCAACAAGGTCAAGACCTGCACGGAACAGATTGCACACATAAGTGTAAGCGGAAGTCAAAGCATTAACATCCCAACCCATTTTACGAGCACGTTCTTTGGCTTGATTACGTGCATTTTCAACCATTTTTGGTGTCGTCACCATAACAGCAACACGATCATGTGATTCAGGCAGCTCAACCTCAATCGGATAAATATCAGGCGTAAAGTATTTCACAGGAATTGCCGATAAATCCCATTCAATGTCATGTGATTCATTGCAGTAGGGACACGTTGCTTTCATTGGAAGCATATTACCAAGAGACATTGCCCGAACCTTAAAGATGATCGCAGTCCAGTCAGATGCATGAAACTCCGATGCTTTGAGTGGACAATTCACGAGACACGTATCAATCAGCTTTCCGATGGACGCCTCAGAAGCACCACTAAGAATGTGATCACGAAACGCTTTCGATTTATACGGAGTAACCGTTACGTATTCGACGTTTTTCATTTCAGGGTAAATGATGCCGCGTGACGGCAAAACCAATCTCTCTTCAACAGCCATTTCTTTTCTCCTGTGACTAACTTACACGTACTCAGAATCCATTTCTTCAAGCTCTGTTTTGACAGTCTTCACAACTTTTTCAATGAAGGCGGCGGTCTTTTTGAATTTAACGGCAGTTTCCTTATAGTCCTTTGTCTGCCTGTAATGCATGTAGATTTGAACACAAAGGATGCGACGTTCAATTTCCTCGAACGTTGGAAACTCAATCTTGTCTCCCTGACAGAGATCAAGCACTTCAATGAACTTGTCACCGAGGGCATACTCTAGGGCTCGAAAGATGTTCCCATCACTCATACTGTCCAACAACTCTGACAAAACCTCACGATGTGACACAGGCATCTCAGAATAAACAACCAGACCGCCGGGCTTTCTTGGCATTTTTGCAACTCCTGTCGATGAAATGGATTGGGGTATAAGGTGATGATTATTATGATTTACGGAACAGTGTTTTGTTGGCCTGTTTCGTAATCCCACGAGACAGATCAAAAATCTTGAGTGTCATTGCATGTGCTTCTTCTTTGTTGTTGAAGACATAATCCAAAACCTCGTCTGAAACACCTTGTGTCTGTATGGACTTATCATTGTACGCATTAAGATCAAGTACGGTGTCCTCTGTGGGGAGAAAACGATTATCCTTATACAGATTATTCGACATCGTGTTGCGGATACGAGTGTAGAGAATGGCACGAAGATTTGAGATTTTACCAGTAAAGAAACGAACCTTTCCATCAAGCCACGCTGCGCAATCAGACACGGCGAGTGTGTTCAAACTGTTCTGATCCTCGTTCCTGTAATACTTACCGGATACAGAGTAAGCGAGCATTTGCAGGTATAACCATCCAAACTCAGTCAGCCCTTTATCGGCAAGAAACTTGTCCAAAGTCATCGACTTCGGATCGTACTTGAACGCATCAGGGTATTTTTTCAAAAGCAGCTGAGTCGCTTTTCGTGCGGAAAAGACCGCCGCAAGATCAAGGGATTCGTCATGCGACACATAATCATCCTGACCATCGTCAATATCAGACTGGTCTTGGCTGTCTGAAAACTGATCAAGCTCCTCGCCTGTATCGTCGTCAACGTATTCCGCAGTTTCCCAAGATAACTCACCATTTAACTCGTACATCGACACTCCCCGTGCGCCAAAGGTTCGACCGTGTATGTGTTTAACACAACACAGAATTTACGACAAGAAATTGACCGAGAATTTTGCCTTTACCCAAGCTCGAATGAATCAGCTCCGGACAGCAATGACAGAAGCATTGTCTGCACACCGAGGTCGTCCGTGAACCCATCGAGCACCCATGCTTGCATACAGTAACGCACTACTCCATTCCAGTTGATGTGCCTACTACGTAACGGCTTGTCATTGACGAAACGTCTTACAGCATCAGACACATCTGGGCTATCAGGAAAGAGCGACACACGAAGCAATTCGCCGAAAACCCTCTTGTATTCCTCGACGAAAACAGCAATAGGCAAGGACAAAAGACTCTCAAAAATTTGCTCTATGTATTCCGTCTTTATCACAGCAGAATCGGGACTCAGATTCCGATGCAACAAAAGACGGAGAAATGCAAAAATTCCACGGTAGAATCGTTCTGTGTCTTGCATGAAAACATCACGACCAGACAGCAGAAAACGATCCATGAGCATGTACGCGTTTCGCATCGAACCGCGACTTCGTTGTGCAAGAATGCGGCACACTTCATCAGGAACATCCAAGTTTCGTTTGTCTGCACATTTCCGAAGTGTCTTTTCAATCAACACAACTGATTTCGTTGTGTAATGAAGTTCAATCGCTCGCGATCTTATAGTAGGCAAGAGATTATCAGGGTCGGTCGTACACAGAAGGAACTTATGAAATGGATGACCTTCCTCAAAATCTTTCAGAAGTAAGGTTTGAACATCACGTGTAAGTTGGTGACATTCATCAAGAACGACAACGCTCCATTTACCGCCAGTGCCATACGAAAAGGATTCGATGATCCCACGTATGGCATCCTTTCGATTGACCGTACTTGAATCGTATTCATGGTAGAACTTCCACTCACCGATAGGAGCATTGTTTCGTAAACACGAAGCACACATTCCACAAATGTCTTTCGATTGTCCGGAACGAAGTCTGTCACAACACAATGCCTTGTAAAACAGACGCGCAGAACTCGTCTTTCCGCCACCGTAAGAACCCGATAGAATAATGGTGTTCGGGGTATTCGCCGGGTCTTTAGCGATGTTGAGCAGGATGCGGCTGTTCTCATCCTCACCGACAACTTCTGAAAACTTTGATGGTCTCTCTTCCTGAGCTAACACTTGACTTACTCCAATGCGCAGAACAACTTGTGGGGTTACATCTTAAACCAAACCAGACACACGAAGTAAGTCCAGCACCACGTTGCTATACACCTTATACAAATCCTTATTATCCAAAGCCAACTGTGCTACATCACCAAAGTCTTTTTTGTATGGTGGATGGATACGTTCCACCTGTGGCGGTTTGCGTGAAAATTTCATGCGAGTTTGCAAACGTGAATAACCAGTATCACCGGCATCATCATTGTCAAACGCAATAACACATCGTGGAGACGTTTGCGATACCAACGTAAGCATCTCCAAATTCATTCCAGACACACCGCCCGTTGCAAGCGTGTACGGATAAAGTTTACGCAACCAATCCGAATCGAAGGCACTTTCGACCAACAACCACGGTTTGTTATAAGGTTTCTCGAACGCGAAAAATCCATAAGGAACAAACGGCAACGGCGTAAAAGACCTAAAACTTTTCGAGAACACAGAACGAACCGTTATTCCGTAAACTTTGCCTTCAGAATCTTTTGATGGCATAACCACGACCAAATCCTCAGCACACACAAATTTACGAAACCAGTCTGGAAGAAACTCGCAAGCATAAGCAGTATGACCGTCAAGAGAACGATACCCAAGAGACGCCGCCCAATGCAAATACTTGTCGGCAACCCCTGAACTGAGTATCCGTAATCGTCCGGCAAGATTGCGATAACGCAAGCACAGTTCATCCTTTGACGGAACCTCTGGCAGAGACGTGTACATATCAGTCATACGCTCTACCAGATTTAACACATCAGTTTTTCCATAAGGTATATATGAGTTCGTTTCTGTGCTATCCATGACAGTGACCACACTCAAATATCCAGAGACCAAACAGGATCAGTTGGATCAAGGTCATCTGAATCAAGCAGTGTTTGATGCAATCCAAACTGTTCTGTCATCATACGGTCATACGCTGCATTGTTTTTCGACACTTCATGTGCATACGCATCACATTGAACCCGAAAGCTGTGTAAAAGAGCAGTGGCTTTTTTGTCGCCGATTTCAGATTTAAGCCACTGCAACGCGTTATCCAAAGCGACTTTTCGACCTTGTGACGAGTTGAACTTATCACCTTCAAACGTCGCGTGATAGGCTTCATAACACTCACGAACCTTGCAAATGTACCGGATGATCATCGACCGTTTTTCATCAGACAGGCGATCCACGGCGCGTGAAATCGTAACGGTTGGAACGGACAGTTTGTACGTAAACCCGTTCTTAATAGGGCTTTCCGTGATCTCATAGGGGATGCTAAAGAACTCGCCATGAGCAACCACACCATCTGCGATATACCCGGCACATTCCTGAAAATTCAGTTTTTTGCCTTTCACTTTTTTACGCTTCTGCACTTCTCGTTTCCCATAAAACAATTTCTTAGCCATCACATCCCCCAGAAACAACCCTAGTCCTTAATCAGATCAAGATGACAAGACCAAGCACCAGATGATATATGTAACTCCGAATCATCAGCCGTTACAATAACCTCACAGCAAGACGACGGACAAGAACGAAGAAGCAAATTCAGCTGTGCGGCATTGACGCACACCGTAAAGTAATTGCGAACCTCGCCAAACACTTCGTGACTGATAATGTGTTTGGTTCCGTTATTCTTACCGCACAACGTGACTGAAAGTTCTTCATTGCCATGATCCTCAAGGAAACTCACCAGAATGTGACCGTTGAAGAAATCACGCATATCGTCCTGCATGACAGCGGGAATACTTGAAATTCTCCGTAACGAATCCAGAGAAGTTTTTATTCCAGAGGACACAGGAACTTTTTCGTGAACAACAGACACAGTGCCGAAACGCGTCAACGCAAACTCGAACTGATCTCCAACAAAGCGAACATAAGGATAATTGTTTTTTGTCTGGTTCTGAATAAACGCTTTGAGGGTTTTCGGTTGCGTCTTTGACAGGAAAGAAGAAAGAATTTCAGCAGACCACAGAGGCAGTCGGTGAACAAACAGATCACAGTCATAACGCACATAACCGCCAATATCGTCCACAAAAGCGTACCCGTCTTTAAAGACCAAGTTCGGGTTCGGAATATTTTTCTGCGCTTTGGCTACAATTAAGAGACTTGAAAGTACGTCCTGCATCTCCGATACAGACAGTTCTTTATCCCATGTCGGTGAATTTAACGGGATGTCAAACACACTCTCGGAGAAATTGCCAGTAGGCACGTCCAACCAACCGCCAAGAACCAACGCACGAACATGAGTATGTCCATCGGCGTCTTCCGAAAACTTCAACGTAAGATTGTCCCCGAGTAACAGATTATCGAGCTTTTGAAGCATCGACTGCTTGAGAATGACCGGCTTTCCGTCATAAACGTGTGTCTTATTCAAGACAGGAATCGACATCTTAATCATCGTTGAAGACGAATTGTCTGTCGCACTGACCATAAGTCGATTTTCCAATTTACCGTCTTCGGTCTCAAATTCATCGACATCAAGCATGAAGAACACACAATGTGAATCGTTTACGCGATCTGGTAAACGCTGCACGATATCAAGAAAGGACTTCAAAGACTTTCGTCGTATCGTCACATGAGGTTCAGCGATACTTGCCTCTTCGTCTGACAGGTCTTCGTTTACAAACAACTGATCTTCATTACGCACGTTTTCTACGTCTGCCATAAGTTTTACACTCCAAGTTTGTCTAAGTATTGGGTTACGATGTTATTGATTTCGTTTGGCAAACCCAAATCAGAAACGTAAGCACGGACGGAAGTTTGACCGCCATCATACGAACTGCACAAGGTTTCAACCAAGTCAAACATACTCAACGACACTTCATCCTGATTGCGCATAATTACTTCATCCGGCTTTTTAGCAACAGAGACATCGACGAACCCCCAACGATCCGCCGACACATCATACACTAAGACGCGAGGTATGCGCATCAGATTATGTGCGTCCGATGAATTACGTGAAAGACTTCCCGGTCGATACAAAGTCCACGAGGCTTGTTTCATAGGCATGTACGGCGCATGATCGTGACCGAAAATATACGTGCCATAACCAAAGGCATCCAAATCCTCAATCTGCAAAGACGTATCGGAGAAGCCACACTGAAAATACTCATGTGCCACACAGATTTGCTTCGATCTGTCCTCATCACACGAAGTAATCTTTTGAGAAAAGTCATATCCGATGATTTGAAGACCATCATCATTCAGGTCAATCGGATTTTCAGAAAGTCGTTTCAAAAACCCAGATATGAGCAAGACACCAAGTGATGTATCATTAAGCGTGTCTAGCCTGTCATATCGGATGTCGTGATTACCAACGATAGTGTAACACGTAATTCCGTTATCGCAGAATGATTGAAACAACTGCATCACTTGTGTGAACAATGACCATGCAACAGTCGGCGCGTCAAACAAATCACCGAGAAACACCACACTGTCGATTTTCTTTTCCATGCAGTACGACAGAATCCATTTGAGCTTCAGCAGAATGGCTTCTGCGTAGTTGTCTTTACGGCACACAGGGTTTTGAGCTTTAAGATGAACGTCTCCGACGAACATCACTTTATCATGGTGAATCATGCTGATACTCCTGTGTCTGATGGTTTATTCTGTTCAAGTGTGTAAACACCGTTCACTACATTGTACACGCGATTTCCGTAGGGAATGAAACGTTTATCGTGCGTAATCAACACAACAATCAAACCGATCTGCTTTGTCAATTCAGAAACAAATGCCATAAAGTTTTCAAGGTATGCCGTTGAAATTTGCGTGAAAGCCTCATCAAGAAACACGATCTTACGCACTGGAAGGTTCGAGACATAGAAGCACTGAATTAAGAATCCAACCGTGACTAAGATACCACCGGCAACCGATGAATCTTTCAGTGGATACTGATAACCACCTTCTTCAAGAACCAGTTCAGCACATTTATTTCCACGTTTGTCCGTTGTGACGATAGTCAGCGTGTATTCGTGATCGGTGAAAATCTTACGAAGACCGAACGTCAACAACTTCTCAAGATGATCAAGTGCCCGACGAGAAAACTTCTGAATAATGTCGTCAATCACGGGCTTTGCAGAATCGAACACACGACCACGTTCTTTCAGATATTCCAACTGTGCCTTATGCTCAGAAAGAATATCACTTGTCTGCTTTGCCTGTGCAACCGCTGTCTTATACGCGATAAATAGTTCGCTTGTGCGCTGTTCAATCTCGTCAAATGTCATGGTCATTAAACCTCATCAGTCTGTGCACTGTCATACTCATGCAGAGCTTGTTCAAGATCATGCAGTTCAACTGCAAGTTCACTCGACGTGCGTTCAAGAAGCTCACGCGCCGACAACTCATCCGTCACACCGTATTCACTCAACGAATCTTTGAGTGCATTCAATTCTTTTGTAAGGGTTTCAAGACGGGCTTCTTCTTTTGCACGTTCAAGCATAATGCTATCACGTCGTTTTTTCAGTTCTTCAAACTTAGTGACCATATCCTGCGTTTTGATGTCCATAACCATGTCTCCTGTGAAAGGTTAAAGGGGGTAAATAACTAACGTATGCAACACATACCATGAAAGAGCTTGAATCTGTGTCACAGCACCACGGAGGCTTCTTCGTGTGTACACAAAGGATTCCCACACAAAGGACAAACCTTGAACTCGGCCATCTGGCTGTCAATAAAGTCTTTGTCCACATCATAACCGAGCATCTTTTGCGACGACGCATCAACTTCGTGGAACAACGAGATGGCGAGCAAACATTTCTCAATAATTTCGTACCGACTTTTTAAATCCGGTGCACTTCCGAGACGAACCACTGAATTACGAACATCACGGAATAGCGAAACAAGGCGCATAATCCGACTAATCTTTGACAAAGTGTCTGTAAATTTGCTCATGGACACAGCGGCAATGTTGTCCGATAAACGATACCTACCCAACTGTTTCTTATAAGCATCATTCACAGCCACCCATTTCAAAACATTCTGGTAACGAGATAGAACTGACTCAACCCGAGCCATCGGATAAGTAAACACACGATCACACAGCATCAACACCCTTTTCGCCTTGCTCTGCTCTTCATATCGGCTCACAAGGGATTCAAGTAGATGACGTTTCCGCATTTTAAGCATACACGTGACGATCATGCTATGCATGTCGGAATGCCTGTGCAAAGTCGCGATACACTTCACACGCTCATTCTGTAAAGCTGTAATGCGTGACAGTATAGAACGCAAACTTTCAACGCGCTCACGTTTCATCTTTACCTGCATGACACGTGCATACAGATCAGGAATCGCAGAAAGCTGTTTCACGCGGTCATCTGACTTTTCGAGTTCGTTCTCATACTGAGAAACAAGTTCAGAAGACACCTTGATCTGATCGGCAATGTCTTTCAGATCAGCCTTGTACAAGTCATCAAGACGCGAGACATCAAAGCTCTCGTGATAAGTCAAAACAGAATAAAGCGTCGATGGTGAACCGAGCAACAAAAACGGGCCTGCAAACTGACTTGAGAAATTGAAGTTCACAGACTCCGAATCGATCTTTACAGAGGACACACGCAATGTGTCTGCAACTACATCCAACTGCTGCCGACCTAGCTTTGTGTATTCTTCACCATTAACGACGTAACAAGCCTTTCTGTCACGTGCCTTTGTGTCACGTGTGTATGTCACACGTGCATCACCGGTATCCACATCAATCTGCATCATCCCAGACCCGTGCGTAACCATTGCGTCAGTAAAGCTGTTGTCAGCAAGACCTCGCAACGCACGCAACAAGGTTGACTTTCCTGATGAACTCGCACCAAGAATGAGATTGACGCCGGGCACAAAAGACAGACTAGCCTCTCGAATAATACCGACATTTGTCAATTCAACTTTGAACACTGTACTCTCCTGTGAACGATAGACACAAAGTTCTCACGAACCCTTTAAGGTGTCATACCACAAAATCGATATCGAGAAGACCACAGCACCATGATTTTTGTCGCGGAATAAACAAAAAGCGTCCGGCTTTTCGACCGGACGCTTTTCTCATGCAATCGACGACGGAAGGCACGAAGCCCTTATAACCAATGACGTTGTTTCCAACAACATAAACCGGAGACTTTAAGGGTTAAAGGAGTATTCCCACACGAACAAGCAAACGTGCGCTCTGGCGGTTCTGCCGCATGTCACAAATTGACCATCAAAGCAGGTAACATGGCTTTCCAACGCACAGCCCTTTACGGGAATTGTGTGCCACGCATATCTCGCATCTAGCCATCGTCTCGTTATGATTCTGTCATCATAACGAACTGTACAGGGGAGTCCGAAGACCCGCAACAGTGCCCGTTACAGTCAAGCGTCAAAACAAAAGGTGCACGCCACGATCAAACCGTGTTAGTCATCTCACCCTTAACACTTCTTCAAAAAGCCTACCCCAGAAGCCGTGATGGGCTTTTTGAAGAAGTGTAAGAAGGCAAACGTAAGTTAAGTTAAGACAGCCGCGAAGCCAATCTTTGCTTTTTTTTCTTGCTCGGAACCAACCCACAAACTCAACACATATAAGAACCTGTGCGTTGGAAAGCCATGTACCAAACTTTATTCAATTTTCAAGGCGTTGCGATGCAGTTTCATGTATCGCAGTCTTGTCTGTTTAGATACCACAGACGCTAAAATTCTGCAACAAATTCGCCTTAAAGACAGCAATCGTTTCGTATGCGTTTCCAGTGGAGCGGATCGACGTTGACATACGTTGCCCAGTCAACAAGTGAGTGCTTGCTGCAGTTGTAAAAGATGTCACCAAGGACACGCACGAATCCCGGATGCAGAACAACGATCCCAGAAAAATCCAGAAGAAACGAATAATTCACAGTGTCCTCAGTCTTCATCGGTAATTCAGACGCTACAAGGAAATGACCATCAATCACATCGTAAACTATTTTCGACACAATACAATGAAGCGACAACCACTCTCGCATAATGCAAGCATATTGAAAGCAGTTGCCTGTAAGCCACGATGCCTCGGATGTAAACCGTCTGGAACGATAATCTGAATACGCGGCTTCAAGTTCGGAAAGGCATGAAATCATTTCAATAACTCACTGATGTGCTTATTTCGCAGAAACCGGTAGGCAATGTCTTGCGCATAATGCCAAAGCATCGTGTCCGGCGTCGGATACTGGAACTGTGCAAGAAGGTAAAATTCCTCAGCGTCTTCACCTGTAAAGGGACATTTGAGTCCGTCGAAACAAGCGCGTAACCACGTGTCACAACGCGTCGAAATGCTTGCAAAGTGCGAATGATACACGATACCGTCACGTTTGTCTGTAATCGTGAGCATCGGCGCATAAAAAGAATCCACAGACAGAACAAAGTTCGTCATCTCAAACGGCAGTTGAAAAATCATAGCCGACACCACTCACACTAAAACACTTCACGCCAACCGACACCATCATTCGAGTACAATGTCATGCCGTAATCGTCAAAGACATCACCATCAATGTCCTTGCGATACGTAAGCATGTACTGATGCACCTCAGACTGCAAATCCTGCATCAGATACTTCATGCATGACAAAGCATCGTCGTAAGTGATAAGTTCACCATGATCGCCGAGGATGCTTGCAAACACCATTTCACGGGTTGCACACGGAAACGACGCAATGATTCGGAAATACCCTTTCAACGATGAAACATCGTCGTCAGTATGAAAAACGCGGCAAGCAATGTCATCGAATGTTCCTGCATCATAACAGATACCATTAAGCAATTCATCGTCTGTCTCTCCGCCAGTACACCAACCACACCGGCACTCGTATTTCTGGCTGTCACGGTCAGCAAAAAATCCGACTGCCCGCCTGTTAAGCCTTAAAACTTCTTCTTGATACCAGTTCATGGCCGAGCCTCCAAAAGGGAACAACGTAAAACCAAGCCAAATCATCGTTTTGATAACGGTTGAGACACCCAACAAATCCATGATATCTACTACTATTGCAGTGCTATGAACTCATGCTAACAAAGGAGACTAAGAAAATGAACCAAGCACAACCTGACTGCAACAAATTACATGACCAGTTTGTCGAATATGCCCGTGCAGACATTCACAGAGAAGGTCTGGAAGGTCTTCTCTCATGGATTGAAACGACTGACTTCTACACAGCACCGGCTTCGGCAAGATACCATAGCTGCTTTCCTGGTGGACTTTGCCTGCATAGCTTGAACGTGTACAAGAGAATACTGACAAAGGTTTCATCAGATGAAGACATAAGCCGTGAAAGCCTTGCCATCGTGTCTCTATTCCACGACCTTTGCAAAGCAAACTTCTACAAGCAGGAAATGCGCAACACAAAGGACGAAACCGGTCAGTGGATCAAAGTGCCTTATTACACATTCGATGATCAGCTTCCATTAGGGCATGGCGAGAAAAGCATGTTCTTGGTGCAGCGATATCTGCATCTGACAGAGAACGAAGCCTTAGCCATTCGCTGGCACATGGGAAACTTTGGTCTGATGATCGGGTCAAATGAAATAACGGCTCTCAACAATGCAATGCGAAAAAGCCGCCTGATGATCATGCTCCAACAAGCAGATACCGAGGCGGCCTTTTGGGATGAAACCGTATGACTCAACGGATACGTGAAAAGAACCGAACGCCGATAGGTTTGTTATTGTCTGGCGACATACGTCGAAAACCATTCCCCAAATCCTGAGTATCGACTGCATCAAGGCACACGCACATATATCGTGTTCCGTCGCTCGTGTCTTGATGCAGATAGACAAGACCAGTGAAACCATTTCTGAAAAAGTCAATGACTGAATTGTGGTATGAACCAAGCGGCTCAATATCGAACCATAAACGATCAGAAAAAGGCGCATCGCACCTAACAGTTTCAATCACATTATCGTTTTCGTCATAGTAGCACAGTTGCATTTTTCCATCGACAAGACCACGAAGCAGTTTCATGGATTTCGGAAACGGAATAAATCTGCCATTGGCTCCGGCTTTCGGCACACGAATCGTAAACCCACACATGAGCGATAGATTAGTGCCAAAAAATTCTTTACGAGGCGAACCAAGTCTGTCAGCAAGCAACCCACGTCTGTCCGTGTAAATGCACATCGGTGTTTCACTTTTATCGCAAGCAACGAGCCAGTTGTCTTCCATATAGGCGTAGAACCCGTAATCACGGCAAACAGGTGAAACACTCACTTTGGGAAACGGAGTGTACACCTCGACATTGCCATGAACGTAAGAAACCTCAAGGCCGTGATACCTTCCATAAGAACGAACACCGTGTTCCGACAACCACACGATGTTTTGGTCAGCGGATTCCGACAGAGACGAAAGAATGCTATGCATGAAACCAACAAGCGGAATGTTATGGAACACAGGATAAACACCCTGAACTTTATCGAACGCGGCAACCGGTTGGTCTGATGCGTGTTTCTTGAGTTCGTCCAAACTTAGACCAAACCGATCCGTGTCGTGGCAGAAAGCGGCATGATCACAAACAACCCTGAATATCTCGGTTGCCGAAAAGTTCGCATTGCCATCCATCACATCCAAATACGGGACAATTCCGCCATAAACGAAATACGTACACGGAACTCTCGACTGCATAAGAATGGAACCGATACCCGGTTTCTGGAATGTGAATACATACATTGAATTTGGTGAACTCGAAAAACGGTAAAAATCAGTCGGTGCTTTCGACAGGGAGACATCAAAATCGCGAGCGTGTTCGACAAGTGAACGTGAAATATACGTTGTCATGCAGATACCTCAACCTTAAAAGAATTTACTGTCCATTGACGACAAATAGTTATTGAGTTCTTCTTCGCTTTCGTACTCAGTGACGATCTCATTCACATTCTCATCGTCATCGTCCATATTCAGAGACGGCTTCACAGATGCATCATTAGTGATAGTCTCTTGCGGATGTGAAGTCACTGGCGGACGAACAGGCATCGTGAATGAAAAAAGACCTCCACCTGAAGAAACTCGCTCACCACGTTGCGGTACAGGACTAAAACTTGGTCGGTCAACAGATGTGGATTGAGCAAGTACAGGAGCAACACTTTCGTTTAGACAACAAGAAAGAATAAGGGATTCCAACGTAAGATTGCGCTCAGAAGCAATACGGCACAGGTCAGACATTTGTTTCTCAGAAAACGACAGCATGATGTTCATGGTAAAATCTCCTACGCAAGGTTAAAGAGCAACGCAAAAAGCGCGACGTAACATTACCATAAACCATACAAGTGATATGTAACAGCACCACAACAAAAAGGGGACAGACAAAAAGTCTGTCCCCTTTACACACACATGTAACGAATCTTATTATTTCTTAGCTACTTTCTTAGCTGGCTTCTTGGCGGCTTTCTTATCGCCTTTATCAGCACCGTTCAGAGCATTTTTAATGACCGTGGACTGTTTGAAAGCAACGGCTTTCTGTGCCGGAATGTGAAGAGCTTCGCCGGTCTTCGGATTACGAGCTTCACGTGCAGCACGTTCACGAACTTTAAGAATGCCGATACCATTCAGCGCAACGTCTTCACCTTTAAGAAGCACGCGTTTGAACTCATCAATGATGGCATCATAAACCAACTCAATGTGTTTCTTGGAGATTTCAGCTCCGTTTGTTTTAGCAACCTCAGCAACCGTTCCGATAATGTCTGCTTTTTTCATAGCTTTGCCCCTAGGGTATGTCCTCATGGACGTTATAAATCAAGGACTAAACCAAAACGTCCTTGTCAAAACGCTTTGATAATACGGGTTTACGAGACATGCAAGAAAATTCGTAAGCACCACACCAAAATTACGATGCTACGTCTTCAACTGTTCTTATCATCTGCTTGTATGCTCTCAATACGATGAATTTCATGCTGAAGATAGTCCAGTGCCTTACGCAAATCAGGCAATGGATCATCGGTCTTAACACCGGCACGCAGGAGATACTTCAACGTATTCCCAAGCGAAAAGTTGAGCCCATAAGCCTCAATGATGTCAATCGCTTCGTACCCTTGTTTGCAGTAATACGGGTTGTTCATAAATCACCTCACAGTTAAGTGTAAAACAAAACCAGTTGGGGCCGTTCCAACTGGTTTCCAGAACATCAGACGATGATGTACGGAACTTGTCTGTCAAAGAAAGACCAACACGCGTGATCAGTAAATCGACATTTCCATATACCTCTTAACCAACCACGATAACACGTGTTATAGTTATTTGCATAACGGCTCAAACGAATCTTCATAGCAACCTCCAAAAAAAGAGTTATGACTACCACGTACCATCAGTGAACATCTCACGATCCAAATACCACTCTTTGTTGTCGTGAGCACCGTATTTCTTAAACCGTTTTGTTTTCGAGTCGAAATACTCACCACGCTCTGTTTCCGTGTATCGGATATAAGGACAAGCCTCTTTGAAAGCCTTTTTGCGAATGCCTGACATGATACCGCTAAAACTACGCATCGACGGAAAAGGTGCATCATGGTTGAATTTCAATCCAGTCGGACGACAACAAATCCAACCAAGCGACGGGAACGGACGACACGAATAAGCGACCATACGTTCATCATGTGCTGCACTCATTTCAGCACAGCGAACAAGATATTCCAATGCAACAATCTGCTTGTCAGTGTAACCATCACGTTTAAGAATCTGTACCGTCTCGGGCTTCAACATGGCAACCTCCATAAGGTGAATGATAACCGACATTGGCTATCCGTCGTTGACATGGACGTTATACCACAAAGATTGCCTATCCCAGTCCTCAGCACCATATTCATCACTGACGTAAAAACGCTAAGAGCTTCATGTACTTTTTGACTGACAGACATCCGCAGGAAACAACGATGCCACTGGTCAGTTCGTCGATACGGACATCCTTGTGTTTGCCGCAATAGCAGACACATCGAAACTTGCGACGTTTATTTCCTTGTGGATCGCGGTAAGGCTTAATCTCTTTATCGACCGTAAGCAGTCCGAAACGCTGCCCAACAAAGTCCTCAGCATTATTGTTAGGTGTGTCGCGTTTTGTTCGCCTGAATTTCAATGCAATACACCCGCAAGACTGAGTGTTTCCACTTTTGAGGTTAGCCGAGCGGACAATGCACACTTTGCCGCAAGCACATTTGCACTTCCATGCAACCAGTTTCTTCCCAGATTTGGTTGACACATCGGCAGCTCTTTCGATAACCGTAAGTTTACCGAAACATTTTCCGGTCAAATCGACTAATGAGGGATGCATGATTCACCTACTCTTGTTCTTCAAGTTTATTGGCCAGACGGCTTGCGTCTTCACCCATTCTTTTAATAAGCATCAACGTGTCCCAGTCCATATCCAGTTCACTTGCACGCTCGGAAAGATCATCCAGAGCATCACAAATTTCAAACAGATCGCCGGAATCGTCGATACCACATAGTTCAAAGTTCCATCCAGAATCGTACATTTTCTTGAAGTTCTGAACCTGTTTCATCACGCGATCACGCTGTGCCGTAATCGTGTTTGCTTCATTATGTCGTTTGAGTAGCATAGTAAACCTCGTTTCAAAAGGTCAATGTTTTCAAGTCCATGTCATGTGTGTTTAGGTAATGACAAATATACAGGAACGCTTCACAGCAGTCATGGCAAGGCGGTCGTATTTTCCCTGTTTTCGACACAACGGGAACACCCCATCCGGCTGCATGAAACCGCTCAAGTAATTTCGTTGCACGGTTCACGGAATCGGTTTTTGTGTAGTCTCGTTTGGAATGAATCGTGCGTAATGTGGAAGGATTATATGTCTGAATGACGTGATCCTTAATCCGCTCAAAGATAAGTGAGTCAAGACAATAGAGTGCCGGTGACATTGAACTCGCGGGCAGTGGTTCTTCCATCACGACACGCACAGGTTCAAAAGACATAACCCAGGATGTTATATCATTGGCCAGTGCGAATGCCGATTCAAACACAGCGTGAAACCCACGTTTTACCGTTCCATCGACAGAGGCTTTGCCAGTCATAGGATGTGACAGATTGTGAAACAGAACGCGTTTTGACCCATCCTGCATCACGCAACAAAGACCCGTCCGTGAAAAGGACGGGTCGATTCCAACAAGATTATAAGGCAACATAACCGACCCACCAAAGACAACACAAGAAGTTTACTGTGCAACACTTTGATTGTCGCAAGTATCCCAGTCGTCGTCTTCGTCCTCGTATTCATCCTCATCGTATTCTTCGTCTTCGTCCTCGTATTCAGTTTCATCCATCTGGATGTTTTCCATATCACATTTTAAGTCTTCGAGGTCGCGGGCAAGAGACTCCAACTCATAAACGAAATCCTGAATATTCGACGCATCCATAGAACTCGGCGTATAACCAAGAGCCAACCGTGCAATCGCTCTGAAAGAGTCTTCTTCACAGTCCATGTCATGCATCATGTCAATGAATGAAATAGAGCTGACGCGCTTTGCATAAGCATTATACACGCGAATGACTTCCATGAGATCGTCTGGATTGACAACAACGACATTTCGCATGGTTCCTATATGGAGATGTTCTGTCTTCAAAAGCGATGCGATCACACGCATATTGTCATCGAATGCAATCGAACCGCTACGTCTGAATGACTTTGCAAACACATCAATGGTGTTTGTCTCTTCATTGAAGGACATGATGACCGGATAAACAATGTCATCAAAGACATTCCGACGACGGCAACCACCGTAAACAGAACTGATCATGTGTCTGAGATTGTCAATTACGGTTTTGTCAACGTCATTACGGACGTAGATGTCGCAGGAACACGGCGCAACATTTCCGTTAATAATGGACGAAATCGTATTGACGTACTCAACATCCTTGTATTCCAGATCGTGATTAAACACATACTCTTGTTTGTCGTTATGTATAGTAGGAAACTCAACATCGAGATTGCTCGAATGTGTTTCGTCGCTGTGGTTTTTGTAGTGAGCTTTAATGATGCTTTCAAAACGAAGACTCACAGTTGCCTCCTTATGGCGTGGTCTTTATTGAGGTGAACACCCCGTTCCCTCGAACAATCACCTTGTACCACATAAAAAGTAACAACTTATTCACAGCACCACGACGAAAACAAAAAGAAAAGGGACACCGAACGGCATCCCTTTTCCTTGCAGGAGAACAAGCGTAGAGAATTTGATTACATCGAGAAGTTTCCTTCAAGTGCTTTGAGGTCAACTGGAGCTGTCGGAACCGCAGGAGCTGAAGGCTGAACATTTCCGCCCGGTTGTCCACCACCATTCAAAAATGCGCGATATTTCTCTAGGTTGAAACGAATACCGACATCATCAAAAAGTTCTCGTGAATGTGCATTCAACGTGTCAAACACCCATTTCTTGAGTTCGGGAATCTGAGCATACAAACAAGCCGTTGATCCTGCCATCGCCTCGACACCACCTGCAAATTGACCCGTGGTAGGTGTAAGAATCCAGTCACGGAGCATGATATCGCCATTGGCAAAACTGTCTGCCATACGCTTGTTATATGTTCCATAGTGAACACTAAGAACAGCAATACTCAAATTCTTCTGCTGAATATCATTTACGGTTGCACGAACAGGATCGACAAGACCGTTATAAACAAGAACGGGGAACAGAAGACGCTTTGAAGTCTCCACTGCAGGATTACTTGTCATGTATTTACAGCAATCGCCTTGATTACAAAGAACCGCTCCGAACCCTTTAAGGTAATGCTGTTGATAACCAAAGCCACCATCTGTAAGGAAAGCCACACGTGTTTTACGTGATGGGTCTAATTTGAGCTTGCTAATGGTAGCCCCTTCAACCACAGCACCCGCAGGGATGAACGAAAGTGCAGTGCCTAAACCGAGGCTGTTAGAATCAAGAAGTGATTTGACATCAAGCATTAAACTGTCAGACATAGTTTTTCTCTCCAAAAGCAAAAGATTACAGTTTGTGTACTTATACGCGAACCAAATGCGTACCCTGTCCAGAACACTGGAACTCGGACGACACCGAAAAAAGAACCGTGTGCCTCGACGTTCCTATGCGCATTCTCGGAACGTCTCAGCGAACACAAAAGGGGTTATAACACAGAATCAGATTACTGTGAATCACAGCACCACGACGATTGCATTTTTATCTCAAACGCCAGTATGACCGAAACCTCCGGCCCCACGCTCAGTCTCTTTTGCCACATGATCCACCTGCGAAAATTTAGCGGTCTCATGCTTTATGACGACCATCTGTGCGATACGATCACCGATAGCAATGATAAACGGCTTCTGACTGACATTGCACAGGATAACACCTACCTCGCCGGTATAGTCAGAATCAATCGTGCCGGGACTGTTCAGAACAAACACACCGTACTTTGCGGCAAGACCACTACGGGAACGTATTTCAACATGATAACCTTTCGGAATATCCATGCGCAGTCCCGTCCGAATCACACGGTATTCTTCGGGTAAAAGCATCACTGCCTCAGCAGAATACAAATCAGCACCGGCTGCTTCGTCGGTCGAATAAACCGGAAGCCTCGCAGAATCAGTCAACAACTCTATACCAATCTTCATTGATTTTAATCTCCGCAGAAGTAAAGGACAAAACAAACATCGTTCAGGAATGGCAAAATTTTGCGTTCTGACGCATTTTTCGATCTGGGGGTATGGTTATATACCCTGCACCTAAAATCGTCGTCAGAGGGCAAATTTTGCTGCCTCTGTGACGAAAGTTTACAGGGTGATCTGACAGGGTATGGTCATCGTATCTCTAACACGTTTGATCTGTGTCCAAAGATTCCGAGCTTCCTGATCGATTTCATCAGGGGTTCGGTCTTTGTTCCAATCCAGTGTGATGACATGCGAAAAACGGGAAAGGTTCGACGTGAGTTCACGATATTCCGCAATAAGACCTTCCATGTAAGCGCGTGGAATTGAGCTTTCGCATTTGCGTTTCTCTTTCTCACTGATTCGCTGTGCAAGTCGTCTCATGGATGTGTCAGGTGAGACATCAAGATAAACAAAACATTGTGGGTACATGATTTCACGTGACATGTTGTGGAACAACTCGAAATAACAGTCTGCTTCATCATGCGTCATGTCGCCAGACTTTTCGAGCTTACAGACGAATATGCTATCAGACCAAATGGAACTGTCGGCCACAGAATTTTCTCCATTCATGGCCATTGCCTGTGCAAGGCGTGTTTGCTCAAGACGTTTGTTCAGAAGGTAAATCTGAATCGTGAACGCCCACCGTGGAACGTCCTTGTAGTATGCTGCAAGAAATGGATTCTTTGATCCGTCATCATCCTCGGTCGCAGGTTCAAACATCGTCCTGCAAGGTTTTCCAGTGTCTTCGGCAATCGCTTTTGCCAATGCACGACAGAATGAGGTCTTGCCGGAAGCGATACAACCGATGACTGGAATGTGAACACCGGACGGATAAACAGCACAACGGAAATTTGAAATGGTCATGTGACTTGCCCCTAAATCCCTAAAATACGTTGAACGAAACGCGGATACCATGTCCGCCACATGATTGTTGTGATACTTGCACTAAAGTTCTGAGACAGAAACCGGTAGGCAAGTTTGTGTCGAGTATCACCACAGACAGGACTATGACACAAACAGCACCACGTCAACCGAGAAATGTCACGACCACGAAATTGATCACAGGTGGAATGCTGCCGCACACGATTCGACCATGATCTGAGATGGACGGTGACTTGTCAGCAAATTACCGGCAAATAAGCATTTCTTAAATTTAAGCCTGTTTCAGAGATTTTGAATCATTTCAGGATTCTTGTAAGCAAATTAAAGTGACACGCAAACAGGTGGGATGCTCACGCTTTGATCCGACCATAAGACGATCACAGGATTGATGACGTTCACGCTTTGACTCGACTATGATCACAGAATGCATGTGAGTTACTTGCATTTCAAGACATGATTATATGATGACAATGAAATCACAAATAACACAACTTTATTCATCAGATGAAGACATTACAGGTGAATGTGAAGTATCACTTTGGACTCGACTATGACTTCAATTTGATTTATTTGAGCTGTCAATCTCACATCGAAAATTTGATCTCAATCACAACTATCACACGATCAAAATTTCGCAAAGCATTGAAATTACTGGACTTTCTTGGTCACAAGCCGTTTAAACCGTTTTAAACATATTTTCTCATATATGAGAAAATATAAACGTTTAAACTGTTTAAACTTATATTCATATATGAATATAAGTATAAATGTTTAAACTGTTTAAACGGATTATACGGTGTTTCAGAAATCTGTCAAGAAAAAAAAGACATCATTTGCAAAAAATTTTGTGATGAGAAATTCAAGGAATTGCTTGAGTATTTTGTAGTCGTGTCAAAATGTGTTTGAGAATTAAGTGTGCTGGCATGATTTTTGCTTAAACACTGATAATTCTCCTGAAAAGTAATAGTCGTGTCTTGTTGTGTAAAGAACACAACCCACTCACTGTATTACTATGACATAGTTTTCAATGCTTGAAACACAAAATATCCTGTAAAATGTGTTCATAGTCATGTCTTGAGATACAAAGTCCTCACACTTTACATTCCTGTTTCAGTCATTTTAGTCGAGTCTTGTTTCGGATCAGAATCTAGTCATGTCTTGATGTGTAAATAACATCACTCACGCACTGTATTGCTATGCCATAACTTCTGATGATGAAAACATGACTGTTCTGTAAAATGTATCCATAGTGGTGTTTTGAGATGGAAAGCACCTCACCCTATGTTCCTGTTTCTGGTGAGTTCTGTTTCAGATCATAGTCAGGTTTTGTGGTGTTGCATAAAGAACATCACTCATGCTTTTGCACTTCTATGACACAATTTTCTGTGGATGTTAGTACGATTACACTATACGAAAAACCTTCGTAAATCACGTATTGGTGTGCAAATAACTTGCTCACATCATGTGTTCCTTTTCTGTCGATTCTTGTTGTATCCTATAAAGACCATCACACGTTCTGCATTTCTATGACACAGCCTCACGCATGTTCAAGTACGATCACAGTGTAAATGCTTTAGTAATCCATGTATTGGTGTGCAAATAACTCACTCACATTCTGTGTTTCGTGGTGCTGTGTTTCGAGTTGACAGAATTTTGTAATACGATTTAAAAAGAAAAGCCCGATAACCTCATCTGAACTTCCGGTTATCGGGCTTGAGCTTAATTGAGTGTTGAACGACACTCTTATCGAAGCGAGGGTTATTATGTCAAAGCCGGGTAATCCTGTCAAGAAAGTTGACCAGTCGTCGATGAAACTTGTCATGGTCGCACGTATTTGTGGAATTGGTGTTTTACTGACAAAGTCTGCTGTCCTTGTCGCGTCTGATGACATTGGTCTTGATCGTGATGATGACTGTGACAATGTTTTTACTGAAGACGTTACGTTTATTGATGCAGGCGGTATGCTTTTGAATTATGACGTGTGTCAAACGGTGCAGTCATACCAATGGTGTCTTTTTCATAAGGCATGTTACCAGTTTACTGATGAGTTTTACAAACTCCTCTATGGAGTTATTCTGTCTTTCGGACGTTTTGTTACAGGCGTAGGTGTCGTAGATCAGATGGATAATGACACTGTCGAGTTAGCCTCCTTTCCTTCAAAAGACGAGGAAGCCATACCAAATACACTTAGCCCTATTGGTTGGGTGAAAGCAGGATTTTTTGCGCTTGCTTTGTACGATTCTTTTGCGGTTTCCCGGAGTACAAATCCAAAAGCAGAGGGCAACCTCTATTTGTCAACTGTGCAGATTTTGGATTATTGGAATAGAGATGTGTTGCGAAGTACGTTAAATGCAGACCACAATGATTCAATATCGTCGGCATTGTCTACTCGCACACGTTCTTTTTGTTCTTCATTGGAGACCGGAACTTTGAAAGCAGTTCATCGTTTTCAGTTAGTGGCTCGTTCTGATTTACCTTCACAGTATAGTGAGATTCTATCTGAGAGAGTGACTAAGTTGGCCTTTTATCCGTACAGTACGTTGAAGGCTATCGGATTGCCTAAGATCACTCGGTTTGAGGACGCGATTCGTAAGGGTGTTTATGGGCTTAAACAATCATAACTAAGTGCTTGCAACACAAGCCTTTTGAAATCAGTTGGAGATATGAGTATGGCAAAACGTAAGAGTGTTAAGAGTGAGGAAGTCGTAAACGAAGTTGCGTTGGAAAATGTTCCAGCGATTCCTGAAGAAAAACCCGCCCGGCGATCACGTAAAGTGAAGACCGAACAGGCAGACCCGACCATTACGAATCCGGTTGTTGATGAACCATCAACAGAGGCGTTACCTATCAGCGAGAGTTCAGACGTATCGCAGGAGCAACCTGAACCTTTCCGCATCGCAGCTGTTCCACCCGCGCCGAAAGAAGACGATGATTCCGTGATACAGCTTGTTTCGGATAGCGATGCACCTGTAACGAATGCGCCTGTTTCAGAACAGGGCGAAGAACCCGAACCGTTCCGTGTTGTCGATGTTCCGCCTAATAGCGTTGCGCCCGATGGTGATGACGCTCCGGTTATTCGTGTTCCACAGAATGAAAAACGTAAGGATGAAGGATACCTACGCATTAACAAGCCTAAACTCGGTATGTTGATGGTGAACACAACTGACGTTGCGACTACGGAAGCTCTTGAACCTGCTGACGAAGCTGAATCTGATTCCAAAGACGAACCTTCTGATGCGGATGATGTACATGACAACGATGATCAGGATATGGATGACTTTATGGTCGTTCATAGACACATTACGGCTGACGATGAGCCACAGGACAATGCCGACACCGATGATTATGGTGACGACTCTATGGATTCGGATGATGTGGACGAGATTCCTGATGACATGGATGAGGAACCAGAGGATGACTTCTCTGATGATGTGGACGACGATGATTATGACGATGAACCAAAAGAATGTCCGGATCATCCATCATGTCTTGACGCCCCTGCGCTTCCGGTTTTCATGTGCAATCCGATTTCGGATTTGCCCTTTATTCAGAAATCTTCGACGGATAAGTGCTATTTAGTTCCAGAGGGTAAAGACGGTAAGATGCGTTTCGAGCGTTCGTACACGGTTAAGAGAGCTCGGTCTTATGGACGTGACTCACGTTCTGGCATTGAGGACACGTGCATTGCTGATATGCCTTATTATCGGTTTGATGGTCATGTCGTAGGTATGGCACATGAGTTCGATCCAGTTGCCGGAATGTATTCCCATGAGGTTTACACGACGCGTGGTGTTTATGCTTTCCGGA
>JAEEGK010000060.1_pt1 | contig 237980 bp, 177 predicted proteins | sample 8958771 | NCBI WGS metagenome assembly JAEEGK01 (sample SAMN16246547, study PRJNA631951) | gut metagenome | biome: gut microbiome; feature: rumen; material: SC-attached | host: Bos | place: Iran: Karaj | collected 2018-10 | reverse complement strand
TTAAAGAGCTGATCTAACTCCTGAGCAGATCTGCCAGCGCAAGATATTTCAGAAAGAATCAGATAGTCACCTTTTTTTAAAAGAGGTAATAGTTTAATACCAAGCTCTCTTTTGTCATATGTGTTCTTTGATTTCTTTTCATCCTCAAAAAAAATCTCATCAATTTGTATGCCATTACGTTCTGCCCATTGACAAACAGCCGATACAGACTGGTTATCAACTTCCGAAACAGGTTTTCTACAATACGCGTATGTCATAATCTATTTTTTTGGGGGGGACTATTTCGAAAATCTTATTCTCCTATTTCTTACTTTTGAACTTTGAAAACGAATCCGCTGATATTTTGATGCCGAATTTTTCTTCAGACTCTGGTTCACTGGCCATATCTGACTTGTTATCCACCCCTTCATAGGGTCGGTCACTTACAACACCATATAGTTGGTTCGCGATGACCAAGAAGTTTGGGAAACTATCACCCCACTGGTTATGAACAACAATTTGCATTCCATCGGAAAGGGTTATTATCTCATTTGGAGCCATAAAATATCGGGTAGCGACATCAGGTCTTTCCTTTATCCACTCTTGGACTACTGAAAGGGGACGGACTACTCCGCGGGTTTTACTTATGATTGCCGATGGGAATACTTTTTCTAGACCATCCAAGGAGATTGTTGGATGCTCTTTGGTGTATTGTCGAACAACGTTTAGCACAAATTGCCTTTTCTTGTAGAAAGTTTTCCCTCCATCAAAAGAAAATTTGGTTGTATCTCTTGAACTTCTTTGTCGTTCTTGTTTTATTGGCTCCATCCTCCCATCATTGACATCTTTTATCTTTAAACTTAATGTGCAATTTTCAAAAGCACTATTAATGACATCTTCTTCAAAGCCCTCAGTCATAAGATAATCTTTCACCAGCTTTTCAACAAGCAGAGAATCCTTGGATAATGCAAATATTCTCTTACGGACATTAGAACTTGAAGGTATTTTGTCGTACTCATTCTCACAAAACTGTCCTAATTGCTTATTGCTAAACGAATGGAAAGTGAACAAATTACACAATGCGTAACCATATAAGTCTGACTCATCGAGATTGATCGTGGAGATACAAACAGGTGTTTCATTATCTTTATAGAACACTTGGATAGATTCAGAAAATAACAAGCCAACAAAGCAGTTCCATTCTTCCATTGCTTTAAATAAGACTTTCAATCTTGATTCATCTGTATATGATTCATTAAGATCTAAAGGAACGATGGGGACATGAAGATTTTCTTTTTCAATTGTCAAGAAGATCAATCCTTCCTTTACAGTTGATTTGTTAGACGGGAAGGTAACAATAGTTCCTTTTGATTTCTTCCAACCAAGAAGCCTGAAGCATGTGATAACGGAATTATAGAATATTGTGTACGGAGAACGAGCCTCTATAATTGGTTTAACTGTTTCAACTATCTCAAGCCAATTGTCATTTTGCTTTAAGTATGTCTCGTCAAAAGCACTTGCCATAATAGTACGTTTTGTTTTAGAATCACTATTGTCTCGTCTTCCTGAGTATTCAGCAAATTCAGGATATTCCATCAAATCAGACTCCCTTAAATCTGTATGAGACATCATGAAGTCACGTCCGCGCTGGGTTATTTTCCATACCCCACGTTCTGGTATTTCAACAAATAAAGCTCTACGTAACCACTGTAGACTCCAACCAATCCTGTCGTTAACCTGGTACGCTGAACCGCCTTTGGTCTTCAATTGCCTGTCTTCCTCTGAAATATTGAAATGATCAGACAAAGATGCTATCATGTCAGCTTTATTAGAGTCCTTCACCATTAAATGTTGCATGAATGGATATAGGAAATCTTCAAATTTGGGTATAGCCATTGTCGTTTGTATTTACAATTTTACATCTTCTTTGAAGGCATTCTTTAGCTGAATCATGGTTTCAGCAATCACTTTAAACGCGTTGTCCCAACCATGTTCGTTGTCAAAATTTGCAGTGGTATGAACATAAATACTGCCCTTTGTCTTGTATTTGTTCCAGACCAGCCTCTTTCCCATATATGATTCCAAACATCGATTTCCATGCTTATACCAAAACTCATAGCAGTTTAAGTTGCTGAAATAGGCACCCACACGGATTTCTTTATCTCTAAAATTTATTCCAGCAACAATATGGAAAGGTTCCCCAATATGGTAGTCTTGGTAGGACCTAACAGATGGATATCGATGTACCTTAAACTCTCTATAGAATGTTGAATTATCTTTAGTGTAGAGATTGAACATTCCCCAAAACCTCCAATAAGTTTCTTGTAGATCTGTTCTTGGTTTATCTTTACTCTTTATCGCCATAGCGCTACTTTGATTGTTGCGACAAGAGGTATTGCTTATATTCTCTAATGAACAGCTCTTTTATATCAACCTCCAATAGGTCGGCAATTCTTAAAAGATTGCCGAGGTCTGGTTGTGAAGAGTTGGTGCACCACTTCGACACGGTGGTCGGATTGACGCCCATCTGTTCTGCAAGCCACTTGTTAGTGCGCTTCTTCTCTGCAAGTACTACTTTTAACCGATTGATATCTTCCATCTTTGTGAATTTAATGTTGCAAAGACAATGAAAATTTTTCATTATTTCTTCAGTTACACATATAATTATTTAAAAGAGGTCCTCTTATTATGCTTTTTTATGTGTTTTTGCTGTTCAAGTGACTACAAAATATTGTTTTCGTGATGATTAGCTGGGGGCAACTTCAAACCACATACCTAAATCTGGTATCTGGTTTGTTTCTCCTGCTTGCCGCTTTGAGATAATGCTCCTTGTTTTCGCTGTAATCTATGCGAAAACATTTCTTGAACTCACAAAAAATCTCTCTACGTTTCAGAAGTTCACGCGAGGTCACTTTTGCTTCAAAAAGGTCACTTGAAGGTCACCAATAAAAGAAAAAGCACTTGCGAGAAACTCGTAAGTGATTGATTTTCAGTGTGGACCAGCCAGGGCTTGAACCTGGGACCTCCAGATTATGAGTCTGTTGCTCTAACCAACTGAGCTACAAGTCCAGTGCATTGTCATTTGGCATATGAAATACCTCTCCTAACTTTTGCGGGTGCAAAGTTAGGAAGAAATGAGGAAAATAGAAAGCGAAATGAGAAAAAAATTAGTTTTGAGATGTATTTTTACTTGTTTTGATAGTGCGTCAGCGAAAGCAGGCTTGTCATAATAACTCATTTGTGAACCCTATAGGTCATCGAGGTGAGCCAGGGTTTGCAGTCGCCGCATCGCTGCTGCATCATCCTTGGGACAGATCATGATGACACCGTCGGTTTCAACTACGGCAAAGCCTTTGAGACCACTAATGGCGGCTATGTGACCTTTGGGCAGGCGAACAATATTGTCGGAAGCATTGTCGAACAGGGCTTCAGAGTGTATGGCTATATTATTGCGCCCATCGATGTGGAGGTCTGTTGGGGGCTGTGGTGAGTTGTGCAATGGAGCATAGAGCGCATCGGCGGCAATGCTTTGCCAAGTGCCGAGGTCTGCCCAACCGAAACGGCAGCGTTGGACGTAGTTGTGTCCAGTATGTTCGAGCACGGCAAACTCCAACGATAGGTTAGGCAGTGCGTTGTAGAGTTGTGGAGGGGTGAGGGTTGTAAGGTGGTTCTCGTTCTTGGTAAGTTCGGGGAACATATCTGTATACTGGGGCACGTGCTTGATAATATTGTGTAGCATATAGTGCGCCCCGAACACGAAGAGACCTGTGTTCCAAAGGAATTCACCGCTGTCCATAAACATTTGTGCGAACTCTTGATTAGGTTTCTCGGTAAATGTCTTGACGTGGAAGATCTGGTTTTCGAGGTCCTTGGGTTCGCCCATTTGCACATAGCCATATCCCATTTCGGGGCGCGTGGGTTGCACTCCGAGCGTCACCACTCCTTGGTGATGACTTACGTGATTAAGTGCCTGAAGCAGGTTGTTGACGAAGAGCTCATCGGAATAAATGACCTGATCAGAAGGCGTCACGGCGATACAGGCATCGGGGTTGATGTGGCTTATGGCGCTTGTGGCCCAGGTAACTGGGGCGAGCGTTCCCCGTCGCACCGGCTCGGCGAGTATTTGCTGCCTTGTCAGCTGTGGCAACTGTTCATGTACTAATCCGAGGTAGCTTTCCTGGGTACTTACGAAAATGTTTTCAGGATCTATGAATTGAGCGAAACGATTGTAGGTTTGTTGCAGAAGTGTCAAGCCTGAGCCTTCGAAGTCTAGGAATTGTTTGGGCTTGTGTTCACGGCTTGCCGGCCATAGTCTGCTGCCTAATCCGCCAGCGAGGATAAGGCAATAGTAATTGGGGTATTGATTCATGGATTTTGGTTGGTTTTACTCTTTCAGCGTGCTAAGTTAAGCCTATTTTCTTTTATCGCAAAACTTATTTCTGCTTTTTTTATTAAAAACGAGATAATTTCAGAATAAATAACTACTTTTGTGGCGAGTAATATCACGAAAAGTTCATAATGCATGAATGTACGCATTGAAGAGAGTTGGCGTCAGCGCCTTCAGTCAGAGTTCGATAAGCCTTACTTCACAGAACTTGTTTCCTTCGTCCGCTCGGAGTATTCGCAGGGGGCGTGCTATCCTCCTGGGAGTAAGATTTTCAATGCCTTCAACACCACTCCGTTCGACGATGTGAAGGTAGTCATTCTGGGGCAGGATCCATATCATGAGCCGGGGCAGGCCATGGGCTTGTCGTTTTCGGTTCCAGAAGGCGTGCTGTTGCCTCCTTCGCTGAAGAACATCTACGCAGAGATTCACGATGAGTTGGGGGCTCCTGTACCCTCGTCGGGCGATTTAACCCGTTGGGCGCGCCAAGGTGTGCTGTTGCTTAATGCCACACTTACTGTGCGTCGCGGTCAGGCCGGTTCCCATCAGCGTCGTGGTTGGGAAACGTTTACAGATGCTGCCATTAACCGTTTGGCTGCAGAGCGTGAGCATCTGGTGTTTATGCTTTGGGGCTCTTATGCAGGGCAGAAGGCTTCGTTTATTGATTCCAATCGTCATCTTGTCCTGCGTTCCGCTCATCCGTCGCCTCTCTCTGCCTATCGTGGTTTCTTCGGCAATCATCATTTCCAACTGTGTAACGACTACCTTTCGCGCAACGGGGTAAAGCCTATTGAATGGTGATATGCCGGGTGTTAAGATTTATAGTAGAAAGATTGAAGGGTTAATACATCGTAGTAATGAAACAGATTCCGATACTTGAGGTCGGTGGCGTGCTAATATCCACTTCTATATTAACTGAGAAGTTTTGTTGTGACCTCACGGTGTGCCGTGGCGCATGCTGCATAGAAGGTGATGCCGGTGCGCCTGTCACCCTTGATGAAGTCGGCGAGATAGAGGCTTTGCTCGATGATGCATGGCCTTTGATGTCGGCTTCCGCCCAAAGTGTTATCGATCGTCAGGGTGTGGCTTACACTGATCCTGAGGGCGAACTCGTGACATCGATAGTTAATGGCAAGGACTGTGTGTTTACCTATTATAACTACGCGCCCGCGCGTGTAGAATCACTTCCCGAGGGTTGTTGCCTGTGTGCTTTAGAGAAGGTATGCCGCGACAAGCATCTATCGCGACAAGAATCCCCTCAAGATGGTGCTTCAGATTTCGTAAAGCCAATCTCGTGTGCTCTTTATCCTATTCGTGAAAAGCATTTTGGCGGCGGGCTCATTGGGCTGAACCTTCACCATTGGGATGTTTGTGATGCCGCTTATAAGAAAGGCCTTGAACTAGACTTGCCCGTTTACCGATTCCTGCGCGAGCCACTTATCCGCCGTTTTGGCAAAGAGTGGTACGCCGAACTTGAACAGACTGCAGAAGAGTTCTTTAAAGAATACGAAGGCCTTAAAGATTAATTCTCACAACGACTCTTTCCCTTACCTGCCAATCCAAGCTTCGGGATTGAGCTTCGCTGTTTCTTTGCGTAGCTGGAAGTGGAGTATATAGTTGCCGCTTTCATCAGCAGCTACTGTGCCGAGGATATCGCGGGCTTTCACTTTCTGCCCGCGTGCTACTATGGTGGAGGATAGGTTGCAATAGACAGAAATATATGAGCCGTGGCGTACGAGAACGTTCTTTAACGAACCCAGTTGGAATACCGCCGACACTTCGCCATCAAAGATAGAGCGAGCATGAGCTCCGGCCTGCCCCATGTAGTTGACGCCTTTGTTGTCGAGAACTACAGTGGAAGAAATACGGTTCAATCCAAAACGGCGCTCAATACGATAAGGACCTGTGATAGGCACGGGCAGGCGTCCCTTGTTCTGCTCCAGATTGCCGTTGAGCTGCCGGTCCTCGGCAGTGAGCCAGCGTGTAGCCGTCTTTGAGGTTTTGCTGTCGCTATCGCTCTTGGTCTTGCCTTTATCTTTGTCGCTCTTTGTGTCCTTTGTGCCTTTCTTGGTTTTACTGCTTTTGGCAGCTTCCTCCCTGGCTTTGGCAGCACGTTCCTCAGCTTCACGTTTGCGTTTGGCTTCGGCCTCAGCACGCTTTCGTGCCTGCTCTATCTCATAAGCTACAAGCTCATCGATTTTCTTGTTCAGGGCTGTCAGTTGCTTTTGTTGCTCTGCAACCTGCTTCTCTATTTCTTTTTCTTGCTTGCGTAGCTCGCGGGCATTGGCCTGTACCACAGCGTGTTGTGCCGAAAGTTGTTTCCGCTCGCGTATCACTTCCTGCACAGCTACGCTCATCTGTTGTTTCGTGTCGAGCAATTCGTTTTGCTTGTCGCGAGCCTCGTTCTGCTTGCTCATCAGTTGGAGCCCGAGATTTTTCTGTAGTGCAGCGAACTCTTTGGCATAGCGCATTCGTCGATATATTTGAGGAAACGACTTAGCCGAGAAAATAAACATCACAGGGTTCTTCAGGTTTTGCGAATTCCTTGCGGCACGTAGGCTCTGCACATATTTGTCGCGTTTGTCGGCTACCTGCATGTTGAGTTGCTTGAGCTCGAGTGTGAGTCGGTCTATCTGGCTCTGCATGCTATCGATATCTGTCTCAAGACGATGTATGTACCGCAGTCGTCCCTCAATTTGTTCCTCGAGGAAGTCGGCCGTCTGTTCTTTTTTCACAGCCTCGTGCTTAGTGGCATTGAGCTTGGTTTTGGCTTTCTTGATGCCCTGCTCAATTTTCGTCTTCTCGTTTTTGAGCGCATTAATCTTCTTCGTCTGTGCCGATGCAGGTGCACTGACGATACAAATAAGGAATAATGAAAAGTGGATAAAGAATAATAAACGTCTCATAAACGATGAACGGTCAATAATACAAATTACTTGATGAGTTGTTTGATGATGTCGTCGAAGCTGACGCGACGATAGCTGCTGTTGGGCTTGGTTACCAAGTCCTTCATGTTCTCGTCGACCTGCGGGCCCGACAGGTCTATGTTGGCTGAGTAGCGCTTGGCTCCGGCAGTGATAGCGAGATTCATGCCGTTCGGGAAGCTCTTGCCCTCGAGCTTGTTGAAGTCGCTGTAGTCGCAAGTCACGTTGAGGTTCTGCGACTTTGCCGTCGACAGTTTGGCTTGTTCAATCAGGTTTAGCGATGTGTTTACGATAAATTGTAAGGCCTCTTGGTTGACGGCAGTGTGCTGGTTCTTGGGCATCAGTGTGGCCCGCTTACCAGATGTCTCAGTGCGAAAGTCATCTTGCGAAGGCATGTTCTTGCTGCCGAGTACAAAGAGTTGGTTCCAAAACAAGGCTTGGAAGGTGTAGAAGTCGGCTCCTACGGCGCGCAGTGGCTCTATGTCGCTCCATCGCACCTGAACATATTGCTTGTTGACGCGGTCAAGGACAAAGAGGTAGTCGGGCGTGAGTTCCATTCGTCCTATCTCGAAGAGGCCTAGTGCTGTGAGCGTTAGCTGGACTACTTCATCGCGTTTCATTTTGAGTGTGCCTCCTACCGATGCGCTTTTGCCCCCTGCTGCAAGCTTTATATTCATTCGAGAACGCAGGCCGGTAGCGCTCTGTCGGTTCTGGTTCACGAGCGTCACCACCTGAGGCTCCTGTCTGCGCTCACCGGTAGGCTTGGTAGTTACTGCCGTTGCAGATGTCGTACCATCGGCAGAGTCTTTTACGGCCTTACGCTTGGAGGCGCAGGATGTGAGCAGCGTTGAAGTGCAGACGCTGAATATAAGGCAAATAGTGAATAGTAAAGAATAATAACGTCGCATATGCTCTAATCTTTAATCCTTAATCTTTATTCTCTAATCTCATTTCTACTCAACATACTTTTTCATCTGTATTTTCTTGGGCAACAAAGCTGTGAGGCCGTCGCCGCCGGCTTGCTGGGCAAGTCGCCAGAACCGAAGGGCCTGTTCCAACTTGCCGTTCTTGGCTGCGATGTCGCCGGCATGTTCCAGCACTACACCTGAAACTCCGTCCATCACCAACAGTACTGAATCGGTAGAGTCAGGTGGACAAACGCGGTCTATGTAGTGGGCGGCCTCGGCGTAACGCTCTTTCATGAATAGTATCCAGGCGTAAGTGTCGAGGTACGTTTTATTATCGGGTTCGAGGCGTATTGTTCGGTAACTCATCTCTTCAGCCCGGTCGAGGTCTCGTTTCTTGAGCGAGAGGTAGTAGGCGTAGTTGTTGAGGCATCCCACGTTGTCATCCTGATAGACAAGACACGAGTCGTAAGCCGCAAAGGCATCGCGGTCGCGCCCTATTTCGTGGTAAATATCGCCGAGTATGCTGTAGAGGTCTGCCACCATTGACGGGCGGCTCTCGTCGGTCTTCTGCACGATGCCATCCTGAAAAGCCTTCATGGCTTCGATTTTCTTGCCTTGTTGGTACAAGGCAACCCCGAGGTAGAAGTGGCATACCAGTTCTTCCGGATGCGTCAGAACTGCTCGCCGGCATAGATCCTCAAGCTGTTGGAACTGCTGGTGCTCGCCATAATATTGAATAAGGTAGAATATGGCTTGGGTGTTGGCTGGCTCTACTTCGATGACTCGGTCCATCACAGCCACGAAGTCGCTGTCGTTCTGCTTGTCGTAGGTTGCAAGGAAGGCGGCGCGTAGCTGAAGTAAGTCGAGATCATTGCCGAATCGGTTGTCGAGGCTGTCGAATGTTTGTATCACATTATGTCGCCCTAAGCTGTCGTTGCGCATCTCAGAGGCAATGAGGTCGCGCATAAGTGTCACGCGCACATCTGTGTCGGTCTTGGGAGCAAAGAGGAGCGAGTCGCGTGTAGTGGTGAAGAGCGAGTCGTTGCCTGTGTGGCGATAGTATTGGAGCATAGACAAGTGCAGATGGTTGTTGTCGGGCTCGGCTCGGCGTACCTCATCGTATATCTTCAAAGCATCAGTCTCGCGGTCGGCGTCGAGCATCTGGTCTGCAATGGCGAGTCGGTAGCTCATTTCGTGAGGGTACTCCTTACTTAGGCTTTCGAGCTCCTTAAATCCCTTGTCTATCTCCCCCATCTGTTTGTATAGTACGAATTTCTGATGACTCACGCTTGGCATTTTGCCTTCGAGCACTTCTATGCGGTCCAGCGCGCGAATAGCTTCTGATGGTCGGTCGAGGCCTGTGTAGATACGCGTCAGCTGAGCTAATATATCACTTCGTGTAGGTCGTAGTTCGGCAATCGCTTCCAAGTATGGCAGCGCTTTTTCCACTTGGTTTCGGTTGAGGTGGTAAGTGGCCAGCGCCTCTTTGTAGAACGTGTTGCGCGGGTCAAGCTGAGCAGCGCGCTCGAGCATGTCTATGGCTACACTGTCGTGACGGAAGTAGAGCTCGTAGAGTGATAGCTCATAGAGCACTTCCGGAGCGTCGGGGGCTATGTTGTGGCAGTGTCGCAGCAAGTCGAGAGCTTCGCTATGGCGCTCTTGCAACTTCATTTTCGCAGCTTCCTGGAACAGGTAGTCGAGGCGGGACTGGTTATTCTCCGACGCTGTCAAACGCCACGAAGGAACTATGGCAACCGTTCCGGCCGTCATTTCAGTCTTGGCTGTCTTATTGCCGGCGCCACATGCTGTGAGCACAATCGCCAGAGCGAAAGCTAATGAAAGGTGAGTAATGAATATAGATTTCTTCACTCGTGGTAAATGTCTAAAAGTTCCTAAACGCCTGAATGCCCGAAACCGCCTGCGCCTCGCTCGGTGTCGTCAAGTTCGTCCACGACCTGCCATTCTACACGCTCGTGGCGTGCCACCACCATCTGTGCCACACGCTCGCCGTCGTTGATTGTGAACGGTTGGTCGGATAGGTTGGCAAGTATTACGCATACTTCCCCGCGGTAGTCGGCATCGATGGTGCCTGGAGAGTTAAGTACTGTAAGTCCGTGCTTCAGGGCCAGGCCACTGCGCGGTCGCACCTGTGCCTCGTAGCCCTCGGGCAGTGCCATGAAGAGACCTGTGGGCACCAGTACTCGCTTCAGTGGTTGCACTACTATCGGTTCGTCAATATTAGCCCGCAGGTCCATGCCTGCCGACAGCGGTGTTGCGTAGGCGGGCAGTTGGTGATGCGAGCGGTTGATAATCTTCACTTCCATCTTATTGTGAGTTCCGTTTAACCCCGTTTTATCGTAGTGATGTAGGGGCTTAATTGTTGTGGATACCTTGTGTAACTCTAATTTTCGGCACAAAAGTACAAAAATATTATTGAACGGACGCGCGTTATAAGTTTTTTTAGCTACTTTTGCAACGTTATGATGAATTGGAAACAACTTTTAAGCAGCCAGAGGCTCGGACTGGAGGGTCAGCAGGGTCAACGTGATGACCGCACCGAGTTTCAGCGCGACTACGATCGCCTCATCTTTTCTGCCCCTTTCCGACGTCTACAGAACAAGACTCAAGTGTTCCCGCTGCCAGGTAGTATCTTCGTGCACAACCGTCTCACCCACAGCCTCGAGGTGTCGAGCGTAGGGCGTTCGTTAGGCAACGATAGTGCTCGCCTTCTGCTTGAGCGTCATCCAGAATTGGCAGACACGCATTTGTCTGAACTTGGGGCCATTGTCAGCGCTGCCTGTCTGGCCCATGATCTTGGTAACCCGCCTTTCGGACATTCCGGCGAACGAGCTATTGGTACTTACTTCAGCGAAGGTGATGGACGTTGGCTCCAGACATATGTCGACCCCGAAACCGGCGACCGGCTTACACCTTTGGAGTGGGACGACCTCACACATTTCGAAGGCAATGCTAACGCTTTCCGTCTGCTTACCCATCATTTCGACGGCCGTAGGCCTGGCGGTTTCGTGATGACCTATAGCACATTGGCAAGCATCGTAAAGTATCCGTTCTCAAGCAACCTCGCCGGTGACCATCAGAAGTTCGGGTTCTTTGAGGCCGAGCGCCCTAGCTATGAGCGTATAGCACGCACATTAGGCATAACCCAAAAGGAGTCCGCTCCCGGCACGCTGCGCTATGCCCGTTTTCCCCTTGTATATCTTGTTGAGGCTGCAGATGATATATGTTATGAGATTATGGACATCGAGGATGCTCACAAACTGCGCATCCTATCCACCGCCGACACACGTGAACTGCTTATGGCTTATTTTGAGCCTCAGCGCCGCGACGAGATAGCGCGTCACCTCTCATTGCTTGATGTGCGCGACGTCAACGAACAAATCGTATACTTGCGGTCGTGCGTTATCAATTGCCTTGAAAATGAATGCGTTCGGGCATTCGTCGATGCAGAACAGCAAATCCTTGAAGGCAAGTATGAGGGAACGCTCATTGAGCATATCTCTGATACGCCTCGTCAAGCGTACAACGAATGTGTACGCACCAGCTATGGACATATATACCATTCTAAGGACGTTGTAGATATCGAATTGGCGGGTTTCCGTGTAATGACTTTCCTCACTGGTCTGATGGTGGAAGCAGTGATGCACCCTGAAAGGGCATATTCTGAGCTGTTGATGAACCGTGTGTCGCGGCAGTATCAGATTCGCGCCCCACACCTCTATGACAGGCTGCTTGCTGTACTCGATTATATCTCTGGCATGACCGATGTTTATGCCCTTGACCTCTATCGAAAGATCAACGGCATGAGCTTCCCAATAATATGAATATTCCTACCGAAGGCATCCTATCTCTCATTTTTTATGAGTGGATGCTATGGGGAGGCTGTTCACCTGCCAAAAGAAAAGAGCCTTGAAGCTTTATGTAAGTGCTTCGAGGCTCCTTTTTTAGTTATCATGCCTATGGCGGCTGTCCTTTTCTTGCTTAGCGTATTATCCTGTCAGCTCCTGAGATACCTTTGGCAATGGCTACGGCTTCGGGGTGCTCTTGTGCAAAGCTGTCGATATGGCGTATGCGCTTCTCATCGAGTATCTCATCCACAGCAATAAGGATACCAGTCTCTTCAACGTCGCCGAAACCATCGTTGATAGCGGTGCCGAACATTCGCATTGTAGGCGAAAGTCCCATATAAGCATTCACCAGTGGTGGGATATTGTAGCCGCGTGCTCGAACCTCGCGGTTGAGAATGCGGTAGTCGGCCTTGAAGTCATCTTCACAGAACAGCTCGGCGAGCTGTTTGCGGTCGGCTTCTATCTCCAAGGGGTGCATTGGAATAATAAGGCGGTCGGGGTCACCGAAATGTTTCTGCAAGAAGAACAGAATCATGTCGCGTGCCACACGGTCGTAGCTGGGGTACATCGTCACCTTGCCGAAGAGGTAGCGTACATTGGGCTTCACCACAGTGAGGGCTCCCAGTCCGTCCCACAGGTTGTCGAGAGCGAAAATAGCTTTTGCACCAGCTCTCGTGCTTTGGTATTCGCGAGATACCCAACTGCGGCCGAGCTCTATGGTGTAGGGTAGGTAGTCGTTGATAAATCGGTCAGAGAAATGAAACATGTGCGAGGTCGCAAGAATTGGCTGTCCTTCGGCATTAAAGCGTACCTCAGGTCCCAGAAGATAGCGATAACCACCTACTATGGCTTCGGCATCGGGATCCCATACGAGGAGCTGTTTGTACGGCTCCTCCATAGTGTCGAACTCATCGAGGTCAAGGGCCTTGCCAGTGCCGCCGCCGGCAGCGCGAAACGCTATCTCGCGCAGGCGGCCTATCTCGCGGCATACATTGGGCGCCTCTTGCCAAGTTACGACATAAACTTCGTTGCCTGACTTGTTTGTCAGGCGCAGCCGACGGTCCTCAGTGAGCTCACTGCGGAGTATGTCAACTGGTACGGGAGCTATAATTTGTTCCATAAATATGATTTAATCAAATCTTATACACCTCATCTTCAACCCATAATGCCCATTCCGCCGGTGTGCGGCTTTTGTCGAAATGCTGATAGGGTATAGGCTGCCCGAAGCGCACTGTGTAATGGCGACCTCGTGAGCGGTACATCTCATCAGGTAGGGTGAGCATGGCGAAGTTGAATTTCAGGTGCAGCCGTTTGCACCATTTAGCTATCTTATAGAAGCGTGGAGAGTTCTCGCCGATGAAGTGGACTGGCACAATGTCACGTTGTGCCTGCACACTCTTCGTAACGAACGCTTTGCTCCAGGGTATATCGTGAATCTGTCCGTTGATAAGTCGTGAACACAGGCCGGCGGGGAACATGATGATGTGGTTGTCGCTCGCAAACACCTCGGCTACCTGCTTGGGGAAGTTGCGTGCCTGCCCGCCGAACTTGTTGATGCCTACACACAGGGGGGCTAAACCCTTAAGGTTCATAAGTAGGTCGTTGACTAGGTATTTAACATGGCCGTGGTAGCGGCGTCCTATTACGCCACCGAGTGTTACACCGTCTATGGCTCCGAGCGGATGATTGCTAACGAAAGTCATTGGGCGGGCGTCCTCAGGCAGGTTCTCTAGACCTTCCACGTTGACCGTCACGCCGAGGTACTCAATCCCCTTTTCGCAGAAGTCCACACCTTCATGACCTCTGACGAGGAACTCGTTGATAAAGTCCTGATGGATGAAACGCTCTAACCAACGCGTTACGAAACGCGGAATCCAATGTGCACGTTTGCCGACTCTTTCGCGTACTATTCGGTCTATGTCAATTGTCAAGTCCTCGTTCATCATTCGCTGCTAATTAATTGTGAATTTGCGATTGTTGATGAAATATGAGCCGCGGGGTAGGCCGTTGAGCCAGTTGGTGCCTTTGCTCAGGCGGAACGACGAATAGAGCGTACCGCTTGCGCTGTACACGGGAAGCAGTTGAGCATGGCGGCTAGTGACGCATAGATAACGTCCCTGTTGGCGTATCTCCACCGGCTGTGCCGACGAGAGCATGCGGTGGCGCATATCTGGCAGTTCGTGCTGAGCCTGAAGACGCAGTTCTGTGGTCAGTGTCTTGTGCGTTGTGCTGTCGCGTCGCTGAGCATCAGCGCGCATTGTCTGCGGCACGAGCAACAATGCCAGCATGCTCAGCATGAACAGTAGCGCTTGATTGATATGGTTATGTAAAGTTCTTTGAACGCTCATAATTTAAGGCTTATTTGGGGCAAAAATAGATATTTTTGTACTTTTAGCCAAATTTTTTTGCATTTTTCTTTTTCCGAAGCAGTTTTAATATCTATTTGTCAACACAGTTTCGTTAGTTTGGTCATTTTCCTTCGGCTTCACGATTCCACCTAATGCCAGGCCCGCGGCAGTACCTATAGCTACACCTATGCTGTTGGCTGCGAAGTCCAACCAGTCGCCCGAACGGCAGGTTGTGGCATAAGCTTGCAGCAATTCCATGGCGCCGCCCAGCGCCAATGGACATAATATGGCGGCTACTGCTAACTTCTGGAAGTTGCTCTTAATATGGTTTATCGTGTTGATATGGTCATGTCTGTGCCAATATTCAGCCCAGATGATAATGCATAGAGTGGCATACATCAGCATGTGCACCCATTTGTCCATGAGCGGAACCTCTATTTCAGGCGGCACTTCGGGCGTGGGTATCAGCGATAGTATAACAATGGTGGTTGCCATGACCAGTGTGCACGGGTATTTTGTAACAAATGATAGCATATAGGATAAATAAATTAAATGATTGTAGCAGAATGTTAGGATTTTGTTGCAAAAGTACAACAATTATGCATAACTTTGCACACGAATATGGAAAAAAGAGCAAATTTCAGTAGTAAACTCGGCATTGTGTTGGCCTCGGCGGGCTCTGCCGTCGGCCTTGGCAATGTATGGCGCTTTCCCACTGAGGTAGGCACAGGGGGCGGCGCTGCCTTCATACTTATTTATATATTATGTGTAGTCTTGATTGGTATGCCGCTCATGGTTGCGGAGTTTGTCATCGGGCGCCATACACACAAGAATCCTGCAGATGCCTATCGTCAGTTGGCACCGCGCTCAGGTTGGATAGCGCAGGGCTATTTAGGCGTCTTCACTGCTTGGTTCATCCTTTGTTACTACGGCGTTGTGGCGGGTTGGACCATGAAATACCTCGTTGAGGCTCTCACTACTCGGCTTGATGATGTAAGTGACAGTGCTGCCTATTTTTCTGCCTTCTCGGGTGCCACTTGGGAACCTTTGATCTACTTGGTTATAGTGATGCTTATGTGTCATTTCATCATCATCCGTGGTGTACAGGCAGGCATAGAGCGTTCATCCAAACTTATGATGCCCCTGCTACTGCTGATTATTGCCGTATTAGTGGTGTTTTCGTTCTCCATGCCAGGCTCAAGTGAAGGCCTTAAGTTCCTGCTAAAACCAGATTTCTCAAAACTCTCGTCGTCGGTGGTGCTCAGTGCCATGGGTCAGGCATTTTTCTCGCTGTCCATAGCCATGGGCTGCCTCTGCACCTACGCAAGCTATTTCACCGATGATGCACGTCTGATGAAAACAGCATGTAGCGTCGCTTCCATCGACACCGTTGTAGCTGTCATGGCAGGCTTCATACTCTTCCCAGCCGTATTCTCAGTAGAGGCCGTTACACCAGATGCAGGGCCTGGCTTGGTGTTCATTACCCTGCCTCATGTGTTCCGCATAGCATTTGGCAGCGTGCCCATCATTGGTTGGTTCTTCTCAGTGATGTTCTACTTATTGCTGCTGTTGGCAGCCCTTACGAGCATGGTCAGCATTCACGAACCGCCCACGGCTTTCCTGCTCGAACATTTCAAACTGAGTCGTCCTGTGGCCACCACCATCGTTACTGTTATCAGCATTGGTATGGGCATCCTATGCTCGCTTTCCTTCGGCCCGTTGGCCGACGTCAAGCCTCTGTTTGGTCTTACATTCTTCGATTTCTTCGACTTCGTGTCCGCCAAGGTTTTCCTGCCTGTGGGTGGCATAATCGTCTCGTTGTTCGTGGGATGGCGCCTTGACAAGCAGATAGTGGTAGACCAGCTCACCAATCGTGGCTCCCTTCATGTCCCCGCTTCGGTTATCAGTGTCTTCATATTCCTGCTTCGCTGGCTCATCCCTATCGCCATGATTAGCATCTTCATCAAGGAACTGGGCATCCTGTAGAGTATTGACACTATCAGATAACACTTACAGGCCAAATAGCTTTTTGCCAGTAATCACATGTAATGCAAGTCATATTTAACCATAACGCAAAATGAACACGAATCGAGGCCATTTCGCCACGCGCTTAGGCATCATCATGGCTACTGCAGGCAGCTCCGTGGGGCTTGGTAATGTCTGGCGTTTCCCTGTTGAGACAGGCGAAAACGGTGGTGCAGCCTTTATTCTCATCTATCTTCTTTGTGTTGTATTCCTAGGCGTTCCCATGATGACCGCTGAGTTCATTATAGGTCGCCGCACGCATACAGATATTGCCTCCGCCTACAAGCAACTTGTGCTCCAAAACCCCACTTCTCCTGGTCGCTTCGCATGGCTGCACAGACGGTTCAACAAGCTGTGGCCGATGACCGGTTATGCCGGTATGGTGTGTGTTACCCTCGTCCTCAGCTACTATGCCGTGGTTGCAGGTTGGGTGCTAAAGTACGCTGTGGATGCCGCTACGGGTACGCTCGCACACGTCAGCGACGCTTCAGCTTATTTCTATGCTTTCAGCTCGTCCACCTGGACTCCGCTGGTCTGGGCACTGGTGTTCATCATCATCACACATATCATCATCCAGAGGGGAGTGCAGAATGGTATCGAACGGTTCTCCAAGCTCCTCATGCCGTTACTCTTCCTGATTATGCTGCTGCTTGCTGTAGGGTCGTTCGCTATGCCGGGGGCGTCTCGTGGTGTTGAGTTCTTGCTGAAACCAGACTTCTCAAAGATAAACTCCACGGTGGTTCTCAGTGCTTTGGGTCAGGCCTTCTTTTCGCTATCGATAGCTATAGGATGTCTTGCCACTTATGCCAGCTATTTCAAGCCTGACGTTCCATTGATGAAGACAGCTGCCAATGTTGTGGGTATTGACACTATGGTAGCCATTCTCAGTGGCTTCATCATCTTCCCTGCCGTATTCTCGGTTGAGGGGGTCGGTCCCGATGCCGGGCCCGGATTGGTTTTTGTCACGCTGCCCAGTATCTTCAACAGCCTCTTCGGTCAGGCACCCGTCCTGGGCTACATCTTCTCGCTGATGTTCTATATTCTGCTAATCCTTGCGGCTTTAACCAGTGCCATCTCTATGCATGAGGAGGTTACAGCTTTCTTTGTTGATCATTACCACACATCCCGTCGTCGTGCAGCCACTTACATGACTCTCACAACCATTGTTCTAAGTTCGTTGTGCGCTTTAAGCTTCGGTCCGCTTGCTAATTTCAAACCTTTTGTAGGCCGCGGTTTCTTCGATGCCTTCGATGATGTCACCGCCCTGTGGATTATGCCTTTAAGTGGAATCGTCCTAAGTGTGTTTGTAGGTTGGCGTCTGCCTAAAGCACTGGTTATTGAGGAACTGACTAATAACCACACCCTGCATTTCCCTCGCTGGCTCTTCGTGTCCTTCTTCTTCCTCATCCGCTGGGTAGCCCCCATCGCCATCACCCTCATTTTCATCAATGAGTTGGTCGGATGAGTACCATAAATATGTTTGCTAAACGTATTGCCTAAAATGGATTCTTAAAATACGTCCAGTTGTAAGTGGCTACACATACGGTCAAAGTGAACCGCACGTACGGTCATAGATGGCTATACGTGCGGTCATAGGTGGCTATACTAGCGTTCAGTTTATTGTGATAAATTCGCAGCGATATATGAAATCGGTTTGACTGTACCCTTCACAGGTCAGGCGCAGAGAACCGTTACTAATCATTAGTCAAAGGGTAATTCTCTATCAAATAGAGGCTTGAAAAAGGAGGCATTTTGATTATCAGGGAGTTACAGTGAAGTGTGAAGCCTTTTTTTTAAAACATTTTTTTTGTGAGCGCTGTTCGCTTGAGCTTGCAGACTCATACTAACGTTGTGAGTTTGGAGAACTCTCAACTGTCAACTTCCCATTAAACCTACTTAATTCCATCAACCCAGCGGAATAGGCGGTTCCAACGCATTCGTCCGTCGGTCCATGAGCGATCCTTGTCGATAGAGAGCCAAATCATGATGGGCTTGCCTACGACGTGATCCTCGGGTACGAAGCCCCAGTAGCGGCTATCTGCCGAGCAGTGGCGGTTGTCGCCCATCATCCAATAGTAATCCATGCTGAAAGTGTAGCTTGTAGCTACAGTGTCGTTGATGAAGATGGTGCCGTTGTCGTCTACACGCAGTTTGTTGCCTTCGTAGACGCTAATGGGACGCTCATAGAGAGGCAGGTTGTCGAGTGTGAGTTTGATACTTTCGCCCCGCTTTGGTATCCAGATGGGGCCGTAGTTATCGCGTGTCCATCCAGTGAATCCGTTGAGCGGGTAAAGGTCTTCGGTGACGGCAGTGGTGTCGACGTCGATGCTTTGGACGTAGTCCTCTTGTAGCAGGCGCTCACGTGCGGCTGCAGTGAGCGGCATTATGCCTGTCTGGTGTAAGTCGCGGAGATCCTCGCTGCGTAGGCGCAGCTCATGTGCTACGGCTTCGCTGATGTCGCGTCGGCCGTCGCGCATGGTGATGCGGTAGTTGTACTGTACGTTGTCGGGCTCTTTGTTGGGCTGCCCATCAAGGTAGATAATGCGGTCGCGTATCTCGAGCGTTTGTCCAGGAAGGCCTACGCAACGCTTGACGTAGTTCTCGCGGCGGTCTACAGGTCGGCTGATAATCTGTCCGAACTCGGATTGGTTCTCAACGATGTACTGACGTCCTACGTTGTAGAAGATGTCTGCCAATTGGCGGCGCTGTATTTGGTTGAGGCTGTCTATGACGGGCATATTTGGTGAGTTCTGCTTGATGATTTGGCGTCCGTAGCCGTAGCAGAGGCCGTAGTAGTCGGCAGCCTGGTAGATGGGGTTGGCCACTACGGAGTCGCCTGAGGGGTAGTTGAAGACAACGATATCGTTGAGCTGCACAGGTTTAGGTGACACTCGTTTGTAGTCCCAGCGTATGAGCTCTGAATAGCTCTTCATGCCGTTAGGTAGTGTGTGCTGCACGAGCGGCAGTGAGAGTGGTGTCTGTGGCACGCGCGGACCGTAGCTCATCTTTGACACGAAGAGATAATCGCCCACGAGGAGGCTTTTCTCGAGCGATGACGAGGGTATGGTGTAGTTCTGGAAGAAATAGATGTTGACGAAGTAAACGGCCACGAGTGCGAAGACAATGGCGTCGACCCACGACATGATGGTTCGTGTGACGGGGTTCTCGAGCTCCTTCCACCAAGACCATGGTATTTTCTTGGTGATATAGGCATCGAAGATGAATGGTACTATGATGAGGCCCCACCAGGCATCGACCCACGCGAGGAACCAGATGTAGAGCCCTACCACTATGAGCATCTTTGCCCAGTCTTTCCAGGTGAGGGGTTTCTTGTCCAGCTGTTTCATGCTGATTATTCTTTTTTGAGAGGATTTTTATTGATAGTTCTTCTAACTCGTCATTGCTCACTGAACAGATTGTCCATGGTGAGTAGGCCGGTGTGAGAGGCGGTGTACTCGGCGGCGAGCACGGCTCCGAGGGCGAATCCGCGGCGTGAGTGTGCATCGTGGGTGATGGTGATTTGGTCGGCGTCGCTGTCCCAAGTGATGGAGTGTATGCCTGGTACTTCGCCTCGGCGTATGCTGTTAATAGCCAGCTCGTCAGCTGAAGGCTCGTGCTCGGTGGTGACGCTGCCGTCGGGCTGAGTAATAGAACCTGTTGTCCAGCTGCTTTTACGTTCTACTTCGTCGATAATCTGCTCGGCCAGAGTAATGGCTGTGCCGCTTGGATGATCGAGCTTGTGTATGTGGTGCACCTCGCTCATACTGGCGTCGTATTGCGGGAAGCGGTTCATGATGTGTGCTAGGTAGCGGTTGACTAGACCGAAGATATAGACACCGACGGAGAAATTGGAACTCCAGAACAGTGTGCAGCCCTCATCGGTGCAGCGGCGGCTCATCTCTTCGGCGTGGCCGGCATACCATCCTGTACTGCCTGAAACTACTTTGACTCCAGCATCGAAGGCACGGCAGATGTTGGCATAGGCCACGGTGGGGGCTGTGAATTCTATAGCTACGTCGGCCGAGCGGAATGCGGGGCTGGCGAAGTCTTCCTGATTGTCGATATCTATGCGGCACACTATCTGGTGCCCACGGCTGAGGGCTATCTCCTCAATCATACGGCCCATCTTGCCGTATCCTATGAGTGCTATTTTCATTGTTCGGGTTTTAAAACGCGGCAAATATAGCACTTTTCGTTGACGCGGCATTAATATGACCTCACTTTTTCACATTCTTTACGAAAAATGCCTGCCAACCCATAATGGGCAGGCAGGCAGATATGGATATCTTAATAAGGATTTTAAAAGCGGAGTGGTTATTCGGCGATGGCTATTGTGACGCGGTTCTTGTCATTCTCGGCGAAGGGCTGAACGGTGTCGCCCTTGGCGTCGACGGTGATGCGTGAGGCGTCGATGCCGGCATCAGTGAGTGCGCGTGCTACGTTTTCTGCACGTCCCTTGGAATAGCCGAGGTTAATGCGCGGGTTGCCGGTGCCTACGTCAGCATAACCAGTTACTGCAACCTTGGTTGATGGGTTCTCCTTGAGGAACTGTATGAGGCGGTCTACCTTAGCTTTTTCGGCTCCCACTGGGATAGTCTCGCGGATGGCATAGAAAATCTCTGTGCGGAGTTCGGGTTTCTTGACTACGGGCACGGGCTTGGGTTCCTCTTTCTTGACGATGGGAGCAGGCTCAGGCGTGGGTTCGGGTGCAACAACTACAGGTGGAGGCACTACGACGGGTTTTTTCTTGAATCCGAACTTGTAGGCGAGGCCAAGCTGGGCAGTAAGCTGCCAATCGTCCTTCTGGTTGACCTGTGAGTTGTAACGATCGCTAAGGCTGTTGGCGCTCACTTCTAGGTTTACGCTCCAGTGCTTGGCGAGGTTGTAGTCGAGCATGGCACCCACGCGTGCATTGTGGCTGAGGCGGTAGTCGTCCCATGCGAAAGGCAGACGGTATGCGCTATTGGTAAGGTCGTCGTTGTTGAAGGCATAGTTAAGACCTATACCGCCGATGAGGTAAACGTTCAATGGGTAGTAGTCCTTACGTCCGAAGAGAGTGCAAAGGTTCAACAACAGGTCGAGGTCAGTGGTGACGTAGTTGTAGTTGTACTCGAAATCGGGCTTGATACCGCTCTTGTTCCATATGCCGTTTACATGCAGGCGGGCGCCAACGACGGGAGTGAAGAAGGCACCGAAGCTGACGCTGGCAGTGGGGGTGATGAGCTTGAACATGTCATAGTCCTCGGCAAGAGTGGTCTGCAGACCGCCCTGTAGACCAATGAACATGTAAGGCGCGGGTTTGTAGTCAATTTGAGCCTCCTGAGCAGAGACTGATAACACAGAAGTGAAGGCCATGACGGCCAAGAGTAGGATTTTTTTCATTTCAGGGTTAGATTATGATTGATTGTTGTCTGCAAAAATACTACTTTTGGGCGCATGCGCAAAGGTTTTTGCCGTTTTTTTTAACTTTTTGGGCTATAATTTTCTAAAAAAAGGTATAAACATGCATCTTGTCGGTAAAAAAAGCTATCTTTGCGCCAATTATGGTAACCATCAAGAAAGTAGAAGGCCGACGCGACTTGCGCGCCTTCGCAAGATTCAATTATCGGTTGTATAAAGACAACCCGTATGCTGTCCCCGATTTTTTGGAGGACATGCTGGACACGTTCAACCGCGAAAAGAATGCAGCTTATGAGTTCTGCGAGGCAGACTTGTTCCTCGCCTACAGGGACAAGGAGGTGGTAGGCCGCGTAGCGGCCATCATTAACCACAAGGCCAACAAGAAGTGGCAGACACGCAATGTGCGTTTCGGATGGATCGACTTTATCGACGATGCCGAAGTGGTGGATGCTCTAATCAAGACTGTGGAGGACTGGGGCCGCGAGCGTGGTATGAAGAAAATAGTTGGTCCATTAGGATTTACGGATATGGATCCCGAGGGCATGCTCACCGATGGCTTCGACCAACTCAGCACGATGAGCACCATCTACAACTATCCATATTACCCCAAGCACATGGAACGCCTCGGCTTTGGCAAGGAAGTGGACTGGGTGGAGCGTAAGGTGATGGTGCCTACTCCAGAGCATCAGGCCGACATACAAAAGTACTTCCGCGTGGCCGAACTGAGCATGAGGCGCTACAATCTGCACATGCGACATTTCAAGAACCACAAGGAGATTCTGCATGCAGCCAACGGGCAGTACATATTGAAGGTCTTCAATGTGATCAACCGCTCGTATTCAGAGCTTTACGGCTATTCTGAGATGAACGAGCGTCAGATAATGCAGTATGCAAAGATGTACCTGCCGTTCCTTGACATGAGGCTGTTGGCTATCGTGGAAGACGAGAACGACGAACCTATTGCCGTGGGCATTACTATGGGTTCTCTTTCCTACGCCCTGCAGAAAGCCAAGGGCAAGTTGTTCCCGTTCGGATGGTGGCATTTGGCCAAGGCGATATACGTGAAACCGGCTCCCGTGTTGGATATGCTACTGATAGGCGTGCTACCCGAGTGGCAGAACAAGGGCGTGAATGCACCGCTCTTTGCGCAGATCATAGAGGTGGCCATGAAGATGGGCTTTGTATGGGCTGAGACACATGTACAGCTTGAGGAGAACGAGAAGAGCCAGACGCAGTGGTCGCATTTGGACGCTTCGATACACAAGCGCCGCCGTTGCTGGCAGAAGAGTCTTTGAATTAAGAGAAAAGATTAGGAATATAACGTGGAAGAAGAATTGAGAACGCTCCCGGAAGGGGAAGTGGCGGAGAACGAACTCTCTGCCGGCTACGATAAGGACTCCATTCGTCACCTCACCGATATGGAACACGTGAGGATGCGCCCAGGTATGTACATCGGCAAACTGGGCGACGGCACGCATTCCGAGGATGGTATCTATGTGCTGCTGAAGGAGGTGATAGACAATAGTATCGATGAGTTTAAGATGAATGCCGGCAAGCGCATTGAGGTAGATATTGAAGATAACCTGCGAGTGCGAGTGCGCGACTATGGACGTGGTATACCTCTCGAGAGTATTGTGGACGCTGTGTCGATGCTTAACACCGGCGGTAAGTTCGATAGCAAAGCCTTCAAGAAAAGCGTAGGACTTAATGGCGTGGGCCTCAAGGCCGTCAACGCCCTGTCCACTCATTTCGTAGCACAGAGTTTCCGCGATGGAGCAACGCGTCGTGCTGAGTTTGAGAAGGGGCAATTGGTTAAGGACGAGAGTTCAGCCACGGGCGGGTCGGAAGAGAATGGAACGCTCATCTGCTTCGAACCCGACGATTCCCTTTTCAAGAACTACCGCTTTCAGAATGAGTTCGTTGAGACTCTGCTGCGCAACTACACGTACTTGAACACGGGACTTACTATAATGTTCAATGGTAGCCGCATTCTCTCGCGCAACGGCTTGGAGGACCTGCTTGTGGATACTATGACCACACAGCCTCTCTATCCCATCGTGCATCTCAAGGGCGAAGACATTGAGATTGCCTTCACCCACACCAACGGGCAGTATGGAGAGGAATACCATAGCTTCGTCAACGGACAGCATACCACGCAGGGCGGAACACACCAAAGCGCCTTCAAGAAATACATAGCTGAGACCATCAAGGACTTCTCGGGCAAGAACTTCGACTATTCCGACATTCGCAACGGTATCGTGGCAGCTATCTCCATTGATATTCAAGAGCCTCTCTTCGAGAGCCAGACTAAGATCAAGCTCGGTTCGCTATCCACGGAGCCCAACGGCAAAGGTATCTCAATAGACAAATTTGTGGGCGACTTCGTAAAACAGCAGGTCGACAACTATCTACGCCGCACACCTGACGTGGCAGATATAATCCTGCAGAAAGTAGGGGAGAGCGAGCGTGAGCGCAAGGCCATGGCAGGCGTGGCGAAACTGGCACGCGAGCGGTCGAAGAAAGCAAATTTGCACAACCGCAAGCTGCGCGACTGTCGCATTCACTTCAACGATCCCAAGGGCGATAGGCAGGAAGACTCGTGCATCTTCATCACCGAGGGCGACTCGGCTTCGGGATCTATTACCAAAAGCCGCGATGTGCTCACCCAGGCTGTGTTCAGCCTGCGAGGCAAGCCCCTCAACTGCTATGGACTCACAAAAAAGGTAGTTTACGAAAACGAGGAGTTCAACCTCCTGCAAGCGGCCCTCAACATCGAGGACGGCCTTGATGGACTGCGCTACAACAAAGTCATCGTAGCCACAGATGCGGATGTCGACGGCATGCATATACGTTTGCTCATGATAACCTTCTTCCTGCAGTTCTTTCCTGAATTGATAAAGAAAGGGCATGTATATATCCTTCAGACACCACTTTTCCGCGTGCGCCAGCGTCGCAAGCGCCTCTCTCGGACGCGCCTCGAAGCATTGGGCGAAACCGACACCAAGGGCGACTTCATCACCCGCTACTGCTATTCCGAGGAGGAACGGCTGCAAAGTATAGAAGCCTTAGGGCCAGAACCCGAGATAACACGCTTCAAAGGTCTCGGCGAGATAAGCCCCGACGAATTCCGTGCTTTCATTGGACCGGATATGCGCCTCGAGCAAGTGAGCCTGCACAAAAGCGATCAGGTGGCTGAACTGCTTGAATACTATATGGGCAAGAACACCATGGAGCGCCAGAACTTCATTATTGACAACCTTGTCATTGAAGAGGACCGTCCAGAGGAAGAGGAGGAAGAACACGAATATAAGGAGCTGGAGGACGTGGCTACTTGAAAAGAATTGATTCATGGAAAAACAACCGTTTTCTCAAATACATTCTACCCTTCCCATAGAGGGGAAGAGGAGAGGAGGCTCTCTCATATTATTTCCTGGCTCCTTCGACCCTTTCACACTGGGCCATGCTGATCTCGTGAAGCGAGCATTGCAGCTCTTCGACCAGGTGGTGGTGGCAGTTGGCGTCAACGAGCTAAAACCGGGGTGGATACCAGTGGTGCAACGTGTTGAGGCTTTGAAGGACTTTTATAAAGAGGAACCGCGAGTGCACGTAGACCAGTACGCGGGTCTCACCATAGACTTTGCTGCAAGCATAGGCGCAACGGCCATCCTGCGAGGACTCCGTTCGGTCAAGGACTATGAATATGAGCTGCAGATGGCCGACGTCAACCGTCAGCTGTCGGGCATTGAGACCGTAATTCTTTTTGCAGACCCCGAACTTGCCGCTATTTCGAGTTCTGTGGTGCGTGAACTGGCGGCTTTCGGTCATGATATCAGTGCCTTTCTGCCCGAGGGCTATATGCCAACCAATAAATAATAACTGATTATGAAAGCAATGAACACGACACGTTTTTTATCTACACTCATATTATCTCTCGGATGTTTGTTCATCTCGCCACTGGGAACGGGAGCAAATCTGTCGGCCCAGCAGAATGACCCGCGTGAAGCAGCTATACGTAAGCTGTTGCAGTCTACTGTTATGATAAACCAGATGTACGTCGACACCGTAAACATTGACCGTCAGATAGAGGATGCCATCACTGGTATGCTCACCAAATTAGACCCACATTCTCAGTACACTAACGCTGCCGACACAAAGAAACTCAACGAACCGCTTAAAGGCAATTTCGAGGGGATAGGCGTGCAGTTCAATATGCTTGAGGATACGCTCGTGGTTATACAAACTATAGCAAAGGGACCATCTGAGAAAGCCGGCATTGTAGCCGGCGACCGCATCGTGAGCGTCAACGATACAGCCATTGCAGGCGTCAAGATGAGCCGTGAGAATATCATGTCCAAGTTGCGCGGTCCGAAAGGTTCGAAGGTGAACCTCGGAGTGGTGCGGCGTGGCATAAAGGGCAAGCTTCAGTTCACAGTGAAGCGTGATAAGATTCCCGTGAACTCGCTCGATGCAGCATATATGGTGGAGCCGGGCATTGGTCTGGTGCGTTTCTCAAACTTCGCAGCAACAACCTGCGACGAGGTTGTGGAAGCCGTTAAGAAACTGCAGCAGCAAGGCATGCGTGACCTTATCATAGACTTGCAGGGCAATGGGGGCGGCTACCTTGGAGCTGCAGCAGAACTTGGGAGCGAGTTCCTTGACAAGGGACTGATGATAGTGTACACTCGTGGGCGCGGAGGCATAAACATGGGTGAGTTCCGGAGCCGTGGCGGTGGACTCTTCACCGAAGGGCGGTTGGTGGTCCTTGTGGATGAGTATTCAGCTTCGGCGTCCGAGATTCTTGCAGGAGCTATCCAGGATCATGACCGCGGCACCATCGTAGGACGTCGCACATTCGGCAAGGGCCTCGTGCAGAGACCTATAGAACTTGAAGATGGGTCAATGATACGTCTGACCACGGCACGTTACTATACACCTTCGGGCCGCTGTATTCAGAAACCTTATGAAAAAGGCGATGCGAAAACTTATGCCCACGATGTCATTGACCGTTACAACCGCGGAGAACTGACCAATGCCGACAGTATACACTTCCCGGATTCGCTGCGTTATAAGACTTTGAAGCTCGGTCGCACCGTCTATGGCGGAGGCGGCATTATGCCCGACATCTTCGTGCCGCTTGACACTACTCGGTATACCAAGCTATATCGAGAACTGAGCGCTCGCTCTTATATTGTGAACACAAATCTCCACTTCATGGACAAGCAGCGCAAGCAGCTTACCCGCCAGTACAAGGATTTCAATACTTTCCGTCGTGATTTCACAATCCCTGACGATGTCATCAGCGATATGCTGGCCGAGGCTGAGAAGAAGGATAGCCTACGGGCGAAGGACGATGCAGAACTGCAGAAAACGCGAGCTGACGTAGCGCTTATTTTGAAAGCTCTCGTGGCCCGCGACCTATGGGATATCAGCGAGTATTTCCAGATTATTTATGCCGACGATCCTGTAGTGCAACAGGCACTGGCAGTGCTTAGGAAAGAAGAGTAAACGCTTTATAAACAAGAATATCTACGCTTGCAGACGTAATTCGCCCGAGCCGTAGCAGCGGTGATGTTGTAAATCGTATAGCACACCGAACTGACCTGGAGCAACGCCCTGTAAGGGCTGTTCGGTGTGGACGTCGAGTGAACCGTCTTCTTGCAACTTCACATGCGCCGGGCAGAAGTCCGGCGTATGGCGTATCTTGAGGGTGACATTGCTGCCACTCGTGCATGCTTCGCCGTCTATCAAACCAGCTGTAAACGGGTCTACTGTCAGCCAATGGGGGGCAACGATGCGGAAATGGTCGCAGTACGACTCTTCAGGATCGTAGCCGTTTACTACCCACAGGATGTTACGTCGCATATCCTTCTCAACCACATACCAGGGGCCGCCACTGAAACCGAGGCCTTTGCGCTGGCCGATAGTGTGAAACCATAAGCCTCTATGCAGGCCAAGCACGCGACCAGTGGCTCGGTCGATAACCTGTCCTGGTTTCTCGCCTAGGAAGTTTCGGATATAATCGTTGTAGTCAATCTTGCCTAGGAAACAAATGCCTTGGCTGTCCTTGCGGTGGGCGGCAGCCAAGTGCTCCCGCTCAGCAACGGCTCGTACCTCAGCCTTTGACAAATGACCGATGGGGAAACGGGCCTTCTTGAGTTGCCAAGGCTCTATCTGAGCAAGAAAATCAGTCTGGTCCTTAACGGGGTCAGGGCTTGTACACAGCCACTTACGTCCTTCGAGGTCGACCTCTGTGCAAGCATAATGTCCGGTAGCGATGATGTCATAGTCCTTGCCCACACGCTCATCGAAGACCCCGAACTTAATCAGCCGGTTGCACATAACGTCGGGATTTGGTGTCAGACCTCCGCGAACGCGGGTCATGGTATAGTCTACAACCTTTTCCCAGTAGTCCTTGTGCAAGTCCACAACCTGTAGGGGCAACTTATACTTGTAGGCTACAGCTCGTGCCATTTCCAAGTCTTCCTCGATAGTGCATGTGTAGTCAGTGGAATCACGGTCGGGACCTATCTGAATGTACCACAAGTCTGGCCGTACGCCAGCCTCTACAAGTAAGGCCACGGCAACCGAACTGTCAACACCGCCAGATAGGAGAGTTGCTACACGCTTATCTCGTAATTCTTTCAAATCGCTCATTGCACTTTCGTCTCTTATACTTTAGTTTTCGACCGCAAAAGTATAAAAAATAATGCATCATCACTTATTTTTTTCCTTTTCTCTTTCCCTTTTTTTGTTTTTTGTGTTATCTTTGCATTACCGTAAAAACATTTTTAGCCTTATGAACAAACTCATCTTAGCAATCAACATCTCAATTGTTGTAGTTTTATTCGCGCTATTCTTTACTTCGTGCGAAAAACCATATGTAGGCTTACAGCCCGATCAACAAGAAACGCCAAACGCCATTTTTCGCATAACATCCTTTGAACAAATTGATTTCGAAGGACCATCTTCCCGTGCAGTTGCTGATGTCAGTCAAATATGTTCGCGCATTAATCTTGTCGTTTACGATGGAGAAACCAAAGTTAAGTCAATCGCCCAAAAAGCTTCCGATGAAGACTTTGGCACGCTCGCCCTTACGCTAAGCCAGGGATCATACAGTGTTGCCATCATAGCTCACAGCACCGATGCTTCGGCTTCTATTCCATCACTTGACAAAATCGCTTTCAACCACAACGTAATCTCCGACACTTTCCTTTACTTTGGAGAAATAACCGTTGGCGAACAACCGCAATCCTATGATGTTCAGCTTAGAAGAGTGGTGGCCATGTTCCGTCTAAATCTCACGAAACCACTGCCGGAATCTATAGCACAACTGAAATTTTATTATACCGGTGGTTCAAGCACGCTTAGTGCCATTACTGGATATGGTAGCGTAAACAGCAAGCAAACAGTGGTCCTCGAGGCCAGTCCCGACAAACAAACATATGAGGTCTATACCTTCCCTCACGCTGAAAGCGGAAAACTCAAAATGACTATCACTGCACTCGACGCCAGTCAGAATTCAATCTTCGAGCGCATCTTTGAGGAAGTACCCGTGACTCGAAACAAGATAACACAATACCAAGGCGACCTTTTCGACGGCAACACCCCCGAAAGCTCCGCCTCCAGTTTTGCCATTAAAGCTGAAACCGATTGGGACGAAGAGACTCTTTACACATTCTAACTCCTTCCCCCTTACCGTTTCATTCCCTTTTCCACTTTTTTTGCAAGCCCAACCTTTTGAGCCTCCAGCCCTAACCTATTACGCCTGCAAGGCCTACCTAATTGGCGTATTAGGCCTACTTAATTGGCTCATAAGGTAAACCTATTTTGCACGTAAGCTTAACCTAATATGCTCTTAAGAGCCCAGGATGTATGCAATCAATGCTAATGACTGTCTTTTCTGTGGCGCAGATAATATATATTAATGTACGCGCGCGCGTACTTAAACCAAGGCCTCAGTGTTGCCATTCCTTTTTCGTTCATTCCGGATAATTCTTACGTCATCCATTGCCTTCATCTGCACTTTTTCCCTGTTTTCCTGTCCCATTCCGCCCCCGCCAGCTCCTCCGGCGGCCTTTTTCCCACCTTTTTTGCGTTATTTTGAAAAAAAGTTCATAAAACGTTTGGCGGAATGGAAAAGTCGCCGTACCTTTGCACCCGCAAACGAGAGGAGTACACCCCTGCGGTGCAGGGGCTGTAAGTTACGCTCGCTCGTGAGCGCCATTGAAATCGTTCTTTGAAAGATTAGCTAATAAGACAAAGTAGTACAGGAAGCAAGAAATTGCAACCGTCATTTCTTTATCCGGAACAGGTCACTTCGTCGTAGGTGTCTTTTTCTTTACAGACAAGCGATCCCTTCCCTCGGCCGGCCGATTGTCGGCAGTCCGCGGGCAAGGCGATGCAACGATATTTACAATGAAGAGTTTGATCCTGGCTCAGGATGAACGCTAGCTACAGGCTTAACACATGCAAGTCGAGGGGCAGCATGAACTTAGCTTGCTAAGTTTGATGGCGACCGGCGCACGGGTGAGTAACACGTATCCAACCTGCCCATGACTCAGGGATAGCCCTCTGAAAGGAGGATTAATACCTGATGCGGTTGACGGGGGACATCCCCTTTCAACCAAAGATTCATCGGTCATGGATGGGGATGCGTCTGATTAGGCAGTCGGCGGGGTAACGGCCCACCGAGCCATCGATCAGTAGGGGTTCTGAGAGGAAGGTCCCCCACATAGGAACTGAGACACGGTCCTAACTCCTACGGGAGGCAGCAGTGAGGAATATTGGTCAATGGTCGAGAGACTGAACCAGCCAAGTAGCGTGAAGGATGACTGCCCTATGGGTTGTAAACTTCTTTTATGAGGGAATAAAGTGCGGCACGCGTGCCGTTTTGCATGTACCTCATGAATAAGCATCGGCTAATTCCGTGCCAGCAGCCGCGGTAATACGGAAGATGCGAGCGTTATCCGGATTTATTGGGTTTAAAGGGAGCGTAGGCGGAAGGTTAAGTCTGCGGTAAAATGGCCGTGCTCAACGCGGTCCTGCCGTGGATACTGGTCTTCTTGAATGTGCACAAGGAAGGTGGAATTCGTGGTGTAGCGGTGAAATGCTTAGATATCACGAAGAACTCCGATTGCGAAGGCATCCTTCTGGGGCATGATTGACGCTGAGGCTCGAAAGCGCGGGTATCAAACAGGATTAGATACCCTGGTAGTCCGCGCCGTAAACGATGAATACCCGTCGTTGGCGATACACGGTCAGCGACCAAGCGAAAGCATTAAGTATTCCACCTGGGGAGTACGCCGGCAACGGTGAAACTCAAAGGAATTGACGGGGGCCCGCACAAGCGGAGGAACATGTGGTTTAATTCGATGATACGCGAGGAACCTTACCCGGGCTTGAACTGGACGGGACGGCAGGCAGAGACGCCTTCCTTCTTCGGACCCGTCTGGAGGTGCTGCATGGTTGTCGTCAGCTCGTGCCGTGAGGTGTCGGCTTAAGTGCCATAACGAGCGCAACCCCTGCCGCCAGTTGCCATCAGGTGATGCTGGGCACTCTGGCGGGACTGCCATCGCAAGATGTGAGGAAGGTGGGGATGACGTCAAATCAGCACGGCCCTTACGTCCGGGGCTACACACGTGTTACAATGGGGGGCACAGCGAGCAGCTGGCAGGCGACTGTCCGGCGAATCTTGAAATCCCCTCTCAGTTCGGACTGGAGTCTGCAACCCGACTCCACGAAGCTGGATTCGCTAGTAATCGCGCATCAGCCATGGCGCGGTGAATACGTTCCCGGGCCTTGTACACACCGCCCGTCAAGCCATGAAAGCCGGGGGTGCCTGAAGACTGGGATGACCGGTCTAGGGTAAAACTGGTGATTGGGGCTAAGTCGTAACAAGGTAGCCGTACCGGAAGGTGCGGCTGGAACACCTCCTTTCTGGAGAGACGCCTTGTGGGAGGTACGGGACAGAAGCTATAGATACTATAGAAGCTATAGATACTATAGAAGCTGTCATATCCGCCGTCTCATGACGGGTGACCGGGATGATGGAAGAGGTTGCGAGGCCTTGCCTCTCCTGTCTGCTTTTCTTATTGGTTATCGCTATATACAAAATGTGAGAAAGGTGACGCTGAGGTCGCCACCCCGTTCCCGGCGGGCCGTCCGCAGCCTGTTACCCTCTCGAGCCAGTCCTATAGCTCAGTTGGTTAGAGCGCCACACTGATAATGTGGAGGTCGGCAGTTCAACTCTGCCTGGGACTACGTCACGGGGGATTAGCTCAGCTGGCTAGAGCACCTGCTTTGCAAGCAGGGGGTCAACGGTTCGAATCCGTTATTCTCCACTCCTCCCGTTAACGGTCCGACCTGTCGGCCGGCCAACGCGGAAAGCGATCATTGACATATTGGGAAACAACGAAAAGCAAAGACTTGCAAATCGAAGAACAAACTGAAGATTCACTGCGAATCAGAAAGAAAGTCATTCAGACGATTTCACAAGCAAGGCTTTAAGTATACGAACGACGATCAGGCCGGCTGCCTTGGGGCATGCCGGCAGATTGTACGGGCGCGTTAGAAGAAAGTAGGCAAGGGCACATGGCGGATGCCTAGGCTCTTACAGGCGACGAAGGACGTGATAAGCTGCGAAAAGCTCCGGTGAGGTGCAAATGACCCTTGACCCGGAGATCTCCGAATGGGACAACCCGGCCGTCTGAAGGACGGTCATCAGCATAGCTGAGGCGAACGCGGGGAACTGAAACATCTTAGTACCCGCAGGAAGAGAAAACAAAAGTGATTCCCCCAGTAGTGGCGAGCGAACGGGGAGCAGCCCAAACCGACAGGGTTCCGGCCCTGTCGGGGTAGTAGGACCGCGGGATCGCAAGACACATCGTGAGTGGAACCCTCTGGAAAGTGGGGCCACAGAGCATGAGAGCTGCGTACACGAAGCGATGCGAAGCGTAGCGGAATCCTGAGTAGCGCGGGACACGAGGAATCCTGTGTGAATCCGCCGGGACCATCCGGCAAGGCTAAATACTCGTAAGAGACCGATAGTGGACCAGTACCGTGAGGGAAAGGTGAAAAGCACCCCTGGCAGGGGAGTGAAAGAGTACCTGAAACCATGTGCCTACAAGCGGTCGGAGCTCCTTCATGGAGTGACGGCGTGCCTTTTGCATAATGAACCTACGAGTTGCCGTCGCGCGGCGAGGCTAAGTGCCACGAGGCACGTACCCGCAGCGAAAGCGAGTCTGAACAGGGCGACGAGTCGCCGGCGGCAGACGCGAAACCGAGTGATCTACACATGACCAGGGTGAAGTCCCGGTAACACGGGATGAAGGCCCGCACCAATAAGCGTTGAAAAGCTTCTGGATGAGTTGTGTGTAGGAGTGAAAGGCCAATCAAACTCGGAGATAGCTCGTACTCCCCGAAAGGCATTTAGGTGCCGCCTGGGATGTTTCCGGCATGAGGTAGAGCGACTGATTGGATGCGAGGGTTTCACCGCCTATCAAGTCCAGACAAACTCCGAATGCTTGCCGGTGAGAGTCCCGGAGTAAGGGCATGGGTGCTAAGGTCCGTGCCCGAGAGGAGAAGAATCCAGACCGTCGGCTAAGGCCCCGAAATACAGGTTAAGTTAGACTAACGAAGTCCGGTTCCCATGACAGCCAGGATGTTGGCTTGGAAGCAGCCATTCATTCAAAGAGTGCGTAACAGCTCACTGGTCGAGGGACTGGGCGTGGATAATAATCGGGTATTAAACCTGTTGCCGAAGCCGCGGGATACTTTAGGTATCGGTAGGGGAGCATTCCAAGTGCGTCGAAGGCGGGGGACGACCCCCTCTGGAGCGCTTGGAAAAGCAAATGTAGGTATAAGTAACGATAAAGGGGGTGAGATGCCCCCTCGCCGAAAGGTCAAGGTTTCCTGAACAACGTTAATCGGTTCAGGGTTAGTCGGGTCCTAAGGATAAGCCGAAGGGCGAGGCCGATGGACGAAACGGTTAATATTCCGTTACTGACTGTGCGCGCGACGCGGCGACGGAGAAGTGACACGGCCGCCTCCTGACGGAATAGGAGGTTGAAGGGCGTAGGCGCCGAGGACGGCAGGCAAATCCACCGTCCGAGCCGAGACCCGACAGTACGGCGCGGACCCCGGTCCAAGCCGACAGTGCCGGTAACCATGCTCCCGAGAAAACCCGCTAAGCAGCAACGCACAGCCACCCGTACTGTAAACGGACACACGTGACCGGGTTGAGTATACTGAGGCGCTTGGGAGATTCATGGCTAAGGAATTAGGCAAATTGACCCCGTAACTTCGGGAGAAGGGGTCCTGGCTTCGGCCAGGCGCAGAGAATAGGTCCAGGCAACTGTTTACCAAAAACACAGGGCTGTGCCAAGTCGAAAGACTCCGTATACAGCCTGACACCTGCCCGGTGCTGGAAGGTTAAGAGGAGGGCTCAGGAGCAATCCGAAGGTCTGAATTGAAGCCCCAGTAAACGGCGGCCGTAACTATAACGGTCCTAAGGTAGCGAAATTCCTTGTCGGGTAAGTTCCGACCTGCACGAATGGTGTAATGATCCGGACACTGTCTCAGCCATGATCCCAGTGAAATTGTAGTATCGGTGAAGATGCCGATTACCCGCGATGGGACGAAAAGACCCCGTGAACCTTTACTACAGCTTAGCGTTGATTCCGGGCATCCGATGTGTAGGATAGGCCGGAGGCTGCGAAACGGGTACGCCAGTATCCGCGGAGCCGACGTTGAAATACGGCCCTTTGGCTGTCTGGAATCTAACATGCGTGGCATGGACCGCGCTTGGCGGGTAGTTTGACTGGGGTGGTCGCCTCCAAAAGCGTAACGGAGGCTCCTAAAGGTGCCCTCAGGCCGATTGGTAACCGGCCGCAGAGTGTAAAGGCATAAGGGCGCTTGACTGGGAGGCCGACAGGCCGAGCAGGTGGGAAACCAGAGCTTAGTGATCCGGCGGTTCCGCATGGAAGGGCCGTCGCTCAAAGGATAAAAGGTACTCCGGGGATAACAGGCTGATCCCTCCCAAGAGCTCATATCGACGGAGTGGTTTGGCACCTCGATGTCGGCTCGTCACATCCTGGGGCTGGAGAAGGTCCCAAGGGTTGGGCTGTTCGCCCATTAAAGTGGCACGCGAGCTGGGTTCAGAACGTCGTGAGACAGTTCGGTCTCTATCTATCGTGGGCGCAGGAGATTTGCGCGGCTCTGACACTAGTACGAGAGGACCGTGTTGGACGGACCGCTGGTTTACCGGTTGTGCCGCCAGGTGCACCGCCGGGTAGCTACGTCCGGATCGGATAAGCGCTGAACGCATCTAAGCACGAAGCCGGCCGCAAGATTAGATCTCCATATCAGGGTCGTCCCAGACGAGGACGTCGATAGGCAGCAGGTGTAAAGGCGGCGACGTCAAAGCCGAGCTGTACTAATTGCCCGAGAGCTTTCTTCAACACACACGGCGCGTCAGGTTCGCATACTCAAGGCCCGCGCGTGGAACCGTCACGGATGGCATGTTCCGGAGTCTTGCAGGCGGCGCTTTTCGTTCCCGATAATGTCAACACCCATTTCAGGCGGTTATAGCGGCGGGGTCCCACCTCTTCCCATCCCGAACAGAGAAGTTAAGCCCGCTTGCGCCGATGGTACTGCACACCCGTGGGAGAGTAGGTAGCCGCCACTTTCAACCAAGAAGCCCCGAGCATCAGCAATGATACTCGGGGCTTTGTTCGTATATAGTATTTCATGCGTTATGGCAGGCAGCCTTTCGTCGCTTTAAAGATGCCCCGACGTCCGCGTGGATGTCGAGGCTTTTTGTTTTAATAAGCCTTTTTGAGAATAAAATGCTTATATTTTTAAAAAATGTGTCGTGATGATAGTATTGAATTGGATTTAATGTTTAAATTTGCAAAGCAAATACTATTTTCCCTTTAATCTTCACGACGGGTTAAAGGTCTAATGTTTATGGACAGACGAGAATTTTTAAAGAACTTAGGTTTTGCTGGTGCAGGAGCTTTGGCTTTGACCAGCCCGTGGCTATCAACCTTTGCGTCGGTAGACGATAGCGCCCACGAACGTTGCCGACTCGGCATGATAGGTCCAGGTTCACGAGGACGCTTTTTGCTGGAGTTCCTGTCGATGAACCCCAAATGCGAGATGGTGGCTTTCGCCGACATCTATCAGCCTTCGCTCGATGCCGCATTGGAAATGGTGCCGACAGCCAAGACCTACACCGACTACCACCAGCTGCTGGAAGATAAGAGCATTGACGGCGTTGTCATCGCTACGCCGCTGAACACTCATTATCAGATAGCTATGGATGCTTTCGATGCAGGCAAACATGTTTACTGCGAAAAAGCCATCGCCTACACGATGGAGGAGACGCTCGCTATCTACCGCAAGCACTTGGAAACAGGCCTTGTCTTCTTCACCGGCCAGCAGCGCCTCTTCGATCCTCGATATATAAAGGTGATGGACATGGTGCATCAGGGCGTGTTCGGCGACATCAATGCCGTGCATGCTTTTTGGAACCGCAACGGCGACTGGCGTCGTGAAGTGCCATCGCCTGAGTTGGAACGCCTAATCAACTGGCGCCTGTACAAGGAATCGTCGAAAGGCTTGATGACTGAGCTGGCCTGCCATCAGCTGCAGGTGGGAACGTGGGCACTGGGCAAACTGCCTGTGCGTGTCATGGGCACAGGAGCCATTACCCACTGGAAGGACGGGCGCGAGGTCTATGATAATGTCCATTGCATCTATGAGTTCGATGACGGACGTCAGATGACCTATGCCTCCGTCATCAGCAACAAGTTCTACGGTCTTGAAGAACAGATTCTAGGCAATACAGGCACGGTAGAACCAGAGCGCGGTAAGTTCTATTTCGAAGATTACGGTCCTGCACCCGCACCTGCTTTTGTGCAGATGTTGATGGAGTGGGAGGATAAGATATGGGGTGCAAATACCTTTGCCGGCAGCAGCTGGGATCCTGAGGTGGCGCGCAACAACCCTGGAGAATACATCCTTGGCAAATCTCCCGAAATGGACGGCTCGTCCTTGCTAACGGAAGCTTTCGTCGAAGCCGTCTGCACCAAGCGTCAGCCACCGCGCATTGCCGAAGAAGGCTATTATGCCACACAGCTCTGCCTCATAGGTCATGAAGCCATTGTGCAGGGCAAACCGCTGCCGTTCCCTGAGGCTATGAAGATAGAATACAAGCCGTATGGGACGAAGGAAGGGGAAAAGTGAGGCCTCTCTCCCCGCTCTCCCCCGTGGGGGAGAGTGCCTCGCTTCGCTCGTATTGCTGAGTCGTGACGAAAGTCAGCAAAGCTAAAAGTGAAAAATAAAAGTTACTTAGAACTTGAAGACGAAGACTAAAACTATACATTATTAAATATACATTACATAAGTCCATTATACATTATTCATTATACATTAAAATAATGCCTTATTTTTATATTCCTTCCCGCCGAATTCGCACCGAGTTGCTGTCGCTGCTCGTCTGCTTTATGATAGCCGTAGGCTTGAACGTCTATGCCATCATCCACTATAACTCACCGTTGAGCGAGTTGTGGACATCTATTCTTTATGTCCTGATGGCAACAGCAGTGCTCTATGCCGTATGGATAGTCTTGCGTTTACTTGTCTTTGGCATTGCCCGTCTGTTTGGATACAAACCAAAACGCAGTCATCGTTATCATTACCATCATAAATAGTAAATCCGTAAATATCAAGTTAATATGACCACTCGTAGATCCTTCCTTAAGACCATGAGCGCAGGTGTCGCCGGCATCGCCCTTAGCGGTGTGCCGGGCATAGCCTCAGCCGCTCCCCATTTAATGACCTCGCGTGAGGCCGCAGACACGAAAAAAGACAAAGTGAAAGTAGCTTTCATCGGTATCGGTAATCGCGGTGAACAGGACTTCGACGATTTCATGCGCACAGGCATGGTCGAAGTTACCGCCTTGTGCGATGTCGACCTCGACGGCAAGCAGTGCCAGAAGGTGCTGTCAAAGTTCCCCAATGTCAAGCGCTTCCGCGATTTCCGTGAGCTCTTCGAGAAAGCTGCCGGTGACTTTGAAGCCGTTGTAGCAGCAGTGCCTGACCACATTCATTTCCCCATCGCCATGATGGCTCTTGCCCACGGCAAGCACATCTATTTGGAGAAGCCGATGGTCCGTACTTTCCATGAGGCAGAACTGCTCATGCAGATGGCGCGCCGTCATCCTGAGCTCGCCACGCAGGTCGGCAACCAAGGGCACTCCGAGGCTAACTACTTCCAGTTCAAGGCCTGGCAGGAAGCTGGCATCATCAAGGACGTCACCGCCGTCACAGCACACATGAACAACAGCCGCCGCTGGCACCGCTTTGACCCGAATATCAAACATTTGCCAGAAGCAGAGCCCCTGCCGCAGAACATGGATTGGGACACCTGGCTCGGCGCTGCTCAATGGCACGACTATTCAGCCAAGTACCATCAGGGCGAGTGGCGTTCGTGGTATGATTTCGGTATGGGAGCCCTTGGTGACTGGGGCGCGCATATCCTGGACACCGTGCACGAGTTCCTCGACCTCGGCTTGCCTTACGAAGTGACGCTACTGAACCAAAAGGCGCACAACGACTTCTTCTTCCCCTATAGTTCAACGATTCTCTTCCGCTTCGGCGCCCGTGGAAATATGCCGCCAGTAGATATCACCTGGTACGACGGCCTCGACAACCTGCCGCCACTGCCCGCAGGTTACGGCGGCTCGGAATACAATGCCAATATCCCCTCGACGAATCAGGGCGACACGCCTCGTGCACAGCTCAATCCCGGCAAGATCATCTACACGCGCGACCTTATATTCAAAGGTGGCAGCCACGGCAGCACGCTCAGCATTATTCCGGAAGAGAAGGCCCGTGAGATGCAGAGCCGCCTGCCCGAAGTGCCCAAGAGCCCGAGCAACCATCAGGAGAACTTCCTCCTCGCCTGCATGGGCAAGGAAAAGACACGCTCGCCTTTCGAGATCAACGGTGTTCTCTCGCAGGTCTTCTGCCTCGGTGTTATTGCGCAGCGCTTGAACACCCAGTTGTTCTTCGACCCGCGCACCAAGCAGTTCACCAACAACGCTTTCGCCAACGCCCTCCTCGCCGGCGGTCTGCCTCCGCGCAAGGGATGGGAAGAGTTCTATAAGATTTAGCCCCCTCCTCACGGGGAAGGGTGGTCTCCTTCAAGGATAGTAATCATTTATAAATCAAACCACAATAATGAAAGCAATACATAAAATCTTATTAGTTTTCAGCCTCGCAATTGTACAAGCATCTGTTCTGTTTGCTCAGGAGAATGGATCCTTTACACCTCTTTTCAACGGCAAGAACCTAAGCGGTTGGACACAGCGCGGCGGTAAGGCAACTTACAAGGTAGCGAAAGGTGCCATCGTGGGTTACTCCAAGATGAACACTGATAACTCGTTTCTCTGCACCAATCAGGACTACAGCGATTTCATCCTCGAGTTCGAGTTCCTTGTTGACGACGCTCTCAACTCTGGCGTGCAGCTTCGCAGCCATAGCACCAAGGATTACCAGAACGGGCGTGTTCATGGCTATCAGTTTGAGATAGACCCCAGCGCACGCGCTTGGACAGGCGGCATTTACGATGAAGCCCGTCGTGGCTGGCTTTATCCTATGATAAAGAACGCTCCGGCGCAGAATGCTTTTAAGAACAACGAATGGAACAAAGTGCGAATCGAAGCTATCGGCAACCGTATTCGCACGTGGGTCAATGGCATCGCTTGTGCCGACCTCATCGACGATGTTGATGCCAGCGGTTTCATTGCGCTGCAAGTGCATGCTATCGGTAATGACAAAGCTAAGGAAGGCAAGACCATCTCTTGGCGTAATATCCGTATCTGCACGCAGGACGTAGCCCGCTTTGCTACTCCCGATCGTTCCTCTCAAAGAGGGGAGCGCTCCAACGCAGAGGAGGGAGGAAGAAGGTCCTTTGCTCCACAGGTGTTTGCTAAGGACAACACTCTTTCGCCCCGCGAGCAGGCTCAGGGCTGGAAGCTCCTTTGGGACGGCAAGACGACCGAGGGATGGCGTGGCGCACGCCTCGACCGTTTCCCCGAGAAGGGCTGGACCATCAAGAATGGTGAGCTCATCGTGCAGAAGGCCGGCGGCGGCGAGAGCACCAACGGCGGTGATATCGTCACCACACGTAAATACCGCAACTTCATGCTCAGCGTGGATTTCAAGATCACCAACGGCGCTAACAGCGGCATCAAATATTTCGTTGATCCCGACATGAACCAAGGCGCAGGCTCGGCCATCGGCTGTGAGTTCCAGATCCTCGACGACGAGCGTCACCCCGATGCCAAGCTCGGCGTGAAGGGCAACCGCAAGCTCGGCTCGCTCTACGACCTCATCCCCGCTCCCGACCAGAAGCCTTTCCACATCAGCGTGTGGAACACAGCCCTCGTCATTGTGCGCGGTCGCCACGTAGAGCACTGGCTCAACGGCACTAAGTTGCTTGAGTACAATCGCGACGACCAGGAATGGAACGCTCTCGTGGCCTATAGCAAATATAAGGACTGGCCTAACTTCGGCAACAGTGCTGAAGGCCATATTCTTCTGCAGGACCACGGCGACGAGGTTCATTTCAAGAACATCAAGATCCTCGAACTGCCCGACCAAGTCCAAGGCCAGCGAGGTCAGGGCAACGGCCAGCGTCAAGGTCAGCGCGGTCAGCGCCAGAATCGTGGCAACGGCCAGCGCCCCCAGCGTTGATTTTAAACAATGAGGCTGTGTCAACAAATGCTGACACAGCCTCCTTTCATTTTAAACAACGAATTAAACGAATTCTTTTCCCTTTCAACAGATTATAAATTTACAACCACAGCCCCCTTTTGTTTTAAACAACAAATTAAACGAATTAAACGAATTTTTCAAGTTACACGCGTTCTACGAATTAGTTGCGTTCTACGAATTCTTTTCCCCTGTCAGCAAGTCATATAGTTTCTTTCTCTAATGCCCCATCTCTTCCGTTCAGCTTCACATCAGAACCGCTACTACGCCTGGTTCGAAGCGCTGCACACGCGCATTGACCTGCTCATGCTTGGCTCGCTCACCGAAGCCGAGTTCGAGGCGGCAGAAGCTGCTGTGCGTGCCGAGCTAACTGCCGTGGAAAAGATGGGCAATCGCTTCAACCCCGACAGCGAGCTCTCACGGGCAGTAAAGGCTGCAGCAACAGGCCCTGTTGCCATCAGTTCGGAACTATATACATTGCTTGCCCGCTGCCTGCAAGCCAATTGCGATTCAGGCGGCCTCTTCGATATCACTGTCAACTCCCCTGACTTCCGTCCCGGCATCATTAACAGGGTGAAATTAACAGGTCCAACCGCTCCCATAGGGGAGGGTAGCGGCTGTGCATGGCTCTCCTTTTGTTCCCAAGAGGATTTGAGCTCCCTTCCCTTACGAGAAGGGCACGGTGGCGGAACTTCTATCATCATAGACCTTTCAGGCATCCTTAAGGGGTATGCCCTCGAACGCCTCCGTGTACTGCTGCCCACGTTCGGCATCCAAGATGCCCTCATCAATCTTGGCAATAGCTCTATCCTAAGTCTCGGCAAGAATCCGTCTGACATTCCTTCAGGTTATTGCCTGACCACTTCTGGCAACGCTACGCCCGACCGCCGCCACATCCGTAATCCTTTGACTGGCGAGTATGTTAGCGGCCAGCGCACAGTCAGCGTTACCACAGCTGATGCCATTGACGGTGAAATTCAATCAATCGTGGCTTTTCTGCGGACTTGAGGTTTTGAGTTATGGATTCACTAAAGGATACTGGTTGCAATATTCTTATGTGGTGATTAGATACAACCAATCATGCAGCGTGATATGAACGGACGTGTAGCGTGATATGAACGGACGTGTAGCGAGATACGAACGGACGTGCAGCGGGATACGAACGGACGTGCAGCAGGATACGAACGTACGTGCAGCGAGATACTACTAGTCATGCTTTGGAGCATTGCTGGACATACCTAAAAATTAGGCCGGCTTTACAGCCCAATTAAATAGGCCTAATAGCGGGATTAGGTTGGCTTAATTGCCTAATAAGGTTGGCCTAGTTTTGTATATTACTCGGCGATATATATTATCCAAACGAATCTGCTGCTCTATATGTTTAATTACCAGTAGATTACGATTGAGATTCCGGGCAAGGGCTGCTTGGTTGAGTTCGGATGAGTTTTAGGTTCAATAAAGGCACACAAATAAAGGCGAGTCCCGAATGGAACTCGCCTTTTCCCTTTGATTCTCTAATCAATTACTTGATCTGACCGCCATCGTGCTGTTCCACGGGAATGGGCTCGTCATCATCCTTGCAGGATGTAACCAGACATACGCTAACGAGAGCGACGATCATGGTGAGGGAGAAAAGAAACTTTTTCATTTTGCAAAATGTTAAAAAAAGTGGTTAATAAAGGGTTTATTTATTATCTCATTTGAAAGTGCCGTTGAGGATGCGCGATACATATTCTTGCACAAATGCCGGTTCCCAATAGTGGGCAGCGTGGTTCTGGTCGGGCTGTGTGTTGTATGTGAGTCCCATCCGTTCTTGTGTATATTTGAAGAATGAACTCATGCTGTATTCCATTGCGTAGTATTCAGGCAACCGTAACCTCAGGAAATGTGTCCGACGCTGTCGTTTACCTCCGAAGGGAATTGCGAAGTGGAAGCCCGCATTATGCTCGCCGCCTGTAAGAACGCCGTAGACGCCTATTGCATATTCTGCGAAATGGCGTGTAATGTCAAGTCGTCCGCCGTAGTCGCCATATGGGAATCGCCCTCCTTGCAACTCGAACTGCAGTTTAGAATGCGGCTCGTAGTAATCTGCCTTGACCATCACATCGGTTTGTTTCCATTTGCCGAAATGGATGCCGCCTTTATGCACATAGGTGTCACCTGTCTGTCCAGCTTCGAGCATGAGGTCGAGATTCCTTGTGGCATGATACGTCAGCCTTGCCTGTACACCCATTCTCTGGATATGGAAGAATCCCGCTGCAGCGCTTAATTGCCAGTGTTTGTTCGAGAAGAACTGCTGGCTGATATTGGTGCTGCCCATCTGCACGTAGTGCTTAGGATCGCCTTTGGTGAGTCGGTAGCTTATCGGCACTATCGGTTGGATGGTAATCCGTCCGCCCTTCCAGGGTGTTACTGCTATAGCTGGTGCTATTCGTACAGCATAGTCGAACAGGTGGTCGAGCTTATTGTTGACGAGCGATATCATTGGCACGACACTGATGTCGATTTTCCAGTTTGACCGCGCCTGTCGCTCTTGTTCAGCGAGCTGCTGCTCAATTGCTGCCATCTCCCTGTCTACTCTTACTGCCCATACCGAGTCCACGTGTTGCGCATGCAGAGCCAACTGGGGCATCTGATAGTCGGTGAGCAGAAGTTCGTAGTGAGTTATCTCGGGCTTTAGCTCGGCCACTTTGCGCAGTGCTACCGCAGCTCCGCGGAAGGTGCCACGATAGGCGTGATCCTCAATCTGTGCAAATAGAGTATCGGCTTTCAACGTCACTTTGATATCTTCAAATCCTTCATCAGTCCAAGCTTTAAGTATGCCTTGCGACGCTTCGTTTTGGCTCCATATAAAGTTTGGCGAGGCTGTACAACAGACGAGCGCAAGTATTATAACTTTAGCGAGTGTGTAGTTGTGTTTCACCTCTTTTGTTGGGTTGAAGTATCTAATTCGTTGCAAAATTACATTATTTATATGAAAGACTTAGATTTTTTTTGCACTTTAACGTTTGTTAATAGTGTTTTTGTCCATCACAAGTAGCTATTTCTAATGAAATAGACCTTAATGGAGCTCTAAAATCTGTTTTACCAATGGCAGCACGGTTCGTTTCAAGACAATGTCGTTGAGATAGTGTTCGCCGTCGAAAGTGGCGAAATGTGCCGTGCCGTAGGCTTTCTTGAACTGCGGCTGGCAGTTGACGCGTTTGTCGTGGTCTCCGAAGAGGCCGTAGACCAGTTCGCGTTCATCGGCTGTGATGCCCTCGAAGCAGTGCTTTTCCAATTCGCGGAACTGTGAAATCATTTCTTTGTCTACCTTGAAATCGCGGGCGCCGTCTTGTCGTGGATTGCGGAAAGGCTTGCGCCCCATGCCTCCGAAGGTAAGCAGGCGTGCCATGCAGAACGAAGGGTTAACTAAGATTCGCTTGTATCCCCTAAGCTGTTCGGCATACATGGCTCCCATGCTGGTCGCTACGATGAGGGCTGGTTGCACCTCTTCGACCTGCTGGCGAAGGAAAGGTAAGGCTTCAGCCGGCATCACGGGTATGTCAGGCGCTATCACCTGTATGCCATATTCGTAGAGGGCATTGCGCAGGCTGGTGGCAGTGCCTGTAGCTCCGCTGCTGGCGAAGCCGTGCAGATATAGTATTTTGGCAGTATTTGACAATTTGCGATTTGATGTTTTTACGTATCGAAGTTTTATTGAATAACGAATTTCACTTCAGCTTCGTCGTCATCGGTCTTGGCGCGTGCTATGTAAAGGCCGCGTGATAGGGTAGTGACGCTTACTGGAGCCGATTGGCGGATACGGGTTGTCAGCACGAGCTGTCCGGCAGTGTTGTAGATATCGAGACGTGCCGCTTCAGCTCCATGTAGAGCCAGGCTTGAGCCGTTGTATGCCAGCATGAGTTCTTGTTCAAATTCGTTGTTGCGTATAGCGTCAGGTTCGTGATACTCGATGACGGGCTCCTCCCAAGACGAAGCGAGAGTGGTCAGGATGTTTGTCTTGCCGATAGTGGGCCTTTCCATAACGTAAAGTTGTGAGGTGCCATCGGGGTACAATCCTACGGTGTGGTAGCCATCGTGGCGGCAGTACACAAGTGTATCAGCCCACGATTTATCTTCGGCCGTGAGCAGCACGAGGCTGTTGTCTTCGTTGTTAAGCTTGAAGCCGGCGTGCAGCTGTGTTCCGCTTTGATCCTTGTCGCACCAGATAACGAGGTGTCCGTGGGCAGGAATAATGGTTGAGAAGGTACCGTCGGACTCAGGAATCTGCCATTTCTCAGGCTCTTCGAGGTGGTCGGAGAGGTACATTCCTGCCACATCTATCTCGGCATCGGTGGTGTTGTACAGCTCTATCCAGTCGCTTTTCTTGAAGAGGTCGCTGACGTAGATGTCATTGTCGGCGCTCACCTCGTTGATTTTCACGGGATGATTGTCCCAGGCGTCAGCGTCCGTATCGTTCATCTTCTCGTAAATGGCAGTGAGCTTTATCGATGAAGTGCTGGAAGGAATATTGAAGGTGGTCTCCGTGGATGCGATGTCGCCAGCCGATTCTTTGTCGTAAATCAGGGCAGCGTCCCACATGACGTCGGTTGAGTTGGCTGCGTTGTTGTGCAGTTCCACGGCGATGGTGTTCACTCCGCGTTTGAACAAAGAGGCGTCGATGGTCATTGTGCCGGAATCTGGGTTGCCGTTGGCGTAAGTGGAGGCATAGGTGTTGAAACTGACATTGCCCGAAGGCATCAGGTAGCGCCCAGCTTCCGTGCCATTGACGTAAATGATGAAGCCGTCGTCGGCAATCCAATTGAGTGTGAAGCTTTCGCTGGCCTTGGGTGCAGCCGTGAGCGTTATCTGCTTGCGGAAGTAATAAGTCGGGAACTTGTTATTGTTGTCGCCGCCATAGTTGAGGAATGTCTTGTAGCCTCGGCCGTTGCTGCCGTCGGTGACGAAATATCCGAGCGGTGCATTGCCGTTGGACCATGAGCTGGAGTAGCCGGCGGCTGTCCAGTCTTCACCGTCGAGTGAGCCCTGATCGTAATAGTTCCAGTCGGTGCCATGGTCGAAGAGCGTGACGCCGGCCGTGGTTTGGTTCGACTGCCAACCTACGAAACGGTAGCCTGCAGGCGCTGCCGCCGTGACGGCAATAGGTGCAAAGAGCTTGCCAGAGAACTTCTTCGTTGGAACATTGAGCCCGTTGATGAGCAAGCCAGCCTCTGGAATGTTCGATGACAGCGTGACAGTGACAGGAGCATCGAGTCTGAAATAGTTGCGGATATTGCTGAATGTGGTATTCTGTCGGCTGGTGCTTATTTTGTTGATTACATCGTTGCCGGAGCCGCTGGCTGAGTGGCCGTTGTCTGCTAAGAGATTGATTATCTCAGTGATTACCTCACGTGCACGCGTCGGCTCGAATACGCTGCCAGTGACAATACAGCACTGGTCAACGAGCTGTTTCTTGAACTCTTCGTTCTGCAGCATGTTTTTGATGATGGTCACGAACTCAATCTCGCCGGAAATACGACTGCCGTACTTGGCAATGACCTGGGAACCATACAGCTGGTCGTAGGTCCAGTAGTTCGAGTTGTCGAAGAACCATGTGATGCCGTTGTTGGTATTGAAAGCGTGGTCGAGGTCGAAGAGTATGGCGCGGAAGCGGCTGTTCGATTCGCCTTCAGAGCGCTCGCGGAAGCTCTTGATATTGTTCTTGGGATAGTCGTTGCCGCCGAGGTAGAACTGCACAGAGAGATAGTTGCACATCTCCTCGATGTCCACGATTTGCTTGATGCGCTCGTAGACCAATGCATCGCCGGCATTCTGGGCAAGCGAGTACCATTCGTCGAACACATCCTTCGTGCCAACCTGCTGCACATAACCGCTGTCAGGGCTCATCTTCCACTGGTCCATCTCATCGTCATCGGTGCCGATACCATAGTTAGCGTAGCCGTAGTTCTTGTTGTTTGGCTCGCGCAGGTTGAGCACACCTATGTATCTTCCGTTCTGATACAAGTGCACGGGCTGGAACGATTGAGTCTCTACGTAAAGCTCAGCCGTTCTCACCACTTCCTGAATCGCACCGTCTTTGATACGCTGGCTGGTGTCGTTGCCGCCGTTGCGCACCTTCAGACCCTTGTGGCGAAGGAAGGGTTTGTTCTTGAAGAACTGGTAGTCCATACGGTTCACGCCTTCGTAAACCTTGTTGGCCTTGATGTTGAACGAATGGGGTGACCATGCTCTGCTCCAACCGCCGCTGGGCTCAATGCTCACTTCCTGATTGAACACGGAAGTGCCCGTCTCGTCGAAAAACTCTATGTTGGCAGGTCTGTCCCAATCCATGTTCCAGTTGCAGTTGGCACTCTGTCCGTTGCCAGGACGTCCGTTGCCGTTGCCTTGCACGAAGATGCCATAATCGGCACCTGTGAGATTCTTAGGATCTGATACGAGTGAGAGCACAGGCAACGTGTAGGAGCGAGTGCTCTTGATATATGAACGTGTGGTGACGGGGCTTGCCAGCTTGCCGTCCTGGAAGAAGCGCACGCGCAAGATGGCTGTTCCTGAAACGGGGAAACGACCATTAGTGCTTGTCTGTCCGTTGGTAAGCGTAGGTGTACTGCCGTCGGTGGTATAGCGCACAGTGGCTCCGCTGGGAATGTTTGTCACATTAGCTGTGAAGTTAGTCGAGAACAGGCCTCCTTCCTTGTCAATGACGGGTGCTTCCAATCGTACCTGTGCAAATGCCGACGAAGCGTTTGTTTCCCCAGGCGTAGGCTGGTCGGTATAGCCCCATTCGTTGCCGCCGTCGGTCTTTCGGGCATAAGATGTGCGTGCTAAAGCCGGTGGATAATTTAATTCTGAGAGCACTGTGCCCTGTTCATTGGTGATGGCAATATAGCCACCGTCGCAGTCGAGCTTGAAATTAACTGTCTTGGGTGTCCACCACGAGAAATGGTCGAACCACAGCGTCAGGAAGCTTTTGGCCGATAGCATGCCCTGCCTGCTGCTCGTCAGCGGCCAGCGATTTCCTTGATTGTCCTGCACGTAGAGTCCATCCACGACTACTGGGTCGTCGGTGCTGTTGTAGAGCTCTATCCATCCGCCGTAGTTGAACGAAGGGTCAATGAACATATCCACATTGGCTTGTTGAACCTCGTTGATAATCACCGCGTTGGGCTGAACTACGTTGGTAGTGATGGTTATGATGCATTTTCCACTTATCTCAGGGTATTTCTTTGATGTGGCAGTGATGGTCGTTATGCCAGGCTTCTTTGCCGTCACCAGTCCGTTCTCGTCAACAGATGCTGCATTTTCATTGCTGCTGGTCCACGTTATGCCTTTGAATGTGCTTGTCGAGGGGAATGGTGAAGCCTTCAGCTGCAGTTGATCACCCTGGCGTATCGTAGCAGATGTCTTGCTCATGGAGATGCGCGTCATCTTGCGCTCTGTGCCATACCAATAGAGTCGCACGTTGTCAAATGCCAGCCAGTTGGCAGTGGGATTTTCTGTTCGCACGCCAATGGTAATAGCTGTCTTGGTGGTTGTGAACTCCGTAGTGAAATGTTGAGGTGCCCCATTATCGGTGGCTATTTCCGTGGTGGCTTCATTGGTGCCGTCGGAAATGAAGAGCAGCACGCCTGTGACAGGGTTGTTCCTATAACCTTGGTCCACAGCTATAGCGTCTGCTTCCAAACGGTACTGTCCTGCAGGTACGGTAGTGAGAGCCTGTGTGATGGAACCGTTGCCCAAAACACCACCCGACATCCAGTCGTTGTTGTCGCGCCAGGCCTCGGCGAACAGCGAGATACTCACATCGCCATTTGAGTAGTTGGCGCCCATGTAGCCATGGTTCTGAGCGGAGCCGTCGAAGGCGTCAACCCAACCCTCGATATTGCCGTCGAAGTTAGGATTCACGACGAAGTCTTCAGTTACATCCATCCATTCCTGTGCCATCACCGTCGTCGCGACGGATATGAGTAAAGCAGCCAGTAAAGCAGTTCGTTTCATTCTAGTGTGTGTTAGCTAGTTAACAAAAAAGCGACGCAGATAATCTGCGCCGCAAAGGTAGTAAAAGTTTAGGGTTAAGAGTTTAAAGTTTAGAGTTTTTTTATCTCATAGGCTTAGAAAAGTGTTATTTTAACACTTCAATCATCAAAATCAATGATTTTCAACAAATAATCCCTAATCTTTATTCCCTAATCTTTATTCTCTAATCTTTATTCCTTAATCTTTAATAATCTTTAATCCTTAATATTCGGTTCCTCCAGGCCAATGCCCTTGCGCTTGTCCACTACCTTCAGCACCAGTCCGAGCACGAGAGCTGCTACGCCAAGACAGGCGAGCATTACGAGTGGAGCAGTGTAGTTGAACTGCGTCGGGTCAGTGACGCCTGGGTTAGTCTTGTCCAGCACCTTGCCGATGAGCAGGGGGAAGAGCCACAGACCTATGTTCTGAATCCAGAAGATAAGAGCGTAGGCAGAACCGATGACCTTGGCATCCACCAGCTTGGGAACGCTCGGCCAAAGGCTTGCAGGTACCAATGAGAAGCTTGAGCCCAGCACGAGAATTGTCAGGTAAGCTACGATGATACCTCCAACGGCATTACCCTTGAACAGAGGCAGCACGAAGGCAAATGTCAGGTGGCAGGCAATCAGCAGCAGGGAGCCAAGTACAAGCATTGAGGCTGCCTTACCTTTGTGGTCGACATAGCTGCCGAGGATGGGCGTGATGAGCACAGCGAGCAGTGGGAACACGGCAAATACCGTTTCTGCTGACTGGCGCATATATCCCATGTAGCAGTATACCACGAGAGCTGCAATGCTCAGGCCCAGCAGACCATACTTGGCAGCGGCTTTCTTCTGGAAGTTGCTGGCAAAGCCTGCAGCGGCCACAACAAGCATGATAACGTATTGGATGATAGTAACGCTGGAGCCTGCCCAGAACGAACCCTCGGCAGGAGGCGTCAGTGTGAGGTTGCACTGTAGCATGTTCACAGCATACTTCTGGAACGGGAAGATAGCGCTGTAGTAGAGCACGCACAGCAGTGCCACCAACCAGAAGCCGCTTGACGTGAGGATCTGACCTATGTCGCTGATGCGGAATGGGTCGTCCTTCTCCTCGGCCTCACCAGTCTGAGCGTCGAGCTTTTTATCCATGAAGAAATACACGATGGTCATCATCAGGGCTATGCACATAAGCACCACGCCGAAGGCCACTGAACGGCTCACGCTGACATGTCCGCCCAAGCGAGCGAAGAACGGTGAGAAGATCATACATGTGGCTACGCCCAGACGAGCCAGTGCCATTTCCGAACCCATAGCCAGAGCCATTTCGCGGCCCTTGAACCATTTCACGATACCACGGCTCACAGTGATACCTGCCATCTCGCAGCCGCAGCCGAAGATCATGAAGCCGCAGGCTGCAAACTTAGCCGATGCCGGCATGCCCTCGTAGAAGGGGCTCACGCCCAGCTCGTCGAATAGCGGGATATAGTTCAGGTGGTTGGTGAACCACGTCTCAAGGCCGCTGCCCATGAACGCCTCGCTCACGGCATACCATTTCACCACAGCTCCCACCAGCATCACTAATGCCGAGAGCACAGCGGTAAAACGCACGCCCATCTTGTCCAGAATGATACCCGCGAAGATAAGGAAGAAGGCAAACACGTTCAGGAACACCTCCGAGCCCTGCATAGTGCCAAAGGCCGTGGAGTCCCACCCGCGCGTTTCCTGCATCAGGTCCTTAATGGGTGAGAGGATGTCCATGAAGATGTAGCTGCAGAACATGGCCAATGCCAGCAGCAGCAACGCAGTCCAGCGCATTCCTGCGCTGTCGCGAAGAGTCTTTTGAATTGCTTGTGACATAAAGAATTTACTATTTTAACTATGTACTATTTACTGATTATGCACAATTTGGGTGCAAAGATATGTTATTTTAATGAAAAGAGGAAAGAGAATTGAAGAAAAGTGTTTTTTAAAGAGGAAAAACAACTACCTTTGCCGCGTAAAAACAAACATAGTATGCGCATACTTCCACATCTAGTGGCTTTAGCTACTGTGGCTGTCTGGGGCTCCACCTTCGTATATACTAAGCTCCTGCTGCTTGCCAGCCTGTCAGCTGCACAGATCTTCACGCTGCGTTTCATCATAGCGTATGTGCTGTTGCTCGCCTTCAGCTTACTGCAGAAACGGAGCACGCCGTTTCGTTTGCTGTCGGCATCGTGGCGCGACGAGTTGCTCATGGTGGCTTTGGGCGTCAGTGGCGGTTCTCTCTATTTCCTTACTGAGAACAGTTCCATGAACTACACCACTACTACAAACACCTCACTCATAGTGTGTATGTGTCCGCTTTTCGCTGCTGCACTAATAGGCCTTTTCTACAAGAATCAGCGACTCCATGGCCTGCAGATCCTGGGCTCTGTCATGGCTTCGTTAGGCGTCGTTATTGTAGTGCTTAACGGACGTTTCGTGCTCCATCTCTCGCCGTTGGGCGATACGCTTGCCTTCGTGGCTTGTTTGTGCTGGGCCGTTTACTCGTTGCTGATGATTCCTGCCAGTCAGCGCTACGACACGTTGTTCATCACCCGCAAAGTCTTTTTCTACGGCCTGATATCCTTGCTACCTTTTTATTTAGTATATCCGTCGTGGCCGCCTATAGCTCTTATCCTGCGTCCCGATATTCTTTTCAACCTTCTCTTCCTCGGTTGTGTGGCCTCTATGTTGTGCTTCCTGGCTTGGAACTGGGCTATTCGTCGTCTTGGTGCCGTCACCGTCACCAACTATGCCTACTTCAACCCTGTCGTCACCATGTTGTTTGCATGGGTTATCCTTTCAGAACGCATCACCATATACTTCGTTGTAGGCACAATCCTTATCCTTGTAGGTATGTACCTGACCAACAATCCCTCCTTCGCTCGTGGGCTGAAAGATAAAGGACTTATTTCCCGAGAATGACGTTCACCAGTGCTGTTACGTCGGCTATGGTGATGCTGCCGTCTGTGTTTACATCTGCAGCAGGGTGGTCGTACTGATAAGGCTCGACGTTGTCCTTGCCCAAAATGATGTTGACCAAGGCCGTGACATCGGCAATGGTTATGCTGCCGTCGCGATTGACGTCTCCACGAAGGCTGTTGCCAAGGTATTCCAGGCGTGCGTCCTCGAAAGCCACCCATGACGATGAGGTGCCTACGGCCCTTGCTCCTACGCGAAGTGTGCCGTCGGATACTAAGGTTACGACACTTGCTCGTGTGCCGTCGGCAGCGGCAGAGGCTGTTGAGGCATTGGCATAGAGATGGAAATTGGGGCGCGCTAAGGTTGTTGCAGAGAAGCGGTAGTACCCATCGGGCAGGCCATTGATTTCCTGATATATATCAGCGTCGCCTATGCCACCGGCAATCCAGCGCTCGATGTAATAGTCGCCGACTTTACCATCGAGGGCATCGTTGCTCTGCGCCCACCATTCATCACCTACGTATTTCCATCCTGCGGCTGAGCGGCGCTCACCGCCTGGGTTCTCGAGCACGTAGGTTATGTCGAGTGGGTTGTCGTTGGTGGCTACTTGATGGGCGTCGAAGCGACTGACGTAATCGCCCCGCAATATGGAAAAGATGTCGAAATGCCCTACGGCATTGCCGCTTTTGTTCAGGGCTGTCTCAGCATCATCTGCTATGATATTGTCCCATGGTCCCAAGTAGCCTTTGTCTGGGTACACTCCGTTTTGAATGGTCCAATATCCATCGGGCAGGTATTCGTATAGTGTGCGTCCCCAGGCGAGGTCGCCATTGCCGCCATTGTCGCTGCAGCGATAGTTCCAGCTGGCATTCCATTCTGTTTGGTACATATAGTCGGGATAGGTGGCGTTGGCGAGGACCTGATAGCCTGTTCCGTTCTGCTCGTGGTAGTCCATGGTCCAAAGAGTGGATTTGTCTGTCATGGGATTGACGTCGGCTTCATACCACATGGCTTTGCTACCACCCTGATGATTGGGGGCATTAGCTACGAGGGCGAGGTCCTGATCATGGTCGTAGAGCACGAAGAAATAGGGACTGTAGTCGTCGGGCAGGGCTGTGAGGCGTGTGAAGCCATTGGCAGCGAGCTGGTCCTTAAGCGACAGTACCTGGCCATCGGAGCCGAAATAATAAAGATGGAAGTTGTCGGCCATGGTCCAATAGTAACTGTTGGATACAGTACCTCTCAAACCTATGCGCAGGCTGCCTGCCGCGAACTGGCCTTGAAGGCTGTTGGTGTACTTGCCGGCTACGAAATAGTTGCTTCCTGCTTCCATGGTGTTGGGCACAAAGGTGTTGCCTGAGGTTGTAAATTCGCCATTGCTGATGGAGGTGGACTGTTGCTCGGTCATCAGATTAGCCACTTTCTGAGAAGTGGAGTTGATGTATAGTTCGGCGCTGACATCATCGGTACCTGATGTGAAGGCAGTGTATACGACTGCTGGTTCACCTGGGCGTTGGAAGGCATTGGCTGTAAGCTGATATGTTCCAGCTGGCATGTCTGGCAGAGTCTGGTAGAAATCGAAAGTAGTCTGGTAGAACTCTATTGCACCGTAGTTGTGGGTTGGGGCTATCGACCAGCCTTCGGTGCTATTGTTGAGATTGGCGTTCTGGATAAGGAAGGTGAGGTCGTAGGGCACACCGCCCGAGGGTTTAGTGTTGTTGAGGAAAGTGGTGCCTGCACTTTTTATGTCGCTGAGGTATTGAACGACCTGTTCCATTGTTACAGTGCCGCTAATGGCAGACTCGATGTTGGCGATGGTGGTGGCGAGTGCTGAAGTGGCTCCGTCTGTGACATCAGTATGTGCCACGTTCTTGCAGGCGTTGTAGCCATTAAGGTAGCGACGCAGTACGTCGAGCTGTATCTCAACGGCACCATATTCGAAGGCCGGCATGTCATCTTCAGAGAGAATAATCCAACGCTGCGTAGTGGCGTCGTCCCAGATTCTGAACGCAGTGGAGCCTGCCGTTCCCCCGGCTTTTGCTTCCATAGCCTGGCTGGAGGCATAGTCGATGAGATAGTATCCATTGTAGGTCTGCGAACCTACGCTGACATCCACCCTGCATTCCTTCATCTGTATGTCTGTGGCTGAAGCAGAGGCCTTGAAGCCAGTGTTGGAGTTGGCTGCCGAATAGGATAGGTAGTGGTTGGTGGAGGCGTTCTTGAAATGATAGCGTTGGCTGGCAGCATCGAAGGTGATGAACCAAGCAGCACGATTGTCCGATAGCTTGGCTTGGTCGGCAGTCAATGGTTTCCAACCCAGGGTGCCGTCGGCATTCTCTGCGAGATAGTGTGTCATGAGCCCACGGCTCTGATCCTCGCATTTCAGGTAGTAGCGTGTGTTGTCGTCCTGTGGAAAGGCGTAGTAGGGCAGCAGCCATTGGCTGTCGGTGAGCGGCAGGCCTCCTTCGCCAAGAGCCTCGCAAAGGAGCGCGTTGCCAATGTATAGTTGGTCAGTACCGTTGTCCTCATGAGCTCCGTTGATGCCGTATGGCCACATGTGCTGGCTGTCGCCCGAGAGCACGGCACTCTCATCGTTGTTCCAAAAACGCAGGGCATCCCACACGGGTGGCTGGTTGCGGTTGAAGTCGCCCTTGTCGTTGGTCCACATGGAATGTGTGCCTACGCCCACGCCATGGAGTGCCTCGTGCATGATTGTGCCTGCTTGCTGGTAAGAGGTGTTAGGTCCTATTCGCATCCAGCCTCCGTAGCTGCAGTCGGCTGTAGGGGTACCTGAAGCATAATGCAAGCTGGGGTAGAACGACGTCAGTTGTGTGAGGCTGCTCCAATAGTGGTCAAAAGCCAGAGCGGCGGCATTGGATATGCGTGTGTTTATGTCGTTGTCGCCTTCGTTGCCATAGCTCCAATGTATGTTGCCTTGCGGCAGAGTAGGCACTTTGACGATGTCGCCGTAGCCCACGGCATAGTCCTTGGTCATAGCGTAAGCACGAACATAATACATAGTGCCAGGCGTGAGGCCTTGCAGCCAGATGACCTTGCCTGAGGAATTGAGCCAGTCGGAGGTGTAATGGTCGTTGACAGTGGGGTTGGGTGAAGTGCTCCAGCAGAAGCCTTCTTCCACGACATTGCTGCCAGAGCGCTCCAGACGTCCGAAAATCCAGATGGAGCCACGGGCATGCCGTGGATGAGTGGTGACAGCAGGTGCTGAGCCGCTGGGATGACGCAAACGATAAGCGCGTTCGCCTGCTACCACAGCCTTGGCGGCACTGGCCACATTGGCAAGGTTGGCGCCGTTGACGGCAGTGGTCAGCGTAGTGATGAGGCTGTTGTAGTCGGCATCGCTGCCATAGGTGCTGACGAGATTGTTTGCGTAGTCCTTAACCGCATTGCCCACTGCCTTGATGTTGCTGGCTGTGTTTCCAACGTATGTGAGACTGAAATTGTCGCAGGCTACCCAGTTGCCCGATGCGCCGTCGGCCACGAAGCCTATGTCCGCAGTGCCGTCGGTGACTAAGAAATCAAGGGTGTAGGTGTTCCGAATGGTGACTGCCGTGCGCAATCCGTTGGCCACTATCCAGGCTCCCACTTGAGCAGCGCTCTCGTCGTTTTGCGAGATGTTCATTGCTGCTGCAGTAAGGCGATAGACGCCGTTCGTCAGTCCTGTCAGAGTCTGTATGGCCGAGGCTGTACCTACCAGTCCTGGCGCTGCAGTCCAGCGTTCAAGATAAGTGCTGCTGTCCTTAAGAGTGGACATGCCGTCGTTGGTCTGCAACTGCATTCTGGCCACTGTCCAGCCTGTAGTGCCGTTCTCGAAACTGGGGTTGGTGATTGTGATGGTCTGGGCTACAGCGTTGTAACTAATGAATAAGGTACACAGAAACAATAATAAACAATGACGTCGCACTATGGGTAAAAGTTTTATGAGTTAATGAGTTTTTTTAGTTCCTTAGTCTATGTGCTTTTGATAAACGCTTGGATTTGAGGGAGTAGGGCAGTGGCTGCTTCGCGGCCAAGTAGGTAGGTGGCGCGCATACGGCTGCGGCTGTGCGAGATGTGGCCTATGGGCAGTGTCTGCTTAGGGCATATAATTAATGTGTTGCCTGCAGCCGCCTGCTCAGCGATGTACTGCAGTTCAGCGTTGTACATCAGATGGCGGCGCTCCCAAGCTTCAACCAGAACAGGGTAGGGGCGTAGCAAGCGACGTATGAAACGCAGGTGACTTAGTGGCTGCTTCTGGTAGTTGGCAGGTTGGGTAAGGACTACAATATTGCGCTCGAAACCTTGTTGCTGAAAATAGTGCAGGGGTATGCTGTCGGCAATGCCGCCATCAAGGAGGCGCTGGCCGTTGATGTTGACTACGCGTGAAACGATGGGCATCGACGAGGATGCCAGTATCCAGTCGTAGATATCTTCAGTGAAATGGTCGAAGCTTCGGTATACGGCTTCGCCTGTATCAACATCAGTGCAGACGAGATGAAACTGCATGGGCGAGCGGTCGAAGGCTGCGGTATCGAAAACATCGAGCTCGCGAGGCAGGCGGTAATAGGCAAAACGTGCGCCGAAGATGCCGCCCGTGGTCAATAGCGACCATAGGCTGCAATAGCGTGGGTCGTGGGCATATCGCAGGTTGTAGCGCAGCACACGTCCCGGCTGATTGCTCTTGTAGTTGCAGCCGAAACAGGCTCCTGCCGACACGCCCACAACGCCGTCGAATTGCACACCGGCTTCCATGAGCACGTCCATGACGCCTGCTGTGAACAAACCACGCAAGGCGCCTCCTTCAAGAACTAAACCGGTCTTCATTTATCATTCGGAACGATTTCCTCTTCACTTTCTTGTGGCTCCTTCTTGTCCTTGAAACAAGCATTTACAATGCCTGCTACAGCTACACCAAGGAGCATGAAGGGCACGGCTACGAGAACGGCAGTAAGTGAACCTGCCAGATGTTTGGCATTAAGACGATTAGGAGACATAGGCATTTATTTAACCACAAACGGCATCACTTGCAGATCCTTGTCGAGCGACGAGGTGCCGCAGAGAATCTGGTAGCGGCCGGCACGTGGGCTGAGTTCATCGATGGCTTCGTCGTAGTACTCGAAGGCTTCGCTGTCGAGTGTGATGACGGCTTTCTGTGTTTCGCCCGGCTTGAGGCTGAGTTTCTTGAAACCTTTCAGCGCCTTGATGGGCGCTCCGGCATCGTCGAGGGCTTTCACATAGACCTGCACGGTCTCTGTGCCTTGGCATGAGCCGGTGTTGGTGACGGGAACGGTGACGGTGACCTTGCCGTTGATTTTCATCTGTTTGGCCGAGAGCTTGGCCTTGCCGAGCACGAAAGAGGTGTAGCTGAGGCCGTAGCCGAAGGCATACTGCGGCTGACCGGTGAAGTAGCGATAGGTGCGGTTCTTCATCGAATAGTCGAGGAAATCAGGCAGGTCGGCTGTGGAACGGTAGAAGGTGACGGGCAGTTTGCCGCCAGGGCTGTAGTTGCCGAAGAGCACGTCGGCCAGCGCCTTGGCGCCGCCCTGACCAGGATACCAGGCCTGAAGCAAAGCGTCGTACTGACCTTCGACGCTGCCGAAAGCGATAGCCGAACCAGAGCAGTTGACGAAAACGACTGGGCGGCCTGTTTCGTGCATGGCACGCACCAGCCGCTGCTGCACGCTGGGCAGTTCGATGTCCTGCTTGTCACCGCCCTCGCCTTCCATCTGGGGCGAGATTCCGCCTATGACGATGATGGCGTCAGCAGCCTTGACCTTAGTAGCCAGATCTGTAAAATCCACGAGTTTGCGCTCGCAGATGTCGCCACGAAGCATGGCGAAGTTGCCATCGCCGCGGCGATATTCGATGACGATGTCGTAGGTCTGACCTTGGGTGACGGGGAACGACTTATATTCCACACGACGGCGGAAACCGCCACGACGGCCGCCGCCCTGAGCCTCTTCAACCACGGCGCCATTGACTTTCAGCGTGTAGCCGTTGTCGGTGGAGATGGTGTATTTCATCTCGCCTGTGAAGGTGGCTGTGTACTTTCCACTGACGCGCACCGACAATGAGTCGTTGTTCACGCCTTCGGCAAAGCCCCAGGCTCCGAACGTAGAGAAGTTAAGCTCTTTGTAATAACCTGTCTTGGCTGGCTCGCCGCTGAGTGTCCTGTTGTTCCAGAATTCTACTAATACGCCCTGGCCGCCGTTGAAGTCCTGCAGGTGAGGCACCGTCTCGTAGTCGTCGTTGCGCTCGCATGCCTTGTCATAAATGATATTGACGCCAGGCAGGGCGGCACGGATACCTTCGAGCAGCGAGTGTTGATGCGCGCGGGTGGGTGTGCCGCCATAGTTGCCGTTGAGCAGCCCGACATCGTCGGCATTGGGGCCTACTACGGCCAGTGTGCGTATGTTCTTTGACAGCGGCAGCACGGGCTCTAATTGTCCGCTTTTCGCTTTTACCTTATTATTTTGAAGCAGCACCATGGATTCGCGTGCAGCCTGTGTGGCCAGTGCATCGTGCTCCTCGCTGCTGATGACGCTCTCGCCCATTGAGGCCCAAGGCAGGCGGTCGGCAGGGTCGAACATGCCCAGCTCGAAGCGCCCCATGAGCGTGCGACGCAGGTGCTGGTCGAGGTCGCTCTCCTTGATGAGGCCTTTCTCCAGACCCTGGGTGAGGCTCATGAACACCTTGCCGCACTCGAGGTCGGTGCCGTTCAACACGGCGTCCACGGATGCCGTGAGGCCGTCCTTGTGTGTCTCATGCTGTCCGCGATTGAAGAAGTTGTTGATGGCGTCGCAGTCGGTGACTACAAGTCCGTCGTAGCCCCATTTGTTGCGGAGGATGTCGATGAGGAGGCGGTCGCTGGTGCAGCAGGGCTTACCTTCGAAACGCTGGTAGGCGCACATCACTTCGCGCACGTTGGCTTTCTTCACCAGCGCCTTGAAAGCAGGCAGGTAGGTCTCCCACAGGTCGCGGTTCGAGGGCTCAACGTTCATCGAGTGACGCAGGGGCTCAGGTCCGCTGTGCACAGCATAGTGCTTGGCGCATGCATGTGTCTTCACGTATTTGGGATCGTTGCCTTGCATACCCAGCACGGTCTGCACGCCCAGCACGGCCATCAGGTAGGGATCTTCGCCGCAGGTTTCCTGTCCACGTCCCCAGCGGGGGTCGCGGAAGATATTGACGTTGGGGCACCAGAACGACAGCTCAGGATTGCCCGGGTAATAGACTTCGCCCATGCCAACGTGCTTGACGCTGTGGTCGGAGCGGTTCCAGTTGGCACGTGCCTCGTCGCTCACCTGCGAGAAGACATCGAACACCAGCTTCTCGCTGAAAGCGGCTGCCATGCCGATAGGCTGGGGATAGACGGTGTAGCCGCCCTGACGAACGCCGTGGCAGGCCTCGCTCCACCAGTTGTACGAGGGGATGCCGAGGCGCTCGATGGAGATGCTCTTGTTCATCATGAGGCCCACTTTTTCCTCCGGCGTCAGCATGCCGAGGAGGCTCTCGACACGCTCAGCGCGAGGCACACTGGGGTCTTGCCACTTATACTTTTCCTGCGCAGTAGCGCCCATGGTGGTAATGACGATGGCAACGGCCATCAGGAATTGTCTTTTCATAATCGTATCTTTTGATTTTTGTGCTTGTAAATCACTTGACAGCTATTTTCTTGCCATTGATGATGTAAATGCCGCGTGGCAACTTCGTGTCGGAGCTGCTGTTGGCTACTCGACGTCCGCTCAGGTCGTAGATTGTTTGAGGCTTGGTGGACGTGGCAATGTCCTCGACGCCTGTGTTGAGCGTGCATTTGAGCTCCACCTTGTCGATATTGCAGCTCGAGCCGGTTATGGTGATGCGGATGATCTGCGGCCCTGTCTCAAGCTGGCGAGAGAGGTTGCCCTTGACTACCTTGTAGGTGCCCCAGTCGTTGTTGCCTGTCTTGGGCACGGTTATGCGGGCTAATGTGGTGACCTGTTCGCCGTTGACAAGTCCGATGGTGAAGCCTGAGCCTGAGACGCCCGATGATACGGTGGCTTCGAAGGCATACTTGCCAGGCTCAGTGACGTTGACTGAGTATTCCAGCCATTCGTTGGTGTTAGTGTAGCCGATTACATAGCCGCCGTTGCCTTGGCCGATGTCCACTCCGCCGTTGTCGGAACGATAGTTGGTCTTGGCCTCGTCCTCGCTGTTGGAGTCATGGAAGGTAAAGCCCTCGCCGCCTTTGTCGAAGTTCTCGGCCTCGATGATGCCTGGAATGGTGATGGTACCCTTGAAGGGCGTGCGCTTGGGCTGCACCTTGAGCGTGTAGGTCGCTACAGGCGAGAGGCGGTCATCGGCATCGGTAGCTACGGCTTTGATGACGTAAGTGCCGGTAGCTGTGGGGCGATAGCGATAGTCGTAGGGTGCCGTGGAAGAGGTCTTGGCAAGAATGCCGTCGACGTAGTACTTGACGTTTTTGATGCCAAGGTCCTCTGGTGTGATGGCTACGGAGATGTTGGTGTAGGTGTTGACGGTAGCTGGTGCCGGATCGGCGCTGAGGGCTATGGCCATGTCATTGTTCACTTCAATGCGCTTGAACACGATGCGGTCTATGTCGAAGCCGCTGTGAACCACGGTGAAGCGTATGCGCTGCTCGCCTGCCTCCAGAGGAATGAGTGTGCGGCCGTGGATGGCTTTCAGGGTGTTCCAATTGCCTGTGTTGTGAATGGGAAGAACGTCGGAGATAGGTGTGAGCTTGCCGTCGCGGCTGAGGTCGAGGCGGAAGGTGCCGTCGTTGTTGTTGTCGCCGGCTGCAGCGTAGGCGTCGAACTCGTAGTAGCCTGCCTCTGCTACGTTGACTGTGTATTCGAGCCACTCGCCGGCATTGGTGTAGCCTATGGCGTAGCCGCCGTTCTTGCTCACTACATCCACGCCGCTACCGTCGTTGCGATAGGCTGAGGTGCCTTGGTTGTTGCTGTCGGAGTCGTGGTAGGCATCGCCTTCAGCTCCCATGTCGAAGTTCTCGCTCTGGATGGTGCCAGGCAGCGCGATGACGCCCTTGAAGGGTGAACGTGGGTTATACACTGTGATGCCCGACAGGCGTTCGTAGGTGCTGCCGTCGGTGGTGGTGACTACGGCTTTGAACTGTACCTTGCCTAAGGCCGATGGGGTGTATTCAGTCTCGTAGGGCGCCTCGGTGAAGGTCTTGATGATGGTATTGCCGGCGTAGAGGTCGATGCGCTCGATGGTCTTGGTACGCATGCGTGCACGTACATTAATACTGATGGGTTCATCTTTGGTGGCGTTGATGGTCGATGGCTTGACATAGACCGACGCTTCTTTCTTCATGCCCGGGAATGGGCTTTTGGCGGTCTTGGCCTTAGCGCTGGCCATGTAATCACGCAGCCACGTCATCGCCGGACGGTCAACGCCGTTGCGTATGATGCCTGAGGTGCCGTTGGTGACCCATGTGTGGCCGTAGATATATCCCCAGAAGGTGATGCCGGCACAATAATCGGCTTCCCACATGTAGGGTATCTGTTCCTTGTAGCGCTGCTCCTGCAGGGCATCGTCTTCGGTGCCGATATCGTACTCCGAACTGAACATGGGCATCTTCAGGGCGCTTTGGATCTCGTTCATTGCCGACTTGAAGTTTGTCACGTTCATGTCGGTGAGATCGTGTGACTGGCATCCGTAGGCGTCGATAGGTGCTCCGGCATTGCGCAGGATGCGAACGAGGTCAATGAATTCGGCGCGTTGCCACTGGAACGTGTTGAAGTCGTTGTAGATGAGGATGGCGTCGGGCCAGCGTTCGTAGGCCATCTCGAAAGCTTTGATAATCCAGTCGTAGCCTGTCTTGCCGTCGCCCCCGAGGGCGTCCTTGTAGGGCGCAGGGTTGTGACCTGGCACTGCCTCGTTGACCACGTCGATCAAGTCAATCGAGGGGTAACGGGCTTTTATGGCGTCCATCCATTCCTCGATGGCCTTGTACTGCTGAGCCGTGGAGAGGTTGTCGAGCCAGCCGGGGTACTGTTGGCCCCAGATCAGGCAGTGGAACTTGAATGGGAAATGGTGCTGTTTGGCGTAGTTGTAAGCCGCGTCGCAGCCGCTCCAGTTGAAACTGCCGCGCCGTGAACCTTCAATCGACGACCATTTGGACTCGTTCTCGGGTGTGATTTGGTTCCATAGTTGGTAGAATTTCTCAGCGCCGTAGTCCACCTGTCCGCTGGTGGTGATGTTGCCCAGGAATTTGTCCGGGTTCGTCGACAGCTGGGCTTGGCCTATTGAAGGCAACAGTGCCAATAGTACTGACAGGAAGATGCTCTGTAGTTTCATATCCGTTAGGTGTAAAAGTTTCGTTTTATTGTAGTGGTAATTTATTTAATTTAAGATACAGGATCTTGTTTATTGTAGTTGTATAGAATACGTTTTTATTGATGTTGTGCGCTGCAAAGATATCAATTTTTCTGTTTCCGTTCTAATCTTTTGCATTTTATTTCACTTTTCGTTTCAAGGGACCTCATTTTATTGCTTCTTTGCAAGGAGATTTTCATAACTCGGTGTCATTCTTTTACCGCAGCTATTTTGCAAATTAATATCATGGCACTCGTCCGGAAGCAGCGCTCACCTGCATAAGTTCTAATCACCATCAACTTGGGGTACATGTTAATTGAATCAGTATTGTAATTAACTCAAGTTTCGCATGTTATGGAAGTTAAATTAAGGTTTAGGTTTCTTGTTGGCCCGCACGTTCGTTCGTATTGCGCACTACGAGCGTTCGTGAGGTGCGCCGTGGCCTTTGGCGCGTGCCATTTTGAATTCATTGCAAAGGTACGGCATTCCGGCGAGGCGACCAAAAACGGGGTGCTGTGGCGTGTTAAAAAGTGTAAGGGGAGCCTGTGTCAAAAATCAACATATCCAGTACAATGTCAACTGTTCCGAAGTGATAGAGCGACAGGCATGCGGATTTCCGAATGTTAAAACAAAGACCGACAGAGGACGGGGAAAAATAACAATTAATATCAATAACAATTTGTTTTTCACATGGTGTGTTTAGGGTAAGAAGTAAGCCATTATTATATATATATATAATAATGAATTTTATGTTTGCTGTTTTCCGGCAGTGGGGTATGGGGGGCGGAATTTATTTGTTATTTGTTAGTTTTTGTTAGAGTGTCTTTCCCTCAGAAAGGTCTGACGGCTGATTAGAGAGATTTTTTCTTTCAGCACTGGACGCTTTCTTGGAGAGTCAAATGAAAAAAAACATTAGGTGTCTTACTTAATATTTGAGAATTTTTTAGAACTTTTGAGAAATTTGTTTTGCAGTTTTGAGAATTTTGCTCATCTTTGTGTCGTAAAATCAAGTAGTTATGTTCAAAAGAGCGAAATGCGGTCTATGATGAACGCTATGCCCGATGAGGAGAACCGTAACTCATACGGCGACGGAGTGGCACTGCTCATTGGCCTTACAGGCCGCTCAATACTGGTTGCTCATACATCCGAAACTTAAAAATCTCATTCTTCACTCTTCGTTCTTCACTTCAAAAGTAACTCTGCTTCTTTACTTTTCACTCTTAAAAAACAAACAAAAGAAAATGAACATCAGACACATTTTAGGCATAGCACTGCTTGCCGTCAGCTCAGTTATCTGTGCACAGAGTACAAGTCCTAGTACAAGGTGGCATTGGGAAAAGGGAACTATCGTTGTGGACACACCACCCCGTCCTGCGGGGCAAGCGTCAGCCCTTCGGCTTACCGCGCCTAAACTGGAGACCGTCAGAATAGGATTTGCAGGCCTTGGAAGCCGTGGCCCTTGGGCCGTGAAGCGCTATTGCCACATCCCCGGCGTGCAGATTGTCGCTCTTTGTGATTATGAGGAAGAGCGTGCAAGGGATGCCCAAAAGTACTTGAGAGAGGCTGGTCTGCCTCCTGCTGACATCTATAGTGGAGAAACGGGATACGTTGACATGTGCAAGCGAAAGGATATCGACTTGATATATGTGGCTACAGACTGGGACCATCATTTCCCCGTGGCCAAGTGCGCTTTGGAGAACGGCAAGCATACTGCCATCGAGGTGCCTAGCGCCATGAACCTCGAGCAATGTTGGGAGCTTATTGACCTAAGCGAAAAGAACCGCTTGCATTGCATGATGCTGGAAAACTGTTGCTACGACTACTACGAGATGTGCGCCCTGAACATGGCTCAGCAGGGACTCTTTGGCGAGATAATTCGTGCCGAGGGTGCTTACATCCATACGCTGAACGAGGCAAATATCTGGACGGGATACTGGCATAATCCTGACGGCTCAGACCCCGAGAACCTGCATTGGCGACTGAAATACAACAAGGAGAATAGAGGCGATGTCTATGCCACTCACGGACTTGGCCCTATTGCTCAGGCTCTGAACATCCATCGAGGCGACCGCATCAAGACGCTTATCGCTATGGATACCAATCCCTTCTGCGGACGCGAAGGCTACAAGGAAGTGACCGGCAAGGAGTGCGACTCTTTCCGCAACGGCGACCACACCACAACGCTCATGCGCACCGAAAAGGGCAAGGTTTTGGAGATTCAGCACAACGTGATGAGTCCGCAGCCATACAACCGCATGTACAAACTGACGGGCATGACGGGCTTCTGCACCAAGTATCCCGATCCGAAGATATATATCAGTAAGAAGAGTGCAAGCAGCATGGGGCTTGCCGACATGGCAGGCAAGATATCTGGACACAACTTCCTGCCAAAGGAAGAGTATGATGCCTTGATGAAACAATACTACCATCCCATTCTGAAGAAGTTCGGCGACTTGGGTCGCGAGTTCGGACATGGCGGCATGGACTATACGATGGATGCCCGTCTGGTTTATTGTCTGCAGAACGGCTTGCCTCTCGACATTGATGTCTATGACTTGGCAGAATGGTGTGCCTTGGCAGAGCTTGGTGCCTTGAGCATGGACAACGGCTGTGCTGCTGTGTCTTTCCCTGATTTCACCCGTGGAGGATGGAACGAACAGCAAGGTTTCCGCCATGCTTATGCCTCTCCAGAAGAGGAGGCTGCCGCAGAGAAGGCTGCTCGCGAAAGTACTGCAAGACAGAAGGATATGGCGGCGAAGAAGAAACTTTGGGAAAAGTACGACAAGGCTCAGTCCCCGAAGCCTCGCAAGTAGTAATGAGCGGCCTGAAAGGCCAATGAGCAGTCAGCCCAGGCTGACTGCTTGATGGCTCGTTGGGGCGCTGCATAGCTGCGTATTCATACTTCCGAAACTTGAATTGAGGCTATATAAACGAGAAATAATCGGTATTTGAGCGATTGACTATCGATATTTCCTGATATTTCATCGTTCGTGTTGAAATAATGGCTATTTTTGTGCCGTGAAAGCGACAGCTCTGCCGACGTGTGAAACAAGATAAACGGACATTAAACCAGTAAAAAAGAAGATCATTATGTATAAGCAAAGTTCACTGCAAGGCCGGCATTGTAAGCCATTGATGTTGGCCTTATTATTGACTACGGCGGCACTGATTGCAGGCTGTGCCAGTTCTGAAGAGCGTGCAAGGTACAAGGCCATGACGCAGCAGGCGGTTATGGAAGGCCTGGCGCAACGGCATTTATGCATAAGTATCACATCGATGAGTTCGGCTCGCTATGGCACAAGGATGGTGTCGGGCGGGTTCAGCCTTGAGATAAAGGGCGACACAATAAACAGCTATCTGCCATACATAGGGCAGGTGTACCAGAGCATGGTGTATCCCACGCCGCAAGGCTTGAATTTCGAAGCCCCGATCCTCGCATTCAACCAGAGCCGTCAGAAGTCGGACCTCACCCGTATAGTGCTCGACACGAAGACGCAGGAGGATAATTACCGTTATGTAATAGATGTCTACGACTCGGGCAAGGCTTACATCCGTGTGCGAGGCCAGTTGCGCGATGCTATCAGCTTCGAGGGTGATGTCGACGTATCATTGCCCAAACATTAGCCACTCATTAAGCAATTATTGCATAGCCAGAGGCTATAAGAAGAGTTTAATTGTATATAGTTTCCACAAAAAAACACCCGCCGGAGAAGCCTCCGGCGGGTGCTTTGGATTATGTGTAGCTATCTTTTCAGATGCTTCCGGTGTTGACGATGGGCTGGGCGTTGTCTTCGCCGCAGAGCACAACGAGGAGGTTCGAGACCATCTGAGCCTTCTTGTCGTCGTCGAGGCGTACGATGTCCTGTTCCTTCAACTGGTCGAGGGCCATCTTCACCATTGACACTGCACCTTCCACAATCTTCTCGCGAGCTGCTATGATGGCTGTGGCCTGCTGGCGACGCAACATCACGGCGGCAATCTCAGGAGCATAGGCGAGGTAGTTGATGCGTGCTTCCACAACTTCGATACCAGCCATAGCCAGACGTTCGGTGAGCTTGGCTTCGAGCTGGTCGTTGATTTCCTCGCCGCCGCTGCGCAGGGTGATGTCCTCGGAGCGCGACTCTGTGTCGTCGTAGGCATACTGACCTGCCACCTGACGCAGGGCAGCATCGCTCTGTACGCGAACGAAACGCTCGAAGGCAGCCATCATCGACTTGACATCGGTGCCTACTTGGGCGTTGGTCGCAGCCATGGTCTGCGAGTCTATCTCGAACATAGCCTTATAAGTATCTTTCAGGCGCCATACAAGCACGAGACCTATCATCACGGGGTTGCCTTCCTTGTCGTTGACCTTGATGGGTTCAGCGTCGAGGTTGCGAGCACGCAGCGATAGTTTCTTAGTGGTGGTGAAGGGGTTGATCCAAAAGTAGCCAGTGCGAGTGAAGGTGCCGACATATTTGCCGAAGAACATCACGACGCGTGCCTCGCCAGGCTCGAGCATCATGAAACCAGCCCAGAGGAACAGCGACACAAGCAGCACCACGCCGCATCCTACTCCCCACTGCCACGACTCGTTCTCGATAGCGAATACGAACATCACGATGGCTGCAATGGTCAGAGCCAGATTCAGGAACAACATGAAGAAACCGCTCAATGTGGTTCCTTTGTAAGCAAATTCTTTCGTTTCCATAATTGAAATGTTTTTAAGGGGTTTCTTTACTCCTTTATGGAAGTAGCGAGGATTAGTGACCCTGAGGGGTGAGGCTTTTTTATTGTTTCAGCCAGCGCGCGAGCCAATCGAAATAGGTGCGTTGCCAGAGGATGCCGTTCTGGGGCTTGAGCACCCAGTGGTTCTCGTCGGGGTAGAGGAGCAGTTCGGCCTCGATGCCCTTCATGCGAGCAGCATTGAAGGCGCTCATGCCCTGTGTGGCATTGATGCGATAGTCCTTCTCTCCGTGGATGCAGAGGATGGGTGTGTCCCACTGGTCAACGAAACGATGGGGTGAGTTGTCGTAAGTCTTCTTGGCGTTGGCTGTCATGTCCTTGTTCCAGAAAGCGTCGTCGTACTCCCAGTTGCTGAACCAGTTCTCCTCGGTCTCGGTGTACATGGCTTCGAGGTTGAAGGCTCCGTCGTGGGAGATGAAGCACTTGAAACGCTTGTCGTGGTGGCCGGCGAGGTAGTAAACGCTGAAGCCGCCGAAGGAGGCACCGACGCAGCCGAGGCGGTCGCGGTCGACGTATGGCAGGTTGTCGCAGGCTTCGTCGATGGCAGAGAGGTAATCGTGCATGCACTGGCCTGTCCAGTCGCCTGATATTTCCTCAAGCCACTCCTGTCCGAAGCCGGGCAGGCCGCGGCGGTTAGGAGCTATGATGACATAGCCCTGCGAAGCCATGATGTAGAAGTTCCAGCGGTAGCTCCAGAACTGCGATACGGGCGACTGCGGGCCACCTTCGCAGAAGAGCAGGGTGGGGTACTTCTTCGAGGGGTCGAAGTGAGGGGGCTTGATAACCCAGTAGAGGAGCTGCTGCCCGTCGGTGGTGGGGCACCAGCGGGGCTCGGAGCTGCCAGGTGCAAGCTGCGAGAGGATGTGGTCGTTCTCGTGGGTGAGCTGGACTTCCTCGGCGACGGAATCGCCGAGAACACTAACGAGATAGAGGTCGGCGGGGTGGAAGAAGTCGTGGCGCTCCATGAGGAGGCGGGTGGGGGAACCCTCGGCTGACGCCGAGGGCACGGTGGCAAGTGCACCCCAGTCGGCTTGGTCGTTGGTGAGCTGCTTCACTTCACCCTTGAGGTTGGTACGATAGAGGTTGACGGTGGCGTGCCATACACCTATAAAATATAAGGTGTTGCTGTCGTCGCCCCAGACGAAGTCGTCGACGTTGGAGTCGAATTCCTCTGTTACATAGACTTTGGCTTCTGCCGAAGGCTCCTTGTCCAACTGCTGGAGGTCATAGACGCAGAGCCGCTGGCGGTCGGCCTCGTAACCGTCGCGCTCCATCGAGAGCCAGGCAACGTAGCGGCCGTCGGGCGAGAACTTGGGGTTCTGGTCGTAGCCTACTTGCAGATCAGAGCCGTAGTCTTTCTTGTTGATGGCTTGGTTCTTGAGCGTCTTGGTCGGATTGAGCAGGTTGTCGGTGTGGTAGGCCAAGCCCTCGTCGGGCACGACGTCAAACTCGCATCCGTTCTTGCAGAGGTTTCGGGTCTTGTCCATATCGCTGCTTTCCACGTCATAGAGGAAGATGTCGGAGTCTGTACTGATGCTGTAGTCGAGACCCGTCTTGCAGCGGCAGGTGAAGGCGATGTGCTTGGAATCAGGACTCCATGCCAACTGCTCGATGCCGCCGAAAGGCTCCATGGGGCATTCGTAAGGGAATCCTTCAAGAATATCGAATTCTTTGCCGCTCTTGATGTCTAAGACGAAGGGGTGCGGAATGCTCTCGACGTAATGGTCCCAGTGGCGGTACATGAGGTCGGTGATGACGCGGCCTTGCGAGAGTGGCAGGTCGGCAGGACGCTCCTTGATGATATCGTGGAAGGGAACGGCCTTGATGATGATGACTTTCTGCTGGTCAGGCGAGAAGAGGAAACCCTCGACGGCGCCACCGGTCTTGGTGAGCTGCTTGCGCGACTTACCCTTGGCATTCATCGTCCATATCTCGCCCTTGGAGGCGAAGGCCAACTTGTTGTTGTCGAGCCATACGGGGTCGCTGCCGGGGCCGAGGAATACCTCTTCGTTGGCAGTTGCGACAGAGTCGCTACATACTGGACGGATGTAGAGGATGGTGTTGCTGCGGTTCTCGGCAACGCTGTAATAGGTGACTTGGTAGGCAACGCGCTGGCCGTCGGGTGAGACGGCATAGGAGCCTATGCGTCCCATGGCCCAAAGGGCTTCGGGGGTGAGGGTGTCGCTGGCAAGCTGTATGTCGCTGCGCGTGATGATGACCTTAGTGTCTTGTTTGCAGGCGCTCATAGTGGCGATGACCAAAAGGATAAGGGCTAATCGTTTCATCGTATTATCGTTTTTGTTGTTGTCTTTGTTGCTCCTCGGCCATCTTCTGCAAGGCTTCGAGGCGTGCGGCCATGCCTGACGCTTTCTTGGGATTGTTGGCGTTCTTGGCTTTGTAGGCTTCCATCTGATCAAGGAGCTTCTTGTCGTCGGTGGTCTTGCGGAGGAACCACATGATGAGGATGGAGGTGAAGCCGGAGAGGAAGTAGTAGTAGTTGAGGCCTGAGCTGTAGGTGTTGAACATGAAGAAGAACATGATGGGCATGAGGTACATCATCCAGCGCATCATCTTCATCGACTGTTCTTGCTCTGGCGACATGACGGCGTTCTGCTGCTGTTTCATCGAGATCCATGTGTTGGCAATCTGCATGACACAGAAGAGCACACAGAAGATGCTGAGGTGGTCGCCGATGAGCCAGACATCCTTGCCCCAGCGGATGACGTCGTCGTAAGCTGAGAGGTCGTCGGCCCACAGGAAGCTCTGTCCGCGCAGCTCGATGGCGTTAGGTACGAAGTTGAAGAGGGCAATCCAGATAGGCATCTGTATGAGCATCGGCAAGCAGCCGCCCATAGGCGAGACGCCGTACTGGGAGTAGAGCTGCATCATCTCCTGCTGCTTCTTCATGGCGTCCTCCTGCTTGGGATATTTGGCGTTGAGGGCATCTATTTTGGGCTTGAGCACACGCATACGTGCGCTGGCCAGATAGCTCTTCTTGGTGGCAGGATATACGAGCGCCTTGACGATGAGTGTCAGGAGCAAGAGAACGAGTCCCATGTGGAGGCCGAAGCCCTTGAGCCAGTCGAAGACATAGATGATGAACCAACGGTTGATCCAACGCACGATAGGCCAACCGAGATAGACGAGGTCCTCGAGTTCGAGGTCCTTGCTGGTGTTGAGGCTCAGTTTGTTGTGGGCTTTCAGGGTGTGGAAATCGTTGGGACCGAAGTACATCTGAAGCTGCGTGGGTTGAGCGCCTGTGGGGTCAAAAGCGGTCTGCATCGTAGCCTCATAGTTCTTCAGGTAGCCCTGACCTTTCTTATAAACCTGCGATTTGAGGTGGGCATTGGTGATCTGCTGCTGGCTGATGAGCACGGCCGAGAAGAACTGGTTTTTGAAGGCTACCCAGTCGAGGGCTTCTTCGATGTCCTTCTCCTTGTCGGAGGTCTCGCTGAGGTTGTCTGTCGAGCCGTCGGCCTCATGGTAGCGGATGCAGGCATACCGCTGCTCGAAGTCAAAGCCTTTCTCTAACTGGCGGGCACGGTCGTTCCATGAGATGTCGAGAGTGCGCATCGAGGGCGCGAAGAGGTTCGAGATGCCGTTGGCACGGATAATCATGTCGACCATGTAGGCATCGGGACGCAGGGTGTAATCGATGTCGAGAGAGCCTGTTGCGAGGGGGAGGCGGAGGGTGAGGGATTGACCCGAAGCAGATGCTTCGGGCGCTGTGGCAGAGAGCTCTGCAGGCGCTGTGGCTGAGGGCTCAACGGGAGCTGTAGCAGAGGACTCTGCAGGCGCTGTGGCAGAGGGTTCCACAGCCTGGAAATAGAGGTTTGAGGTGATGATGTTCTCCTGCTTGGTGGCAAGGGAGAGCACCATGCGGGTGTCCTTGGCACTGACGAGGTGGATGTTTTCCTTCTGCTGGTCTTTATAGTTCTTGAGTTCTACGTCCTCGATCATGCCGCCGTGGGTGTTGATAGTAACCTTCACGAGGTCGTTCTCGAGGGTAAGGAGTTGTCCTGTGCCTTGCGATGCTGCGAAGAGGGCTGAGGTGGAGTCGAGGTTGAGGGAGTCGCCCTCAGTAGAAGCCTCAAAGGGTGTTAGTGGCGCTTCAGCTGCTTTTTCAGCCTCGGCGCGTTGAACAGCGGCGATGGAATCACGCTCGCGTTGTGCTTTCAATTGTTCCTCGCTGGGTCGGCTGTACCATGAGAAGAGGATGAGCACGAGGGCCATGAGGATAAATCCTGTTACTGTGTTTTTGTCCATATAATTATTTTAACGATTTGACAATCTGAGAATTTGCCTTTGTTTTGAAGGTGCGAGTTAATCCTTTATGCAAGAATCGTGATTAAGTAACCTTTAAAGAAAGGCGGACTTATATATTATTATTGATTTCCCTGTTTATTTCCTCGATGTAGTTGAGCAGCTCGTCGCGGCCCTGACGCGTCTCAGAGGAGGTGATGAAATGGGGCGGGAGAGGTTCCCAATCCTCGGCGAGACGAGTAAGGTAGGCGTTGATGTTGTTTGCGAGGGCTTGCTTCGAGAGCTTGTCGGCCTTGGTGAAAACTATGCTGAATGGCACGCCGCTCTCGCCAAGCCACTGCATGAATTCTAGGTCCACTTGCTGTGGCGCATGGCGACTGTCGATGAGCACGAAGAGGTTTGTAAGCTGCTCGCGCTGAAGCACATAGCCGGCAATCATGTTCTCGAGCTTTTGGCGCTCCGTCTTGCTGCGCTTAGCAAAACCATAGCCTGGCAAGTCTACAAGATACCAAAGGCCGCTGTTTGCTGATTGCCGTGTGGCAACAGACTGAGCAGAGGGTTTGGAATGAATCTCGAAATGGTTGATAAGCAGCGTCTTACCTGGCGTGGCAGAGGTCTTGGCCAGACGCTTGTTGCCTGTGAGCATATTGATGAGGCTTGATTTGCCTACGTTGGAGCGCCCTATGAAGGCATACTCCGGACTGTGGTGCTCAGGACATTGGTCGAGAAGTGCGCTGCTCTTGAGATATGTGGCAGATTTTATTTCCATTATGATTTAGAAATCGTAGTTGAAACCAAGCGAGAGATATTCCTGGAACATCCAGTGCGTTTGGCGAGCGCTGTCGTCGGTGAGGTTGCCGTCGGCGTCCTTCTTGAGGTTGTAGTATCTGTTATCCTCGTAGCGTGGATATAGGAAGAGCTTGGCGCTGAGGTATTTGTTGATGGAGAAGTTGATGGTGTGCTCGTTCTCGATAAGGGTCGACTTGAAGTTGGAGAACCAGTACAGGCGCGACTGCCACGAGATGTTCTTTGCTATCTTATAGTTGAAGGTGAACTGGATATTCGGTCCCCAATCGTGCTTTGAGTTGTGGCCTTTGTGAATGCCGTAGCGTGTGACGCGGCTGTCAACGTGAACGTAGGTGATGACATACGAGAGCGGTGCCAGCTTGAGGGTTCCAGTGAAGCGTTTCTTGTTGATATTGTAGTCCATACCGATTGATGAACGAACGTAGAGAGGCGAGAGGAAGTCGGAGATGACATTCTTCGACGAACCCTGATAGCCACGGTAAGGCTGCGACTGCAGCTGCAGCTGTGCAGCGTAGTTCCAGTTGCCGATGGCCTTGATACCAAGGTTCGACGTGAAGCGCAGCAGGTTGTCGGTGGGGCGGAACTTGGGGATGTTGTTCTCGGCTGTCTGGAATCCCAGTCGTGCTTCAAAGCGGTTGCTTAGCTGAACCTTACGCTGGTTGTTGTAGTTGGCATCGAGCGTAATCATGCTGAGCAGAGTGTAACTGTTTAAACCGCCTTTGTACCAGTTTTTAGACACGTAGCTTTGGGTGAACTGCAATCCTCCGTTGCCCTTGAATGTCCAGAAGTTGGGGCGCTTCACCTCGGGCTCCACCTCTTCCACTTTCACGTCGGGTTCTTCGTTGACGACTTTCTCAGCCAGTTTCACTTCTTCTACGATGGCTTTCGAGATGTCGTCGCGCAGTCCGCCAGACTCGGTGAGCTGCTGCTGCGTGGCTGTAAAGAGCTGAGGATAAGAGGTGTAGGCGCGTGCAAGTTCATTATTAGATGCTTCCACAAGCAGCAGTTGCGTGTCGACCTTGGAACCAAGCGAGGGCAAAGTGGAACTTGATGCAAGTGTTTGCTGCTGAGCCATTTGCTGCGAAAGCACTGCGTTGTAAAGCGTTCCTTGCCCAATGAGAGGGAAGATGTATGGCGAGAAGACTACACGATGGGGTGGTGGCGCCACGCGTGTATCCACAATCGCAGCAAGGGAATCAAGGTAGTTCTGTACTATGGTGCTGTTCACGGAAGACGTCGGCAGGTCGTCAGCGTCTATGGATTTTGCTGCAAGATGCGTTGCACCCGCTGCAAGTGCGATTAGGAGTAATGTTTTTTTCATAATATTAATAGATATTTGGGGCAAAAATAATGAAAATGCGTCTATAATCGTGTGTTTTCGGGCGAAAAAAGAGCGCAAACAGAATCTTTTGTCTATTTTTGTAGGCATAATTATGCTTTTTAATCAGAAACTTCATAAAGAATCAAGAACATAATGAGCAAAGCAATGACTTTAGTTGCCGATAGCGGTTCCACCAAAACGGCCTGGCTGTTGAGACGCCAGGGGCACGATGATATCAGCGTTGAGAGCGTGGGCATCAATCCCGTGCGCGATGCTGCAGATGACATCGAAAAGGTGGTGGCTGGCGTGGCTGCTACGATAGAGACTTATTTGGCTGTTGAACCTGATTTCCAAGCACATAGACAGTGGCAGAGGCATCTCTCGGTGTTCTTCTACGGAGCCGGTTGTATAGAGCCTTTCAAGGACTCTGTGGTAGAGGCTTTGAAGAAGTGCTTTGCAGGTAGCAAGGTGGCTGTTGAGAGCGATCTGCTGGGAGCTGCACGTGCGCTGTGCGGACATGCCGAGGGTATTGCATGTATCTTGGGAACGGGCTCAAATTCATGCCTTTACGATGGTGAAGAGATTGTCGCTAATGTGTCGCCATTGGGCTGGATTCTGGGCGATGAGGGCAGCGGTGCCGTGCTGGGCCGCAGGCTCGTAGGTGATATTTTGAAATGTCAGATGGGCGATGAGATGAAGGCTGCATTCTTTGAACGCTTCCAACTGACTCAATCTGAAATCATTGATCGCGTGTATCGTAGGCCTATGGCTAATCGCTTCCTGGCCTCGTTGGTGCCTTTTTTAGTGGAAAATCGCGCAGAAACATGCATTCACGAGCTCATTATCGACAGCTTTAGTTCATTTTTCAATAGAAATGTGAGAATTTATTCTCGCGAGGACTTGCCAGTGAATTTCGTGGGAGGTATTGCAGCCCAATTTGAAAGTGAATTACGTGAAGCCGCTGAAAATGAAGGCTTTGTCGTTGGCGAGATTGAACGCTCGCCAATCGCTATGATGGTTTCTTTCCATTGTCCTTGAGAGCGTGCAAACAAAGAAAAAAGCGAAAATATGTTGTAAAACATATAGAATTGCGCTACAACTTATTGCATTCATGCTTAACTTTGTTGCCGTTATCCTGAAATAAACAATCTTTTTACCTTAAACGGACTAATACCTAAAGACTGAAGCAACAGGGTCGCTGTGAAGCGGCCCTTTTGTTGTTCTCATGAACCCCACGGAGGAATCGCAAGGCAAAGGAATGTGTGGTGCAGCCTCTTTGTGATAGTCTGCTTGGGCGTTGACGCTTCGGATTTCATTGACACAGATATATAAACGTACTTGATTTTGGGTATATTTGTGTCGTTTTCTTGGCTTTTTCATAGAAAAAGTGTACCTTTGTGGCGATTTTTTTAATGCAAGGACGCTCATATCATAATTCATTTGCATCATGAAACAGGGTTTTGACAACGAAAAATACCTCCGAATCCAGTCGGAGCACATCAAAGAACGCATCGCTCAGTTCGGCGATAAATTGTATATGGAGTTCGGAGGCAAGCTGTACGACGACTTCCATGCATCGCGTGTACTGCCTGGTTTTCAGCCTGATAGCAAGCTGAAGATGCTGATGCAGCTGAAGGACGATGTTGAGATTCTCATCGTGATCTCAGCCGAGGATATCGAGCGCAACAAGATTCGTGGTGACCTGGGAATCACCTACAATGAGGATGTGCTGCGTCTGCGCGATGTGTTTACGCAGCGTGGGTTGCTGGTTTCCTCTGTGGTCATCACGCATTTCAATGGTCAGGCCTCGGCTGTGGCTTTCCGCGAGCAGCTGGAACGTCTCGGGCGCGTGCGCGTGTACTACCATTATTTAATTGAAGGCTACCCCACGAATGTCGAGCTCATCGACTCGGAGGATGGCTTCGGCAAGAATGACTTCGTGGAGACTACACGTCCGCTGGTCGTGGTGACGGCTCCCGGGCCTGGCAGTGGCAAGATGGCTGTGTGTCTGAGCCAGTTGTGGGGTGAGAACCGCCGCGGCGTGAAAGCCGGTTATGCCAAGTTTGAGACCTTCCCCATCTGGTCAATACCCCTGAAACACCCTGTCAACGTGGCTTACGAGGCCGCTACTGCTGACCTCGACGATGTGAACATGATTGACCATTTCCACCTTGAGGCTTATGGCAAGACAACGGTCAATTATAATCGCGACATCGAGATTTTCCCTGTTCTGAACGCCATTTTCGAGGGTATTTACGGCGAAAGTCCATACAAATCTCCTACGGACATGGGTGTGAACATGGCAGGATTCTGCATATCGGATGATGAGGTGTGCTGCGAGGCCTCGAAACAGGAGATTATTCGCCGCTACTATGCAGCCTTGGGCGAGATGCTCGATGGCAAGAAGGGCAACGAGGAAGTGAACAAGATAGCCTTGTTAATGAAGCAGTTGAAGCTTACAACAGCTAATCGCCGCACCACTGTAGCCGCCTACGAACGGCGCCTGCAGAGCGGTACCCCATCGGCTGCTATCGAGCTTGAAGACGGCACCATAATCACGGCCGACACGAGCGATCTATTGGGCCCGTGTGCTGCTCTATTGCTCAATGCAACCAAGTATTTGGCAGGTATCGACCATGCGTTGAAACTGATTCCGCAGGACATGATTGTGCCCATTCAGCGCATGAAGACATCGATGTTGCATGGCAATAACCCTCGCTTGCACACAGATGAGGTGCTCATTGCCCTCGCTGTACTCAGTCAGCACGATGAGAATTGCCGTCGGGCACTCGATACGTTACCTCAGCTGGACGGCTGCCAGGTGCACGCCACAGTGATGCTTGGCGAGGTTGACCGCAAGATTTTCAAGAAGTTAGGTTGCGGATTGACGTGTGACCCTGTGAGGAAGGTGTAGACAAAATGTTGCAATGTTGCAATGTTGCAATGTTGCAATAAGGCCTTTTCAATGTGCAGAAAATAGGGAGAGTGGAATTTTAATTATATATATTAATATTATAATATTAATATATTATAATTAACCATATTTTTAGAGCCCTTTCGCAGGTCGAAGGTGCTTAATGCAACATTGCAACATTGCAACATTGCAACAAAACTGCAACCGGCACCTGCACCGATAATAATATGTTTACATATTTTAACGCACCACAGCACCCCGTATTTGGTCCCCTCGCCTAATTGCCGTACCTTTGCACTGTCAATCGATAGGTCTCGCGCGAGTTATCGCAGTGCGCAATGCGACAAGTTGCAGGAGGCTTTACGAAGAAACGAACAAGCCCACACGAGTGGTCGTGCAGGCTTGAACGAATGACAGTGTTCTTTGAAATGTTAGTTGTTAGAACGTATTTGTGCAGGCTGTTCAGAAGGTCTTGCCGAGAATGAAGTTCACCAGGGCAGTGACGTCGGCAATGGTGATTGTGCCGTCCTCGTTCACATCGGCAGCCTCATGGTTGTATAAATGCGGCTCCTCGTCGTCCTTGCCGAGGATGATATTTACCAAGGCTGTAACATCAGCAATGGTAACGGCATCGTCGAAGTTGATATCGCCAAGAATGAAAGTGATTGGGATGCGTTTGTAGAGTTGGATGGGTTGCATATTTGACGTAGAAGTATAAGAGCGAAGTCCGCCAGCAGAGTTGTATTTCAGCGTAAAGTCCCCATAGGAAAGGCTCACGTTTTCACCGCTTAGCGAAATGGAATAGGTGGTTGCGCTTGTACCTTCTGAGAATTTCTTCTCACCTGTCCAGTTCATATAATTCCCGCTTGGCAAAAGAATCTTGTATCCGCTTCCATTCGGACTGATGGTCACTACATAACTATTCGTTGTGGCATTGGATTCAATGGTGCCATTGCTGATGTTGACGCCACTGCAAAGTCCCCAATTGTTGTTGATTGAACCGTTGAACGCCACCTTACCTCCTTCATAGACAATCAGGTACTCTCCGCTCCAATCCGTAGGTGTGCTGGTCACTTTGACGAAGTCGCCCTTGCTGCTTGTGTCCCTAATGAAGGTGGCAGTGACAGTAACATCGCTGGCAGGCATCTCGAATGTGTTATCGAAGACCTGGACTGTCTCACCAGCAGCGTTAGTCACAGTCCAATGGTGGAACAGATAGCCTTCGTCGGGTGTGGCCGTGAGTTCGATGTCGGTATCTGCGGAAGCCGTGGTGGCGCTGGCGCTGATGGTGCCGTGAGCGGGTTGCACGAGGGTGATGTCGAACAGTTCGTTCCACAACGGGTAGAGTGTGATGTCTTCGAGCAGCGTCACCGTGGCGCAGTCGGCATAGAAAGTGCCATTATTGTCCTGCCAGCCATCAAATTCATAACCCTCGAGGGTGAAGGTATTTGGTATGAGCGCAGTAGGCACAAATTCTTCTACCTCCTGAGTGTACGTCTGACCATCGTTGTTCTGGAAGGTGATGGTGTGCATAACAGCTGGAGCTGGAGGCGCAGAGCGTTTGTAGAGTTGGATGGGCTGCATATTTGACGTAGAAGTATAAGAACGAAGTCCGCCAGCAGAGTTGTATTTTAGGACATAGCCGCCATTAGAGATGTTCACGTTGCCGCCACTAAACGAAATCGAATAGGTGGTTGCGCTTGTACCTTCTGAGAATTTCTTCTCACCTGTCCAGTTCATATATTTCCCGCTTGGCAATAGGAACTTGTATCCGCTTCCATTCGGGCTGATGGTCACGACATAACTATTTGTTGTGGCATTGGCTTCAATGGTGTAACTGCTAATTGTTACGCCGCTGCATCTGCCCCAATCGTTGGCGACCGTGCCGTTAAAAGCTACGTTGTTGCTTTCGCAAACAATCAGGTACTCACCGCTCCAGTCCGTGGGCTCGCTGGTCACCTTGACGAAGTCGCCAGTGCCGCCTGCACTACCTTCCTCTACGAATGTAGCGCTGACGGTGACGTTGAAGGAGGGCATCACGAACTTGTTGTTGTCGACAGCCACCGTAGTGTTTATATCGCTTGTCTTGTAGACGTGAATAGCATGGAGCACATAACCCTCGGCAGGCGTGGGTGTGAGCGTTATCTCAGTGCCCGAGAGAGCCGATGTGGCGCTGGCGCTGATGGTGCCGTTAGTCGTGTTGGAGAGTGTAATTGCATATTGAGTGTTGTCACGCTCGAACGTGGCGCTAACTGTGACGGGATAGCCTGGCATCGTGAAGGTGCCGTTGCTTGAGACCGTGACCTGCGTGGATGTGTCGCCCGTCTTCCAAGCGCTGTAACCCATAACTTTGTAGCCGGCATTAGGCGTGGCTGTGATGGCCACCGTAGTGCCCTCGATGGCAGAATAGGGAGCAGACACGGTTCCGCCGCTCAGATTCGTGGCGCTGGTAATGTTGTACGATGTGCCCGCTTGCCAGTTTTCATCCCAAATCATCTCGGCATACTCAGGGTGGTCGATGAATGGATTGCGATTGTGCTGGTAGCTGGCATAGATGACATTGTTGCGGTCAATCTCCTTCTGGCTCACAGGGTCTTGCTTGTGCCAATCAAGCAGCATCGTCATCGCCCAGGACTTTATCTCGCATTTGTTTGTCATCTCGCTTGAAGTCCACCCGCTGTCTTCGTTATAGTATCGGGTACTCATGTAGAAGAAACTACGCGCAATGTCGCCCTTATACTCGTCAATGGGTTCGAAAGCTGTACCTGAGTAACCTGAAGTAATGCTGGTGCCAAGCTTGGAACCATTGCTGGACGTGTAGGTTGGGTTTTTCACTATGGCATATGGAAAGTTCGAGCGTATGCCGTTCACTTTACCATCGGTGGGATAGACGTGGAAGAGGTCGCATCGAGGAGTGGATTGTTCATTGAACCAACTTTGTGGCCACGAATGTTCACGATTCCAACAATCGCCCTCTTTTTTATAGCTGCCGCATTCTTGCGAAGTTACGCCATATGTAAACGTGCAACTTGAATAGATGTCCCAGACGTGGCCATTACCATCATGATCGGTATAAGGATATGCGTCTAGCAACCCACCATATCCCACACTGTGATGTCCCTTGATAATCTCGTGCAGGGCAGCTCTCAGTTCCTGTCCCGTCTTGCCTTCAGCTCCATCGTAGTAGCCACTGGGAATCTGTGCCCAGAGGCTACTGGTGACGAGCAGAGCTGCGAACAGCATGAAGTGCTTGATTCGCATTACTAATTTTGTTTTCTGAATCACAGCTATCTTTATGATTTTTCGTTCTTCCCAGAGTGATTTGATTTGTTGAATTTACTTTGACATATAGATGTCAAGCGTACCGCCACGCATGATATCCTCGTGGTTGAGAATGAGTGCTCCCTCCTCGCCGCGACGAGGTTTGTCGAGGACCTGGCGTTGAATGGGCTGTCCGTTGAGCAGGGCTTTCTTGATGTAGTAAGCTTTCTCCGAAAGGCCGTGGGTGCGGATGGTGAAAGTCTTGCCGCCACCAACCTTGAGCACGGCTTCCTTGACCAACGGCGAGCCGAGCACATAGCGTCCGCCACAGGGCTCCACCTGATAGAAGCCGAGTGCAGAGAGCACGTACCAAGCCGACATCTGGCCTACGTCCTCGTTGCCACAGAGGCCTGCGGGCTGGTCGGTGTAGAGCTCTCGCTGGATTTGATGGACAAGCTTGGCGGTCTTGCGTGGCTGTCCCATGAGTGAGTACATATAAACGATGTGGTGCGACGGCTCATTGCCGTGGGCATATTGTCCGATGAGGCCGCTGATGTCGGGCTGTGCTTCTTCGTTCAGCTGGCTGTCGGCAATGAAGAGGCTGTCGAGGCGCTTCACAGCGATGTCGCGACCTCCGAGCATCTTAGTCAATCCCTCAACATCGTGAGGTACAAGCCATAGGTACTGCCAGGCGTTGCCTTCAGTGAAAGCGCGCGTCTGATGGTTGGGATTGAAGTCCTCGAGACCATCGAATGAGCCGTCGGAGTTCTTGCCGCGCATGAAGCCAACGCGCTTGTCGTAGAGCTGCGGATAGCTGTGGCAACGTTTGTCAAGGAAGTCAATGGTCTTGCTGAGTGCTTCTGCCTCTTGTGGCTTTAGCGATGAATGCTTGAGTACTGCTTTTCCTGCCTGCACAGCCGACCAGTCGGCCAAATAATATTCTAATGTACGCGAGAGGCTCTCACCGTGGTTGTCATTGCAGACGTAACCATACTTCTTCATGTCGTCCAACCCGCGTTCGTCCATGAGCAGGCTTGCCGTCATGGCTTTCACGGCTTCGAGGGAGTCCTTGACATAGCCTTTCAACAAGGCATCGGCCAGAATGGGCACTGCTGGGCAGCCCACCATGCAATTGGTCTCCTGCGACATCAGGTGCCACACAGGCAGCTTGCCTTGCTCGCGGAAGATGCGAAGGTATGTCTCAGCGATAGCCGGCATCATCTCAGGCAGAATGATGGTGGAGAGGGGTGCTGCAGCGCGATAAGTGTCCCAGAGGGAGAGTGTGGTGAGGTACTTGGAATTGCCGACAGGCGAACCGATGGAGGAACCATCGGCCACAGTAGCTCCTTCGCGAACGATTTCAGATTTCTTGGGAGCTGTTGGAGCGGAGGTGCGATAGACCTTGTTGTCGGCACCACGCCAGTCGCCATTGACATCGTCCCACGTCTGGGGAGCCACCATGAAATGGTACATGGCCGTGTAGAAGATGCGGCGATCGCGGTCGTTCTGGAAGGTGGCGTTGATACGACCAAGCTCGCGATTCCAGGCAGCATCAGCAGCCGCACGAACAGCTTCGAAATCCCAAATCTGAGAACTCTTATCCATAGCCTCGGCATTGAGGTTGGCCAAAGCATTAGCCTCAGACACAGGACTAAGGGCTATACGCACGAGCAGAGGTTCGTTGGAACTGGTGACTTGTAGGTGATAGATGGGCGAAGGACCTCCAGAGAGTTCGCTCTTCAAAGTTGATTGCTCATAGAGGCGGGCTTTATGGTTGAGACGCATCACGAAGTAGCAATGCTGCATGTATGCCCATCCGTGGCTGATGCGATAGCCTGCGAAGGTGTATGGGTCAATCTGCGTCAGGCGTCCCCAATACACACGGTCACCTACGCCGTTTTCGAGGTCGACATACAGGTGTCGCTGTGCCCCTTCAGGATAAGTGATGCGATAAAGGGCTGTACGTTGTGTGGCCGTAACCTCTGTGCGAATTCCGCTCTCAGGTAAAAGTACGCTGTAGTAACCAGGGCGCACTTGCTCGTTGTCGTGGCTGTAAGGGGTAGCCAGTCCTTCGCGCGAAAGTCGCAAGCCCTTGACTCCTGGCATGATGGACACGTCGCCGAGATCGGAGCAGCCTGTGCCACTCAAGTGAGTCTGAGCGAAGCCTATGATCTTGGTGCCGCTCTCGTGGTAGCCTGAACACCAGTCCCAACCTTCTTCTATCTGTGTAGGACCAGCATTAACCATTCCGAAGGGCACGTTAGCCCCAACGAAAACGTGGCCGTGGTCGCCCGTACCGATACGCGGATCGACGTACTGAGTAAAATTCTGTGCTGCTACTGCCATGGGCAGGAGGGCAACAAGTAAAAGCTTGATTTTCATATTCAATAGATATTTGTTATGTTAGAGTTTTTATAGTAATGCATTAAGATTTGCTCGTATGTATAGCCTTGCTCGCCCATAACGGCAGCACCAATCTGGCACATTCCTACACCATGTCCCCATCCGCGACCTGAGATAACGAAATGTTCTGGCAGGTTATTCTTGTCGATGCCTTCGCGTTCTACATCGAAGGCCGCACTCTTGAGGTGCGTAGGCGATAGTGCTCGTCTGATTTCCAATTCTTTGCCGATGGTGAATGTGCGCTTGGTGCCTATTATCTTCAGCTTGATGATACGATAGCCTGGACCACGCTCCACGGGGATGAGGTCCACTATGTCGCCCAGGTCCATCTTCAAGTGTTGGCTGATGAGCTCACTGACCTCTTTCTGCGAGAGTGTCACTTTCCAGCGGTAGAAATCCTTTGTCTCGCAGTCATAGTCGTTAAGTACTTGGTGGATGATGTGCTCATCGGTGGTGTCGCAGAATGGGTCTTCTATACTCTCCAGATAGGGATGATGTTCGTTTTCCCAGCATGTCTCGAAGGTTTCAGTACGTCCTCCGCAACATTTAGAGAAGCGTGCATCGCATACCTTGCCATCGTATGTAAGGATCTGTCCGCGAGTGGCTTCCACGGCAGCTTTCACTTCTGGACGTGAAGCTCGTGTGATGCCCTGATATCGTTGGCAGTGGTCATCAGCGCATACATCGAATATGGTATGATCCTCGCGGTCGTGCCAGCGTATGAGCTCGCTGTCTGTCTTTGTGAACGAGAAGAAGTTGTTGCCGCCTTGAGCCATCTTCTGCCGCTTCTCCATTTGGGCAAAAAGCCAACTGCGGCTGATAACGGCCGAAGCCTTAAGAAACTCAAGCGAACACGTAGCGTTCATCTCGCTACTGATGACGCTCTCGAGGTAGCGTTCAATGTCTATGTCGTTGATACATACAATATTCTCTTCATCAACAACCAAACGCAATGTGCCAAGGAAGGTCTGACGTTCTCGACGCTCCCAATGGAAATCTTTGCCTATAACTACGTCTTCCAAGGTGAAGCTTGATGACTCGTCAGCCGGACGGAAAGTGAGTTGGCGATACACTTGCCCGTTCCAAAGCAAGCCGCCGTCGCTATAGGTTACCTCCTGCTCTCCAGAGAGCGTGTTGCCCTTAGCTGTGAAAGAACCGTTGAGGTTGAATCGTACGGCAGAAGCAGAGAGAAGGCCGACAAGTAATGACCCGTTCCCAGCACTTCCAGCTGTGGTTTGTAGAAGGCCGTCGCTGTGTTCGGCAAACGAAGAGTGATTTTGAGATTCATGATTCTTTTCATTAGTCATGGGGTTGCCGCCCTCACTCTTGTTGGAGAGTGGAGAGGGCTGAAGTGGTCTGTCAGTAACCTCTTCAATGATAGGTTCCAACTCTTCCTTGGTCATCGTCACTTCTCTGAGGATCTTCACAGCCCATTCGGTTGTGATCTTCTTAAAGTCCTCTTCGCGAGGGGTAATTATGAGGCCGCCCATATCAAGAGCTCCAGGTGAAACTAAAAGAGAATCAGGCCCTTCCCCAACCATGTAACAATCTGGTCTGTGTTTCTTACGTGGAAACACTAATGTAACTATCTCGTCGCTTCGGCTCTCATTGCCTTGTTCGCGCCAGCAGATGACGTTCATTCGAGGTTCGTTCTCACCTTCTATTATAGGCAAGGCGCGATATAGGCGTTGGCAAAGCAAGCTGTCAGTTTCCTCGGGAAGAGATCTTATGACAAAAACTGGACATACGTAATTCTTCAAGAGGAACAGGCCGCAACGCTGGCTGGTGTTGCCACGATCCTCCATCTCCTGTGTCTCGCCGCCAGTCAACGGGTAAAGCTTTTCAAGCTGATTTTCGAAAAGACTCCAGTCGCGTTCAATGGGAAGAACGCCACGTGAGCCGGCTTGCAGATGCATATGGTCTGGGCACGAAGCTCCGCATACTGGTCCGTTGTAGAACACGATATGCCGAGGCATAGTCCATGCCAGATGACGCATGGTGCCAAAATGCTCCCAGATGCTTTGAGGCTTGTGGCGGCGTGTTGGTATTGTATAGTGCTCGGGTAGAATAGGGAAGGGGTTGATGAGCACTTGGTAGTGGTGCTCAATCATCAGTGAGTGCTGCTCCTTAGGACGGTTCTCGTCGCAGAGGAAGCATGGGCGGGCGGCTATGCTCGCCTTGTCTATCTTAGCACCTGTCGACACAATGCGGGCAGGATTCCATTGGGCTGTCATCGCGAAATCGTTGCTCATGGAAGGTGCAGAGCCTTCATCGTTCTTGGCGCTGCTAAGCTCGTTCAGCGGCAGGGCTTTCAGCTGTACATTAGCTTTAAGGGCTTCATAACGCTCACGTGCTTCAGGCCAGTCGTTCAGTTCCTGTTCGAAGAAAGCTTCCACTTCGTCCTCAGTCACCTCACGACGCCATTTGCGGTTCATAGCCTGTCGTGCAAGAATCTCGCTTGTGCGCAACTGATCCTTGTATAGGTTGTTCTTGTTTACCTTTTCGATGCTTAGGGCTGCATCGCTGTTGCCTTCCCAACGTCGGCATAGGTATAGTTCTTCGAAGATGCGTCCGATGCGATATCGCCGACCTATCATTAGTCCTAAGGCATAATCCTCGCCATAGCTTGTGTTGGGAATCTGAATTTTGCGTAACACTGGCGTGAAGAATGCGCGTGGAGCGCCTAAGCCATTGATGCGCAAGGCATTGTTGCGCCCGTTCTGAGGTGTCCACTCACGATGGTCGATGAGTCCTGGAGGCAAGGTGTTCAATTGGAAGTCCGTCATGCGATACGATCCGATGACCATCGCTGCCCGTTGCTCGCGGAACGCTTCCACGATGCGCTGTAAGGTGTCCTCGCCGCTGTAGAGGTCGTCGCTGTCCAGCTGCACCACGAATCGTCCGCATTGTGGATGATGCACAGCCAGATTCCAACAGCCGCCTATGCCCAAGTCATCGCGAGAAGGGACTAGATGAATAAGAGTGTTTTCGCCTACTGTTCCTGATTGAGCCTTGCATTGTTCTATGGCCTCCGACGTTCCGTCGTCGCTGTGATTATCAACCACAATCAAATTGAACGGGAACGTGGTTTTCTGCTTCAACACGCTGCGGATGGCATCTTCTATAGTTCTCACACGGTTGCGTACGGGAATAACGACGGTAGCCTCTACAGGAAAGTCTTCCTCGTCGAACTTTATCTCGTCGAATTCATCTGGCGCCAATAGTGCTCCTATTTCCTTGAGATGACGTGTGCAAGCACGTTCCATTTCTATTTGGCGTGCCCTGTTGCGAGGATCAACATAATCGAACTGCTTTTGCCCGGAGAGGCGCGTGTCTGTTTCCACTTCAGTGTAAAGAGGTTCGCTGACATGCACAGGCAACATCTTACGCGACAGGAAGAGACGCAAGTCGTATAATCCGGCAAATTGGTATTCGCGTATGTGCTCCTGGGCAAAGTACTCTTTGACGTCCTCAGAACGAAGCAGGAGCACAGAACCTAAATCAAAGTCGTCGCGCACTGAACCTAGTTGATAATCAATGAGAGGGCGCATCTGCACCTCGCCTGATGGTAGTTGCTGACGGTGGTCGGCATACAGCATCGAGGCGCCAGTGTCGTCGGCAATGGTAATGAGGCGCGTCAACGCTTGATATCCTAATTGTAGGTCAAACTGCTTGGTATATAATAGAATGTATTCCGTTGCAACTTCGCCGGCTATTTGGCGGAGCGTCTTAGTCTGAAAAGGGTTGTCGATAAGGCTAACGCTTGCCACATTAGTGTCAGCTTTCAGTGTATCAATAGTAAAACGCCCTTCCTGCTCGTTGGCGAAAGGCAGAAAACAGCTAATTTGAGGCATTAGTGATAAGTTTTTTAAAAAATTTGCCACAAAGATAGGCATTTTTCATCTTTTCATACTATCTTTGCACCAAAATAATCAAACTTTATTGAAAAAACTAACTCAAAAACAATCATGAAAAAGCTTTTGACACTTGCTGCAGTCCTCGTCATGTCGTTGGCAGCCAGCGCACAATCGCTCTCAGTAACCGACAAAGATTGGCACTGGGACAAAGGAACAATAGTCATTAACGCACCTGCACGTGCTGCAGGACAAACCGATGTCTTGCAGTTGACAGCCCCTAAGCTCGAGACCGTTCGCGTGGCTTTCGTCGGCCTGGGCATGCGTGGTCCAGGTGCTGTGGCCCGTTGGACATACATCCCAGGTGTACAGATTGTAGCTCTCTGCGACTATGTTGAGGCACGTGCAGAGGCTTGTCAGAAGTACCTGCGCGACGCAGGACTGCCCCCTGCCGCTATCTACAGCGGCGAGAAAGGCTACGAAGAATTGTGCCGTCGTCCTGATATCGACCTCGTTTATGTAGCCACCGACTGGGATCACCACTTCCCTGTTGCCAAATGTGCTCTTGAGAATGGTAAGCACACCGCTATCGAAGTGCCGTCGGCAATGAATCTGGCTCAGTGCTGGGAACTCATTGATCTTAGCGAACGTACTCGTAAGCACTGCATGATTCTTGAGAACTGCTGCTACGACTGGTATGAGCTCAACGCTATGAATATGGCTCAGCACGGAGTATTCGGCGAGATTCTGCGTGGCGAAGGCGCTTATATCCACAACCTTGATGACTTCTGGGATTACTACTGGAAGAATCCTAACGGCAGCGATCCTGATCAACTCGGATGGCGCATGAAGTACAATATGGAGAATCGTGGCGACGTCTATGCTACTCACGGCTTAGGCCCTGTGGCACTTACGATGAACATCCATCGTGGCGACCGCTTCACCACACTCGTGGCTATGGACACCAAGGCCGTGCATGGTCCTGACTACGTTGAGGCTAAGACTGGCAAGCGCCCTGCCAACTACCGCAATGGCGACCAGACTACCACCCTCATGCGCACTGCCGAAGGTAAGGTCGTAGAAATTCAGCACAACGTCATGAATCCTCAACCTTATAACCGTTTGTTCAAGCTTACTGGCACAAAGGGCTATGCCACCAAGTACCCCGAACAGCACTTCGCTCTCGACAAGAGCCAGCTTAGCGCAAGCGGCGTTGCACCTAAGGTCGACGATCTCTCAAGCCATGGCTTCCTGCCCAAGGCAGAGCACGATGCTCTCGTGGCTAAGTACACCCACCCCATTATCAAGAAGTATGGTGAGATGGCACAGAAAGTAGGCGGCCACGGCGGTATGGACTTCTTCATGGATGCACGTCTTGTGTATTGCCTACAGAATGGACTTCCTCTTGATATGGATGTCTACGACCTTGCTGAATGGTGCTGCTTGGCTGAATTAGGTGCTTTGTCCATGGACAACAACTGCGCCAGCGTCGCCTTCCCCGACTTCACCCGTGGTGCATGGAACAAGGTTCAGGGCTTCCAGTTCGCTTGGGCTGATCCTACAGCTGAAGCAGCAGCCGAGGCCGCTGCATTAAAGAGCACTGAGGCTCAGAAAGCTCTCTGCGCTAAGAAGAAACTCTGGGACAAGTACGACAAGGAGAAAATCAAGAAGACTAAGAAAGTTCACCCTAAAAAGTGATAAAAAAACATAAAGATGTAGGTCAGGGATAAGCATTTGGCATACATCTTGCAAGGTAATAAGAGGGCGCGGATGTCCGTGCCCTCTTTTTTAACAGGTAAAATCATTATGAAAGACTACATCGAAATTCAAGATCACTACGACCGTGGCGAGGGAATGAGCACCACTACTTCCCGCAGTATCGGCTTTTCCGGCATTATGACGCGTGTCTATATGTGGATGACGGCCGCCCTGTTGCTCACGGCTGGCACAGCGTTCTTCACAGCTAATTCTCCAGCCATGTTGCAACTTATCTATGGCAACAACGCAGCCATTTGGATACTATGCATCATTGAACTGGGCCTTGTGATGGGCGTGTCGTGGGGCATCAATCGTTTGTCGCCGGCTCAAGCCACGGCACTGTTCCTGCTGTACTCCGTGGTCAACGGCCTTACATTGGCCAGCATCTTCTTTGCCTACTCCATAGGCACTATCTATCAGGCCTTTGCAGCCTCGGCGCTGACCTTCGGAGCCATGAGCATCTTCGGCTACACCACCAAACGCGACCTCTCTAGCCTTGGCGGCATCCTGCTGATGGCTTTGATAGGACTTATCGTAGCCTCGTTGGTGAACATCTTCTGGGCAAACTCTACATTTGATGCAATCATCACTTACTTAGGTGTATTCATCTTCGTAGGTCTCACTGTTTACGACACTCAACGCATCAAGGCCATGAGCGAGGCAGCCGAAGTCTATGGCGATGCAGCCGCTCCACGCCGCGTAGCTATACTCGGAGCATTGTCGCTTTACCTCGACTTCATCAACCTTTTCCTCTACATCTTGCGTCTGTTTGGGCGTAGTAGAGATTAAAATTACTGCCATTTTGGCATAAAATTTATTAAATGCTTTGCCGTTCAAGCGGCTTTGCGTACATTTGCAGCGCAGTAGGCGTCATTGAGGTGGCATCTGCTGCGTTGCTATCGTCTTGCCAATGTGAGACGAAGTAACATATTTAAATTTATGCGCGCGTGCGCGAGGCAAGACAATAAAGATGGAAATGAGTACTACAACGACACCCAAACCTGTTCTCCTGGGCATGACGCCTGAGGAGCTGAAGACTGTTGTCTTGGAGCTCGGCATGCCAGCCTTCTCAGCCAAGCAGCTGGCTCAATGGATATACCAAAAGGGTGAGGGCGATATTCAACGCATGAGCAATATCAGTGTGGCAGCACGTAAGAAGCTTGCCGAGCACTACGATGTAGGTTTCTCGGCACCTCTGGCTGAGCAACATAGTGCTGATGGCACTTCGAAATACCTGTTTGGCACGCTCGACGGACACACAGTGGAGACCGTGTTCATCCCCGATGATGATCGTGGCACTGTGTGCGTCAGTTGTCAGGTGGGCTGTCGCATGGCTTGCAGTTTCTGCATGACTGGTCGTCAGGGCTTCCAAGGTCAGCTTTCTGTGGCTGATATTCTCAATCAGATATATTCCCTGCCTGAGCGCGAGCGGTTGACGAACATAGTGTTCATGGGGCAAGGAGAGCCTCTCGACAACCTCGATGCCGTGCTTGCTGCCACACGTCATTTGATGGCCGATTATGGTTGGGCATGGAGTCCGCGTCGCATCACCGTGTCTACAGCAGGTTTGCGCAAGGGCTTGAAGCGTTTTCTCGACGAGAGTCCGTGCCATCTGGCCATTAGCTTGCACAATCCCTTCCCCGAAGAGCGTGCTGCCATCATGCCCGCCGAACGGAGCTATTCGCTCACAGAGATGCTGGAATTGCTGCATGAATACGATTGGACCGGCCAAAGACGCCTATCGTTTGAATACATCGTTTTCGGAGGCCAAAACGACAGCAACCGCTACGCGCGCGAGCTCGTGCGCCTGCTTAGTGGATTGGAGTGCCGCGTGAACCTTATCCGCTGGCACGCCTTGCCCGATGAAGACCGATTCCGTGAGGCAGACCCAGTGCGAATGGCTGCTTTCCGCGATTACCTGACGCATCGCAATGTCCGTTGCACCATACGTGCTTCGCGTGGTCAGGATATTGACGCAGCTTGTGGGTTGCTTAATACTAAAGAGCAGAATATCCAGCCCTCGGCTCCTGCATTGTAGGTAGGATAGTAAATATACATCAAGATAGAATCCATTTTAAACCATGACATAATGAATATAAGTAATACAAGTTTTACCAACATGCAAAAACATATATTCCCATCATTAGGATGGAGGGGTTGGAGAGTAGGCTTCCTTCTCCTTGTCACTTTCCTTTTTGCTTCCTGCAAGAAAGAATTTGTGGTGCCGCGTGCCAGCGGACGGCCATACGAGGTGATGGTGGTGATGAGCGATCGCGACTGGGAGGCAAAGCAGGGCCGTGCTCTCTTTGCCGTGCTCGACACTGATATCCCTGGCCTCCCTCAGCCTGAGCGTTCGTTCCATATCTCGCACGTTGAGCCCTGGCACTTTGATCATGTGTTAAACATCTTCCGCAACATCATCCTCGTGGATATCAACAAACAAATATACACGAAGACGTCGATGAAATTCACACGTGACAAGTATGCCATCGACCAGATAGTTCTTACAATACAAAGCCCTACGCCAGAGGAGTTTGCTGATTTCTGTTTTGACCACGGACAGGATATCATTGATTTCCTGACGAAGATGGAGATGAACCGCCTCGTCAAAGAACTTAAGGACAAGTATTCCAAGAAAACTGCTGAGTTGGCCAAGGAAATCTTCGACTGCGAATTCCATGCTCCTGACGAGATAAAGAGTTACAAGAAAGGCGAAAACTTCTTCTGGACAAGTTCCAACGGGGCTTCTGGCATGGTGAACATCTGCATGTACAGCTATCCGTACGAAGGTCCGCAAACCTTCAACAAACAATATGTTCTGGCAAAGCGCGACAGCGTTATGGCAGCGAACATCCCAGGCACACTGCCTACCATGCACATGGCTACAGACACCTTGTGCACAACTGTCAAGCCCATCGTCGTACACAATCAGTATGCCATGGAAGCCCGCGGCCTGTGGTATATGGAGAACGATGGTATGGGCGGCCCGTTCGTCAGTCATTCACGCGTCGATACTACTCGCAATATCGTCATCGTGGTCGAAGGCTTCGTCTTTGCTCCCGAAAAGATGAAACGAGGTCTGATGCGCCGCCTCGAAGGCTCGCTCTACACACTCAATCTGCCTGATGAGCAGACCTCGCCCATCGTCACCACAATGGAGGAGGTCGCCGTCACTGCAGAGGATCGTAAGGCGGCACGTCAACGCAAGTAAAGCCATTCACGTTAGGACGTGGGCTGCAACACGACCGGTCATATCGGTCGTTCGGTCGCGACCGAACAATTTACATCCCCAACCTAATCGGCCTGCATCCCCAACCTAATTGGCCTGCATCCCCAACCTAATTTGCCTGCATCCCTGGCTTAGTTGGCCTAAACCTTTGATGGTCTATGATCCAAGCCTTAATTGCCCTTCGCTGCATGGCTGTGGCCTTTACGGCAGTGGATAGGTGAGAAAAGGTTAAATGAAATGAATATCAACCACTTACAAATATATAACTTTAATGGAAAAACTTAAAATAGGCATCACTCACGGCGACCCCAATGGCATCAGCTATGAGATTATCCTTAAGACTTTTGCCGATCCTACGATGTTCGAGCTTTGCACACCCATCGTCTACGGCTCGCCTAAGCTGGCAAGCTACCATCGCAAGACGTTGGATTTGCAGACCAATTACAACACCATCAGCTCGCCAAACGATACAATAGACGGAGTCTTAAACCTCATTCATTGTACGGCTGACGAGGTTAAGATTGACCTCGGACAGCCAACGGAAGAGGCTGGACGCGCAGCTTTCGTAGCCCTTGAGCGCGCCATGAAGGACTGGCAGGCCGGCCTTCTTGACGCTGTGGTCACAGCTCCCATCAACAAGGCTACTATCCAGAACGACTCATTCCGCTTTCCAGGTCATACGGAGTACATCCAAAACAGAGTTGGGCGCGAAGGCCAGCAAGTGCTTATGATGCTTGTTTGCGAGCGCCTGCGTGTGGCTCTCGTGACTACTCACAAGCCCATTGCCAAGGTGGCAGAGGGCATCACTGAGGAACGTGTGCTGGCACGCCTGCGCACCCTTCATGCATCGCTCTGCCGTGATTTCGGAATCTCCAATCCTCGTATCGCCGTATTGGCGCTCAATCCTCATTCTGGCGACAGCGGTTTGCTGGGCAACGAGGAGCAGACAGTAATTATTCCCGCTATAGCTAAGGCTGAGGAAGAAGGTATCGTAACCTACGGACCATTTGCTGCTGACGGTTTCTTCGGCACGAGAGCATATGAGCACTACGACGCTGTGCTTGCCATGTACCACGACCAGGGACTCGTACCCTTCAAGATGTTGGCTATGGAATCTGGTGTCAATGTAACAGCGGGTCTCGACATAGTTCGCACTTCGCCTGACCATGGCACAGGCTACGACATCGCAGGCAAAGGTGTTGCCGATGAGAATTCATTCCGTCAGGCTGTGTATACAGCTATCGACATCTGCCGCAACCGCCGGGCTTGGGACACGGCTCATGCCAATCCCCTTGAGAAACTCTACGTTGACAAGCGCGACCGCAGTGAGCGTGGGTAGTTGTCATAAGGATTAAGGAATAAGGATTAAGGAATAGAGTTTAGGGATTAGAAAAAAACTATATTATTAGGTGGACGCAAAAGACCTTCAACCCATAAAACAACGCTACGGCATCGTGGGCAACTGCGAAGCCTTGAACCATGCCATCGACACCGCCTTGCAAGTGGCTAAGACGGATCTATCAGTGCTTATAACTGGCGAGAGCGGCGTGGGTAAGGAGATTATTCCTCGACTTATCCACGACAACAGCTTACGCCGCACGCGTAAATACTTCGCCATAAACTGTGGAAGCATACCCGAAGGTACTATCGATAGCGAACTGTTCGGCCACGAGAAAGGAGCTTTCACGGGCGCCATAGGCGAGCATGAGGGCTATTTCGGAGCAGCCGACGGAGGCACGCTCTTCCTTGATGAGGTGGGTGAATTGCCGTTGAGCACTCAGGCACGCCTGCTGCGTGTGCTTGAGAATGGCGAGTACATCCGAGTCGGTTCAAGCGAGGTCCGCAAGACCAATGTGCGTGTTGTGGCGGCTACTAATGTCAATATCCAGATGGCAATACGCGAAGGACGTTTCCGCGAGGACCTCTTCTATCGTCTCAACACCATCCCCATCAAGATGCCACCGTTGCGTGAACGCGGTGATGATATACTGCTGCTCTTCAAGAAATTTGCCATGGAGATAGCAGCCAAGTACCAGATGCCAGAGCGTATCACCCTCTCGCCCGAGGCTGAAGAGGTGATGAAACGGTATAAATGGCCAGGCAACATACGTCAGCTTAAGAACTTGACTGAGCAAATGTCCATTCTCATGCGTGACTCGCGTGTTGTAACGCCCGAAGTGCTTTCCGACTACGAGATATGGCCGACTATTGAGGAAAACGGAGGACTCGTGCGCGTTAGTCAAGCTCAGGGCGGCACTCACTCCTATGATAACGAACGTGAGATGCTTTTCCAGATGATAAACGCTCTGCATCGTGAAGTCAGTGACCTGAAGCAGCAACTCTCGACAATGCACCAACCCACGGTGGTGGCCGGCTCTGGCGTAGCCGTTTCGCCTACCGTACCTTTGACAGATGCTGAGGTGGTGCCCATCGTGAGCCATCAGCATATGCACACAAGCGGAGTGGACGAGCATAATGCGCATATCCATGCCGACTCTACGCCTTATGCCGAGGAATATGTCGAGGAATCTCTTTCCATCGAAGATCAGGAGAAACGCCTCATAATCAAAGCTCTTGAGAAGAATCGTGGGCGACGCAAGAAAGCTGCTGAGGAACTGCATATCAGTGAGCGTACTTTGTATCGTAAAATCAAGGAATATGGACTCGAAGAAATATAAACTGCTGGTATGGATGGGGAGCTTAGTCCTCCTTCTCTCATCTTGCGCCATTTCCTACAAGTTCAATGGTGCAAGCATCGACTATACCAAGACCAAGACCATTCAGATTGACCAGTTCCCAATACGTTCGGCCTATGTCTGGGCGCCTATGCAGTCGATCTTCAACAATAAACTCACCGATATCTTCGCCCAACAAACCAAACTGCAGCAGGTGAAGCGTGGCGGAGACCTCGTGATATCTGGCGAGATAACAGGCTTCGACCAGTTCAACAAGGGCGTTGGCAGCGACGGCTACAGCTCGCAGGTGCAGCTGAAGATGACGGTCAACGTGCGCTTTACTAACAATAAGAACCATAAGGAGGACTTCGAACGCCAGTTCTCGGCTACCACGGAATACGATGCTACTCAGCAACTTGTCAACGTACAGGAAGAGCTCGTGACGCAGATGACCAAGGACATTACCGACCAGATCTTCAATGCCACCGTGGCCAATTGGTAGCTCAAGTTCATCTGTTTAATTCATTAATCTTTAAGTGCTTAGGTTATCGTTAAGTGCACATAGCATACAGCTTTTAGCTCAAAGTTAATCGTAATGCAATCCATAACTACTTACATAAAGAATCCTGAACTCATTGATGCAGCCGTTGTCGATGAACTTTACGAGTTGGTAGAACAATACCCATCGTTCCAGGCAGCCCGTCTGTTGCTTCTGCGCGGTCTTTATCAACTGCAGGATAAGCGCTTTGGCAAGGAACTGAGCCGTGCTGCAGTCTGCATGCCCGACCGCCAACGTCTTTTCGAACTCTTCGAAACCGATGTTCTGCAGGCTGCCATAACTGCTGACACGGCCGTGGCAGCAGTGAAGCAGGGCTCCGCACCTCAGCAGCCGGCCGATCGCACCATCTCGCTCATCGACACCTTCCTTGGCCAGCAGCCTCAACCGCAACCTAAGCAGCGGCGCCCCAGACCGGCCGAAGCAGCTGTCGACTATACAGCCTACCTGCTTCAGCTTGACGATGCGCAGCCCATGGCCGATGAACATGAAGAGCCGAAAGTCATCCCAACGGAACCTGTCAAGCTCGTCAAACCTGTCGAACAGTCACCTCAGAAGATAGAAGAAAGTGCCGATGACGAAGTCGACGACGTAGAAGAACAAAACGACACTTCCGACACCTATTTTACTGAGACTTTGGCACGAATTTACATCAAACAAGGCAAATATGCTAAGGCAATTGAAATAATTCGGCGAATAAGTTTGCTTTATCCACAAAAAAACCGTTACTTTGCAGACCAAATCCGGTTCCTTGAGAAATTATTGGTCAATGAAAGCCATAAAACAGAGGAATAACGGCCTACGAAACAACGAGAATAATAATCAAATAATAGTTAAACAAAATGTACAATCTACTTGTAATCCTTGTGGTCATCGCATCAATCTTCATGTGCCTCATCGTACTCGTCCAGGAGTCCAAGGGAGGCGGTCTCGCCAGCGGCTTTGCTAGCGGCAACCAAGTGATGGGCGTGCGCAAGACCACCGACGTCATTGAGAAACTCACATGGGGACTGGCAGCTGCAATGGTAGTGTTCAGCGTAGCTTCAGTATTCTTTATTCCTCGCGCAGGCAGCGACGCCTCCGTTATGGAGAATGCAGCCACCGAGCAGAAAGCCACAGCTCCTACCAATCTGCCTGGCATTCCTGCCACAGACGTGCAGGAGACCCCCGCAGCTGATGCGCCTGCCGCAGAAGCTCCCGCAGAGGCACCTGCTAACTAAGCCATGCGCTTCATGACAGGTTCTACAATGCAACGTACAGCCTCGACAATAGTCGTGGCCATGATAGCGCTGACCATGCAGGCCAGCGCTTTCGTTTTACGTTATGCCGCTCCGACCAAGGCATCGGTCAGTGCCGATGAGGAGGCTGTGGTACTCACTGCAGTTGATATGCTGCAGGGTGATGTACAGCGCGTGCTAGGCATTAATCTGGAGATAACCGACCACGACGCCAGCATCATCATTGGCACTATGGGAGGCTCCAATGCCAAGCGCATTGCACGTTCGGGCATTAATCTCGACTACCTAGTAGGTCGTAAGCAGGCCTTTGTCATGGCGGTTGATGCCGATGGACATCTTGTGATTGCAGGCAGCGACGCTGCTGGCACAGCCTATGGTATTATCGAGCTGACGCGCCAACTTGGTGTGTCGCCTTGGGAGTGGTGGGCAGATGTGGAACCGGAGTTGCGTCAGGAATTTACCTTGCCTGAAGGCTTTCACACGCAGCAGTCCCCTGACGTTTTATTTCGCGGCATCTTTATCAACGACGAGGATTTCGGCTTCCTTCCATGGGTTGTGTTCAACTACGAGCCAAATGAATTGGGCGCAATAGGCCCTCGCACCACCGAGCGTATCTTCCAGCTGATGCTTCGTTTGCGCGCTAACCTCTACTGGCCTCCTATGCACGAGCAGACGCTGCCTTTCTTCCTGACGGCAGGAAATGCTGAGCTTGCCAGTCGCTATGGCATCTATCTCGGCTCAAGCCACTGTGAGCCTCTGGCTTGTGACGTAGCAGGCGAATGGCCGCGACGCGGACAGGGCGACTACAACTGGGCCACCAACAGCAATGCCGTGACAGCTTTCTGGGAGCGGCGAGTGGCTGAAACGGCGAATCTGCCAATGGTCTACACCCTTGGTATGCGAGGTGTGCACGACGGAGCTATGCAGGGCTACGAAGATGCTGATGAGAGCCGCCGTGCCCTCGAACAAGTCATTACTACCCAGCGCGGTATCCTCGGAAAGTATATCACCAAGTCGCTGTACATGGTGCCCCAGGTGTTCATACCCTATAAAGAGGTGATGGACCAGTACAAGGCCGGTCTGCATGTGCCTGACGACGTGACGCTGATGTGGACCGACGACAACTACGGTTACATACGTCATTTCCCTAACGAACGCGAGCGCGCACGCTCAGGCGGCAATGGTGTTTACTACCATATATCCTATTGGGGCCGTCCGCACGACTACCTGTGGTTGGGCACAGCAAGCCCGTTCCTTATGTTCCAGCAGTTGTCAGAGGCAGCCTATCATGGGGCTTCGCGCATGTGGGTGCTCAATGTGGGCGATATCAAGCCTTCAGAGTATCAGATCTCGCTATTCATGGACATGGCTTGGAATTTGGAAGCCGTACGCGAGCTCTCAGTGGGCAAGCATATCGAGGAGTTTATGGCCATGAACGTTGGTCGTGATGTGGCCCGACTGCTGTCGATATACCTCAAGGAACACTATCATCTCGCTTTCCAGCGCAAGCCGGAACACTTGGCTGGCACGCGCGTAGAGGAGCCGGCAGGAGGCAATGTCAACTGGTCGGCCATACGCGACTTGCCTTGGAGCGAGAAGAAGCTTCGTCATCGTCTGACTCGCTACGATCTCATGCAGCGCAACGTGCGTTGGTTGGCCGATAGTGTGCGCAAGGCTCATCCTGCCCGCTATGATGCTTTCTTCCAATTGGTGGAATATCCTATAATGTGTGCTGCCCTTCAGAACGAGAAGTTTGCTTGTGCCCAGCTCGCCCGCCATGGCATCAGCTACCTCTCGCGCGAGAGTGTTCAGCAGACGTGGCAGCGCAGCGACAATGCACACAATCGCATACAGCAACTCACCATACAATACAATGCCCAGCGTGGTGGTAAGTGGCAGGGAATCATGAATTCCAATCCACGTGCTCTGTCGGTGTTCCAGCCCGTTCCACACGTGGCAGTGCCTGATCCTATGCCTGTCGATCGTCCTACGATAGCCACCTTCTATGGTGCTTCGTACAACAACTCATCGTTCTCAGGCAACTCTGTCCTCGATCCTGTGTTGGGCCTTGGCGCCAGCATACGTGCCATGCCAGTGCCTAAGGATTGCAACCTCACATATAGTTTCCAGTATGCCTTCCCTGCTTCGCAGCAGCGTGTTGAGGTAGAGGTGCATATGCTGCCTACTCATCCTATCGAGGAGCGCCAGCGTTTCACACTCTCTCTCGACGGCTCGTCGCCTATGATGTTTGTCTACAACACTGAAGGGCGCAGCGAGCAATGGAAGCAGAACGTACTGCAGAACTATGCCGTAGTGCGTGCCTACCTGCCTGTGTCTAAGCGCACTGGCAGCCATGACATTGTGTTTGCAGCCATGGACGACGGTGTCGTCGTGGACGAGGTTATTGTATTGAAATAACTTTGAACTCTCAATTATAAACAGCCGTGTTTGAAAATTTATCAGAACGCCTTGAACGCTCATTCAAGATACTGAAGGGTGAAGGCAAAATCACAGAGATCAACGTCGCCGAGACACTTAAGGACGTACGCCGCGCCCTTCTCGATGCCGACGTCAACTATAAAGTAGCCAAACAGTTCACTGACACTGTCAAGCAGAAAGCACTCGGTCAGAACGTGCTTACAGCCGTGAAGCCGCAGCAGATGATGGTGAAGATAGTGCACGACGAGCTCGCGCTGCTCATGGGTGGCGAGACGTCCGAACTGGACCTCAAGAGTCGCCCTGCTGTCATTTTGATGGCTGGCTTGAATGGTGCCGGTAAGACCACTTTCGCTGCCAAGCTTGCTAATATGCTCAAGAACAAGCGCCAGCGTCGTCCGTTGCTTGCTGCATGTGATGTCTATCGTCCTGCTGCTGTCGAGCAGTTGCGCGTGCTGGGTGAGCAGATCGACGTGCCGGTGTATATGGAGCTTGATTCGCAGGATCCTGTACAGATAGCACTGAACGCCATCCACGAGGCCAAGGCTAAGAGCTACGACACTGTCATCGTGGATACCGCCGGCCGCTTGGCCATCGACGAGAAGCTGATGCAGGAGATTGCCGCCATAAAGCAGGCCATTGAGCCTGATGAAACGCTCTTCGTGGTTGATGCCATGACAGGTCAGGATGCTGTCAACACTGCCAAAGAATTCAACGATCGCCTCGACTATACGGGCGTAGTGCTCACCAAACTCGACGGTGATACACGTGGCGGTGCTGCCCTCTCAATCCGAACCGTAGTCGACAAGCCCATCAAATTTGTGGGCACAGGCGAGAAGATGGAGGCCATAGATCCCTTCCATCCGGCTCGTATGGCCGACCGTATTTTGGGTATGGGTGATATCGTCAGCCTCGTTGAGCGCGCTCAGGAGCAGTACGATGAGGAAGAAGCTCGTCGTTTGGAGAAGAAGATTCGCAAGAACCAGTTCGATTTCAACGACTTCTACTCCCAGATACAGCAAATCAAGAAGATGGGCAACATCAAGGATCTGGCCTCCATGATACCTGGTGTGGGCAAGGCCCTGAAGGATATCGATATCGACGACGATGCCTTCAAGAGCATCGAAGCCATCATCCTCTCGATGACACCCAAGGAGCGCAGTCACCCTGATTTGCTCAACACCTCACGCCGCCGTCGCATAGCAGCCGGTTCAGGCACTGACATTCAGGCCGTCAATCGTCTTATCAAGCAGTTCGACCAGACTCGCAAGATGATGAAGATGGTCACAGACCCGAAGATGGCTCAGATGATGGCAAAGATGCCGAGGAGATAGCACGCCCCGTGAACTGCGCGAAGTTTATAGTTTGAGGTTTATAGTTTATTGTAGATACCTTAGACTATAGACAACGCGAAGAGCAGAGGTTTTTTACATTAAACATTAATTATTAAACATTAAACTAATGACGTTAATCGACGGAAAAGCCACAGCTGCTACTATTAAGGCAGAAATCAAGCAGGAAGTGGAGCGCATAGTGGCCGCAGGCGGCAAGCGCCCTCATCTTGCAGCCATACTCGTCGGCCACGACGGAGGCTCTGAGACATACGTAAATAATAAGGTACGCGCGTGCGAGGAGTGCGGCTTCCGCAGCACACTGCTTCGCTTCGAGGACGACATAACCGAGGCTGACCTGTTGGCAGAGGTCGACAAGCTCAATGCCAATGCCGACATCGACGGTTTCATCGTTCAGCTGCCCCTGCCGCGACATATAGACGAGCAGAAGGTCATTGAGGCTATTGACTATCACAAGGACGTCGACGGCTTCCATCCCATCAACGTGGGTCGCATGGCTATCGGCCTGCCGGCTTTCGTATCGGCCACGCCTAAGGGCATTCTTGAGCTGTTGCGCCGCTACGAGGTGAAGACATCTGGCGCCAAGTGCGTTATACTCGGCCGCTCAAACATCGTGGGCAAACCCATGTCGCAGTTGATGATGCAGAAAGGCGTCGATGCTACAGTGACCGTGTGCCACTCACGTTCGAAGACGTTGAAGGAAGAGTGTCGTCAGGCCGACATCATCATCGCTGCAATAGGCCAGCCGGCCTTTGTCACTGCCGATATGGTAAAGCCTGGTGCTGTGATCATCGATGTAGGCACCACTCGCGTGCCTGATGCTTCACGCAAGAGCGGTTTCCGTCTTCAGGGCGATGTCGACTTCCAGAGCGTGGCGCCCATTGCATCGCAGATAACCCCCGTGCCAGGCGGCGTAGGTCCCATGACTATCTGCATGCTTATGCAGAACACACTGGCCGCTGCCCGTCACGAATATTACGATTAACACATTCACATCATACAAGCCTCACCATTATCCTTTAGGAACTGATAGTGAGGCTTTTACTTTTTATGATTATGAAACGTATTCTCCTAATCTTCGTAGCCTGCATAGTGGCTGCCGTGCCATCGTGGGCTGTGCTCAAGGAGCGCGACTTGGCACGCACGCTGGGCGTGCTGCGTGCCGAGCTGCAAGCCGACTACCGACGTCAGCAAGCCTTTATGGCGCGCTATGAGCAGCAAGGCGCTGCCCAGCACGAGCAGCTGGTGTGGTACATGAACCAATGCGAGCAGATCGGGTTGATGATCTATTCTCAAACGCTCGACAACACCTTCGACATGGCATATGCCTGTCAGCAGGCCGTCAACCTCTATCGCCAGCTCGACAACCGCAGCGGCCGCTCACTGCCTTACGACAAGGTCATAGCCCTCATGCGCAGCGAAATAGAGCGTTACGACTCTCTCATCACGTCGCTCAACAGCATTCCGCCTGTGCTCAACCTCGACTCGCTTTCTGAGAGCGATAGCCACTTGCTGGGAGCCATCGACTCGCTCGAGGCTAAGGTGGACACATCCAAGTCTGCGCTGCCCGATGACGAGGCACGTCCGCTCACCGACGAGTTGCCGGAGGAAGGTCTCGACGAGCCGCTCTTCCTCACGGGCCAACAGCTGAAGGACCGTGCCGCCTGTTTGCATTATGCCCAGGTGCTGCGCGATAACATGGAACATTTCCTCGAGAGTATGGAGGCCGAGAGCAGCTACTACCAGAGCGTGCAGCAGAAAGTGCGTGAACTCGGCACCTTCGCGCAGTCGCGCTATAAGATGCTGCAGGACAATATATATCGCAACGGCGGCCCCAACTATTTCTCCATTATATCGCGCCTGCCCGCCTTCATGCAGCAGGCTCGTCGTTCTGCCGCCACCAAGTATGCTCCCTTCAAGGGCCATAGCAGCCTATACTCGGAATGGCGCGGTGTGCCTGTGTTGTTCATCAGCCTCTTCGTGCTCATCTATCTTGCCGGTGCTTTGTTGCTGAGCTATGTCATACTCCATTGGCTGCTGCCGCGTCGCTGGCGCAAGCCCGAGAACAAGCAGCGCCGTCAGGTGCTCACCTTCGTCATAGGCATAGCGCTCTTCGCCATCGCCGTCATGGTGGTGCGCCACTTTGTCGAGCGCAACTTCATACAGATGAGCACGGCCTTGATTATCACCATGGCATGGCTGCTTGAGGTCATCTTCCTCTCCATCTTCATCCGCCTCAAGGGCGATCAGATGCGCCACGCAGCGCTTATCTACACTCCCCTGATGGTGCTCTCGTCTCTGGTGATTATGCTGCGCGTGGTGCTGGTGCCCAACAGCATTCTCAACCTCGTGTTTCCCCCTGTGCTGCTGGCCTTTACCTTGTGGCAGTGGTTCATGGTGCGCCGCCATCGTCGTGCTCTGCCGTTATCTGATGTCATTTATTCGCATATTACCACGTTCGTCATGGTGGTGTCGTGCATAGCTTCATGGGTGGGCTACACGCTGCTGTCCGTCCAGGTGCTGGTGTGGTGGATGTTCCAGTTAGCAGCCATCATGACTGTCACCTGCCTCTATGACATCATGTCGATGTTTGAAAACCGCTATATGCTGGCGCGCCTCAAGCCCGAACTGCGCCCTCGCATCCTTGCCGGCGAAGATGTTGAAGCCGAGGCAGCCCCACTGCTCAAGGCCATGGAACAGGGCAAGTTCATCACCACCACTTGGGTCTACGACTTCTGCCGTCTCACGCTGGTGCCCATCCTTGCTGTTGCCTCAGTACTGGTGAGCATCTATTGGAGCGCCGACATCTTCGAGATGACCAGTATCTGCGAGAAGGCCTTCTTCAAGAACTTCATCGACCAGAAGGACCTCGTGCAGATTTCCCTTGCCAAGCTCTGTCTGGTGGCTGCCCTGTGGTTCGTTTTCCGATATCTCAATTACGCCATCCGTAGCTTCTACGTCTATTTCCGCAAGCACACAGGGCAGGATGAATCCATCAACACCACGCTGGCGCGCAACATAATAGCCATCGTATGTTGGGGCCTCTACATCATCACTGTGTTCGTAATCCTTAACGTACCTAAGAGCGGCATATCCATCGTCACGGCAGGTCTGGCCACTGGTCTCGGTTTTGCTATGCAGGACCTCATCGAGAATTTCTTCTATGGTCTCTCGCTCATGACGGGACGTCTGCGCGTAGGCGACTATATCGAGTGCGACGGCATCACAGGTAAGGTCGAGAGCATTACCTACCAGAGTACGCAGGTTGTCACCCTCGACGGCTATGTCATCTCGTTCCTCAACAAAGCCTTGTTCAACGGTAACTTCAAGAACATGACGCGCAACCACAGCTATGCCTTCGTCAAGGTGCCCGTGGGTGTGGCTTATGGCACCGATGTGGCTCGTGTGCGCAGCCTCCTCATCGAGGCCTTGAAGCCTCTTGCCCAAGAGCGTAACGCTGCCGACAAGCACATCATAGACCCTGTCCGCAAGGTCGACGTCATCTTCTCCGACTTCGGTGATAGTAGCGTAGATCTCTATGTTGCCCTATGGATGCTTGTCGAAGAGCGCACCATGCTTCTGGGCCGTGTCAAGGAAATCATCTATCAAACCCTCACCGCCAACGGCATCGAGATCCCGTTCCCGCAGCGCGAAGTCAAGATCGTGCAAGGTTGAACGGACATAGGATATAGGTGAAAGAGAAAACCTTTGACCGCAAATAATGATATAAAAGGAATCCGCTACTCCATTATAGGAAGTAGCGGATTATTTCTTTTGTGGTCTTGTAAGACGGAGCCGTTCTTATTTTGTAAGCTCAAAGCCTACGCGAGCACCATTGGCACTCTTGGCGAGCTGGCTAACCGCTTGAACGGCAGCAGTGTTGCTCACCTTCCCTTCTTTCTGAAGTATGTTGGCCATCTGTTTGGCGTCAAACATCAGACCCATTCCCTTCTGGGTCTTTGTTACGTTGCCTTTAATGGTCTCGGTAGCAGTCTTGAGTGTTATCTCGCCGTTCTGTTGGTTATAGGCATAGGTCCCGCTGAATGGGATGCCGTTTACCTTGGCCGAGAACTTGTTTCCGGCAAGGAACGAGAAGGAAGTGTTGTTGCGATTGATGCCGATGTTGCTGTAGTTGCTTGCCAGCGATGAAGACATGTTGGCAACAGTGGCAGAACCTCCAGCCTTTGCCAGAGCCTGCTGGGTAGTGAAGGCGGCGCTTGGAGCATTGTAGTTCCAGCTGCCAAGAAGCCCCGACTGGTCAAAGGTCATTCCGCCCAACAACACTTGGCCCAATACTGCGCCAAGAACATTCGTCAGTACACTGCCTGTAGAATTATTGCCGGCAGTATTACCGTATCCCGTTGAGAAGCAGCTCGACAGCATCAGTGTCATGGCTGCGAGAAGTGGCAAAAATGTTTTCTTCATAAAGCTTTAGGTATTAAAAAGTGAATATCGTGTTTAAGATTCCGAGGCAAAGTAATAGAAAAAAAAATAAGTGCCAAAGAATTTTCAAACAACATTATATTTTTAACCGTTTTTTGTCAATTGATGAAAATCGTTTGTTATGATGAGTTCCTATCGCGCCTATCTCGCAACTCTTCCATACGTCGCGACTCTTCCCTCACCTTGCGGTCATGGGCTTCTTCTTCGGCCGTGCGGATGATGCCGCTATGCAAGAAGCCAAAGGCGGTAGCTGCCCAGATAACCATCTGCCAGAAAACCTTCAGTAATGCCATGATGAAAGCGTATGCCGCCAACAGGAAACCCAGGATATAAACGATGGTAAAGAAGGTTACTGCGGCACCCCAGCCAAAGCCAAACTGCTCGAAATTACGCTTGCCGAAAATCAGGAAGAGCACGGCCAACGTGATGAAGCCGATTGCAATGTTCAGCGTGTTCCCCTGCAGCCCTATGCGGTCGGCTACTCCGGCGAGTACTACAACCAGCAGGAGCCACAGGAAACTCTTCGCCTTCGGCTTCAGCGAGATGGAGCCGTGCGGGTCGTTGAGCAACTTGGGGCCAAAGATGAAATTCTGATACGCAAAGAAACTATGGAACTGGAGTGCCAGGATCAGCACGAACGGGAACAGACGAATGAGTGCACTGAAGAACCCAACCCCGTCCATGTCGCACCACCACACCACATGGTCTTTCCCCAATTTGCTGAAGAGCGTGAGTTCCATGAACCCGGCTACCAGCAGAAGAGCGGGGATGCCTACGACGGAGAGGCGGCGCATGGCATTGCTGCGCCAAGGAATATAACAGGCAACAGTAGCAACAATCAGCAGGATTGCAATGATAAAGAAAGGCGTCATCGTGCCCCAGAACCATTCGGGAAGTGAAGTGATGGCTTCGGCTGTAGTCGTTTCCATATAAACAGTTTTATTGGTTTCTCGTCGGCAAAAATAGTGAGAATTATTGAATCAGCAAAAAAAATGCCGACTATTTCACACACCGCATCCATTTTCCCCCTTTCCTCTTTTTTCCATTTTCGCGTCAATACCTTTATGCGTTTCCCTCGAGATGCTTTACTCCTTACCAGTTCAGAGTTTGCCCTTCGGTAAATAAATAATGTGACAATGAATAAAGAAAGCGCTCGTTACCTAAGGTTGCGGGCGCTTTTACATGGGCTGAATTTTCAGCTGATGTTCAGCGAGGTAAGAATCGGCAACGTTGCTGTTCGCAGAGACCGGTGGATTGCGCATATCCATCGTCAACATTGGAAAAAACGTCCCATTTCCCATCGTCCCACCGTCCCATTAAGGAATGAAAAGCCCCGCCTACGGACTTGAGAGCCGTGGGCGGGAGCTTATTTAATTTAGAATTAATAATTAATAATGAATAAGTGGAAATTCAGAATTAATTAATAGTCAATGGATTAATACATGTTGACAATGGCCTCGTAGAGCTCCTGCTTGCCGCTGGTCTGCTTGGGCTCGCCGACCTTCTTGCCGTACTCGTAAGCCTCTTCGAGAGTCATCTTACCTTCTTCGAACTTCTTGCCTTCGCCTGCGTCGAAACTGGAGTAACGCTCCTTGACCATTGCGCAGAGGGGTGAGTTCTCGATGATGTCGGCTGCGGAGAGCAGGGCGTGAGCCATAGCGTCCATGGCAGCGATGTGAGCGATGAAGATGTCGTCGAGATCGGTAGAGTTGCGACGTGTCTTGGCGTCGAAGTTGGTGCCGCCGTCCTTGAAACCGCCATTGCGGATGATCTGCAGCATAGCCTGCACGAGCTCGAAGTGGTCGATGGGGAACTGGTCGGTGTCCCAGCCGTTCTGGTAGTCACCGCGGTTGGCATCGATACTACCGAGCATGCCGGCGTCAACTGCGCAAGCCAACTCGTGCTCGAAGGTGTGACCTGCGAGGGTGGCGTGGTTGACCTCGATGTTTACCTTAAAGTCCTTGTCGAGGTTGTGAGCCTTCAGGAAACCGATAACAGTCTCGGTGTCGACGTCGTACTGGTGCTTGGAGGGTTCCATGGGTTTGGGTTCAATGAGGAAGGTGCCCTTGAAGCCCTTGGCACGAGCGTAGTCGCGGGCCATGGTGAGCATGGTAGCCATGTGCTCCTTCTCACGCTTCATGTCGGTGTTGAGGAGGCTCATGTAGCCTTCGCGACCGCCCCAGAAGACGTAGTTGGTGCCGCCGAGCTCGATGGTGGCGTCGATGGCATTCTTGATCTGAACGATGGCGCGAGCCACGACGTCGAAGTCGGGGTTGGTGCTGGCACCGTTCATGTAACGCTTGTGACCGAAGACATTAGCTGTGCCCCAAAGGAGCTTGATGCCTGTCTCGGCTTGCTTCTGCTTCAGGTAAGCAACGACTTCCTTGAGATTCTTCTCGTATTCCTCAACGGTAGCAGCCTCGTCAACGAGGTCGATGTCGTGGAAGCAGTAGTACTCGATGCCGAGTTTCTGCATAATCTCGAAGCCTGCGTCGGCCTTGTCCTTAGCAGCCTGTACGGGGTCGGCAGCTGTCTTCCAGGGGAAGGTCTTGGTGCCACCACCGAACTGGTCACCGCCCTCAGCGCAGAGGGTGTGCCACCACGCCATAGCGAACTTGAACCATTCGCTCATCTTCTTGCCCATGACTACTCGATCCTTGTCGTAGTAGCGATAGGCCAACGGATTCTTGCTCTCAACGCCTTCAAACTTAATGGCGGAGATTTCAGGGAAATACTGTTTCATTGTTGTTTATTGATTTATGGGGTTATGGGTTGTTGTTTTACTTCCTAGATGCCCTAGAGATTATAGACTTCTAGATCTTTTCCTTCCAACGCTCGTAGGCCTCACGATAGGCGGGCTGGTCCTTGGCCACGGGTTCGATGACCTGTAGTTTCTTGAGGGTGGCAAAGGCTTCGCGGTGGTCGGCATAGATCTTGGCGCCCATGCCGGCTCCACGTGCAGCACCCACGGAACCGTCGGTGTCGCACAGCTCGATGGTGGCTCCAGTGACGCCTGCCAGCGTGTCGCGGAAGATGGGGCTGAGGAACATGTTGGCCTTGCCGGCACGGATTGTCTTGAGGTCCATGCCCATGGCATTCATCACTTCCATACCATAGGCGAACGAGAAGACGATGCCTTCCTGTACGGCACGGAGGAGGTGAGCCTGAGTGTGTATATTGAAGTTGATGCCATGGATGCTGGCGCCCACTTCACGGTTGCAGAGTACGCGTTCAGCGCCGTTGCCGAAGGGTAGGATGCTGAGGCCTGCAGCGCCGATGGGGGCTTGGGCGGCCAAGTCGTTCATCTCGGAATAGCCGATACCTGTGGGCGCTACGTTGCGGCGAGCCCAGGAGTTGAGGATGCCTGTGCCATTGATGCAAAGCAGCACACCGAGGCGGGTGGCTGATGCCTGATGGTTGACGTGAGCGAAGGTGTTGACGCGGCTCTGGGGGTCGTAGCCCACGCGGTCGATGACACCATATACAACGCCGGATGTGCCTGCCGTGGTAGCTGCCTCGCCTGGTTCGAAGACGTCGAGCGAAAGGGCATTGTTAGGCTGATCACCGGCACGATAGGTAATAGGTGTGCCTTCGGCAAGTCCCAGTTCAGCAGCAGCGGCAGCGTTTACTTCACCCTGAAGGCCGAAGGTGGGCACGCGGTCGGCCAGCATATCGGCAGGTATGCCGAAGTAGTCAAGCAAGAACTGTGCGGGCTTGTCCTCGACGAAATCCCACATGATGCCTTCGGAGAGGCCGCTGACGGTGGTGGCTGCAGTGCCTGAGAGGCGTGCGGCGATGTAGTCGCCAGGCAGCATCACCTTGTAAATCTTGGCAAAGAGGTCTGGCTCGTTTTCACGTACCCAAGCAAGCTTGGCGGCTGTGAAGTTGCCAGGCGAATTGAGAAGGTGGCTGAGACAGCGCTCGCTGCCCAATGCCTCGAAGGCGCGCTGACCATAAGGCACGGCACGCGAGTCGCACCAGATGATGGCGTCGCGCAGGGGCTTCAAGTCCTTGTCCACACATACGAGGCCGTGCATCTGATACGAGATACCTATGGCCTTAATGTCGGCTTTGTCGGCATGGCTCTGGGCGAGCACGTCGGCTGTGGCATCCTTCAGATACTGCCACCAGGCATCGGGTGCCTGTTCTGCCCATCCTGCCTGCACGGCCTTGATGGGTGCTTCACTCTTTGGGTAGAACGCAGATGCTACGCACTGCCCGCTTTGGGCATCTACCAGCGACGCCTTGACGCTGGATGAGCCTATGTCATAACCTAAGAGAAACATGATGGTAATTTACGATTTTACGATTTACTATGTTAGGTTTCACGCTGCAAAAGTAGTTGTTTGCAGGCATATGTTCTTGCTCTTATGTTGCAAAAGTTTTAGCGAATGTATCATTCTGCGTTTGAAACATGTCGAAAAGCCCTATTTGTTGGCATTCCGGGCAAAAGCAAACAACTCAAGGGGCAGGTGACAATAGCCGTCGGGGTTCTTGTCGAGGTAATCCTGATGACGCTCGTCGGCAGTGAAGAAGTTCTTCAGTGGGAGGCGTTCCACCACGAGGGGCTCTTCGAATTTGGCCTGTTGCTCATCGAACACCTTGTCAATGACGGGGCGGTCTATCGGGTCGGTGTAATAGATGCCGGTGCGGTAGCGTGTACCTTCGTCGTGCCCTTGTTTGTTGAGGCTGGTGGGGTCTATGGCCACGAAGAAGAGCTCCAGCAGGCGTTCGAGGCTGACGATAGTGGCATCGTAGCGCACGTGCACAGCCTCGGCGTAGCCGGTGAGGTCTGTGTATACTTCTTCGTAGGTGGGATTGTCGGTGTTGCCGTTGGCAAAGCCTACCTCTGTGTCGACAACGCCGTTGATCTGCTTCAGGAAATGCTCTGCGCCCCAGAAACATCCGCCTGCGAGATAGACATCCTTGAGGGTGCCGGCAGGTTTGGAGTCGGAACTGAGCTGGCTCATCTGTTGCTGCAGTAGGCGATGCTGGTCGAGCAGGTTCCACAGGCCGTCCTCCGAGAGCACGCCTCGTGGCAAATCCTTGGGCAGCTTTCCAGCTTCGTCAGCATCAAAGTCAAGGCGCCAGAGGTCGCTGCCATAGTAGCTGTCGAGGGCTTCTATGTCGGGCTTGACGGTTTCATATTGCGCCATGGATTCCCTCAGTGTTTTGAGGCTGGCTTCGACTCGTGCGAAGCGCTGTTCCATCAGGCTTATGCGCTTTATCTGTTGGTCTGTGTCCATTGTTGTGAGTGGGAGGCAAACACTACAGAGGTGCTTGCCTCCCATTGTCGGTTATCAGGTGGAGTGGTTATTCGCGCTGTCCGTTGAGTGAGTAGAGATAGGGCGTTACAGATTCGCCGTCAATCTTGCCATTGAAGGTTTCAGGGATGATGTTGCCATCCTTGTCCTTGTACTTGGTCAGGCGTGCGCATACCACTACTTGGTCGCCAACCTCGATTTGCTTGTCGCCTTCAACCCACTTGCGGTTGCCGAGGTAAAGGGTGCGGAAGACGTAGAACTGCTCGTTGGCAGGGTCGTCGTCATCGGCGATGTAGAACGAGGCATTACCATACTTCTCGTTAAAGAAGTCGCTTTCCTTGGCCACTTTCACTATCTCACCAGCAATGTAGTATTCATCTTCGGAGATTTCGCCTTCAGCGAGGTTCTTCATGATGAAGTCGTTGGCTTCGTCGGCAGTGAAGGGATGTAGACGCGAACCGGGGCCTGCCTTCTTGATAGAGTGGATGTAAGCCTGCTTGGAGGCTGTCTCAGGTGTGTTGCCGTTGTAGTTGACAAGCTTGCCGCGAACCACCACCTCGTCGCCAAGTTCTATCTGCTGGTCGCCATCCTTCCATGGTTGGTTGTTGAAATAGTAGCAGCTGTAGATCTGGAACTGCTCGCTCTCTGGGCTACCGTCCTCGGAGATGAAGAAGGTGGCTGTGCCATAGGCCGCGCTGAAGGTGTATTTGATAGCGCAGATGACGCCGGTCACGCAGTAGTCGACATCAGTAACCTTACCAGCTTCAAGGCCTGCCACGAAGGCGAGAGCCTCGGGTACAGTGTATGGATCATCGACAGTTTGTCCGTGAGGCAGCACGAAGGCATCCTGCTTGAGCGTCCATGCTATGACGCTTTCGCTCTCGGCATTGCTTGAGCTGAACTGAATGACAGCCTTACGTGCGAGACCTGTGTTCTGAGCCACGCGCAGGTGAACTACGGCTGTGTCAGCTGGATTAGGTTCGAAGAGAGTGGCCTGGCCGGCCTTGTAGTCGGTGCCTGTGATGGTTGCCCAATCGCAGTCGGCGGGCAGTTGGGCATAGGCTCCGCTGCCCTTGTATGCGAGCACTACGTCGATGTCGCCGCCTTCGATGCCTACGGTTTGTTCCGGAGTGATTACCTTGAGCAGCGATTTCTTCACTTCAATGACCGTAGCGTCGACAATCTCCACGGTGGAGCCATAGAGCTGCTTGGGACCTTCCAGGGTGACGATGTCGCCCACTTCGATACCCCATCCGTCGGCACCGTCGATAGGATTGTTGCCCTTCTTGCCTTCCTTGTCGTAAATACCATATATGTATATTTGGCCAGTGCCATCGTCGAGATAGAAGTTGCCGTATAGGGTGTTGGCAATGGAGGTAACGGCACCTGTGACGCGGAAGTTCTTGCCATCGGGGCCTGCGATGACGTCGGCACAGGTGGCGTCGGAGGCTTCGAGCGAGCCTTGGCGCACGAGGATGAACTGTTTGCGGTTGTTCATGGCGATGCACACTTCAGCCTCGCGGCCGCCTTCAGTGGCATCAGCATGGAAGGTGATGGTGGTCTCACCGGCTTCGCCTGCTATGCGGTCGGCCGTGAGCCATGCTGGACTATTGGGTAGCGGAGTGTAGGTGGTGTCGCGCGAGCCGTCGTCGTTCTTGGTAATCTTCTGGTAGAGTTCGTGTAGTGCCCAAGCCTCTGCAGCTCGTACCGTTACGGTGACGTCGCCGCCCTCGACAGGCAGGCTGACGAAGGTCTTGTCGACGGTGATGTCTGTGAACGTGCCTAAAGCCTCGTCGTCAGAGCATCCTACGACAAGCAGTGCGGCCAAAGCCATACTGAAAATATGTTTGAGTTTCATAATGATAACGAATTATGAATGGTGAAAGATGAATTAGTTGAAGATGTAGCGGATGCCTATGCTTGCGTACCAGCACTGGCCGATGTTGCCCTTGTAGGGAACGAAGGTCTTGATGTCGGTACCGACGGCTTTAGGCGTAGAGAATACGGGGTAGCCTTGGGCATCGGTGTTCTCGTACTTGAGGATGCGTCCCTCGTTGAGGGCGGGGTTCATGTACTTGCTCACGCCCCAGCTGGAGTTGAACAGGTTCAGGACGTTCTTGATGTCGAAGCCCAGCTGCAGGGTGTTCTTGGTCTTGCCGGCCTTGACAGTGAAGTCGTGCTTGTAGCCTACGTCTACGCGATGTACCCACGGGCTGTAGATGCTGTAAGCCTCGGCATATTCGCCTTGATGGTTGTTCAGATAGCTGTCGCCGTGCACGTAGTTCATGAAACGCTCTTGGTCGCCTGCTGAAGCAAAGCGGAAAGCACCGCTCTCGACTTCAGCATCTGTCGGCACGTACAGGGCATCGTAGCTGTAGCCGTCGCCGTTCATATCGTTGGCCAGCATATAAGAGTAGTTGTAGCCTCCGCGCCAGGTCTCGTAGAACAGGCTGTAGTGGTTGCCGCTACGGTCGTGCACGGTGGCATTGGCAATGAAGCGGTCTGGTGTTACGTTGTAAGCGTTGTGGAGCTTCAGATTGTTGGGACCAGCCACTGCGGGCACGTAAGTGAAGGCGCTCTCGGCATTGGAGCCGGGCAAACTGGTGAGTTCCTTACGCACGGTGTGTGTGTAGGCAGCCATGAGGCTTATCCATTTAGCAGGCTCAGCGCTCAGGGTGATATTGGCCAGCCAGTTGTAACCCTTGTGGGTGTTGCCGAGCACGAAGGCCTTTGTGCCGCTGCGGAAGTCGGCAGGGAAGATGGGACGGTTGTCGGCGCCGTTCCAACGTGCATAGCCTTCGGCGGGCAGCATGCTCCAGTCGCTCATGGTGGTAGCGTTGAGCGTCTTCTCAAAGAGGCCTTCTACCGTTACAGTGAATGGGAAACTGACAGGCAGCTGATAGTCGAGTGCAAGTGAGGTCTTCCATACCTGCGGCATCTTGAAATGGTCATCGACGGCTGAGATGGAGCTTGGCACTGTGCCGTCCTCAGGACGCACTGTCTGCGGGAAGCCCATCTCAAACAGCTTGTTCTGCAGGGCTGCAATGTTGGCGTGACCGTTGGCATCGGTTACAAGACCGCCTGCAAACTGGCTCATGACCTGGCCCATGTCGGAGTATTTGGCACGAACGTCGGCAGGCAGGTTCTTGTACTTGGTCGAGGGACCGAGCTGTGCCTGGTACTGCACGAGACCGCCGTTGGTAGGCATATTGGTGAAGAACACGAGGGGCAGACGACCTGAGAAAAGGCCAGTGCCGCCGCGGACCTTAAGGCTCTTATTGCCAAAGACATCCCATGTGAAGCCTACGCGCGGTGAGAAGATGATGTTGGCATTCGGCCATTTGCCTGTGTCGATATTGCGCAGGTCACCGTCCTGATCGTAGTAGTCGAGCGCTTTGATTGCTGCGTTGGTCAGCAGGTCGCCGTTGTTGAAGAACAGACCGTCGATGCGCAGGCCATAGGTGAGCTTGAAGCGGTCGGTGATATTCCAGTCGTCCTGAGCATAGACACCGAGTTTGTTGTAGCGTACGCGTGCTGCAGGCTTCGTCTCGCCGTCGTAGCCATAGGTGAGGCAGACCACTTCAGGTGTAGCACCATTCATGAAATCCTCGACGCTGCCATAGCGGTAATAGCCTGTTCCGTTGCGCATATACTGGTTGTCGTCCATCTGGTATTCGTAGCTCACACCTGCCATAATCTTGTGGGCACCAAGGTAGTAGTTGATATCGTCCTTGATGTTCAGCGAAGTGGAGTGCACTGCGTTGTTCCATGTGAATAGCTCATAGCCCAGCGACATGTATTGTATGTTGTTGCCCGTGCCGTCCTGGATATCGATGAACGGGAACTCAGATGAATTGCTCGAACGGATATCATCCTTCTTGGCAAAGGCTACGAGGAACTGGTTCGACAGGTTGTCGGCCAGACGGCTGTTCAAGTCGATTGATGCCGAGTGGACGAGGTTGTCCATGCCATACATCGAATTGGCAAAAGCCATGGAGTACTGCGACATACGGCTGTAGGGCGAACGTGTGCCGCCGTCCATAGACGAGGCATTGGGCGATACCCAATAATTGTTCTTCGTATAGTTGTAGCGGGCTGCCAGATGGTGGCGGTCGGTGATGTTATAGTCGATACGTGCCAGTATCTTATAATTGCTTTGGTCGGCAGGGAAGTTCTTGTACGAGCCTGTGTTGTAGCCGTATTTCTGGCTTACGAAGTCCGAAACGCGCTGCATATCGGTCTCCGTAGTGCGCGAGATGAAATTGTCGGCATCAGCAACGCCGTCAGCGGAGGCACGCCAGCGATTGACCACGGTAGGCGTCTTTACCATCTCACCGTTGACGAAGAAGAAGAGCTTGTCCTTGATGATGGGGCCGCCGAGGGTGAAACCATACGTGGTGGTGCGGTCCTTGTCGCGGGCTGTAGCTATCTGTTCGTGGTCTACGGCCGAGCCGCGCATATTTTCGTTGCGGTGGTATATGTAGGCCGAACCCTTGAACGTGTTGGTACCCGATTTGGTGATGGCGTTCACGCCGCCGCCGATGAAGTTGGTCTGGCGCACATCATAAGGTGAAATGACCACTTGCAACTCCTCGATAGCGTCGATGGAAATCGGGTTTCCGCCACCAGGCAGATTGGCCGAGAGGCCGAAGTCGTTGTTGAAGTTGGCACCGTCCACGGTGAAGTTTCCCAGACGACCGTCACTGCCGGCAAAGCTCATGCCGCTGCCGCCATAGGGCGAGAGGCGTGTGATGTCGGTGATGGAACGGCTGATGGTGGGCAGGCTCATCATCTGGTCGTTGGAGATGTTTGTCGAGGCTCCCGTGCGCTCGGCCGAGAACTTCGATGCTTTCTCTGTGATGACCACCTCGGTGAGCTCGCTGGCATTCTCTTCGAGCCATACGGCGAGGTTGTAGGTTTCGCCCAGCACCAACTGTATGCCGCTGAGGCGTTTGGATTGGAAACCGATGTAGGACACGGTTACGGCATAGGGACCGCCAGGGCGCATACCCTGCATGTTGAAGCGTCCATCGGCATTGGTGACGGCCTGATAGCGCGTGCCCGACGGCTCGTGCGTAGCAACGACGTTAGCGCCTATCACGCTCTCGCCCTTGGCATCGTCCAGCGTCACGCGGCCGCTCATGCCTGACGTGGTTACCTGAGCCACAGCACTGGTACATGCCAGCACCACGGCAGCAATCAGAAAGAATAGTCTTTTCTGCATAATTTTGGTAAATAGAAAAAAAGGTGAATAAATGTATGATTTCGTCTGCAAAGGTAGTTAATAAAATGTAATGAAAAAAGTGAAAAGTAAAAAATATTTTAATGAGAAGAAAAAACATATTCTCTATCTCAACTTGCTCTCTGTTTTTTCATATCTTTGCCACTGCCTAATAGATAAATAATGCGATATGAAGACGTGCAACAACCTCCTACAATTCATGACAATAGCTCTCTTTGTCATGGCTTTGGCAGCGTGCGGCGGACGGGAAAAGGCAGAATCCGGTGATGGAGTAGGGCACAAGCCTGCCTCGCGTGGGCTGCCTTTCGAGATGGTAGTAATAGTGCCGGAAAAGGCTTACGAAGGCGAGCTGAGCGATTCCATCGATGCTGTGCTGAGAGCTTCTACGCCCGTGCTGCCGCAGCACGAGCCTATGTTCCGTCTCAATGTCGTTTGGGCCGACGGCAACCTCACTCCCTTCCGCACTTTCCGTCAGCGTTTCATAGCCAGGATTAATCCACGGGTGGCCAAGGCATCCATAGGAGTGGCACGCGATGTAGTAGCTGTGCCGCAGATCGAGGTCAAGGCAGAGGCACCTTCGGTTCATGAACTGGCGCAACTCATAGGCCGTGAGCGTCAGCGCATCACCGACCTCTTCGTTGAGCACGAACTCGACTACATGGCTGAATCGCTGCAGCGCAAGCACAACGCCGCCACATCTAAGGCCTTCCACGAACTGACGGGCCACACCATTTGTGTGCCACCAGCTCTGAAAGCCTCCAAACGTGCAAAGGACTTCCTCTGGACAGGTACCAACCTCAACGACCGCGACCAGAACTTCGTGTACTACTCCTACCCATGGGACGGCCAGCCGCTCACGCCAGAACAGTTTGTGGCCAAACGTGATAGTGCCCTTAAGACCAATATCCCTGGTTCCACGCCTAACCAATGGATGCAGACCGCAAGAATGAAAGCCGGCAGCGGTGATGCAGCCAATGAAAGGGGTGGGGCAGAGGTTCCACTCATCGTCACGCGCGCGCGTACCTTAAATAATCTGTATGTCCACGAGGTGCATGGCCTCTGGGAAATGCACAACGGCGCCTTGGGTGGAGCTTTCGTATCGCTTGAGCGTATTGACACAGCCAATAGCCGTGTCCTCGTCACCGAAGGCTTCATCTATTCACCCCACTCGCCCAAGCGCTCTATTCTTCGCGAGATGGAGGCCGCACTCCGCACATTCAAATAGCCTCTCAACAACTTTTGTGTACCCCTTAAAGATTCCTTGTTTTCTGCTTCTAACACGAATTCCCACGAATTCTCCATTAATTATCACAAATTAAATCTGTATCTAAGCCTCTTCGCTCCCCTAACGAAGAGGCTTTTCTTTTTTCATCGTCATTCTTTTTTCATCTTTTTTTTGCGACACTTCGCAAAAAAGTACTACCTTTGCCCCCAGAAAACCTCAAAAGCCTATATGACAACTGATATTAACATCTCTGTTGACGTGCCTCGAAGCTACAACATAGCTAAACTGAAACAACAATTGTTGGAGTACGCCCAGCATTTAATTGCATTAGCTAATCCTAAACACGATGTAGAAGTCATTTCTTCTCCTCGAAAAGTTGAGATTAGCAGCAAGATACGTAATTTGTCTGGTAGATATCCCGTACCTGAAGATTTTGATTATAAGACCCTTCTTGCCAGTGAGCGGGAAGCTGATTACTATAAACAAGAAACCAAATGAAAGTCTTTTTAGATACAAATATTCTCATTGATTTCATTTCCGGTCGTAAACCATTTGCAGACGATTCAATGGTGTTTTTCCAACTTGCTTACGATGGAGAGATTGAGTTGATGGTCTCAGATTTAACAATAGTAAACACGATCTATATTTTACATCGACTTCATTATTCTCAGACTGATATTTATGAGACTTTAGAAGAGATCAACGCTTTTCTGACTATCACTCCTATTGGTGCTGAAACAATTAATTATTGTTTGCGAGGCCGATACCATGATTTCGAAGATGCCGTACAGTATTATTCTGCTTTGAAGGCCGGAGCTGATTACGTCATAACTAGAAACGGTAAAGACTTCCCTCATGATGCGACCAATGTCTTATCCCCATTAGACTTTTTCAGGAAAAACAATATCACGTTTTAGGTTTAACTGAACATCAGCGCTATATCTAAGCCTCTTCGCCTTCTAGCGAAGAGGCTTTTCTTTGCCCTTTTGATAACGTTTTTATCTTAAAGCTTAAAAATTCTTCACTCTTCATTCTTCACTTTTAAGTTTATTTCCTATCTTTGCACCGATTCCGAGAACAATAAGGATGGTTGATCCTTTGTCCCGAGAATCTTGACATAGTAAGAGCTTAAAAATGAAATGATGTAAATAAAAACCATAATGAAAACTAATCATCTTTTGCTCCCCATCCTCCTCGGACTGGTTGTAGCAATCCCTATTTCGGCCCAATCTGCCGAGCGGAACACACTGTTTGTATTCTTGAACTCATCCAGCACTCCGAGACCTTTCTCCTTGGAGACGTTGGATAAGATTACGTTTACAAACCACAGCATGAAGATGCATGAGGCCGCGAAGGTGACAGAACTGGAGTTCTCCAGTTTCAGTTTCATGTCCTTGGATGCAAACATCACTCCCACAACGGACATTCGCAGTTTGTCAGCAGGCGATGATGCTAACATTCAGTATTATATGGATGGCAGTACTGTTGTTGTTGAAAGCAACACACGGCTTGACGGCATTGCCATCTATGACCTCCAAGGACGACTGGTTACGAAAGACAATCATGCAGCCGAATCATACAGCCTCTCTGTGCCAAACGTCCCTCGTGGTGTTTTCGTTGTGCAGGTTTCCTGTGGAGGAAAGATGATGTCAAAGAAGATGGTGAAATAACATAAAGACTGATGCCTTATGAAAAAGATACTTTTACTCTTATCCATACTCTCTTGTGCTGCAACGGTAAACGCCCAGAAATACCTCGAAGTGTATAAAGGCCGTGATGTTATCGGCAGCATGATGTCCACGGATATCGACAGTGTTCGCATTACTGGCAACAATGCTTCCACTCGTCAGATAAACTTCTATTCGGCAGGCGTAAACAGAAGTTTTGCAGTTACTGAGGTTGACAGCATCAAGATAGTACATTCTAGTGATGATTCTTTTGCGTATCTCGGTATTGTAGGTTTCAACCAAGAACTCTACGATATGCCCATTGGTATTTTAGCCACCAGCACCAGCAGTCGTTATAGTTCTTTTGTTAGTAATCTAATTCGTCGGGATGGTACTTTATTATATTATGGTGTTGAACATGCCCTGAACCTACTTACTCAATACAACTTCACCACCCCCTTGAGTAGCGTCAATCTTATCACATTCACCGATGGCTTAGACCAAGGTTCGATGATGATGAGCAGTGTTTATACTACTGAAGAAGCCTACCTTAATGCATTGAATCGGCAAATTGTTTCGAGTAAGGTTAAGGGATTGCCCATTACCGCTTATTCACTCGGTCTTCGGGGCAACGACGTAAGCGACTACAATCAGTTTCGAACTAATCTACAACAGTTGGCAACCTCTGTCGATAAGGCCATTGAGGTCAGCAGTATGAGTGACGTTCAGAAACGTCTTCAGGAGATTGCCGACCTAATAATCAGTGTCAGCAACCGCCAGACCGTAAGCGTTAAGATCCCAGGTGTGAGCAATGGCACTCGCATCCGTTTCACATTCGATGGCAATTCACCGGAATACAGTACGATGTACATTGAAGGTACGTTCAATCTTGCTGACCGTTCACTGCGCAACGTCACTTATCATGGTATGCGGGCCACCAGCGGCAGCACCCTACAAGGAGTTCAAGATGGTATCTTCGTAACTTATAAGTTTACAGGACTCCAGCGCACCGATGGCAATGGCCTTATACCAATGGGCTATATTCGTCAATATAACAAAGCCGTTACTTCTGACACTTGGCAGCGCAACTCCGAGTTCACGCCCGATAATAACACACAGACGACTATCACCCACGCAGGCACGGCCATCATGCTTGTCCTCGACTGCTCCAGTTCGCTTGGCTCGCAGTTCAGCAATATGCAGAGTTACGCTCGCGATTTCATCTCACGTGTGGCCAATAATGCAGCGCCATATGAAATAAAGGCGCCCACGAACGTTGTGGCTTCATTGGACGAACAACACAATTTTGTTAATGTCACTTGGAATGCTGTTAAGAATGCTCAGAGTTACGATGTCTATAGAAATGGTTCTATCGTTCAGGAGGATGTAAGGACAACCCAGTGGACGGATAAATCTCCTTTGCGTACAAATGTATATAGTATAGTGGCAAAAGGCTATGGAATGACAAGTGAGAAGAGTTCGCCTTCAAATCGTGTGGGCACCTACTCTACAAGTGGCATCACTATTGATGTCAATGGCGTCAAGTTCAATATGATTAAAGTAGAAAGTGGCACGTTCCAGATGGGAAGCACCTCTGGTGGTGATAGTAATGAACGTCCTGTTCATCAGGTTACTTTGACCAATGACTACTATATCGGTGAGACGGAAGTGACGCAGGAGTTGTGGACGGCAGTGATGGGCTCAAATCCTTCATCCTTCAAGAGTTCCGACCAATTGCCTGTGGAAAAGGTTTCTTGGAATGACTGCCAGACATTCATCACAAAACTGAATGAGCTTACAGGTCGTACCTTCCGCCTGCCAACTGAAGCTGAATGGGAGTTCGCAGCCCTTGGTGGTAACGCATCTGAGGGTTATACCTTTAGCGGCAGCAATACCGTTGGCGACGTTGCTTGGTATGACAGCAATAGTGGTTCCAAGACACATGAGGTCGCAACCAAAGCACCCAATGAACTTGGCATCTATGACATGAGTGGTAATGTTTGGGAATGGTGTCAGGATTGGTACGGCAATTACAACATCGGTGCACAGACCAATCCCACAGGTCCCACCTCGGGCTCTTACCGCGTGAGCCGTGGTGGCGGCTGGGTCAACAGCGACAACAGCTGCCGCGTGGCGAATCGGCTCGACCGCTCGCCCGACTACGGGTACATCAGCGGCGGCTTCCGCCTTGCCCTGTAGTTCATACCCTCAAAAGACAACAATCGACTCTTGTCTTGTCTTTGCTCAAAAGGCGGCCGAAAAAGAAAGGCCGCAAAAGAGCAAATACAAGACAAGGTCGCAATGATAAATATCCGCGCGAAGCGCGGTTGGTTATAATCATATCAATATGCAAGTAAAGACTTTTGTGCTACCAGTTATGTCATCTGAACACAGCGAGGATGAATTGAATAAGTTCCTGCGTGGGCACCGTGTTCTGCAGATGGAACGTCATTTTTGTGCCGAAAACGGTGGTTTTTGGGCTGTACTTGTAGAGTATGTTGAAGGAGACCCTATGGAGAGCGTTCCTCCCGCTCATCGACGCGACAGGCAGGATGCAGCTCAAGGGCTTTCGGAAGAAGAACGAAAGCGCTTTGAGTACTTCAAACAGGTCCGCCGCCGTCTGGCCACGGAGAATGCTATTCCTGCCATTCATCAGGCTTTTTGAATAATAGCGGGGCTGGATGTTGAATAAAAAGGCAATATTATAGCACTTGGCACATTTCTTCCTTTTGACAACTAATTATACGAATTAAACGAATTTACGCATGCGTCGCGGCTATGCAAAGATAGGGCTATAGGACAAGAAAGAATTCGTTTAATTCGTATAATTAGTTGTATTATAAAAACATCTTCTGTGCCATCTTCTATATCATTGCAATAATTATTTTTTGTGCAAAACACTCCGACATCCCGAATTGCGCATTGGCAGAGGGCTTGAGGTTCGTTAGTGACGCGGAGTGTTTCAACTGCTTCCCGATTATTAAGCGTTTTTATTAGGCAAATATATACTATTTGCCCCAAACGCCTAGCTGAAACATTCCTTTTTTTCAACGCAGAGACGCCGAGGCGCAGAGACTCTGGAGAATATCAGAGGACGCGAAGGCATAGCCATTGACGCACCCGCGTGAGGCCGCAGAAGGCGCACGAAGGGCGCAAGCGCCAGGCTTCGTGCTCTCTAGAGTTCGCAGAGAATTGCCCCGCCGGACGGCCTCTCTTCTCCTCCGTCGCCAGAGGAGTTCTGGCTCCCCTCATCGGGCACGGATGGCCCAAGGGCAATCCTCTAAAGGCCCTCTTCGCCTCCATAATCACAGCCTTGCGAAGCGCTGTGATTATCCGCGAACTCACCGAAGGTCAATTGCAATGAATTAAAAATCTCAAAAAACTTCGCGGCTCTGCGCCTCTGCGTTGAAAAATAAAACAATACCGCCCTGTAGGTGCGGTCTGCTCACCTTTGAAAATTGCTTTTGGTCTTGACATAGGATAATATTGGTGCACAGAAGGTGTATTTTTGTGCATTATGTTTGGCCGTTTCAAGCTTTATGTTTACCTTTGCAGCGGTTTAGAAAAGAAAAGTACACATTTTATCCAATAAAAGGTAAACTAATGAAGACAAAACAACTCATTGCGCTGGCCACCTTGGCGCTGGCTTCAACCTCGGCAATGGCCGGCGGCTATCTCACAAACACAAACCAGAATGCAGCCTTCGGCCGCAACCTCTCACAGGAGGCTATGATCGATGTCATGGCTACTTATGCTAACCCTGCAGGCGTAGGTTTCCTCGCCCCCGGCTGGCATTTCGCTTTCTCCAACCAGAGCGCTTTCCAGACTCGTACTGCTGAGTCATGGTTCGTACACCCAGAACAGGGTCCGTTTGCTTTAGGTTATGTCAACGGCATTAAGAATACCGCTGCTACCAAGAAGTACAAAGGTACTGCCAAAGCACCCATCATTCCTTCCGTTGACCTGGCTTATGTGCAGGACCGTTGGAGCCTCGCTTTCCACTTCGGTGTTGTTGGCGGCGGTGGCAAATGTGAGTTTAAGGACGGCCTCGGCTCATTCGAGAGCAAGGTGGCTTTGCTGCCTGCCGTCATGAACGCTTTCGCTGGTCAGCCCGCAGCCACAGGCTATGCCATGGAGACCTACATGCGTGGCAAGCAGTACTACTTCGGTGGTCAGTTGAACGGTTCTTACAAGGTTACCGATAACTTGAACCTCGCCCTTGGTCTGCGTGCCGTCTATGCCTCGAGCAACTATTATGGTTATGTGCGCGATATGAAGGTAGTAACACCCGCTGGCGCTCAGGTGCCCGTGAAGGATGCTATGGCACCCATGGTGACGCAGTTGGCTACCGCCGTGCCCCAGTTGGCACCCGTAATGGAAGGTATTGCCGGCGTTGCTGGCGACGTGAACCTCAACTGCGACCAGAAGGGTTGGGGCGTGACGCCCATCATCGGTGTCGACTGGCGCATCAACGACCATTGGAACCTTGCTGCCAAGTACGAGTTCAAGACGCGTATGCGCCTCGAGAACGAGAGTGGCGAGAGTAAGAGCGCATCAGCCCTTGCACAGCTCGACGAGTATGAGGACGGCAAGAAAGTGGCTGCCGACCTGCCCGCTATCCTTTACCTGGGTGCTCAGTATAGCCCCATCGAGAAGGTCCGTATCAACGCCGGTGCTCACGTCTTCTTCGACAAGCAGGCTACTCAGTATGGTCATCGCGAGAAGACTCTCGACGGTCAGACGTGGGAACTGACAGCAGGTGCCGAGTACGACATCAACGACCTCGTCACCGTCAGTGCCGGTTGGCAGTCGACCAACTATGGTCTGGGCGAGAACAGCCGCTATATCACCGATATGAGTTTCGTCTGCAGTTCCAACAGCGTAGGTCTTGGCGCACGCTTCCACCTCTCGAAGAAGGTAGCGCTCGACGTCTCCTACTTCAAGACGCTCTACAAGCACTACGACAAGTCTCAGGCCGACTACAACGGCATCAAGGCCAATTTCGGCAGCATCCTCACAGGCGTGAAGACTCAGGTCGAGGCCGTTGCTCAAGAGATTGTGGCTGAGGACATGAAGGCAGGCATCAACCCGCAGGAAGATCCCCGTATGGCTGTGTTCCAGCAGCTCAATGGTGCCACCGAGACCATCGCAGCAGCCCAGACTCCTGGTCACGACCGCCTGCACCGCACCAACGACGTCTTCGGCGTAGCCGTCAGCGTCAGCTTCTAAAGCTATTCTTCACACATACAAGTCATAGGCGAGGCTGTGTCATGAGACACAGCCTCGCTTTTTCATGAACCATGCCCCTCATACGTCTGATTTGTATTATTCGTAGCAAAGCAAAATCATCTGAAAAGCTTCGTCGTGCGAAAAAAATCTTCATTCTTCGTTCTTCATTCCTCATTTCTTTGTACCTTTGTGCACATTTAAAGTAATACCTATATGAAACAACATTCATTCAAGGATTGGGTTCTGGCCACACGTCCGTGGTCGTTCCCTGCATCGTCGATGCCAGTAGTAGTCACCATAGCGTGGACGTGGGCACAAGGTATCAACGTGAACTGGTGGTTCGCCCTCTGGGCGCTGATTAACATTATCTTCGTGCATGCTGCAGGCAACGTGTGGAGTGATATCGCCGACTATCGCAAGGGCGTAGATGCCGAGGACACCTTTGGCGTTCACACTCTTGTGGATAAGCAGTTCACGGTGGATGAATACCGCCGTTTGTCGCTCATTCTCAATGCTATAGCTGTTATCGGTGGTTTGGCTCTTGTGGCTCTTACCGGTTGGCCGCTCCTCGTCATCGGCGCCATAGGCATAGCCCTGTCCTTTCTCTATCCGCGCCTGAAGTACATGGCTTTGGGCGACCTCGTCATCGCGCTTTGCTATTCAGTCCTGCCTATGACGGGAACATCGTTCATCGTCTCAGGCTCTATCCATTGGAACGTGTTGTGGCTGGCTGTGCCTGTAGGACTCATCACGGTGGCCATCCTTCATGCCAATAATGTTCGTGATATCGAGACCGACAGTCGCGCCGGCATCTCCACCTTCCCCATGTTCACAGGCCGTTCAGTGGGCGCCAAGCTCTATGCCTTCGAGGTCCTTTTCCCCTTCCTTTGGCTTTTCGGACTCATGGCTTTCCGCATCGAGCCCTGGTGGTTGCTCATCGCTTTCGCCGCCCTGCCCGTGGCGTTCGGTAATGCCCGCACAATACTCGATTATGAGCAAGGCGGCAAGGAATCGTATGCCAATCTCGACGAGCGCACGGCCAAGCTCCAGCTCCTTTTCAGTTTGCTCTTGACAATCGCTCTCGTGATATCAAAGTTCTTCTGAGGCTCATTCCTATACCTATGAAGCGTCTGATATTCTCCGTGCTTCTCGCAGCCGTGTTCTGGTTCGTGATGTTCTTCCCATACTCTCCTTTCCCTATGGGGGCGGGGGAGAGGCCTAACTTTTGGCTCATGATGACCTGCGCATCGCTCACGCTGACCACGCTTGCCATCGTTTTTGGCGGCTGGCCACGCTTGGCCTTCAAGGTCAAGGATAACTTTGGGGCTTATTCAGGTTGCAGCATGCGGCTCGAGTGGCGTGAGTTTGTGCTTGGCGCAGTCATCGCCGCTGTGCTTTGGGGTGTCTTTTGGCTGGGTGATAAGTGTTCGCAACAGCTCTTCGACTTCGCCCGTCCGCAGGTTGATTTGATCTATGGCATCAAGTCCGGCACATCGTCAACGCTTGTCGGCCTCCTGCTCCTGCTTATCATAGGTCCAGGCGAGGAGATTTTCTGGCGAGGCTATGTGCAGGAACACCTGTCGAAGCGCTTCTCGCCGAATGTGGGCTTTCTGCTCGCAACGGCAGCTTACACTCTCATACACGTTTCCTCGCTCAATTTCATGCTCGTGATGGCAGCCCTTGTCTGTGGCATTGCCTGGGGCGGCCTGTATAGATTGATACCCAATCACTTCACAGCCATCATCGTAAGCCACGCTCTATGGGACGCTGCCGCGTTTGTGTGGTTCCCGCTGTGACGGATTAACGGGTTATTTCGTTATTTCGTTATTTCGTTATCACGTTATTCCGTTATTTCGTTATCACGTTATTTCGTTATCACGTTATTCCGAAATCACTTTAGCATTTCGCTTCGCTACCTATTATTCTTCATTCTTAATTCTTCATTCTTCACTCTTCATTCCCCATGCCCTTCCCGCCCCTGAACCTTCCTCCTGCTGAGCTCAACATCATTACCGACGACAAAGGTAATGCGACGGTGCTTGACACGTTGCGGAGGCGGCGTGTGCGGTTGACTCCGGAGGAATGGGTGAGGCAGCATTTCACTCATTATCTTATCGAGCATAAGGGCTATCCCGCTGGACTGCTCGGCAATGAGGTAACTGTGGAACTGAATGGCTTGAAGAGGCGCTGCGACACGGTGCTCTATGGGCTCGACCGTCAACCGCGAATGATTGTGGAATATAAAGCGCCCACGGTCTCGTTGACGCAAAAGGTTTTCGACCAGGTATGGCGCTACAATACGCGACTACGCGTCGAATGGCTCATTGTGTCCAACGGCCTGAACCACGTAGTATGCCATCTTGACAAAGGCGCCAATACCTACACGTTCCTCGCTGAGGTGCCGGATTATAGTATCATTTGTCCTTAGAAAAGAATAAATCACATGAATAAGTTGACTCTTGCAGTTGCTATAGTTGTGTCCCTGTTCGCTATGCCTGCTCCCATTGCAGCGCGCTCGCTTACGGCGCAGAAGGCACAGAAGATAGCCCGAAAACTCATCGGCGAATGGACTGATTCTGTGCGAAAAGCCACGGCTGAGGTTTACCAAAGTAAGAAGATGACCATTGATGGGCACACCATGCCTTTGGCTTGGAGCGCCGACAGCACCAAGGGGGCGCATAAGATGCCTCTTTATATCTCGCTGCACGGCGGAGGCGGAGCACCGGCAGAACTCAACGACCAGCAGTGGCGCAACCAGCAGGTTATCTACAAGACCGATGGCGTTTACCTATGCCCGCGAGCGCCTTTCAACACATGGGACCTTCATTTCCACCCTGAGTCAGATACCTTCTATCGCCGCATCATAGCCATGATGGTAGCGTGGCTGGACGTAGACCCCAACCGCGTCTACCTGATGGGTTATTCCGCAGGTGGCGACGGCGTGTGGCGCCTGGCACCACGAATGGCCGACACGTGGGCTGCTGCCTCTATGATGGCAGGGCATCCGGGTGATGTGCGGCTTGAGAATCTCTACAACCTGCCTTTCATGATTTGGTGTGGAGGCAATGATGCTGCCTACGACCGCAATAATCAATGTCGCCAGCGTATCGCACAGATGGACTCGCTCCATCGTGTACATCCCGATGGTTACCGTTTTGAAGGACATATCATCGAGGGCAAGGGACATTGGATGGACCGTGTCGACACAGCGGCTGTGAGTTGGATGGCACAGTACGAACGTAATCCCTTCCCCAGCGTCATCGTGTGGCGGCAGTCGGATGTCCAGAAACCGTATTTCTATTGGATTAGTGTGCCAACCGACGAGTTGGCTCGAGACAAGGAACTGCGCCTGCATGCCAGCGGCAACACCATTGACATCGACCACTCAGACTATTCGCAGATCACACTTTGGCTTAGCGACCAATTGTTTGACCTCGACAACCCCATCATTGTCCGTCATCGCGGCCGCACACTCTTCCAAGGCCGTGTCCGTCGCAGCGCCGCCACCCTCCGCCACACCCTCTTCCAGCGCAACGATCCATCGTATATGTGTCCAGCCCAGCTGACGCTGCAACTCGCAAGATAAACATAATCCCCATCATCTACACCCCAGCCTTTCCGTGAGCGGAAAACCATCCTGACATTAAACGAACAACATTAAAAAAAATCCTGTTATCCAGATGTCCGCCAAGCAATTCCTCACCTGCCTTTGGGCTTCCTTCGTGCCTGCCATCCTTGCATGGGCACAGGGGCCAAACGAAACAGGCACCTACTATGAAGCAGCTAACGGTAAGAGTGGTGCGGCTCTGAAGACCGCATTCTTTGAGATTATCAACGGCAGCTATCAAGACAACAAGTTCCAACAAATCCAATACGGATCGGGACAGCTGAAAGGTATCTGGGGTGCTTTCCAGACGACGGACGTGCTCGACGATGGTGTGACCATTCGCGACCGCTACTCCAACATCACGGCCTATCAGGTTGGTGTGGACCAGCAAGGCCTCAACGGAACGCATACGAATAGTCAGGAAGGCGGCACAGACGACAATCACGTCTATTCACGCGAACACTCTATGCCAAAGAGTTGGTTCGGAGGCGGCACGGATGTGGCCCCAGCACCGACATTTTCCACATCTATCCCGTGGACTCGTACATGAATTCCATGCGCAACAATCATCCCTTTGGCGAGAACGACGGCGAGATGAACCACTCTGAAGGATATTACAGTAAACTGGGCAAATGCACTTTCGAAGGGTACACGGGCACCTGCTTTGAGCCAAATGACGAGTGGAAGGGTGATTTCGCCCGGACTTACTTCTACATGGTCACGTGCTACGAGACGAGCTTGCCCACTTGGTTTTCAGATAACTCAGGATCTTATGAAGGCTGCAGGGCCACGTTCGATGGCAATACATACCCCGGCCTTTCGGAGTGGCAGCTGGCAATGCTGCTGAAGTGGAGTCGTCAGGATCCCGTAGACTCAATAGAACTGGCTCGCAACGAAGCCGTATGCAGCATTCAGCACAACCGCAACCCATTCATCGATTACCCAGGCCTGGAGGAATACGTATGGGGCACCAAAACAGCGGAAGCCTTCATTTACGACAGTTATGGTATTCCCGACACAATCGTCACACCTCAGCCTGTCAGGAAGTATCTCTATCGTAAGACGCTCATTATCACCGCCGGCAAGCGCTATCTCATAGTTGCCGATAACAGCGGCCAACTGCGAATGGCACAGCCTTTGGCAACGCCCTACGGATACATACAAGCCCAGGATGTTACGGCCGTGGACGATATCATCACCCTGGAAGACACCGTTAGCGCCTTCACATTCCTTGCTGCCGACGGTGGGAACTTCTACATCAAGGATTCCTCCGACAGGTTTGTCTATCAGACCGAAAACTACAATTCATTCAACGTGTCAGCTGATATGCCGGAGAGCGGTGCCGAGTGGACCGTCCAGGCTACTGACAATGCCTTCACCATTACCAACGTCGAGAAGCAGAAATACGTGCAATACAGCACTCGCTATAAATCCTTCGGCTGCTATGCCAACCAGCAGGGGCTTTTGCCTACGCTCTACGAAGAAGTGCTCATGGGTGACGTGAACCGCGACGGATACATCACGATAGCCGACGTGACAGCCCTCGTGAACATCATCTTGGGTAAGGCTACATTGGAGAACGATGCCGACAAATACGACTTTGATGCTGCTGATGTGAACCAAGACAGCAACGTTACCATTGCCGATGTGACTGCACTTGTGAATATCATCTTAGGGAAGACTAATTAATAGTAATCAGTTATCCCGCGAATAGTCTTTTTCGCAAAACACCTCAAACATGTCACCGCCCTTTGTGGCAGCGGGCCCAGCAGTGGTGAGGGCGGTGACATGTTTGAGGTGTTTTCGTGATTTTCTTTTTTCAAAACAGACTTCAGACTTCAGCCGACAGGCTGTGGAGAATACAAACGGTCATGCAGGCAAATACATACGGTCATGCAAGCAAGTATGTACGTTCATGCAGGCAAATACGACCGGTCATGTAGGCGAATTAGGTTGGCCTTGCATACAGATTAGGTTGGCTTTGCATGCAGATTAGGTTGGGCATATAAGCAGGTATGGCTGGATGAGCATTTTAACGGACTATAGAGAGCCCGCTAAGTCTCTATAGAGGGCTGTCAAAGTCTCTATAGAGTGTCTGTAAAGTCTCCCTAATGTGTCAACGAGTACTCCTAAGGGTTTTCACGAATTCTCATTGAAGTGTTTTCTTGGACAACTTGGAGCGTTTGGGGGAGGGTAGAGAGTGAAAGATGGAGGCTTGTGTTCTTGTTTTTATCTGTTTTTTGTAAAAAACTTCAATCTTTAATCTTTAATCTCTAATCTTTTCTTACCTTTGCAGGCAGATAAACCAAAGAAAACATGAAAACAAAGCAAGAAATCGTTGCAAATTGGCTACCGCGCTATACAAAACACCCGCTTGAGGACTTCTCGAAGCTGGTGCTGCTGACCAATTTCAACAACTACGTAGACCTCTTCTGTGAACATTTTGGCATTGAGGCACCTGCTTACGACGCTAATATGCGCATGGCAACTGCCGACGGCATCACGATGATTAATTTCGGAATGGGCTCGCCCAATGCAGCCATCATCATGGACCTCTTGAGTGCCATAGAACCTAAGGCATGCCTGTTTTTGGGCAAGTGCGGAGGTATCCCGGCCAAGGTGAAGATGGGCGACCTGATACTGCCGTTGGCCGGCATACGTGGCGAAGGAACGTCGAACGACTACTATCCGCCCGAGGTGCCTGCGCTGCCTGCATTTATGTTGCAGCGTGCTGTAAGTTCAGCCATTCGCGATGCAGGCCTCGATTACTGGACGGGTACTGTGTACACCACCAACCGCCGCATTTGGGAGCACGACGAGCACTTCAAGGACTACCTGCGCACCACACGTGCAATGGCAGTGGATATGGAAACCGCCACGCTCTTCACCACCGGTTTTGCTAATCATATTCCTACCGGCGCGCTGTTGTTGGTGTCCGACAATCCCATGACGCCCGAGGGCGTTAAGACGGCGGCCAGCGATCAGAAGGTTACCTCGAACTTCGTCAGCAACCACGTGCTCATCGGTATCCAGAGTCTTGAAAAGATAAAGAAAGAGGATAAGACGGTGAAGCACCTGAAGTTCGACTGGTGATGCATTTTATGGTCAAATAAAGTTGTAGGTAATGGCCAAGAAGCAGACAGGTGTTACATACGAGGATATAGTGCGCCAGGTGCAGAACGGCGACTTCAAGCCCATATATTATCTTATGGGCGAGGAGGGGTATTATATCGATAAGATATCGGATTTTATCGTAGAAAAGGCCTTGAACGAGGATGAGCGCGATTTCAATCTTACCATCTTATACGGTCCCCAGACTACTGGCGAAGAGGTCGTGAACGCAGCTAAGCGCTATCCCATGATGGCCGAGAGGCAGGTAGTGGTCGTTCGCGAAGCTCAGAACCTCCCGCACAAGGAGGTGCTTGCGTTCTACGCCCAGAAACCTATGCCTTCGACCGTGCTTGTCCTTTGCCATAAAAACGGCAAATTGGACATGCGCACAAACGTTGCCAAGGAGATCCAGAAGTCTGGAATAGTCTTTGAATCCGCCAGATTAAAAGACTATCAACTGCCTGGTTTTGTTAGGAGTTACGTCAAACGTAAGCGCCTTGAGATTGAGCCAGACGCGTGCGAGATACTTTGCGAACACGTAGGCGCGGATCTCAGCCGCCTGGCGAGCGAGCTGGATAAGGTGGTGATGGCTATAGGGGAGGGCAGCAGCATCAACGCTCAAGCCATCCAGGACTATGTGGGCATAAGCAAGGAGTTCAATTCGTTTGAACTGCAGGCCGCTCTGGCAGAGCATGATATTATGAAGGCTGCGCGTATTGTGAATTATTTTGACAGTAATCCCAAGAACTTCGCCATACAGCCAACATTGGCCACTCTCTTCAAATTCTTCTCGGATCTTATGCTTGCATATTATTCTCCGGTGAAGACGGAGGAGGGTATAGCAGGCTGGCTCAACCAGTCGACATGGCAGGTTCGCAAGAACATAATTCCAGCCATGCGAACCTTCACTGCAAATAAAGTGTATCAAATAATAGGTGAAATACGTCGAACAGATGGTGCCTCAAAGGGGGTAGGAGGGCAAAAAACTACCGATGGTGGCCTTCTGAAAGAGCTCGTTTACTTCATCCTTCACTGATTTTGTAGCTATTTTCACTCAAAATAGAAACAGGATTTTTTGGCCCTAGTGTGTTTGAATAAAGCACTTTAGGGCTTTTTTGTATGCTCTGAGAATCGCGTGAAATCTCTTCTTTTGCCGCTTGTTGGCAGCCAGACGATTCACGAAAAATTCAGGAGGGGAGGGTCTGGAATTACAAACTTTCACATTTGCAAACGCGAACGATTTGTATATTTGAATTTGCAAATCAAAACACAAAGGCTGATAAAATAGCATATTCGCACATGTAAATCCGTATTTAGAATCCGCGAATTCGGGATTTGTATTTCCAAATTTTGCGTTTTGAATATATGAATAAATATATATTCTTGCAATTATTCCTTGTTTAATTAATTAAAAACCAGGGATTAAGGTTGAATATTCGCATTTTGGATTCTTTCAGGTGTCAGATAATTCGAATATCTGGCCTTCGGGACGTTCTTCTTCCAATTATTTGACTTTTATGTATATGATAGTCAGTTAGTTTAAGGATGTTGGTTAAAGTATATTCTTTAAACGTACGGAAATACAAACCTGATAATTCGTGTTTGCGTTTCCGAATCTACGCAAACACGAATTCAAATTTACGAAGTTCGAAATTGCAAACACGTCGAAAATATAAATTTGAAGATTTTTCTTTAAAAATTTGGAGGTTTAAATTCTTTTTTCTTACTTTGCAGCGCCAAATCACCATAGGGAGTAGTCTATGGCCTAATATTTGAAGATAAAGTTAACGATGAAAGAGCGTATCTATCAGATAATGCAAAGTGAGAACCTGACTCAGCGAGAGTTCGCTCAAGCGCTCGGTATCTCCCCTTCATCGCTCTCGAGCATCTTCAATGGTCACACTTCCCCTACTAATTATACAGTACAGGCAATCCATAAGAAGTTCCCTTCGATCAACGTTGCCTGGTTGATGTTTGGCGAAGGTGATATGTTCGTGCAAACTGGTGCGGCAGATGCTGACCAGTCAGGTGCAAGCACTGAACCTTCAACAGAGCCGGTCGCTGCTCCGGCAAAAGAAGTTGCGACATCACAGTCCATACCTGCAGCGGCAGGTACACCCGAGCAAGTGATAATCAGGGAGACTGTGAAATATGTTGACAAGCCGCAACGAAGGATTACAGAGATTCACGTGTTCTACGACGACGGAACCTTCGAGACCTTCTCCGGAAAGCGCGACTGAACCTAAAAACGAATTCTGTTAAAACGCATATCATATATCACTTTTACCCAAGAATGCTGGCCGCAATCCTCTTTTCTACTCCTTATTTTCTTAAAGCGGCCTAAAAAAAGGAGCTCCACCCGTGAGGGCATGAGCTCCTTTTTTGATTTATAGATACTGTAGTTTTAAATCTTGTTTTCCGCTTCGATTGTCACTCGCTCTGCGCTTACTTTGTTTCCGATTTATTGGTTACCTAAAAGACTTCGGTAACCGTCATCTCCTATTTACAAATACGCTATTATTTACTCGCTAAGCTCCTCTACCCATGCGCTGAGGTCCTCGAAAGTGATGTCGTTGAGCAATCGGCCGTCGGCGATATCAAGCGTAGGATAGTCGGCACGCAGGGCCTCTGTGGCGGGCTCTATAAGACTTCCTCCAGAGGTGGCAAAGGGTATGATGGTCTTGCCCTGCAGGTTGGCAGCCTCGATGAAGGTATTGACGATATGAGGTGCTACGCCCCACCAGATGGGGAATCCTATGAAAACTGTCTCGTATTGTGTAAGGTCTGCAGGCGGTGTCTTGAGTTCAGGACGTGAAGAAGTGGTGCGCATCTCAACGCTTGAACGTGACAGGCTGTCGCGCCAGTTAAGGTCTGATTCGGTGTATAGGTCTTTGGGCTCAATTTCCAGGAGATCGGCGTTGGCAGCCTGTGCCAGCAGCTGTGCCACGGCTTCCGTTGTCCCTGTGGCTGAGAAATACGTTACGAGAGTGGTCTTTTGGTCGTCGGCGCCCTCTTCTCCTTTGTTTGCTACGGGCTTGCAGCTTATGAATGCCAGAGCTGCCAAAGCTATAAACAGAAATTTCTTCATTGTGAGTTATGATTTGTGTGTTAAGGGTTTCGCTTTGAGAATGATACGAAGCTCTAAAGTTCATCAGCAAGTAATTCCACTACATGTCCCTCGCGACAAACAACAAGTGTATTGTGGAAGAGACGTGAGCGCTCAACGAGGCGCTGCTGTGCAAGCACGATGCCTTGATCAATGCGTTGCTGCATAATATGTATATCCTTGTCACTCATGATCTTCCGATTTAGCATATTGGTTGTAAAGGAATTCGTACTTGGTGTGGTCCTCAATGTTCACACGGCCATCGCGCCATCCGCAGGCTATCTTCTCGCCTGGTATGGTCGAATTATCGTAGAGCGTCCAATAGTCCACGATAGGAGTGTAGAGTTGGAAGAGGTTCTCAAGCCCTGCGTCGTAGCGCCGCAAGATGACATCGGTGGGTATGTTGTGCCCTCCGAGGCTTACGCGCTTTGCCACACGTGCCACGGCCTGCTCTGGCGACGAAAGCGAGAAGAAAAGCAGCGTGACGAAGTAACCGCGCTTTTGGGCTCGCTGGATGAGCTTGACATAAGTGCGTGTGGCAAGGGTGGTTTCAAAGGCGAATGTCTGTCCTTCCTTGAGCAGGTGTATGATACGGTCTATCATGAGTCGTCCGGCCTGTATGGCAACGCCTTCGGGGTTGAAGGGCGAGAGGCCCTTGGCAATCTCGTCGGCATTGACGAACTCGCGGCAGCCCAGCATCTCAGGCAAGACGGTAAACGATGCTGTGGTCTTGCCCGCACCATTGCATCCTGCAATGATGTAGAGTCGCATTTTGTCTTTATCGGCCATTTGCTTGGTCTTTTATTTGCCGTGCCATTAAATGCACAGCAAACTATTATGGGCACAAAGTTAGACTTTTCTTTTGAAACGTGTAACGTTTTAGCAATTATTAACGCATTTATTTCTTGCCTTCCAATAAGTCGGGGCGCAGTCGTCGTGTGCGTTCAAGGCTTTGCTGCAGTTCCCATTCCTTGATTTTAGCCTCGTGTCCGGACAGCAGGATGTCCGGGACGCGCCAGCCCTTGTATTCAGCAGGTCTGGTGTAGACGGGAGCTGCAAGGAGGTTATCTTGGAATGAGTCGGAGAGTGCGCTCTGCTCATCACCTATGACGCCAGGGATGATGCGCACGATGGCATCGGCCATTACTGCTGCAGCAAGCTCGCCGCCAGTGAGGACGTAGTCGCCTATTGATACCTCCTTGGTAATCATATGTTCGCGGATGCGGTAGTCTATGCCTTTGTAATGACCGCAAAGGATTATTATGTTCTCGCACAGCGACAGTTCATTGGCCATGGGCTGGTCAAACTGTTCGCCGTCGGGTGTGGTGAAGATAATCTGGTCGTAATGGCGCTCGGTGGTGAGGGCGCTGATACACCGGTCGATAGGCTCGCACTGCATCACCATGCCTGCGAAGCCGCCGAAGGGGTAATCGTCAATGCGCCTGTCTTTGCGAACGGCGTAATCGCGCAGGTTGTGCAGATGAATCTCCACGAGCCCTTTTTTCTGGGCCCTGCCGAGAATGCTCTCCTGAAGGAAGCCCTCGATAAGCTGGGGAATAACGCTTATGATATCTATGCGCATGTTAGTTTAAAGTTTAAGGTTTAAAGTTTAAACATTCTGCATTTGACATTGTGCTCAAACAACTACCATTGATTAGACAGCATATCGAGCATGTCTTGTGATGTGAGTTTATAGTTCTGGTCGGCGCCTTCAAGGATGCCGTCGGATATGGCAAGCTTCGAAGCGTGTAGGCGCTTGATCTTTTCCTCGATAGTATGGTGGCTGATGAGGTGGTACACGGTGACGGCCTGTGTCTGCCCTATACGATAGGCTCGGTCGGTGGCCTGTTGCTCGATGGCGGGATTCCACCAAGGATCGAGGTGTATGACGTAGTTGGCTGCCGTGAGGTTGAGACCTACGCCGCCGGCCTTGAGACTGATAAGGAAGATAGGAGCCTTGCCTCGTTGGAATTCGTTCACGAGCTGCTCGCGTTGCTTGATGCCTATGCTACCGTCGAGATAGAGGTATGGCATATGGGCTTCCTTCAGAGCGCGTGCCACAATCTTCAGGAACGAAGTGAACTGGCTGAATACCAGCACGCTGTTGCCGCCTTCGACGATGCCTGTGGCCAATTCCATGAAAGCATCCACTTTGCTCGAACCTGATATCCACGACGGGTCGGCAATCTCGGCTGAGCAAGCTGTCTGGCGCAAGCGTGTTAGCTCGCTCAGGGCGTTGACGCTCAGTTTGTCGCCTGCTTCCTTGAAACGTTGTTCGGCCTGACGGCGAATCACTTCGTAGAATGCCATCTCGTCCTCAGAAAGCTCCACGTCGAGTGTGATCTCGGTCTTGTCGGGCAGTTCCTTAGCCACAGCTTTCTTGGTGCGACGCAGCATGAATGGTGCCACGAGGGCTTGCAGCTGTTGCTGGCGTTCGCTGTCCATCTGTTGCTCGATGGGTGTAATGTATTTGAGGCTGAATTGCTCGTAGCTTCCAAGCAGTCCTGGGTTGATGAACTGGAAGAGGTTCCACAACTCGCCCAAATGGTTCTGCACAGGCGTACCGGTAAGAATGATGCGGTAGTATCCTTGAAGCGACATGCATGCAGCGCTGGTCTTGGTTCCACGGTTCTTGATGTTGTGTGCTTCGTCGAGGCAGATTGTGGTCCATTGCTTAGCCGATAGCGTGTCTTGAAGTGGAAAGAGCAGACCGTAGGTGATGAGAATGACATCGTTCTCGCCGGCTTGTTCAATAGCGACTTTGCGGTCGGCCTGTTCGGTGATAAGCATCACATTGAGCGATGGCCCAAAACGGTTTATTTCGTTGCGCCAATTCGGTACTACGCTGGCGGGCGCCACCACAAGGGCTGCTCCTTCATGTGCGTGAGCAAGCATAAAGGCTATTGTCTGCACTGTCTTACCAAGACCCATATCATCGGCCAGACATGCTCCAGCTCCCCAAGCAGCGAGGCGCATCATCCACTGATATCCTTCAGTCTGGTAGGGGCGCAGGGTGGCTTTGAGGTTTGCAGGCGTCTCGGGCACAGCTTCCTCGGCTTTTTCTATACGATTTCTCAGTTTGAAGAATTCTTCATCGTGTTGTATGTCTATCTCGCCGTTTACGATGTCGGCCAGCAAACCCGTTTGGAACGTAGAGATGGCAGGGTGATTGTTCTCTGTGGTGGATAGTCCTTCGAGAGCATCAAGCTGACGACGTAGGCGCTGACTTAGCCACAGGTAGTCGCCGTTGTCGAGCTGTACGTAACCTCCGTGGCTTGTTGCCAAGGCCTGTAGCAGTTGCTGTGCGCTGATGACGGAGTTCTCGTTCAAACGCACTTCGCCCTCAATCTCAAACCATCGTCCGCGGTGGGTAAGCGATATGTTCCAATCGCCTTTCTTGGGGGCATGCATGCGCAGACGTTCTCCCTCGGGCCACTCCACGGCACATATGTCGGTGTGGTTTGTTACGAAGGACAATAAATCAAGCACCTGAGGTGTTGTTAAATGAGAGTTGAGTGTGGAGGTGAACTGTATGTCATGTTCCGTGCAGAACTCAACAAGCGTTTGAAGGTTGCGGGCTTCGGTTTCCATGTCTCGCTGTATGCGTATGCGACGCGAAGTATCGGTCTGGTCAATGATGACACTGTCGCCCTGAGCGGGAGGCATAGCCATCTTGCCACCGAGCAGAGGTCGCACCAGTACATAGGCGTCGAACATGGTCTGTGCTGTGGGATCAGGTGTGAGGCGTATGATTATCGTTGTCTGCGGCTCTGTGCACACTTCTTCCTCTTCCTCAGCTAACAGGCTGCTGTGGATATCGGTGGATGAGGCTATCAGGGGCAGCAGTTGTGTGAGTTTCTCCTCGGCTTCGGCTGGGTAGTCGGTCACCGAGAGCAGATCGGTGAGAATGGCCCGTTCGCGCTCCGACATTGGGAAATAGATATAGTGCATCGCATCCTCGCGGTGGTAGATGCTCGTCTGCGAGATCATGTCCTGGAATGACACATTCGACTGCAGGTGAAAACCTCCTTCGGCAGTGCGCTCGATGATTACGTATGGCTTTTGCTCATCTATTACCACGCGGCGATATGGCGTCTGCTCGCCTGTGTATACGCGGTCGGAACCAACGAGGTGAGGCAGTATGATACCTAATGTCAAGCGTGAAAGGCCGAGGAAACGAATATCGGCCAGAATGGCTTGGTCTGTACGGTCCATGAAAGGTTCCATACCACCAATGAAACGGTTCCATGGCAGTTGCTTGCCTGTGCCCCAACGACCGTCCTTCAGGCGGTTCTGTTCGCGCAACTCCACACTCTCGCCATCACTGAGGATGGTGTACATCACACGATGCTCGCCTTCGTCGGTTTCCTCGCTGTGCTGACTCTCAGTGGCGATGAGGCGGTCAAGCATCACCTCCCATGGTTCCTTGGTTTTTGCCAGAACTGAAATGGGCTTGCTGCCGAAAGACTTCGTCAGCTGCTTCTTCTCAAACTTATTCAGGGTGATGAACTCTGCTGCCTCATGACGAAGGAAAGCTGCCTTGGGGGCAAAGTCATCAGATTTCAGGCCCGTTAAGCGCAGAGCCAGCAACATAGACATCTGTTGCTGCAGTGCAAACTCGCGTTCTGCCAGCGTGTCGGGGTTGATGAGGCGCGAGAGAAGGTCTGTGTCTACGCGTTGTATTGGACTTGATAATGTGTCTGCCAACAACACTGCAGCGCCTACGCGTCGTAGGTTGTTTTCCTTGGCGTGGGCCACAAAGGCAGCCAGACGCGTGCGTGCATCGCTGGGTTTGGATGTCCATATTGCAATGACCCAGTAGAAAGCTGCTATGCCGTCGGTGAGGAAAGGCTCGGGCTCTTTGTTCTTGCCAGCCTGTGAGTTGAGAGCTTCGCCAAAGATCTTCAGAGCCAGGTCGCTCTTGCCCTGCGACATGGCATGTACACCCTTTGAAAGGTAGTCGGGATAGGTAAGGCGTATGCTCGTGGGGGGCTCGTAGATGCCTTGCATCACGAATTTATAGTAGGATACCAGTGCCTTCATACGGCGGATGTCTGGGTCGGTGGCATCAAACTTACGCATATCCATCTGCCGTCGTAAGATATCCTCGGGGTCAGCAAAATCTTCCTTCATCCACTTGGTGAGCACAGCCGAGATGAAAGGCACGAAATCGATGTCGCGAATCATGGTCAGCATAGGAACGAAGCAGTTCTCGTGGGCAAGGCCTATGAGATAAGGTGGGAGAGGACTGTCGAGCACCATGGGCTGAGGACGCTTTCCTGCATGACAGCGGCGTATGGCCTGCTGCAATTCATAGAAAGCCTGGTAGCGTGTGAGCGGCCATGAGTCGAATTCCTCAAACCAATCGGGGTGCTCTTCGAGAACAAAGCAGAGCACCTCGCCATAGAAACGTGGACGTATGACGTTTTGTGCCGGGGCAAAATGTGTGGCGGCCATGTGCACAACATATCCTTCACGTATGAGTTCGTCGGTGAGGAGTTGCAGCTCACCCATCATACAGGTGCCGTGCACCGAGAGCTGCACGAGGTCGTCCTCTTTGACGTCCTGTCCTATGTAGGCATAAAGTGCAGCCGTTTTCTGTGTGGCCGGTTTAAGTGTTTTCAGGTGTTGTCTTATGAAATTCATTACGCGTGCGCTTAGAATATTAATGTGTATTATCTTCCGCTTTTGACTATAGCGTTGCAATTTGGCGGCAAAGGTAATAAAAAAGAATGAAAACTGAAAAGTGAAAAGAGAAAAAAATAAGGCATGAAAAGCAAAATATTTTTTACTTTGCAACTGCAACATACAACTTTTTACTACCTTTGTAGCGCATAGCCATTAATACACAATAAATTCCGGGTTAAGCCCGCCTAAGATATGACAGATCAGCAACGCATACAGCAGCTGCGCACCGAACTGCACCGCCACAACCACAACTATTACGTGCTCAATTCGCCCACTATCAGCGATCAGGAGTTTGATGCGTTGTTGCGCGAACTGCAGGACCTCGAAGCGCACCATCCAGAACTTTTCGACCCAAACTCGCCCACACAACGTGTGGGAAGCGACCTCAGTAATGAGTTTGAAAGCGTAGAACACCAATATCCAATGCTCTCATTGGCAAATACCTACAACCGCGAGGAGGTGCAACAGTTCTACGAACGTGTGCAGGAAGGGTTGGCAGGCGAGCCGTTTGAAATATGTTGTGAATTGAAATTCGACGGACTCAGCATCTCACTTATCTATGAGGATGGGCGACTCCAACGGGCTGTGACGCGAGGTGATGGCGTGCGTGGCGATGACGTCACCGCTAACATACGCACCATACGGTCTATCCCTTTGCAACTGGAAACCCCTACGGAGTCTTCCCCAGACGCCTCTCACAAACGTGGCGGTGAAAACACATATGCACTTTCACCGCAAAAGGGAGGAGATGGCCAGTTTGATCTATTTGGCTTCGCTGATGAATCACAGTCGCCTCAATCTCCTTCACACGAGGGATCTTTAGGCAGCCTTCCGCCCTCTAAGTTCGAGATACGTGGTGAGGTGTTGATGCCCTGGACCTCTTTCGAAGCCCTTAACCGTGAGCGCGAGGCAGAGGAGGAACCGCTTTTCGCTAACCCTCGCAACGCTGCCAGCGGCACGCTTAAGAGCAAACAACCTTCTGTAGTGGCAAAACGTAAACTCGATGCATATCTCTATTACCTTCTTGGCGAACAGCTGCCTGCTGATGGGCATTATGAGAATATGCTTGCTGCACGCTCATGGGGTTTCAAGGTTAGCCAGCACATGCGCAAAGCCTCAACGCTCGACGAGGTGTTTGCCTTTATCGACTACTGGGATGTAGAACGCAAGAACCTGCCCGTAGCCACAGATGGCGTAGTGCTGAAAGTGAATAGCCTACGACAGCAGCAGCGATTGGGCATGACGGCCAAGAGTCCACGCTGGGCTATAGCCTATAAGTTCCAGGCGGAGCAGGCCTCTACTATATTGCACGAGGTAACCTATCAGGTAGGACGAACTGGTGCTGTAACTCCTGTGGCAAATATGGAACCTGTTCAACTCTCGGGCACTATGGTCAAGCGGGCCACGCTCCACAATGCCGATTTCATGGCACAGTTGGACCTTCACATCGGCGATCATGTTCTTGTGGAGAAAGGTGGCGAGATAATTCCTAAGATAGTGTCTGTCGACGAGGCATTCATTACCGATCATCGAGGCCCCAAGGTGGAATTTATCACTCGCTGCCCTGAGTGCGGAGCAGAACTGGTGCGCTACGAAGGAGAGGCCGCTTGGTACTGCCCCAACGACACAGGCTGTCCGCCGCAGATCAAAGGGCGCATCGAACATTTCGTTAGCCGACGTGCAATGAATATCGATACTCTCGGACCTGAGACAATTGATGATTTCTATGCCCGGGGACTCATACACAACTACGCAGACCTCTACGAACTTCAGGTAGACCAGCTGAGTGGTGCTAACGACAGTCGTATACGTTCCGCACGCAAGACAATACAGGCAATAGCCGATTCTCGGCAAGTGCCTTTCGAACGCGTTCTCTTTGCACTCGGCATTCGTTTTGTGGGCGAGAACGTAGCAAAGACTCTGGCTCGTAGTTTCAAGTCCATAGATACGCTTGCACAGGCCTCGTTGGACGATTTCCTGCAGATAAACAGTATTGGTGCTGCTATAGCCGAAAGCGTGATAGAATGGTTCCGCAACGACGAGAATCAGGCCATCGTGCAGCGGCTGCGCGGCTATGGTGTGCAGTTACAACTCTCCGAGGAATCCCTTGCACAGCAAAGCGACCGTCTGGCGGGCCACACCATAGTCATCAGCGGTGTTTTCCAACAGCATTCGCGCGACGAATACAAAGCGCTCATCGAACAGCACGGGGGCAAGAACACTGGTAGTATCTCTGCCAAGACAACCTTCGTGCTCGCAGGCGACAATATGGGACCTGCCAAACTTGAGAAGGCCCAGAAACTCGGCGTGCCTATCGTCAGCGAAGAGGAGTTCTTGCAGATGATAAAGTAAATCACGCCAAAGCATTATCATGTAGATAATAAACGCTTTCATAACTGTATAAAACCTAATTCTATATAATCGAAATGAATGATTTAAGCAAAATAAAGATAGCAGTAGCGGGTACAGGATACGTTGGGCTCTCAATTGCCACCCTGCTTGCGCAGCATAACGAAGTGGTAGCTGTGGATGTAATACCTGAAAAGGTAGATAAGATCAACCGGCGTCAGAGTCCTATTCAGGACGAATACATCGAGAAATACCTGGCAGAGAAGGACCTTAATCTTATAGCCACACTCGATGGACGGGCTGCATACAAGGACGCCGACTTCGTGGTGATTGCCGCCCCCACTAACTACGATTCCGTCAAGAACTTCTTTGATACCCATAATATAGAAGATGTCATTGAACTGGTCCTAAGCGTCAATCCCAATGCCGTCATGGTTATCAAGAGCACCATTCCCGTTGGCTATACGTCAAGCATACGACAGAGATACACTTGCCGCGAGCGCCTTGCCGATGGCTCTTTTCAGGAGGTGAAACCAAAGATTGTTTTTGCGCCTGAGTTCCTCCGTGAGTCCAAGGCTCTCTACGATAACCTCTATCCCTCACGCATCATTATGGGCTATGACGACGCCACTCTGGAAGAAGCCGCCCATACCTTCGCCTCCCTCCTCCTCCAAGGCGCAATCAAGGACGATGTGCCGGTGTTGTTTATGGGAACAACCGAGGCAGAGGCTGTGAAGCTTTTTGCAAACACCTATCTTGCCCTGCGTGTATCATATTTCAATGAACTCGACACCTATGCTGAGATGAAGGGACTGGATACGCAGGCCATTATTGAAGGTGTATGTCTCGACCCTCGCATAGGCAGCCACTACAACAACCCAAGTTTCGGTTACGGCGGCTATTGTCTCCCGAAGGACACCAAACAATTGCTGGCCAACTATGCCTCTGTACCGCAGAACATGATGTCTGCTATCGTAGAGTCAAACCGCACGCGCAAGGATTTCATAGCCGATCAAGTGCTAAAGAAAGCGGGCTATTACGACTATTACAACCGCGGTGAATTTGATGCTTCGGCCGAACGGGAGTGTGTGATAGGAGTGTACCGCCTCACGATGAAGTCAAGTTCCGACAACTTCCGACAGAGCGCCATACAAGGCATCATGAAACGTATCAAGGCAAAAGGAGCCAAGGTTATTATTTACGAGCCGACTCTTGCCGATGGCAGTACCTTCTTCGGGTCATTGGTGGTAAATGACCTTGCAGCCTTCAAGTCCCAAAGCGACACCATCATCGCCAACCGCTACGATGCCGTCCTTGACGATGTCCAGGACAAAGTATACACACGCGACCTCTTCCGTCGTGATTAACCGTTAATCCCATTCCTGCTTTCAATAGATGAAAAGTATAAGACTAAAAAGGTTACTGTTTACGGGAGTGACAAGTCTAATGGTGTTGTCAGCTCAGGCTTTGCCAACAACGGAGTCATATGTCGTAAACTATGACCGCTCTACGGCACGGACACGTAATGACAGGCTGTTGTCGGCCCTCATGCTGGGCTCGACATCGGTGGCTCTGGATAACCGTTATGTGATGTATGCTGATTTGACACCACAGTATTTTACCGTTCACCCGGGCGAGACTGTGGTGCCGTCGATAATCTTCAAGGGGCAGTGGATGCAGACTTATGTCTATGTGGACTGGAATCGCAACGGACAGTTTGATGTTCTGCAGCCTGGGGCGCAGGGACAGCTTACGCCGGATAACGAGCTCGTTAGCTTCAGCGGCCTGACGATAGACGGAGAGAAGTATAATAGTGCGGGGCAGAGCCTTGATGACCTTAACGCTTTGCAGCCCCCTCAGTTTACCATCCCTGTTGACGCCGAGGAGGGTATTTATGTCATGCGTTGGAAGATTGACTGGGACAGCAGCGATCCTGGTGGGAGGGTTGACGAAGCCAACTCCATCATAGCCAACGGCGGCATCATAGTGGATGTACTGCTTAAGGTGACTGCAGATACCGAGGAGAAGGATTATGAGATGGTATTTGCTGATGAGTTCGATCAGGCAGACGGTAGTCGCCCCGACCCCTTGAAATGGCGCGTTAGCAACCGAGAGGGAGCTACGTGGAACCGATGGATTAGTGCATCGCCTGACGTAGCATATATTCAGGACGGCGCGCTTGTGTGCCGTGCCATACCTAATCCAGATAAATCGACCGATGCGGCTGATATGCTGACAGGGGCTGTGGAGACACGGGGCCTGTTCTCATTTACCTATGGCAAGGTAGAGGTGCGCCTTCGCACTAATCGTCACGTTGGTAATTTCCCTGCTGCATGGATGATGCCACAACCGCCATGCGAGGGTTGGCCTAAGGCTGGCGAGATAGATATCTTCGAAACGATAGACGAGCAGAATACCGCCTATCATACCATCCATTCCAACTGGACATATAATCTTGGCAAGAAGAATGATCCCCAGCACTCTTTCTCTGAGCCTATGACCGTAGAAGAATGGCATGTATATGGTGTGGAATGGCTTGAGAGCATGCTTATCTTCACAGTAGACGGCCAGGTTATGGGGACATATCCACGGTCGACTGTTGAGGAGAAGCTTGCTAACGGACAATGGCCTTTCAACCATCCGTTCTATATCATCCTGAACCAAAGTGTGGGCAACGGTTCGTGGGCTAAGGCAGCAGACACGAGTCACGTCTACGAGACGCATTTCGACTATGTTCATGTCTATCAGCGCCAACCTCTGACAGATGGCATCAATGATGTGAATACCGAGGCAGGAATGGCGAAAGGTAAGTCAACGAATGGCATATGTTATGACTTGGCAGGGCGGCGAATCACAATAGACAGCCGTGGCCAACAGAAAGCCTTGCGCCGTGGACTATATATCATCAATGGACGTTTAATATCTAACCCCTAATATCAGATATGGAGACAAACGAAAAGCCTAAGAAGGAGCAGCGCACATATAGGTGCAACGACTGCGGTGGCGTGATATACCGCCATGAGGTGTTCTGTTCGCAATGCGGAAAACTGCTAGACCACTACGATTTTGAAGACTAACGAATGATGTTATGAAGGTTGTGATTCTTGACGGATATTCCGTGGTGCAGGACGACCTCAGCTGGGACGCCCTGCGTGACTTGCCGGACGTAGACGTAGTGGCTTTCGACCGTACACGTCCTGAGGAAACGGTGACAAGATGTGAGGGCGTCGAGGCTGTGCTTACGAATAAGGTGCTGATGACGGCAGATGTCATAGCAGCCCTGCCAAAGCTCAGATATATCGGTGTGTTGGCAACGGGCTATAATGTCGTCGACTGTGAGGCGGCTCGCGAGCGTGGTATTGTGGTGACCAACATACCGGCCTATAGCACCGCCTCTGTGGCACAGTTGGTATTCGCACATCTATTGAATATCACCAATAGTGTGGCGCATTATGCCGAAGCCAACCACCAGAAATGCGACAGCGCGATGCAGATTATCGGTGGCAAAGCCTCACGATGGACCACGTCGGCCGATTTCCTGTGGATGGATACGCCACTTACTGAACTTGCCGGGAAGACGTTCTGCGTATATGGCCTTGGAAATATCGGCAAGGCCGTGGCACGCATAGCTCTGGCTTTCGGGATGCGTGTAACGGCTGTTACGAGACGTGAGGCGAAGGCTCTGCCAGAGGGCGTGGAGAAGGTGACGTGGGAACGGGCTCTCGCAGAGGCTGACGTTCTCTCGTTGCATTGTCCGCTCACTCCTGATACACACCATATGATCAACGCTGAGTCGCTTGGCTGTATGAAACGCACGGCAATACTCATCAACACAGGTCGTGGACCGCTTGTGGATGAGGAGGCAGTGGCAACCGCACTCACTAAGGGACGCCTTGGGGCTTACTGTGCCGATGTTGTGGCAACCGAACCTCCACGTGCCGATAATCCCTTGTTGGCTGCTCCGCGCTGTTACCTTACCCCTCATATAGGTTGGGCCACGCATGAGGCTCGCAGACGTCTTATCAACATAGCTGTAGCCAACATACAAGCGTTTGCTGAAGGCAGGCCGCAGAATGTGGTGTAGGTATAAGGTAATTAAAAAAGAACAAGAGCGCAAATTTGCGCTCTTGTTTTGTTTTATCTTATTTCCAGAAGATTTGGGCGGTGACGATGGATTCGCCGGCGGGCTTGTCGACAGCTCCGACGTTCTTGCGTATCTCGATTTGGGTGGAAATGGGAGTACCGTCAGACAGAATGTCCGTTGAAGGCTCGCCGACGAAGGTTAGCGGTTCGCCCATGAAAGCCTCGGCCTTGTAAGCTATCTCAAAACGATGGATAGCGTGTTGCTCGAACTGTTGGCGTGGGAAGAGGTCGAGGATATGCTCAATGTACTTCACGGAATTGATATGGCCGTTGATATCCACGTCGCTGTAGTGCGTATCTATGGTGCGCAGAGGTTGAGCGACAGATGACAGACGCACACGTCCATGCTTGGCGATAGGACAGGGCTTCTCGTCGGCCGTCAGGACATAATGTAGTATATCGCCGTCCTTAAGTGCTATGAGGTCTGAAGGCTGGCGTGTGGCTGTGTCTATCATTGCCCATATGGAACGTGCATAGCCGTAGATACGGCCGTCTTTGGCGTTGCGTATGAGGAAGTTACGTTCGGTGAACAGTTTCATGACACTTTCCACCCATGTCTCCACTTCCACCTGCTCGTACTGCGCAGGCATCTCATTCAGCTCGATACTTAGACGCGAGAGCACCCAAGTGTAGTGATTCTCGTTCAGCTGGTCAATGCCCCAGCCGCGGTTGTGAGAGTGCCTGCCGGCTGCGTTGAGCAGATGATTGCCCAGCACGCCCATGAAGAGGTGTCCCGTGAAGTCCACGTGGAAAGGCTCCACGGTGAAGCGATAAGTTTCTATCTTTTCCATCAAATAATTGGGGAGTTAACTTACTTAACTTCGTTATCTTCTTGATTATCACAATTTATATTGTCCTTACTTCTTCTCATGAACCGGAGGAACCAAATGGCGAGGCTGATGGCTGCGACGAAGCCTACGACGAGGGAGATGGTCTGAGGCAGACGGAAGCCTTCGGGAGCTGCCAGGATGTAACTTGTGATGACAACCGTCATGAACACCGCAGGCAGGAATGCTATCCACGCATTACGTCCATGACGATGGAGCCAAACGGCCGCCGTCCACAGGAAACACGTTGCCAGCGTTTGGTTAGTCCAAGCGAAATAGCGCCACAGTACGTCGAAGTCAACGAAAACCAACGCAGCTGAAATGGCGAAGATGGGGCAGGCGAGCACAAGACGATTGACTATCTTATGTTGGTTAAGGTGCAGGAAATCTGCCACAATAAGTCGAGCCGAGCGATAGGCTGTGTCACCACTTGTGATGGGGGCTGCCACTACGCCGAGTACGGCCAGCAGAGCTCCGATACGGCCCATCCATGTCGTGCAAATTAGATTGACAAGAAGTGCGGGATTAGTGCTGCCGTTCGAGCTCAGGATGGCTGACAGGGCTTGGTAAGGAACGTTGGCTTTTGACGCAAGGGGAGGGTCAGCGACAGATTGGGACGCCGCAAATTTAATAGCTGCCGCAGCCCATATCATGGCAACAATGCCCTCGGTAATCATCGCGCCATAGAACACGAAGCGCCCGCGCCGCTCATTTTCCAGACAACGGGCCATCAAAGGCGACTGTGTGGCATGGAAACCGCTTATGGCGCCGCAGGCAATGGTGATGCACAGGAAGGGGAAGATAGGCAGACCTTTCGGGTGGTGACTGACGAACGGAGCGTGGGTAATCTCAGGAATCCAGCCGTCGCGTGTGACAATGCCGTAGCCCACGCCTATTGCCATGATGAGCAATGCTGCTCCAAAGATAGGGTAGAGGCGCCCAATTAACGTGTCGATGGGCAGCAAGGTGGCCAGGATACAGTAGACAAACACAAGGCCAATCCATATCCAGCGCCAGCTGGCGAGGTCGAATCCCCAAGTACCATGCGTCATCGTGGCCAGCAGTCCGGCGGCTGTGGTCACGAAGACGGTGCCCACAAGCACCAGCAACAACAGCGACAGGCCACGCATAGCCTGACGTGCTCCCTGGCCGAGTTCGTTGCCAACCATCTCCGGCAGCGAGGCTCCGTCCTGACGTATGGAGATCATGCCGCAGAGGTAGTCGTGCACGGCGCCCATGAAGATACAGCCGCCCACTATCCAAATGTAGGCCGACGGTCCGAAGAGGATACCCATGATGGCGCCGAAGATGGGCCCCGTGCCTGCTATGTTCAGGAATTGGATAAGGTATACGCGCCAGGTCGGCATTGCCACGTAGTCCACGCCATCGGCCAACCGGTGTGAAGGAGTTGCTCGTTCAGGCTCCACGCCAAACACTTTTTCCACAAAGACTCCATAGAGGAGATAGCCCAGAACGAGAGCTACGAGGCATACAAAGAAGGTGATCATTTTTTTTCGTTTAACGTTTAACGATTAACGTTTAAGGTTATGCTTTTATTCGTTCAGCGATTAACGTTTAACGTTTAGTTATTTAAGGTTTAATGTTTTCTCTTCTTGAGGTTTTCGTCTTTTGCTCGGCCGGCGGGACGCTTGACACTTCAAGGACTTCAGCCGGTAGGGCGAGCTGGGCGATAGCTTCTTTAACTTCCTGAATTTACCGCTTAAAGTCAATTGTTCCTGCGTTTATGAGGTAGGCATCAAGAATAACCATTGCTGCCATAGCTTCCACGATGGGCACAGCGCGCGGCAAGACACAAGGATCGTGGCGGCCACGCGGGTTAACGGTGACGGTGTTGTCGTGAATATCGACCGTCTGTTGTGGCTGCAGGAGCGTAGCTACTGGCTTGAAAGCCACGCGGAAGGTGATGGGTTGTCCGTTGCTTATGCCACCTTGAATGCCGCCTGAGTGGTTGGAGAGGAAGTTGCCGCCTGGCACTTGCCTGTCTGCCACCTCGCTTCCGCGCTTACTCACGCCGTCGAAGCCCTCGCCATATTCAAAACCTTTCACGGCGTTTATTGAGAGCATGGCGCTGCCTAATAGGGAGTGCAGTTTGCCGAATACAGGTTCGCCAAGGCCTGCCGGACAGCCTGTGACGACGCCGGCCACGATGCCTCCGATGGTGTCGCCTTCGCTCTTGACGCTCATGATAAGGTCTTCCATCTGACGTGCTTTCTCGAGGTCTGGGCAGCGCACGGCGGTGTCCTCTATCTTGTTGAGGTCCAGGCGAGTCCAGTCGCGCTCGCAGGCTATATCACCCACTTGCGCAGTCCATGCCTTGATGTCGATGCCTACTTGTTTCAGCACTTGCTTGGCAATGGCACCGGCCACTACACGACTAATCGTCTCGCGTGCCGAGGCCCGTCCTCCGCCACGATGGTCGCGAATACCGTACTTGGCATAGTAGGTGTAGTCGGCATGTGAAGGCCGGAAGATGTCGCGAAGGTCATCGTAGTCGGACGAATGATGGTCGGCATTTCGAACTATGAAGCCTATGGGTGTGCCTGTGGTGAGTTTGATATTTGCCTTCGTGTCGCCATCGGCAGACGTTGGGGCATCGAGCAAACCTGACAGGAATTCCACGCTGTCTGCCTCCTTGCGGGCAGTGGTGAGGCGGCTTTGGCCGGGTCTGCGGCGATTGAGTTCCGTTTGTATAAGGTCCAAGTCAAGCTCCAAGCCGGCAGGACAGCCGTCGACGACACCGCCGATGGCCGCTCCATGACTCTCGCCGAACGAGGTTAAGCGGAAAAGGTTACCGAATGTATTCAAGGGGATGGTGGATTAATGATTCGGAATAAAGGATTAAAGGGCCTCTCTGCCCGATCTCCTCTAGGGGGAAGAGGGCTTAGCTTCGCTCGTGGAAGCGATGGAGCCGAGCGGAAATTTGAGGATTGACAGTTGGGCTGAAATTATAGAATTATTGCTTGCATCCGCTGCAGCCGCCGCAGTCTTCGCTGTCGCCACAGCCACCGCAGCCTCCGCAACCACCGCATTCTCCGCTGAGGATTTTGGCGGTTTGTTCAATCTCCTGCAGCGTAGCTTCGCGGTTCTCGTGCACCGTTCCCGTGAACTGCAAGGCTTTGCCTGCGAGCGGGTTGTTGAGGTCGACGGTTACTTCGGAGTCTGTAATCTTGACGATTGTGCCGTAGAAATGATTGCCTTCGCTATCCATGAGCGGCACTTCTGCACCGGGGAAGATGTGCTCGTTGTCAAACTTGCCGTCGATCTCGAAAATCTTACGTGCCACAGGGCGCACTAAGGACTCGTCGCGCTCGCCGAAAGCCTCGGACGGTTGCAGGGTGAAGTCGAACTGCTCGCCGGAAGGAACCTCGGTGAGTCGTTGTTCGAAGGCTTCAATCATCAGGCCCATGTCCGTGACAAATGCCGCCGGGCGCGAAGCTTCGGTTTCGTAGAGCAGCTTGTGCGAAGAGGCTGTGTTGGTGAACATCTGGTAGCTCACCTTGAGATATCTCTGTGCCATGTTTGCTGTGTATAAAATAATTAATGTGTAAATTCGACTGCAAAAGTAGCAATAAATGACCAAACGATTGCAAAGGAGAGCGATGTTTTATTGATAAAAAGTGCATAAAGACCATTTTCTGCCATGGAAAAGTACGTATTTTTGTGCACAAGACCTTATCTTTGCAAACGAAAAAGATGATGATGACAACGTCGAAGCCTACATTCCTGCATCCTTTGGACACGGCTCATGATGCCTTGCCTAAGGCTTTCACGTTCCCTTTTCGCTATACTCCGCATCCGTTGTGCCTGCGTGCTGCTGAGATAGTGAAGGATTATCTTGACCGCGAAGGCTTGACAGCTGAGGGCAAGATGTACGGCGTTTTGGTGGTTGAAGGCGGTTTCCTGGCGGCTTATTCCGGGCAGTTGTGCGGCACTTATGCGCATCCGTGGTTTGTGCCGCCCGTGTTTGATTACCTCAATCCTGAGAGTTATTTTCAGAAAGAACAGGCTGAAATCGTGGGTTTGAGCAAGGCCATCGAAGCGTCTGATAATCAATCCGCTGCGATAGAATGTAGGAAGCAGATTGACACATTGGAGGAAGAGCGCCGCGAAGCTGTGGAAACAGCCAAAGATGTTTATGAACGCGGAAAAAAGGCTCGGGCTGCTCAGCGATTGATGTTAAGCGATGATTCGCCAGAGGCAAGGTCGCTGGCAGCAGAAATGGAGCGCGAGAGTCAATACCAAAAGGCTGAGATTAGGCGTGCAAAGCTAAAGAATGATGCCGCCATAAAGGCTTTGGAAGTTAGGTTGGGCGAGCTTGAAACCAAGATTCGTCGGGCAAAAGATGAGCGGCGCCAGCGCAGCGAAGCTCTGCAGCAATGGCTCTTTGAGCAGTTTCATTTCCGCAATGGGCGAGGGGAGCAGCGTAGTCTGCCCGAGATATTCGGCACGTATCATGCTGATAACAAGGTCGCTATCCCATCGGGAGCGGGTGAGTGTTGTGCACCGAAATTGCTTAATGCAGCCTTTGCCTTGGGACTGAAACCGCTGGCAATGGCCGAATTCTGGTGGGGCCCAGCGCCTGCAGACGCTTATCGCCGGACAGGTGTGTTCTATCCGGCGTGCAACCGCAAATGCAGGCCAATCCTCTCGTTTATGTTGCAGGGACTTGATGTGGAACCAGATCCGGCTCGACATTACGAACGGGCGGTCGGCGAAGTACAGGTGTTGTGGGAAGATGCGTGGATGGCCGTTGTGGCAAAGCCCGCTGGCTGGTTGAGTGTGCCGGGGAAAACGGACTTGCCCGATGTGCAGCAATGGGCGCGTAGCCATTGGAGCGGTCTGGCAGGACCTGTTGTGGTGCACCGCCTGGACCAGGATACGTCGGGTTTGATGATTTTGGCCAAGACACAGATGAGCTATGGTTGGCTGCAGCGTATGTTTGAGCTCAGGCAGGTGCACAAACGTTATGTAGCATTGCTCGAAGGGCATTGGCAACGTGAGGAGATGAACGGCACGATTAGTCTGCCTCTTGCGCCCGACTATGACGATTTACCCCGTCAACGTGTGGATCGTGAACGGGGTCTTGAAGCTGTGACGCGTTATGAAGTGCTTGGAAATGAGGCGTTAAGAGAGGATGATGAACGGCCAGTCACGCGCGTGGCCTTTTTCCCATTGACAGGCAGGACGCATCAGTTGCGCATGCATGCCTCATCGCCCGAGGGCTTGGGTATGCCCATCGTGGGCGACAGGTTATACGGACAGTTGGCCAGGCGCCTGTATCTGCATGCCGAAGCTCTTGATTTTGTGCATCCTGCTACCGGCGAGAAGATGCATTTTGAGCTGCCGGCGCCTTTCGCAAATAATGGCGCCAAGCGTAGAGAGGACGTTTCTTGAGGTAGTCCCGCTCTGCCTGGTGGAGGTAAGCCTCACGCTCGAATGAAACGTTGAAATAAGCCCTGAGCAGGCTGCGGTACTGGATGAGGCGCACCAGCCACTCGCCGAAATAAACGATGTAGAACGGAATAAACAGCAACTCGCGCATCTGCCGCGTGTGGATAAGCTCGTGGCGCAGGTCTGCCTCGGTGAACTTGTAGCCTTTCTTGACGAAGATGAGGCCGAAGATGTTCACGGCGGCAAAGGTCCTGAATGGGATGTAGCGGTTGACTATGGGCATAAGTAGTGGAAAATACGTCCAGACGTATGAGCTGATACGAACGTACGTGTAAGCGTTTACGTCCGTATGTGTAAGCGTTTATGACCGTACGTGCAGGCGCACGTGACCGTGCGTGTTTTTATAGATGTGTCAGCTCAGTTCAAGTTTAAAAGCTTTTCCGAGGCTTATGAGTGCCGGGTTTTGTGAGCAGAAATACTTAAGCTGTTCGCGCTTGTCGTAGACTCGTTTGGGCTGTTCGGTGGGCTCGGTGATGTCAACGGACAGCGTGAATTTTGAGTTGTGAAGGGCCTTGCGGATGAATGCCAGCAGTTGAGGCTGAATGCGAGTGAGCATGGCTGCCACGTCTTCGTTGTCGACGCTGACGGTGGCTTGCGTGCCTTGTTCGTCGAGCATTGGAGTCATGATGCGCATGTTCTGTGCAAGAGCCGTATGCTCGACCGTCAACGTGTTGATGAAGGCCTGCCATTGCAGGTTCAGGTCGCCTTGGGTGAAGGGCTTGTCCTCGAGTTGTTCGGCAGGCGTTGCTGAAGGGGCAGCGCCTTCTTTGCCGGCCTCCTTTGTGGGTGATGCAGAAGAGCTGCGAAGGCTCATTCCTATGCTGGGCCCGAGTGAGCCCAACCTAAGAGGCTTTTTAGGTCGGCTTTGTTGGCCATTTAGGCCTACTTTATCGGGCTGTAAGCCTGGGCTTGTTTTCGGGCTTGCCTGGCTTGATGGTTTTGCGGCCTCAGGAGCTTGTTGTTCGTTTGCGGTTGCTTTGGGCACAACGGTCTGCTGCGGCTGGGGTACAGCTGCAGAGTCAGCCTTCGCGGCAGCTGCTGCCAGAAGGTTGAATATTGGTTTGAGAATACGATGTACAGGGCGGCGCCCCGCACCAGGATCATCGTCGGTTGCCTGGGCTGCCTCGATAAGCGTCAGCTCCACTTGCAGGCGTTTGTTGCGACTTGTGCGGTAAGCCTGGTCGCAGTCGTTGCACAGACGAATGGCATGGTATAGCCACTGAGGCTTGCATCGCGCTGCCTGCTCGGCATAACGGCTGCGAATATCGTCGCTGGCTTCGAGCAGCTGTGTCGTTTGGGCATCGCGACTTACGAGCAGGTCGCGCAGATGAGTGGCCAGGCCGCTGATGAACGGTCCGCCTTCGAACCCTTTTGCCAACACCTCGTTGAAGAGCAACAGGCTCTCGCTTATCTTCTTCTCGAGGAGATAGTCGACGAGGCGGAAGTAGTATTCGTAGTCGAGGACATTTAGGTTCTCGATGGTGCGGGCATAGGTGATTTGTCCTCCCGTGTAGCTTGCCACTTGGTCGAAGATGGAGAGGGCATCGCGCATGCCGCCGTCGGCCTTTTGTGCTATGACGTTTAATGCCGCCGGCTCGAATGAATAGCCTTCCTTCTGTGCCACTTCAGCCAGATGTCTGACAATATTCTCCACGCTCATGCGCTGGAAATCATAGGTTTGGCAGCGCGATAGGATAGTGGGCAGAATCTTATGTTTCTCGGTTGTGGCAAGGATAAAGATGGCATGGGCGGGCGGTTCCTCGAGGGTCTTGAGGAAGGCATTGAAGGCGTTGGTCGAGAGCATGTGCACCTCATCGATGATGAACACCTTGTATTTGCCTATCTGAGGCGGTATTCGAACCTGATCTATTAAAGTACGAATATCTTCGACCGAGTTGTTGGATGCAGCATCAAGCTCGTGAATATTCAGCGAACGCCCTTCGTTGAATGCCATGCATGACTCGCACTCGCCGCATGCTTCGCCGTCCTGGCGAGGATTCAAGCAGTTGATGGTCTTGGCGAAGATGCGTGCGCAAGTTGTCTTGCCTACGCCGCGCGGGCCGCAGAAGAGGTATGCGTGCGCCAGCTTGTCAGCCTGAATGGCATTTTTGAGCGTAGTGGCAATAGCACCTTGGCCTACGACGGTGTCGAAGGTCATAGGGCGGTATTTGCGTGCAGAAACTATGTATTCGCTCATTAGTGTAAGGATTTAAACCTCTCTCTTCGCTCTTCCCCGTAAGGGAGAGTGCCTCGCTTAGCCCGTTTTGAGGCTGCAGAGGTTGTTTGTGAGGTTATGTTTTTTTGAATTTATTAGTTCTTGATACTTTGGTAGTTATTTGTCTGGATTATGCAGTTTTAGATGTGTTAAGGAGATGAAAAGGTAGTGATTTCAGCTTCTTTTGCCCGCAAAATTAATAAAAAAGAATGAAAAAACAGGTTTTGACGAAAAAAACTTTGCAGTTAGGGCGTTAAACTCTGAACTTTTTCCTAACTTCGCAGCCAGAAAAGTAAGGAAACGAGAAAATAAGGATAATCATATGGGACGTCTTTTGTCTTTTTGGAATCGGTATATTCGCCGCTACAAATATGCTGTGGCCTTTGTGTTGTTTTTGCTTGTCATAGGCGTGTTTGATGAGAACAGTCTGTTGGTGCGCTATCATCGCAGAATGGACATCAGCAACCTGAAGAGCGAAATCAACAAATACCAACAACAGTACGACGAAGAGTCGGCGCGCCTGCAGTCGCTCATGAACAACCCTGAGGCTGTGGAAAAACTGGCTCGCGAGAAATATCTAATGAAGAGGGCCGACGAAGATGTCTTCGTGATAGTCGACTCGACCTCGACGGATAATAACTGACACAGTAGATGAACGAACTAACTCCTGGTCAGCTCATGGCACAGCAAGTGGGTGCTGTCCTGATGCTTATTGGCGCCGCCGCTTTCATGTGGTTGCCGTTGTGGGCTACGGTAGCGTTTACCGTGGGCGCCCTGTTGTTTGCTCCGCTTCAGATGCTGCAGCGCTATGAGGGCCGCAGCTTCACTATACGCCGCCTTCGTCGGCAGCAACTGCTCGGCGCATTGGCTTTGCTGGTCACGGCCTGCTTGATGATCATGCAGGTCTGCCAAGTCGGCTTTGCCCGCAGAAACGAATGGGTAGTGGCCTTGGCCATAGCCTGTGTGCTTGAGCTGTATACCGCATTCCGTATTCCGGCGGAACTGAAGAAAGAGGAATAAGAGCCGGACAGACTGGATAGAACGGAAGTACCTGATATTCCGGCAGATCCGGAATACCCGGATAAACCGGGAAACCCGTAACCTCCGGGACAGGCTGGCAAAGCCGGCAACCGGTTCTGTATTAAAGATTAAGCTTTATGAAGTGGATATATCGTCTATACCAATTGCTCATCTCGCCAGTACTGATAGTGTTGACGGTGCTGACGGCTTTGGCTACCATCATAGGCTGCTCGCTTTTCAATGCCTCGTGGTGGAGCTATTGGCCTGGTCGTCTGTGGTCGCGAGCCTTCATTCGTCTGCTTCTGCTGCCTGTTAAGATTGAGGGCCGCGAGCATCTGGCTGAAGGTCAGAGCTTTGTCATCGTGCCCAACCATCAGGGCGCATTCGATATCTTCCTTATCTACGGCTTCCTTGGTCGCCATTTCAAGTGGATGATGAAGTCGGAGTTGCGCAATATGCCGCTTGTGGGCAAGGCTTGCGAGAGCGCCGGTTTCATCTTCGTAGACCAACATGGCGGTCCCAAGGCTATGCAGGCTACACACGACAGGGCTCGCCAGGTGTTGCGCGAAGGCATATCGTTGGTGGTGTTCCCCGAGGGAGCTCGCACGATGGACGGCCGTATGCGTCCCTTCAAGCGCGGAGCCTTCCAGCTTGCCGATGAGTTACAGTTGCCGTTGCTGCCCGTAACAATCAACGGCTCGTATGAAGTGCTTTCGCGTAAGCGAGGGTTTAATTTCGTGAACTGGCATCGTCTGAGCCTCACTATCCACGAGCCGATAGCACCTCCTTCAGGGGACTGGCGCGACGAGCGTGCCGTGATGACAGAGGCCCATGACATCGTAGAATCGGCTTTGGACAAGAAGTATAAAGCAACAAAAGAATAATCAATAGAAAGTAATGAATAGAATCAAGTATCTTTCAGTAAGCGTAGTTGTAGTGGCGGCAGCGGTTGTGACCTCGTTGCTTGCCGGATGCAAGAAGCCTGTTGCCGTAGAAGGCACCACCACAATCCCGGCCTTGGAGGGCCGCCTGCTTTCGCTTCGCGTATATTCGGGTGGCGACATGGTGGCATTGGATTCCTCGCGCGTCATTCACGGGCGTTTCTCGTTCAATGTTCCGGCTGATTCAGTAGTCATGGCCAGCCTGTTTTTGGGCGACGAGAGCGTGATGCCCGTGGTGCTCGACGGCGGAACCGTGACAATCAGTCTCGGCGAGGACGAGAACCGGGTATCCGGCACGGCGCTCAACGATTCTCTTTATGCTTTCATCCGTCAGAAACGTGAGATAGATGCTCAGCTATCCGAACTTCCTCATCGCGAGAGTCAGATGATTCTCGAGGGCTTGGATCATGATGAGATTCTTGCACAGCTCAATAGTGAAGCTGCCGTGCTCGGAGCTCAGAGCGATGCTTTGGTGACTAAGTTCATTAAGGCTCACATGAACGATATCTTGGGCCCGGGCGTTTTTATGATAGCCACGAGCAGCTTCCCTTATCCTTACCTCACGCCACAGATAGAGGAAATCATCACGTTGGCCTCGGACGAATTCAAGGCAAATGCCTACGTCCAGGACTTCGTGCGAATGGCTCGCGAGAACGCTGAGAAGGAGAGTGACAAAAGTTTAGGTGAGTAACATAAAACGCTCAGCGCCGGGCGCTGAACGTTAAGGCACAGGCGTGTTCGTTGGTTTCGGCGAACGCGCCTTTGTCGTAGATGAGGCGCCCGTTGCAGTAGGTCTGTTCTACGCGCCAGTTGAAACGGCGACCTTCGAGCGGGCTCCATCCGCAGCGGCTTACCACATCATCGGCAGTAAGCGTCCAAGGTCTGCGCCTGACGAGTGCCAGGTCTGCCTTCATGCCTTCGCGAATGAAGCCGCGGCCTTCGATGGCAAAGAGGCGTGCCGGATTATGGCACATCAGTTCTGCAAGACGCGGCAGGGTGACAACGCCTTCGTCGACAAGCTGGAGCATAGCGATGAGCGAGAATTGAACCATTGGCATTCCCGAGGCGGCACGGGCGCAACCGCCCTGTTTCTCGCTCAGGAGATGAGGCGCATGGTCGGTAGCCACTACGAATATACGTCCGTCGGCAAGCGCCTGGCGCAACGCGTTGCGGTCCTCAGCCGTTTTCACGGCGGGATTGCATTTGATACGAGTGCCAAGGCTGGCATAGTCGTCGGAAGTAAAGAGCAGATGCGGCAGGCAGGCTTCGAGCGTTACGGCTGCAGTTCCGCCTTCGGCGACGGACTGTAAGTTAAGTTCCTCTTTAGTAGTAATATGTGCTATATGAAGGCGTGCGCCCGTTTCGCGAGCCAGCTGCACGGCGAGGGTTGATGATGCTATGCAGGCTTCGCGGCTGCGAATCTCGGGATGATGAACGACGTCGGGGTCGTCGCCGGAGAGTTGCTTGGCGCGTTGCATGTTCTGTGCTATGATGGCAGAGTCCTCGCAATGCACCATGATGGGCAGCGGTGAGCGCTCGAATACGGCGCGAAGGGCATCGCCATGGTCCACGAGCATGCCTCCTGTAGAACTTCCCATGAACAGCTTCACGGCCGGCACGCGCGTGGTGTCGAGCTGTGGCAGTAGGTGAGCATTGCTGTTTGTGGCGCCGAAGTGGAACGCGTAGTTGACGAAGGCGTGTGCAGCGCCCATGGCCTGACGCTCGCGGAGAGCCTCGAGCGACGTGGTCTGAGGCACTACGTTAGGCATATCCATAACAGACGTCACGCCGCCGGCAGCAGCGGCGCGCGTCTCGCTGCAGAGGTCGCCTTTGTGTGTCAGGCCCGGCTCGCGCGTATGAACGTGGTCATCTATTACTCCCGGCAAAAGCAGACGGTCTATGCCTTCGGCATTAGCCAGTTCTTCCTTGTCGGTGATACTGGTTATGATGCCGTCCTCTACAATGATGTCTGCCCGGCGGATATGCCCGTCGTTGACGTAGGTTATGTCGTGGAAACGTGTTGAATCTGCCATGAGGCTTTATGTGCAAAAAAACACCCTCGGCAGCCCGTGTGGGAGCAGACGAGGGTGCACGCTTGTGATTTATTCCTTGTATTTTGGATAGTGCTTGAACCATCCGTCCCAGCGTAGGCGTATTACGCCGAAGGCTGCTTCGGAGAAGATGCCGCCGGACATCTTGCTTGTGCCCAGCTCTCGGTTTACGAACACTACCGGCACTTCTTTGATCTTGAATCCGCACTTCGAGGCTGTGAACTTCATCTCGATCTGGAAAGCGTAGCCCTTGAAGCGCACGGCGTCGAGGTCAATCGTCTCGAGCACGCGCCGGCGGTAGCAGACGAAGCCTGCGGTAGTGTCGTGAATGTCAAGTCCCGTGATGAGGCGGACATATTTCGATGCGAAATAGGACATCAGTACGCGGCTCATAGGCCAGTTGACAACGTTGACGCCCGTGATGTAGCGCGAACCGATGGACATATCGTAGCCTTCGTCCTTGCATGCTGCCAGCAGTCGCGGCAGGTCGGCAGGTGCGTGACTGAAGTCGGCATCCATCTCGAAGATGTATTCGTATCCGTGGTCCAGAGCCCATTTGAAACCGGCGATATATGCCGTGCCCAAGCCCAGCTTGCCTTCGCGCTCAACGAGGAACACTCGTCCGTTGAGTTCTCCGTTCATCAGCCCGCGCACAATCTCGGCGGTGCCGTCGGGCGAGCCGTCGTCGATGACGAGGATGTTGAAAGTATGTTCTTTGAGGCTTGTTACGGCGCGTATTATGTTCTCGATATTCTCGCGCTCATTATACGTGGGAATGATTACGATGCAATCTGTTTGCATGGGGGGACTTTAGTTGTTAGTTTTCTTGGTGCAAAGGTAGGTATAATAGAGAAAAGAGAAAAGAAAAAGGGCGAAAAAATAACGGAAAAGCGGATAAAAAGATAAAGCGATGACATAGAAAGCATACAAAAAGCCAACCTCACATAGAGGCGAGGCTGGCTTATGGGTTATTTGCCGAGGTCGGGGCGAGCTCTCAGCAACCGCTCTTTGTTCAGAGAACCACGGCGGTGCCGCTGGTGGATACCATGAGCATGGAGCCCGACTGCCCTACGGTCTCGTAGTCGATGTCGATGCCTATGATAGCGTTAGCGCCCATGGCCATGGCTCGTTGCATCATCTCCTTCATTGCCGTGTCTTTGGCTTCGATGAGCACTTTCTCGTATGAGCCGCTACGACCGCCGAAGAAGTCGGTGAGGCCGGCCATGAAATCCTTGAAAACGTTGGCGCCGATGATGGTTTCGCCAGTTACTACGCCTTTGTATTCGCGTACGGGATGTCCCTCGATGGTTGGTGTTGTTGTCAGTATCATTGTTGTAATGTATAAGGGTTAATAAATGCCTTTGTTTACCCTTTATGCGGCAATGTATAAGATGTGACCCATTTGTGGCGTGAAAAAATCAATATTTCTGAATAACTCTCCTTTCGCCGTTTTTGCTTACCACATAGATACCGCGCGGCAACTGCCGCCAGGCACTCTCGCTGGGGGCTCCGATGAGTACACATCGGCCTGCCAGATCGTATACGCCGTCTGCGCAGGCGGCATTTTGCGTTTCCTTAGTCTCCTCCGCAAGTTCGCCGATGCCTGTCTCTTCGCCACCACTACGCAGCGGGCAGAGCATCCATTGACGATGGGTAGGCGTATCTGTGTCGGCCGTGTATTGCCAAGTGCATACGGTTGTTCCCGCATTGCTGTTGGCGTTGTTGAGGTCAAGGGCGTAGCTGCGATGGCGGGCGGGAGATATCTTGCAGTAGGGTAGGTCGATAGCATCAACGTAGAACTGCTGTTCAGAAGATGTCGAGGTCTGTGCTGTAAGTTTCGACGAACCGGATGCTCGGAAAGATGTCAGTCGCTGGCCGTTGGCATTTTCGAGGACGAAGGGCCCTGTGCTGTTTAATGTAGAGCCGTCGGCCGCTTTGAGTTTCCAGCGCTGATTCTCGCCATACGTGGTGTTCTCTATGGTCACCGCTCCGTTTGCTGCAGCCGTTAGGGCTGCGGTCAGGTTGTGGCGCGGCACTATGATGTATTCCATATCTTCCTCAAACTGCTCTCCGGTTGTGATGCCGCCCACGGGCAGAACGAGCGTTGTGATGCTCTGTGTGGGGAGCTTGACCAGTAGCGAGAAGTCCTCGAGCTTGAAGTCCCTCACGCTCTTCAGGTTTTCTGTCGACGATGTGCGATAGGCTTTGACGGCGCTGGCATTGGGCATGCCGGCAAACTGCGACAGATCTACGTGGTGATAGGCCAGGCTGCCCTCGTTCAGCAGTACCAGCACGAGCGTGTCCTGAGCCTCGTTCATGGCGGCCAGCGACTGGTCGTTGAGCGACGCTACGATATTGTAGCCGCTCTTGATGAAGCGTGAACATTGCTGCCGCACGTAGAAGTTCTTCACCTTGGAGTAGGTCTGCTCTTTGAAACTGCCCCGGATGGTGCACCATTGGTCGTTAGCTTCTTCCATATACTGCCAGTCGATCCACGTCTCGGGCTGCAGATAACGCATATCGTCGAACAGTTTCTGCGTCAGGCTCAGATTGCCGCCTATGCCGTTGCCGCCGGCTCCTACTTCGCTCATCCATAGCGGAATATTGTCCTGATGAGCCAGGAACGCCATGTGCACGCGGTCGGCATTGCTGCCTGAATATGTGTGCGTGTTCCATTGTCCTATCTTCGAGAGCACACCACCCTGCTTGTAGGCTTTGTAACCGTTTACGGCCAACCCCACGTTTGTCTCATCGGATGCCGAGATTACGGTCGATAGTCCCGCCTCGTCGAGAATTGGCTTCAGTACCTTAATGAACTTCACCTGCGAGGCGTAGTCGAAGTGGCAGCCCTCTTGCGGACCGTTGGCGAACCAGAAACCTGTTACCGACTCGTTGAACGGTTCCAGCGTCTTGAACTCTATTCCGTATTCATCTTTGTAATGTTTGCAAACGTCTACCAGATAGTGGGCAAACTCCTCGTAGTACTCGGGCTTCAGGTTGTCCTTGCCGCCGTCGGCATTTCCGCTCACGCAGCCGCTATAGGTCATGTAGTACGGGCATGAATTGCTGAACGCCTCGAACACGGCATCGGGACGCTTCTCGCGTATCTTCAGCATAATCTTGCGCTGAGCCTCATCGCGGTCCCAATGGTATTCGTCGCCCGAGAAATCCTTGAAGCCCTCCATCTCAGCCCGCAGACCTTTGCCGCTGCCCATGTGGTGAGGTGTGCAGTTCTTGTTCTCGGGGTCGTCGCCGCCGCCGATATTGTAGCGGAAATATTTGTAGTTCAAGCCCGTAGGACTGGTCATCCACGTCACTATTTCATCAATCTTCTTGTCTGTCCATTTCCCGCATTGGCCGGCCCACCAGCATAGCGAGACGCCCCATCCGTCGAACTTCTGACGTACTATCGAGGGGAATACGGCATACGAGAGCGTGTCGACAGGTATGGTGCCGTTTGCCTTTTCGCTGAAGAACCAGAAGTGCTTCATGTCTGAGCCGTTCTTGTCGGAAAACACCTTGGTGCCGGCATCGTTGCTGTCGGTTCCTATGCATTGCCCGTTGCCCTTGCAGCGTATGCGGATATAAGCTCCCTGAGCCTGCTCAAACGTGAATCTGGCATTGTCCGTGGCTGAGTCGGTGACAAACGACGTATTCCATGTGTTGACCTTCGACAGGTAGCGCTTGCCCGTAGCCGTTCGGATGTAATAGTAGCCATTGCCGTCGGGCACTATGGTCATCTTCTGGGCATTGGCGGCATTGGCAGCCTCCAGCTGTCCGCTGTAGTCGCTCGCCATCTTCAGATGGTTGCCGCTGCTGTGCATCACGAACAAAGTCGTGGGTTCAGTAAAACTCGTCTGAGCCATGGCGGTAATAACTACGACCAAGCCCAAGAGTGTAAGGAACAGACGTTTATGTTTAAGGCAATTCATATCTCATCATATTATTGTTGTCGCACGAAAGCCCCTTGTGGAACTCTGTGCTGCAAAATTACGTTTTTTTTCCCGAAGGCAAAAGGAAAATGCCCATTTCTTTGCTTTTCGCTCACTTATTCGTACACCGGAAATGACCGAAGGCTGCTGTATGGGGTACAATAAATAGCGTGAAGACGAAAAAAACTTTAATCTTTAATCTCTAATCTCTAATCTTTTCCTATCTTTGCACCTGATATTTTAATCCTTTATGGAGATACAAGAATTACAGAAGCTCTATGCCCGCCATCCGCAGGTTAGAGCTCTTCGGCGTGTGCTCGCAGACGAACGCCGGCGCCGTGTCGTGCTCTCAGGTTTGCACGGCAGCGCAGCCGCCATGGCTTTTGCAGCAGCCTATCAGGCGCAGACAGATCATCTTGCCTCTTCGGCCCAGAGCGCAACGGGCGGCGGCTTTGCTCCTGTTCTTTTCGTGCTCGACGATGAGGAATCGGCGGGTTATTTCTACCACGACCTGGTGCAGGTGATGGGCGAGGAGCAGGTGCTGTATTTCCCGTCGTCGTTTCGCAGGGCGGTGAAGTTCGGGCAGCGCGATTCCTCGAGCGAGATATTGCGCACGGAGGTGCTGGCGCGCTTTACCTCAGGCCGCACTACACCTTATATAGTAGCTTATCCCGAGGCCCTTGCCGAGCGTGTAGTGTCGAAAACGGCATTAGACGAGCGCACGCTGGAGATTAGGGTAGGGGAGCAGGTTGACTTGAAGTTCATCGAACAGACGCTTTTCGAGTTCGGCTTCCAGCGCACCGATTATGTCTACGAGCCCGGTCAGTTTGCCGTTCGCGGTTCGCTCATCGACGTCTATTCATTCTCGCACGAACTGCCTTATCGCATCGATTTCTTCGGCGACGAGGTGGACAGTATCCGCACCTTTGAAGTGGAGAGCCAGCTTAGCCGCAGCCGACGCGAAGCGGTGACCTTGGTGCCCGAACTTAGCGGTGCCGGTTCCACTCTCATTCCCGTTACAGAACTCCTGCCGCCGAACATCATCATCGTGAGTAGCAACCTCGTGTATATTGCTGAGCGTATAGGACAGATTTGGGATGAAGGCTTCAGTCAGCAGGCGCAGATAACACAGGCCGCAAGCCAACGAGAAAGCGCCGTTTCGCGCGACGAACCGCCCGTCCTGCAAAAGGAAACGTTGCTCATCGACGCTCCTACTTTCGAGCACGGTTTCTCCGCCTTCCGACACATCGAACTGCGGCCTGCCTCGAGCGAAACGAGCCCCTCTACACTCAATTTCTCCATCACCCCTCAGCCTATATTCCACAAGAACTTCGACCTCGTGGCATCGACCTTTGCCGACTATCTCGCGCGCGGGTACAGATTATATATCTTAGCCGACTCATCTAAGCAGACCGACCGCTTGAAGGCTATCTTCGAGAGCGAGGGGGACATCGTCTTCACGCCCGTTTCCAAGACTCTCCATGAGGGCTTTGCCGACAACGACTTGAAGATATGCCTGTTCACCGACCATCAGATATTCGACCGCTTCCACAAGTATCACCTGCGGAGCGAGCGGGCTCGTTCGGGCAAGGTGGCTCTGTCGTTGAAGGAGTTGCGCGAGTTCCAGGTGGGCGACTTCGTGGTGCATGTGGACCACGGCATCGGACGCTTTGGCGGCCTCGTGCGCGTGCCCCAGCCTGACGGAGCCATGCAGGAGATGATTAAGATCACCTACGAGCACGACGATGTCGTCTACGTGTCTATCCATGCCCTGCACAAGGTGTCGAAGTACAAGGGCAAGGATGGCGAGCCACCCCGTATCAGCCGCCTTGGCACGGGCGCCTGGGAACGGATGAAGGAGCGCACGAAGAAGAAAATCAAGGACATAGCACGCGACCTCATCAAGTTGTACAGTCGCCGCTTGGAGGAGAAAGGCTTCAAGTTCTCGCCCGACAGCTACCTGCAGCACGAGCTCGAGGCCAGCTTCATCTACGAGGACACGCCCGATCAGCTGAAGGCTACAACCGACGTGAAAGCCGATATGGAACGCTCCCGCCCTATGGACCGCCTGGTATGCGGCGACGTAGGTTTCGGCAAGACCGAGGTGGCCGTGCGCGCCGCTTTCAAGGCAGCTGTCGACGGCAAGCAGACAGCCGTACTGGTACCTACCACGGTGCTTGCCTACCAGCATTTCAATACTTTCTCCGACAGGTTGAAGAACCTCCCCGTGCGCGTGGATTATCTCACCCGAGCACGCACGGCTAAGCAGACCAAGGAGTTGCTTGCCGACCTTGCGGCAGGCAAGATAGACATTCTCGTGGGCACTCACAAGCTCATCGGCAAGAACGTGAAGTTCAAGGACTTAGGACTGCTCATCATCGACGAGGAACAGAAGTTCGGCGTAGCCACTAAAGAGAAGTTGCGCCAGATGAAGGTGAACGTAGACACGCTCACCCTGACGGCCACCCCCATTCCCCGCACACTCCAGTTCTCGCTCATGGGCGCGCGCGACCTCAGCGTCATCCAGACGCCTCCGCCCAACCGCTATCCCATCCAAACCGAGGTGCACACCTTCTCGCCTGAGGTCATTGCCGAAGCCATCAACTTCGAGATGAGCCGCAACGGGCAGGTCTTCATCGTCAACAACCGCATTTCGGGCCTGCCCGAACTGGAACAGCTGGTGCACAAGTACGTGCCCGATGCCCGCGTGGCTGTAGGCCATGGACAGATGCACCCCGAGGATTTGGAACGCACAATAATGTCCTTTGCCACATACGATTACGATGTCCTCATTTCTACCACTATCATCGAGAGCGGCTTGGATATCCCCAACGCCAACACCATAATCATCTGCAATGCCCACAACTTCGGCCTCAGCGATCTGCATCAGATGCGCGGACGCGTAGGACGTAGCAATAAGAAAGCCTTCTGCTACCTATTGGCGCCCCCCTTGGGAGCCTTGCCGCAGGAGAGCCGTCGGCGTTTGCAGGCCATCGAGAACTTCTCCGACCTGGGCAGCGGCATACATATAGCCATGCAGGACCTCGACATCCGTGGGGCGGGCAACCTGCTGGGTGCCGAGCAGAGCGGTTTTATTGCCGATTTGGGTTATGAGACATACCAGAAGATACTTGCCGAGGCTGTCAAGGAACTGAAGAACGATGAGTTCAAGGACCTGTATGCCGAGCGCGTGGCGTCGGGCGAAGTCACCTCCGGCGATGCTTTCGTCGACGAGTGCCAACTGGAGAGCGACCTTCAGATGTCGTTCCCCGAGGCGTTTGTCCCCGGCTCAGCCGAGCGCATACTCCTCTACCGCGAGCTCGACGGTCTCGAGAGCGAACAGGCCATAGAGGATTTCCGCCGACGCCTCACCGACCGCTTCGGTCCCATCCCCGAGACTGCCCAGGAGCTTATCCGCGTGGTGCGCCTCCGTCGTCTGGGCAAGTACTTCGGCGCCGAGCGCATCATGTTGAAGAACAAGCGCATGCGCCTCTATTTCGTCCACGACGACGATTCGCCGTTCTTCCAGTCGCAGGCCTTCGGCCAATGTATAGCCTATGCCACGCTTCACGTTGCCGACTGCCAGCTGCAGGAGGTGGGCGGGCGCCGCAGCATGCTCATCCAGGGTGTCACATCAGTCAAATCCGCCTGCCAGATACTCGAGGACATGCAGAATATCGTCCCCAACGTCTGATTTCCCCATTTTTTTACGCTTTTCCTTTGTAGCAATTCATTTCTGGACTATCTTTGCAGAGCACAAACTATAAAAACCTATGAAACAGAAAGCCTCTTTTATCCTTTCAGTCATGCTTCTCTCTGTTTCATCTGCTGCCGTCACAGCGCAGGAGGTGAATGAAGCCAGTCATTTAACTTTGCGCTATCGCAAACCTGCCGTGCAATGGGTTGAAGCGTTGCCCGTGGGCAATGGCCATATGGGTGCCATGGTCTATGGCGGCACAACGCACGAGGAGATACAACTCAACGAGGGCTCCTTCTGGGGCGGCGGACCGCATAGAAACGATTCGCCCACAGCCCTTGAGAACCTGCCCCGTGTGCGCGAGCTCATCTTCAACGACAGAACCATGGAAGCGCAGCGCCTCATGGAACGCACCTTCATGACTCCCCGCAACGGCATGCCCTATCAGACGCTCGGCAGCCTCCATATCGACGCCCTGCCGCAGGGCGGCAACGCCTTGGCCGACAGCCTCACCGCTTACGAGCGCACGCTCACGCTGACCGACGCTACAACCCGCACCGTGTGGACCGATGCCCGCGGCATCACATTCACACGCGAGGTTATCGCATCCCTGCCCACACGAGCCGTGGTCGTACGCATCACAGCCTCGCAGCCTAAGGCTCTCAACTTCCGGCTTCGCTACACATCGCCACTCGACATCACCCGCACCCACCTGGGCAAGGAGCTCGTCATGAGCGGCCGCGGTCGCGACCACGAGGGCGTGAAAGGCGTCGTGGAGATGCAGACGCGTACTGCCGTGCGCCTTACCGACGGCCGCCAGCAGATAACCGATTCCACTCTTACCGTGCAGGACGCTACCGAGGCCATTATCTACATAGCCGCAGCCACTAATTTCGTCAACTATGCCGATGTATCGGCCAATCCCGCCAAGCGTGCCGAGGCCATCATGAAGGCCGCCATGCGGCAGAAGTGGCAGCAGCTCACCGCCGACCACGTAGCAGCCTATCGCCACTTCTTCGACCGCGTGAGCCTGCGCCTCGAAGGCGGTCCAGCTCGGGTCGACACCATGGAGACCGACCAGCGCGTGCGCCGTTTCTCGCGCGGCGAGACAGACCCCGGTCTTGCAGCCCTTATGTTCAACTACGGCCGCTACCTCCTCATCTCATCGTCGCAGCCCGGCGGGCAGGCTGCCGGCTTGCAAGGCCTTTGGAACCGCGACCTGCTGGCACCCTGGGACGGTAAGTACACCATCAATATCAACGCCGAGATGAACTACTGGCCCGCCGAAGTGTGCAACCTCAGCGAGATGGCAGATCCCCTCTTCGGCCTCGTCCGCGACCTCAGTCAGACCGGTCGCGAGACGGCCCGCGTCATGTACGGTGCCCGCGGTTGGGTGGCTCATCACAACACCGATATATGGCGCTCCACAGGCATCGTCGACGGCCCCTTCTGGGGCGCATGGCCCATGGGCGGCGCGTGGCTTACCACCCATCTGTGGGAACACTACCTCTTCACCCTCGACCGCGATTTCCTCGACCGCCACTACGAAGTCATGCGCGGCGCAGCCGAGTTCTTCATGAGCTACCTCGTGCCCCATCCCAAGTACGGTTGGCTCGTCACCTGCCCATCAGTATCGCCTGAGCACGGCCCCGGTCAGGGCGAGGGCGGCGCTTCCCTTTGCGCAGGTCCCACCATGGACATACAAATCGTTCACGACCTGTTCACCCAGACCATAGCTGCAGCCGGCGTGCTCGGACGCGATGCCGCCTTTGCCGATTCCCTGCGCGTGGCCCTCGGCAAGCTGCCGCCCATGCAGATAGGCCGCTACGGACAGCTGCAGGAATGGCTCGAGGACCTCGACGCCATCGACGACCACCATCGCCACGTATCGCACGTCTACGGCCTCTATCCCAGCGGTCAGATCACAGCCTCTGCCACCCCCGACCTCTTCCGCGCATGCCGCGCCACCTTGCAGTTCCGCGGCGACGATGCCACCGGCTGGAGCATAGGATGGAAGCTCAACCTGTGGGCACGCCTCCTCGACGGCGACCACGCCTACACCATGATACGCACCCTCCTCAGCCTCGTCGACAGCGGTGGCGGCCGTGGCCGTCAGTTCTCCGCCGGGCGCGTCTATCCCAACCTCTTCGACGCCCATCCGCCTTTCCAGATCGACGGTAACTTTGGCTTCACAGCCGGCGTAGCCGAGATGCTCGTGCAGAGCCACGAAGGCTTCATACGTCTGCTGCCCGCCCTGCCCGTGTTCTGGCCCGAGGGCGAAGTCCGCGGATTGCGTGCCCGTGGCGGCTTCGAGGTGAGCATACGCTGGGCCAAGGGCAAGCTCACGGGAGCCACCGTCAAGAGCCTCCGTGGCGGCGACTGCCGCATCCTCGTGGGCGATGAGATGCGCACTATCCATACCACCGCCGGCAACGAGTACGAGATAACACCTTAATCCCCCTCGCGCACACCCAGTATGAACATAACTCCCGCCCTGCGCCGCTATGTCGAGCAGAACGTCATTCCCCGCTACGACCATTTCGACGCAGCCCATCGGCGCGACCACGTGTTGATGGTCATTAGTCAGAGCCTCGAGATAGCCGCACGCCTTGACGAGCCCCTTCGTGCCGATATGGTCTATGCCATAGCCGCCTGCCACGACCTCGGCCTCTGCGAAGGGCGTGAGCACCACCACGAGGTGTCGGCCCGCATCATCAGGGAGGACCCTCAGCTGCGCCAATGGTTCAGCCCGTCGGAGATAGACGTAATGGCCGATGCTGCCGAGGACCATCGCGCCTCAGCCGCCCATGCTCCCCGCACCATCTATGGCCGTATCGTAGCCGAAGCCGACCGCTTCATCGACCCTGAGACCATCGTCCGCCGCACCATACAGTACGGCCTCGACCACTATCCCGACCTCAGTCGCGACGGCCACTACCGCCGCATGCTCGACCACCTGCACGAGAAATACGGCCGTGGCGGTTACCTCCACCTCTGGTTTCCCAATTCCCCCAATGCCGAGCGCCTCGAGCACCTCCGCCAACTCATCGACGACGAACCCACCCTACACCAACTCTTCGAGACAATCTATGACACGTTAACAGGTTAACAGGTTAAGTTAAGGTTAGCGTTAAGGTTAAGGATAAGGTTAAAGTTAAGGTTTGAAAGGGCCTCTTCACCCCTGCCTAAATTCCTACGCCCCTCCTTGCACAAACAACGCGTCAATCTTTGCACGCCATCGTTGCCGTTTTTGGGCGTTATATACCTGTGTTAATGATGAGTACAGGCGTTTGACGCCGAATAATTCGTTGAGGCTCTCCTCGGGGAAGTTCTCGCCGGCGTTGCCGTTGACGGTGTGTTTGTAGTTGTAAACGCGTCCCCGGAAATAGGCCAGTTGAATCGCTTGCAAAATTACATCTTTTTTTGTCTATCAGCCCCACTATTAGGGGAGACTTGTCGGTCCTCTGTCATCACAAAAGGGCAGCACCTCAAAAAAAGCGCTGCCCTTTATTCGTAATAATGTGAATGGCCGGAACTGATGGAAAAGATCCTTCACACCTCGTAGTTCATGTATTTGTAGCGCTTGATGCTGCGCTTGGGTGTCTTCTCGAACTCTTCGGGTACGAGCTTGATGGCGTGGAGGCGGGCATAGGCGGGCACGATGCGGTTGAGCTGCTGACGGTTTTCCTCCATCTGTGCCTCGAGCATGGCGTCGGAGAGGGCAGCGGCCTTGACTTCGTCGGGGTCTGAGTAGACGAGGCCGTAGAGGTGCTCGCCTTTCTGTATGACTACGCACTCGCTGACGAAGGGTAGTGAGCCGAGCTTGTCCTCGATTTCCTCGGGGTAGATGTTCTGTCCGTTGGCTCCGAGGAGCATGTTCTTGATGCGGCCTTTGATGAAGATGTTCTGGTCGGCATCCATCACGCCGAGGTCGCCGGTGTGGTACCAGCCGTCCTTGTCGAGGGCTGCCTCGGTGGCTTCGGGGTTCTTGTAGTAGCCGAGCATGACGTTCATGCCGCGCACGAGTATCTCGCCGGGTTCGTTCTGGGGATCGTTGCTGTTGATGCGCACTTCCATGCGTTCTACGGGCCGTCCGCAGGAGCCGGGCTTGAAGGTCTCCCATGGTGAATAGCCTACGATGGGGGCGCACTCGGTGGTGCCGTAGCCTACGGTGTAGTTGAAGTTGATGTCGTGGAGCACAGCTTCGATGTCCTGACTGAATGCTGCTCCGCCTACGATTATCTCGATGAAGTTGCCGCCGAAGGCTTGCTGGAGTTTGTTGCGCACCTCTGCCAGCACGCGGTCGCGGAGGAAGGGTGTGTGGAGGGCTATCTTGATGGCTGTGGTCTGCAGCTTTGGTATGACGGCCTTGCGCACTATCTTCTCGATGATGAGTGGTACGGCTACGATGAGCTTGGGCTTGATGTCGGCGAAGGCTCCGAGGAGTACGGCGGGCGAGGGTGTCTTGGCCAGGAAATAGACGGTGGCTCCGCTGAGGAACTCGAAGATGAATTCGAAGGCCATGCCGTAGGTGTGGGCCATGGGGAGCATGGATAGGACTTTGTCGCCAGGTCCCATGATGTGCCCGAGTTCATGCACGGCGAAGGCGTAGTTGCTCCAGATGGCGCGGTAGGGTATCATGACGCCCTTGGAGTTGGATGTGGTGCCGCTGGTGTAGTTGATGATGGCGAGCTCGTCGGGGCTGTCCTTGTAGTAGTTGATATCGTTGGGTCTGAAGTTGCGCGGGTAGCGCTCGCCGAAGAGTCGGTTGAGGTTTTCGCGCGCGTACTTCACTTTCTCCGTACGGCCGAGGAGGAGGGAGAATTCCTCGTTGTTGTTGCCTATGATGCCTTCGAGGGCGGGCATGCGGTCGGCATTGAGCTTGGGCCATACCTGGTCTCCTACGAAGAGTAGCTTGGCTTCGGAGTGGTTGACGATGTCGTGGATCTGCTCGGGCATGAACTCATGCAGGATGGGCACGGCTACGGCTCCGTAGGTGAGGGTGGCGAAGAATGCCATGCCCCATCGTGCGCTGTTGCGACCGCAGATGGCCACTTTGTCGCCGGGCTTTATTCCTGACGCCTCGAATACGATGTGCAGTTTTTCGATGACGCGCGCTACATCCTTGAACTGGAATGTCTGCACGCCGTAGTCGCTGAGGCCGTCGAGGTTCCAGAATTTCTGCAGGCTCTGCTGCACGCATGTGTTGAAACTTTGGGGAAGGGGTTCTTCACACTTCATAGTTCATGTATTTGTATCGTTTAATACTCTTCTTGGGCGTTTTCTCGAATTCTTCGGGCACCATCTTGAGGGCTGTGAGGCGTGCGTAGACGGGAATGATGGTGTTGAGCTCCTGTAGGTTGGCATCCATCTGGCGGCTGAGGGCTTCGGCTGAGAGTCCTCCCTTGCGCACCTCGTCGGGGTCTGAGTAGACGAGGCCGTAGAGTTTGTCGCCCTTCTGTATGACGACGCACTCGCTGACGTAGGGCAGCGACGAGAGCTTGTCCTCGATTTCCTCGGGGTATATGTTCTGCCCGTTGGCTCCGAGGAGCATGTTCTTGGAGCGTCCCTTGATGAACACATTGCCTTCGGCATCTATCACGCCGAGGTCGCCCGTGTGGTACCATCCCTCGGCATCGAGTGTTGCAGCTGTGGCCTCGTCGTTCTTGTAGTAGCCGAGCATGACGTTCATGCCGCGTGCGAGTATCTCGCCGGGCACGTTCTGCGGGTCGCGGCTATTGATGCGCACTTCCATGCGGGGTGCTGCCTTGCCGCATGAGCCCTGGCGGAACTCGTTCCATGGTGCGTAGCAGATGATAGGTGCACATTCGGTGGCTCCGTAGCCTATGGTGTAGTTGAAGCCGATGCCTTTGAGGAACACTTCGATGTCGTGGTTCATGGCTGCTCCGCCTACGATTATCTCGAAGAAGTTGTCGCCGAAGGCTTTCTGCATCTTGCGGCGTATCTGCATCTTGATGCGGTCGCGAAGGAGGGGCGTCATGAGTGCCAGGCGTATGGCGGGTGCCTTGATCTTCGGGAAGATGGCCTTGCGCACTATCTTCTCGATGAGCAGGGGCACGGCGATGACCACCTTGGGCTTGAGGTCGGCGAAGGCTTTGAGCATGACGGTGGGGGAGGGTGTCTTGCCCAGGAAGGTGACGTGTGCTCCGCGTGTCATCTCATACAGGAATTCGAAGGCCATACCGTACATGTGTGCCGTGGGCAGTATGCTGACGATATTGTCGCCGGGCTGTACGTGGTCGTCGTATACCTGATGTGCGAATTCCACGTTGCTCCACAGGGCGCGGTAGGGTATCATGACACCCTTGGAGTTGGATGTGGTGCCGCTGGTGTAGTTGAGCACGGCGAGTTCGTCGGGGCTGTCCTTGTAGTAGTTGATATCCTTTGCGCGGAAGTTCATGGGGAAGCGCTCGCCGAAGAGGCGGTTGAGGTTCTCGCGCGCGTACCTTACTTTTTCTGTGCGCGCGACGAGGATTTTGTATTCGTCGGAGCTGTTGGAGAACACGCCCTCGAGGCCCGGCATCTTGTCGGGGTCGATCTTGGGCCATACCTGGTCGCCCACGAAGAGCAGTTTGGCCTCGGAGTGGTTCACGAGGTCATGTATCTGTTCGGGGTGAAACTCATGCAATATGGGCACGGCTACGGCACCATAGGTGAGCGTTGCCAGGAATGCTATGCCCCAGCGTGCTGTGTTGCGTCCGCAGATAGCCACTTTGTCGCCCTGCTGCACGCCCGACGCTTCGAGTATGATATGTACCTTTTCTATGATACGTGCTACGTCCTTGTAGCGGAAGGTTTGGGCGTCGTAGTCGGTAAGGGCGTCAAGGTCCCAGTGTTCTTCAATGCTTTTCTGTAGGCAGAGGTTAAATGATTGAACCATGATTTTAATTTACTATTTAGCAATTTACGATTTACAATTTATTGTGTAATTTTCGATTTGGCAATTTACTATTGACAATTGATTTTGTTATTTGGTAATTTGTCAACTTATTCAGGGATTTACTATTTGAATGCGTTTTGAAATTTGACTATTTATCCACTATTTGACAAATGATAATTTGCAATCGAAGAATATTCTGCGATTTTCAATCGATGATTTGACAAAAATGAATAGAAAAATGGGGTAAGTATTTGCACAAATCCCAAAATTCTGTGCAAAGGTACGCGCTTTTATGCACACTTGCAAATAATTTGAGCAAAAAAGTGAGCTTATTGGTGGAAAAGCCCAAGCAAGTGGAGAGATTGAACAATATGACAGGGTGACGGAAAGGTTTGGTCACATCAGTTCCGAGGCGGCGAAAATCACGTAAACGTAGGGATTTTTTATGGTGATTAGTTAGCCCAAGGGACTTATTCTGGGACTTTGTGCCATCTCCTTCATTATTGCCTGAATTATTGCTTTTTCAGAAATAATTAGGGACTAAATAGCGGGGATTGTGATTTTTTGCTTACCTTTGCAGGCAGAGGAACAAAAAAGCACAGGTTATTATGACTGAGAAAGAGAAGATGCTGGCAGGCGAGATATATTCTGCCGTAGACCCCGAGCTTATCAGGGAGCTCAACGCCACCAAGGACCGTCTGCAGGTGTACAACGCCCTGCGTGCGACCGATTTGGAAGGCCGCCGTGCTATGTTGAACGAACTGCTGGGACAAGTTGCCGACGGCGCGGCCTTCATCAATCAGCCTTTCTACTGCGATTACGGGAGCCACATCAGCGTGGGCCGCCGCTTCTTCGCTAACTTCTGTTGGACGGTGCTCGACGAGGCGCATGTCACTATCGGCGACGACTGTTTCATAGGTCCCAACGTCAGCATTTACACAGCTTGCCACAGTACCGACCCTGTGGAGCGCAACACCCGTCGCGAATGGGCGCGCCCCGTGACGATAGGCGACAACGTGTGGATAGGCGGTTCGGTGACTATCCTGCCAGGCGTTACAATTGGTGACAACGTGACGATAGGGGCGGGTAGTGTTGTCACCCGCGATATCCCATCAAATACGGTGGCAGCCGGCAATCCGTGTCGTGTGATTAGGCAGTTGGCGGATTCTTAATCTTCTGATACGCCAGCCGCTCGTCGCCCGAAGCCAGGTAGATGATGCCGCAATAGGTGAAGCCGTGCTTCAGGATGAGGTGCTGCATTATGGTGTTGTCGCGATGCGTATCGATTCGGATGTTTGGGTCGTGGGCAAAGCAGAACGACATTACCTCGGCGAAAATGCCGTGGTTGTCGGGGTAGCTGGCTATGCGATGAACCACATGGTAAGGCCGTTCGTCGTCGAGCCATTGACCTTCGTATATCTTATCGTAGGTTGGCTCGGGCGACTTGAGAAAAGCGAAGTAAGCCACTATGCGTCCGTCCTCTTCTACGACGAAAGCGCCGCCCCTCTCCATGTCGGACAAGATTACGGCCTCCGATGGGTAGCCCTTGACCCATTGTAGCATATTACCCGACTGCCGCATAATCGTTTTGGCGGCAGCCATCACCGGCATGATGGCGGCAATATCCGTAGGCGCAGCCTGGCGTACAGTTCTGTTCATGGCCTCTCTTTTTATTTCAACAACTTGATAATCTGACGCTCTGAGGCTGCAGGCAGGATGGCTTTGAAGTGCGCGAGCAGCCGTTGCAACGATTCTTCGGGCGTACGTTGGCAGGTGCAGGCCTCGTGACCGTAGAGCCGTTCGGGCGTGGACAGGAGCGACCATCCCCAGCCGTATGGCCTGTTGTGACGGTCGCGCGGATATACGAAATCCTCGGTCACGATGCGCGTGGCCATCTGTAGCCGTGTGACGAAAGCATCGAAGCGTCCGCGCATCTTAGGTCCCGTAAAGCCGCAGGCGGCACGTAGCTCACGAGTGATGAGGCTGCCGTGCTCCTCTAATGTCATCACGATGCTCTCCTCTATAGACCCTTCCTCGGGGGCGGGGCGCAGGCTGCGCCGGTAGTTGCAGAAATCGGGCCACCACTCGCGGCTAATGAAGCACGCCTTGCCGTCGAAGAACTTGCCGTAGACGCAGTTGCCTTCGGTGACGATGGTGCCTTTCCACTTCCACAGAGGCCAGTCCCAGCCTCCGTCGGGGTAAACGACGTAGCGACACTCGTCGTCCACAGCCTCTTCGGCCGAGAAGCCGCGGATGCCGCTACTCAGCAAGGGTAGGAAGCCGATGGCGGAGATATAATCCATCAGTTCGGAGTCGCTATGAATACTGTTGTTTATCATTGACGCCGCAAAAATAGTGTTTTTTTCAATAATAATTCTTCGTCAAAATAAAAAATTACTAACTTTGTGCCCGAAATCATCAATCAAAGCAATCTTTTGACAGCTATGAAGAAGACATTTACCTTTTGTATCGCGTGCCTGATGATTGGCTTCACCTCAGCCATGGCAGCAGTAAACATCATCCCAAAACCTACGTCGGTGGTTGAGCGTCAAGGCGCTTTCCAACTGCGCAACGGCCTCACCATAGGCTACAACGATGCGAGCCTACAACCTGCAGCCGCATATCTGCAGGACATGCTCACGCGTGCCACAGCCCTGCGCATCAAGACCGGCAAGAAAGGACGCATACAGTTGACACTCTTAGCCCCCGACCCCGACAACGAGGACTATGAACTCGTCAGCGACAAATCGGGTGTACTCATTACCGCCCACAGCTATCGCGGCATTATCAACGGCATAGCCACCTTGCGCCAACTGCTCCCCGACGAGATTGAGAGCGCATCGCACGTTCAAGGCGTGGCATGGAGCGTACCTGCCGTGAGCATCAAGGACGGTCCTAATTTCCATTGGCGCGGCCTTATGCTTGACCCCGTCCGCCACTTCTTCTCCGTCGACGAGACCAAGGCGCTGCTCGACCAGATGGCCCTGTACAAACTCAATAAGTTCCATTGGCACCTCTCCGACAACGAAGGCTTCCGCATGCAGGTGAAAGCCTACCCAGGCCTAACGTCAGACACCGTGGCCTGGCGCCACTTCAACGGTCACGACCGTCAATGCCTGGACCGTGCAGCCAAGGAGAACAATCCCGCCATGCTCATCCCCTGGAAATTCTTCAAGGAAGTGGAGGGCTATGGCGAGCTCTATGGCGGTTATTATTCACAGGATGAGATTCGCGACGTAGTGGCTTACGCGGCTGTGCGCGGCATCGATATCATTCCCGAGATAGACATGCCTGGCCACAACGGAGCAGCATGCTACTGCTACCGCTGGCTCAGCTGTACTCAGAACGGCGTGGAGCCTCTCTGTCTTGGGCGGCAGTCTACGATTGAATTTGCCGAGAAAGTGTACGATGAGGTGTTCAGCCTCTTCCCTTATGAATATGTGAGCATAGGCGGCGACGAAGTTAACCGCCGCAGATGGTCGGAATGTGAAGAATGTCAGCGACGCATTCGGGAAGAAGGTCTGAAGGACGTGAGCGAACTGCAGGCTTGGTTCACCAAACGCATGGAACGGTACTTCAACGCCCACGGCCGTCGCATCCTCGGTTGGGATGAGATTCTTGAGGGAGGACTCTCCAAAACGGCCACAGTACATTGGTGGCGCGGCGACCATCCCGACGTAACACAGCGTTCAACAACCATGGGCAACGAAGTGGTGCTTTGTCCATTCACGTTCCTTTATTTCGACTATGCTCAGGACGATGCCACTCTGCGTAAGATATACGACGGCGACATAGTGCCCGTCGACCTCACGCCCCAGCAGCTTCGCCTCATCAAAGGTATGCAGGCCAATATTTGGTGCGAGCGTATTCCTACCGAGGCTCGTATGCAATGGATGGTGTATCCCCGTGCCCTGGCGCTGGCCGAGAAGGCTTGGACACCGCGTCCGCAGCAGCATTGGAACGATTTCCTGACGCGTCTCCAAAGTCATCTGGAGCGCCTCGAAGCAATGGGTATCCAATATCGTCCGTTGCACACCAAGAGACCGTAGCTGCTCATATCTTTATCACAGGTTACGTTTCACACGTTTTTTAGAGGGGCAATAGTAAAAGCTTTTGCCCCTTTATTGTGCTTTGTGCCTAATTGAAAAATATGTATTTTTGTAATAAGCACAACATGTCTCTTTTTTCTTAATGAAAGTCGTGGAGTAAAAAAAATGATGTACGATGGAAATAATCTGAGAAAAAGCGCTTGCGTTATTAAAGAAATGTATACCTTTGCACCCGAAACAAGGCAATCGTGGGCCCGAGTGTCCTCGATGCAAGGGAATCCGGTGAGAATCCGGGGCTGTTCCTGCAGCTGTAATCCCCCATAGAAAGCGCCTGTCCATATAACGCCACTGGCTGCAAGCTGGGAAGGTAGGACAGGCGGGGGAAAGCCAGAAGACCTGCCGAAGTTTCGTTCATTTAAGCGGCGTCCAGGAATAGGCGCGAGCGAGTTCGATGAAACATCTGTTTACTGCAGCGGCGGCATTCGTGTGCCTCGCTATCCCTTCCACAGCACAGGACTCTCTACATACGAACCGTATGGAAGAAGTAGTCGTTACCGGTACTGGCACTCAGCACCGGCTGAAGGACGTGCCCGTGCAGACGGAGGTCATCACGCGCCGCGAACTGGAGCAGTACGGGGGGCGCAGCATCGAGGATATCCTCGCCGGGCTGACCGCCAGCTTCGCTTTCAACGAGGACGATATGGGCAGCCAGATGCAGATGAACGGCCTTGGCAACGCCTATATACTTATATTAATAGACGGCAAACGGCTGCACGGCGACAATGGCGGGCAGAACGACTTGGGGCTCATCGACCCTGCCCGTATCGAGCGTATCGAGATTGTCAAAGGTGCGGCGTCGGCGCTCTACGGCTCGGATGCCATAGCGGGCGTGGTGAACATCATCACCCGCAAGTACGACCGCGACGGCCTGCTCATCGAGAACACCACGCGCGGCGGCAGCTACAATGACTGGCGTCAGCACAATAGCGTAGGCTTTGCTATCGGCAAGGTGTCGTCGCTCACCAATTTCCAGTTGCAGCACAGCGACGGCTGGCAGAACACGTCGCACGAAGACCCCCGTCAGACCGAATTTCCCATCTACGACTCGCGCAACATGACCGTGAACCGCCACACCAACTGGCAGGTGGCGGAGCGGCTGACATACTCCCCAACCCCCAACCTCGATTTCTACGCCGAGGGCAGCATCTATCGCAAGCGCATCTACCGTCCGTCGGGCAAATACGCCGCCGTGGACGTGAAGACCTACGACCTCGCCTATCGCAACGCCTCGGCAGCGGTGGGCGGCAAATGGACCATGGACAAGGGTGTGGTGACGCTGGACGTGGACTGGAACCGCCATGCCTACGAATACGTGTTTACGGACACGACGCTCGTTGACGGCTACGACCCCTACGGCCACTTCACACACTACTTCCCTTATTTCCCCGAACAACGCAACCTGCAGAGCGACCAGCGGCGCACGATGGCTCACCTGAAAGGCGTCTTCGAACTGCCCGCCAACAACCGTCTGAGCGCCGGCGTGGAGATGCGCTTCGACTGGCTGCACGCTCCGATGCGCGTGGATCATGGCGGCACGGTGACCGATAACACCGAAGCGCTCTATGCGCAGGACGAGTACAGCCCCTTGCGATGGCTGCAGCTGACGGGCGGCCTGCGCCTCGACCGCAACCAGCAGTTCGGCTTGCACCTGACACCGAAGCTGTCGGCCATGGTCTCGCCCACGGACTGGCTGCGCCTGCGAGCCGCCTGGTCACAGGGCTTCAAGACGCCGACGCCCAAGGAAAAGCACTACCGCTACGTCCGCGAGATGAACGGCACATACCTCTATCTTGGCAATGCCGACCTGCGCCCGCAAACCAGCAACTACGGCTCGGTGAGCGCCGAGGTCAACGTGGGTGGCTTGTCGATGAGCGTCACGGGTTATATTAATAAGGTAGAGGATATGATCAATCTCGTGACCATACCCAACTACCGTGCCCCCGAGGAGTATCAGACGCAATACGAGCTGCATAAGACGCGGCAGTATCAGAACCTCGAGGATGCCCGTACCGTAGGCGTGGACTTCAACGTGCGCTATGCCGTGAAGGAATTTGCCGTGGGCGGCTCCTATAGCTACCTCGACACCGATGCCCACCAGTACGATAGCGACCACGAGCGCATGACGGAGGTCGTCATCGACGGCATGGCGCATCACAAAGCCAACTGGTTCGGGACATGGAACCACCGCTTCCGCCGCCCGTATCGTCTCGGCCTTGGTATCTACGGCCGTGCCTCGTCAAAGCGTTATTACCAGCTCAACGGCAACGGCAAAGCCTACCACATTTGGCGCCTGACCACAACGCACGACCTCCTGTGCCGTGCTATTCAGTCGCGCGGTCTCACCCTCCGCTTGGAGGCTGGCGTGGACAACCTCTTCAACTACATCGATCGCACGCCCCATGGCCTGCACCTCGGCACCACCACGCCCGGCACCACCGTATATGCCTCCGTGACCCTTCGCTTCAATCAAGGAAAATATAAGTTCCAATCATTTATAACCAATTCAAAACAAAGTTACAATGAAGAAGATTAAGTTCTTTATGATGGCTCTCGCAGCTATCGCCCTGTCGGCAGGCTTCGTCGCTTGCGACAATGATGATGATGAAACAGGCAACTGGCAGAAATACCAGAATGCTGTGACCAAGAACATCAAGGCCAACAAGAAACAGAGCAAGGCTATCCTGCTCGTGGCCTTCGGTTCCACTTGGCAGCAGGCTTACGATGCCTTCGACGGCACCGTCACGGCCTACAAGCAGAAGTTCCCCGGCTACGACGTATTCCTCTCTTTCTCGTCAGCCATCTGCATCAACCGTGCAGCTGCCGGCGAGAACGTTGACCCCCGCAACTTCTATGCTCCTAACTTCTGGCTCAATGCCTTCGCAGCCGAGGGTGTGCGCTACAGCGAGATCGTCGTGCAGAGCCTCCAGGTGATTCCCGGCGAGGAATATACACGCGTGATCAACTATATCAAGGACTTCGCTAACAACGCCAACGGCGACCTCGACGACGAGTACCTCTCGAAGGTTGTTGTGAAGCTCGGTGTGCCCCTCCTCCAGGACAAGGACAAGGACGTGCCCGAAGTGGCCAAACAGCTCAATGCCCTCTACAAGGACAAGGCAGCTCAGGGCGTAGTGGCCTTCATGGGCCATGGCAACCCCGACAGCTACGACACCTACAAGGCTAACGTGCGCTACACCGAACTCGAAGAGGCGCTGCAGACCTATAGCAAGAACTACTTCGTCGGTACCGTAGATATGATGGAGAACTTCAAGACAAACGTCCTCGAGCGTATGCAGGCTGCCGGCATCACCAGCGGTAAGGTGTTCTGTCACCCGCTGATGTCTATTGACGGTGACCATGGTCACAACGACATGGCTGGCGATGACGACGCTTGGGACAACGGCTTCGAAGCCAACGAAGAAGGTGAGGTGGAGGACACCTCATGGAAGATGTTCTTCCACCACATGGGCTACGAGTGCAACAACTCCACCATGATTGAGAAGGGCTTACTCGAACTGCCCACTATCCGCAACGTGTGGATGCAGCATACGCAGGACGCCATCAACGGCGAACCGCTCGACTACTACCACTCCAAGAATCCTGAGGAGTAAACAAGATCCATGAATCACACCATAAATACTATCTGCTTATTGACGGTGCTCCTCGCGATGGGGAGCACCGCCTTTGCGCAAAGCACCGAGCGCTCTTCCCGTTCGGATTCCCTTTCAACGTCACACGATCTCAACCCCGTTGTCATCACAGGCACAGGCACTTACCACCGCGCCGACAACTCGCCCGTTGCCGTAAAAGTCATCACCGCTAAAGAGTTGAAGGACGCACAGGTGACGACCCTTCAGGATGCCCTGACCAAACTGACCACCACCATCACCACCCACACCAACGGCATGGGAACCTTCGTCAACTTCAACGGCGTGAGCGACGACTATATCGTCATCCTCGAGAATGGCAAACGCGTAAGCGGCGATGACCGTTGGAGCCGTATTAACATGAACAATGTGCGACGCATAGAGGTCTATAGCGGTGCGGCCTCGGCACTCTATGGCAGCGATGCCATAGCCGGCGTCATCAATATCATCACCGACGATGGCCGCGAGCCCGTCTCAGCCTCTTCGTTCACCAAACTGATGAACCACGGCCGCTTTGACGAGGAAGTCAACGTGGACGTCAATGCCGGCAAGCTGACGTCGCAGACGTCCTACGCCCATCATCAGGCTGACAACTGGCAGGTGAACCATTACCAGGCCTTCGACGAGGACGGCACAGAGGTGCTGAAGCTCACAGGGCGCCCCATGTCCACCGGCTTCCACGGCAACAATATCAGCGAGCGCCTCGAATGGAAGTTCGACAGCCGCTGGTCCGCCTACATCCGCGGTTCCTACTACGACAACCTCACCGACCGCCCCCAAACCGCCTCCTACTTTACCCAAAAAAAATCTAAGGCCACCGTGCCCGACGGTTCCCCGTCGGGTTCCACCTACACCTACACCCCCAAGGCCGCCTATACCTACGACCTCCATCACACCTCCTACACTTACGGCGGCGGCGCCCGCTGGACGCCCAATGCCCGCATCCACGTTTACCTCGACGTCTTCAGCGACAATTTCTCCTCGAAATACGACTATTGGCAGACTGCCGACAAAGAAGCCTACGACGAGACGCGCAAGCGCACCCACTACGTCAACGAGACGCTCCGCGGCATCTTCCGTCTTGCCGATTGGAACAAACTCTCAGCTGGAGCTGAATTTGTACAGGAGAGCCTCAGCAGCCAGAGCGACAACATCGATTTCGAGACCACCAACACCTACAATCTCTTCGCACAGGATGAGCTGAACATCGTGAAAGGCCTGGATGCCGTCGTCGGCCTGCGCTATACGCAGAATGACCATTTCGGCGCTGCCTTCACCCCCAACGCCGGTCTCTTCTATCATATCGGCGGCTTCCGTCTGCGTGCCAGCTATGCAGGCGGCTATCGCACGCCCACGCTCTCGCAGCTCTATGCCACCGACCAAGCTAAGACTGCCGCACGCTATACGCTCTACAACAAGGACTTGAAACCCGAGAAGAATCATTTCTTCAACCTCAATGCCGAGTACAGCAACCGATGGATGAGCATCAGCGTCACAGGCTTTATGAATAAGATTCGCGATATGATCAACTATCGCACGATGACCGACGACGAGATTGCCGCCGACGCTAATCTCAGCGCCCAGCAGGCCGACGGCTGGTCCACCATTCGTCAACGCGACAATATCGACCGTGCCACGCTCCGCGGCATCAGCGCCTCGGTCAAGTTCCTCCTGCCTGCCGGCTTCACCATTGGCGGCGGTTATACCTTCACCGATTCCGAGGCTGAGACGCAGACCCTTGACAAGAAAGCCCAGCAGTACGTCATCACCACATCGCCCGTGGACAAGAGTGTCAAGCACGTTGGCAACGTCCTCGCTTCGTGGGATCACACCTGGGGCGACTATCATTTGAACGTGTCCCTCAACGGTCACCTGCAAGGTGAGCGCTACAGCAGCACCTACGGTTATGCCGACGGCTTCAGCCAATGGGACCTGACCACGCGCCACACTATCGTTCTCAATCATTTCACGCTGGAGCCTGGCCTCGGCATCGAGAACCTCTTCAACCAGCGCGACAATTCGTATTGGAACTCCAATTTCTCTACAATTAATCCCGGACGCTCATTTATTGTGAGTCTGAGGATGAAGTATTAAAAAGTATTGTTATCTTTGTGCCCGAAAACCAAAGGTTATGAGGAAGATTATTGTTGCGGGCCTCGGCCCTGGCAACCCCGAAGATATGACACCTGCCGTGCTTGACGCTGTCCGTCAGGCAGATGTCATCGTTGGCTACAAGTATTATTTCCGATTCATTGAGCCGTACTTGCGCGAGGGCTGCGAATGCGTCGATACAGGCATGAAGCACGAGCGTGAACGTGCCGAACAGGCTTTCACCCTGGCCGAAGAGGGCAAAACCGTTGTCGTCATCTCCTCCGGCGATGCCGGCATCTACGGCATGGCGCCGCTCATCTACGAAATGTGCCGCGAGCGTTCCCTCGGTTCTTCACCTTTGGAGATTGCCGTCATCCCCGGCATCAGCGCCTTCCAGAAGGCGGCCTCGTTGCTCGGCGCTCCCATCGGCCACGACCTCTGCATCATTTCGCTTTCTGACCTGATGACCCCTTGGGCGCTCATCGAGAAACGCATCCGAGCCGCTGCTGTCGGCGATTTCGTCACGGCGGTCTATAATCCTAAGTCGCATGGTCGCTATTGGCAGCTCTATCGTCTGCGTGAGCTCTTCCTTGTGGAAGGACGCAGCGAGAGTACGCCCGTAGGCATCGTGCGCCAGGCAGGACGTTCCGAACAGGAAGTCACGCTCACCACCCTCGGTGCGCTCGATCCCGAACAAGTCGATATGTTCTGTGTCCTCATCATCGGTAACTCGCAGAGTTATGAATGGCAAGGCAAGTTCATCACGCCGAGGGGGTACTATAGAAGCGTACCCGGGGGTGGGTCTTCTATTGGCCAGTCCATCATGAACGAATCCTTCCGCACCATCCTCTCCGAGATGAAGAATCCAGAGGTGCCGAATTGGCGCTTGTGGCCTTTGCTCCATGCCATACACACGACCGTCGATTTCGGCATGGAAAAGATCCTTTGGATGGACGAGCGTGCCACGGAACTCATCTATAACAAGATAGCCGACGGCAGTCTACGCCACATCGTCACCGATGTGACCATGGCGGCCAGCGGAATACGCAAGGGAGCATTGGAAAGGCTTGGCATCGAAGTTCATTGTTATATCAACGACCAACGAAGTAAACAGATGGCCGATGAGCGCAACATCACCCGTAGCCAGGCTGCTATGCAACTGGCCGCAGAGGAGCATCCCGACGCGCTCTATGTGGTAGGTAATGCCCCGACAGCCCTCTTCGAGATTTGCGACCTCGTGCGTAAGGGCAAGTTGCATCCAGCAGGCATCATTGCTGCGCCTGTAGGTTTCGTTCATGTCTGCGAGAGCAAGCACGCCGTCAAGACGTTGACGCAGATTCCAAAGATTATCGTTGAGGGGCGCAAGGGAGGCTCCAATATCGCTGCTACTCTCGTCAACGCCATACTCACCTACGACGATGCCGAACTACTTAAACCCGGGCGCGACCTGTGATTTAGAACATTGAACTATTGAATTATGTTGCGTTTCATCGTCATAGGCATCACCGATCATCCTCATCCTTGGTTTCCGCCTGAGGTGATGGAGATTATTTGCTCCGGCAAGGTCTTCTCCGGCGGCAAACGCCATCATGAGATTATAGCTCCCTTGCTGCCCGAGGACGCGGAGTGGATAGATATCATCGTGCCGTTGGGAAGCGTCTTCGAGAGGTATAAGACTCACTCTCTTCCTTGCCCAGAGGAAGGCCTTCCCATCATTGTCTTTGCCTCCGGCGATCCCCTCTTCTTCGGCTTTGCCGTGACCTTACAGCGCGAGTTCCCGGATGCAGACATTCGTGTCTTCCCCTCGTTCAACTCCCTTCAGATGCTCGCCCATCGTCTCCTGCTTCCATACCATGACATGCGTATTGTCTCGCTCACCGGTCGCCCGTGGCAGGAGTTCGACCGTGCCCTCATCGAACGCATTTCCAAGATAGGCATCCTCACGGACAAGGAGCATACCCCTGCCGCCATCGCCCTGCGCATGCTCGAATACGGCTATGACAACTACATCATTCACGTCGGCGAGCATCTTGGCAATCCCGACAAAGAACGCGTCACCACCATCACACTCGAGCAAGCCTCCTCTCAATCTTTCGCGATGCCGAATTGCTTAATCCTTGAAGGTAATCGCTCCCTCCCTAAAACGGAGGGCGGGGGGAGGGTTCGCTCTGCATTCGGCCTCCCCGACAACTCCTTTGCGCTCCTCGATGGTCGCAAGAAGATGATCACGAAGATGCAGATTCGGTTGCTCACGCTACAGGCCCTCGACCTCCCTCGCCGCCATGTCTTCTGGGATATCGGAGCCTGCACAGGTAGCGTCAGCATCGAGGCACGCCTCCTCTTTCCTCACCTCCACATCGAAGCCTTCGAGATACGTCCTGAGTGCGAAGCCATCATCCGCGAGAACTGCCGTCGCCACGGCGCTCCAGGCATAGAGGTACATATCGGGGACTTCTTGGAGGCCCCAGATGGGTATCCTTCTCCCGATGCTGTCTTCATCGGCGGCCACGGCGGTCGTCTCAAGGAAATCATGGAGAAGGTACTGACGGTTTTAGCCCCAGACGGTGTCATCGTGATGAATAGCGTCGTGGCTCCCAAGGTCACCACCGACAGCCATCGCCTGTGGGATGAGGCTTGCGATGCGTTAGGGCTCCATCAAGATCCGCCCATAAGAATACAACTCAATGACAATCACCCCATAACGATACTACGATGCCGAAGATAGCTATCATACAAATCAGCCAAGCCGGCAGCACGGCAGCCTCCATGCTGATTAACCAGTTGGGTGCCCATAAGCTCCAGCGCGAAGACGTCCACAACCATTGGCACGACTTCGATGCCTTCGTCTTCATCGGCGCCATGGGCATCTGCGTCCGCACCATAGCCCCGCTTATCGAGGACAAACACACCGATCCTGCCGTCCTCTGTGTTGACTCTTTGTGTCAACATGTCATCCCCGTGCTTTCCGGCCACGTTGGCGGTGCCAACGCCCTCGCTGAGGTCCTTGCAGATTTACTCGGTGCCAAGGCTGTCATCACCACCCAGAGCGACCTCGCAGGACTTTGGGCGCTTGATACTCTCTATGAGAACTATGATTGGCACATGAGTTATGTGGGCGACCTCAATACGGCGATAAGTAAGTTCGTCAATCGGGAGCCTGTGGCTCTTCTGCTTGATATTCGCGACGAGGGCACCGATTATCTCGAACGCACTTGTCCCCAACATGTGACTATAGTTCATTCTGTTGATGAAATTATGGAGGGAAACTACACTTTAGCCATTATAGTGTCTCCTTTCATCTACTCTTTACCATCTGATTTATTGGTCGTTCAGTATACCCCACAAGTGTTGGATTTGGGCATCGGACTTGCTCATCAAGCACCCGTCGATGCTTATGAGGATATCCAACAACTGCTCGCTGAACACGATGTTTATCTCTGGTCTGAATGTATCCGCGATATCTGTACCATTGATATCAAAGCAGAGGAACCTGTTATCCAGAGGTTCCAAGAAGAGCGATACGGGCTTGAACTTAAACTCTATACTGCCGATGAATTGGCCGCGGTAGATGTCCCCACGCCCAGCGAAACTGTAGAGAAACATGTGGGTACGCCCAGCGTCTGTGAAGCAGCTGCCATGTTGGCTTCCAATCATGGGAAACTGCTATTGCCGAAGGTGAAGGGAAAGGACTTCACACTTGCCGTAGCCATTGACCATAAGTATTTGCGGGAGGGCCACATCGAGATTGTGGGTGCCGGTCCGGGTGATCCTGACCTCGTTTCCGTGCGAGGTCGCAAGATGTTGGAACGGGCAGACCTGATTCTCTATGCTGGCAGCCTTGTACCTAAAGCCCTGACGGAATGTCATAAGCCGGGCGCTGTGGTGCGTTCGTCGGCCGACATGAATCTTGAGGAACAATGTGAACTGATGAAGCAGTTCTACGACCAGGGTAAGTACATCGTTCGTCTGCATACGGGCGACCCCTGTATCTTCGGAGCCATTCAGGAACAGATGGCGTTCTTCGATGCTCATGGTATGCATTATCACATCACGCCTGGTATCTCCTCGTTCCTCGCCGCCGCTGCCGAACTGCGCTCTCAGTTCACCATCCCCGAACGCACGCAGACCATCATTCTCACTCGTGGCGAAGGCTGGACACCGATGCCCGAACGCGAGCAGCTCCACCTCCTCGCCCGCTCGCAGTCCACAATGTGTATCTTCCTCAGCGCAGCCATCGTCGATGATGTGCAGCGCGAACTTCTCATGGAGTACCCCGAGGACACACCCGTGGCGGCCTGCTACCACCTCACCTGGCCCGACCAGCACATCTATCGAGGTGTGTTGAAAGACCTCGCCAAGATTGTCCACGACAACCACCTCACCCTCACAACCATGCTCGTCGTGGGTGAAGCCATCGACAACCGCCAAGGCCTCTCGGAGTTGTATAACAAAAACTTCACACATCTATTCAGAAAAGGTAAAGCATGAAACGTACCGCTTCATTCCTCTTCCTCATCCTCTTGATCCTCTCCCTCTTCATCCTCAATCTCCTGTTGGGCACGGTGAAGATTCCTGTGGGTGAAGTCATTGGAATCCTTTTCTCCCCGCCCACAGCAGGAGGGGACGGAGCCTATATTTTTCACAATATCATCTGGAGTTCCCGCGTGCCTCAGGCGCTGACGGCGTTGATGGCAGGTGCAGGTTTGGCCGTCAGCGGTTTGCAGATGCAGACTGTGTTCCGCAATCCCTTGGCCGGTCCTTCTGTGCTCGGTATCTCCAATGGCGCATCCTTAGGTGTGGCATTGGTTGTGCTGATGTCGGGTTCGCTGGGCGGCGTTGCCTTGAGCCGTTTGGGTTATCTTGGCGATGTGGCGATGTCTTTAGCGGCCATCGTGGGCGCCTTGGCCGTGATGACGCTTATCGTGTGGGTGGCCCGGCGTGTAGAGTCTGGTGTTACGCTGTTAATCATCGGTGTGATGATCGGTTATTTGGCCAACGCTATCATCGGTGTATTGAAATTCTTCTCCAACGAGGAGGACATCAAGGCTTATGTCGTCTGGGGTCTGGGCTCTTTTGCCCGTGTATCCGGCGATCAGATGGTGCTCTTCGTGGTATTGATGGCCTTCCTCCTGCCGCTGAGTATGCTGCTCGTGAAGACCATGAACCTGCTGATGCTGGGCGATGCCTATGCCCGAAACCTCGGCCTCAACATACAGCGCGCTCGCACGTTGGTTATCCTATCCTCGGGCGTCCTCGTGGCCATCATCACCGCCTACTGCGGTCCTATCATGTTCATCGGCTTAGCTGTGCCTCATCTGGCTCGCGCCCTGTTCCGCACCAGCGACCATCGCATCCTCATGCCAGCCACGCTCCTTTGTGGTGCAGCCCTCGCCCTGCTCTGCAACCTCATTGCCCGCATGCCCGGCTTCGAGGGAGCCCTGCCGGTCAATAGTGTCACAGCCCTCGTGGGTGCTCCCGTGATAGCGGCGGTGCTGTTTAGGAGGAAAGAGTAGGGAGAATACCCTCCTCTTGAAGACCCACCCCCCAGCCCCTCCCTAGGGAGGGGAGTAGATACCTACAAGAAAAGATAACTGTTTCATTATGAATATAAAATCGTTATTTCTTAGCTTTATTGCAATTCCTCTTTTGCTTGCCTGTGGCAACAACAATCGTTCCTCGAGTCAATCGGATTCTACTCCCCTCCCAACAAGGGAGGGGCTGGGGGGTGGGTCTTCAAGTAGTGGGTCTTCCCTTACCCTTTCCTACGCCAAAGGCTTCACCGTTCGTACCCTTGACAACGGTATCCGCCTCGTTGACATCGCCGACCCGCAGAAAGATGAGGATAAGATGCCTGTGAGCTATCATTTCGCATTGGTGCCAAAAAAGACCCACCCCCAACCCTTACCGTCGGGGAGGGGAGAGGCTGTGCCTGCTTCTTATACCATTGTCCCCGTTCCCGTGGACCGCACCATTGTGATGACGATGTTACAGCTCTCGAATTTCACGACCTTAGATGCCCTCGATGTGGTGAAAGGTATCACGGGTACGAAGAACCTTTTTAACAAAGAGGTACGAGAGCGCGTAGAGGATGGACGAATCGTTAAAATAGGCATGGAGGGTAATTTCGATACGGAGCTCATCCTTGCTGCCAACCCCGAGGTCATCTTTATATCCCCCTTCAAACGCGGCGGTTACGATGTCATCAAGGAGACCGGCATCACCCTTATCCCTCACCTCGGTTACAAGGAGCTCCATCCGCTTGGTCAGGCCGAATGGATAAAGTTCGTAGGTCTCTTCCTCGGCAAGGAAGCTGAGGCCGACAGTATCTTTTCGGGCATAGAGGAAAGGTATAATACCCTAAAACAGAAAGCTGACGCAAAGGATGCAAGCGGAAAAGGAAGTCTCTCCTCACAGGGAAATTCAGGAGGGTCTCCCAAGGTCTTCTCCGGCGAAATGCACGGAGGCAACTGGTATGCTGTAGGCGGGAAGAGCACCCTTGCACAGCTTTTCCGCGATGCAGGCGCAGAGTATGTCATCAATGACGACAACACGGGCGGCGTGAATATCGAGTTTGAGCAGCTTTACGCCATGGCCGCAGATGCTGACTACTGGCGCATTCTCAATAGTTTTCCCGGCGAATTCTCATACGAAGCCTTGAAGGCAAGCGAGCCGCGCAACGAGCTCTTCCGTGCCTTCCGCGAGAAGAAGGTCATCTATTGCAACATGAAGCAGACGCCTTACTACGAGCTTGCTCCCGTGGCTCCCGACCTCATCCTCGCCGACTTCATCGCCATCTTCCATCCCGAACTTATGCCCAAGGATTATCAACCTACGTTTTATCGCTTGCTTAAATGATTATCATCTTCGGAGGAACGACAGAAGGCCGTAGAGCCGTGGATGTGTTGGAACAGGCCGGCAAGCCTTATTTCTACAGCACACGCAGCGGTGAGCAGGAAGTGCCATTAGTGCACGGCCAGCGTCTTGCGGGGGCTATGGATGAGGAGGCAATGGTGGCCTTCTGCCGCGACCATGGCATACGTCTGATTGTGGATGCCGCACATCCTTTTGCCAAGGAATTGCACCACAACCTCTGTCGTGTGGCCGAAGAGCTGGCCATTCCGCTCGTGCGTTTCGAACGCATCTTTCCTCCTCGCGAAGCTGATATCACGTGGATAGATGATTACTCTCAAGTGCCGACGGATATCCACACCCTCCTTGCTACCACCGGGGTGCAGAGCATCAGCAAGCTGAAGTATTTGGAGGCTGAAGGCATAAAGGTGTTTTATCGTATTCTCCATCGTGAGAGTTCCATCGCATTGGCTAAAGCACAAGGGGCAGACGAAAGCCAGCTGTGTTACTACGAAGACGACAACACTATCGATATTGATGCCGATGCCATCCTGCTCAAGGAGAGCGGTGAGAGCGGTGGATTCAGCGAAAAGGTTAAAGCGGCGAGAGCGAAAGGCATGAGAATCATTGTGCTGAAACGACCAGAATTAGGTATGAAGAACTGCGTCAACGGCCCTCATGGCTTACGGCGAATGATAGAACAACTGCTGCCCGATTTCTTCCCTTTGAAGAGCGGTCTGACAACGGGCACATGTGCTACCGCTGCCGTGAAAGCGGCTCTGCTGTCGCTGCAAGGCGAAGAGGAGGAGGCTGTATGGGTACAATTGCCCGACGGCGAGAGCGTACTCGTGGACATCGAGAGCGTTGGGTTTGGGGAAGCCACTGTGGTCAAGGATTTTAGCGATGACCCAGATGTGACGCGCGGGTGCAGGATAAAAGCTATGGTAAAGACTCGTTTACAGTCTTCTGGGGATAAGTCCGGCAAAGAAGTGGAGTCCTCTATCCGATTTCTCCAAGGCGAGGGTGTGGGACGCGTGACATTGCCAGGCTTAGGCATCCCTGTGGGTGAGCCCGCCATCAATCCTGTGCCACGACAGATGATTGAGAGTGAGGTGCGAGCGTTGACAGATGCAGCCGTTGATATAACCATCTCGGTGGAAGGTGGACGTGAGTTGGCCAAACGAACATTCAACGAGCGCGTGGGCGTGGTCGACGGCATCAGCATAATCGGCACATCAGGTATCGTGCATCCGCTAAGTAACGAAGCTTTCATCCAAAGCATAAGCCGCGAGATGGAAGTGGCGCGCGCCATGGGCTTCAAGACCATCGGCCTGGCTTCAGGAAAGCGAGGCGAGGAGGCTCTTGTGGCAAGTGAGCCAGAGCTGCGTGTGATTCATTATGGCAATTTTATTGGTGCTGCCCTTCAACGAGCTTATGAGCTTGGATTCAGCCGTGTCGTGCTCGGCATCATGATAGGCAAAGCCGTGAAGCTGGCTGAAGGACACATGGATACGCATTCTCATAAAGTGCTCATGAACAAGACCTTCCTCGCGGAGGTGGCTGCACAAGCAGGAGTGAAAGATGCTGCAAAGATTCTCGACGGCGTTAGTATGGCACGCGAACTATGGGCACTCATGCCTCCCGCTTTCTTCAAACGGCTCCAAGACCTTTGCTACGAGCATTGCCGCAAGGTGTTTCCTAAAGGGGAGTTGGAGATAACATTGAAAAGTGAAAGAGTGAAAAGTGAAAAATAAAAGTTACTTGAAACTTGAAACTAAAGATATGTCAAGATATAATCTGTTAATCGGTGCCACTTCATCGGGCTGTGGTAAGACCACATTCACGATGGGCTTGCTGATGGCCTTGCGAGAACGGGGTTTGAAGGTGCAGCCCTTCAAGTGCGGTCCCGATTATATCGATACGAAATTCCATGAACGCGTATGTGGTCGTCCGAGCATCAACCTCGACACGTTTATGGCTACGCCAGAACATGTGCATGAGTTGTTTCTCCGTTATGGCTACGATGCCGATATTTGTGTGGTGGAAGGAATGATGGGGCTGTTCGACGGCTACGACCGCGACCATGGTTCCTCGGCAGAGATAGCCCGCGTACTGGATATTCCTGTGGTGCTGGTTGTTGATGCTAAATCTGCAGCTTATTCCACGGCAGCCTTGCTTCAGGGATTTGTTCATTTTCGCGAAGACATACGTGTAGCTGGGGTGGTGTTCAACCGAGTAGGCTCTGAACGTCATCGCCAGATGCTCCAACAGGTGTGCGATGATTTGCGGATAACATGTTTTGGCTATCTGCCTAAGACGCAGGCGCTGGAACAGGGCTCGCGCTACTTAGGTTTGGATTTCTCTGAAGAAACGTCTGTAAGCGAATTGATGACTATGGTGGAGGAACATGTAGATATTGAAAAGCTTTTGTCTGTCATTTCCAGACAATCTGTGGGCTCTGTAGCATCTGTAGAATCTATTAATCCTATTGATTCTAATCTCTCCATCCTGGTCGCCCGCAATGCCGAGTCTTTCTCTTTCATGTATCAGGAGAACCTCGACCGCTATCGCAAAATAGCTTTCTTCGACCCTGAAACGGAGGTGCCGCAGTTCGAAGGCATAGACCTGCTCTACTTGCCTGGCGGTTACCCCGAAAAGCATTTGGAAGCATTGGTGAGTAACGAGGCCTGTCGCAAGGCGATTAAGGATTTCGCAGAACGAGGAGGCCGTATTATTGCTGAATGTGGAGGAATGATGTACCTTTGCCAAAGCATCGTGACCGACGAAGGCGAATACCCAATGTGCGGAGTGTTACCTTTTGTTATCACGGCTCGTATGGCCGACCGTAAACTCTCCTTAGGCTATCGTCGCTTTGAGCTTGATGGTCGTGAGTATCGTGGTCATGAGTTCCATTATACCCGTTTTGCCGAAGTGACGCCGTCGTCAGCGACTCAGGTCTTTGATGCCAAGGGCAATGCCGTTGACACACCTGTCTTCAGGTATAAGAATGTCTTAGCCAGTTACACACATTTGTATAACGTTTAATTATAAACCCTAAATTGACTGAACGTAAAATACTTAGTCCCGTAATGCTCGCAGGCACGGGCAGCGACGTTGGTAAAAGCGTCATCGCCACGGCACTCTGCCGTATCTTCCTGCAGGACGGCTACCATCCCGCTCCCTTCAAGGCGCAGAACATGGCGCTGAACTCATACGCCACACCTGAAGGCTTGGAGATAGGACGCGCACAGGCGGTGCAGGCCGAGGCAGCCGGCATCCCTTGCCACACGGATATGAATCCGCTCCTTCTGAAACCCAACTCGGATCATACCAGTCAAGTGGTGCTGCACGGCAAGCCCATAGGCAACAAGGATGCGTATGATTTCTGGAGAAAACCCACCACCGACCCCTCCCGTCAGGGTGGGGGAACCTACGGCTTGAATGAGAGCCCCGATTTCCGTGCCGAGGTGTGTGCTGCCTTTGACAGGCTGGCTGTAAAGTACAACCCTATCGTCATGGAAGGCGCAGGGAGCATCTCCGAGCTTAACCTGCGCGACCACGACCTTGTGAATATGCCTATGGCACGTCATGCCAACGCCAAGGTCATCCTCGTGGCCGACATCGACCGCGGGGGTGTCTTCGCCTCGGCCTATGGTAGTATTATGTTGCAGAAGCCAGAGGATCAGCAGCACATCAAGGGCATCATCATCAATAAGTTCCGTGGCGACCTTCGTCTGTTCGACGATGGCCGCCGCTTGCTCGAGGATATCTGCGGTGTGCCCGTACTCGGCGTAGTACCTTATTATAAAGACATTTATATCGACGAAGAGGATTCCGTGGCGTTGGAAAGAAAAAAGACGTCAAGAGGGCAGGGCGGGACTGTAGATATAGCCGTCGTGCTCCTTCGTCATATCAGCAATTTCACGGATTTCAACACGCTGGAGCGTGACTCGCGCGCGAACCTCTTTTATGCCAACAACGTTGCCGACATAGAGAAAGCTGATATCATTATCCTGCCTGGAACTAAGAGTACTATGGATGACCTCCTGGAACTGCGTCGCAATGGCTGTGCACAAGCCATCCAACGTGCTCATCGCGACGGCAAGATGGTGGTAGGAATCTGCGGGGGCTACCAGATGTTGGGGCAGACCATCGATGACCCCGATGGCATCGAAGGCTCCGTGGCTTCGCTGCCTGGACTCGGGCTGCTGCCCATCCACACCGTCATGGCTCATGAGAAGACCACACGACAAGTGGCCTTTCAGTTCAACGGTCAGGAGTGCCAGGGCTATGAGATTCATCAAGGAGTCTGCGACACCGATGAGGCCATCCTCGAAACCGATCACTGTATCGGCACCTATATCCACGGCTTTCTCGACAACGTACCCGTCATAGAGCACTTGCTTGGGAAGTGCAAAGTTGGGAGTTCTGCAATCAAAGTTGAAAGTTACGCAGAGTTTAAGGAAGAACAGTACAATCGTTTGGCCGCTCACGTGCGTCGATACGTTGATATTCCGCGCCTTTACGAAATACTTTCTTCGGATTAGAACATCGAAGCCCTACAATCTTTTAATCGTTAATCAGTAAGAAACAATATGATAGAAGGACACGGCGATGATGCCTACCGTTATTCGCAGATTATCAGCGATTTCTCGTCGAATATCTGTGCTCATTCCACCCACGAGGCCTTGATGGCTCATTTGGCGGAGCGACCAGCCTTGCTCGACCATTATCCCGAGCCGGAAGCGTGGTCGTTGGAACGTCGGATAGCCGAGCGCCTTGGCGTAGATCCACGAAATGTTATCGTTACCAGCGGGGCTACAGAGGCTATTTACCTGATAGCGGAAAGTGTGTGCAAACGGTTGCCGAAAGCCATTGTTCTGGAACCTACGTTCAGTGAATATACCGATGCCTGTAATAAGGCCGGCCTAATCGTGCTACAAGCCCTATTTAATTCGCGAATTAGGTTAGGGATACAAGCTTGTAAGCCTGGGTTTGTTGAAAATGCTTCCTTATGGCTCTGCAATCCCAACAATCCAACGGGTGCCGTCATGAGCCGAAAGCAGATAGGTGAACTGCTGAAAGCCTATAAGCTCGTGGTCATAGACCAGTCCTACGAGAAATACACTTCTGTGTCATTGATGACGGCAAAAACAGCTGTGCGCCTCGGCAACGTAGTGCAGATTCATTCCATGACCAAGGACTATGGCGTCCCAGGACTTAGGTTAGGGTATATCGTTACCAGTCTGCGTCTGGCTCGCCAGATTCGTAGTCGTCTGCGGCCGTGGTCTGTATCGTCGTTGGCTATTGAAGCAGGCAAGTATCTGCTCGAGCACGATGAACTCGAATGCCGTCCCGATTTGTCTGAAGCACAGCGACTCCGTCAAAACCTCACTGCTATCGATGGTGTGCAGGTCATGCCTTCGCAGACAAATTTCATGCTCTGCAAATTGGCCGTTGGCACAGCTGCCGCCCTGAAGGATTACCTTGCACGCAAGCATGGAATTCTCATCCGTGACGCCTCTAATTTCCGTGGGCTCACGTCCCGCCATTTTCGTATCGCTGCCCAAACGCCAGCCGAGAACGATGCCCTCGTATCGGCGATCAAGGAGTTTGTGAACAGCTTTCAAATGAAATAGTTATGTACGATATGCCTGATTGGACATTTGTCATAGTGCCTTTGTTTGCCGGCTGGTTGCTCGACCTTTGTTTGGGTGATCCTATGTGGTTGCCTCACCCTGTTGTCGGCTTTGGCAAATGGATAGCTTTTTGGGAGCGCCGCTTGAATCGTGGCGGAAACAGAAAGCTGAAAGGGGCAGTCCTGGCCGTAGTGAGCATCGCCTTGGTCTTCGGCTTGGTATGGCTTGTTTTCCATTATCTGAATCCCTCGTCGCTGAATGACTCTGCGCCTCAAGCCTTTTGGGGTGGGGTAGTGGGCGAGGTGCTGATGGCGATAGTGGTGTTTTACTGTCTCGCAGGCACAACCCTTTTTCGCGAGGTTCGTGATGTGTTCTTTGCTTTGGACCGCAGTTTGGATGAAGGCCGACAGCAGGTGGCTCGCATCGTAGGACGCGACACCAGCCAGCTAACAGCGCAGGAAGTGCGGACGGCAGCTCTCGAGACTTTGGCTGAAAACCTTAGCGACGGTGTCGTAGCGCCCCTCTTCTGGTTCGCTTTGCTTGGCGCGCCAGGCATGCTTGCCTACAAGATGGTCAATACCCTTGACTCTATGATAGGCTATCGCACCGAGCGTTACCGCGATTTCGGCTGTTGGGCTGCCCGTATCGACGATGTTGCCAACTATATCCCTGCCCGCCTGACTGCCCTGCTGATGATTATTTCAAAGGCCCTAATCCCGGTCTCTCGTGAAAGTAGAAACCTTGATAAGCTCGACAGTAGCACGGAATCATCAGGCAATAAGCCCAAGAAAAAGGTTTCTCTCTTGAGATTTGTCCGAAAGTTTGGGCGTTGTCATGCATCGCCCAACAGCGGCTACCCCGAGGCGGCGCTAGCAGGCATCCTAGATTGTAGGTTTGGAGGTCCTCATATCTATTTCGGCGAACTCATTGATAAACCTTATATCGGCACCAACGATCGACCGCTGACCACCGCCGACCTTCGCACCAGCCTCCGCATTTGCTTCCTTGCTGAATATCTCGCCGTGGCAGCCGTTTTTCTCTTTGAACTCCTCAAAACATTATAACCCAAAAGCCATATAGCCTCACAACCACGCTCCAAATACCTATTTTCTATTATACTCATCATGCTTTCTAATGCTCCACTAATCAATTTTAGGTATTGCTAATTACCCGATTTTGGGGATTGTGAGTTGTTGAAATTATTCCTATCTTTGCACCCGAATTATAAAACATATTCAGGTTTATGCAAAGATTGTTTTTTTCATTATTAATTTTGGCTGTGTGTGCGACTGGTCATGCCCAGGAAAACGCCGACAGCACAAAGCTGGCGCGCTTTGCGTCGCGCCTGACCGTGGGAGGTTATGGCGAAGTGGCCTACTCACGTAATTTCTTTAGCGACCACGTAAGTCGATATAGTCAACCCGAGGAGCACCGCAACGATCCAAGCCATGGCCGTTTTGATATTCCTCATGCTGTAATCTATCTTGGGTACGACTTCGGCAAAGGTTGGAGTTTCGGTACTGAGATAGAGTTTGAGCACGGCGGCGCTGGCATAGCCTACGAAAAGGAAGACGAGGAAGGTGGTGAGTGGGAACAGGAGACCGAGCATGGCGGCGAGGTCGCCTTGGAACAGTTCTGGCTGCAGAAGTCCTTTGCTCGTTGGGCTAATATCCGTGCCGGTCACATTATAGTACCAGTAGGCCTTAACAACGCGCATCACGAGCCTCTGAACTTCTTCACCGTCTATCGTCCTGAGGGCGAGAACACGATTCTGCCTTCGACCTGGCACCAGACGGGTCTTTCGTTTTGGGGACGGTACAAAGATTTCCGTTATGAGGCACAGCTCATCGCCGGCCTGAACGCCGATAATTTCACCAATATCGGTTGGATAAACCGTGGTCCTGCTTCGCCGCTGGAATTTGATGTTGCCAACAAGTATGGCACAGCGCTTCGCATTGACAACTACTCGGTGCCTGGACTGCGTATAGGACTGAGCGGTTACTATGGTCATAGTATAGGAAATACTTATCCCAACGACGCTAACGGAGCGGGCGCCACGTATAAGGGGCAGGTAGCCATAGGTGCCTTGGACTTCACTTACAATGCCCACAACTGGATTGTTCGCGGACAGGCTGATTATGGCTATTTGGGTGATGCGGCACAACTGAAATACATGTACAACCGTTTGAGCTCCAAATCACCGTACAAGCACTCCGCTTTCGTCAGCAGTCATGCATATGCTGTAGGCATAGAGGCAGGCTATGATATATTCTCGCAGATTCACAGCTTGCGTCAGCGCAGTCAACGTATGTTCCTTTTCGGACGCTTTGAGACCTACAATCCTTATGCAAGCAATACGAATGGGGTGAGCTATGATTATACCGCCGTGAAACGTATGGCCGTAGGTTTCAACTACCATCCGATACGTCAGATTGTCATAAAGGGAGAATACTCTAAACGTTTCTTGAAAAGCATTTACAACGACGAGCCGTCGGTGAACATCGGCATTGCCTACGAAGGATTCTTTTTGTAGAGACTGATTTAAGGATTAATGGTTCGAGATTAAAAGAGAAAACATACATTTAATAATTAAAGCCAATCAACGATGAAAAAACAGATTTATGCAATGGCAGCCCTCTTGATGGGACTTGCATTCGTTGCCTGCGACAACGACAACGAAGAAAACGAAGAGAACGACAATCAGTTCAATGTGGTTACCACAACTCCTTTGGTTGATCAGGACAGTTATCCACTCAACACCGACGCTGCCAGCTACAGCAACCGTCAGTTCGGGCAGCTTGCCATAGACAACTGCCTGAAACTAAACAGCGAACTGGAAAAAGCTAACTCCACCATTGCCGCTGCAAAGCTTAGCGAAGCACAGGAATCGTACTTGCGCAAGGTGCTTGAGAACGTGGTGGCAAACGTCATCGTACCTACTTATAAGCAACTGGCCGACGATGTGGAGGACTTGGAAAAGACGCTGCACGGCCTCACTGTGAACACTATCACACAGGCTCAGATCGACAAGGCATGTCAGGACTTCAAGGCCGCCCGCAAGAACTGGGAACGCTCGGAAGCCTTCCTTGGCGGCGCAGCCTCCGACTTTGACATTGACCCCACTATCGACTCGTGGCCTCTGAACCGCTCTCTGCTGTTGAACTACTTCAACAATGGCATGAACGATGAAATGTTAGAGGATGCCAGCATTCTCGGCTTCCATGCCTTGGAGTTTATCCTCTTCCGCAACGGTCAGAACCGCAAAGTTGCAGAACTGCAGGGCAATGATACTTATGTTAACTTCGAGAAGATTACCGGTGCACAGGAACTGGCTTACGCTCAGACTATCTGCACTCTGCTCAAGCAGCGATGCTACCAGCTTCAGGTGGCGTGGGAAGGCGAAACGGCCTCCAATGCCAACCGCATGGCTGTGGTCAAAGCCGCCGGCTTGGATTACAGAACGGCCAGCGGCCTGTCCTATGGCGACAATCTGACAAAGGCCGGCATCAGTGGCAGCAAGAGCACTTTCCCGATGCTGAAGGCAGCTATTGCCCAAGTGCTTAGCGACGATGAAGGTTCTTGCCTGGCCATCTGCAACGAAGTAGGCACCGCCAAGATTGCCAACCCGTTCTCTGCAGGTGATATTGCCTATGTCGAGTCGCCCTACAGCTACAACTCCATCACCGACTTCCGCGACAATATCCGTTCGATACGTAATATTTGGCTCGGCTCAACCGACAAGACTGCAAACACCTACAGCTTCCACACCTTCTTTGCCAGCGTGAATGCCGACAAGGTGAACTCGGCTGTCGAGGGTGCTTACGTCAGCGCCATAGAGCGCATCAGCTATATGCCGTCGCCTTTCGTGAAGTACTGCAGCGTGATTTGGGGCAAGGACTTCAACGAACCCGACAATTGGGATTCCATCACAGAATAAAGCCAATGTTCCACTTGGATTTATTTGTTGTGGTATTATTGAAAGAAAGAAATATTTTGTAACAACTAATAGATTATGAACAAGTTATCAAAACCGTTTATCATGAGCCTGTTGGCAGTTGGGCTGTTAACGTCGTGTCTTGACGATGACACTCCGATAGGTCTTGGCGACCTGACGCCTGACGAGGAGGTGTTCGGTAAGGCTACAGGCAATTTCACCGCCGATGAGTGGTTCCCCGGCGGACAGCTCGGCACTACCGATAAGGCCAGCTATTCGGCACCGGCACCTGCCGTGACCAACGTAGCCGGCATGGAAGAGGACTTCACCACCGGCGAGGACTTCTTCGAGCACCTCTATACCTTTGAGCAAGAGCCCCGCAAGGGCCTTGGCCCCGCCTGGGTGCGCAACTCATGTATTGCTTGTCACCCCAGCTACGGCCACGGCAAGCGTCAGACCGAGTATCGCGCCAACCAGATTGGCAACGGCTATCTGCTCGTCATCTATCATCCCGACAACAACGCCTACATCAGCGAGGTGACAGGTATGCCTCAGACACAAGCCATGTCGCCCTTCAAGGCGCCTATCGACGAGACACAGATTAATATAGAGTGGAAAAACGTTACGGCCATGGAGAGCGGCCTGCCGATGCAGTTTGAGGATGGCGAGCGGTACGAGCTCATCTATCCCGAGGTCACCATTCCCCAGTCAGCCTTCAACACTAATCCCAAGCCTACCAACTACGAGGTACGATTGGAATCCACCATCGGCATCTACGGCACAGGCTTGCTCGACGCCCTCACCGACGAGGATATCGAGGCTCAATGGCTGGCCGAGTCGAAATACGTGGAACTCAATCCCGCCATGTGGGATAAGGAAGCCGGCAGATTCAAGCCTTCGGCTTACTATGCAGCGGGCTACAACGATACCGGCAAGCATCACGGCGACCACGGTCCGCTCAAGCGTTTCACTTATGCTATGACGCGCGGCACTCTTCAGGACGGCGCCGGTGCTAATGCCATTTGGAATATTACCAACGTGACGCGTTCCGACCGTCATTGGCTTTACAGCACTCCCGCTTGGGCTAAGGCTCAGAGCGAGGATGCCGAGGTCATTGACTATATCAAACAGCACGGCGCTTCGCCGTGGAGCATCCTGCATCCTTACTATGCCGACGGCACCGAGGAGGGCATAGCCGCTCGCGTCAATGAGATTCTGAGCTGTTCATCGATAGCCAAGAAAGAGACGTTCGACAACTACCTCTTCAACGGCGCGCCGTACAACGGAAAGGAAGAGATGACCGACAAGCAGTACTATCAGTTCATGGTATGGCACCGTGGATTGGCTGTGCCGGCAGCTCGTAACCTCGACGACGCACTTGTACAGCGCGGCAAGGAACTGTTCACGCAGATGGGCTGTGCTCAATGTCATCGTCCGTCGTGGAAGACCGGTAACGACCGTATGTGGGTTGACGCTGCCACCAAGGCCTACGCCCAGAGCGTTGGTAAGGATGCATCGCAGATGCTGCCCCGTTTCCCCAACCAGACCATATGGCCATATACCGATATGGTTCAGCACCGTCTCTTCATGAAAAACGATATCCGCACAGGCTGGTGCCGCACCACGCCGCTGTGGGGCCGTGGCCTCTCGCTGCAGCTCACGGGTGCCGACGACCGTTTGCACGACTGCCGTGCTCGCACGGTGCTCGAAGCCATAATGTGGCATGGCTATTCCAAGGAGTCTGACGCCTACGGATCAACAGAGAAATTCTATCGTTTGAAGAAAGAAGACCGCGATGCCGTGATAAAATTCATCGAAGCTATATAATAAAGGCTTATGCCTTTACGTTAATAAAGTATGAAGCGCATCGTAATCATACTATACATCGTGGTGGTTGTCGTTTTGGCAGCCGCCACGATTGTTGAGAAATACCATGGCACATCCTACGTTGCCGACAATATCTATGGCGCCTGGTGGTTCTCGGCGCTATGGGCTATGCTTGTAGCCGTTGCCGCCTTTTATTTTATCAAACGTAAGGTGCGGAGGCCGTCGGTAGAGGCTCTTCACCTCTCGTTCGTGATTATCCTGGCAGGCGCCCTGCTCACACATCTCACGTCTGTTCGGGGCATGGTGCACCTCCGTCAGGGCGAACCCACTACCCGCTACATCACAAAGGACATGCGAGTACATCAGTTGCCGTTTGCCGTTACCTTGGATCGTTTCGAGATAAAGTACTATGAAGGCACACAGGCTCCTGCCGACTACCTGTCCTACGTCACCCTCGACAGTCAGCCTGCCACCATTTCCATGAACCACATAGCCACTCATCGTGGCTGCCGTTTCATTCAGAGCAGTTACGACGAAGACCTTCAAGGCAGCATCCTCGCCATGAACAGCGACCCGTGGGGTATCCCTGTCACTTATGCCGGCTACGCCCTGCTCTTTGTATCCCTCGTCTGGATGCTCATAGACCCCCGTGGCTCCTTCCGCCAACTGCTGCGCCGTGCTTCGGCTGTTGCCGTGCTTTGTGTGTTTGGTGTCGTAGCCCATGCCGCTTCGCCCGCTCCCCGCGTGTTGCCTGCCGAAACGGCTGAGCAGTTCGGTCGCCTCTTCATCGTATACAACGACCGTGTCTGCCCCGTTCAGACCTTTGCCCTCGACTTCACCAAGAAACTCTACGGCAGTCGCCACTACGGACGTTATACAGCCGAGCAAGTGCTCACAGGCTTCATCTTCTACTACGACGATTGGGTGAACGAGCCCCTCAAGCAGGACAAGAAACCAATGAAGATGCAGGAGAAGCAGATGCTCATCACGCAGTTGCATCAAGGCACGCTCCTAAAACTGTTCCCTTACGATACAGATGGTCAGATCACATGGTATGCTCCCACCGGCACGCTGCCTGAAACAATGGATGCCGAGCATCAGAAATACATTCGCGACGTTTTCACCCATCTCAATGGCGAGGTTCAGGCAGCCCGTTTCGGTGTTGCCGATCAGTACATCTCTCGCATGTATCTCTATCAGAGAACCTTCGGTCAGGGCTCGTTGCCCAGCGCCTTGCGCATTAGGGCAGAGCGTATCTACAATAAGGTGCCTTTTGCCACCATTCTGTTCATGGCTTGCCTCACGCTCGGTTTTGTACTGTTCTTCATCGGCATCATTCGACCTAAGGCGATGAGTGAACCATCCTCCTCCCCCTTCATTCCTCATTCTTCATTCTTCACTCTTCATTCTTCATTCTTCACCCCCCGCCGGGGGATTATAGGGAGCTTCTCCCTCTTCCGCTTCGCTTTGTTTCTGGCCCTGTGCGCCTTAACCATTTGCCTTGTACTGCGTTGTATAGTTACAGGCACTGTGCCCATGTCCAATGGCTATGAGACGATGCTCGTTCTGGCTTGGTGCATAATGCTGCTGGCGTTGTTCATGAGCCGTAGGTTCCCGTTGATGCTCACCTTCGGTTTCCTGCTCTCAGGCTTCCTGCTACTCGTGAGCCACATCTCGCAGATGGATCCTCAGATGACACCGCTGATGCCTGTGCTCAATTCGCCGCTGCTCACCATCCATGTGTCGGTGATAATGATGGCTTATGCCCTCTTGTCGCTCACTTTCGTAAGTTCGCTCACAGCACTTCTTGTGCGCAGCAAGGCCGAAGAGATGACGTTGCTGTCGCAGCTTATGCTCTATCCCGCTCTCACCTTCCTTGGCTTTGGCATCTTCATAGGCGCTATTTGGGCAAACCTGTCGTGGGGGACCTACTGGTCGTGGGACCCGAAGGAGACTTGGGCGCTCATCACATTTATGATATACGCCGCACCGGCCCATAACTCATTCCATCCCCGAAGACATGAGTCCCCCTCCCGGGAGGGGATAGGGGTAGGCTCCTCCCCCTTATTCTACCATCTTTATATGACCTTCGCATTCCTCAGTATCCTGATGACATATTTCGGCGTCAACTATATCCTGGGCGGTATGCATAGCTATGCTTGATTGTTTCTTCTGCAGTTTTTCAAAAAAAACACTTCCAAAGCAATAGTTATTTCGCAACTATTACTAAATTTGCAGCGCCTAATCAAAAAAATACAATTACTCAAGTTTCGCATGATAACTAACGCCTAGACATTCGTCTTAACCTATTTAACTTCCTTAACTCCTTTAACTTCCTAAAAATGGATATGTGTAAGAAATATGTATTGTTGTGCATCTGCATGCTCATGGCTATGGGCACCAGTGCACAAGACCCTAATTCCACATCAGGCGCCGAACAGCAGCAGGCAACACCCGAGAACCGTCTTATCGCCCTTCGTCATCAGATGAGCCAGACCACCGATGCCCGACAGCAACGAGCACTCATCACTCAGATGGGTCAGACGGGCACCTTCGTGGCTATGACAACCATAGCCCAAAGCCTTGGCGATAAAGCTTTGCAGCGCGATGCCGCACGGGCCGTGGCTGATATAGCCCTCGCACACCCCGACTACGACGGTTATCTCACGCGTCACCTTCTTGCCCGCACCCTGCCTTTCCTTGGCGGCAAGCAACGCAAGGCGGTCTATGCTTATTTGGCAAAAGATCCCGTTGAGGGATTCGTGAGTCATTTCAACGGTCGCGACCTCGCAGGTTGGAAGGGACTGGTGGAAAATCCCATTGCCCGCGAGAAAATGACGCCTCTTGAGTTGGCCGAGAAGCAAAAAGCTGCAGACCAGCGCATGCACGAAAACTGGCGAGTAGAGAACGGGCTTCTGGCATATTTCGGCAACGGCTTCGATAATATTTGTACCGAGGAGCAATACCGCGACTTTGAGATGCTCGTTGACTGGCGCCTCGACCCCGCAGGCAAGGAACCTGATGCCGGCATTTACCTGCGCGGAACGCCTCAGGTGCAGATATGGGATATAGCACGCGTCAACGTAGGTGCACAGGTAGGCTCGGGCGGGCTCTACAACAACCAAAAGAACCGCAGCACACCACTTTGTGTGGCCGACAACCCGTTGGGCGAGTGGAACTCGTTCTACATCAAGATGGTCGGCGATCGCGTCACCGTGCGTTTGAACGGCGTCCTCGTCGTAGATGCAGTACCGCTCGAGAACTATTGGGACCGCGCACGCCCCATCTTCCCCATCGAGCAGATAGAGTTGCAGGCTCACGGCAGCAAGGTCTATTACCGCGACATATATATCCGTCGGCTTTAGGGGTATGTAAAAACACGACCGGTCGTATCGTCACCTACGACCGGTCGTGTTGCCAATTATGACCGGTCGTGTAGCCACTTACGTCCGTTCGTGTATATTACCGCCTCTTATAGTAGAATCTCTTGCCTGCTCCCGAGATATTTAACCCGACACAACAAACACAAAACCAACAAACAACACTTATGAAAGTAGGAATAATAGCTACCGGATGGATTGCCGAAAAAGCAGCCCAAACATTGAACGGCCTTAGTGATATAGAAGCTTTTGCCGTAGGTTCTCGCCAGCAGGACACGGCAGACGCTTTCGCTCGTAAAATGGGCATCCCCAAGGCCTACGGTTCATACTCAGAACTCATAGCCGACCCCGACGTCAACCTGGTATATGTCGCTACCCCGCATTCTCATCACTTCGATGTAACACGTCAGGCTCTTATGGCCGGCAAGGCTTGCCTCGTGGAGAAAGCCTTCATGGCTAATGCCCGGCAAACCAAAGAGATTATAGACCTTGCTCACCAGCGAAAGGTGTTTCTCGCCGAGGCCATCTGGACACGTTATCAACCGGCTGTCGGTATAATACGAGGACTCCTCGACCAAAACCGTATAGGCACGCCAAAACTCATTACCGCCACCCTAGGCTATTCCATGGGCGACAAGCCACGAATCATGCGCCCCGATCTTTGCGGCGGAGCATTGCTTGACCTCGGTATCTATGCGTTGAATTTCATGAGAATGTTCAACGATGCCATCATACTTGCCATCGACGGCAATTGCGTCAAAAGCACAACAGGTATGGATCTGACCAACACCATTACCGCCGTTCTCGACAACGGAGTGGTGGCTAACCTCCAGTCATCAGCACAATGCGTTGGAGATAATATTGGAGTAATAGCAGGCACCGAGGGTAATATCATCGTCGACAATATAAACAATCCGCAGACAATAACCGTCAATGGCCCCGACCGTACATTCGTGGAAACAATCCACGTGCCACAGCAGATAACGGGCTATGAATATCAGTTTATAGCATGCAAGAAAGCTATCGAGGAGGGCTTGCTGGAACCGCGTGAGATGCCCCACGCGGAAACCCTCTATATCATGCAGCTCATGGATGGCCTGCGCAGCAAGTGGAATGTGCGCTATCCCATGGACGACATCTATTAACCCCTGACGCTACTTGCCAAGGAATTTTGTGTCAACGTATGCTTGTAGGTTGTCTTTGTACAAGTCGCCTATGGGCAGTTCGGTGTTTAAGTCCAGCGTCACACGGTTCTTGTTCACCTCTTGTATCTTGTTGAGGTTGATGATGTATGACCTGTGTATGCGCATGAAATAATCGGGCAGGCGCTCCTCCATCTTCTTCATTGACAGCAGAGTGATGACGGGTTTTGGCTGGCCGTCTATCCACACCTTCAGGTATTCGCTCATAGCTTCCACGTAGCGGATATCCGGGATGCTCACTTTTACAACACGATGGTCGGTCTTGAGGAATATTACCGAGTCATCTTCCCCGGCAACAGGAGCTGTTACCGATAGTCTCTCTCGCAACCTATTGGCAGCCCGCTGGAACTTTTGAAGTCCGAAAGGCTTCAGCAAGTAGTCCACGGCATTCACGTTGAAGCCCTCAACAGCATATTCCGAGTAGGCTGTAGTAAACACCACAAGCGGCGGCGCGGTGAGCGATTCCACAAAATCCATGCCGTTGAGGTCGGGCATATTGATGTCGCAGAAGATGGCATCCACGGAGTTCTGCTCAAGGAAATCCCGAGCCTCCAAGGCACTCTGACATTGGGCTGCGAGCTCGAGAAACGGCACTTGGCGGATATACGCGACGAGCTGTTGGAGTGCCAGCGGCTCATCATCAATGGCTATACAACGGATCATATCTTTTTGAGGGGGATTATTAGTTCTACATCGTAGGTCTTTTCGTTGTCGCTGATGTTCAGAGTGTAGTTGCCTTCGTACAGCAAGTCCAAGCGTTTGCGGACGTTAGCCAGACCGATGCCTCCCTTGTCGGTGTTGTTGCTGCTGCTGATGTTTGCGGAACTGACCTTGGAATTGCTACAAGTGAACAGCAGTTTGTCGTTGTCGGCATCTACCTTGGCCTCGATGAACGAGTTCTGGCGGTAGCTCACGCCGTGCTTGAAGGCATTCTCAATGAACGTGATGAGAATCAAAGGCGGCACCTGTCGGTCGGGTACTGATTCGGGCAGTTGTATGTTGAGCCTCACTTTGTCGGTATATCGCAACTGCATGAGCGCCACATAATGGCTTATGAATTCCAGCTCGCGCGAAAGCGGGACGCTCTCTTTATTGCCTTCGTAGAGCACAAAGCGCATCAGCAACGACAACTCCTCGATGGTTTCCTTCGCCTTCTCAGAATCAATGTCCACGAGGGCGTGGATATTGTTGAGCGTGTTCATGAAGAAGTGAGGATTGATTTGGTAGCGTAGGTATTGCAGCTGCTGCTCCAGATTCTCGCGCTCCAGCTCGGCCAGTCGCTTCTCATCGTCGCGACTGCGGAAATAACCCTTTATGCCCAGGTTGGCGCCAAACAATAGCAGCAGCACCACGATGCCCAGGATGTCGTGCTCGCCTACGAAGGGTGGTGGGGTTTCCTTTTCGTGCATCCTTTGCGGTGGACGATTGTTGAAATGAGGCTGCTCACCACCAGGCAGCGGTGGCCGCTCAGCCTCAAAGCCCATTGGCGGCTCAGCGAAAGGCGGATGTTGGTCGGTGCGTTCTACGTGGTGTCTGTGTCTTTGAGGTCCTCTCTTAGGCTGGGTGCATTGCCATAGTGTGAAGGCGGCAATAATCACAGCCAGAACGGAGAAGTAGGCCACACGTTTGTGACGATATATCAGCAAAGGCGCCAGCAGGAAGTTGTGAACTAGAAACAACAGAAGATAGACGGCGAATTTCCGCCACACCATAAATACCTCTGCCCAGTCGAAGACGATGTTGCTGTCGTTCATCGTACGTACATACAGACTCAGTATGGGGGCTGCAAAGAGCAATCCCCACGCGCACAGATAGATGATGTTTTCCTGTCGCGACTGCTTCATGAAGTATGGCCTTTTCATTATTATAACGAATGAGATAGCAGAATATTGTTAATGTGTTAACCCGTTAACATGTTAACTTGTCAATTCCGTTGCAAAGATAAATCTTTTATTGGCAACCAGCCAAATCATTTCAACGAAACATAGGTATCATTCAGCGAACGGCTCGTATGGCATTTATCTTAATAATTCTTATAAAATAATGTGTGATAAGTTGTTGTTAACGGAAAATCATTATATTTGCAGGCGGAAGACAAACAACCCAACAAACACAATACGATTATGAAGAGAATGATTCTTAGCCTCACGGCAATGTTCATGGTGCTGGCATTAGCCGCACAAAGCGTTTATGATTTCAAGGTAAAGGATGCTGGCGGTCAGGACGTGTCGCTCGCCGACTACAAAGGCAAGGTGCTGCTTATTGTGAACACCGCTACCCGATGCGGCTTCACGCCGCAGTACAAGGAGTTGGAGGCTATTTACGAGAAGTTCCATGCCCAAGGCCTCGAGATACTGGACTTCCCCTGCAACCAGTTCGGACAGCAGGCGCCCGGCTCCATAGAGGAGATACATCAGTTCTGCACAGCCAACTACGATATTCATTTCCCTCAGTTCGACAAGATAGAGGTCAACGGTCTTGGCGAGCACCCGCTCTACACTTTCCTGAAGTCGCAGCAGGGCTTTGGCGGTTTCGATGTCAACGACCAACGTGGCAAGATGATGGACGGCATGCTTCGCCGTTCGGATGCCGACTACGACAAGAAGGCCGATATCAAATGGAACTTCACCAAGTTCCTCGTTGATACTAACGGTCGTGTCGTAAAGCGTTATGAACCGACAGATAAGATGACGGATATAGAGGCCGATATCGCCTTGGCTACCAACCCCGTGCTCGCCACCATCATGGCGCGTCGCTCCGTGCGCAAGTACCTCGACAAACCCGTTGAGCACGAGAAACTCCAGATTATAGCCCAATGCGGCATCAATGCACCAAGCGGAATGAACCGTCAGCCGTGGATAGTACGCGTGGTAGAGGATCAGAAGCTTATTGCAGATGTTACGGAGGTTTACAAGAAGGAGAATGCCGAACAGGTGACTCGCGACAAGGACTTCAAGAATATGTTCCGCAACGCGCCTAACATCATCTGCGTATGCACGCCCGCTGCTGGCGGCGGCGAACTCGACGCAGGCCTTCTGGGCGAGAATATGATGCTCGCCGCGCAGGCCATGGGACTTGGCACATGCTGCCTCGGCGGTCCCGTGCGCTTCCTACTCTCCAACGACAAATGCAAGTTCTTCATCGAGCGCCTGCAAATACCTGCCGACTATCGTCTCAACTACATCATTGCCGTAGGCTACCCCGACGAAAAGCCTGAGGCCAAGCCTCGTGACGCGGAAAAGGTGAAGTTCATCAAATAAACATCACTCCCTCAACAATGAAAATCTCATCCCTGCTGCTCCTCGCCTCCGCCATTGCCATGGCGGCATGCAAGCCTAATCAAGTAGTGTCCGATCCCCTTTCACTCACCACCCCCGGCAATCCTTACCTCCCCCTCTGGGAGCACATCCCCGACGGCGAGCCATACGTGTTTGAAGACCCAGACAATCCAGGGCACTTTCGCGTGTATATCTATGGTTCACACGATAGTATGAAATCCGGCTACTGCGGTCGCGAGCAGGTGGTATGGTCGGCAGCCATTGATAGCCTCACGGCGTGGCGCTACGACGGTGAGATCTTCAGCGTGTGTCAGGGTGCCGACGGTAGTCCGCTTGATGCCGAAGGACGATGCGATGTGCTCTACGCACCGGATGTGGCCCTCCGAATCGCCTCTTCCACTCCCTCTTCCACTCCCTCTTCCACCAAGACCTACTACCTCTATCCCAATAACCAGGGCGGTGGCCGCAACACCATGGTGTGTCGGAGTACGCGTCCCGACGGACCTTTTGAGGTGTGCAATTGGAGTCCGCATAATCCCGCTGCCACCGAAGGAGTGCTGGGCTTTGACCCCGCCGTATTTGTCGACGACGATGGCCGCGCCTACGCTTATTGGGGCTTTGAACGCAGCTACGCTGCCGAACTCGACACCGCTACCATGGCCAGCGTCAAGCCTGGCACGCAGATTGTCGAGGACATGATCTCAGGCCGTTATCAGCCTGGCCCGTTCCGTTTCTTCGAGGCTTCGTCGATACGCAAGATTCAGGACAAGTACGTCTTCATCTACAGCCGCTTCACCGAGGATGGCGAATTCGGCCTGCCCACTTCCAACTACACGCTGGCCTACGCCTACGCCGACAGTCCTCTGGGACCTTTCACCTACGGCGGCACCATCATCGACGCACGTGCCCGAGGCGTTGACGAACAAGGCAATACCATTGCCACCGCCTATGTCGACGGCAATACACACGGCAGTATCTGCGAGATTGGCGGACAATGGTACGTGTTCTACCACCGCCAGACAGGTACCGACGAATATGCGCGTCAGGCCATGGTAGCTCCCATCGATGTCATGGTGGAAAAAGGTGCTGGGGGCAAGGTAGAGATTAGCGAGGGTGAATATACCTCCGAGGGCTTTGCTCTCGAAGGCCTCAACCCGCTGGAACCTCATCCCGCAGCTATCGCCTGCTGGCTGACGGGCCCAAAACCGATGGAACATGAATGGCCCAACTACCGACACTACGGCTCATATATCGCCGCGTCTTATGGCACCGACGACCGTTTCGCGGCACCCTATGACCTGCGCAATAACGTGAATCCCGTGGTCAACAATACCTCAGGATCCATTGTGGGTTATAAGTACTTTAATTTCGATAAAACTAACCGTCGGGATTTGACTCTGGACATCACACTTACACCCGAAGGTGTCGACGGTTCAATACGCATCATGGCAGATAGCCCATGGTATTCGCGCGGAGGCATTTGTCTGGGCACTCTTCAACTGCAAGCATCTATGCCCCAGACTTCTACGCAACTTTCCGTGCCGCTGTCCACGGCCTCACTCACAGGTAAGCATGCCATCTTCTTCGTCTTCGAAGTAGCGGAAGAAGCCCGCTCGCTATGCACCCTACATAGCTTCGTGTTCGAAGTTCCTATGAGCGGCCGTTAGTATTCCGTTGTAACGGTTGTTGCCTTCCGTAGGGTGATGGCTGCTACGAATTAATAGCTGCTTGGCATTACTCACCATCGCGCTGAGTCTCTCCTTGCGCCTTAGGCTCCTTGCTCGCGCGTCTCGGATTCTTTGGGAACCAGCCTTTCTCCACTCGTTTCTTCTGGTGGAATAGTTCGCCAATGCCCCATAGCGCCGAGGCTCCGAACACTCCCACGATGGCTGAGATGAGTGTGTTCTCGATAAACAGGGCTGCCCCTATGGAGGCCAGTCCAATCACCAGATACACAACCCATGCGCGTGTGCCCCAGTAGTATTCTGTTTTTATGACGATAGGGTGCCAGATGCCTATGGTTAGGAACGTGCAAATGGCTATGATGATACCTGTAAAATGCATATCTGTTGTTGCTCGTTGATGGTCTGATAATATAAAGAATCCTAAAATCGAGTGCAAAGATAACGATATTTCCGCATTTATCCTTATTTTTGCAAAGGATTCATCATTCATAATGGCTTTTTTTCGTTCCTCATTACCCTACAACTATCAACTGTCAATTATCAACTGTCAACTAAATAAATGCTTATTGAATCATATTTGGAAAAACCCTATTGGGTGATAGATATTCTTCCAAAGCAAGTGCCCGCGAACAGCCGGGGGCAGTACTTCGCTGTTGAGCGCCACTTTCTCGAGCATCCCAAGGTAGATGAACTCTACCGGAAGTTTACTGATATACTGCTCAAACTCAACTGCTACGAGGACTTCGATGTCAGTCCCGACGGCGAGCAATGGCTTACGAATCCCGAACCCAAGGTCCTCGAGGCTTTGGTGTCGAAGTGTATGTTTCAGCTGAGCATGCTCTATATCAGTTTGCCGACAGCCGATGCTATGATAACCCTCAGCGGCGATGATACGAATATGACTGTTTACAATCTATCGGACGCCACGTTGGAGCTATTACGTCCCATCGTCTCATCCGAATGCCTGTTCATCTGGAAACCATGAAGTCAAGATTGTTACTATACATTATTCTTATCTTTGCCTCCACATCGATGGCTCAGCAAAAGTCGGTGGGGCATATAAGCATCAAGGCTGCCACGGAACTGAATGCCCGCGAGAAAGTGGCGGCTCGCATGACTACCGACGGCTACGACGGTCCCATAGGCATCAAACTGCGTGGTAACAGTTCTTTGGGCTTTGCACAAAAGAAATACACGCTGGAGACGTGGGATGCAGATGCAGCCGAACGACCGGTGAGCCTTCTTGGAATGCCCGCCCACAGCGACTGGGTACTGCTGGCTCCCTACAACGACGTTTCCATGTTGCGCGACCCTTTGGCCTTCCAGCTATGGCGCGAAATGGGCCATTGGGCGCCCCGAACACGCTTTGTGGAACTGACATTTAATGGCGACTACCGAGGCATTTATATCCTTGCCGAAGCCATCAAACAGGGTGCCGACCGTGTAAACATCAGTCGTATGACGACAACCGACACCTGTGGGCGCAACCTTACTGGAGGCTACCTGCTGCGCATCGACACGTTCAACGAGGACGATGCCACGTTTGCCTCCTCCGTGCCCGGGATAGGGGAGGGTAGCATGACCAGCGAAGTCATTTGGTCGTGCATCTACCCTAAGAAAAAGAAGCTGATGCCCGAGCAGTTAGAGTATATCCAAAGCTTTGTCGACACCGTGGAGCAGGTCATTCAGTCCGACCTCTTTGCCGACCGTCAGAAGGGCTATGCCCGCTATATCGATGTTCCTTCGTTTGTCGACTATTTCATTCATACTGAGCTCAGTCTCAATGCCGACGGCTACAAACGTAGTGCATATTTCTACAAGGAACGGCAGCGTCCCGACGGCAGCGGTGGCCGCCTCGTAGCAGGTCCCGTATGGGATTATAATCTGGCCTATGGCAACTGTAATTTCGCTAATGCCAACAATCTTGAAGCCTGGTGTTTCGAGGGCGCGAGCAACAATCCTACGCCTGCCATGTGGCAACGCTTGTTGCAAGACCCCGCGTTCCGCAAGGCAGTAAAGAAACGATATTTCGAACTCCGGAAGAGTGTGCTCAGCAACAAATCCATCAACGCTTATATCGACTGTCAGGCCCAACTGCTCTCAGAGGCCGCCAACCGCCATTTTGCCGTTTATCCGGAACTACTTGTGAGCGAGGAGCAGAAACAACAGCTGGCCGACCAGCGGCAGCAGATGGGTGCGCCTCCTTTCGGCGGCTTCCCCGGCATGAGTGGTGGCTTCCCTCCACAAGGTGGCTTCCCCGTCATGGGCGTTCCCCCCTTCGGCGCTTTTCCCCGCATGGGTGGCTTTCCCGGAATGGGCGGTTTTCCACGTATGGGTGGTTTTCCCCGCATGGATGAGTTCCCTCCGCAGATGGGTGAGATTCCCGAAGGCGGTTTCCCTGATATGGGCGAGTTCCATTTCGATGCCGTTGGCATGTTTGCCGCCTACCGCGTCAGCAGCTACGATGAGGAGATACAGACGTTGAAGCAATGGCTTGCCGACCGTCTGGTCTTTCTCGATACCAACATCGACCGCTTCGATAGCGATTGGCAACCACGCATTCAACCGCTTGTAGAAAAGAAAAGGCAATTCCCTTGGTAATCAACAAAATACATAAAAGATATCAACCATGATGAAACGTTTCTTCTTATCGTTGTTGACAATGGCCATAGCAGCCGTCATGACAACAGTTTCTGCACGCACCCGCCAGTTCTTCGACAGCGGCTGGCAGTTCACACGCAATGGCAAAACCATCGCCGTGAATTTGCCCCACGACTGGGACATCTACGAGGCTCCCGACCCTTCGTCAGGTGCCACAGGCACAGGCGGCGGCTGGTTCCAGGGCGGCGTGGCCGAATATAGCAAGACCTTCGTGCTCAAGCGTTTGGCTCCCCATACCGAACTCTACTTCGAGGGCGTGTATGAGCGTGCTGATATCTACGTGAACGGTAATCAAGCCGGGCACCACGACTACGGATACACCTCGTTTGCTGTGGACATCACACCGTATCTGGTGCTGGGACGTAATGAGGTGGTTGTGAACGTGGATAACTCCCACCAGCCCAACTGTCGCTGGTATTCGGGCTCCGGCATCTATCGCCACGTGTGGCTTGAGGAGAGTAGCGACGTTCATTTTGCTCCCCATCAGGGCCCGGGCATCAGCGTCGTCACCCTGGGCGTGGCCGACGGCAAGGCGCAGTTGCGCATCAAGGCTACGATGGTGAATGAGAAGGGCGGTTTTCGCGACGGGCTGGTGTTTACCGCTCGCGTGGGCGACCAGTCGAAGCAAGTGAATATCAAGTTCTTGGACCAGTACCGGCGGATGTCGCCTGTAGCATTCCTCTACATTGCCCAGCCACGTTTGTGGACGCCGGAGAAGCCGGAGATGTACACCGCCCATCTGACATTGGCAAAGGACGACGGCACCGTTCTCGACGAGATGGACGTGCCCTTTGGCATACGTACTATAGAATATGATGCCAAGCAGGGCTTCCGTCTCAACGGACAGTCCACCCTCATCAACGGCGCCTGCCTTCACCACGACGACGGCGTCCTCGGCGCCATGGCGTTTGATGATGCTGAAGTGCGTAAGGTACGTTTGATGAAAGAGGCTGGTTTCAACCTAATCCGCACCTCTCACAACCCGCCCTCGCCAGCCTTCCTCGCAGCCTGCGACACCTTGGGCATGCTGGTCATCGACGAGGCGTTTGACGGATGGCGGTCTGAGAAGAATCCCCACGATTTCCACCTCTTCTTCGACGCGCAGGCCGAGCAGGAGGTGCATGCCATGGTGCGGCGCGACGTCAACCACCCCAGCATCATAGCCTGGAGCATAGGCAACGAGGTCATCGAGCGTAAGGACCTGCGCGTCGTCACCACAGCCCGACGCCTCAAGGCCGCCGCGCGCAGCATCGACACCTCGCGTCCCGTCACCGAAGCCCTCTGCGCCTGGGACAACGACTGGGAGATCTACGATCCCCATGCCGAGGTGCTTGATATCGTAGGCTACAACTATATGATTCACAAACACGCCTCCGATCACAAGCGCGATCCGCAGCGTGTGATGTGGCAGACCGAGAGCTATCCCCGCGACGCCTTCAACAACTGGGCGCTCGTCCACGACCACCCATACATCATCGGCGATATCGTGTGGACAGGTCTCGATTATCTTGGAGAATCAGGTATCGGCCGCTACTACTACGAAGGTGAACGGCCAGGCGAGCACTACGTCGCCGGCGGGCAACCCGACTGGCACGGAGCCTACTGCGGCGATGTCGACACACCGGCTGGCGCAAGCCTATAAGCCACTACCGCCAAATCCTCTGGCAGACCTCCCCAAGTCTTTATATGGCTGTGCGCGAGCCCAATGGCTACCGCGGTACCATCAAGGAGACGGCCTGGAGCGTATGGCCCACATGGGAGTCATGGACATGGAGCGGGTGGGAAGGCAAGCCCATCGACGTCGAGATATACACCAAGGCTCCAGAGGTGAAGCTCTATCTCAATGAACGCCTTGTCGATACGAAGACGGTGAACCGCGATACGCAGTTCAAAGCCGTATTCACCTTGCCCTATCAGTCAGGCATCCTGCGCGCTGAAGCAGGAGGCAAGACCGTCACCCTTGCCACGGCAGGTGCTCCTGCATGTCTGCGCCTGACAGCCGACCGCAAGGTCATGACACCCGATGGTCAGTCGCTGGCATTCATCGTCGTTGAGGTCGTGGACAAGGATGGGAACGTCTGCCCCGAGGCTGCTGTGCCCTGCGAGGTGGCTGTCAATGGCCAAGGCACTCTCCTGGCTGCTGCCTCAGCTGACCTAAAGGACGCCGAGCCCGCAACGTCGTCGCACGTCACCACGTGGAAAGGCCGCGCCATCGTTGTCGTTCGTAGCACCACAAAAGCCGGTAAAGCCGCCCTCGCCGTGAAGCCCCAAGGCCTCCCCACGGCAAAACTCAGTATCACGGCTAAATATATGTAGACCAAATTATTATAAGAGTATGAAAAGGAACGTTTTTACGATATTGTCGCTGCTGCTATGCACAGCCGTTCTCACATGTTGCAAGCCCGTTGCCGCTGCCGTTGGCGACGGCCCGATACCTTTTGAAGTGGCTCGAAACTACTTCTTCAAGAACAACCAGCAGATTCCTGCAAGTCCGAAGATAAGCACTCAGGAGCAGTTCAGTCAGCTCTTCGGCATGGCCACCACCATGGGCCCCGAGGGCAAGCCTACGGATATCGATTTCTCCAAGCAGTTTGTGCTGGCCGTGGTGTTGCCCCCTACGGATATCACCACAGAGATTCATCCGCAGCGTGTTGAGGTTAAGGGCGATTCGCTCTTCTACTCTTATGATGTCAGCCTCGGCGAGCAGCAGTCATTCCGCAGTCAGCCCCTGTCCATCATTATTCTTGACCGCGACTACGAGGGCAAGCAAGTGGTGCTCGTCTGCAATCAGGACGAAAGCAGCGCTGCGGCCCTCAACGGCAAATGACGTTTTTTCTTCGGAAATAAACATCGGAAAAAGAACTTCAAAGGTGCGAATTGTTTTCAGCAGTCCGCTGCCTTTGCTGTTTCAGTATTTATTCTTACATACGACACAAAAAAACAGACGTAATATTTTGTCATTCAACATTTAAGTCGTTTCTTTGCGTCTGATAAGATATTTATTGTCGTATTAATAAGAATGAATATGAAACTTGCCAGTAAAGTATGGACCATATTGACGGCCCTTTGCCTCACGATGGCGATGGTGGCTTGTAGCGAAAAAGAGGACAAGCCCGAACCTTCAACCCCTGATACTCCCGTTGTACCGGTTGAGCCAGACAAGCCAAAGATACCAACTTTAGGTGAGGACGAAGCATCAGCCAGCCTGGCAGAACTCATGTCGAGGTGTATGATGGCTGCCATAGACCCTGATGCCAAGTGCAATGATGCCGAACGGCTATGGGAGCTTATTCGCACGGTCTACTATCAGCCCCAGACGCGAGGCGTGTGGTCCACGGCCGTGGGACTGGTCAAGTTCAAGCAAGCCATCAACAACGCCAATGCTTTGTACCGAGCCACCCTCCTTGGTGCTATGATAGAGACCGGTCAGATAGGACCTGAAGCTCGTCAGCAGATTTGGCGCATCATCATGGCCGCACCGGCTTATGGTAGCCAGAATCTGCCTGATTCCTACCGCGTAGGGTGCGAGGATTTCTGGACGTCGTTCTCACGTGGTGAATTCGATGATGCTGCGGTATTCATCTACACGGCTGTAATATCCGAACGTCGATCGTCGACCTCTACTCCGGCCGAGCAAGTGGCCAACTATCTCGATGAGCATGACCTTTATGAAATCAAGATGATGCTCCGCTGCGCAGGACCTATCATTGAGCAGGGTTGCAACATTGTGTTTGCCTCGGGCGACGATCTCATCTCTTGGGGGCAGACGGCCTACGATTTCGTTAACAACAACGGCAATGTAGTGCTCGAAGTGTGCAAGGGTAACCTCAGCGCAGAGACCTGCCTCGACGCTATCAATTCCAATCTCAAACTGCTGACAAACGGCCTGAAGGACGTGCTGCCCGACGGCACGGATCTGGCCGGTGTGCTTTCCGACTTCACCACCGCGCAGGTCAAGGAGTTCAACAAAGCCGTGCAGGAAGCCCTCAACACAGCCGGTGCCACCAAACTCAGCCCCGACGATGTCACCTGGTTCGTGACACAAGTGCAGGACATTATGGGCGTGAGCAATCCGCAAGCGTTTGTCGACGAGGTATTCTTCAACGACAACGACATGACACAACTCAGCATCGAGTCGCGCGACGGGCATGCTTATCAGTTCTTCTACACCGACCGACACGGCAACGTCCTCATGGAAGGCAAATGCTCTGTCAACAGCAGGACCATTTCGCTGCTTGTTGACGAGGACAATACCGACGCTCATTGCGACCTGTTGCCTTCTAGCGGCATCCCTGCAAACGGTATTGTTGTCATACCTTATCATATGGTCAACGCTGCCACCTTGGTGCTTTGGTACAACTCGTCCAATCCCAGGCAGAAGTACTTTAGCATCATGAACGACGAAGACTCCGAAGACCTCTTCGACCAGATTACTCTCGGCCTTTGGGTGACGGGAGGCAAGGAAGGCACATCGACCTCAGAAGTGTTACGGGCCACCCGAAGCAACGGGGCTGTGTTCGACAAGGACGATATCAGCACCTCGTTCTACGGCGACGGCCTCTGGGTGCGTGCACTCAAGGATTTCGAGATGTCCGACGGCACTACCTTACGCCACAAGATAGAGTTCCTGCTTGAAAACAACGACATCATCAACCTCTCCAATGCCCGCCGCTTCTCCTACTCCTGCTGGGAGATCGACCGCCAAGGCCGCAAGACATCCTACTGGACCATGTATTCGCCCGAAGTGCCTTTGACGGAAAACAGCCGAAGCAAAGTCGTCTGGTTTGTTGAGGGGCAGAACATGAACGTGAGCCACCTCAACTACAGGGACAATAAACGTACCATCTGCGACACCTATCTGGCTTCAGGCGGCGACAACCGCATAGAAATCAACGTCAGCAAGGGTGAAACACCCCAGCAACTTTTCGTTAGTCCCAAGGAACTGTCGTTCAATACCGAAGCCAGCCAGCAGACATTAACCGTGAAAAGAGGCGCATACCGATTCTTCGGGTGCAACATTGACGGCGGCGAAGTCGATTGGCTGAGCACATCGCTTGATACAGACTCCACTGTCACCGTGAAAGTCACGGCCAACAGCACAGGCAAGGAACGCAAGGCAACCATCGTGGTGTGGGCGGCAAACAAGTCCGACTTCAAGGATGTTGACCAGGACAATGAGCTCTTCGAAACCATCAAAATCAACGTGGTGCAGAAGGGCAGGGCCATGGAACCTCGCGTTACCAAGGTCTCCCTCGGCGGTATCGAGTTCAACCCATTGCCCTTTGAAGATTATGAAACCGAATCAAAGAACAGCTTCGGCTTCCCTATCCACAAGAAAGGAGTAGTCAAGACGGAGAAAGTGGGGAAAGGCTTACGTATCACAGCTATTGCAGAATCCGTGACGGAGACGCATACGAAACCAGATGTCACCATCAACGAAATCACGATAGTCATTCCAGACTGCACAGGCGACAAATTCTCGGATATCTCGGAATTACACTTCCGCAGGACATCAAAGATGGATTATCCGTTGTGGGGCGACACATACGAATATTTCACCCAATATACAGACATAACTGTCCGAAACATCGCCGTCACAAGGACTTGGATGGGCTCCTCGACTAATCCCAATGACAATCGCGTCTTAGGCAATTGGGAGTCCTATTATCCCAACTTCACCCTCGTCTCTTATGAGCGTGATTACGTCAGTCACGACAGCGGGAACCCTGAACTCCTTCACGAGTCAGGTAAGACGCTGACCGAAAAGGATAATGTAAGCGTTTCCATCGAAGGCGTAGACCTCATCTTCGACGCTGAATAGCAATCCAAGTATTTTACATCTTTTTTCGACCAGTCAAGTTGGCTGATACGACGGCTCGAGTATGCAGATGCGACGTGTCGAATATGCAGATGCGACGGCTCGAGTATGCTGATACGACGGCTCGAGTATGCTGATACGACGTGTCGAATATGCTGATGCGACGGATTGTACAGACGGAATTTGTGACAAATAGACTCTTCGTGGGCTCGTTGCTGTTGCCCCTCACGGGTTTTGGGGTCAAATTGTATATAGTTTCCTTATTTTAAGAAACCAACCACTATTTGCCATTCCTCAATTCTCAATTCTGTTCGGCTGCAGGCTCTGGCGGTACTCGCTGGGTGATAGGCCGAGGTGCTTGGTGCAGTAGCGGCTGAAGTAGGATAGGGAGGTGAAATGCATGCGGTCGGCTATCTGGGTGAGCGACAGACGTTCGTCATCCAGATAGCTTTTTAATATAGGTATGGTGTGGCGGTCGATGTAGGAGGTTACGCTATGTCCGGTCACGCGCTTGATAGTGGCCGAGAGGTACTTAGGCGAGACATTGAGGCGGCGTGCATAGTAGCCGACGTCGCGCTCGGTGGCGCTGATGCCGGTGGCGAGGAGACCCATCAACTGCTTGACGATGAAGGCGGTGCGGTCGGTATGAGGGGTGGTGGCCTCGTTCTGGGCATGGGCTTCGAAGATATCGTACATCATCGTCAGGCAGAGGCTACCCATGAGTTCGCGGTAGAACTGGAGGTGACTATCTGCCATACGGACGCGCAAACGATGAAAGTCATCCTGCAGATGGCGCGCCTGTTCTTCTGTAAGTCGTATGACGGGGTCTTGGTTGAGTGCGATGCTGCCCCCGATGCTGTAGTTGTTCGATGGCAGCAGGTTCTGCAGGAACTTGTAGTCGGCTGCAAACCATTCCACCTGTAGGTCGGAATGGGCGGCGAGATTCTTGACGCGGTGTGGCATGGGGATGACCACGAGGTCGTTCTTCGCGATGTGATAGCAGCGTTCATTGAACACAAAACTCCCCTCCCCGGCCAGACAAAGCATGTGCATACAGGTGTGGCTTAACTCACGGGCGTTTATCCCGTAGAAATCGGTGGAATAAAAGAAATCGGACTTCATCGTACAATGATTCTCACGCAAGGAAAAAATAGGAAAGCAGGCGCTACTACGCATATTCTATTCGCTCGCAAACTGCACACAAACAGCCCGACTGACGCTAATGTCCTTGTGGGTATCGGTAAGCAGTCCCGTCTTTGTGTCGCGACGGAAAACCTGAATCTTATTGCTGTCGCGGCAGCAGCAGAGCAGGAATCGGCCGTTGGGCGTAATATTGAACTGGCGGGGATGAGCGCCTGTGGGCTGATATCCTATGCGAGTGAGCAAGCCCGAAGCAGCGTCAATGGAGAAGATGGCAATGCCCTCGTCCTTCAGACGATTACTGGAGTAGAGGAATCGGCCGTCGGGACTCAGGTGGACATCGGCACCGCCGCGAGCGCCCACGCTATCTGATACAATCTCCTGAATGCTCTCCAAACGACCTTGTGAATAACGGAACGCAGTCACCTTGCCCGACAGCTCGCTCATCAGATAGGCAAAGCGGCCATCACGGCTGAACGTGAGATGACGCGGGCCAGAGTCTGCACTAACTTGCGCTGCCACGCCATTTGCCACAAGGCGCTGACCTGCAATGCGATAAGAGAGTATTCGGTCGGCACTAAAGTCGGTAGCCAGCACGTATCTGCCATCGGGAGTGAAGCAGGCACAATGTACATGGGGCACGTACTGCCGCGAGCGGTCTGGGCCGCCAGTTGCCCCAAGGAATCGCGTGGCGAGGTTCGCCTCATCGCCTTTCGTGGACAGACTAAACACGCTCATCGAACCGCCAGAGTAATTGGCCGTTAGGGCAAGCGGACCTCTCACCGCTACATAGCAAGGGTCGGCACCTTCGGTAGCAGCCGATGACAGCAATTGCATGCTACCGTTACGACCTAAGTTGATGACGTTAAGCGATGCTTTATCGTCATTGGTCTCGCTGACGGCATAAACCCTGCGGCCATCGCTGGTGAGGGTCAGGTACGATGGATTCTTCAAGGCAAGGGAATCCAAGGCTCGTGCTTCGCCAGTCATCTGGTTGAACCGATAGGAATAGACGCCGTGGCTGCCGCCGTCGGTATAGGTGCCCACGAGCATCGTCAAATTGTCCTGCGCCTGAACGCAGAAAAGGCTGCATAAGAGCATACAAGAAAAAACGTTGAATCTCATAAATGGTCACTATTTTGGGGGCGAAGATACTCATTATTTTATATATAAACGAACGAATCCTGCAAAAAGTGAAAATCATGACGCTTTTTGTGAAACTAAACGAACAAAATATCGCCGTACCTTTGCAGCGGAAAACCAAACAACATACGATTATGAATCTTAAAAGTATTATCACCGTTGCCGTAGCATTGCTCATATCGACAGCTTGCAGCGGCAGCGCAAACCAAGAGAAAGGTATGGCAAAGGAAGGTAAAAAATTGGTGGTGTTCTTCTCGCATGCAGGAGACAACTACGCAGTAGGTAACATCGAAGTGGGCAACACGAAGATTGTAGCCGACTATATTAAGGAACTAACGGGTGCAGAGCAATTCGAGATTGTCACGCACAAGTATGATGGGATGGCTTATACGCCGCTTATCCAGTTGGCAAAGGAAGAAACGCGAAAGGGCGAACTGCCCGAGTATGAGGGAGATGTGAACCTTGCGCCCTACGACACCGTATTCATCGGTGGTCCCGTCTGGTGGGGCACCTATCCGCAGGTGATGTTCACCTTCTTCAAAAAACATGCTAACGACCTGAAAGGCAAGACCGTCATCCCATTCACTACACACGAGGGCAGCGGACTGGCCAACTGCGTGGAGGACGTGAAGAAGGCGTTCCCCGGCGCCAACGTGCAGAAGGGTTTCAGCATCTACGGTCATGAGGTGCGTACGGAGAAAGCGAAAGTTGAAAAATGGATTAATGGATTGAAATAATATGGAGTACATTAAATTATCAAACGGTGTTCAGATGCCAACTTTGGGCTATGGCGTGTTTCTCGTAAGCCCCAACGAGTGTGAGCGTTGTGTAACGGATGCATTGAGCGTAGGCTATCGACTGATAGATACGGCACAGGCTTACCAGAATGAGGAAGGCGTGGGCAATGCCTTGGGCAAGAGCGGCATCAAACGCGAAGACTTGTTCCTTGTGACAAAGGTATGGATTTCTAATGCTGGCGAGGAAAAGGCTGCCAAGAGCATCGACGAGAGTCTGCGCAAGTTGCAGACGGAATATATCGACCTGCTTCTCATCCATCAGGCTTACGGCGACGTGTTCGGCACATGGCGGGCTATGGAGAAAGCCTATCGTGCTGGCAAGGTGCGTGCCATCGGTGTGAGCAACTTTCAGGCAGGCCGTTTCTTCGACTTCGCCCATTATGTAGAGCTGAAGCCGATGGTGAACCAGCTGGAGTGCAACGCGCTCTCTCAGCAGACAGGCATCGAACCGATTCTCGACGAGTTTGGCACAAAGATGATGGCCTGGTATCCGCTCGGTGGACAGGGCACGGACAGTATCGTGAAGAGCAACTTGCTGGCTGCTATCGGCGCCAAGTACAACAAGACTGCCGCCCAGGTAGCCCTTCGTTGGCTCACCCAGCGTGGCATCGTGGCTATTCCCAAGTCGAGCCATAAGGAGCGCATGGCGCAGAATATCGACATCTTCGACTTCACTATGACCGATGAGGAAATGACTCAGATAGCCGCTATGAACCAGCACGACGCAGGTACCAGGAATTTCGGCGACCCGCAGTTTGTGAAGTACTTGATAGAGACTTACGGGTGATGAAACAAGTATCGGTATTAGTAGGTGCAGGTAGTATCGGACAGGCGATTATCCGCCGTGTGTCAGCCGGTAAGCACGTCGTGCTGGCTGACTACTCCATAGAGAATGCTCAGCGAGCTGCAAAGACGCTGGAGAATGCTGGCTTTGAGTGCTCTACTATCCAATGCGACCTCGGATCAAAAGAAGACATCATGAAATTGGTGGAGTTTGCCACCAGCAAAGGCGAGGTTACAAACTTGGTGAATGCTGCTGGTGTATCGCCCTCACAGGCGCCAGTAGCAGAGATTCTTCGTGTTGACTTATACGGAACAAGCTCATTGTTGGAGGAATTCGGAAAGGTGATTGCAGAGGGTGGTTCAGGTGTGATTATCTCTTCGCAGAGTGGTCATCGCCTGCCAGCTTTGTCAAAAGAACAGAACGAGGCATTGGCTACAAGTCCCGTGGATGAACTGTTGGATTTGCCGTTCCTGAAGGAAATCAAAGATACGTTGAAAGCCTATCAGTATTCAAAGCGGTGCAATGTGCTCCGGGTGATGTTCGAGGCTACCCGCTGGGGACGACATGGTGCTACCATCAACTCGATTTCACCAGGCATTATCATCACGCCATTGGCTAATGATGAATTGCATGGCCCGCGCAAGGAAGGCTATCTGAAAATGATTGAGGGAATGCCAGCCCGTCGTGCCGGAACACCCGACGAAGTGGGCGACCTCGCCGAGTTCCTAATGTCTTCTCGCGGGCGTTTCATCAGCGGTGCCGACTTCTTGATTGACGGTGGCTGCACGGCTTCCTATTGGTATGGTGATTTGCAATACCTCAAAGCGACACACTAAACAGTCACCCACTTCCGTTATTTTGAAAAACAAATAGTAGTTATGGAAAATACTTACGGATGCTATCTGATTAACACGAAGCGTGACGGACGACAACTTACAGAGTTCGTCGGCAAGTATCATGTACACATCCTAGTGCGACAGGGACAGATGACGTTCTCCGATGGTAAGAACTCATTCACTTCCCGGCAGGGCGACCTCGCCATCTGGCAGATGTCGAACACGATTCAGCGCGTTGAGTGCTCGGATAATTTCGAGGCCGACGTGCTTTTGTTGTCAGGGCAATTCCTCCAGCAGTACAATCCTGAAATGGTGTGGGCATCGAAAGGCTTTGTATTCATCCGTATCAATCCGTCAATCCATCTCGATGAAGAGGCTCTGAGGCTAATTGATGATGACTTCGCGCTGCTCCGCAACCGTCTGTTGATGCCCGATACGGGTTTCAAACGCGAGATATTAGGCCGTGTGATGCAGATATTCATTTATGATTTGTGGATAGTCTGCCAACATGGGTTATCGCAGATGGACACGAATGACAATACCGCACGGATTTTCCTACGCTTCCTGGCCTTGGCTCAACAGAATGCCAGAACGGAGCGCGAGGTGGCATATTATGCAGATATACTTTGTATCACACCAAAGTATTTGTCTCAGGTAAGTCGCACCATTACGGGACTGCCAGCCTCACAATGGATACAGTTCTATGCTTCATTCGAACTGGTGTCGCTGTTGAATGACACGACGAAGACACTGACCGAGGTGTCAGACTTGATGCACTTCGAAAACGTATCACATTTCTCGCGCTATGTAAAGAAAACGCTTGGGAAATCACCGAGCGAGTACCGAAATAAGTAACCTTCTGTAAAATGTGAAAGTTATGAGGCAATTCGTGTAAAGACGGATTGCCTTTTTCGTTGTACCTTTGCATCAGAATTTAAAACGTACAACTAAAATGGATATTTTCGAGCAATTAAGATCAGGGGCTGATGTCGATATGGCAACACCCGAGTATGCGAAGGCCATCAAGCACATGACCGACTGCGCCAACATTTGTTTTAAAATCAATACAACGGCTCCACAGCCTGAGCAGATTCGTCCGTTAGAGGAGCAACTCTTTGGCGGTAATCTCGACCAGACGAGCTATCTGATGCCTCCGCTACAGATTGACTTTGCCTGTCAGATGAAGATTGGCAAGGGCGTGTTCGTGAACCATTCACTGACATGCATGGCCGCTGGCGGCATCACCATCGACGACGGTGTGATGATAGGTCCCAACGTACGCATCGTTACCGACAACCATGACTTTGCAAACCGCATGGTGCTGCGCTGCAAGCCCGTACACATCTGCCGTAATGCCTGGATTGGCGTGGGGGCGATTATCTTGCCTGGTGTAACCATTGGCGAAAATGCCGTTGTTGCTGCCGGTGCCGTGGTTACCAAGGATGTGACTCCGAACACCATCGTAGGCGGTAATCCCGCAAAATTCATTAAAAACATTTAGGAGGAATTATCATGAAGAGAGTTATTTTAAGTTTAATCGCATTAATGACAGTATTGGTAATGGACGGACAAGTAAAGCAGACTTATCTGACACTGAACAACGGCGTTCAGATGCCTCAGTTTGGACTCGGGGTGTATAGCATCCCCGATGGTGACGAGACCTACAACTCAGTGATGACCGCTTTGAAGTGCGGTTATCGCCACATCGACACAGCACATGCTTATCAGAACGAGCGCAGCGTGGGACGAGCAGTGAAGGACAGCGGCATCGACCGTTCTGAAATCTGGATTACAAGCAAGCTGTGGCCCAATGAGTACGGCGAGGGCAAGACGTTGAAAGCTATCGACCGCATGTGCGGACGACTGGGCGTTGACTATATCGACCTTGTATATTTCCACCAGCCTGTAGGCGACTTCGTGGGCGGCTGGAAGGAAATGGAGAAGGCGCTGGAGAGCGGCAAGGTTCGCGCCATCGGCATCTCCAACTTCGACGTGAATGACAGCATCTGGAACTCCATTGTTGAGAACTGCAGTATCGTTCCCCAGATTGTTCAGATAGAGTGCCACCCCTACGCCCAACGCGAGTATTGGCAGAAGATGGCAGCCAAGCACAATATCCAGATAGAATGCTGGTTCCCACTCGGCGGACGCGACTCGAAGGGCGAACTACTGCGTGACCCGGTTATAAACGAAATAGCCAAGGCTCATGGCAAGAGTCCTGCACAGATCATTATCCGCTGGCACATGCAGATGGGCTTCTCGGTCATTCCTGGAGCTTCAAATCCAGACTATATCCACGAGAACATTGAGACCTTTGACTTCGCACTATCCAACTATGAGATGGAGCGCATACACCAGCTGAACAAGGAGAAGCGTTACTTCAATATGTCGTACGAAGACCAGGTGAAGTGGTTCTCACAGTTTAATCCCACAGACTAAAACTAGATATTAGTATATGAAGAAAGTTTTCATGACTTGGATGACCCTCTGCCTCACGGTTGTTGCTCTCGCTTGCGGGAGCAATGACCCGGAGGTAGACGGTGTTACAAGTGCCAACGAACAAAACGGTGAAGGTAATGGTTCTGCGACAGGAAAGCGGTCGCTGGTGATATTCTTTTCAAGAGCCGGTGAAAACTGGCAAGTTGGAAACGTGGAGCGAGGCAACACAGCCATCATGGTTGACTATATTCAAGAGTTTGCCGACGTGGATGTCTTTGAGATTGTCCCCGAGGTGGCCTATCCGTCGAACTACATGGAGTGCGTGAATTATGTGAACGACGTTGAGATCCCGCAGAATCTGCGTCCTGCATATAAGGGCGACATTGAGAATATAACCGATTACGACAATATCTTTATTGGCGGTCCCATCTGGTGCGGGCAGCCTCCCTACATCTTCCGCACTTTCTTCGAGAAACATGCTGGAGAATTGACCAGCAAGACAGTTATCCCCTTCGGTACGCATGGCGGTAGTGGTGTAGGTAGTTACGTCTCACTTGTCAGTGAATATTATCCTACGGCCGTTTTTCTCGAACAGTTGGGCATTGCCGGCGTGGATATACGCAAGGACTCATCGAAAACGATAGTGGCCGAATGGCTTAAGAGAATAGGACTGGACAAAAAATCAACAAACTACGACATGGAGGAACAGGCAAGACAAGAAATAGCACAATTCCTGCGCGAGTGGAGTGCGGCAATGATAGCTGCTGACACCGAAGCATTGGGCCGCATGATGGCCGATGACATCGTTCTTACGCACATTACAGGGCAGACTCAGACCAAACAGGAATGGCTGGAGGAAGTGGCTGGCGGCTCCATGGACTACCATGAGATTGAGAATCGCGATGTCAACATTACACTCATCGACAGCCTGACAGCCGACCTCTCTTTCACATCAGTCATTACTGCCACCATCTGGGGCAGTCGTGGCACTTGGACCTTGCATAATAACATGCGTCTGGCCAAGCATAATGGGCGCTGGATCAGGGTAAACCGTGAAGATGCCAGTGCCGTGCGCTCCGTTCGTTCTGCCACTCACGCCGATTCGGCTGAATACACGCTTGGCGGCATCCGCACGACTGGCAATAAAGGCATCGTCATCAGAAACAACAAAAAATATATATCAAGATGAATATCATCAGAAAGGCTTTCTGCATGCTCACCTTGCTTTGTACGGCCTGCTTGAACGTGCAGTGCCAGAAGGCAGAGATTCACAAGAACGACGGAACGACTGTCGAAATACCTGTAGAAGATATTGACAGCATCACATTCAGTATGACAAACCCATTCAATTTTGAGAACCGAACAGTAAAACTGAACAGCGGCTACTACATGCCCATCATCGGTATTGGAACATTCTATCTCTCAACCGCCCAGGCAGAAGAGTCAGTTTATAACGCGCTGAAAGTCGGTATGCGACTCATAGACACGGCTGACATCTACGGCAATGAGGTGGGCGTCGGTCGTGGCATCCGTCGTGCCATGCAGGATTTCGGTATCAAGCGTGAGGAGATTTTCGTCACCTCAAAACTTTGGACTTCGTCGTTCAATAACGCCGACTATGAAGTGGATGAAAGACTGGAACGTCTTGGGCTGGACTACATTGACCTGCTACTGCTGCATCATACTGCAGCCTACGATGAAGAAGCCTATCAGGCCATGGAGCGTGGCGTAAGGGCTGGGAAGATTCATAGCATCGGCCTCTCAAATTTCTACGAAGATGACATTGACCGCATGATGAAGATTGCCACCATCAAGCCAGCTGTGTTGCAGAACGAGACACATCCTTACCACCAGAGCCGCAGCGTGAAGGCCCATATCGCAAAACTCGGTACCATTCTCGAAGCATGGTTCCCGCTAGGCGGTCGCGGAACTGGAATCCAGACGCTTTCGAAACACCCCACCATAACGAGTATTGCTGAAGCCCACGCTAAGTCAGCCTATCAGGTCTTGCTCCGCTGGCATTTGCAATGCGGAACCATCGCCATCCCCGGCTCTTCCAACGCAGCCCATATCGCTGAGGACTACGATATCTTCGACTTCGAACTGACTTCTGACGAGATGAAGCGTATCAACGCCCTGGAGTGTAACCACCGTTTTGCATCGTATTAACTTTTTTAGAAAAGAGTATATTCATTGTACCTTTGCACCCAGTTAGAACAATTAAAACTTTATGATTATGATTTTTGACAGAAACGAGAAGAAGCAAGTAGTGGCACTCTTGGGTGCCGGTAGTATGGGAACAGCCATCGTGCGCCGTATTGGTGCTGGTAAGAAGATTCTGCTAGGCGACATCAGCGAGAAAGCGTTGGAGCGCGTAGGTGAGGACTTCAGACGTTGTGGCTATGATGTAGAGACGATGGTGGTGAATGCCTTGCAGAAAGAGAGCGTAGAAGCTTTTGCACGTAAGGCCGCTGAACTGGGACCCGTGATGACGTTCATCGATACGGCAGGAGCATCGCCTAATCAAGCCAATCCAGAACACATCGTAGACCTCGACATGGTGGGAACGGGCTATGCCGTTGATGCCTTTGGCGAAGTGATGGCCGAGGGTGGGGCAGGGCTCATCATCTCGAGCCAGGCTGCATATATGTACCCCATCCCCAACGAGATAGAGCTGCAACTGGTGCAGACGCCGACGTCGCAGCTGAAGGACGTAAAGTTCATTCAAGAGGTGGCCATGCAGAACAGCGGCTTCGCCTACATGATAGCCAAGCGCATGAATCACCTGCAGGCTCAGCGGGCCGCAGCCACCTCATGGCGTAAACGTAGAGCACGCATCAACACCATCTCACCAGGCATCATCGTCACGCCCTTGGCCTACGACGAGTTCAATGCCAACGGCGAGGGTTATCAGCGCATGATAGATGCCTCTGCCGCGCAGCGTACAGGCACCAGCGACGAGATCGCCGAGGCAGCTGCCTTCCTGCTTAGCGAACATGCACGCTTCATCACCGGCACCGACCTGCTCATCGACGGCGGTGTCATCGCCAGTATCCGCACAGGCGAGTACAAACTGGGCTGATAGCCTAACCCCTGAACATTTGTTGGATTTCATCTTTCATGTCCACGTCATAGCCGCTCTACTTTGGTAGCTTGCCAGAGCAAGAATGCTCAAGTACAGTTGGCTTTGCGCATTTGACTTAACGGAAACGTATTTCCACCCTCGGCAGATATTTCCCCGTCTCGCCGAGGGCTTTTTCATGTATTTTTCTGTATCTTTGCGGCAGAAACAATAAATGAATCGAAAAAATGTGGGAATTGGTGCAGTCTTTTTCTCCGTTGTAGGACTATATAAATAGAGACGTTATGTTTACGATGGAGATAACACGGCTGATAGAACGGTGTAGACGGGGGGATGCAGATGCCCTCGGAGAACTGTACAAGGCATACGCCCAGAAGATGAGGGGTGTATGCCGACGCTATATCAACGACGAGCAGACGGTGGAGGATGTGCTGCATGACGCTTTCGTGATTATCTTCACTTCGTTCGACAGGCTGCGCGATGTCGGGCGGGCAGAGGCTTGGATGACGGCCATCACGAGGAACGTGGCATCCATGTGCAAGGATCATCTGGAGGCATTACCAATGGTATGCTTTTGTCTCTTCTATTGAGCACAACCATTCATGTGTTCTCGCGGATATAGCGACAGTTAAGCCGACTTACGAAACCATTATGGAAATATGCTTTATTCTTCAAACACATAGCCGAAGCCCGTTCGGCTGACGATGTTCTGGGCGTAGGGGCCCAGCTTCTTGCGCAGGCGGGTGATGTTGACGTTTACAGTACGTTCGGTTACGATGACTCCTTCCCAGATGGTATCCATCAACTGCTGACGCGAGAGCACCTTCCCGCGGTTGGCCAAGAGCAGATGGAGCAGGGCAAACTCTGTGGGCGTGAGGCTTACGGGATTACCGTCTACGATAGCAGTCTTCTTGTCGAGGTTCAGCTCTAAGCCATTATAACATAGCAGACGCCTGCCAAGACGGGCCTCTACGATATTCATTACGTAATCACCTATCTTCTCGCAGTCGTATATGATGTCGTTGTAGAATGTGCCCAGCGCATAGGAATACTGATGGGAGTTGACACCTTCGACGGTCTCGCGCCGTAGTTGGTTACGCAGTTCGTTGATGTCATGTTCGATGGCAAGAGAATCGGCCAATGATAAATCCTTTCGTCTACCGCTCACCACGACAATCATCTGAACTACAGACTCATTCACCAACCGCAGCATATCATGCAATTTGACGTATTGCTCGGTAGTGAAGTCCTCTTTGTTCTCGCGCAGGTGGTTGACCGTACGTGCTATCTTATAGCAAGCATCGCCGATGGATTCCAGTTCGCCGATCTGACGGAGTATCACGCGCGTCTTGTCCTTTGTATCGTCTGAGAGGTGTTGCTTGCCTACCTGTTCCAGATAGTCGGCAATCTCCATTTCCATGTTGTCGGCAATGGTTTCGTAGCGCTCGATGCGGGCATACTGGCCCTCGAGCTCTTTCTTGTCTTTCTCGTCAATGATGGCGCATACCATTCCAAACATTCGATGTATGCGTTCGGCATAATGCACAATCTCCTTCTGGGCTTGCAGCACGGCAATTTCCGGCGTCTGTATGACACCTCTGCTGATGAAGTGCAAAGTGGTAGGGAGTTCCGCCTCGAGATTCTTTATGGGCAGTAGCTTGCATACGATTCGCTCCATCTGCGGGATAAAACCGATGAGCAGAGCTGTATTTAAGATGTTGAAACAGGTATGGAACATAGCCAGTACGACGGGAATCCGCGCAGCCTCTCCTGTCGCCGCAGGATCGTAGCCGACGATATGGCACACCATATTGACAAAGGGATAGAACACCGCGAGCACCCAGATGACGCCAAACAAGTTGAACAGCAGGTGGGCAAGTGCTGCTCGTCGGGCTTCAGTTCCTGCACCAAGAGCGGCAAGATTGGCCGTGGCCGTAGTGCCGATATTTTCGCCCATGACCAAGGCGATACCCATATAGATGGGCAACACGCCTGTGGAGCACAACAGTATGGTGATGGCCATCACGGCGGCCGACGACTGAACAATACAGGTGATGATAGTACCGGCTATCAGGAAGGCGAGGATGGTGAAATAGCTGCTGGTATCGAATGAGGCGAAGAAGTTGACCACATCTTCATTATGAGCCAAGTCCATATCGCGCCCTACACTACTCAACATGACCAACGACCAGAACAGGAAAGCAATACCGAAGAGGAAATCGCCTGCCACACGGTGGCGCTTCTTGTAGATAAGAACCATGCCAACGAGGAAAGCAGGAAACACGACGGCTGTGAGGTCGAGGTTGTAGCCCAGGGACATGATCCATGCTGTGAGCGTAGTACCGATGTTGGCTCCCATGATGACCGAGATGGCTTGTGCCAGCGTGAGCAAGCCTGCTGAAACGAACGATACGGTCATCACCGTCGTTGCCGAGGAGGACTGAACGGCGCAAGTGACCATGGTTCCTGTCAGCATACCGCTGAATCGGTTGCCTGTCATACGGGCTAAAACGTGTCGCAAACTGGGGCCGGTCATTTTCTGCAAGGCATCACTCATGGTCTTCATGCCGTAGATGAGCAATGCCAATGAACCGAGCAAACGAAATAACAATTCAATCGTCATATAATTGTCTGTTTTATGATGACGCCGCAAAGGTATGCAAAAACATTCAAAACACCCTAAAAATGGCGATTACAATTCGGTTACATCTGCTATTTTCTCAGAAACTCGCTGGGCGTGAGGCCCGTGATGCGTTTGAAGAGACGAGTGAAGTGGTGGGGATAATTGAAGCCGAGGAGGCGGGAGGTCTCGTTGACGTTGTGGCCGTTCATCAGCAGGCTCTTGGCTTGGTTGATGACGTATTTGTGAATGTAGCTGATGGCTGTGCCGCCCGTAGTTTTTTTAATGATGTCGCCGAGGTAACGGGCTGAATAGGCCAGCTCGGAGGCGCAGTAGGCTACGGTAGGCAGGCCGCGCGTCAGTTGTCGGTTCTCGCGGAAATAGGTCTGAAGTAGATTGTGGAAGCGTTTCAGCAGATCGTTGGCGCCCTTGTCCTCTTCGGAAAGCTGGCGCAGGTAGATGCGGTTGCAGTATTCGAGGATCAGGCGCAGATACCCGAGCAGGATGTTTCTTAATGATGGCGAGTCTTCATGTGTGATAAGCTCCTCTCTCATTTGAGCCACCAACTGCGTGATGCTGAGCCATTCATCGGGCTCCATTCTCAGCGAGTCTGCGAAAAAATACGAGAAGAACTGATAGCTGTCGATCTGACGTTCCAGCTCCGAACCGTGCAGCAGTTCGGGCGACCACATTAGTACCCATCCGCTCAGCGAGATGCGTTCGTCGTTGTCCTCCAGTCCCCCTATCTGTCCGGGTTCCACGGCGATGATGGAGCCGTCGCTCACCTGCAATCGCCTCATGCCGTAGGAGAGATTATGGGGAAACTGTCGTTGGATAAACAGGCCATACACGCCATAGTTGTTGAGGCTATGGCGGAAGGGCTGCAGTTCGTCGTAGTGGATGATGCTGACCAGCGGGTGTAGCACAGGCGCTTCCACGAACCGTGCATAGTCATTGGGGCTATTAACTCTCAGAATCTTCTTCATTGCAGGCGAAAAGGCTCTATTGTGCAGCAAAGGTATAAAAAGGAAGGGAAAATAGTCTAATAATGGTATTTATTTTATGCTTTTTAAGTACTTTCTGCGAAATTGGTATACATTCAGCCAATATATGTAACACCTATTTATAATAATGTGTGTATCTTTGCAGCCAGAAACCCAACACGAAAGAATTATGTTAGGCAACTTTTCTTATTACAACCCCACCAAACTTTATTTTGGTGATGAGTCCCTGAACTTCCTCAAGGACGAACTGAAGGGCTACGGCCCCGTGGTGCTGCTGAACTACGGCAGCGGCAGCGTGAAGCGCAACGGCATCTACGATCAGGTGGTAGCCATCTTGAAAGAGGCTGGCAAGACCATTGTCGAGAACCCTGGTGTGATGACCAATCCCACTTTAGAGAAGCTGCACGAGGGCGTGAAGATAGCCCGCGAGAATGATGTAGATCTGATTCTTGCCCTCGGCGGCGGCAGCGTATGCGACTATTCGAAGGCGGTGGCAGCTTCCGTGTTCTACGATGGCGACTACTGGGATCAGTTCTGGCTGAAGCAGCAGAACCCCGCCGAGGATCAGCGACTGCTGCCTGTAGGCTGCATTCTGACGATGGCAGGCACAGGCTCGGAGATGAACGCCGGCACGGTGATTACCGATGCCGAGCACACCTTCAAGGTAGGCCACGTGTTCGACAGCCGCCTGATGCCGAAGTTCTCCATCCTCAACCCGAAGTTCACGATGACCGTGCCCGAGAACCAGATGAAGGCTGGCATCTACGATATCATGAACCACGTCATGGAGCAGTATTTCAGCGATTTCGACGACAACACGAGCGACTATCTGGCCGAGGGCCTGATGCGTTCTGTCATCCACAGCAGCCGCATTGCCGTGAAGAATCCGCAGGATTACGAGGCACGTTCCAATATTATGTGGACGGCCACCTGGGCGCTGAACACCCTCATCGGACTGGGCAAGAAGGAGGACTGGATGGTTCATATGATAGGGCACAGCGTGGGTGCCTGGACGCACGCCCCTCACGGCTTCGCCCTCGCCTCAGTTTCAATGGCCTATTATCGTCGCGCCATGCAGAACGGTCTGCCCAAATTCGTGCGCTTTGCCAAGAACGTGTGGAATATCAGTGGCGAGGATATGACCGACGAGCAGACCGCAGAAGCAGGCCTGCAAGCCCTTAAAGCCTGGATGCTGGAGGTTGGCCTGCCGTTGACCATCAGCGAACTGGGTGCCACGGCCGAGATGATTCCCGGCATCACCGAAACCACCGTTGTCTATCCTACCGGTTATCTGAACCTGACGAAGGAGGACGTGACAGAGATTCTGAAGGAGAGCCTGTGAGTTGAAGCGGAAGGCCTCTCCACAGTTCCTCCCTAGTGAGGGAGGGGTGGTTCTCAACGATTCAACTTTATAAAACGCAAATCGGTCATTATACAAAATTGAAATATCCAGGTTAATATGAAACAGATTCTATTCATACTTTCCGCACTGCTGTTCTGCTGCTGTTCATCGGACAGCGAGGTGAATGCCGTGGAGCCCGCTCAAGCCGGTAAGACGCTGGTGGTGTACTACAGCTACACGGGCAACTGCCGCGCTATTGTCAACACACTAACCAGCCAGATTCAAGCCGATGTGTTGGAGATTCAGCCTGCCGAGAAGGGACTGAAGTACGAGGCCAATGGCTATGCATTAGGTACTCAATTGTTGAACGCTATCCAGGCGAATCCCAACGACCTCAGCAGCTATCCCGCCATCGACCCCGTGGAGACCTCGCTCGGCGATTATCAGAACATCATCATCGTGACGCCGCTATGGTGGAGCCAGATGGCAGCCATTATGCAGACCTATCTGTTCCAGAGTGCCTCTGAGATGGCTGGCAAACACGTGGCGATGATTGTGTCGAGCCATTCGAGCGGTATCAGCGGAGTGGTCAGAGATGCCCGTCGATTGCTGCCCGAGGTGACGTGGATGGGCGATGCGCTGTGGATTAATGCCAGCAACCATTCTAAACGAGCTTCGCTGATTGAGAGTTGGCTCAAGACTTTGAATTTTGCTGAAGGACAAACTACTATGGATAAAATGTACATCACCATTGGCGGACAGACGCAGAGCGTGACGCTCGTCGATAATGCCGCCACACGGGCTCTGGTCGAGAAACTGAAGCAGGCATCCGTCACCGTGACGCTCAGCAGCAGCGGCGGTTTTGAGATCTGGGGTGCTTTGGGGTTCTCGCTGCCCACCAGTAACCAGCAGATTACGGCCGAGGCAGGCGATGTCATCCTCTACAACGGCAGCAATATATGCCTGTTCTATGGCTCTAACTCATGGAGCTACACGCGCCTGGGCAAGATTGACGGACTCAACGAGAGTGAGCTGCGCAGCTTCCTGAAGGCTGGCGAGAGCAATATCAGCGTGAGGCTGGCGCTGGATAATAAGACCGGCATAAGAGCGAGCCTCACCCCTGACTCCTCTCCAAGGGGCGAGGGGAGTATATACTCCATGAATGGGCAGAGGGTGAAGAATCCGACTAAAGGAATATATGTCAAGGACGGCAAAAAGATAGCATTATAGAATCTGGAATATCTATAGAATCAAGAGAATCAGAAAACCATCCGACTTATGAAAAGAGTTATTGTTATTTCTACGAGCCTGCGTCGCGGCTCAAACAGCGACATACTGGCCGACCAGTTCGTGGAAGGTGCAAAAGCAGCTGGGAACGAGGTCGAGAAGATTTCGCTTGTCGGCAAGGAAATTCAGTTCTGCAAGGGCTGTTTCGGCTGCCAGAAGTTGGGCCGCTGCGTCATCGACGATGATGTGAACGAAATCATGGGTAAGGTCATGCAGGCCGACGTAGTCTGCTGGGCAACACCTATTTACTACTACGAGATGAGCGGGCAGATGAAGACGCTCATCGACCGCATGAATGCGATGTATGAACAGGACTATCAGTTCCGCGATGTCTATCTACTCACGACGGCTGCCGAGAATGAGACCGAGACACCGAAGCGTGCAGAGATAGGTCTGACGGGTTGGATAGACTGCTATCCTAAGTCGCATCTGTCAGGCCACCTTTTCTGCGGAGGCGTTAACGAAGCCCGCGAGATTGAGGGCAATGCCAAGCTGCAGGAGGCTTTCGAATTAGGTAAGAACGTATAACAAGATGAAAAAGATTCTTTTAGCCGCAGCCATGGTGGGCTCGATGCTCGCAAGCTGCACAACGAACAACAAACCAACTACAGACGAGAATATGGCACAGGAATTAGAACTGACGCAGGAGTGGGACAAGGTATTCCCGCTGAGCGACAAGGTGGACCACAAGAAGGTCACGTTTAAGACACAATACGGACTGACATTGGCTGCAGACCTTTATACGCCTGCGGCGAGTGAAAAGTTTAAAGTGAAAAGTGAAAAATTGCCTGCCATTGCCGTCTCCGGTCCCTTCGGTGCTACAAAGGAGCAATCCAGCGGTCTATATGCCATGCGTATGGCTGAGCGAGGTTTCGTGGCCTTGGCTTTCGACCCTTCCTACACGGGTGAGAGCAGCGGTGAACCGCGTCGCACGGCTTCGCCCGACATCAATACCGAGGACTTCCTTGCTGCCGTCGATTTCCTCTCGGTGCAGGACAATGTGGATCCCGAGCGCATCGGTATTATCGGCATCTGTGGTTTTGGCGGCATGGCAGTAAACGCTGCAGCCATCGACCCGCGCATCAAGGCCACGGTCGCCTCGACAATGTACGACATGAGCAAGGTAAATGTAGAGGGTTACTTTGCCAGTGAGGATACCAAGGAACAGCGCATGGAGAAGCGTCGTGCTATTGCTGCCCAGCGCACTGCGGACTACAAGGCTGGTACCTACAAACGTGCTGGTGGCGTAGTAGACCCGTTGCCCGAAGATGCTCCCTGGTTCGTCAAGGACTATTATGATTATTATAAGACCAAACGCGGCTACCATGAGCGCAGCGGCAACTCCAACGATGGATGGAACGTCATCGGATGCCAGTCGTTCATGAACCAACCGTTGCTCGCTTGGGCCCATGAGATTGAGAATCCCGTGCTGCTCATCCACGGCGAGAAGGCTCATTCGCGCTATTTCTCGGAGTATGCCTTCGAGAAGATGACCGGCAAGCATGTGGAAGGTGTGAGTGCCAAGGAGGGTAATAAGGAACTGATGATTATCCCCGGAGCCTCGCATGTGGACCTTTATGACGACAAGGCAGGAGTCATCCCCTTCGACAAAATTGAAACCTTCTTTAAAGAGAATCTGAAATGAGTATCTTGAAACACTGGATGCTGACCATCATATTGCTGGCGGCATCCTTTTCAACTAACGCACAGAAAATGGAACTGACCAACAGACAACAAGCGCTCGTGGCTATCGCTGCCAACGAGGCAAGAGGCAACATGGAAGGGCTGAAACAAGCCTTGAACAATGGTTTTGACAATGGACTGACCGTCAGCGAGGCCAAGGAAGCCCTGTCGCAACTTTACGCCTACACGGGTTTTCCCCGCTCACTGAATGCGCTCGGCGCATTGCAGCAGGTTATCAAGGAACGTGAAGCCGAGGGCAAACAGACTGAGCCTGGCCGTGAAGCCGACCCGCTTCCCAAGGACTATGATGCCCTCAAGCAGGGAACAGCCGTGCAGACGCGACTCTCGGGACAGCCTTTCAACTACACTTTTGCCCCCCAGACCGACTATTATCTTAAAGCGCATCTCTTTGGAGACATCTTCGCCCGTAATAACCTCTCCTTTGCTGACCGCGAGATTGTCACCGTGTCGGCCATCTCTGCTCTGCAGGGTTGTGAGCCGCAGTTGAAGGCTCACGTCAGCGGGGCCAGGAATATGGGCGTGAGTGACGGACAGTTGCACGAAATCCCTGCTGTGCTGCGCGACCAGGTCGGTGAGGCCGAGGCCGTACGTTGTGAGCGTGCTGTCGCTGAGGTGTTCAATGAGCCCTCACAGGCAGTCAACACTGTCGATTTCAATGTGTGGCCCCAGGGTGAGCCCAACCCCTACGGACAATTCTTCACGGGCAACAGCTATCTCGCTGATATGGGAGGTGGCTTGTTCAACGTGACCTTTGAGCCCGGTTGCCGTAATAACTGGCATGTCCACCACCGCCAGGTGCAGGTGCTCATCTGTGTCGCTGGGCGTGGATGGTATCAGGAATGGGGCAAAGAGGCTGTCGAGATGACTCCCGGTACCGTCATTGCCATCCCTGCCGAGGCCAAGCATTGGCACGGTGCTGCCCGCGATTCGTGGTTCCAGCATCTGACCTATCACACCAATGTCATGGAGGGCGCCAGCAATGAGTGGCTGGAACCCGTGACCGACGAGGTGTATAATCAAGTGAAATAAACCATCAACATTAACTGTCAAGAGAATCTTCTCATCCACCCCGTGTTAAAATCATGAACAGGGGTAAACAAGAAATGAGGCCGCGCTTTGGTGCAGCCTCATTTTTTGCTATTAGTGGGTGGTTAGGATTCTTTATCAACGAGAAACTTGAGGGATATGAAAGCGCGTCCATCCTGCAACGGATGAACGCGCTTTTCACTAATTGAATCAGCTATTTTACAGGTTGAGGTAACCTTTCAAAGCTTCGACGTACTGCTCGAAGGCCTTACGGCCCTGGTCGGTAACCTGGCAGGTGGTGCGCGTCTTCTTGCCGACAAAGCCCTTGGTCACGGTGATGTAACCGGCTGAGGCCAGCTTGTCGAGTTGCACGCTCAGGTTGCCTGCTGTGGATTCGGTCTGCTCCTTGAGATAGACAAAGTCGGCCTCCTCCACATTCATCAGGATGGACATCACTGCCAGCCGCAGCTGGGAGTGAAGGATGGGATCTAACTCTTTCATCGCTGCAGGCGAGCTTTACGGTTAATGATGTGTCCGGGGATAATCATCATGCAGATGAAAGCGATGATGAACAAGGGCAGAATCAGACTGGCATACAAGGGAACCTCGGCCGCAATGCAGCAGACAATGAAGATGCCGCACGTCAGACCGATTGCTCCGCCTGCCACCAACGATTTCTCCTTGATGACAATGCCCTGTGCCATCTCGGCCATCGGCACGATAATAAGCGCGAAGGCAAACATCATTTTCCATGCGTCATAGCCCTTGAGCAAGCTAAATCCCAGGCAGAACAGAGTTGCAACAAAGGCCGATATACCTACAATGGTCCAAATCTGCGAAGTGAGCTTGTCGGAATAGCTCTTCACACCATATTTCACGCGCTGTTTCTTGTCCATGATGGGGGTGGCGATGCCGCCGATAACCCCGATGGCGAACCACAACCAGTTCCATGCGGGATTGTGAGTCTTCACTAACAAGATCCAAACGAGTGCGGCTACCACAACCGACAGGTAACCCCACATCAGCATGATGTTGCCATCGCCCACATAGCGCTCACGGGTGCGCTGAATCATCGCGGTAATCAATTCGAGACTTTCTTTCTCGGTCATTTTCTTGTCTTCCATAACTTGAATTGTTTTAATTTGGTCATAAAGTGGTTTACAAAATAAACTTAAACTCTCCGAAAAAAGAACAGCACTCGCGATTACCGTTCTTGTTTCACGCTGCAAATATAAAGCGGTTTATTTTATAAACCAAATTTCAGGCCAATATTTAACCTTTATTAACACACTTGCCTCAATATGTAACTATTCAGCCATTTTCCTCACGCTAAGGCGCTAAGTCGCTAAGAGTTTAACAGTTAATATGTTACGTAAATTGTTTATGATACGTCAGACGAAATGATTGCTTCAATCTATCAAAAAAATTCCCTGTCTTGAGTATGATAATTGTCTGAAAATCAAAAATCTTAGCGTCTTTGCGACTTAGCGTGATATTTGGAGGCGGGGGTTTTGGCTTAATAGTTACCTCAATATGGCATTTTCCAACAAGCGAATCAATATATAATATGAGGGTGTGTCATAAATCTAGTCTATGATTATATCCGTGCTACGCACGGAGAAATTAAGCAAAAATTTGTATAAAAATTAAACAAAATAAATTTTTATTTTAATTTTATTTTTAATTTTGTATAATTTCTCGGCCGTCAGGCCGATTAATAATCCAGAGGTCTATTATGACACATCCCCGTCCCAACCCGTACTTTTAGCATACACCATTAATAAAAGTTAGTGGTCAGAGACAGATCTCTAACCACTAAACTTTTTGCCTTAAACTTCAAGCGGC